>Ga0189290_100006_pt1 | contig 642226 bp, 607 predicted proteins | sample UW140minimetaG_FD_130318 | JGI IMG/M metagenome (GOLD analysis project Ga0189290, IMG submission 130318) | Marine microbial communities from the Costa Rica Dome - UW140 mini metaG | ecosystem: Environmental > Aquatic > Marine > Oceanic > Photic zone | place: Costa Rica: the Eastern Pacific... | reverse complement strand
CTACGATGCCAGTGAGATCCAGACGCAGATCGATGCGGCGCTTGGTGCTGGTGTGGTGACTGTCAGCGGCGGTGGCGGTACGGACCCGCTCACTCTGACCACAAACGCTACTGGCGCAGCTGCGTCCATCACCGTTGCTGGTACCGATGTTGCCGACCTTGGCATCACAAGTGGTGCAACAGACACCGGTGCAAATGCTGTCACCCCTGACTCCATCTCCTTCGACCTGGCTGTCGATGGCGGTGGCGCACAAACCATCACCATCGATACCGCGGCGCTCGACCAGTACGATACTGCAAACCCGGGCAGCACGATTGGTGACCGCACGGCAATCACCGGCGCTGAATTGGCCGCTGTTATCAACCAAGAAATCGGTGATGCCAGCCTGGGCGCGACTGCCACGTTCTCCGGTGGTGAACTGTCCATAACGTCCGACACTACTGGCACAAGCTCTGATGTAACCATCAGCAGCTTTGCTGAGAGCGTAACCGGCGGTGGACTGGGTCTTGCTAACGGAACTGACGCCGGTGCAGCCGCTGGTGCGGCAACTGACTCGATCTCGTTCGACATCGCCGTTGACGGTGGCACCGCTACAACCGTTACAATCGATGCTGCAACGGTCGACGCCTACAACACTGCCAACTCCACCTCGCTGGATTCCTCAGCCTTGGCGGCAGCCGATGTGGCAGCCCTGATCAACGATCAGATCTCCGGCGCAACGGCAGCTGTGGATGGTACGTCTGGCAACCTGACGATCACGTCCGGTACGACCGGCGCGTCATCGAGCGTTGCTATAACCAACTATTCAGCAACAGCTGCTAGCGGTTCGACAGGCATCGGTAACGGTACCAACGCCGGTACTGATACCAGCACGACCACCTCGCTCAACCCAGAGCGCGCAGAGTTTGTGACGCAGTACAACGAGTTAATGGGTCAAATCGATGAGCTGGCTGAAGATGCTGGTTTCAACGGTGTGAACCTGCTCGATGGCGACGATCTGTCTGTGATCTTCAACGAAGACGGTTCGTCCACCCTGTCGATCACGGGTGTGTCTTTCGACGCGGCCGGTCTGGGTCTTGGTCAGTTGGCTTCAACGGGCCTTGACACAGATGCATCGATCAACAGCACTCTGGACACCCTGGACACCGCCATCGGCTCCCTGCGCTCGCAGGCTTCTGAGTTCGGTTCCAACCTCTCCATCGTTGAGACTCGCGAAGACTTCACCAAGTCGATGATCAACACGCTGGAAACCGGTGCTGCCAACCTGACACTGGCCGACACCAACGAAGAGGGTGCAAACCTTCTGGCCCTGCAGACCCGCCAGCAGCTGTCTTCGACCGCTCTGTCGCTCGCTTCGCAGGCCGACCAGAACGTGCTGCGTCTCTTCTAAGACCAGCTTTCCTAAGAAGCCTTTTGAGAAGGGCGGTGCGTGTGCGCCGCCCTTTTTCCTTGCGCGTTGGCATCCTTGCCCAAGCGTTAAGCCAACCATTCGACTAAGAGCGCCCGTCCCTACCCGTCGTTCAGCTGTTTTGGCGTACCGTTCGCCCTCATCTCTGCCCACGATAGCCCGAACAACGGCAAAGCGTGATAGGTTGGAAGCGCCGCAGAATCATTGGCGATGGAGTAGGCTAGAATGGCCCTGAAAGTTGAACTGAAGCCCGGCGAACGCATTATCCTGGGCGATTGCGTCATCACCAACGACAATCAGCGCACTAGGCTGTTCATCGAAGGCGATGCACCCATTCTGCGGGAAAAAGACATCCTCACCGCAGAGACCGCCGACACACCGGCCAAGCGCGTCTATTTTGCTGTTCAACTGATGTATTTGGACGGCAACATCGACAACCATGCCGATGATTTTTTGGCTCTCAGCCAAGACTTTATGAACGCCGCCCCCACCAGTGCTGGCATCATTGAGCGCATTAATAACAAAATATTAACGGGTGACCTCTACAAAGCGTTAAGAGAAGCTAAGGCTTTGATTTCGCACGAAGAGGAGCGATTGCAGGATGCAACAGTCAGCGGCAGCGGCCTACGGACGGACAACACAGGCGACGGTCCAACCACGTGACCTTGAAGCGCATTTGCTGATGAAATCAGCCGCGCAGCTGCAAACCATCTTTGACAATTGGGATGACCTGCAAGAAACGCTGAACGATGCCCTGCTCTACAACAGGCGCCTTTGGGCCGTTTTCCTCGATGCGGTAACCGCTGAAGATAGCCCGCTGCCCAAACCGGTCGCGCAAAACGTGGCCAACCTGGGCTTCTTTGTTTTCAATCACACGCTGAAAATTCAGATGAAGCCCGAAGCCGCCAAGCTCCGCAGCCTTATCTCTATCAACAAAGAGATTGCTGCAGGCCTTCGCGGTGTTGACGAGAACGATGCCGATGCAGGCGTTGCAAGCGCTGAGACGCCGCCGCCCACAGCCGCTTAGACCATCAAAGCCTGTTCCCAATAAAAAACCCGGCGTTTCGCCGGGTTTTTTATATCTGTCACTGACGACTTTAAAAGCTGATCAGCGCAGGTAATTCACCAGCGAGAGATCACGCAGCATCGCCGTCACGGAATACGACGCTTCCAGCCGTGTTTGGATGTTGAGCAGCTTGGCCGCCACCTCTTCCTGGGTGATCCCGTCCGTTCCCGCCAAGATATCATTGAAGACAGCCCGCGTTGCGATATGCCGCTCTTTGGTCGCTTCCACCAGTGTTGATGCGGTTCCAACCTCAAGCGCAATAGAACGCGGCAGGTTGCCCCCTGATGGGTCGTCCAAATTTTCACGCGTACGGCCAGACACTTGGGTGTAGCGGTCCGCTGCCGATGGATCATCAACATCAAAACTCTGCGCAGAAAACACAGCCAGTTCGCGCAGCGTCGTGCGCAAGGCGTCTTCATTGGCGCGGGCACCGTAGGCAACTTGCACACCATCATCCACGCGTGTGGTGTTGGTAAGCCGCGCATCCAGCGGGCCATCTTCACCCTCGTACCAGATGACCGTATTGGTCGCGTCCGCAACCGTGCTGGTCGCCCCTGCAATACCGTTTAGCGCATCGGGAACCACCCGCAGTGGTGGATTGTTGTCAAAAAAGTCTTGCCCAGCCTTCACCGCTGAGGATGCAGCCAGGTCTGTACGCGCCAAATCATCAATAGCATCGCGGATCGCAACGCCAAGGTTTGCTGCTGTTGCCGCTGGATTGGCATCAACCAGAAAGACGTTCTCGCCATCATCCCAGCTGTTGGCAGCGGTCAGCGTGATATCTTCACGCGTACCGTCAGGCATCGTAACGGCAAACCGCACCGTCTCGCCAACATCAACCGCGCCTGTCACATCAAAGCTCAGCGCCTCTGGAGCGCCCGCAGGACCAGTTGTCGTGATCGACGGGGATGAGGACGACGCACCAGCCACAGCATCAAGCTGGAAGCCAAAGACGTCACCGCCAGCCTCGGTAAGGGATGTCGTGGTTCCCACCGTGGCCAGATCAAGCCGCCCTGTGAGCAACGGATCAGAAAGACTACCGCCCAGATCAGCTTCTTGGCGCTCATCGAGCACCTGTTTAAAACCATCGCGCGCTCCAGCACCTTCCATGATATCCGCGGCGGGCGCCACAGGTTTGGTGTCGGTGGAAAGCCCGGAGAACATGTACTGCCCTTCAACATCGGAGTTGAGCAGCGTCACGGTCTCGTAGAAGCGAAACTCCGCTGAAACCTGTGCCGTCGTGCGATCACCATTTTGGATCACAAACGAGGTTGGAATCGCATCGCCCTTCATATCACTGGCGATTTCATCCAGCCGTTCCAGCGTTTTGGACATCAGCGAAAACGTCACCTCAGTGCGCCCAATCGCCTCTTGGAAGCCATCCAACGCCGCGCGCTCAGCGCGAAACGCCAGCGATGTGGAACGCGATGAACCCAAATCAGCGTAGTTGTCGGCACGCATGCCTGTACCTAGCTGGCGCTGAAGATTATCAAGCTGCGAACGCAGCGAGAGCATACGATCTGTGTTGATGGAGGTCTGCGTGACGGAATTCACGGTCATTGCGATACGCTCCTTTAAATGTTGAGCAGCAGGTCCATCATCTCGCGCGCCACACTCATCACTTGAGCGTTGGCGGCGTAGACAGCCTGCAGTTCGGTGAGACGGGCCATTTCTTCGTCAATGTTGACGCCGGATTCAGCGCTTTGACGGGCCAGCAGGCCATTGGTGACGATGTCTTGTCCTTCCTGGGCACGTTGAGCTGATGCCGCATCGAACGCCGTCTTGTTGACGATCTCTCGGCCAAAAGACGCCAAGCTGATATCCAACGGGTTGGCTTCTGACCCAATCCCGGTGTTCGCATCCACACCAAACTGGGTGGAGGTGAACTGCTCGTAGAGATAAGTCGCGCGCGTCGCATCGCCAGACGCTGTGGTCGGTGTCATTTTGGAAAGCACCGACGGATCGCTCAAAATCTCATTGTTGAGCTGAATGCGGGCGGAAAAACCTACTTTTTGATCGTAGCCATCCTGGCTGTTGGTATAAAAGCCATTGTTCTCAATACCATCATTGAACATCGGCAATTGCGCCGACCCGCCTTGCAGATCGGTCACCGACACGCGCGCTGAAAGCGAGTTGATGTCGTACTGGCCAGCCGCGCCATCATCGATGAACTGCAATTCACCGCCGGAGCCAGTTCCCACAGAAAGGCCCACACCATTGGCCGCAAGCGCTGCCTCCACGGCGGCAGGGTCGGTCAGATCAACGCCGATCACCAGATCATTGGGATTGGTGGTCAGGCTGCTGTCGAGTGGCAGGGAAGCCGGATCCGTCACATGCACCAGTGTGATCTGTTGCGTGGAGGATGCGACATTGTCAGTGACGCTCATTGAAACCTGATTGCCGGGCTGAATGTTTGTCAGATCAACCTGCAACCCATCAAAAGCAGAGCCGCCGGTCACGCTACCATTGGCAAGCGTGGTGGTGCCAGCCAAGTTAGCTTCGGTATAGGAGGCGACCCCAACGTTTGAGCCAGCACCCGTTGTACCGGACCGCAAATCAATGGCGGTGCCGTCAGCAACAGCGTAGGTCACGCCAACGGTTGAGAACGCAGTGTTGGCTTCCTGGTTGATCAAACTCACCAACTCAGCCTGCGTAACAGCAGCAGGGTCCGCGGCACCAGCAGCGGCTTCAGCGTAGGTGATGTCGACCGTCTGGGTCACACCATCAACCGTCAAGTCAAAGGAGATTAGCCCGTCATTGGACCCAGCATTGGTGAAATCAATGGGCGCGAACGTGCCCGTCCCGCCAAAGTCAGCAATGGTATCGCCAGGAATAGGGTCGAGCGCTGCGCTCTCCTGTGTCACCGTCGACATGGAAAGCGCCAGATGGTGCGCGAACTCATCCAAGCGGTTCTGCATCTCCACCAGCGTATCGTCGCGTAGCTCAACGAACCCAGCCAACCGACCTGAGCGGATGTTGTTGCCGGCCAACAAGTCGATGGAGTCGCTCCCCAGCGAACCAATGGTCACCGTGCCAACTGAGCGCTCGCTAGGAACGCTGGAATATTGCGACAGCGGGTTGAGCTTGGCCACTTGGTCAAACTCTAACGTCTGCGCTTCACCGCTGAACAGCGAGATGCCGGAATTGGTGAAAATCGAAACCGAACCATTCTGCTGCTCGATCACCTGAATATCGATTTCTTTGGCCAGGGCATCGATATGGCGGTCACGCTCATCAAGAAGATCGGCAGGAACCTTAGAGTCTCCAGCAACGCCCAAAATGGTGTTGTTGACATCCTCAATCCGCTGCAGCGAGTCATTGATGTTGCGCACGCTTTCAGAGATGCCCTGCTCGGCTTCTGTCCGCAGCTGCTGGACATCGGCACTCATCGAATTGAGCGTTTGCGCCAGCACTTGCGCATCGCCAATCACCGCTTGCTGTGCGGTGAAGGAGGATGGATTGTCACTCAGCGTGGAAAGGCTGGTGGAAAAATTGCTGATCAGCGTATCAAAAGCACTGGCCGAGCCAGGCTCACCCATCATGGCACCCAAACGGTCGTGATAGCTCGCCGTGGTTTGCACATAACCAGAGGCACCGAGCTCAGAGCGAATTTGCTTCTGCAGCAGCACATCAAGCTGCCGATCAAGGGATTCTGTGCGAACCCCAATAACCTTGTCGCCAGCAATCGTGGTCGATTGCGAAACGGTCTTGCGGGTATAGCCAGGCGTGTCTGCGTTGGAGATGTTGACCGCCAAGACATCAAGCTGTGCCTTGGTGACCGACAATCCTGAAAGTGAAGCGCCAAGCGCGCCATATACACCCATTGTGCTGCCCTTACTCTATACCCGCGAAACCAAACTTGGGTGGCCCTATCGGACCATGCCCAAAACCTCCTGCATCATCTCATCTGAGACCGAGACGATGCGGGTGGAAGCCGAGTAGGCCTGCTGCGTAACGATCAGCTTGGTGAATTCATCGGAGATATCGACGTTCGACATCTCCAGGGCACTGCCCACCACATCACTGGCATCAACCAGGATCGGATCGCCAGATTCTCGGGTGGCCAGGAACCCTCCGCCCTCAAGCTTGCGCAACTGCGAGTCGCCGTTGAAGGTGGCGATGCCAACCTCAGCGATATCAGCCACCTGACCGTTGGAGTAAGCGGCAACCACACGACCAGCTTCCGAGATCGACACACCGATCAGCTCACCGGCAGCGTAGCCGTTCTGACTAAGGCTGGTCAGTTGGGCGTTACCGCTTGGATCAGAGAACTGCGTCACACCATCGGTGTCGTGCCGCATGCGCACACTGTTAAGTGTTGAACCGTTGATTTGGAAACTGACCACAGGATCGGTAGCTGGCGCGGTCATCGTACCATCGGTGGCGAAGGTGTAATCAGTGCCGGTATTGCGCCACGCTGGATCTGTACCAGTGGCAGAAGAGTCACTGAGGTAATAAAGCTGCCATTGATCGGCAGGGTCACCATTGGCAACAGAGTCGGTTTTGGCCCAACGGAACTGGATGTTCACCGGCGCACCGGATTCATCGAAAACGGTCGTCGCGCCACCTGCCACAGTGTTCTGCAAGAATACAGGCACGTCACCAGCCTGGATAAAGCCGTCTGTCGCAGTCGCTGGGATCACTGTCGGATCATTGGCAAAGTCGGTTGGGTCAAGAAGCTCTGAACCGGTAACCGCTGGATCAGCGTCGGCCGTCAGAGGGAAACGCGCGAGGTTCACACGATAATCAATCTGAGTGGTCGGCAGCGCAGCAAGAAAATCGCTTTGCACCTGCACCGTTTCAGGCGCCGAACCGGAGGGGTTGCCGGTGGTCTGATCAATCGGCAGCCCCTGCAGGAAATACCCTGCCCCGTTCACCAGATAACCTGATCGGTCGATCTGAAAATCACCGCGACGGGTGTAGGCGTCGGTGTCATCAAACACCGGGCGGTTGTCCACCTCACCAATTTGCTGGGCAACAACAAAATAGCCATCACCCTGGATGGCCATGAATGTTTCCACATCACTGCGCTGAACAGAGCCTTGCACATCATTTGTCGCGCGGGTCGAAGCCGTCACGCCGCCGGGGGACTGCCGTGAGGGCGCCGCATCGGCCACCATATCGGCAAAGCTGGTCTCGGCACGCTTGTAGCCAACCGTCTGCGAGTTGGCGATATTGCCGGAAATTTGCTCCAGTGCGTAGGCTTGCGATTGCAAACCGGAAACCGCGCTGTTGAGTGCGCCAAAGATACCCATAACTCTGCCCTAGCCTTTATCATCTGTGGTTTTGCCCCTGACATGCAGGGACGCGTCTACTGCGAGGATAGATGCAGCTTCTGTGCCAGAGTATTTTATGCAATTTTTTCAATGAATTACGATAATAGACGGGCATGGCCGAACTGCTTCGATCCGGCAAAACTCACCCTGCCCGGCAAGTTTTTCCCTGCTGATGGCGTCCACCGTGAGCTTCCCAACCCGCCCCCTGTGAGCTAAGCCACAGCCATGGATGAGATCGACCCCACCCTGCCGACTGGCCGCAAAACCCTGCTCTTGATGCGCCATGCCAAATCGTCCTGGGACGACTCTGGACTGGCCGATTTTGAGCGTCCGTTGAACAAGCGCGGCAAGCAAGCAGCGCGTGCCGTCGCACCGCTCATTGCCGCCTGGCAGCCGCACTGGATAGGCTGTTCAACAGCCAAGCGCACCCGCCAAACGCTTTTACCGATCTTGGAAGAGCTACCAACACCAACGGAAGTTTCGCTGTCACCTGCCCTCTACGAAAGCAACGAGGCGGCCTATTTGCGGATGCTGCGCGCTCTGCCAAGCGCCATCGATCGAGCCCTTATCATCGGCCACAATCCGGTGATGGAAGATTTGACGAGCATACTTATTGGCTCCGCTGAGCCTCGGGCGCTTGAGCGTATCTCTGAGAAGTTCCCAACCGGCACGCTGGTAGTACTGGAGTGCGCGATCAGTCGATGGTCGGATTTGGCACCACATTGCGCCAATCTGCTCGACACTATACGCCCGCGCGATCTGTCGGAACTCACCTAGATTGCACCCCTTGCGCTTGCAATTGCTCGCCTGCGGGCAAATATGAAAGTCCCACCCCAACGGTCATCCAGTGACCCAGATATGATGCCTGGACTGTCTTCGTTTGCCCAATCTCACCGTTCTTGATGATGTTCGCCTTGGCGCGCAAAGCCTTCTGAGCAGCGCGACGGACTTGGCAGCGCCAACGCTGCGCATTGGGGTCACGGGCCTGTCACGCGCCGGCAAAACGGTGTTCTTGACATCGCTGGTGCATGCGCTGCTGCATGGTGGTCACTTGCCTACGCTTCAGGCCTCACGATCAGGGCGTTTGATCGGCGCAGACCTCACTCAACAGCCCGATGATGATGTCGCTCGCTTCGCTCTGGAAGATCATGTCCATGATCTGTTGCACAACCGCACCTGGCCAAGTTCCACGCGACAGATCTCCGAACTGCGCCTAACCCTACGCTTCGAGCCAACCTCAGCGCTTGCCCGCACGCTGGGACGCACCTCGCTGCACCTTGATTTGGTGGATTATCCTGGGGAATGGCTGTTGGACCTGCCATTGCTCGACCAAGACTATGAGACGTTCTCGAAAGAAGCCCTAGCCCGCGCTCGTGATCCGGAGCGCAAAGCCCTTGCCCAACCCTTCCTGGACGCGATGCGACGGGCTGATGGCGCCGCTGCGCTTGATGAAGCCAAGACAACCAAACTGGCCGAGCTCTACACCGAGTATCTGCGCGCCTGCAAAGAAAGCGAAAATGCGCTCTCCATGCTGCCACCGGGGCGTTTTCTGATGCCGGGTGAACTGGAAGGCTCGCCCGCGCTCACCTTTGTGCCACTCGATGCACCCATTGATCGCAGACCGGACAAAAACAGTCTTTATGCGGCGATGGAGCATCGCTTTGAGGCCTACAAGCGCGTGGTCGTCAAACCCTTTTTTATCAACCATTTCGCCCGCCTAGACCGCCAAATCGTGTTGGTGGATACGCTGGCTGCAATCAATGCGGGGCCTAGCGCGCTGCAAGATTTACGCGATGCGCTGTCGGCCATCCTTTCATGCTTCAAGGCGGGTGAAAATTCGATCCTCTCCAAACTGTTCGGCCCGCGCATCGACAAAATCGCTTTTGCAGCCACCAAAGCCGATCATCTGCATCACACCCAGCATGATCAACTGGAAGCCATTCTCGATCATTTGGTCAATGATGCACGCAAGAAAGCGCTCTTCTCCGGCGCCAAGGTCGAAACCATGGCCATCGCATCGGTGCGCGCAACGCGTGAAGCCAGCGCCAAAACCGGCAGCGACACCATTGGTGCGGTGGCAGGCGTTCCAATGAAGGGTGAGACCATCAACGGCCAAACGTTTGATGGCGAGCGCGAAGTGGCAATCTTCCCAGGAGACCTGCCCGCTGACCCATCGAAATTGATGGGGCCAACCGCCAAAACCTATCCCCTGCGCTTCGTGCGTTTCCGACCGCCCAAGCTCGACACCCGCCCGACAGCCAAACCCGGACTGCCGCATATCAGGCTGGACCGACTGTTGCAGTTCCTTCTCGGCGATAAGTTAGCTTAGGTCAGATATCATGAGCAAAACCCGCAAACCCCAGATTCTCGAGCTCACCTCTGTTGAGATGGAGAGCGAAGCGCCTGTGTTCACCGACCTTCCCAGCGCATCTGAGACCCAAAGCGCATCAACATCACGTGGGTTCAAATGGTTAGCGCTGTTTGGCTCTGGCTTGGCTGGGTTGGCCGTGCTCGGCATCACGCTGTGGGCAGAAAACCTTGTGCGCACATTGCTGGAGCGCCAACCAGCGCTCGGATGGGTGGCATTGGGTCTGCTTGTCCTGGTAGCGCTTGGACTGATTGGCTTCATTGCCAAGGAAACGCGCGCCATCATGCGCTTGGAAAAACTCGATGATCTGCGCGAAAGCTTCCAAAAAGCCTATGATGAGGAAGACACGCCAGCCGCCCGCAAGGCGCTCGATCAGGTCACAGCCATTTATCGCGGCCATCCGAACACAGCGCACGGCAGGGCGGCCTTTGAACAGCAGCGTGTGGGCGTTCTCGACGCACAAGATTTGATCGTCATTGCCGAAGAAACGCTGATGGAACCGCTTGATAAGGACGCGGTGCGCCTTGTTTCCAGCTCAGCGCGGCGGGTGTCGCTGGTGACGGCCTTATCCCCGCGCGCCCTTGTTGATATCGCCATGGTCGCGTTCCAGTGCGTCACGCTCACCCGCCAGATCGCCCAGCTCTATGGCGCACGGCCAGGCGTGCTTGGTGCCATGAAATTGATCCGCCATATGATGGCGCATTTGGCGATCACCGGCGGTATTGCCGCCACCGAAGGGCTTGTCTCGCAGGTGCTCGGCCATTCGCTGGCAGCACGGCTTTCCACCCGGCTGGGTGAAGGCGTTATCAATGGGTTGCTCACCGCACGTGTCGGGATCGCTGCCATCGCTGTGACAAGGCCGATGCCGCACATTGCAGGCAACGGACCGACTTTGAGCGAGGTCACGAAAGGGATCGCTGGGCTTGGTGGGTCAGCTGAGAAGAAAACCGAAGGTGCTTAGCCAGCACGGGCCAATGGCAAATCAAAAACGGTGATGTTGGCGCCATCGACAATGGTCGTCACCAAAAGACGAACCTGGTTCGACCCTTGGGCCACCACCAACAACCTACCTTCCGATCCATCGTCAGCAGACAGGCGCAAAAACAGGTCACCGCGCGAAAGCCGTCCATTCAACCCACCGCTGATGTAATTCAGCGGGCTGGTCAACTCACCATGAAATTGCTGCGTCATATCACTGAAATAGAGTGACATGCCGATGTTGCCTGACTGGCCTTGCGTTCGGCAGTTAGCGCGTAACGAAATCCGCGCTGCGGCCTGCATCTGGCTCTCCACCTCACACAGCACCGGCGTTTCGCCTTGCGTGGTTGCTGCGCGCCCCTGTCCGGTCCAGCGGCCTTCCAGGGTTTGCAAAAAGTTCACCTCGGCAGGACCGGCATAGCCAGGGCCACCGGCCCACAAACCAACGCACAGCGCCGCCAAAAAGGCGGCGCAACGGACAAAACCAGACGTGGCAAGCGCACCAGTCAAAGAACACCCAGCTTTTTTTGCAGGTTCGACGAAGACGTCGTGTATTGGAAAACAATGCGTTTATCGGGGAACACAATGCGCCCAACCGCCTGCGCCATCAAGGCGGCTTCGTGAAAACCTGACAGGATCAGCTTCAGTTTGCCAGGATACCAGTTGATATCCCCGATAGCGAAAATGCCCGGTTCGGAGGTCTCAAATCTCTCAGTATCCACGGTGATCAGGTTCTCATGCAGGTTAAGCCCCCACTGCGCGACCGGCCCTAATTTCATGGTGAGGCCAAAAAACGGCAACAAACACGAGCAGGCAATCTCGCTCTCGCTGTCTTTGTTTTTCACCACAACTGACGTCAATTGGCCGTCTGCACCGTTAAGCTGCGAAACCTGGCCGAGTTCAAACCGCATCGCGCCCTGCTCCACCAACGCATGCATCTTGTTGACACTGTCGGGCGCTGCACGAAATTCATCGCGTCGATGCACCAGGGTAAGAGACTTGGCGAGCGGTTGCAGATTGATCGTCCAATCCAGGGCGGAGTCGCCGCCACCCACAATCACAAGATCATGGTCGCGAAACGCTTCCATCTGGCGAACGGAATACGCCACGGACGCGCCCTCATACGCCTCAATGCCAGCAATGGGTGGGCGCTTGGGTTGGAATGACCCGCCACCGGCGGCCACAATCACCGCCTTGCACAGGAAGCGCTGGCCAATATCCGTTTCCAGCGCAAACAGGCCGTCTTCTTGGCGCTCAAGCGACGTGACCATTTGACTGAAGTGAAACTGTGGCTCAAACGGCTTGATTTGCTCCATCAGCCTATCAACCAGCCCCTGCCCTGAAACCTCAGGCAAAGCGGGAATGTCGTAGATCGGCTTTTCTGGATACAGCTCAGCACACTGACCGCCTGGACGATCCAGGATGTCGATCAGGTGGGCTTTGACGTCCAAAAGACCCAGCTCAAACACCGCAAACAGACCCACCGGTCCCGCACCGACGATCACAACATCGGTTTCGATGGTCTCGCCAAGGGTCAAAGAAGCTTCGCTCAAGGCGCTTAAGCTTGGAATTCCGGCACCCGCACAACCAGGCCGTTGAAAGCAGGCGTCACGCGCAACTGGCAGGACAAACGGCTCTCATCACGAATGTCATAGGCAAGGTCGAGCATGTCCTCTTCCATGACTTCCGGGCTACCGGTGGTCTCTTTCCAAGCAGGATCGACGTAAACATGGCAGGTCGCGCAGGCGCAGGCGCCGCCGCAGCTTGCTTCAATGCCTGGCACACCGTTCATCACGGCAGCCTCCATCACCGTTGAGCCTTCTTGAGCCTCAACTTCGTGCTGCGTTCCATTGTGTTCGATGAATGTAATCTTGATCATAAACCTGCCTGTCCGTGGGCGCCGCGCCGATTTAGCTTGCTATCCGGCGCAAAGATATGGCGCGTCCTAGCAAAGGGCACCTTGCCTTGTGAAGCGCAACAATAGCTTCAACAGCAGGTTCACTTAGGTTGCAATGTCACAGACTGAGAACGTTAGGAGGCCAGAAGCTCGCTCACACGGGCAGAAACGGCATCAATGGCGCTTAGCGTTCCGGCAAGATTGGTATCATCGTGCGGCTGATTTTCACCTGCTTGCGCTAGGGCTGCCAGCTGAAAAGCACCCACACCGCGAGCGCTTCCCTTCACCAGATGATAAAGGCGGCCACGCTCAACGGCGTTCGATGTCGCGCGCAATGCTCTACCAGTGCTTTCGGCTTGATCAAGAAACAGGAGCAAGACATCACGCTCCAGGTCTGCGTCGCCAAAGGTCTGGCAACTTAAGTGGACCAGATCGAGAAGCTTGGGTTTTTGGCCCAAAATCCCACCCATAGCGTCTTCGTCATACCCATTTGGCTGTGGCACCTGCTGTGCGCCCATCATCTTTTCCCCTGTCTGACATGCATTGCCTGCCAGCCCGTACCCAATACCGATGAAAGGTTAGCGCCATCACCGTTTCATCGGCGTTAACAGACACAGAGGTTCGTGTCCCATATCCGCCGACATTAACTATGATGAACAAATTGCTAACAAAGCGACGCAAGTGTCTTCAATTTGAACGGTCAAAGGAATAGTTTGTCCGTTCAAATGTGGGCAAGTGTGGCTGTCCGTGCGCCCAGTGTTGGGTGCGAGCGGGCAAAGGAATGCCCAAAAAGCGTGAGGCGTATCAATGGCGAAGAAACCTTCCGAAGCGAACAAAGCGGCGCTCGATGCAGTCGAAGAGGCACTGGCCATCGACTTTGCAGACGACGGCTTTGAAAGCTCTGCGGACGACAAAGGCCAAACATCGGCCAAAACATCATCTTCAAAGGGCGCAGCCGTGATGCCGCGCGCTGATGATGTTCTGGGCGATCCACTGGCTGCGCCTGCCGCCCAGGAAGAAGCGCCTTCTGCACGTGAGCGCGCCGAAGATCAGCGCCTGCGCGAACGGCGCCCACCGGCCAATGATGATCGCCGTGCCACCAGCGCCCTGGTGTATGAGTTGCAGCGCCGCCCTGCCAACACGCCCTATATGTTTGCCGCCGTCGCCAGCGCGTTGTGGGTTGGCATTGCTGCCCTGCTCGCCCCTGCTGTGTTCAACACAAGCTTTGGTGGTCTGTTCTCCGACGGTGCAACGCTGACCTCACCAGGCTTCATCGCCTATGGTGTTGCAGCGCTTGCCCCAGTTCTTCTGTTCTTCACCATTGCCTTCCTCGTGTATCGCGCGGCCGAAATGCGCATCGTTGCCAAATCCATGGCCAACGTCACCATGCGCATGGCCCAGCCTGATGAACTGGCCAAAGAGCAGGTAATGTCCGTCAGCCAGGCGATCCGTCGCGAAGTGGCTGCCATGGGTGATGGCGTGGAGCGCGCCCTTGCCCGCGCCGGCGAGCTGGAATCCATGGTTCAAGGTGAGGTTTCCAATCTGGAACGCGCCTATTCAGACAATGAAACCAAACTGCGCACCCTTTTGGGTCAGCTGACCAGCGAGCGTCAGGATATTCTTCTCAACGCTGAGAAAGTGCGTGAAGCGATCTCTTCCTCACATGATCGTTTGAACGCTGATCTGCTGACAGCATCCGATGCCCTCACCCAGTCGCTGGCTGAAACCGGCTCAACTGTGGCGCACAGCCTTGCAGACAAAGCCTCGCAGATCACCAATGCCTTGTCACAGGCCGGCGAGACGATGAGTGATACCTTGCAATCGCACGGCGATCGCTTGGTCGAGCAGCTGTCCTCCACCGGCCTTGATGTCAGTGACAAGCTGGCCATCATTGGTGGCGATATTGTTCGGGAGATCACTGAAAAATCAGCAGAAGTCGACACCGTCCTGAAAGATCGTTCAGCCACGATTTCCGCCGATCTGGCCTCGACGACCAACTCCATTGTCAGCGAATTTGAGCAGCGCGGCAGCAACGTGACACGTGAGCTAGAAGAAACCAGCCACTCGGTCACCGAGAACTTTGCCGCACGTGCCGAAGACGTCACCACGACGCTGAAAACCACCGCGGACTCGCTTCTCATCGATATGGAACTGCGTGGCACGGCCATCACCGCCAAGCTTGATGACGCAGGCACACAGATTTCTGACAGCATCACCGAACAGGGTGGCGCCCTCGCCCAGCGCATGGAAGCATCCGCTGAGCGTCTGCATGACGCTGTTGTGGAACGCGGCGTTGAGCTGCGTGACGGATTTGAGCTTTCCGCTCAATCCCTTATCTCCTCCGTCGATGCCAAATTGGAAGAACTGCGCAAAACCGCCAACGACACCAGCGAAACCATCCAGTCGAGCATTATGCGCGACCTTGATCTGGTTGACATGCGCATGGCCCAGGGCCGTGACGCGGTGGAAGATCTGATCAAAACCGGCACCGGCAACCTCACCGACAATGTGCAGGCCGTTGGTGAGCGCGTTGTGCAGATCGTGCTGGAACAAGGCGAAAACCTTGGTTTGGCCTTCACGCAACGTGCTGAAGAGTATGCCAATATCTTGAAATCAGACAGCGATGCGCTGGTTTCCGCTCTTGATGACCGCACCGTTGCACTTGATGAGCAGATGCAAACGCGTGCCCACGCTATCCGTGCGCTGCTCGACGACAAGACCCAGTCCATCGATCTGGCGCTTGCTGATCGCTCCGGCGCCATCGAAGCCTCGTTCCTCAACCAGCGCACCGCGCTTGAGGATAGCATCGACCGCGCAGCCGCTGAAGCCAGCGCTGTGCTCGGTGAACGCTCAGCTGTCATTTCAGAGCACATCAACACCTCCACCCGCGAGTATTTGGAAACCCTCAACGACCGCACACAGCGCTTCATGAGCGTGCTCACCGAAGCCAATTCGGGCGTTGAAAGCCGCATGACAGCCCTGTCCGACACATTGGTTGAACGTATCAGCACCGATACCACCGGGTATCTGGAAGCCATGGACAACCGCACAACCGGCCTTATTGATGCATTGAACGAGCGTTCGGATACGCTGATGCAATCGCTTCAAGAAGTCACCGGCAACACAGAAGAGCGGATCGTTGGTGTTGCCAGCGAGCTCAACAACCGTGTGGTCGATACCGCAGACGGCTTTGTTGAGCAGCTTGAGAAAACTGCAACTGGCCTTGTAAACCGTGTTGACCAGACCGCTATCGGCCTTGTCATCCGCGTTGATGAAAGCACGACCAACCTCACCAACCAGGTTGAAGAGACTTCAAGCAGCATCACTGGTCGTATCGATCAGGCTGCCACCAGCCTGGCGAGCCACGTCAACGAGACAACCACCAACCTTGTGAACCGCGTTGAAGGCACAACCTCAAGCCTTGCAAGCCAGGTGGATCAGGCGACGTCGAACCTGGTCAGCACCATCGACAACCGCACGCAGGGCCTCACCGATGCCATGAGCGCCGTTGGCGGTGACCTGACCACACGCGCCGAAGCCATCGACAACCAGCTGCGCGAGCAGATTGAAAGCCTGTCGAGCGCGCTTCAGATGCGCACCGTGCAGCTTGAAACCACTGTTGATGAGCGCCTGTCGGCCTTCGATGTGCGCGTCAACCAGCGCATTGAAGATGCGACCACCACATTCGTGGAGCGTGCCGATCAGCTTGACGGCGCCCTCTCCAACCGTGGCCGCGAAATCTCCGAAACCCTTATCGAACGTACCCGCGAAGTGGCCCAGGCCTTTGTCAGCGGTCGCGATGATATCGAGCGCGCCATCACCGCGCGCATCGAAGCTGTCGGTGAGACCGTTAACGAGCAGACCAACAACCTCACCGATCTGATGGCTGGCCGCGTCGCAGACATCAATCAGTTGCTCGGTGACCGTGTTGTGGAAGTTTCTGAAACCATCAAAGCCCAGGGCGATGCTCTGGAAGCGATGGTCACAGATCGGGCCAACAACTTTGGTGAAACGCTCTCCAGCGAAGCCACAGCCGCCCTTCAGGGCTTTGAGAACCAGGTCGGATCAGCCACCAACGCACTGGTGGCTGCCGCGGCCAATGTGCGCTCAGCGGCTCACGATGAGACCATCGTCGCCAGCCAGCAACTGGCCGAACGCGCCGATGGGCTGCGCGAGGCTCTTGCAGGTCAAACCACGGCGATGGAGTCCATTCTTGACGACCGTGGCCAAGCGCTGGTTGGCTCTTTGGAAAGCCGCACCAGCGAGTTCGCACGCTCCATTCACGCTGCCACGCAGTCGCTGCAGAGCAACGTTGCCGAGCGCGAACGCGAGATGATCGACGCGCTGGCTGGCCAGACCGATACGCTGGCAGAGAGCCTGCAATCGGCCACCAACCAGCTCAGTTCGGTTCTCGACAGCCGCACCAAAGAGCTGTCGGGTGCACTGGAAGATCGCACATCGACGCTGGAACACAGCATCAACGCTGCAACGGGCTCAGTCGCCAACGTCATCGACACACGCACGCAAGCGCTTGCCGATACGCTGGATGCGCGCGGTCAGTCCCTCTCTGAGAAGCTGGAAGATCGCCGCTCGACACTCGAAGCCAGCATTGCCGCGGCCACCGAGTCCATCGAAACCGTGCTCAACAGCCGCGGTCATTCGCTGCTCGGTGCGCTTGATACGCGCACCAACGCCTTCAACCAGTCGGTCGAAGCAGCAACGCAGCTCATGGACACAACACTGGAAGAGCGCACACGTGATGCCTCCTCCAACCTTGCCCGTGCCCGTAACCTGTTGAACCAGGATTTGCAGGAACTGACCGGTCAGATTGGCTCAGTGAACAGCTCCATCGAAGAACTGCTCAGCAATTCTGCTGTCACGCTCGGCTCGATGGGCGAGGTTCTGCAGGAGAAAATTGCACGTTTCAGCACCTCGGTTCAGTCGATCAGCAGCGATACGGCGACAACGTCAGAAGCGCTCGAAAAGCAGCTTGAGGCCCTCAGCGGCATCTCAACTGAGGTTTTGAGCTCCATCGTCGATCTGTCTGATCGCTTTGATGTGCATGGCCGTTCGCTGTCGGGTGCCTCACAGGCTATCCTGCGCACGACCGAGAAACTGGAAGGCTCTGTGGGAACGCAGGTCAGCCAAATGGACACGATCAGCGAAACCATCGCCGACCGTACCAACCGTGCCGAGCAGGCTCTCCAGCTTACTTCAGAGCGCTTGGCGTCCACACTCATCGATGCTGAAGAGCGGGCAGCCGCCCTCGCCTCAGCTCTGTCCCTGGCCGCTGATGATGCCGCCAAAGGCGTGATCGCGCAGTTCAACAATCTGCGCGAAACCGCCAGCAGCGAAAGCGCCAAAGCAAGCGACATCGTGCGCACAACCCAAGAAGAGGTTGCCCGCGAGCTCCAGGGTGGTTTGGAAACCGCTGTCTCAGCGTTCCATTCTTCGATTGAAGATATGCGCCGCATGACGAGCGATCTGAGCTCCGAACTGGCAACCACCCGCGCCGACATCCGTCGCGGTGTGTTTGAACTGCCCGAGGAAGCCCGTGAGAGCGCATCCGCGCTGCGTCAAGTCGTCAACGAGCAGGTTGCAGCCCTTAAAGAGCTCTCCAGCCTGGTGTCAGATGAAGGCAATGCACGCGATGCATCCTCCCGTCAGCTTCAGGCCCCGGCTCCAGCACCGGCCATTGCCTCCTCACGTGGTGGTGCCCAGCTTGCTGAAGCCAGCGCAATAAGCCTGGAAGATCAGCGCGTGGACGACGATATCGCCCGCAGCATGGAAGATGTTCGTCAGGCCGTCGCTCCGGCGGTGACACCCGCACCAGCATCCAACAGCAATGCTGATGCACCATCAGGTGGCTGGATCAGCGATCTGTTGCGCCGTGCCTCCAGCGATGAAGGCAAAGACGGCCCACTGGAAGATATCCATGGCCAGCTTGCTGATGCATTGGACGAGCGTGCTTATGCCCAGCAGTGGGACAGCTATCTGTCAGGCAACAAAGCAAGCTTCTCGCGTCGCATCTACACGCTGAACGGACAGCAGGTCTTTGACGATATCCGTCGCCAGATCGGCCGTGACAACGATCTGCGCAACGCGGCGCAGGAGCATCTGACATCGTTTGAAGCGACATTGCGTGAAATGGCGTCGCGCCGGGCAAGCCGGTCGGAAACCCGCACGCTGTTGATGTCAGATCAGGGTCGCCTCTACACGGTGCTTGGTCAGGCTTTGGGTCGCTTCGGCAGCTAAGACAAACAAAGACACCACACAAAAAGCCGCCGGTCAGAGTTCTGACCGGCGGCTTTTTTATTGTAATTCAGTGACTTAGATGAAACGTAAAACAGTAGGGCTTTTTGCAAGTGATTTGGATCGCAATTCGCTGGCTCTCCCGTCGGTCGAACGCGATTTGCGATAGGATTTTTAGGTGAACACGTAAAACGCTTTAGACAGCGTCGAGAACAAACACCACCATCTCGCGCAGCAACGCATCAAGCGCGGCATTCAACGCTTCAACACCATCCTCTACACCATCACTGGCGGCAGGCACAGTGGCTGCAAAAGTCTGGCCGGCAAGAATACGGCCATTGGCATCGTTCATAACTTTCAGCGCGATATCGATCACCGCATTGGCTTGACCACTATCGGTGATCGCAATTTCGAACGAGCGAATTTCGGGCACCAAGCGAATGTCGATCAGCAACCCCTGCCCGGGACGACCCACGGCACGGGCACGGCCTGTGCGCTCTAATGCTTCGGCGAAACGCGCTTGAAGCAGATCAGGCAAGGCATCCGACCAGGACGCCCCTGGGAAATAAGCGAGCGTTGCCGCACTGTCGCGCACAACAATGCGATCCGTCGCGTAAAAGCGCACAGCCGTCGGATCTGCGACCAAAAGCTGTCGGCTGGTCCGGCTGCTGCCGACATCAATGGAGGCAGGGGCGCGCAAATCGTAAATGGTCGGCGCAGACTCCAAACCAAGTGTCGAGCACCCAGCCAGCAAGAATGCGGCACAGATACCACCAATCAATGGCAGACGCGTGCCTCTGTTTTTACGCCGTACATCGCTCATAGCACTCTACTCACACATCCCAGCTCAGCGAACCAGCTTAATACAGCATTGATTTTGTGATCAATCATGGCCTCATCGCCTCTGTGGCGAGTATTCAGGGGCGCGATCACCACCAAAGATAAACTGCTGCGGGTTGCGCTCAATCGAGGTTACCACGCGCTCCAAACGGTTCAGCACACGCCGTCCATCACCAATCAAGGCCTCAGCATCGCGCAAACCAGGTCCGGTAAAGCGCGCCAAGCCAGCAGCGATTTCATCAGAGCGGCCTTCAAACGACACAGCGACATTGCGCAGCGCCCGTGCGGCTTCGCGCGCATCAGCAATCAACCCTTGGGTTTCGTCCTCGCCAAGCAGGCCATCGACAGATGCCAAAAGCCCATCAATCCGTCGTGACGCCACTTCCAACCGGTCAGCGATCACCACGGCGTCGTCAAAGATCGCATCCACTTGCTCGGCATTGTCTTCCAAGCTGGCGGTGAAGGTCGTGATGTTGTCGGTTGCCTCTTGCGCACCGGCAAGCACGGCATCGACGCGTGCACCGGCGTCGGGAAGCTGGGTGGTAAAGGCGCTAACATCAGCCACCGCCTGAGAAACAACCGCCGGATCAACAGCCTCAACGACGGACTGAACTGTGTCCAGCGTCTCAACCAGTGTGCCCGATGAAGCTTCCAGATTGTCGAAAACAACCTCACCACGCGCTATCAAAGTGCGGGCATCCTCGCCAATACCGCGAAACTCGGTGGAAGCCACACGCACATTTTCCACCACTTCACTCACGCTTTCTGGGTCCACTGCAGCGATCAACTGTTCGGAGCCTGCAATGATGCCTTCCAAACGCCCGGAAAGCCCGGAAATCTCGCTCGCAATAGACCCGACGCCTTCCATCAGCAGTTCGATATTGTCCGACTGCGAGGCCACAGCGCTCGTCACCTCGTTGATGTCGGCAATGGTCTGGGTGATGAACGGCTCATTAACGAGCAAAAAATTCTCAATCGTTTGCATGGCATCATCAGCTCGGCCAAGCACGTTGCGCGCACCGTCGATCAAATCCTGAACCGCCGATACCTGGGCCTCAATGATCACCGGCGTGTTCGGGTCAAGAACCGCTGGCTCGTCCATCGATCCACCACGCAGCGCCACAAACGCCGTGCCGGTGATACCGGTGATGCCCAAGGACGCGTCAGTGTCAGTGCGAATAGGCGTATCGCCTTCCACCACCGCCAGCGCCAAGGCTTCTTGCGGGTTGTTCGGGTTCAACGACAGCGTACGCACCTCGCCAACTTGAATACCGTTAAACAGAACCGGACTGCCAGCGCTCAGGCCATTCACCGGTCCATTAAACTGGAAAATCACCTCAGCGGTGTTCTCCTGGGCACCGATTTCGGCGACCCAATAGATGAACGCCATGCCCGCAGCGATAACCGCCAGGGCAAACAGACCGATCACAATATGGTTGGCGCGTGTCTCCATGCCTCAGGGCCTTACCGTGGCAACCACGACGCGCAAAGCACCATGAGCGCGCAGGCGCAACAAATGCCGCACTTTTCGACCAACCGTTGCATTTTGACTGCGCATTGCCGCCCTATTCTTGCGTTGCACCAGAGGCAGGACCCCTGCCCAGCGCGCGACCCGTGTTGAAGTAATCCTGCACCCAAGGGTGGTCGAACCGCCGAACCTCCTCGACAGGCCCGACTGTCAGCACCTTTTGATTGCCCAGAACAGCCACCCGATCACACACCGAAAACAAGCTATCAAGATCGTGCGTGACCATGAAAACAGTAAGCCCAAGCGCGGAACGCAAATCAGCGATCAGTTCGTCAAACGCAGCGGCGCCAAGTGGATCAAGACCAGATGTTGGCTCATCGAGAAACACCACGTCTGGGTCCAGCGCCAGCGCCCGTGCCAAGGCTGCGCGCTTGATCATACCGCCCGACAATTCTGATGGCGCTTTGAGCGCAGCATCTTCCGGCAGCCCAACCATCGAGAGCTTCACCGCAGCCAGCCGATCCATCATCGGTTTGTCCAACCGCCAATGCTCACGCATCGGCACCTGCACGTTTTGGATGACGTTCAGCGCGGAAAACAATGCGCCGTGCTGAAAAAGAACGCCAAGCCGTTCATCGACATGCACCCGCTCGCGCTCATCCATTTGTGAATAGGGCTCACCCAACACATCAATGGTCCCGGCGCGTTTTTGGTTCAGCCCCAAAATGGCGCGCAAAAGCACCGATTTGCCGGTGCCCGATGCGCCCACGAAACCTAGGATTTCGCCGCGATAGACCGTCAGATCAAGATCTTTGAGAACGGTGACATCGCCAAATCCGACCTCAAGCCCACGCACTTCAATTACGGACTTGCGATGGTCTTGATAAGATTGAGTTTCTCGTACCGCCATACCCGCCTCTAATAATCGATCGAAGCGAAGAAGATGGCAAAAATACCGTCCATGACGATAACGGCAAAGATCGATTTCACCACAGCGGCCGTCACGCGCTGACCCAGCGACTCGGTGCTGCCGGTCACTCGGAAGCCCTCCATGCAGGCAATGCAACCAATGGCAAGCGCCATAAAGGGCGCTTTGATGAGGCCAACCATGACCGTCTCGACCAAAACGCTGTCATGCATCCGGTCGATAAACACCACCGGACTGATTCCAGAATAGGCCCAAAGCGTCAGCATGCCACCAAGCAGCGCGGCGCCATTGGCGACAACCGTGAGCAATGGCAACGCCACCACCAGGCCGATGATCCGCGGCACAACAAGAACATCCACCGGATCAAGGCCGATAACGCGCATGGCATCAACCTCTTCACGCATGCGCATCGCACCGATTTCGGCGGTGTAGGCCGATCCGGTGCGGCCAGCCACCATGATGGCCGATATCAACACGCCCATCTCTCGCAGCACCAAAATGGCGACCAAATTGACGGTGAAAATTTCCGCACCAAAAAACCGCAATTGATAAGCGCTTTGCTGGGCGACAATCCCGCCGATCACGAACTGAATAAGCAGGATAATCGGCACGGCGCGAAAGGCGCTCTTATCAAGCTGCGTCACAAAGGCGTTGAACCGCCAGCGGGACGGATTGATCAACGTTAGACCTACAGAAGTGAGCACCAGCCCAAGCATGCCGACAACGCCTAAGAGATCATCCCACGTTGCCGCGACGCCACGACCAAAGGCGGCCACAACGGCATCGAGACCAAAACGCGGGCGGTCAGGTCGGCGAACATTGGCGCGCTCACGCACAGCCTCATAAAGATCGCGCTTATCGGCAGGCAGGTTGATCAATTCAACGGTCCTGCCGGAGGCGGCCAGCTCTTTTTCAAGGTCTGCAAGCGCCAGGCATCCAAGCGTATCCAACTGGCCAAGACCCGATGCATCCACCCGCACCGGTGTGTCCGCGGATTGCGCATCAGCCCAGCTGGAGGCCTGGGTGAAACCGTCCTGCATCAGCACCGTACGCACACATGGGCGAATCCAATCGCCATGAACTAACAGCTCATCGCCGTCGCGCAGCACTTCAGCTGCACGCGGTGCTTCACCACCACGCTTGGCGAAAGGAACATCTGTTGGGGGCCCAGACCAAAGGGCGTCAGTCGCTGTCACGCAAAGGCTGCCAGATCACTCAAAACAAGATCCTATAAGTGCCACGCAGAACCGCCATGCGCAAAGCCCATTTCGCAGCTTGGCAAAATATGCGACGTCAGGACGTCCTCCACTTTTTGTAACACTTGTACGGGCGCGACTTTATGGCTGAACTCCAAAAACCCTATCTCCTTTTTCTTGGCGACGTGCCCGATGCTCTAGCAGCCAAGACAGCGACCGGTGTTGTCGACTGGCGCCGCGATTGGTGCGTTGGCCAAGTACGTCTTGAAGGGTGCCAAGCTGACACAGGCCTGCCCGACATGAACATCGCCCAAGGCGTTGAAAAAGGGGCAAAAACGATGGTCGTTGGCGCGGTCAACGCTGGCGGTGTTCTGCCCGATCATTGGGTGACCAGCATCGTTGAGGCCATCAACGCAGGGCTGGATATCGCCAGCGGCCTGCATGCCCGCCTTCAGGATGTGCCCGCGATCGCAGAGGTGGCCGCCGCAAAAGGCGCAACGCTGCACAACGTGCGCCATGTGGAGCAAAAACTTGAAACCGGAAAAGGCAGTAAGCGCACTGGTATGCGTGTCCTGGCCGTCGGCACCGATTGCTCGGTGGGCAAAAAATACACCGCCCTAGCGTTGGAACAGGGCATGACCGCCCAGGGTATGAAGGCAAGTTTCCGCGCCACCGGCCAAACAGGCGTGCTGATCTCCGGACGCGGATTGGCCATTGATTCGGTGGTTGCCGATTTTATCTCCGGCGCTGCAGAATGGATTTCACCGGCCAACGAGGCCGATCATTGGGACGTTGTTGAGGGCCAGGGCTCGCTGTTCCACCCTTCCTTTGCGGGTGTATCATTGGGGTTGCTGCACGGCTCGCAGCCCGATGCCATCATCGTTTGCCATGAGCCCACACGCACGACCATGCGCGGGGTGAAGACGCCACTTCCGACCATCCAAGAAGTGATCGACGCCAACATAGCTATGGGCAAACTAACCAACCCAGCCATCCGTTGCACCGGCTTGGCTGTGAACACAGCAGCCCTTGATGAAGCAGCAGCCAAAGCACTCCTAGGCGATCTGGCCGATGCGCACGGTTTGCCAGCCACCGACCCGGTACGCTTCGGCGTTGAAGGCCTCGTCAAGCCACTTCAGGATATGACCCCAACATCATGATTTCGCTTACCATTTCAGACGATGCTTTTCGCATTCGCGGGCTCTTTTCCATCGCCCGTGGATCGCGCACGCACGCCCATGTCGTGGCCGTCACGCTGCAGGATGGCGAGCATATTGGGCGCGGTGAGTGCACGCCTTATGCCCGCTATGACGAGAGTGTTGAAAGCGTCACAGCGCAGATTGAAACCGTTCGCGATGCCCTGACATCCGGCCTTGATCGCCAAGCACTGCAAGGGTTGCTGCCCGCCGGTGCTGCGCGCAACGCTGTGGATTGTGCCCTGTGGGATTTGGAAGCCAAGCGCACCGGCAAACCTGCATCAGAGTTGGCTGGTGTGCCTCCTGTCAGGCAACTTGAAACGGCCTACACCATCAGCCTTGATACGCCCGATGAAATGGCCCGCGTGGCGTACGAGCACCGCGACCGGCCTTTGCTCAAGGTGAAACTTGGCGGCGACGGCGACCCGGATCGTATGCGCGCCGTCTGTGGTCATGCTGGCGATGCCAAGGTGATCGTCGATGCCAACGAGGCCTGGGCACCGGAAAACCTTTGGGCCTGGATGGACCTCGCGGCCGAACTTGGCATTGCACTTGTTGAACAACCCCTGCCCGCAGGCCACGACGCTATCCTTGCCGACCGACCACACGTTGTTCCCTTCTGCGCCGATGAAAGCGCTCATGATCGCGAAGGCTTGGCCGAATTGGCGCGGCTTTACGATGTCATCAACATCAAGCTCGACAAAACCGGTGGCCTCACCGAGGCCTTGGCGCTGAAAGCTGAAGCGAAGGCTGCTGGGCTTGGCATTTTTGTCGGCTGTATGATGGGGTCATCGCTCGCTATGGCGCCAGGCACACTGCTGGCGCATGACGCTGACTATGTTGATTTGGATGCGCCGCTTTTGTTGGCCGAAGATCGTGATCCCGCCCTGGAGTTTGAGGGCAGCATTTTGCAACCGCCCAGCCGCGCCTTGTGGGGCTAATGGGCCTTGCTAGCTAGCATTTGGGTTGGGGAACAAACCCACCAGGGATGCGCCAACGGTTGATGAAGATGATCACAACGCCAAGCGCAGTCATCGCCGCCATAGCAAGATAAGCCATAGCCCCAAAAGCTTCGTAAAGCGGGCCAGCCGACAAGGTCGCAACCGCCATAACACCACCGGACACCACGCCATAGACACCCTGCGCAGCCCGCAATTCACGTGGACGCGCACGTTTCTGGATGTAGCTGATCAGCGCCAGATGGGTCATGCCGAACGAAAAGCCGTGCAAAATTTGCAGCGCTGCTGTGAACGCCAAATCGGGTGAAAAGGCAAAAATCACCCAGCGCAGCGTTGCACCGACACCGCCCAGAATCAGCAATCCACGTGCGCCCAGTTTCGCAATGATCGGCGCCGACACTGCAAACAGAACAATCTCGCACAGCACACTAAAAGCCCAGAGCAACCCGATGGCTGTCTCTGAAAAGCCCTGCGAGGCCCACGACAGGCTGCCAAATCCATAGAGCAGCGCATGGCTTGCCTGCATAAGCCCGGCACCGATGAAAACGCTCATCGCGCCCTTGCGGCGTAAGAAAAAGACCCAACCGGAGCGCAGCTTTGGTGTCTTCGCTGCACCCTCCATGTCAGTCTTTTCTATTTTAGGTTGCACAAAGCTGCGCGGTAAGGCGGCACAAACCAACACGATCGCCGCGAAGGTCGCGAGCACCATCCATGGGATTGTCCCATTGCCGTATCGCTCAATAACCGCCCCAGCAGCAAAGCTTGCAACGACGAAAGCGATTGAGCCCCACACACGCACACGGCCATAATCAACGCCTGATTGGCGCGACAGCTGGATGCCCAAAGCATCGCTCAACGGCAGCAGTGCGTTCCATCCAACAGCCATCATAGCGATGACAACCAGGATCACCCAAGGCGTTGAGAACAGCCCAGAAAGCGTAGGAAAAAGCGTCGCCAATGGCAGAAGCGCAAACACCAACATAGCGGCAATCGACAAACCCAGAAGCGGCTTGCGCGGGTCATCGAATCGCTCCGCCCGGTCGGTTACCGCGCTCGTGGTCAGCACACGAACAATCAGCGGCACCGACACCAAAACGGCAATCCAGGTTGCCGAAAAGCCCAACCAGTCCAGCCAAACGGGAAAAAACGGCAAAAATACACCGAATCCGGCGAAATAAGCTGCGAACAACGCTGCGACGGTAACCCTTTGGTGACCAGCTTGGGTTGCAATGGGGACTAGTGGCTGCACGAAGTGAGACCTTACACTGTGAGGGCAAGGCTCCGATTCGCTGTTTCAGGCGAGGAACCTTGATCGGTTTGGGCAGACAAGAGGAACGCAAACCGCCGCTATGAGTGCTCATAGCGGCGATTGAATGGGGTTAGAGCCTGCCAAGCTGCTTCAAGCTGCAACGCAGGGTCTTTTTGGGGCCACGGGACAGACCATGAGCGAAACGCCGCTGGCGACCATGAGTCAAGTTGGTGATGAAGGCGACGCACGCGCGGCCTCCACCGAAGGTACGTCTGATACAAGCTCCAATACAACACCTGCTGTGCAATCAAACACGGCAATCAGCGAAGCCGACTATGAGGCCATCGCCGATGCAGTGATGGAAACCGAGCGTGGCCGCTGGTTCCTTAAAGAATACGCCCGCCGAAACCGTAACACCGACACGCAAACCGTTCTTGACGCTTTGGAACGCCTTGAGGACCGCATCACTACCGATGCACCGAGCGGTGGTGACACGTCAGTTGCGTTGATCAGCCACAATGTGATCGATCTGGCCGAAGCCATCACCCAGGTGAAACGCGAAGTTCAAGATCTCGGCGGTCAAGGTGACGATAAAGATCATTTCAATTCGGCGACCGAAGAGCTCGAGGCCATCGTCACCCAGACCGAGACGGCGACCGGTGAAATTCTTGAAGCGGCTGAAAAGATCCAAGAAGTGCTTTGGACCCTTCGCGAGGAGGGGGCCAACGAAACGCAATGCGACATCATCGAGAGCAAGATCATCGATGTGTACACGGCGTGCTCGTTCCAGGATCTAACGGGTCAACGTTCCAGCAAAGTGGTGCGTTTGGTTGGCTACGTCGAAAAACGTGTTTCGGCGATGATGGATATTCTGGGCCTTTCCTCGAAAGAGAGTGATGCAGAAAGCTCCTCTACGGCACAACAATCCTCTAACCAGAGCGAAGAGCTCTCGACTGCAGAGGCCTATCAAGAGGGCGATGAGCGCTCTGATGCTCACCTGCTGCACGGCCCTGCCCTTGATGGCGAAGGCATCGAACAGGACGATGTCGATGCCCTTTTTGGCGGCGGTGAAGCCGTTGCGGCGGACGATACGCCGGCTGCAGATGCGTCTGAGGCTGAAACATTTGATGCTCCGCTTGAAGAAGACCCTCTGGTTGACGAAACCCCTCTAGTTGAAGACGACGCGTCGGAAGAGGCTGAGCTAGAAGCTGCGGCACCTGACCTTGCTGACATGCAGGACGAGCCTGAGGCGCCGGCCGAGCAAGAACCACAGGCTGAGCCAGAGCTACTGTCTGAACCTGAACTACCCACCGAGCCGGAACTTACCGACGCTGAAGCCAACGCTGAAGACGCCAACAACGAGGATGCAGGTGCATCTGATGACGTTGACATCATCACCGATGAAATGGTTGTGGAACTTCACGACGCAGAAATCCTAAAGCAGCCAGCAGAAGAGGCCTTGATCAAAGATGCGTTGAGCAAATCGTCAGCGCCACCGGATATCTTCGATGTTGAAGCGCTTGACTTTGATGGTCCCGACATGGGCCAGCGCGGGTCATGGGACGAGGCGAACGAAACGGCCTCAGAGGTCCAGTCACCTCGCGATGACCGCAAGGTTTTGGTCGACATGCCAGACGATTTCGTGGTCGACGAAGGCGCCGCTGACATGTTCGTGGACACCGCCTCCGGTGACCGCGATGAACCGCGCACGGTAGCCGATGCAACCGAGACCAGCACTGCTGCTCAGGACATCTTTGACGTTGATGAGTTTGGTTTCGATGATCTTGATGCTGGCAATGAGTCAGCGGCCTTCAACAAGGTCGCCGAACCAGAAACAGTGAGTGAAACCGATACGGTCTCGGTCGATAGGGTGGAAACCGAAGAATCTGTTCTCGACGATGCCTTGAACGCACTAGAAACCGCCGTTGCTGAGGAACAAGCAGCCGAGCAGGAGGTTGAGAGCGAAGCTGTCGCGGACAATGCCAACACGGCTGAGGAAGAGGCAGAACCGGTGCCCTACACTGATGAAGAGCGGATCGCGCTCTTCTCTTAATGCTGGCCTGACTCTAGCGCTGCAACGCCCTGGCAAGGATAGCTGGATCGGCGTTGCCACCTGACAGCACGGCAAGCACCACCTGCCCGTTCAGATCGACCTTGCCCGCAAGCAGTGCTGCTAGGCAAACCGCACCCCCAGCCTCAACGACCAGCTTCAGTTCACGCAAGGCAAACGCCACCGCGTCCAACACCTCGTCGTCGCTGACGGCAAGACCGCGCAGCTGGTTGGCAACATTGATTGGGAACGTCAGCGCGCCTGGTCTGTCGGTCATGATCGCATCGCAAATAGTGGACGCGCCCGGCGCATTGGTTTCGCGTTGACCGCTCACCAACGAGCGCACCGTGTCGTCATAGCCATCGGGTTCAACAGCCACGATATCCATGGCTGGAAACGCATTGCGCCAAACGGTTGAGATGCCAGCACATAGGCCTCCACCACCAGTGCAGATAAGCCCGATATCGGCTTCTAGTCCAAGCGCCCCCAACTGCTCCACCGTTTCAAGCCCCACGGTCCCCTGCCCGGCCATCACGCGCAGATCATCGTAGGGCGGCACAAATTCAGCGCCGGTCGTCTCGACCAGATCACGGGCAAAGCTGTCACGGTCATCAATCGCCCGATCATAGGGCACAACGCTGGCGCCCAGGCGGCGCACGCGCTCGGTTTTGATATCTGGCGCACCGGACGGCATGATGATGGTCGCAGGCACGCCAAACATCCGCGCGGCCTCAGCAATGCCCTGAGCGTGATTGCCTGAAGAAACGGCAACAATGCCGTTGGCGCGCTCCTCCGCGCTCATCGAGGCAAGCGCATTGTAGGCCCCACGAAACTTGAACGAGCCCGTACGCTGAAGATTTTCGCATTTCAAGAAAACGCGCCCACCAACGACCTCATCAAGATGCGCGTTGTTGATCAACGGCGTAACAACGGCTTCACTCACAATGCGCGCCTGCGCTGCTTTTATGTCGTCGAGTGACAGTTTGGGGTGATCAGTGGTCATAGTCCAGCACGCTCCAATCGGCCTTCAGCGGATAGAGGTGCTTAAAGAACGCTTTGGCGCTCTCATGCCAACTGTAATTTTGCGCAAACGCCGCACAATCATCCCTATTGAGCGTCAAAGCTGCCAAACAGGCCTCGCGCAGATCGTTGGAAAGCACGCCCACTTTCGGGTCGGTGATCACGTCAATCGGCCCGGTGATCGGGAACGCCGCCACTGGAAGGCCAGAGGCCAACGCCTCCAAGAGCACAATACCAAAGGTATCGGTGAGGCTTGGGAACACGAACACATCGCTACCAGCGTAATACTGCGCCAGCTCCTCGCCAAGTTTGGGGCCGACAAAAACAGCATCAGGATACTGCGCCTTGAGTGTCTCAAGTGCAGGCCCGCCGCCAACGATCAACTTGGTGCCAGGCAGATCAAGATCGAGAAAGGCTTCCAGGTTCTTTTCCACGGCCACCCGGCCAACATAAACGAAGATCGGCCCAGGATAGGGCAGCTTCACCGCCGGACGCGGAAAATAGCGATCAAGATCAACCCCGCGCGACCAACGCACCAGATTGTTGAAGCCGCGGCCGCGCAGCTCATCTTCCAAACTCGGCGTGGCCACCATCACACCGGTTGCTGCGTTGTGAAACCGGCGCATATAGGCATAGCTCCAACTTTCCGGGATTGGCACACGCGCAGCAACATATTCGGGAAAGCGGGTATGGTAGCTGGTGGTAAAACCAAGCCCATGCTTGATGCAAAAACGCCGCGCAACCGTGCCAAGCGGGCCCTCGGTCGCAATGTGTATGGCGCGCGGTTCCTCAGCCCGGATGGCCCGCCGAATAGACCGTGGATGGGCGAGTGTCAGCCGTATTTCTGGATAGCTGGGCATCGCCATGGTGCGAAAGCGTGCCGGGCCAAGCACCTGCAAGTCTACGCCAAACTTCGGTGCTTCTTTGACCATCCACTCGATGGTGCGCACGACACCATTGATCTGCGGATGCCAAGCATCCGACACGATCAAAGCGCGCGCTGGATTGGAAGCGTTGAACTCAAACATCATGCAGCAAAGGCGAGACCAGAAGCCTAAGCAGCCGCTGAGCGGTCGTCATCGTCGCGCGATGATGCCTGCGGATCAAAGGCAAGAACCTGCGCCGGGTCATCGGCGACATTCTCTGGCTTGGCTTTGGCAGCGCGCAGTTCAGCTTCACCAGCAGCGCTGAGCCGGGTCCACTTGATCAGCTCGAACGAACCATCTTCGTTTTCGCCAACAGCGGTACAGCTTTCCACCCAATCGCCGGTATTCACATAGCTGATTCCACCAACATCCTGCATCGTCGCATGATGGATGTGGCCACAGATTACACCGTCCACCTCGGCCTTACCGGCTTCATGGCTGAGCGTCTCTTCATATCGGCCGATAAAGGATACCGCGTTCTTTACCTTGTTTTTTGCCCAAGCCGACAGGGACCAATAATCAAAGCCCATACGGCGACGCACAAGGTTGACATAAATGTTGGTCCAGAGCGCCAAATTGTAGGCCCAGTCGCCCAAGAAGGCGAGCCACTTGGCATGCCGCACGACCACATCATACTGGTCGCCATGAACGACCAGGAAGCGGCGATTATCCGCTGTTTCGTGGATGGCTGAATCAACAATCTCGATGCCGCCCATCTGCATGCCTAGATAATCGCGCAAGAACTCATCGTGATTGCCGGGCAGATAGACGATGCGTGAGCCTTTGCGGCCCTTACGTAAAAGTTTTTGCACGACATCATTGTGCGCCTGTGGCCAGTGCCAGCGCTTTTTCAAACGCCAACCATCGACGATGTCACCCACCAGATAGATCGTGTCGGCATCGTGAAAACGCATGAAATCAAGCAGCAGATGCGCCTGGCACCCGCGTGATCCAAGGTGAACATCGGAAAGAAAAAGGGTGCGAAATGTCCGTGTCTCAACGGTATCATTTGGCCCTTTGGAGCCAGCTTTACCATCAGCGGTGAGTTCCGGCATGCCGGCTTGATTGCTCATTGTGCAATCCCTTCTTGCCCGATGGGCTGTCGACACACGCGCCCCAACGCTTTCAGGGCATCGCTGGCCTGTACATAGGACGTTCCCTGGGCCAAGGCCAGTAGGCACTCTACGTGGCCCCTCATATTGGGATTCTGTTGTCACTTTTGTGACAGCGTCACCACACAGAGTCTTGACCTGACAGCGCAAAACCCGCCATCAACCCGCACCAATCGCAACACGAAAGACACAAAGCTTATGGACCTTCACATCGCCGGAAAATGGGCCATCGTCGGTGCGTCCAGTCGCGGATTGGGGCTCGGCTGCGCCCAACATCTCGCCAAAGCAGGCTGCAACCTCGTCATCAATGGCCGTGACGCCGCCAAGCTGGACGCTGAGGCTCAGGCTCTGAAATCTCTGGGCGCTCCCGAAGTGAAGGTCGTTGCTAAGGATATTGGCACGCAAGACGGTCAGGATGCGCTGTTTGCTGCCTGTCCAAACCCGGACATTCTCGTCAACAACAATGGCGGCCCGCCGCTCAAACCCTTTGAAGATTTGGACAGCGCCGCGATCATGGCCGGTGTTGAGCAGAACATGATCACCCCGATCATGCTCATTCAGCGCGCCCTGCCCGGCATGAAAGAGCGGGGGTTTGGCCGCATCGTCAACATCACATCATCATCGGTGCTTGCGCCCATTCCGGGGCTGGACGTCTCGTCCGGTGCGCGCGCTGGTCTGACGGCCTTTGTCGCTGGTGTTGCCAAAAACGCCGCTGCGCACAACGTCACAATCAACAACATTTTGCCGGGCAAAATGGACACAGATCGCCTGCGTGGGAACCTGCAAGCACAAGCCAAGCGCACCGGCAAAAGCGTGGAAGATGCCAAGGCCGGAACCATCGCTACCATTCCAGCCAAACGCTTTGGAACCGCCGATGAGTTCGGCGCCGCGTGCACGTTCCTCTGCTCAAGCCATGCCGGTTACATCACCGGCCAAAACATGCTGATCGATGGTGGGCTACTGGGACGAGCGTTTTAGTGCGTTTACGTTTTATCTGAGACAGCCTCATCGCAAGTCGCGTTCGACCGAAGGGAAAGGCAGCGAATTGCGATTCAGTTCAAAGGCAAACGCTCTAGCGTTTTAGTGGCCAAACAATCCCGCGAGCCCATCCTCCAGCGCGACATTCACGCCCACCGTGAAAATGTGCACATCGGCATCCGCCGTCGCGCTCACCCCACCATTGCTGGCGAACGTGCTTGGAATGCTTGTTTCACCAACATGAATGTAGGTGTAACCGGCATCCAGGCGTATGTGGTCGCGCGGCGTGTAGGACAGGCCCGCCGATAACCAAAGCCGGTCATCATCGGGCAATCGAAGGCTGCGCACCGCATCACCAACTGGCGAGAGTTCATAGCCGATGCCAGCCCGCAGCGTCAGATCATCAGAATAGTCGTATTCCCCACCAAGCGCGAAGTACCAGCTGTCGCTATACTCAAGGGCCACGGCCACAGGCGTAGCGCCCCCGCCAGCGGGCGTAATGGTGAGGACATTGCCCGTTGATGCATTGATCACCGGAAATGTGCCTGCTCGGCTCCAGTTGGCCCACTCAACTGTACCCGACAAGCGAAACGCGTTGCTGATCCGCTGTTCAACGCTGAAAGTCACCGTCTCAGGCGTGTTGAAATCGTCAATGCGGATTGGTGTTACCGCTCCAGCCGTTGTTGAGATGGAACCCCCAACACCACTGCCCTGAAGGGTGTGGCCAACGCTGGATCGAAAGCCCAGTCCTACCGTGGTCCCAGACAAAGGTTCCCAAAGAAGGCCAGCCGTGAAGCCAAACCCGATATCATCCCCGGACAAGGCAATAAGGTTGTTTGTGTAGCGCACATCCATGTACTGAATTTGCGCGCCCAACGCGACCGTGAACCCATCGGCAATATCATACGCCACCGTGGGCGCGACATTCAGCGAGAAAACCTCACTGGTACCCGCCGCGTTGCGGATTGGATCGCCCATCGGAAACTTAGTTGCCAGCCCAAAGGGACCGTTGACGGAGAAACCAAGTGCCGAGCGCTCATTGACGCGATAAGCGCCATAGGAGCCAGGAATAAACGCATCCAAGCCTATGTCACCGCGCGATCCGGGCGTGATGCCGAGAGAAGCAACCGTGTTGGTGACCGTCACATCGCTTGTCGGCACCACAAAACTGAACACCGCTTCGTTGGTAAAACCCTCGCCGACTGTGCCCAAAGCCGCCGGGTTCCAAAACATGGAAGAGAGCGTCGCGCCGGCAGCGGCGCCCGCAAATGACGTTCCTTGATAGAAAGATGATTGCTCGCGCAGAGCAAACCCACCGGCCTGGGCGTGTGTCGCAAGCCCTGAAACACAAAAGAATAGCGCGTACGTTAAAGCAAACGCTCGAGACGTCGTTCCCATGATCCACCCCATCTCACTGCGCCCGATTTTTTTTGGCGCTTATGACAAGAAGAGTGGCAGTGCTTTTGCCAGGCGACAAGACGAGTGCTGTAACAAATGCAGCGGTTATGTTGCCTATTCCATGACAGCTGCTTTGAGGATGCACACCATAGTGGCGCGGCCTTTCGCGCCATCATCACCAGCTTCCAAACACCGTACCGTGTGCGGCCGGTCGCACCGATAACGCACCGTACCACCGGACTCGACGCGCCGGGTTTCTTGGCCAGCAATCACTTCAAACGTGCCAGAAAGCACAGAGAGACACTCGATGGACCCGCGTTGATGGCCTTCAGATTCCAGCACCGCGCCCGCTTCCGCAGCAACATCATACCATTGCAGCCATTCCACCGTTTTCGACCATCCAATGATGGTCAGTTGCATCTTGCCGTCTTCTGAGGTCAGAACGGGCATGTCGTTGGGTGGAATATCCTCAACGAAATCAGCGTCATGGGCGGCAGACAGCACCCGATCAATCGAAACATCTAAAGCTTGTGACAGTCTCCAGATGGTGGCAAGCGTCGGATTGGTCTCATTGCGCTCAATTTGGCTGATGATGGATTTGGCAACGCCGGACTGCTCAGAAAGCTCTGACAGCGACAGATTGTAGGCTTTGCGCAGACGCTGAATCGTCTTGCCGAGCTGACCGGAAAAAGCCAGCGCTTCGGCTTCGCTTTGGGCATTGCGCGGAGATTTATCGGCCATTACGGGTCCCACCGGATCATTTTAAAGGATCAGCTAGGCGTGCGTGCTTTCAAAGCTGCTTCGCGCGAAATGCCGATCTGGTGTTCGCGGTAGATCACAAACAGCCCCGCCCCGACAACCAGCACTGATCCGGCAAGCACCGCAAGCCCTGGAACTTCATCAAACAGGAAGTAGCCTACGATGAGCGCAAAGATCATGGCGGTGTAGTCAAACGGCGCAACGACCGAGGCTGGCGCCAAGCGGAAACTGTGGGTCAAAAGGATCTGGCCGATGCCACCCAAAAGGCCCAGACCAATGAGCAGAGCCCATGTCGTTGCGTCTGGCATCACCCAGCCAAATGGTAAGGTCGCCAAAGCAAACACGCTTGTGATGGCTGAAAAGTAGAACACCACCGCCGTGGTTGACTCTGATTTGATCAATTGGCGGACATACACCTGCGCCAGCGCCATGAAGCCCGCCGATGCGAGGGCAAGCATTGCACCAAGCGACCTATCTGGATCGTCCAAGGCACCGATCAGCCCAAGATTGGGCGACAAGATCACCAGCACGCCCAGGAACCCGACAATCACAGCCGACCAACGGTAAAGGCGCACAACCTCACCCAAAATGATCACCGCCAGCGCTGTTGTGATAAGCGGCTGCGCGAAACTGATGGCCGTCGCATCAGGCAAAGGCAGGCGGGATAGGGCCATGAACCAAAGCGTCATCGCCGACGCGCCGATGATCGCGCGACCGATATGACCAATGGGCCGTTTGGTTGCCAATGCTGAGGACCAAGTGTGCTGATATTGGATCATAATCGCCAGCGGGATCAGTCCAAAAAACGCCCGCGCAAACACGATCTGACCAACAGGCACGCTGTCACCTAGCACTTTCACCCCCGTTATCATGAACGTGAAGGCGAGCACTGAAAGCAGCTTAAAACCAATACCGGCGAGTGGCACGAAAACGTCCCGAAGAAATCAAACGTGTGGTGAGGTTAGTCTTCTGGCAGGATTTCGTAACGGGCACCACCACCGCATCCGCATGCCTGGCATGCAGGCCGCAGAAACGCATGTCGGACGGCGATTGTTAAACTTTGCGCTAGCAGCGCTCGCAACGCCTCTCTAGGTTGAGCGTTGGCAAGCAACCCTCCTCGGGCACACTCCCGCTGCGCACAAAGGCTTTTCATGTCTCTTCTCGCCTCGCTCACCCATACGACGCGCTACACCTACGACCGACCGGTTACCCTCGGCCCGCAACTCATTCGTTTGCGCCCTGCCCCACATACACGCTCGCGCATCCCTTCCTATGCGCTGACCATCAAGCCAGAAGGGCACTTCATCAACTGGCAGCAAGACCCACACGGCAACTGGGCCGCACGGGTCGTTTTTCCAGAGCCAGTGATGGAGTTTTCCATCGAAGTGGACCTGCTCGCCGATATGGCGATCATCAACCCGTTTGATTTCTTCATCGAACCCGAAAGCGAAGAGTTACCTGTGGTCTACAGCGATCGCTTGAATCGCGATCTGATGGCCTACACCCAAGTTGAATCACAAGGCGAACTGTTTGACTCATTCTTGCAGGAGATCGACGCAAGCCCCCAAAATACAACGGATTTTTTGGTTAGCTTGAATCAGAAGGTGAGCAACGCCGTTGAGTACATCATCCGCATGGAGCCAGGCGTGCAGACGCCTGAAGAGACATTGCAAAACGGCCGTGGCTCTTGCCGAGATTCTGCATGGTTGTTGGTGCATTTGCTGCGGCACCTGGGTTTCGCCGCACGGTTCACATCCGGCTATTTGATCCAGCTGAAACCGGATGAGAAAGCGCTCGATGGCCCGGCAGGCACAGATCATGATTTCACCGATCTGCACGCTTGGGCGGAGGTCTATATACCCGGTGCCGGTTGGATCGGACTTGACGCCACCTCAGGCTTGTTGTGCGGCGAAAGCCATATCCCGCTGGCCGGTACCCCACACTTTGAAAACGCGGCGCCCATCGAAGGTGTGGCGAGCGCTGCCAATGTTGAGTTTTTCTTCGACATGCGCGTTGACCGTGTCGATGAACGCCCGCGCGTTACAGCGCCCATCGCGGATGAAGCCTGGGAAACGCTGCTGGCGGTTGGCGATAAGGTCGATGAAGCGCTTACCGCCGAAGATGTGCGCCTCACCATGGGCGGAGAGCCAACCTTCATCTCGATCGACGATTTGGAGGGCGAGGAATGGAACACCTCTGCGGTTGGCCCCACGAAACGCAAACTGGCCGACGAACTGACACACAGGCTTGCCGACAAATTCGCGCCGGGCGGGTTCCTGCATTACGGCCAAGGCAAATGGTATCCCGGCGAAAGCCTGCCACGCTGGAACTTTGCCATCTATTGGCGTTCCGACGACAAACCGATCTGGCAAGATCGCTCGCTCTTCGCCCGCGAGCCGCTTGAGGGCGAAGAAATAGAAAACGCCATTGCCAAGGAAGATGGGCCAAAGGCCGCAGAAAGCTTGGCATTGGCCGTCGGGCAGCGCCTTGGGGCCGATCCATCGCACCTCATGGCCGCCTACGAGGACACCGCCGCTTGGCTCTCCAAGGAAGCGGCGCTTCCAGACAATGTAACCCCGGAAAATGCGAAACTCACCAGCGCTGAAGATCGCGCGCGCATCGCCCGGGTGTTCGACCGTGGTCTGACTGAACCCACCGGCTACGTGCTGCCCATCGCCCGCCATGATGATCTGGAGTCAGACCAGCGATGGGTATCCGAAGCCTGGACACTACGCCGCGATCACCTGTTCTTGGTGCCCGGAGACTCGCCTGTTGGCTATCGCTTACCATTGGATTCCCTGCCACACCTTGAGCCGGAAGACTTCCCTTTCATCGAGCCGGAAGACCCGCTGGACGACAAGCCGCCGCTTTCCGACCCTAATGACATTCGCGGCCGCGTTAGCGAGTCAAAAACCGGCACCCCCGCACCCACCAAGCAGCATGTGCGCACAGCGCTGACCATTGAGCCGCGTGAGGGCAAGCTCTGCGCCTTCATGCCGCCGACCAAGACCGTCGAAGACTATTTGGAACTGGTCACAGCCATAGAAGAGGCGGCCAAGGAAACGGGTCACCTAATCCAGATCGAAGGCTATCATCCGCCTGCCGACCCGCGCATCAGCGTGATCAAGGTCGCGCCCGACCCCGGCGTCATTGAAGTGAATGTGCACCCAGCATCGTCTTGGCGCGATAGCGTTGCGATCACCGAGGCTGTTTATGACGAAGCGCGGCAGACCCGCCTTGGCACCAACAAATACATGGTCGATGGCCGCCACACAGGCTCAGGCGGCGGCAACCATGTGGTCGTCGGCGCATCGAAAGCGCCTGATAGCCCGTTCTTGCGGCGACCAGACCTCCTCAAAAGCATCATCACCTATTGGCAGCGCCACCCCTCGCTCTCCTACCTGTTTTCTGGCCTATTTATCGGCCCGACCAGTCAGGCACCGCGCGTTGATGAGGCCCGTCACGACACGCTCTACGAGCTTGAAATCGCGATGGCGCAGGTGCCCCATCCTGATGAGGATGAAGCGCCAGCACCCTGGCTGGTGGACCGCCTGTTCCGCGATCTTCTCACCGATGTCACTGGAAACACGCATCGCGCAGAAATTTGCATCGACAAGCTTTATTCACCCGATGGTCCGACAGGCCGTTTGGGGTTGGTGGAGTTTCGTTCGTTTGAAATGCCACCGTCAGCGCGCATGAGCCTTGCACAGCAGCTTCTTATCCGCGCGATCATCGTGATGTGCTGGCGCAAACCCAAAACACCGCCGCTCGCACGCTGGGGCACGGCGCTGCATGACCGGTTCATGCTCGGCGCCTTCCTCTGGGAAGATTTTCAGTCAGTGATCAGCGATCTGCAACAGGCAGGTTTTGCCTTTGATCCGGACTGGTACCGCGCCCAATATGAGTTCCGCTTTCCCCATTTTGGCGCCATCAGCCACAACGGTGTCTCGATGGCAGTGCGAGGCGCGTTGGAGCCGTGGCATGTGCTTGGCGAGGATGGCGTTGCCGGTGGTATGTCGCGCTATGTCGATAGTTCCGTTGAGCGCATTCAGGTGGAAGCGACTGGCTACAACCCGGCCCGCCACGCCATCACGTGCAATGGCCGCCAGATACCAATGCACGCAACCGGGTCTGGCACCCACGCTGGCGGCGTGCGCTACAAAGCCTGGCAGCCCTGGCGTGGCCTTCACCCATCCATTCCAGTGCACGCACCGCTCACGTTTGATATTGTGGACCGCTGGAACAGCCGTGCTTTGGGCGGTTGCCGCTACCATGTCGGCCATCCAGGTGGGCGTAACTACGAAACCCCACCGGTCAACGCCTATGAGGCCGAAGCACGCCGTCTGGCGCGTTTTGAAGCTATGGGGCATACGCCTGGCGCAGTCACAGTGAAGGAAGAAAAGCCTAACCCATTCTTTCCCTATACGCTGGACCTGCGCACCCCTGGACCGAACGAAACGCGATAGGGCAAAGAGCTAAATGACTGGCGTGGCATGGACCACATGCAAATCAACCCGCGCGGTGCACAAAGCCGTTTGAAGGACGAAGACGGGCGCGAGGGACCCGTTGTCACCAACACAGCCAGCCACCGCTTCCACAACGGTGAGCATGGTCGGTGCTTTGGTCTTAAGCAGGCCGCACTCGCGATCATCGGCAAGTCGCGCTGATACCGTTGTGGTCATCGGTTGAAACCGGTCATACCCATAAGATGCAAAAGTTTGTTGCAACGAGCCTGCCTTGCGCAGACCATCAATAAAGTGCGGAAACGCATCGCGCGCCAGCCTGATGGTCGCCAAGGCCAACGGCACATCATCGCCCGTTAGGCGCAGTTCCACCTCATGAAGCCCATGGATGGAGTGTAAAGCCAGCTTGGCGCCCATTTTGACGCCCGCCTCCACCTTACGGTCGCGCACCAATGCGCTGGAAAGTTCCGTGAGACCTGGCCAAACAGCGTCAGAGATCGGGTCCTGACCATCAAGGTGATAGCGAACCTTTTCACCGGCCGTGATGAAGGTCCCTCGCCCCTGCATGGTTGCAATCAGACCGTCACGCGCAAGATCTGCTAGCGCGCGCCGCACGGTATGGCGGTTCACCCGGAAATGGGCTGCAAGCTCCAGCTCGATAGGAAGACGCGCGCCAGGCTGCCATTCGCCGCGCTGAATAGGGTCGCGCAGAGCCGCCGCGATCTGGCGCCACACCGCCCCTTCGCTTTTTGTGCCTCGCCCGCTGCCTAACTTTCTCAAATCCAGCGGTGGCAGCGGAACACTCGGTTCTACTGTCGGCGGAGCTGGGGGACTAACAGGGGGAAGGGACTTGCCGGGCATGCGTATCCTGAGCTGGCGACTGGTTGTACCGGAAACAGTAAGACCGACCAGCAGCGATGCCAAAAGAAAACGGACCGAACAGCCAAAGCCGCCCGGTCCGCATCCGTCAGTGTCTCGTTGGTCTGTCTATGAGATCATACCAAGAGAGGCTTAGTGGCCATTTGCATCGGGGATGAGCACGGAATCAATCACATGGATCACGCCATTGTCGGCATGGATGTCGGCGGACACCACATTGGCACCATCAACGGTCACTGAGCCGTGAGATTTGGTGACACGCAGCGTGTCAGCGGTGTTGAGCGTGCGCACGGGAATGGTGCGGCCCGGCAGGTCCGTGGAGCGCAATTCGCGCGGCAGCACATGGTAGGTGAGGATCGCAACCAGCTGGTCGCGGTTCTCTTCCAAGAGCAGCGAGTCGACCGTGCCTTCTGGCAAAGCTGCAAAAGCTTCATCGGTTGGAGCAAAAACCGTTATGTTGTCGGTTGTTGCCAATGCATCAGCAAGGCCAGCGGCGGTGGCAGCGGCAAGCAGCGTGTTGAAAATACCGGCTTCAGAGGCTGTTTCAACAACGTTGGAAGCCTGTGCGCCTGTGGCAATCATGGTGGTGCCAGCAAGGGCGAGGATCAGTTTACGCATGTTTATGTCTCCCTGGACATTCGTTTTGGTAAGCTCAGGCATGGGCGGAGAACGCCAGGCATAGTGAGCAGGTCATGTCGTCAGCACCCCCGAATGTCCCGCACCAATTTCGTGGTGCGTTGCTGCTGTTGACGGACCTCCTACGTGACGATGTGAAGAGCGGTTTGCGCGATAACGCGTCTGTGAACACGCGTGATCATCGTGCCGCCGAACACACGGGCGCACTTGTCCGCGCCAAGGCCAAACGATAGTCCTCACGCGACGCCACAATCGCCAAGACAATTGGGCAAGACAATTGGGCGAGATACCGGGCAAGACATTGGGGACCAAGACGTGCCAACTGAAACTGCTGCAACAGCTTTGCTTCATGAAGACCGCCTGTTTCCGACCGATCCGTCGGTCCGCGCCATCACACGGCGCCTTTACAACGCGATCAAAAATCTGCCGCTGATATCACCGCACGGGCACACCGACCCTGCCTGGTATGCACGCAATGAATCCTTCCCCGATCCAGCCCAGCTGTTTGTGGTGCCCGACCACTACGTCTTTCGCATGCTGTACTCGCAGGGCGTCCCTTTGGAAAAACTCGGCGTGCCCAGCGCCGATGGCACACCGGTGGAAACCGATGGACGCGCCATCTGGCGGCTGTTTGCTGAGCACTATCATCTGTTTCGTGGCACGCCGACGCGCCTGTGGCTCGACCACGCATTCTCAGCCCTGTTTGGGCTTGAAGAGCGCCTGTCACCGACTAACGCCGATGCCGCTTACGACCGCATCGCTGACTGCCTGACCCAAGAAGCCTATCGCCCCCGTGCGCTGTTTGAGCGGTTCAATCTTGAAGTCATTGCCACCACCGAAAGCGCGCTTGATACGCTGGACCATCATAAAGCCGTTCAGGCATCCGATTGGCACGGGCGGGTCGTTTCCGCTTACCGGCCGGACAGTGTGATCGACCCAGAGACACCCGACTTTCTTGCCAACTTGAATGCCTTGTCAGAGCTGACAGGTGAAGATTGCTTCTCTTGGGATGGGTACTTGCAGGCCCATCGCAAGCGCCGTGCTGCCTTCAAACAGGTCGGCACAACGTCAACAGATCATGGCCACCCAACCGCAAGAACAGCTGACCTTTCCGACGGCGACAAACGCGCGCTCTTCAGCCGAGTTACAGCCGGTTCAGCAACCACAGAGGACGCTGAACTGTTCCGCGCTCAGATGCTCACCGAAATGGCGCTCATGAGCCTGGAGGATGGGTTGGTGATGCAAATCCATGCTGGCTCGCACCGTAATCACAACGGCCCGCTCTTCCAGAAATTCGGTCGTGACAAGGGCGCCGACATTCCCTCGCCCACCAACTATGTCGATGGCCTGAAACCGCTGCTTTCCAAGGTCGGTAACGAACCTGATCTCAAGGTCATCATCTTCACCTTGGATGAAACAGCCTACGCACGCGAACTGGCTCCGCTGGCCGGCCACTACCCATGCCTCTATCTTGGACCAGCCTGGTGGTTCTACGATGCCCCAGACGGCATGAAGCGCTACCGCGATCTGGTCACCGAAACCGCTGGTTTCTACAACACCGTTGGCTTCAACGACGACACCCGCGCGTTTCCATCCATCCCCGCCCGCCACGATGTGGCCCGCCGTATCGATTGTGGATTCCTGGCCGAGCGTGTTGCGGACCACAGGCTGGATGAAGAGGAGGCGCATGAGATCGCCCATGACCTTGCCTACGGTCTTGCCAAGAAAGCCTACAAACTATGACCCGCCTGTCTGCCGCGACCCTCAGCCAAGTGCCGTCATCTGTCCAAACGCCAGCCTATGATCGCAACAGCCTGACCGTGGGCATTGTGCATTTGGGCATCGGTGCGTTTCACCGGGCCCATATGGCCGCCTATGTCGATGATGGACTGGCCGATGATCCGAGCTGGGGCATTTGTGGCGTTAGCCTGCGCTCGGCGACCACCAAAACGGCCCTGGGCCCGCAAGACGGCCTTTACACGTTGGGTGTTCAATCCAGCGATGGGTTGAGCCCACGTATCCTTGGTGCGGTGACAGAACTGCTGGTGGCGCCGGATGAACCAGAGACTGTCGATCAACGCCTAACAGACCCCAATGTGCGCATCGTGTCACTAACGGTGACGGAGAAAGGCTATTGCCATGATCCAGCGACGGGACGGCTCAACGCTGATCACTCTGATATCCAGCATGATCTGACCACGGATGGGTATCCCAAGTCTGCAATAGGGTGGCTGGTGCACGGCGTGCTTGCCCGCAAAGCAGCGGGCGTGGCGCCTTTCACCATTCTGTCCTGCGACAACCTACCCTCCAACGGAGCGACCCTCAAACAGGTGCTAGCCGACTTTGTTGCCCATAAAGCACCCGCGGATGCGGCGTGGTTTGAAGCCAATGTCGCCTGCCCCTCCTCGATGGTGGATCGCATTGTACCCGCCACTTCGGATGAAGATGGGGCAGCCATCAACCAGGCGCTGGGTCTGGACGATGCTTGGCCGGTGATGAGCGAGCCGTTCAGCCAATTCGTGGTTGAAGACCATTTCCCACTGGGCCGACCAAACTGGGAAAAGCACGGCGTGACCATGGCCAGCGACGTTGAACCGTTTGAACGGATGAAGCTGCGGATGCTCAATGGCAGCCACTCCACACTGGCTTATTTGGGGTATCTGGCTGGCGATAAGACCGTCGCCGACACAATGAACGACTCAGCCTTCAAGAGCCTTATCGGCACCATGATGAGCGAAGAAATCATGCCAACGCTGGCAATGCCCGTTGGCATTGACCTGCTCGCTTATCGCGATGCGCTACTGGAGCGCTTCTCCAACACGGCCTTGAAACATCGTACCTGGCAAATCGCCATGGATGGCTCACAAAAACTGCCGCAGCGACTGCTCGGAACCATTAGCGACCGATTGGCAAGCGGCAAACCGTTTGACCGTCTGGCGCTCGGTGTGGCGGCCTGGATGCGCTACGCGTTGGGCAAAGACGAGCAAGGCGCGCCCATCGATGTGCGCGACCCAATGGCCGACACGTTCAAACAGATCGATACTGGTCCGGTAGACAGCACCGTGCGCCAGTTCCTCTCGCTGGAAACGGTCTTTGGAACGACGCTTCCAACCAACCCAGTCTTTGTTGAAACAGTGCGCGCCAAACTGGATCAATTGCAAACCCTAGGCGCTCGCGCAACCATCAAAGCCAACGCCTAGCGTCTCTGATTGAGCGTCATCAAGTCATTGATAGAATAGACGATTTGATCCTGCCGTGGGTTGCGATGTAACGCATCGTACGCCCGTTTGGCGATGCCGCATCGCGCCGTCAGCACGCACCCAAACAGAGCCTCAAAAAGTTTGCCCAGCGCGCTGCCAGCAGGCCAGCGCGACGCCCTCCGGTTGACAGCAAGAGAAAAAACTGACCTCCTAACTGGTATTGAGGTCGGACCAGCAGACTAGTTAGAACGCCGGCCCAAGGGAGGAAACTATGACCATTCGACTTGCAGCAGCCGTTGCGATTCCATTTGCCATTTCCGCTATGGCCGCCAACGCTCAGGACTATCCTGAGCCTCAACGCGGCACCTACGTCATCGAGAACTTTGAGTTTCAAACCGGCGAAGTCTTGCCGGAGATGAACGTCAGCTACCTGACCATCGGCGACCCGGCGAACCCACCTGTTCTGATCACCCATGGCACGACGGGTCAGGCGACATCGATGCTCGGCAGCGCCTTCGCCGACAACCTCTATGGTCCCGGACAGCCGCTTGATGCCGACCGGTACTTTCTGATCCTGGTCGATGCCATAGGCGCGGGCGAAAGCTCAAAGCCCTCTGACGGCCTGCGCGCTGACTTCCCTGAGCAGACGCTGCTCGACATGGTCAACGCTCAAAAGATGCTGCTCGAAGACCATTTGGACATCGATCATCTGCACCTAAAGATCGGTTTCTCAATGGGCGGAATGCTCACCTGGACGTGGCTGACCGAATACCCCGACTTTATGGATGGCGGTGTTCCTATCGCTTCGCTTCCTGGACCAATGGCCGGGCGTAACTGGATGATGCGCCGCATGGTGATTGATGCGGTGCGCGATGACCCAGCCTGGAACAATGGCAACTACGAAGAGCAGCCACCTATGCTGCGCTATATGTCGGCCTGGTTCGGCATCGCCACGTCCAACGGCAATCTGCGTCTGCAGGAGCTCGGCGCAACACGGGAAATGGCCGATGCCTTTGTCGATGAGCGCAAAGAACAGCAGCGCGTCGGTGACGCCAACGACGTGATGTACATGTGGAATGCATCACGCGACTTCGATCCGACGCCTCGGTTGGGCGACATTCAGGCTGATGTGCTGGTGCTTCTCAGCCAGGATGATGAGCGCAATCCGGTCGAGCTACCGATGCTTGAGGAAAACATGGCGCTGATCCCCAACGCGGAAATGTACATCGTGCCCGAAGACAACCAGACCCGCGGTCACGGGACCACATACAACGCGTCCTATTATGCCGATGTCCTGGCTGACTTCATGGCGAAGCTGCCCAACGCGCCTGAGTAAGCGTCTCAAAAAAGCAAAGACAAAAAAGGGCGCTTCCGGGCGCCCTTTTTTAAATGGAGAGCGCTTCTTTGGCCAACGGCTTGCCATCAAGAAACGCACGCGTGGTGACGTAAATGCGCATGGCATGTTCCACCACTTTGCTTTCGGCAAGATCAGGATCAGCAGCTTCCAAGGCTGCCAGAATGGCACGGTGATCCGACAAGCTTTCAGCAATCGAGCCAGGTTCAGCTACAATGCGACGGCGATGGTCAAGAAGATGATTGTAAAGCGACATGGCGACATCGAAAAACACATCATTGCCCGCAGCGCGGTAGAGCGCAGCATGAAACTCCCGGTCACACAGAAGAAAACGCACCGGATCATCACCGCATTCTTCCTGCGCAGTGATGGAAGCGCGCAGTGTGGCCAGACCATCCTTCCCAATGCGCCGGGCAGCATCAGCGGCGATACGGCGCTCAACCAGAAGCCGCGCCTCATGCACGCTTTCCAGATCGTAGGGACCGTCAAAACCTGCAGCCCGAGGGCCACGAACAAGCGAGCGGGTATCAGCTGTCGCAACGGTGGTGCGCGCGCCATGCGCAACACGCAAAATGCCGTGCGAAGCAAGAATGCCGATCGCGCCGCGGACCGTTTCGCGGCTCACTGACAGAGACGCCGCCAGCTCACGTTCACCGGGAAGTTCGTCGCCCACCGCAAGCACACCGGAGGACACCAATGCGGCAAGTTTCTCTGCAATTGTCTCACGAACCGAACGGCGCGAGACATCACCCATAAGGGCTTTGGTTTGCTCAAGCGGCATCCGTTTTACTGGGTCCATGGTGTCATTTGTCCTCAATTACATGCGCAAAAGGCAGATAGCAGGTCCGTGCAGCAGACGATAGCGCCACAGGCAAAGGCGCTGTGCAAACGTCACCCACACAAACACCCCAACTCGATGTTGACAGCAAAAGATCAATGGTACAGTGTCCAGACCAGTAGTCCAAAAACGGTGTAATACCACGCCGATAAAAAATAGGGCGCCCTGCCATCTGGTAGGGACGTCCTGAACAGCCGAAACGGCTTTTACTGGGAGGAATCCAAACATGATAAACCGCAGAACTTTTGGCAAAACGCTAACGGCAGCAGTCGCGACCAGCATGCTTGCCTTTGCTGCGCCTGCGCAGGCGCAGAACAATGGCGAACTGGTCTACATGACGCCTGGCCTCGATTTGGCGTTTTGGCGCTATGTCTCCGAGGGCGTGCGCTCAGTTGCTGAAGAAAATGGGTACGGATTTTCCGCGCTTGATTCCACCAACGATCCACAAACACAGCTTCAAAACGCGCAAGATGCCATTGCCCGAGGCGTTTCAGGCATTGTGTTGTCGCCAACCGACAGCTCCACGGCGCCAGCTGTTCTTCAGCTTGCGCAAGACGCTGGCATTCCAGTGGTGATCGCCGACATCGGAACGGATTCAGGTGAATTTGTTTCCGTCATCGGCTCGAACAATTACGAAGGCGCCAACGGCGTTGGCCAAGCTCTTGCAGCCGCCATGCAAGACGCAGGTACCGCAGAATCAACCGTTGGCATCATCGGCATCAGCCAGGCGCGTTTGAACGGTCAGGCACGCACCCAAGGCTTCTTGGATGCAATGGCTGAAGGCGGCGTGACCGGCGATGCTGGATTGCAGCAGATGCAAGCCTACACCGCTGATGAAACCTTCCGCTTTACCCAGGACATGATCACCGCCAACCCAGATCTGGGCGGCATGTTCGTCCAGACCGATGGTCCAACACTTGGTGCACTGCGCGCCATCAGGGCGGCTCGGATGACCGGCGATGTGTTGGTTGCAGCGTTCGATGGCATCCCTGAGTTTGTGCCATTGCTTCAATCGGGCGACTTGGTCGTCTCCGGCATGCAGCAGCCTTATCTGATGGGTGTGCGTTCTGCTGAAGCGATGCTGGAGCATCTGGGTGGCGGCACGCCGGACAAAGAAATCACTGTCCCGATTTTGATCGTCACATCGGACAACATTGATGAAATGTTGCCGACGATTACCGAAACGGTTTTCGCGAACGAAATCGAATGAATTGGGTCGGTTCTGCTGGGGAGAGGCGCGTCCTCCCCCCGGCAGGATCGGTCCTTCCGCTATGGTAGAGGTCAAGCCTTCAAACGACACCAGTGCGCGCGCTGAGCCATTGCTCACCGCCCGTGGTGTTTCCAAACATTTTGGTAAAACCCATGCTCTGGTTGATGCGGCTCTAACGCTTCGCCCCGGTGAGGTAACCGGCCTGCTGGGTGCTAACGGCGCTGGCAAATCCACCCTGTCGCGGATCGTCTCCGGCCATATTCAGCCAACAGATGGCGACTTGACCTTTGATGGCGCACCGCTCGCCCTTTCTTCAACGCGCGACGCATTGCGACAGGGCATTGCCCTGGTTGCGCAAGAAACCTCACTCGCGCCTGACCTTTCTGTCCTGGAAAATGTGTTCCTGCCCGATCTGGCAAACCCAGGTCGCTTGTCTTTTCGCGCCATGCGCGCCCGTGCCACTGATCTCTTGGCGGACCTCGGCCACGAACATGCCCTGCCCTTGGATGCTGAGGTGCGCACCCTGTCGGCGGCGCAGCGCCAGCTGGTGGAAATCGCCAAGGCCCTCGCCTTGGATGCACGGCTGGTGATTTTCGATGAACCTACCGCATCTCTCTCGGCAACCGAAGTCGACAGACTGTTTGATATTGTCGATCGCTTGCGCGCCGGTGGCCGCGCACTTGCCTTCGTCTCGCACCGTCTGGAAGAGGTTTTTGCTATCACCGACCGCGTGACCATCTTGCGCGAAGGCCAGGCGGTCTGTGAGGATGTGGCAACATCCAGCCTGACTCAGGGCGACATTATCCAGCACATGGTAGGTCGCGACCTTGGTGCCATTTACACAAAACGCGATGTCGCTCCAGACGCTGCTGGCGACACCGTGTTTGAAGTGCGTAGTCTGCAGGCGACCCCTTGGGTGCGTGACATGAGCTTCTCTGTGCGCGCCGGCGAAATCATGGGCCTTGGCGGTCTGGTTGGCGCCGGTCGCTCCGAAGCCATGGAAGCTATCTGGGGCTTGCGCAGCCGGCAGGCAGGCGAGATTCTGGTGCATGGCAAGCCGGTCAATTTGCGCAAACCCGCTGACGCCGTGCGCGCGGGTATCGGCTTTGTGCCCGAAGACCGTCGCGCGCAAAACATCGTGCCGGACCTTTCGGTGCGCGAGAATTTGCTGATCGCCCAAATGGGCCAGCACAAAGGTTTCTTGCGCGGATATGGCCGCAAAGCCGAAGAAACCGCCGCCCTGCTGGCTGACCTTGGCTTGCCCGCAGACCGGCTCGACACGAGCCTTCTGAACTATTCCGGCGGCATGCAGCAAAAGATCATCATTGCCCGCTGGCTGCTCACAGCACCAGAAATACTGATCCTCGATGAACCGACCAAAGGCGTGGACATCGGCACGCGTTCATCAATCTACCGTATCTTGCAAGACGCCGCTGATGCCGGATTGGCTGTCATCGTCATCTCCTCAGACTTTGAAGAGCTGCTCGGTCTTGCTGAACGCATTGTGGTCGTTTCCGACGGCGTTACCATCGCTGACCTGCCTGCCGAGTTGCTAACCGAAGAAAAGCTCACACTGCTTGCCGCACCGCGCACATCGACCGAACGCAATCAGGCCGTGCTGAGCGACATTTCAGCGGCGCACGGTGGCGACGCATTTTGGATCTTGCTCGACAAGGAAGAGACGATTTGCCTGGCGCAGGCTGGTGAGCAACTGTCAGGCCTGGTGCCCGGCCAAGCTGCTGCGGCACACGAGACGCGCATCCCGCAAGCAATCAGTGCCCTTGGCGATACCTTTGTTGCCGAAGCTGATGGTCACCGCACCCTGATGACCCAAATGACCGACCGACGAGGCCATGATCTTGGCTGGATCGGCCTGACACTGCCTGCATATGCCGCTGTGCCAGAGCCTGCAAATATCCGCGCACGCGTCCATAACCTGACCCACCTGGAGACCTGATATGGCGGAAACCACAAGCAACACGAAAGGCTCCAGCCTTGCCGGAACGGTGTTTCGCAGCCTGGAATTCAGAATGCTTTGCCTTGCCTTGCTTCTGGCAGTGGTTCTGTCCATCGCGTCTCCATTCTTTCTGACCGAACGCAACATCTTCAACATCCTCGATCAGTCGGTTGTCATCGGCATTGTGGCTGTTGGCATGACATTCGTGATCCTCACCGGCGGCATCGATCTATCCGTTGGCGCGGTGTTTGGCCTCACGGGCATCATTTTGGCCCAAGCCTTGCAAATTATGCCGATCCCCATGGCCATACCGCTGGCCATTCTGTCCGGTGCGGGAATCGGTCTGTTCTCAGGGATCCTGATCGCCGTGTTTGGCCTGGCACCCTTTGTGGTGACACTTGGCGTGATGGCCATTGGGCGCAGCCTGTCCTTCATTTTCTCTGGGCAGCGCAGCATTTCCGGCCTGCCGCCAGAACTGGATTCCATCGTCTATTCAACCTTCTTGGGCATACCCGCCAACGTCCTGTTTCTCATAGGGCTCTATCTCTTAGCCTGGGGGTATCTCACCTACACCAAGGGTGGGCGCACGATCTACGCCATCGGATCGAACCATGAAGCAGCGCGCGCTGCCGGGCTCTCCACGATGTTCTATTCAATCTTGCCCTATGTGATTTCAGGCGCCTTGGCCGCGGTCGCCGTCACGTTCAGTCTGGCACAGATCATGTCGGCGGACCCGCTGGCCGGTAACCAGCTGGAGTTGGATGCTATTGCTGCCGTCGTGATCGGTGGTGCGAGCCTTTATGGCGGGCGCGGATCGATCATCGGCACGCTTCTGGGCGTATTGATCATGGTCATGATCCGCAATGGCCTGAATCTCATGGGCGTATCGCCCTTCTGGCAGGGCACGGCCATCGGATCGATCATCATTCTTGCGCTCTTGGCAGAACGCCTCATCAACTGGCGCTCTGCGCGCGCCTAGAGGGAAACCATTATGCAAAACCCATCCCGCGCCATCGCACTCTACGGCACCGAAGAAGATGTGCCTGCACCCCGTATTCTACGCGCTGGCAAGCTTTCAGCCGAGTTGGAAGCAGGCAATCTGCGCTACATTCGCTGGGATGGCGAAGAGGTGCTGCGCGCCGTCTCTTTCATCGTTCGCGACCGGGATTGGGGCACGTACGCGCCTGAGATTTCCAACCTCACCGTTGAGGAGAGCGCTGAGACTTTCAAAGTCTCGCTGAATGCCGTTGCGCGTGGCGAAGGCGAAAGCTTCGCCTATGACGCACAGATCGAAGGCCGATCGGATGGTACACTGATCTTCCATGGTCGCGGCACCACCCAAACCGGCTTTGAAACCAACCGCACCGGCTTTGTGATCCTACACCCAATCGACGGTGTTGCCGGTGCTCCTGTCACCATCAAGCACACTGATGGTCGCGTGGTTGAGGACCATTTCCCAAGCATCATTGATCCCATCCAGCCCATGATGGACCTGCGTGCCCTCTCCCATCACACACCAGGTGGATTGGCGGTGAAGGTTCTGATGGAGGGCGACACCTACGAGATGGAGGACCAGCGCAACTGGACCGACGCCTCTTACAAAACCTATGTCCGTCCGCTGGCTCGGCCCTGGCCTTACCAGATCGCGGCAGGCGAGGTCGTTGATCAAACGATCACTGTCTCAGTCAGTGGTCAAGGCCGCAAGCAAGCCGAGCCTGGGCCTGTCCATCTGACGCCAGGTGAAGCAGCGGGCGCTGTGCCGCCCATAGGCATCGGCCTGCGACCGGAAAACACCGCCACAGCGGCGGGCGCGACGGATGCACTGAAAGCACTTGGAGCGCACTATATGGTGCTGCATCACGATACGCGCGCCGGCCACGACCATGCCTCCCTAAAAGCCATGGTGGACGTGGCACACGCCATCGGTGCCGAGCCGTGGCTTGAAGCGGTCATTGAAAACACCAGCGATGAAGGTGCCCACGACGAGATCGCCGCGCTGGGCAAGATCGCAGCGAACTTAGGTAACCCGTTTGCCACGGCTCTTGTTTCCCCGGCTCCTGATCTGAAATGCACACTTCCCGGCTCGGTCTGGCCCGACACACCGGATGCGCGCGCGCTTTATGATGCGACCCGCAGAGCCTTCCCGAACGCGCGCATTGGCGGCGGCATGTTCAGCTACTTCACCGAACTCAACCGCAAGCGGCCACCATCTGATGCTCTGGACCTGGTTTCATTCACAACCTCGCCCATGGTCCATGCAGGCGATGATCGTTCCGTGATGGAAAGCCGCGAAGCCCATGGTGCCATTGCAGCATCCGTGTCGGCCATCGCGGGCGTCACCCCGTGGGCGGTTGGCCCGTCGGCGATCGGCATCCGCGACAATCCCTACGGCGCGTCCGCTAAGGACAATCCAGACAACATTCGCCAAGCAATGAACCGCAACGATCCGCGACAGCGCGGCCTTATGGGAGCCGCATGGACCCTGGGCTACATCGCAGATTTCGTCGAGGGCGGCGCATCAGCCATCGCCATGGGTGGCGCCACTGGCCCCTTCGGCGTTCTTTCTGCACCCGGTGATTACCCAGACCCATGGTTTGAGGGCAATGGGGGCCTTTATCCGGTGTTCCATGTCCTTCGGGGTCTCGCACGCCTGAACGGCATGCAGAGGCTTGCGCTCGACCCTCCGGCCTCAGGACCGGTTGCAGCACTTGCGGCGCGCACCCAGGAAGGCACCGAGATTTGGGCGGCCAACACCGGTCCTGAGAAAGCGGAGATCGCGTTGCCCGAAGTCGCGCGCATCGCAGTGCTAGACGCAAATAACTTTGCCACGGCAGCCCAAAAACCCGACCATTTTGACACCCTTGCTGACCATCAGAGCGCGCTTGCTTTGGACGGTTTTACCATCGCTCGCATCCTCCTGAAAGGCTAATTTATGCACGTTGCAATCATAGGCGCTGCGGGCATGATTGGCCGCAAACTGGCTGAACGGATCGCCGATACCGGCAAAATTGGTGGTGCCTCGGTCGACACCCTGACGCTGATCGACGTTCACGCGCCCAACGTCGCGGAGCACTTTGCGGGCACCCGAACGGCCTTGGCTGCAGACCTCTCCAACCCGGGGACAATAGCAGGGCTGATCGCTCAAAAACCTGACGTTATCGTGCACCTAGCCGCGATCGTTTCCAGCGAAGCCGAGGCTGACCTGGAGAAGGGTTACACGGTCAATTTGGACGGAACACGCGCGTTGTTCGAAGCGCTGCGCCACGCTGAAGGCTACACGCCTCGCCTCATCTACGCCTCCTCGCTTGCCGTTTTTGGCGCACCCTTCCCTGCCCGCATCCCCGATGATTTTCAGCTCACGCCTCAGTCGAGCTACGGCACGCAAAAAGCGATGGGCGAACTGCTTTTGGATGACTATTCGCGGCGCGGTTTCTTGGATGGCGTAGGCATCAGGTTTCCCACCATTTGCATTCGGCCAGGCAAACCCAACAAAGCCGCGTCCAGCTTTTATTCCAGCATTTTACGCGAACCATTGAACGGGCAGCCAGCGATCTTGCCGGTCAGCGAAGATGTGCGTCACTGGTTCGCCAGCCCCCGGGCCGCTGTCGGTTTCATCGAGCATGGCGCAACATTGGATACCACACAGCTTGGCGCACGCAGAAGCATGACGATGCCTGGCGTGTCAGCCACCGTTGCTGATCAGATTGAAGCTCTGCGTGTGGTTGCCGGTGACAAAGCTGTCGCGCTCATCCGCCGCGAGCACGACCCAGCAATCGCCAGCATTGTTGAAAGCTGGCCACGAGATTTTGACACGGCACGCGCGAACCAAATGGGCTTTCGCGCTGAAACATCCTTTCGCGAGATCATCGAGGTCTACCTGGAGGATGAGATGGTTGGGCAAGCCACCTAGGCAGCCTGATGCAAGTCCGCCATGAGGCGGCAACAACCCCCACATGTATTCCTCGGGAGGAAACCATGAAACGCATGATCACCGCCTTTATTGGCGTCTTAGCGCTATCGACAACCGCAGCGCAGGCTGAACAATCCATTGTTATCGGGCACACGCTGTCGCCTGCATCCCACTACGGCATCGGTGCCGATACCTTCATCGCCACATTGGAAGACCTCTCAGGTGGCGAGTTCACCGGCGAGCAGGCGGCCGCTGGCCAATTGGGCGGCGAACGCGATATGATCGAAGGGCTTCAGATCGGCTCGCTCGATATCGTGATCACATCCACTGGGCCTTTGGGCAACTTTGTGCCGCAAGTCTATGCGCTCGATCTGCCGTTCTTGTTCCGCGATTACGATCATGCCCGCGCCGTTCTTGACGGCGATGTCGGACAAGAGTTGCTGGAAGAAATCAATCAAAACCAGTTGGTTGGTCTGGCCTGGTCAGAGAATGGCTTTCGCCACGTGACCAACTCACAGCGACCGGTGCTCACGCCAGCTGATTTGGACGGGTTGAAGCTTCGGACAATGGAAAACCGTGTTCACATGGAAGCGTTCTCGCAGATGGGCGCAGCACCAACGCCGATGGCGTTCCCGGAGCTGTTCACCGCCCTTCAGCAAGGCGTGGTTGACGGGCAGGAAAACCCCGTCACGGTGATCACAGCGTCCAACTTCTGGGAAGTACAGAGCCACGTGTCGCTCACCGGCCACGTCTATTCACCAGCGGTCATTCTGGCGTCGCCCACATTGCTCGACAGCCTGACCGACGAACAGCGCGGTTGGTTCTATGAAGCCGCCGCCGCTTCTGCTGCGGCAACCCGTGCCGAGGTAAACCGGCTGGAAGATGCTGGCATTGCTCTCTTGCGTGAGAACGGAATGGAAGTGATCACCGACATCGACAAGGCACCTTTTGCTGAACTCGCCCAGCCTGCCTACGCCGTCTACACCGACGAGTATGGCACCGAGTTGGTCGAGCGCATTCAAGCGGTCGAGTAGGCTAACTCTCTGGGCTGGCGCGGATTGGCCTGCGCCAGCCCTTTTTTGCGATTGTTTGCTAGGGAGCCATGATGCGGCATTTTTTGCGCCTTGAGGACATTACTACCTCGCTCGCGCTTCGGCTATCGATAGCCTTTCTGATCATTGCAGCTAGTCTTGCCATCTATCAGGTGGTCACCCGTTTCGTCTTCGGCGTGCCGTCAACATGGTCGGAAGTGATCACACGCTCGTGCATGATCTGGTCGGTGTTTCTTGGTGTCGCTGTCGCCTTCCGGCACGGCGCCATGATCTCGGTCGATGTCATTCAAAACGCCCTGCCCCGGCGGCTTGGCTTGGGGCTGTTCCTGGCCGCCAATTTCGCCTCGCTCCTCTTCTTCTCCATCCTGCTTTGGCAAGGGTTACTGATGACGCAGCGCGTCATTCCACAGCGGCTTGCAGCGCTTGAAGTCTCCATCGCCTGGGTCTACGCGGCCCTTCCTGTTGGCTCAGCTTTCATTTTGATCGCAATCATGGCCGCGATTGCCCGTGCTTTGCGCGGCGATTGGCACGATGCCCGTGAAGCGGAGGCCAGCTCATGAACGCTGCCCTCGGCCTTTCTTTGGCAATCCTGTTCTTAATGGGCGTTCCCATCGCCGTGGCGATTGGACTGGCCTCCGTCATCGGCATTGAAACACACGGTCGTCTGCCCTTGTTGTTGGTGGCGCAGCGCATGTTCACCGGGATCGATAGCTTTCCGCTGATGGCGATCCCACTGTTTATTCTGGCTGGCAATCTCATGTCGGCTGGCGGCATCTCTCACCGGTTGGTGGAGCTGGCTAAGTCGCTGGTTGGCGGTATTCAAGGCGGATTAGCCTGCACCTGCGTTCTAACCTGCATGCTGTTTGCCTCGGTGTCTGGCTCATCGGTCGCCACCACCTTTGCCATTGGCGCAATCTTGATACCGGCCATGGTTCGGCACAACTATCCCAAGCCGCTGGCCGCCTCCATTCAGGCCTCATCGGCAGAATTGGGCGTGCTGATCCCGCCCTCCATTCCGCTGATCCTTTATGGCGTGTCCACCGACACATCGGTTGGCCAACTCTTCATCGCCGGGTTGGGGCCAGGCTTGGTGGTCGCACTGTCTTTGATGGCTCTGGTGCTCGTCATTTGCCGCCTACGTGGCATCGGCAAGGAAGATGGTCGCGACCGCACCGCCCTTAGCACTGCTTTCCTGGCAGCGCTTCCCGCGCTGCTCGTTCCAGTGGTTATTTTGGGCGGGATCTATTCTGGCGTCTTCACGCCCACAGAAGCCAGTGCTGTAGCTGTGGCAGCCGCACTGATTGTCGGGATGGGTTTTTATCGCGAACTGAAAATCCGTGATCTGCCCGAAATCCTCAAAAAGACCATCATCTCAACATCCGCCATCATGATCATCATTTCGGCGGCGGCGCTCTTTTCGTTTCTTATCGCGCGTTCCGGCCTGCCCAACGATATCGCAGCCTGGTTCCGCGAAGTGTTTGAAAGCCGCATCGCGTTTCTCTTAGCGGTGAATTTCCTGCTGCTGATCGTCGGCATGTTCATCGAGACATCCGCAGCCATCCTGGTTCTCGCACCAATCTTGGCGCCGATAGCCATCGCCTACGGGGTCGACCCGGTGCATTTCGGTCTTATCATCGTGGTGAACCTTGCGCTGGGAATGATCACGCCGCCTCTGGGCGTAAACCTCTTCGCAGCCTGCGCTGTGGCCAATCTGCCGGTCGAAAAGATCATCCCACAACTGATTTGGTTCGTGCTGACCGTTTTCGCAGCACTCATGGTCATCACCTACATCCCCGCAATCACCCTTGCGCCGGTCGCGTTTGTCTTTGGAGGATAAAAACATGATCAGTCATTGTGCTGGGCCGAGCAGGGAGAGACATTGATGCTGCTTGGATGCATAGGCGATGATTTCACCGGATCATCGGATCTTGGAAACACGCTGACCAAGCATGGCATGCGCTGCGTTCAATATGTCGGCGTACCGAACGCGCTCGCGGCGCCAGATGTGGATGCGGGCATCGTCGCGCTGAAATCACGCTCAATACCGGTTGATGAAGCCATTCGCCTGTCCCTGGAAGCGTTGGAGTGGCTTAAGGCGCAGGGCTGCCAGCAGTTTCTGTTCAAATACTGCTCAACATTCGATTCCACGCCTGAAGGCAATATCGGCCCGGTCGCCGAAGCGCTGGCTGATGCCCTGAGCGCCCGCAAAGTGCTTGTCTGCCCAGCTTTCCCCGCCACAGGGCGCTCGGTGTACCAGGGCCATCTGTTTGTTGGCGACAAGCTGCTCAGCGAAAGTGGGATGGAGAACCACCCCCTCACCCCGATGAACGACCCTGACATTCGCCGCTGGCTTGGCCATCAGATCAGCGGCACGGTGGGTCATATTCCCTCCATCACGGTCTCCAAGGGCGCTGATGCCGTGCGCGCAGCCTTGGACGAAGAAGATGTGGCAGGCCGCCGTCTGATCGTCGCTGATGCGATCCATGATGCCGATCTTGCCACGCTTGGGCAGGCGGCTGCCGGTTTACCGCTGCTGACCGGTGGATCAGGCATCGCGATTGGTCTGCCAGAGGTTTTTAGGCGCGCAGGCGCCTTGTCTGGCGAACCAGGAAGATGGACCGGGATGCGTGGGAGCAGCGCTATTCTCTCCGGCTCCTGCTCTATAGCGACCCGCAAACAGGTCGCCCTGCATGCCCAATCCAACCCCTCGCGCGAGGTCACAGCTGAAGAAGTGCTGTCGGGTGCCGTCACGGCCAAAGACCTGGCAGATTGGGCCCTTTCCCAAGACGGCTTGCCGCTCGTCTACACCTCCGCCGATCCTGATGTCGTCCGCGCAGCGCAGGACAAACATGGTCGCGAGGCAACCGCAACGGCCATCGAAAACCTGTTCGCCGAAACAGCACGCCTTCTGGTCGCTGGCGGTGTGACACGCCTGGTGACCGCCGGTGGTGAGACATCGGGCGCGGTGGTTGAAGGCCTATCGCTCACAACCCTTGAAATCGGCCCTGAAATTGACCCTGGCGTGCCGGTGATGCGGGCAAGTCCAAACCTTGTTGTGGCGCTGAAGTCAGGCAATTTCGGCGCTCCGGACTTCTTCACCAAGGCCTTTACGACGCTGGAGAGCGGAGCATGAGTGAAAGCAAACTGCTAGGGTAGCGCCGCATTGAAACTTGGCTGACAGAAAGCAAGGCGCGGGCATAGTTCCGCGCCTTATCTTTTTTGAGCGGCAAATCAGCTAGCCTGCAGCACATCCACCGGCGGGCGTTCACGGCGCATGGCCAGCTTGTTGAGCGCAGAGACGTAAGCTTTCGCCGAGGCGACCAACGTATCGGCATCGGCTGAACGACCGGTGACGATGCTGCCACCCTCTTCCAAACGCACAGACACTTCGGCCTGAGCATCGGTGCCTTCGGTCACCGCGTGCACCTGATACAGCGACAGGCTTGCCTCGTGCGGCATCAACAACTTGATCGCATTGAAAACCGCATCCACCGGACCGGTGCCTGTTGCCTCACGTGTGTCGTGCACACCATCGATATCCATGGTCAGGATGGCCTTCTGCGGGCCACCGGTGCCAGCGATCACTGTCAGAGCCAGCACATGGTTGCGCTCGCGGCGTTCGGTGATTTCGGTTTCCACCAGCGCTTCAATGTCTTCGTCATAGACATGCTTTTTGCGGTCAGCGAGCTCTTTGAAGCGGTTGAACGCATCTTCAAAGGCATTATCGCCCAACTCAAAGCCCAAGCTCACCAGCTTCTCTTTGAATGCGTGACGGCCAGAATGCTTGCCCATCACCAAACTGGTTTCGCGCACACCCACATCTTCTGGGCGCATGATCTCGTAGGTCTCAGCATTCTTCAGCATGCCGTCCTGGTGGATACCAGATTCATGAGCGAAGGCGTTCTTGCCGACAATCGCCTTGTTGTACTGCACAGGGAAACCGGAGACGGCTGCCACCAATTTGGAGGCACGGGTCAGGAATCCGGGATCAACGGCGGACGCATAGGGCAGCGCATCGCCACGAGTGCGGATCGCCATCACGATCTCTTCCAGCGCAGCATTGCCAGCACGCTCGCCAAGGCCGTTGATGGTGCACTCCACTTGGCGCGCGCCACCGGCCACACCAGCCAGCGAGTTGGCGACCGCCATGCCCAGATCATCATGGCAGTGGACGGAGAAAATCGCCTTATCGGAATCCGGCACGCGGGCGCGGATATCCTCGAACATCTTTTTGTACTCTTCCGGCGTCGCATACCCCACCGTGTCGGGCAGGTTGATGGTGGTCGCGCCGTTCTTGATGGCCTCATCCACGCACTTGGCCAAAAACTCAATCGGTGTGCGGGTGGCGTCCATCGCCGACCATTCCACATCGTCAATCAAGTTGCGCGCCCGCGCCACGGTGGATTGAACAATCTCCAAAACCTGATCTTCGTTCTTGCGCATCTGGTGGGCCAAATGGATCGGCGAGGTGGACACGAAAGTGTGGATACGGCCACGTTTGGCCAGCTTCACCGCCTCACCTGCGCGGTCGATGTCCGCGTTGATGGCGCGCGCCAGACCGGCAATGATCGCTCCATCGGAGCGTTTTGCAATCTCGCTGACAGCTTCGAAGTCACCGTTGGAGGCAATTGGGAAACCGGCCTCGATGATGTCGACGCCCATCTCCTCAAGCAGTTCGGCAACTTGCAGCTTTTCCTCCAGCGTCATGGAAGCGCCGGGTGACTGCTCACCATCGCGCAACGTGGTGTCGAAAATGCGAACGTAATCGCGGTGTGATGGATCAATAGTTGTTGGTGACATGACGTCGTCTCCTTGTGCGCACTATCGTTGGCGCAATCTCAAAATGCGGGTTAGCAGCTTTTGAAATCCCCTAGAAGCCCGGCCCGTGAAAACGAACCGTCGACGCCTAGGGGCAAATAAGGAGGAGGCTAGCGCCGTTGAGGCGTGCGCCTAGAAGCCGGGCGTTACCAGCCAGCGTCTCTAGGTTCCAAGAAGAGGATGTGTTCTTACGCATCCGTCAGGTCGCCATATCTCTTGTCGTTGCACACCAAAGTGCGCGTTGATCGTTACCTAGTCCTTAACATGCATGCAAGGGCCACGGATAAGAGGATGACGTCAAAGCAATAGTGTGCCTTGCGCAACACACACCGCATCACCACCAAGCCGCGCCAAGCCAAGCGCGCCGTTGGCATCTACCTCAAGTTCCAGCGTGATGAGAGACGCGCGGCCCATCGCAAACCCCTGTTCGATCAGCAGCTGATGGCGCCCTTCCATCGGCGCATCAAACTTCATGATCGCACCAGCGAGCGATGCAACGCCGGACCCGGTGGCCGGGTCTTCACGCACGGACCCACCAATCGGCCACATCATGCGGGCGGCGAAAGAACTCTCCGCACCAACGGTTTCGCGCGTGTACATGTACACGCTGTCGTGGTTTTGCCCTCCGGCAAAAATCTCGGCAAACAGGGGCGCGTTCGGGGTCACGCTGTTCAGCGCTTCCAGATCGTGCAACGGCACACAAAAATAGGGCATACCGCCATCAAACTGCGATGGCACATGATTTTCAAACCCGATTTGGTGTGGCGCCAGACCAAGCGCCAAGGCGACATCTTCTTTTTCAGGTGCCCATTCTTGTTCTTGCGGCACAGTCACCAGATCAAACTCGGCAAAGCCACCAGTGCGCGCATCCTGGTCGTTATCCACCTTCACCGCAGCACGGATAAGGCCGATCTTTTCTTCCATCAGCACCAGGCCAGTGGAAAGCCCATCGGCAACGCTATCGCGCGCCAGGGCCACCGCCGCCCCAATCGTCGGGTGACCGGCAAAGGGCAGTTCGCGATCAGGGGTGTAGATACGCAGCCGTGCGGTGTGAACCGGGTTCATGGATGGCACCAGAAACACCGTTTCCGACAGGTTGAACTCTTTGGCGAGCTTTTGCTGTTCCTCATCTGAAAGGTCGTTCTCACGCAGATCGACAACCGCCAGCGGATTACCTGCCAGCGGCGTGTCGGTGAAAACATCATAAATGCGATAAGGAATGGGCATGCAGGGCCTCGCCAATCAAAGGGAAGGTCCTGCCTACGCGTCGGGAGAAGTGACCGTCAACTGATCACTGCAATGCTCGCCTACTGGATGTAGGGTGAGCGGCAATGATGGTGCCCACCGCTATACGCAAGGAACAGGTTGGTGTGCGGATTGTACGACCGGAAACGGTGCGTGCAGTATTGCAGATGGTGCGACCAAAGAGGTCCAGACCCAAATGCATAGCGGTGCCCGCGATAGGCATAATGCATCTGCTGCACCGCCTGCACCTCATGCTGGATGACGATGGTTGTGCGCGACCTGACAACAACACCGCCCACCATCTGGCCATGCGCGGTGTAGTGGCGCGTGCCATGCGCCTCAGCGCTCGGAACCGATAGGCCCGCGCCGATAATTAGGGCCAGTGCGGCAAAACCTGCTTTGGCAAACTGTCTCATGAAAATGCATCCTTAGCTTGAGTGTTGCCGCACTGAAGGTTGAAAAGACTAGCGAATCCAAGGTGAACGGCAATGCCGATGGTGCCCGGAATAGGCTAGGAACAGATTGGTGTGGTGGTTGTAGGAGCGGTAGCGCCCATAACAATACTGCACGTGTTGCTGCCACACCTGGCCGTGGCCAAAACGCACCTGCCGACCTTGATAGCGATAATATTGCGGCTGATGGTACTGCCGGTGCACTTGGCTCGACAGAATGGTCGCCGTCACGCCACCAATAATCAGGCCAGCGATCAACGCACCGCGCCGTCCATTGTGCGCGTCCGCAGTGTCCACCGACACCGCAAACATAGACCCGGCAAGCAGCGTGACTGCCGCCAGTGAAAGAAAACGTTTCATGCCTAAGCTCTCCTCAAAGCTTGATGAAAAAAGCCCTCCGAGGAAAGATTAACACATCATTAACCTTCTGGCGCCCCGTGAAACGCCTTACGACCCGTTGATGAGTGCAGCACCGTTACGCACAACCAAAGAAACGCCAAGAATGGCAATCCCCGCAAGGAAGAGTTTGCGAAACATCTCCTCCGACAATCGGTTGCGCAGCCGCTCGCCAATCGCCAACCCGACCAAGGCTGGCGGGATGCAAAGCGCTGAGAGAACCAGCAAAGACGGGGTCATGATTGCTTTGACACCAAAAACGATCCCAATCATGGCCGTGGAAAGCATGAACAAGAGGCCCAGCGCCTGCACCAGTTCGTCGCGCTTCAAGCCAAGCGACTGCAAAAACAACCCGCCAGGAATGATGAAAATACCAGTGATGCCTGTGATCAGCCCGTTGACGATGCCAAGCAGGAAGCCGAATGGCTTTTCCTGCACAGGCGTCACACGAATTTCATAACGCAGAGCACTAATCGCCGCGAAAGACACCGCCAGAACACCAAGCATGAGGCCAGGATAGGCCTCGTTCACCTGTAGCTGGATCGCGATCCCAAACCAAATGAGCCCAATCGCCGGGATCAGAAACGGCCACAGTCGTTTGATCAACGCCACCAGATAGGGCCCACGAAACGCCTGGCGCACATTGGTGATGAGCGACGGGCCGACATTGGCGGCAATAGCCGTTGTCAGCGGCATGGTGAGCGCCAGCAGCGTGATCGCAAACAACGGCATGCCGAACCCGACAACGCCTTTGATGATGCCTGCGAGGAAAAAGATTATTACCGCCAGCGCAAGGGTTTCAGGCTCAAGCGCAGCGAAAGCGGACGTTATGAGATCAATCATGAACCGTCCCATACGCCGCACTCAACTTGAACGCCAGCCACACCCTTGACCAAGCTCAAGCACAAGCGCATCACTCGCCCGCCTAGTCATTGGAGCACGCTTATGACCACCCAGCTTTCGGTCAACGTCAACGCCATCGCCTATCTGCGCAACCGGCGCGACCTGCCTTGGCCCTCGGTCACCGGCCTTGCCCGCATCTGCTTGGATGCTGGCGCCGTGGGCATCACCGTGCACCCGCGCCCTGATGAGCGGCACATCCGAACAACCGATGTCCACGAGTTGAAAGCGTTGTTGCAGGAACCGGCCTATCAAAGAGCCGAATACAACATGGAAGGCTATCCAGACGAGCGGTTTTTGACCCTTTGTGAAGAGATCAAACCCGATCAGGTCACGCTCGTGCCCGATGATCCGGCCCAGTCCACGTCCGACCATGGCTGGGACATTCCTGCTCATGCGCAGATGTTGACGCAGATGTGCGCGCGTATCCATGCGTTTGGTGCGCGCGTGTCGCTGTTTGTCGATGGCGACCCGTCAGTGGCCGAACATGCCAAAGCGGTGGGCGCGGACCGGGTGGAGCTTTACACTGGCCCCTATGGCCACACATTTGACCCCGCCGCCAAAGCAGACGAACTGGCCAAGATGAAGGCCACCGCAGAAGCGGCCCATGCCGTGGGCCTTGGCATCAATGCGGGGCATGATCTGACCATCGACAATCTGCCCCCGCTGATTGAAGCCGCACCGATGATTGCCGAGGTTTCGATCGGCCATGCGCTAACCGCCGACGCCCTCACCTATGGGTACGCGCAGGCCGTGAAGCTTTATCGGCAAGCGTGCGGGCAACACGTATAGCGGTTGTGCCGTAGGCACAGAGCGGACACCGACAAACACGCCCTGCCCACTGGAATGGATCCCCGCCCCAAAGGCGAGGATGACGCTCGGTGGGTTTGGACACCACACCCCCTTGACCCACCCATCATTTTCCTGTTCAAAGCCGTACCGAACCGTACAGTACGGAATTCCAAGGAACCTCCCGTGGCCATCGCGAACGACAACCAATCAGCAAACACAGGCGCAGAGCCGCACGAGAGCTCGGAGTTTTCTCCGCGCCAGAACGCCGTGCTGGCTGTTGCACTGACAATGCTGGTGGAAGGCGGAGAAAAAGCGCTGACCACAGCAGGCCTCGCCAAAGCAGCCAACTGTTCCAAGGAGAGCCTGTACAAATGGTTCGGCGACCGCGATGGCATCCTAGCCGCCATCGTCGTTTACCAGGCCTCCAAAGTGCGTGGCGTGGACGAACGCGCAACGCCAGCCACGCCAGAAGCTTTCAAGTCCGCCCTCACCGCCTTTGCCGAAGATCTGTTGGCGGTGCTGCTTTCCAACACGTCGCTGGCGCTCAACCGGCTCTCCATCGGCCATATGCGTGGAGAAACGACGCGTGGCGACAATCCGGGCCTAGGCGCCGTACTCGTCGATAAAGGCAAGCGCCGCATTGAAGCGCGCGCCATCCACCTGCTCACCCATGGCAAACGGCAGCGCTTTATCGCCTTTGATGACGCGGCCACCACCTATTCCACCCTCTACGGGCTCATCATCGGCGATGCGCACATCCGCGCGCTTCTCGGCGATGATCCGCAGATCGACGAAGACGGCCAGAAGGCGCATGCCGCCCGCGCCGTCGAGCAATTTCTAACCCTTCACACCCAATCCGACTTTTAATCAAACGCTTCCAACAGGAGACTTCCATGCGCGTTTATTACGACCGCGATGCGGACATTAATCTGATCAAGGACAAGGGCGTCCTGATCGTTGGCTACGGCTCGCAGGGCCATGCCCATGCCCTGAATTTGCGCGACTCTGGTGTCAAAGACGTACGCATCGCCCTGCGCGAAGGCTCAGCTACGGCCAAGAAAGCTGAAGGCGCTGGTTTCACCGTGATGACACCAGCCGAAGGTGCCAAATGGGCCGACGTCGTCATGATGCTGACGCCTGATGAGCTGCAAGGCGACATCTACGCCGACAGCCTGGCCGGCAACATGAAAGACGGCGCTTCGCTGGTGTTTGCCCACGGCCTCAACGTGCATTTCAACCTGATCGAACCGCGTGCTGATTTGGACGTGTTCATGGTCGCGCCAAAAGGCCCGGGCCACACTGTGCGCTCTGAATATCTACGCGGTGGCGGCGTTCCGACGCTGATCGCCATCCATCAGGATGCGACGGGCAACGCCCACGACATCGCCCTTTCCTACGCCTCAGCCAACGGCGGCGGCCGCGCCGGCATCATCGAAACAACCTTCCAGGAAGAGTGCGAAACCGACCTTTTTGGCGAGCAGGTTGTGCTCTGCGGCGGCATGGTAGAACTCATCCGCGCGGGCTTTGAAACCCTGGTGGAAGCAGGCTATGCGCCAGAGATGGCCTATTTCGAGTGCTTGCACGAAACCAAGCTGATCGTGGATTTGATCTATGAAGGCGGCATCGCCAACATGAACTATTCCATCTCCAACACCGCCGAATATGGCGAGTATGTCACTGGTCCACGCATCATCACGCCAGAAACAAAAGCAGAGATGAAGCGCGTTCTGGAAGACATTCAGTCGGGCAAATTCACCCGCGACTGGATGTTGGAAAACAAGGTGTCCCAGACCTCCTTCAAGGCGACCCGCGCGCGCAACGCCGCTCACCCGATTGAAGAAGTCGGTGAAAAGCTGCGCGGCATGATGCCGTGGATCAGCGAAAAAGCGCTGGTTGATAAAGAAAAGAACTAGCTTCTGAAAGAAGCTACCCCGGACGCCCAAAGCGATCCGGGGTCTCGCTCCACGCCTCTTGGGGTGTCATTCCGACCTTGAGCCGGGATCTGCCAAAATCGTATATACATCAGATCCCGGATAAGCCTGCGGCTTTCCGGGATGACACTCACATGTTCGTCATGGCCGGGCTTGACCCGGCCATCCATCCTTTGAAATTGCGGTCGCCGATGATGGTGAGAAACATGGAACTGGATAGGCCTCAAGGGCGCCCGTGACGCAGAGAGCTAAATCACCAAGCATGCTGTCAGTTCTGATGCGTCGAAACGTGTGGAGTTTTTCGTGATAGGCTGATCATAAAAGGTCATAGGCAAAATTCCATGCGCCCCTCGCCGCTGCAAAATCGGGTTGACCCCTTCTCTCGCATCCATGCCGTTTCGGGTCGCGGGCTGTTTACGGGCAATCGCGGCATTCTCCACGATCCAAACACCAAAACACTCAAACATCAGAGATGGGCAACTGAAGGCTGGGTGATCTGCACGTTGCATCCCTTGCCCGGCCGGGAAAAGCGGCACGATCTCATGCTGCCAAGCAGATGGACCGAGCTGTTCTTCCTCGACGAAGCCGTTGGCCTCGCGGCAGGTCACCGCCCTTGCTACAGTTGCCGCAAAGAGGAAGCCCGGGCGTTCCGTCATGCTTTGGGCTTGGACCGTGTGAGCAAGGTCAACGCGCTCATCAATGCGGAGATGAAAAGCTACATTCGTGCGCGCAGGCCCATGGAACGCCCCACATGCAACCTCAAAGACCTGCCTGATGGGGCTTTCTTCGCAGTCGAGGGGCAAGCCTACCTGAAGTGGCAAGATGCGGCCCACGCCTTTGATTTCCGTGGATATAGACCGCCAGAGGCGCTACCCAAAGAGGCACTGCGCCTCACACCCCAGGCATCCTGCAACGCCCTGCGTGCGGGATACACACCGATTATGCATCCATCGCTGATGCAAGCTTAGGCTACCGCACAATCGTCAGCTTTTCCGCTGCTCTCGTAATCGCCGTATAGAGCCAGCGCTCGCGATAGTCTTTAAACGCCCAGCTCTCATCGAAGAGCACAATATGATCCCACTGTGAGCCCTGCGCTTTGTGGACCGTTAGTGCGTAGCCGAAATCAAACGCATCCATCGAGCGCGGCACGGGCGGTGCGTTTTCCGGATCTTCAAACGCCATCGCAGATAGCCGCACTTTCTGGCTGACACCCTCATCTTCAGCGCGCACCAAGGCTTGCAAGGTGTTGCCCTTGCGCCGGCCTACCGAGGCAACATGCCAAAGCGAGCCGTTGAGCAGACCTTTTTCTGAGCGGTTGCGCAGGCACACCAGCTTGTCACCTTGGCTAGGCAAAAGCCCAGCATAGCCTTTCAACTCACGTAGACGACGATTGTATTTCCGGCGTGTTTTGTTGATGCCAACAAGCACCTGGCCAGCGTCCAACACCTCGCTCTGATCCACATCTGACCGGCTGATAACTTTGCTTTCCCCATAGGCACCATGGTCAAGCGTGCCGCCCATACGCACAATATCAGCCATCTCGATGATCGGGTTCTCGCGCGCCTGACGGTGAATCTCTGTGAGCAAAACATCCGGCTCGTGATCGGTGAAAAACCCGCCACCGGATACTGGCGGAAGCTGGCCCGGATCACCCAACACCAAGATCGGCGTGCCAAAGGAAAGCAGATCACGACCAAGCTCCTCATCCACCATCGAGCATTCATCGATGATGACCAGATCGGCCTTTGACACCGGTGAGGATCGGTTCAGCGAGAAAAGTGGCGATGCCTCACCCGTCTCTTCATCGGCTTCTTCGCCCTTGGGCCGGTAAATCAGCGAGTGGATGGTGCGGGCATTCTCCGCGCCCTTGGAGCGCAGCACCTGCGCGGCCTTGCCGGTGAAGGCAGCAAACTGCACATCGCCGGAAACATCTTCCGCGATCAGACGGGCCAAGGTTGTCTTGCCGGTACCGGCAAAACCAAACAGGCGAAAAACAGGCCGGTCCGGCGCACGAAACCAGGCACGCACGGCTTTGATGGCATCTTCTTGTTGGGGGGAAAGATTCATGGGCACAGCACTAGCTGATTCAGCCCATCACAAACCACCCCCGAACAACCATCAACGTTGCAGAATCTTACCCCAGCGCTGCTGTCGCCTGTTGAACCTTCTGCGCAGAACTATCGACAAGCTGTGTGGCTTCGGCAATTTCACGAACGCCATCATTGATCAACCGGACGCCGTCGGCAGCAACCTGCATGCTTGACGACATTTCTCCAGTGGCTGCCGATTGCTCTTCAACCGCCGAAGAGATGGTGACGGTGATCTCATTGATCTTGACCACCGTGTCAGAGATCAGCTGGATGGCATCCACGGCTTCACCCGTCGAGGTCTGCACCCGGCTGATACGCTCGCCGATTTCTTCGGTCGCCTTGCTGGTTTGCGTTGCAAGGCTCTTCACCTCACTGGCAACAACCGCGAAGCCCTTGCCGGCCTCCCCGGCCCGCGCCGCCTCAATGGTGGCGTTGAGCGCGAGAAGATTGGTCTGCTCTGCGATGTCAGAGATCAGCTTGACCACATTCTCAATCTCGCTGGCAGCTTCAGCAAGACTGGTTACAATCTCGGTGCTGTTGTGGGCTTCTTTTTCCGCCTGCTGCGAGATTGAGCTTGCTTCAACCACCTGACGGCTGATCTCGTTGACCGAGGCCAAAAACTCTTCAATGCCAGCGGCAATCGACTGCACGTTCTGTGATGCTGTGTCAGATGCATCGGCCACCGAGCTTGCCTGCGTGTTGGCTGTGGAGATTGCGCCGGAGATCAAGCCAAATTCTTCGCTGATCTCGTCCTGGGCCTGCTGTCTCCGTTCTCGCGCCAGCACCTCATCGGTGATATCGCTGGCGAATTCTACAACCTTGTAGATCTCACCGGCTTGATTGAGCAGCGGGGTGTAAGAGGCCTGGATCCATAGATCGCTGCCATCCTTGCGTATGCGCCTGTAAGCATTGGCCTGGAATTCCCCTCTAGATAACGCCTTCCAAAACTCTCCGTAAGCCTCGGTTTCACGTTCAGTGGCATCCATAAACATGCTGTGGTGCTGGCCAACGATCTCATCAAGACGGTAGCCAGTTGCAGAACAAAAGTTCTCGTTGGCATCCAAAACTGTGCCATCGGGAAGGAAGGAGATAACCGCTTGGCTGCGACCAACGGCTTCGATCTGCGCCTGATAATCATCGCGCGCGATGCGTTCGGCAGCATCACGCCATTCCACGAACGTGCCAAGGCGCTTGCCGCCACTTTTCACAGGCTCAGCTTTCAGATCGAACTTGGCTTTGCCAACCTGGATCGTTGTTTCAAACGCACCATCCATCTTGGCCATCATCACCTTTTGATGGGCGGGGTTCTTGTGGAAGATGTGCATGTTCGAACCGACAAGCTCGTCGACTTTAAAGTGCGGTAGCTTTTCCTGAATGTCGGCTTCAGTCTTTTTCAAGAAGGTGATCAGCGCTTTGTTGACGTAAATGATGATGTCGTTCGAATCCGCGATCATCACGCACGACGCGAGGCTGCCCAAGACTTCCGACTGCATCGTCAACGCGTTGCCACGACCCAAAACACCAAACATGCCAGCCACCCTTTTTTGAATGAATTTCATCAAAGGGCGTAGGGTGTTCAACGTTAACAAACCGTATCAGTACGCAGTCACACGCAGTATTGACCAAGTAAAACGGGCAATTTTACGACCTTAAGTTGTTACGTCGCCCCGCCTAAACCTTGCGTACCACGTGTGACAGCTGCAATACCGGTGCGGGACACTTCAACAAGGCCAATTTCAGCCATCAAATCGATGAACCGTTCGATCTCACGTGGACGGCCGGCAAGCTGGAAGACAAAGCTTTCAAGCGTCGCATCTTCCGTGGTTGCGCCAAAAGCCTGGGCAAGGCGCAGGGCTTCCAGACGTGCTTCGCCGGTGCCAGCCACTTTCACCAAAGCCAGCTCACGCTCCAGCGGATCAGCGCCTTCCACCGTCAGATCGGACACCTGATGCACAGGCACAAGACGGTCGAGCTGATGGCGTATCTGCTCAAGGATCGCCGGAAGACCCGTCGTCACAATGGTGATGCGCGACAAGTGCTTTTCGTGCTGGGTTTCTGAAACGGTGAGCGATTCAATGTTGTAACCGCGCCCGGAAAACAGGCCGATGACGCGGGCAAGAACGCCCGGTTCGTTGGTCACCACAATGGCAAGCGTGTGCGTTTCAACTTCGGTGCCTAGGTCCGTTAGGAAGTAGGCGGAGCCTGTTGGCTGATGCTGTGCGTTCATGTCTCTGTCTTTCCTAAATGCCTAAACCAGCATTTTGCCTTCTTCGTCGATGGCGGTACCGATGTCTTGATCGGGCACTTCCTCATCGAGCAGCATTTCATTGTGCGCTTTGCCCGATGGGATCATCGGGAAGCAGTTGGTGAGGTTGGCCACAACGCAATCAAAGATCACTGGGCGCTTCACATCGATCATCTCTTGGATCGCATCATCCAGCTCATCGGGTTTTTCGGCACGAATACCCACCGCGCCATAGGCTTCGGCCAGCTTCACAAAGTCCGGCAGAGCCTCTGAGTACGAGTTCGAGAGGCGGTTGCCATGCAGCAATTGCTGCCACTGGCGCACCATGCCCATGTAAGAGTTGTTCAAAATGAACACCTTCATCGGCAGATCGTACTGAACCGCCGTCGAAATCTCCTGCATCGTCATCTGCACCGACGCGTCGCCAGCAATATCGATCACCAGCGCATCGCGGTGCGCAACCTGCACGCCCATGGCAGCCGGCAGGCCATAGCCCATCGTGCCCAGCCCGCCAGATGTCATCCAGCGATTGGGCTCCTCAAACCCATAATACTGCGCGGCCCACATCTGGTGCTGACCCACCTCGGTGGTGATGTAGGTCTCTTGATCCTTGGTTTTTTCATAAAGCCGCTGGATCGCATATTGCGGCATGATCACCTTGTCATTGGGCTTGTAGCGCAGAGAATCGCGGCTGCGCCAATGGTCGATCTCGCCCCACCAGCTTTTCAGCGCGGCTTTGTCCACCTGGTGTGAAACCGAGGGCCACAAACGGACCATCTCTTCAAGCACATGGCCGACATCGCCAATGATCGGCACATCAACACGGATCACCTTGTTGATCGACGAGGGATCGATATCGATGTGGATTTTCTTCGAGCCCGGCGAGAACGCGTCCGTGCGCCCGGTGATCCGGTCATCGAAACGCGCGCCGATGTTCACCATCACATCGCAATCGTGCATGGCAAGGTTCGCTTCATACGTGCCGTGCATGCCCAGCATGCCCAGCCATTGCGGATCGGACGCGGGAAACGCACCCAGCCCCATCAGCGTGGAGGTGATCGGCATGCCGGTGGCACGCACCAATTCGCGCAGCAGCTGACAGGCCGCCGTGCCGGAGTTGATCACCCCACCACCGGTGTAAAACACCGGCTTTTTGGCCGTCGCGATCAGATCCATCGCCTCGCGAATGGCATCGCGGTCGCCCTTCAGTTTTGGGCGATAGCCTTCATAGCCAGTGCGGGCGCGACCATTTTGCGGGCCTTCATAGGTGCCGACAGCAAACTGCACATCCTTTGGAATATCAACGACAACCGGGCCAGGCCGACCGGTGGTGGCGATATAAAAGGCTTCGTGCAGCACGCGCGGCAGATCGTTCACGTCGCGCACCAGCCAATTGTATTTGGTGCAGGGGCGCGTGATGCCCACCGTGTCGCACTCTTGAAAGGCATCATTGCCGATGAGGTGCGTGGGCACCTGGCCGGTAATACAGACCATGGGGATGGAATCCATCATCGCATCGGTCAGCGGGGTCACCATGTTGGTGGCGCCGGGGCCAGAGGTTGCCAGCGCCACGCCGCATTTGCCGGTAGAACGGGCATAGCCTTCAGCGGCATGGCCCGCGCCCTGCTCGTGACGGACAAGAATGTGCTCAATATCGTCCTGCTGAAAGATCTCATCATAGATCGGCAGGACAGCGCCTCCCGGATACCCGAAAATATGCTCCACACCCTGATCTTTCAGGGCTTGGATCACCATCTCTGCCCCAGTCATTTCCCGTGTCATTGGCCTGTCCATCCACGCATTGGTTTCATCGTCTGTTTTTGTTGGCTTGCGCCGTTTCATGATGGCCAAGCAGCCATGGTTGTAGTCATTCTTGCAGGCAATAAAAAAGGCCCTTCGAAGAGGGCCTTTGCGCACACCGGACTGTTTACGAAACCTATCTGGTTCCGCACCCGGTGTGCTTACCTACAAGTACAATGCTGGCTGCATGTGTCATCATGGGCGCGTTGGTAGCCGATCGATGGCGTACCGTCAAGGACGGCGCGGCAAGCTTTAGGCGTGAACAGCCAGGGTTGAAAAGCATTTTGCGATTTCAACTCGGCAGGGTCTATCAATGCGTTGCGAAATGATAGGAGATGCCGGCGCGAACAATGTTCAGGTCACCATCGGAACCGGCCGGCCGGACGCAGGCAGCGCAGGTCACCGAGTCCTCGTCGAAACCATAATAGAGATATTCGGCGCGCGCCGACCACCGGTCGTTAAAACGCCACTCTGCGCCAGCGCCGGCAACAAGCGCCAGGAAGCCCTCGCTCTCGGCAACGGCGGCAACGGCGCCGGCAAGATTCAAGGCCTCGCGCCGGATGCTCGCATCGACATAGCCGACACCCGCGGTGGCGTAGAACAGCGCGTTGCCAGTGGCGAGGCCCAGCCGGCCGCGCAGGCTGCCATACCCATTGAGATCAGTTGCGCGAAAGGCGCGAAACGGCGGTGCGTTCTCGATGGCGCCAGCCTCACCACCATTGGTGACGCTATAGTCCGCCTCGATGCCGAACACCGCATGGCCGATCTGGTGGTTGTGGCCAAGATAAATGCCGCCGGCGATCGTCTGGTTTTCCTGGAAAACCGTCGCGCCTTCTTCCGAATTCGACAATGCCCCATCATCGTCTCCCATGCCCAAACGGCTCTGAACAAAACCGAAATGACCGCCGAGATAAGGGCCACGCCAGTCTGCCACACCTTCAACCACCATGTCCGGGGCATTGCCGTTCAAATGATAGGTGAGCCCGGCGCGGGCGAGATGGATCTCACCATCCGCATTCGTCGGCTGCACACAGGTAGCGCAGACGGCGCTCTGCTCATCGAATTGATAGAACAGATATTCCAGCCGTGCCGACAGGTTCCCGGTCAGCTTGATCTCCGCGCCAGCGCCTGCAACTAGGGCAAAACTGTCGTCAAAATCAACCTGCTCGTTTGGGACGGGAACCCCTGCCCCAGTCACATCGGCCGCCGTGGCAGACAGATCGACATAGCCGACCCCGCCCGTTGCATAAACCACGGCGTTGCCAGCCGTGACGCCAAGTCTCGCCCGCAGACTGCCGAAACCGTCGATCTGCGAAGAAATCAGGCTATCAGGATCTCGGGGGGGGACGGTCCGGGCACCGAGCAGGCGGCTAGAGCCCGCATCGATCCAGCTATAGTCCGCCTCGATACCGATGATAGCCGCGCCGAACTGCGATTGGTAGCCGATATGGATACCACCTGCGACACCGAGATCATTGGTCAAATGCGCGACGCCCTCCGAATCGAAAATCACGTCATCCTCTTCCTGCACGCCTGTTTGCGTATCGGCTGCGCCGATATGCAGGCCTGCGTAGAAGCCCGACCAGATGTCCGAACCACCGGCACCCATCTCTACCTGCGGTGCGTCTTGTCCACCGAAATGGTAGCTCAGCCCGCCACGCAGGATGCTGGCGGTGCCGCCAAAGACGCCGTTCTGGCCGTCGCATTCGATGCAGGTGTCCCGTTCTTCGGCGAGGAAATGCTCAAGATATTCAAGCCGTGCCGAAACATTTCGGGTCAATTGCACCTCTGCACCGGCACCGGCGACAAAGGTGGCAAAACCGCCGGTCTGAACAATCTGAGTGGGCAGGAAATCGAACAACACCATGGAGGTATCGACGTAGCCGACACCACCGGTCACATAGATGTGGGCGTTATCCAGCGCCAGGCCAGCTCGGCCGCGAAGGCTGCCCCCGAAATTGGTCTCCGCCGATTTGAAATGGGCTGTGCCCTCATAGAAGCGGGCACGTCCCGCATCCGTCCACCACCAATCGGCTTCTATCCCCAGCACAACGTTTTGGAATTGCCAGTTATAGCCACCATGAACGCCCAAAACGCCAGTGAGATCGCGCGTGCCAACACGGCCGCCCCTGATGTCTGACAAGGTTCGCGCCTCATCGCGCACGCCCATGTCGGTGTCCATGAACCCAGCTGTTACACCGCCATAAAAGCCTTGCCATCGCTCCGCGTGGGCGTCCTCAGCCAGGACAAGTCCAAACAGGATCGGGAGTGCAGTGGCGCCAACCAACAGGTTTTTCATTCCAGATGCCTCCCCGCAGAATCGATTTATGCCGGAGTTTCTTAGCTGAAGAGCGCAACTAAGTCTGTTGTAAGAATAAGACAGCGAGCTTTCTTATTCGCAGCAGGTTCAAAGAACGGACTTTGTTTCGAACTTAGGAGTCCTTACTCCGACGGCAGTGATTGAGCCAACTGCTTGTCCGCGTGGAACAAAGAACCTTGTCCGCCGGGGACCTATCCAACCGTGCAGCCATCATCATTTTTGGGGCTATTCACTTCGCTAAAAACCAACTAGCGCAGAAGGGAACACGATTTCCCGGAAGCGCTTTTATGACCACCGCAACCCCTACCCTCTCAACACCCACCGCGTTCATCCGTCACCGGGTGGCGGTTTCCATCATGTTTTTGATGAACGGCCTGTTGGTCGGTGGCTGGGCACCGGCCATCCCGGTGTTCAAAGACAAGCACGCGCTGGCCGAAAGCGAACTGGGCCTGATGATTTTGCTCATCGGCATCGGGTCGCTGCTCACCATGCCGATCACCGGCGCCATTATCGCGCGGCGCGGCTCCACCGGCATCTTGATCGTCGCGGCCTGGCTCTGCGTTCCGGTCTTGCCGCTGGTTTTGTTTGCGCCAAACCTATGGCTGGCGGGCATCGCGCTTCTTGTGTTTGGCGGCGGTCTTGGCTCCATGGATGTGGCGATGAACGCCAACGCCGCCCGCATCGAAGAGCATCACAGTAGAGCCATCATGTCGTCCTGCCACGGGTTCTGGTCACTGGGCGCGCTGATCGGCTCAGGGGTCGGCGGTACGCTGCTCGGGTTCTTTGGATTGGGTACACAGGCGTTGAGCGTCGCAACCCTCATCCTCATCGGCACCATCATCGCCATGTCCAGGCTGATGCGCGACGAAGTGGAGCGCGGCGAAGGCATCGAAAAGCCAAAACTCGCTTTGCCCCGCACGCTCACCATCTATCTGGTCGCGATCATCGCCTTTGCCGGGTTCACCGCCGAGGGCACGGTGCTCGATTGGGCAGCGCTCTTCCTGCGTGAAGACCGAGATGTGCCCGAATGGATGGCCGGTTACGCCTTTGCCGCCTTTGCCGGAACCATGGCGCTGGTACGCTTTGTCGGCGACCCGGTGCGCAACCGGTTGGGTGATCTGCGCACCATGCAAATTTCCGCCTCGCTGTCGCTGGTCGGCTTCTTGTTGGCAGGTCTGGCGCCAAACCTCACCGGCACCCTTCTTGGCTTTGCCATAGCAGGTCTTGGCCTTGCCAATGTGGTACCCATCGCCTTTGCCGCAGCTGACCGGGTGCCCGGCATCCCGCGCGGCATCGGCATCTCCGTGGCCACCTTCTGCGGCTATGCGGGGATTTTGGTGGCGCCGCCGCTTATTGGTTTTGCCGCTGAAGTTGTGGACTACGCCGTCATTTTCACCTGCGTGGCCGTGCTGCCACTTTACTGCTTGTTGGCCGCCCGTACGGTGAAGCAAAACTGAGGTGAAGCTCTAGGGCTCTAGGATTTCAACATCCATGCGCGTGGCATAAACGGTCACGCGCACCAACGGCGTGCCATTGATGATGGCGCGGGCGGTATCCGGGCGAACGACGCCGCGCGACATCAACCGCTCAAACCGGCCGCGTTCATGGCGATCATCAAACACATCATCGGTTTCATCTTCGGCGTCGGGTTGATCGAAACGATGAAAATTCGCCCGGTCCTGGCGCAGAATGGCCGCGGCGGTCTCCAACCGATCACCGACTGAATTCACCTTGTCTTGTGCGCTGATCCGGGTGGTGTATTCGGTGAGCACCCTGCCCTGTGCCATCACCGTGGCAGGCATCAACATTGCCAGGACAACAATCAAAAATCGCATGCATCACCCTCATTCAAAATCTGGTCGGCCATCGCATCCACTGACAGAACCGACGGATCAAGCCTTGGCCAATCGCCCATCTGACCGCGAAACCAAGTTGATTGCCGCTTGGCATAGCGGCGGGTTTCAATGGTCAGGGCGTCCAGCGCCGCATCGCGCGACATATCCCCGTCCAGATAGGCACTGATCACCGAAACGCCAATGGCACGCATCACCGGAAGCTCCGACGAAAGGTTCCGCGCCCGCAACGCCCGCACTTCCTCCAGCGCCTCCTCACACAGCATGGTCTCAGCGCGCTGGCGGATACGCGCTTCTAGCCAATCGCGCGGCGGCGCCAAAACCACATGACGAGTGTCGGCCACATCCAGCAGCGCCCCTTCCGGCGGCAAGGCTTGCCATTCGGCCAGCGATTTGCCTGTGGCCAACAAAACTTCCAGCGCCCGCGCCACACGCTGACTGTCGGTTGGCGAAAGCTGGTCGGCCATCGCCTTATCCAGCTCCGCATGAAGCGCCGGAGCACCTTCCTCGATCATGCGATCACGAACCTTTCGTCGCACGTTTTCCGGGATATCCGGTATTGGCGAAATGCCCTCTGTCATCGCACGAAAATAGAGACCCGTGCCGCCAACAAAAATCAGCGATTGGTTCGCTTTTTGAGGCAGACCGTCCGCATCAGTCCGCCGATAGTCCGCCTTAGTCTGCTTGTCGTCTGCATCATTTAGCGGACCGTCCGCCTGGTTTTGCAGACGGTCTGCCACCGCATCGCGCCAAAGCGCCAGGCTGAAGAGCGTCGCGCCATCCTGCGTCCCATAGAGAAAATGATCAAAACGCGCCTCTTCCTGCGCGCTTGGGCGGGCGGTCACGATGCGCAAATCGCGATAAATCTGCATGGAATCGGTGTTGATAATCACCGCGTTGCCCAGCCGCTCGGCAAGCCGCATCGCTAAGGCGGACTTGCCGCTGGCCGTCGGCCCTGCGATAAGCAGCACCTGCCCCGTTCCCCCAGATTTTTGAGCTCTTTGCATGACGCACCTATGCACGTTGATCGCCGACCGCACCACCCGCATCCTCACGCCGGCTGTCCGCGAGAAGGCCGCCCAAATCATCACCGACACGCTGGGCGAAGACGTTACAGTCACTGAGCTTTCTGATCATGCAGCGTACGATTTGGCTTTCGCAGTCAATGACCTTAAGGCTCTGACATCCCTGCAGGAAAGCGTGCGTCACGCGCTCGATCCTCTGCCGATTGATGTTGCTGTTTTGCCCGCTAAAGGCCGCCGCAAAAAGCTGTTTCTGGCCGACATGGACTCCACCATGATTGAGCAGGAGTGCATCGACGAACTGGCCGATCAGCTGGGCATCAAGGCCCATATCGCCGATATCACCGAGCGGGCGATGCGCGGCGAGATCGACTTTGAGCCGGCGCTGCGCGAGCGCGTTGCGATGCTCAAAGGGCTGTCGGAAAGCATCATCGATACTGTGTTTGCTGAGCGCATCACCTTCACGCCGGGCGGCGCGGAGCTTCTGGCCACCATGAATGCCCATGGCACAACTTGTGTTTTGGTGTCGGGTGGCTTCACCCATTTCACCGCCAAAGTATCTGAAAAGCTTGGCTTTTCCGCCAACTACGCCAACCAGCTTTTGGTCGAGGACGGTCTGCTCACCGGCACAGTGTCAGAGCCAATCCAGGGCCGTGAGGCAAAAAAGGCCCACCTGGAAAGCTATGCTGGCCAACTTGGCATTGATCTGCGTGAGACGCTGGCCATCGGTGATGGTGCCAATGATCTGGGCATGATTGAAGCGGCCGGCCTTGGCGTGGCATTCCGTGCCAAACCGGCGGTGGTCGAACGCGCCGACGCTGCCCTTGGTGCAGCCGATTTAACCGGTGCGCTTTACCTTCAGGGCTATGCGGATAGCGATTTTAAGCAGTAAAATCAGACGCTAAGAGATCAGTCAGCAGGCAACGCCACAAACTGGCTTTGGCCCTCATTGTCCTGAATGAGCATCAAGATTTGGTTGCGGCCTTCCGCACGCAAAGCATCAACACGGTCGGCAACGTCTTGCGGTGACTCAACCACCTGCTGACCGACTTCCAAAATCAGCGTGCCGGGCTGAATATCTTTGGCCGCTGCCGGACCATCGCTGAAGATCACCGTCACGACAGCACCGGTCGCGCCATCATCCATCTCAAAACCAAGCTCATAGGCCTCTTCCACCGTGGAAAGCTCCATGCCGAGCAGTGACACCGGTTCGGGACCAGCCTCAATCACCACGGCCTCACCGCCTTCGCCATCGCGCAGCGCCAGCACCACGGTCAGCGACAAGCTTTCACCACGCCGGATCACCTCCACCGGCACCTCTGTGCCCGGCGCAATCTGCGCCACACGAGCCGGCAAATCGCTGTACATATTGATGGCCCGGTTGTTGAACCGCACGATCACATCACCACGTTCAATGCCAGCATCATCGGCAGGTCCGCCTTCATTGACCACGGAGACCAACGCCCCACGCGGCCTATCGAGCTGAAGACCATCCACCAAATCAGGCGTGACCTCTTGAATGTTCACACCAAGCAAGCCGCGACGCGTCTCGCCAAAATCCACCAGTTGGGTAACGATGGTTTCAACGGTGGCCGCCGGGATCGCAAAGCCAACCCCAACCGAACGTCCGTTGGGTGACAAGATCGCGGTGTTCACACCAACCACATCCCCGTTGAGATCGAACAACGGACCTCCGGAATTACCCCGATTGATGGCGGCATCGGTCTGGATAAACGAGTCGTAGGGCCCGGCACCAATGTTGCGGTTCATCGCCGAGACAATGCCCAACGAGACTGAGCCGCCAAGCCCAAACGGGTTGCCGATGGCAAGCACCCAGTCGCCTATGCGCAAATCATCGGAGTTGCCGAACGAAACGGCAGGCAACGGCGCATCGGGAACGATGCGCAACACCGCCAAATCTGTAGCTTCATCGCGACCAATCACTTCGGCCGGAAACGAGCGACCATCGGTCATGATGACGTCGATGTCGTCAGCACCAGAAATCACATGGTTGTTGGTGACAACAATGCCCACAGGGTCAATCACAAAGCCTGAACCAAGCGAGTTCTCACGACTTGGACCGCCGCGATCACTGTCGTCGTTGAAAAAATCCTCAAAGAACTCTTCGAACGGCGAGCCTTCCGGCAGGTTGGGCATGGGTGTTGGTCGGCGCCCAGAAACGCGCTGCGACGTGGAAATATTGACCACCGCATCCAGCAGCTCTTCAGCCAAATCGGCAACGGGCACAGGCCCTTGCGCCCGCATGGCGGGTTCGCTTTGTGACCAGGCGTTGGGCGCAGACACCAGCAAGGCCGCGGCACACAAAAGGCCTAGCAGCGCAGCTTTGATTCGAGGCGACGAGGCCTCAGGCGCAACAACGCGGGAACGAGCGGCTGACCGGATGACACCAGACGTGGCGAGCATGAAATAAAACCTTGAACAAAAAAGCGACCAGAAGATTCTGGCGAGGACGACCCCCTTCAACCTGTCGCCCAACGGTGATGAGATCAAGGCGTGTTACGCGCCAAACGTGCGTGCCAACCAAAACAGCAAAACACCCAGCGCCAACGCGCCAACGCCGCCCATGCGCAGCATTTCAGGCGTCATCTGCCCCACCATTTCCACCATGCGGCGGGCTTGGTCCGGAAACAGCGCATAAAAAAGGCCCTCGGCGACAAGTGCGCCGCCGAGGACCAATAGGATGACTTCAACAATCGCCATCAGATCTTAGCGCGACAACTACTGCTGCGCTGGAGCTGTTGCCGGAACCGCTGCACGCGCACCGGCGGTTGGGTTCAGCGTGGTGGAGCTTGTTGCATCTCCGCCCTGCTGATCGCCAAAGTAGCGGAAGAAGTCAGAGTCCGGTGAGATCACCAGGCTCGCACCGCTTGAGAAACCAGCTTCATATGCCTGCATGGAGCGATAGAAGGAGAAGAACTCCGGATCCTCACCAAACGCGGTTGCGAAGATGTTGGTCCGCTCTGCGTCGCCTTCACCGCGGATTTGTTCGCCTTCACGCGTGGCATCAGCAACAAGCACTGTTACCTCACGATCAGCACGCGAACGAATACGCTGGGCTGCTTCTTCACCCTGCGCGCGGATCTCAGTGGCTTCACGCTCACGTTCGGTCTGCATGCGCTGGAAGATGGCTTGGCTGTTGGCTTCAGGAAGGTCGGCACGACGAATGCGCACATCGACGATTTCCATACCGAAATCATCAGCTTCGCGGTTCACCTGATCACGAATACGATCCATCAGCGAGGCACGATCATCGCGCACGATGGTGGTGTAGTTGACCTCACCGAGCACACGACGTGTTGCCGAGTTCAAGACCGTGGAAAGACGCGACTGCGCACCAGCGATGCTACCGACGGTCTGAAAGAACGCTAGCGGATCTTCGATCTGGTAACGAGCAAACGTGTCGACAACCAAACGCTCTTGGTCAGCAGCAATGATTTCCTGAGCAGGGCTATCAAGATCAAGCACGCGGCGATCAAAGTACGACACGTTCTGCACAAATGGCAGTTTGAAGTTGAGCCCAGGTTCACGAACCACATTCACTGGCTCACCGAACTGAAGCACAAGCGCCTGCTCGGTTTCATCAACGATAAAGAGCGATGAGTAGATCGCTGCGCCAAGGATGACGAGGATAAAGAGGCCAACGCCTCCAAAAAGACTTTTCATCATTGGGTAGCTCCCGAACGACGGTTGAGTTCATTGAGCGGCAGGTAAGGCACGATGCCTTGGCCACCGTCATTGGTGTCCAGAACGATCTTGTCGTTGTCGCGGAAGATGCGCTCCAACGTTTCCAGATAAAGCCGCTGACGCGTCACTTCTGGTGCCTGAACATACTCCTGATAGACAGCGGTAAAGCGATCGGCTTGACCACGCGCTTCAGCAACAGTCTGCTCACGATAGGCATTTGCTGCTTCCAAAATACGCGCGGACTCACCACGCGCTTCAGGGATCACCCGGTTGGCATAAGCCTGCGCTTGGTTCTGAACACGCTCGTTATCAGCGCGCGCTGCCTGAACGTCACGGAAGGCGTCAATAACCTGGCTGGGTGGATCAACCGTCAGCAGCTGAACCTGCGTGATTTCAACGCCTGCGCCATAGCTATCAAGAGCGTCCTGCATCAGCTCTTGCACAGCCGTTTCAGTGATCTGACGACCTTGGGTCAAAAGCGGTTGAATCTCAGAGCGACCAACAACCTCACGCATCGCACTTTCAGCAACGGCGCGCACCGAGCCCTCAGGATTCTGAATGTTGAACAGGAACAGGGGTGCATCGGAAATGCGCCAGAAGACGGCGAAATCGATGTCCACGATGTTACCGTCGCCTGTTAGCATCAAGCTTTCTTCAGGCACGTCGCGGGCACCAGAGCGGCGGTCATCAGCACGTGTGCCGATATCGGCACGGTTGATGGTCGTCACCGATGGCGTAAACACCTGCTCGAATGGTGGTGGCAGACGGAAGTTCAGACCAGGCTGGGCCTGACGGTCAAACTCACCAAATTGCAAAACCACACCCTGCTGATCAGGCTGCACGCGGAACGTGAAGAAGTTGTAGCCGACAAAAACCAGCGCAATCAGCACGACCAGAACGATCAAACCTTTGCTCGCGCCTGCTCCGCCACCGGAACCGCCACCAGGCAGAATGGTTTTCAGCCGGTCCTGGCCCTTGCGGATCATTTCCTCAAGATCGGGTGGCTGGCCTCCGCCGCCTCCCTGTCCAGAGCCATTGTTGCCACGACCGGGGCCGCTGCCCCCGCCGGAACCCCATGGGCCGCCACCGCCGCCCCAAGGGCCGCCACTTCCGCCCGATTGGTTATTCCAAGGCATGTGTTTCCTTTCTCACACCACAACGCTGCTTAGCGCTTTGAAAAAAGCACCAGGCGCATCGCACACATTTATCCGCGATTGTGCGTACGGACATGGTCTGCAAACGCACATCTTTCAAGCGCCAACCGCCGTTTGTTGCCGCTTTTTCGACACCTTAGGTTAAGTTTGCACCATTTGGTCGCAGGCTGGCCAGTTTGAAGCTAGGCCGAACGATAGGTGGTGAAGACCATATCGGCTTCATCTTTGGGTCCAGCAGGCACAGATTCGCTGCCCGTAACCGTCCATTTTTTAGGGTCGATCACCGGAAAGGCCGTGCTGCCATCAGCATCCATTTCCACATGGGTGATTTCAAGGCGATCGGCCTCATCAATAGTCTGCGCGTAAATCTGCCCGCCGCCGATAATAAAAAGCGCCTGCTTGCCCAAACCATCAGCAAGCATCTTGCCTCGGTCGATGGCCGTATCAAGATCAGAATAGACCTCGCAGCCTTCGGCACGAAAGTCCGGGTCACCTGAGACCACAAGATTGGGCCGTCCAGGCAGCGGTCGTCCAATGCTTTCATAGGTCGCACGCCCCATCAGCACCGGATGGCCAAGGGTTAGCGCTTTAAAATGTTTGAGGTCAGTTGGCAGGCGGAACGGCAGATCATTGTCGCGCCCGATCACGCCGTTGCGCGCCACGGCGGCAATCAAAACAAGCTCGCTCATCAGCTAACCTTGTCCGCGCAAACGACGGGCAATGGGGCGATCCATGCGCGTGGCATAGGCATCCAAAACATCGCTTTGCGGCAGCAGATCACGCACAAAATTAAGGGCACCAGCCAGGAAAAAATCTGGGATCGTCGGCGCATCGCCCATCAGATAATCGTGCGCGATCAGTTGCTTCTCTACCAGCGTGCAGACCCGCTCATACATGCGTTTCTTGCCAGGATTGTCGTCGAGCACGCCATCGAACTTGGCGATCAAAGCGTGCTCAAACGTCGCCGCATACCAGCTGATCCAAGAGAGAAACGGTCCGCGCTCGGGGTGCCCTGGCGCACGCACCAGCGGCGAGTCCGGATAAAGCTCCGACAAATAGATCGCGATGGCCGACTGTTCCCAGATCACAGCGTCATTGTGGATCAAGGCAGGCACCTGTTTGTGCGGATGTGGGTTATCGGGATCCTCGCCACCAGAGCCATCGCGGCGATAGACCGTGACCTCGCGAATGTCATACTCCGCGCCAAGCTCCTCCAAAATCACGCGCATCATCTCAGAGCGCGACATGGGGGCGTGAACAAGCGTCAGCATAAGGGGCTCCTAAACGGCAATCGGTGCCTTGATGGCAGGGTGCGGATCATAGCCCTCAATGGTGATGTGATCATAGCGGAAGTCGAAAAGACTAGTGACAGATGTGTCCAGTTTCAGCGTCGGCAGCGCACGCGGCGCCCGTGAAAGCTGAAGTTCAGCCTGCTCGATATGGTTGAGATAAAGATGCGCATCGCCAAAGGTGTGCACGAAATCGCCCACCCTCAGACCAACGACTTGCGCGATCATGTGGGTGAGCAATGCATACGACGCGATGTTGAACGGCACACCCAAAAAGATGTCGGCTGAGCGTTGATAGAGTTGGCAAGAAAGCTTGCCCTCAGCCACATAAAACTGGAACAGGCAGTGGCAAGGCGGCAGCGCCATGTCATCCACATCCGCCGGGTTCCAGGCTGATACAATATGACGGCGTGAATCGGGATTTTTGGTCAGGCTTTCCAGCAGCTTGGCAATCTGGTCGATGCTTTCGCCAGTCGGCGATGCCCAAGACCGCCACTGCTTGCCATAGACTGGACCAAGCTCACCGTTCTCGTCAGCCCACTCATCCCAAATGCGAACCTTGTTGTCCTTCAGATAGCCGATGTTGGTATCGCCCGCCAAAAACCAAAGAAGCTCATGGATGATGGAGCGCAGATGCAGTTTTTTGGTCGTGACCATCGGAAAACCGTCGGCCAGATCGAAACGCATCTGATAGCCGAACACAGAGCGCGTGCCGGTTCCGGTGCGGTCCATGCGGGTTACGCCGGTGTTCAGCACATGGTCAAGCAGATCGTGATAGGCGCGCATCAAAGCATCTCCGCAAGCGACAAAAGGGCGCGAAGCCTCAAGCTGATTCCCAGCCTGCAACGCGCCCTTCAAACCTTAAACCAATCGCCCCATCATCAGGGCGAGCCATTTTCACTTTTTGTGGAAAAGATCGAGCTTCTCGTAATGCTCGGCCAGCAGATAATAGAAGGTGACACGCGCCTTGGTGTTATCGGCCTTCATCGCTGTGCAAACCGACTGAATGGCGCCATCAACCTCATCATCGGCGTCATCAAGCTTCAGCTTCTTGCGGCAAAACCCATCACGGATGCGTGCAAGTTCGCTCGGGTCGGTGCAGGCGACCATCGACGCATCGCGGCTGCGCAGCGCGATCCCCAAATGCCGCACAATGCCATTCACCGCCGCTTCATCGACATTGGACGCGAACTTTTTCACGTCAGTTACATAGTCGGCCATCAACCGTTCTCCCTTACCATCAAGGCGCCAATCTGACTGGCGCCTTGATGGCATGATAAGAAAACGTGGCGATTATGCGCCTATTTCAGGCCCGGCCAGTTGGCGTCGGCCTCAACAATGAACCCATCAACATTGCGCAACCAGCGCCGGTTCACGCCCTGGGTGGCATTCAGGAACAGGCGACCATCAAAAATGCGCCAAATCTCTGGGTCACCCTGCGCCAGATAGCCCTGAGCGGTCGCCCAGGCGCAGTGCCCACCATATTCCGGCGCATAGGCATCAGGATTGGCCTCAAAAAGCGTGCGATTCTCTTCGCTGGCAAAGCGCCATGTGGCGCCCTCATGCGACAGCGTGATGTCCGGATCGCCCGGCACGGCTTCGCCTTGCGTGTGATAGGCCACGGCATCATAGCCGCCGACGGCGGTGCCTTCGATGAAGCCGGTGAAAATGCGCGCCCGCGCGGTGCGGGCGCTGATCATGGTGGCGGTTGCTGCGGCAAAGCCCAGCGTGAGGATGCGAAGGGCGCCGCGCCGCGTGGGTTGGGCCACGTCTTGGCCAACTGTGTCTGTCTGAAACATGGATGCTCTCCAAAAGCGAAAAAATGTGTTGCACCCAAGCTGCCAGCAACCCGCCGGGCCGTCCAATCACCAAGCCTGAAGCATCCATCACAAACCCGTGCATCAGGCGACAGACGCCATCACAAGAACTTTTGATTTCACGACTTGAGCTTGTCGCCATAGATTGGTGGCTATAGCGTCCATGAGGCGTTGCATATGGGCCACAACGCTGCACGAAAGATGGGGCTACAACCCTAGCTTGGTGTCAAGATGACCTTACGCCTGCTTAGGCTGAATGGCATCGAGATCGTCCGCTGGGTCAAAACCATGCTGTTGTCGCCAGTATGGCGTGACGAGCCTGGCGTGAAATGGGGCACCATGAACCGCAGCACCGTGAAACAGATCCGCGATGCCGTAAGAACAGCACGCTTGCTCGCTCTGAGCGCAGCCTTTGTTGCTTCGGCGTCCTATGTGCTCTCGTTGGTGGCGCTTAGCACGGCGCAGGCACAGTGCGCTCAAACAGGCAACAACGTCCTTTGCGATGCAAATGACACGGACGGCTTTGGGTTTACCGGGGTTCCCAACAACGCAGACATCACTAATTTCACGGTCAATGACGGCGTTATTGTGGATGACAGCGCAGTGGGCGGACTCGGTCCCCTTCGGGGTATCATTGACGTAGGCAACGTCACTGGCACGATATTAAACAATGGTGAAATTCGCAATGTGAATAGGGAGGCTGACGGGGTTAATGCCGACGGCACACTAAACCTGCTCATCAACAGAGGAACCATCAACGCCGCAGCAAGGGGCGTTGCTGCCAACCGTATAAGTATGCTGTTCAACACAGGCCATATTATTGGCGGAACGGATAGTGGTCTTGACTTTGGCGTTGCGGCAGACACTGCCATTGATGAGCTGATTAACTCTGGCAGAATTGAAGGCGGCGATTATGCGATTTTCTCCATCAATATCGGGTCTGTGACCAATGCCGGAACTCTCGTCGGTGGAGACGATGGAATAAGAGGGTCTAGGATTGTTTCAATTTATAACTCAGGAGAAATATCAGGCGTAAATAATGGCGTTGAGATAAACAACACTATTGGTTCCGTAGACAATACGGGCCTCATACAAGGAGGCTTCAGCGGTGTAGCGGCTGGTACGATCACCCGCCTAACCAACTCCGGCACCATCAGCGGCGGCACTTTTGCGATCCGAGAGGGGGGTGCTGGGGGTAACACGACCCTTACGCTCAATGGTGGGTCTGTATTGATCGGTGATGTCGATCTAGGCAGCGGGATCAACACGCTGAACGTCGGTGAAGGGTTGTCGCTAAACTCAACGTTTGACGCCGATAGCAACATCCTACTCGGCACCACCAGCGGCCAATTGGTCGCCATCGACACGTCCGGTGGTGTCAATAATCAGGTCGTGGTTGCCGTTGATCCCTCCGCCTTTGCGAGCTTCGACGATGCGCTTTCGGCGCTGACGTCGGGCATTGGCGGGGTGGTGCAGGGTCGCCAGTCGGCGCTGCGCTCGGATCCGGCGCTTGGGTTCGCCTCCAGCTTCGCCAGCCGGTTTGCCGACGCTGAGGAGGAGAGCCTGGTCGCCTTCTCTAATCTTGATCTTGAAGACAAACCGTATCTCAACCCAAGCCGCTTCTGGATCGAGGGCTTTGGCGCCTATCGCGAGGATGACAGCGACCGGGTCGGCAGCACCTTTGAGAGCCTGACCGGCGGTCTGGTGGCCGGTGTCGATGTGCCTCTGGATGCGATCACCAGCGTCGGCGTGATGGCAGGCTTTGCCGCCAGCACGTCTGAAAACGAGATCGACACCCAGGAAACCGACACCATGAGCTACTATGCCGGTGTCTACGCCTCCACGCAGGCTCTGGGCCTCGCCTGGGATGCCGCGCTCACTGTCGGTTACACTGACTATGACCAGGATCGCATCACCGCCAACAATCTGGTCGCGGGTGGCCTTGAAACCGCGAGCGCCGACTTTGGTGGCTGGTTCATCAACCCGCAGGTTACGGCGACCCGTGAAGCGGCCAATCCCCTGAACGGTATCGGCATTGGTTCACTTCGAGGAAACTACACGTTCGAACAGAGCCTGACGCTTTCCTATGCCGGGTTGTTCCTGGATGGATACACCGAAACCGGCACCACCAACTCACTGACGCTGGATGATCGCGCTGTCCACATCGCTTCAGCCCGTGCGGCGCTCGCCCTGCCCTTTGAGGCCCTCCATGCCAATGGCGCGCTGACCACGATCCGCCTTATCGGAGGCGTGGAAGCGCGCACTCAGTTCGGTGATGATGGCGTGTCCGGCACGCTGCTCGGCCAAACCGTCACAACCACGCTGGATGATGATGACGCTGTCTTTGGTGGGTTCTTGGGTCTTTCAGGCGAGTATCAGGCCACCAACGGCCTCACTGCCTTCGCCAATGCCGAAGCTCTGCTGGAAACCGACGCCGCCTACCAAATCTCGGCAAACGCAGGCCTGCGCATCGCGTTCTAGGATGTAGTGCAGCGGACCGGTCGACGTGACCCAAACACCAGTTTCTGATTCAGCACCATGTCTTCCACCTTGCACGATTAGCCTTTGAAAAGAACGCCAATCGCGCTTATATTGGTGGTGCCGGGCAACCGGCTATGACGATAAACGGTCATCGTAATAAACCTATCGGACCCGGGGGCGGTACCCGGCGCCTCCACCATAAAGTGTTGCAGCCTCAACGGTTTGGGACACTTTTTGTGGGGGCGAAATAGGATCGACGAGGGCGTAAAGGGTGTTCTTTCGTTCGGCATGGTTCCGCCGTTATCGGACCATTTTGTAGTTGCAAATGACAACTATGCTCCGGTTGCACAGGCTGCGTAACGCAGTTTGTAATACCGACTTAAACTCCCACTAGGTTAGCCCCTGGTGGTCGGGGTTCGCAGGCACCTGGCAACAGAAGCCTGCACTTTACCGTCTTCCTTGGCCGTCTTTTGCTTTGCCTTGTTTTCTTGGCGTTCTTTTTGGCGGTTTCACACAAGCGTCACCATCGCGCAGGCATGTTGGCGCAAATCGCTCTTTGCAAGCCCAGCGAAGCGTTGCAGTATGCGACTCATGTCCGATGATTTGATCCGATACGATGTTTTGGTAAGCGATGCCCTGCGCGGCGTTGTTCGCCAAGTGCTGACCGAAATCGGATCAACCGGGCTTCCCGGCGAGCACCATTTCTACATCACCATCGACACACGCCTGCCCGGCGTGCGCATTTCTTCGGCGCTGCGCCAGCGTTTCCCCGAAGAAATGACGGTCGTGCTGCAGCACCAGTTCTGGGATTTAAAGGTCACCGAACAGACCTTTGAAGTGGGCTTAAGCTTTTCCGGCGTGCCGGAACGTCTGCTCATTCCGTTCTCCTCGGTTACCGGGTTTGCCGATCCATCGGTCGATTTCGCTCTGAAGTTTGAAACGCTTCTGGTGGATGAAGAAGACATGATCGGCGAAGTGGCCGAACCGCTGCCTGAAGATGCTGGTGAAAACGCACCGGTGCGGCTGGAAACAGCAACCGCCGAAGCCCCAAGCAACAGCGACACCGCTGAAGATGGCAATGACGGCGAGCCCGCTGAGGATGATGGCGAAGAGAAATCCGCCGATGTCGTCTCGCTGGATGCGTTTCGCAAAAAAAGCTGAAGATCAAAATCTCTAATCGTCATGGCCGGGCTTGACCCGGCCATCCAGCTCTATCGGCTACCACTGCACAACGGAAAACACGTTGGATGGATGGCCGGGTCAAGCCCGGCCATAACAACTGGGGTGGCCCCCAAATGATGGAATGGTGTCGGTCGAGATGCCGTGATAGATCACGCGCAAACTCGCCATACAGAAGGCTGCACCATGACCGACACCCGCCAAAAATCCACCAGAACAGAATCCGATACTTTCGGCCCGATTGAAGTGGATGCTTCGAAATATTGGGGCGCCCAGGCGCAGCGCTCGCTTGGCAATTTCAAGATTGGCTGGGAAACCCAGCCCGCGCCGATTGTCCGCGGCCTTGGCATCGTGAAGCGCGCCGCCGCTGAAACCAACATGGATCTCGGCAAGATGGACCAAGACCTTGGCAAGGTGATCGCTGAAGCTGCGCAGGAAGTGATCGACGGTAAGCTGGATGAGCATTTCCCACTGGTTGTCTGGCAGACAGGCTCTGGCACCCAGTCCAACATGAATTCCAATGAGGTGATCTCCAACCGGGCCATTGAAATGCTGGGCGGCGAGATGGGTTCCAAGACGCCCGTGCACCCCAATGACCATTGTAACATGTCGCAGTCCTCCAACGACACCTTCCCAACAGCCATGCACATCGCCTGCGCTGAGGAAGTGGTGCATCGGCTGGTCCCTGCCCTCACCCATCTGCGCGATGCGCTGGCCGCAAAGTCCGATGCCTGGTCCGACATCATCAAGATCGGGCGCACACACACCCAAGACGCCACGCCGCTGACGCTGGGCCAGGAATTTGGCGGTTACACCCAGCAGCTCACCAACGGCATCAAGCGCATCGAAGACACACTGCCTGCCCTGATGGAGCTGGCCCAAGGCGGCACCGCTGTCGGCACCGGCCTCGCCTCACCCGTCGGCTTTGCTGAAAAGGTTGCGGAAAAAATCGCCGCTATCACCGGCCTGCCCTTCACCACCGCACCCAACAAGTTTGAGGCGCTGGCCGCCCACGACGCGATGGTTTTCACCCATGGCGCGATTTCAACGGTGGCGATGAGCTGCTTTAAAATCGCCAACGATATCCGCTTCTTAGGCTCCGGCCCACGTGCAGGTCTCGGCGAACTTGCACTGCCTGAAAACGAACCAGGCTCGTCGATCATGCCGGGCAAGGTGAACCCCACCCAATGCGAAGCGATGACGCAAGTCTGCGCCCATGTGCATGGCAACAACGCCGCCATCGGCTTTGCCGGAAGCCAGGGCCACTTTGAGCTCAACGTCTACAACCCGATGATGGCCTACAACTTCCTGCAGTCCGTGCGCCTGCTTGCTGATGCGGCCATCTCCTTCACCGACAATTGCGTTGTCGGCATCGAACCGCGCCTTGAGAACATTGCCGAGGGCCTTGCCAACTCGCTGATGCTGGTGACACCGCTCAAGGAAAAATACGGCTACGATCTTGCCGCCAAAGTCGCCAAGAACGCCCATAAGAATGGCACCACTTTGCGAGTTGAGGCCGTGGCATTGGGGATTTCGGAAGACGACTTCGATGCCATCGTCGTGCCAGCCAAGATGATCGCACCCTCTTAAAACATGGCCGAAAACGTCATCAATTTACGCCAGGCCCGAAAGGCCAAGGCGCGGGTGCAAAAGGAGATGGTCGCGGAGGAAAACCGCGCCCTTCACGGCCGCACGAAGGCCGCTAAGCAGTCTGAAAAGAGCGCCAAAACCAAGATTATCAAGCATTTGGATGACCACAAGCTAGGTGACTAAGTGTCATGCTGATCAAACGCTCTGTCAGCCTTGCTGGCCACCGCACGTCTATCGCGCTGGAACCCGAGTTCTGGGCGGAAGTAGAGCGGCTCGCCAAAGACAATGGCGTAAGCTTGGCCGCCTTCATCCGCGCTATCGATGAAGGGCGAACGCCTGAGTCCAACCTTGCCAGCCAGTTACGCCTGGCCGTGCTGGCCGATCTCAACACACAGTTGGTGCGTCAGGATCGAGCAGCCACCATCCCTAGCGAGGGGTGAGATCGAGCGGCGCTGATGTGGCAGGCGGCGGGCTTTCGCCAATCGCCAGCGGATTGCGCGGCACAATGATGGGCTCCAAGGGTGGCAAGGTGAGGTCAAGCGCTGACGGCGTGCTGGGCAAAGCCTGTTCGGCCTCGCGCGCCAGCAAAGCCTCACGCAGCGTGCGTTCGCGATCCGCCTCAGCTTGACGGAGCGCCTGTGCAGCGGCCTCGCGTTCGGCAACAATTCGGGCCCGCTCGCGCGCTTCTTCTTCCAGCCGCTCCTGTTCAAGGCGCAGGTTTTCCTCGCGCTCAAACTCCAGGCGCGTCTGGTCCAGATCGACCGCCGCCATGATGCGCAGCAGCCGCTCGCGCTCCAAAATTTCCGCGTTCAGCGCTTCCACCCGGCGAATTTCCAGTTCCAACTGCCGCACATTCAAGAAGCTGGAAATCTGTGACACGTCCAATTGTCGTTCGGGCGCTGCCAAAGGCCCAGCGAAAGACAAGCCAACATTGGGCATAGCTTCCACGTCTCCTGGGCCATCCACCGCGGCGTAGGAGAAATCAGCATCAACGTCATTGGTGGAAAGATCGACCGTCAGGCCGCCACGCAGCGCCGTTTCACCGCCTTGCAAATAAAGATTGCTGATCTGCGCCACACCACCGACCAGGCTGACCGGTGTATCGGCTTCCTCAATGCGCATCGTGCCTGCACTCAGCGCATCGGCAAAAGCGGTTTCCAGATCGGCATCTTCGTCGAGCAGCCCAGCATCTGAGGCCTGTAGAATGCGCGAGAACCCGTTGAGGCCAAGCCCGGTGATTGTGGCATCCTTCAGCGCCAAGGTGCCGTCACCGGTTAGTCCGGAAATCAGCGAAGCGACCGAGCCACCCGCACTCTCAAAGCTTAGGTTCGCGGACATCTGGCCATTCATCACCGGCTGGCCAGCACGCTCCCAGGCAAGGCGGGAAACGTCCACATCGCGCAAGGCCAGACGTCCATCAGCAATGCCGCCACGATCCGCATCACGCAACACTAGGCGACCATCCAGCGTGCCGCCCAGAAGCTCGCCACGCAGCGCATCCAGCGTCAAACGACCGTCTTCAGCCGCCAGCTCTATCTCGCCATTCAGCGCTGTCAGTTCATCCCAGAGCCGCACCCGCGGCGCTGAAAGTTTGAGGGAGAGATCGACCGGCATCGGGTTGAACGCCAACGGACCTTCCGGCCAAACTGGGCTGAACCCTTGATCAAACGCCGACGGGCCGACGAAACCCGCAAGAATGCTGGGCAGATCAAGGCTGTCAGCCTCCAAATCAAGCGACAAAGATGTGCCAAGCGGGTCACGCTGCACGCTGCCAGAACCCGATACAGGCACATCAGCAAAGTCGCCAGAAAGCCCTGTGAGCGCGGAGCGCTGTGTCTCCACATCATAGGACACATCAAAACCAGCCGAAGCGCTGATCGTTTCAAACAGCCCAGGCACGGCCATACCGGCCATCAAGCCAAGCTGCGCCACATCTCCGGCGAAAACTGAGCCGGTGCCCTCAAGCCCGGTGACGCCAGCTTCGGCATCGCCCTGCAAGGCAGCGTTGAGGCGCAGCGTGGTATCAAGACCATCAAAAGCAAGGCGCAGATTGGGTGCCCTCTCACCATCGCTGATGAGGCTCGCCACAGCGTTGCCCTCACCCGTCACATCGATGGGAAGCGCCGCAACGCCCAACTGACCGACAAGCGCGTAGGCATCATCAGAGCGCGCTTCAAAGCGCATCTCAGCGGCCCGCTCAAATAGGCTGGCCAGACCGGTGGGCAGGTCACCGCTGTCTACCGCAGGCATGGCGCCAAAAACATCGACCTCGGTGTCGCCGAGCGTGCCAGAAAGCCCAATTTCCATACCGCTCGCTGCATCGTGCGAGTAGCTGCCAGCAAGCGAGGCTGGCGCGTAGAGACCCGCATTGCGATAGAGATCAAGCAGCACCGGGTTGTCGCCCAGCACATCGCGAGCCAGACGAAGCAAACCACCAAGCCGATCCATATCGGCATTCATGGAAAGCGACCCAATCGGCGGAAAGGCACCACGCTCAAAGAAGCCAGAGGCGGACACGCTAGCGCCAACGGCATCGCCAATGGAAAGCTCATCAATGCGGATACGCTCCGGCGTCGTGGCGACCGACACCGTGACCTCGCCAAGGTTTTCGGCGCCAGCCACAAGCTCTTCCACCACAAGATCGGCATTGAGCGTATCAATCAGCGGACCATCAGGTGCTTCGGATGATGCGCTGCCTGCATGCGTCAACCAACGGCCAAGGCCAGACAGCAGGCCAAAGTCAAAGCGACCTGCATTGAGGTCCACATCCAGCTGACCGCCAAGCCCCGCAACATCCCGGTAAACAAGCGAACCTTCCAGCGCTGCATCATCTATCTGACCGCTGAGCCGCTCAATGGAGACATCACCGGGCGCGGCAACCACCCGACCTCGCAAATCAACCGAAGAGAGCTGAGAGAACGTGCCGCCCTCATCGCGCCGACCCGTGGACCAGCCGACAAACAGATCAGGGGCGGCGCTTTCAAGCGTCATCACACCGTCAATCGCCAGATCCGTGCCCTCGACCTCCCCGACCGCGCCAACCGCACCGGTGAAACCAAAATCTGTTTCACCAGGGAACGTTGCGACCAGATTTTCCAGCGAGATGGGCAGGCCCGGGCTGTACGTTGCATCAAATCCGATATCTCGGATTACCGAGCCGCCGAGCACAATGGCTGGAATATCAAAGGAGACCTCACCAGGCACCGTCATCTGGTCGATCCAGCGCACCAACGTGCCGGCAGAGGCCCAGCCGGCATCCAAGTTCACCGGCTCGGCCGCGCCACCGCCAAGCATACGATCCAGATCGACCTGACGCGATGAAATCTCTGCGTTGAAGGCCGGTCGCTCGCCAAGGTTCACATGCGCACGGCCATTGAGCACAAAGGCCTGGTCTTGCGCCTGGCCAAGTGTCAGCTCGATTTCTTCCGCTTCAATGTCTTCCAAAGCGGCGACAATGTCGGCGGCCACTCGCCAGGTTAGCGGCTGCGTAGACGCATCAGCGACCAAACCATCCAGGCTGCGCGCGACACCGCGCCCTTCAAAGCTGGCATTGGCATCCGACCAATCCAGATGGCCATCAATGGTGATTTCCATAGGCCGCGCAATCGGCAGCACAGCCACGCGCATGCGCATTTGCCGATCACCATTGTAAGCACCCGTGTTCACCCGCAGGCTTACCCGCTCGCCACCCACGATTGCCGAACCCGGATCGATGCGCCACGGGCCAAGCAGGCTGGGGGCCGAGAGGCTGGCATTCAGCCCATCCATGAGCACCGTGACCGCACCATCGGCAGCCACGCGCTCGATCCGCCCATCCACAATGGTGGCCTCGTCGATACGCACTGCGCCCAGATCAAGTGTTTCGCTGGCAATCTGCGACATGCCCTCGCCCAGCGCAGCAAGGCGCACGGTTGGCTCTTGCAGAGTGAGTTCAACAATGTGGGTCTCGCCGCTCAAAAACGGCGCCAGCGACATCAACGCTTCCATGCGCCGTGCGGTGAAGCCCGGCTGCGAGCCATCGGCTTCGCCGGCGATCTCCACATCGGAAAAGGTGATGCGCGGCATCGGCAAGAAGCGCAAATCCACCGCGCCAGACACATGCACCTCGCGACCCAAGACGCGCGACGCCTGCTCCTCAATCACATCGGTGTAGTTGCTCCAATCGATGAAACGCGGCGCGATCAGCGCTGTTGTCAGCGCCAACAGCAACAAAGAACCCATCAAGAGAAGGAAGCGATTCATAGTCCGCCGATAGCCAGATCAAAGGTCATTATTAGGGCATACGCACAGGCCATTTATCATGCATCGCACACAAATCGACGCCAACCCATGAACAGGCCTACAACTTTCGCAGGAAAATAAGCCATAAACCATTGCGCCAACGCAAGAATGCGCGCCCTACTGCTGTTACACACTGGCTCCACCCAGCTGCATGCGCGTAACCATGGCCGATATCTTTCGCTCAATCACCAGCAGTGTCCTCATGTGGGCGCGACCCAACGTCACCTATGCCCTGCGCAAAAAGCAGCCGCTTGTCTGGCTTCTGGCAGCGCTGATAGGCATCGGAACGTCTCTGGCCGCCATCGCGTTTCGCGAGATGATTGGCGCCGTGCAATGGACCTGGCTTGGCACGATGAGCGAACAAGTGGCCAGCGCCGCGCGGGTGCTGCCCTGGTACACGGTGGTGTTTGTGCCTGCACTCGGCGGCCTCTTGGTGGGCCTTTTCCTTCACTACATCCAGCCCCAGAAGCGTCCATTGGGTGTAGCCGACGTGATCGAAGCCAAGCACACGCCAGAAACCAGCTTACGGTTCTGGCCAGGCGTCGGGTCCGCCATTGTCTCGGCGACCTCACTCGGGTTCGGCGCCAGCACTGGCCGTGAAGGACCGGTGGTGCATTTGGGTGCCACCATAGCCGCTAGCATTTCGCGCCTGTTCAAGCTGCCTAGCTCTTCCAACCGTGTTTTGCTTGCCTGCGGGGTGGCGGGAGCTGTCTCAGCCTCGTTTAACGCGCCGATCGCAGGCGTTCTGTTTGCCCACGAAGTGATCCTGGGCCACTACGCGCTGTCGGCGTTCTCGGCCATTGTGATTGCCTCTGGCGCCGCAACCATCATCTCCCGGCTCTATTTCGGAGATGCGGTGGCCTTCACCATTCCCGACTATCAGATCACCTCGTTCTTTGAGTTTCCCGCCTTCGCCCTGCTTGGCCTGGTCTGCGCGCTGGTGGCCGTGCTCTTCCAGTACGCGCTGATTGGAACCGATTATGTCGCCCGCACGGTGAGCGCACCAACGTGGCTGCGACCGGCGGTGGGCGGACTGGCAGTGGGGATCATCGCCGTCTGGTTCCCGCAAGTGCTCGGTGTTGGGTACCAGGCGACCGACTTGGCGCTGCGCAACCAGCTACCGCTGGATCTGATGATGACGTTGATCTTCTTAAAGACAGCGGCAACGGCCATCTGCTTGGCCTCACGCTTTGGCGGCGGCATTTTTTCACCCTCGCTCTATGTTGGCGCGATGACCGGCGGCGCGTTCGGCATCATTGCCGCCAGCGCCTTCCCTGAAATGGCATCGTCTGAAGGGCTTTACGCCATTCTTGGCATGGGGGCGGTGGCTGCTGCGGTCATCGGCGCGCCGCTTTCCACCACCATGATCGTGTTTGAGCTAACCGGCGGCTACACGCTTTCCATCGCCCTGCTGTTGACGGTTTCCATCGCCACCGGCATTTCTCTTGCTGTTCACGGGCGATCCTATTTCTATTGGCAGTTGGAAAGCCGTGGTCTGGCCGTCGCCGATGGTCCGCACAGCCAGTTGATGCGCTCGGTGCGCGTGAACGACTTTATGGAACGCTTGCCACCGGACTTGGATGAGCGCCCGGCGCCGCTTGAAGAAGGCGCACCGAGGCTTCTTACCTCTGACACGATGGAGCGGGCGCTACGCGTGTTCGATGAGAATGGCCTGGAAGAAGTGCCGGTCGTGCGCGCCGCAGCCGTGTCGCAAACCGTCGGCTATGCCCGCCAAGTCGATGCTCTGCGACATTTCAATGAGGCGCTGATTGACGCCTCAATTGAAGAGCACAAATAGGCAACAAACCTGCCTTGAGCTGCGCTAATGTGCCGTAATGCGAATCAACCCTAGGGCTAACTTCTTTTGAAAGTAAGAGATCCATCAGACGGCAGCACTAAGGACTTCAAAGAAGCCCAAAGTGGCGGATCTGTAGTCCCTTCCGCTCCTTCGGGCTCGATCACCGCCCGTGCGCTCGCCGCACGAGGTGGCGCTGTTGCTGGTAGCAATGCACCCTGGCTGGAAGGCTTGAACCCCGAACAACAGCGCGCCGTGGAAACGCTGGATGGTCCTGTTTTGGTGCTCGCTGGAGCTGGCACCGGCAAAACCCGCGTTCTCACCACCCGCATCGCGCACATTTTGGGCACCGGGCGCGCCTCGCCGGGCCAGATTATGGCGGTGACCTTCACCAACAAAGCCGCGCGGGAGATGAAGCAGCGCATTGGTGGTATGATCGGTGACGCCGTTGAAGGCATGCCTTGGCTTGGCACCTTTCATGCCATCGGCACGCGCCTTCTGCGCTACCATGCTGAGCTGGCGGGCCTAAAATCAAGCTTCACGATCCTTGATACCGACGATCAGATCAGGCTTCTGAAACAGCTTATTCAAGCTGAAAACATTGATGAAAAGCGCTGGCCCGCCCGCCAGCTCGCCTCTCACATCGACCGCTGGAAGAACCGTGGCCTGCTGCCCGATCAAGTGCCCGCCTCCGATGGTGTGTTTGCCAATGGTCGTGGTGTGGAGCTGTACCAGGCCTATCAGGAGCGCATGGCGGTTCTGAACGCGGTGGATTTCGGCGATCTGCTGGTCAAACCAATCAAGCTGTTCACCGAGAACCCAGACATTTTGGCGGACTACCATCGCCGCTTCAAATTCCTGCTGGTGGACGAGTATCAGGACACCAACGTCGCGCAATATTTGTGGCTGCGCTTGCTCGCCCAAGGCACGGGCGAGGCCAAACCCAACATCTGCTGCGTGGGTGATGATGATCAGTCGATCTATGGCTGGCGCGGCGCTGAAGTGGATAACATTTTGCGTTTTGAGCGCGATTTTCCCGGCGCGACCGTTATCCGGCTTGAGCGCAACTATCGCTCCACATCCGCCATTCTCGCCACCGCATCCCATCTGATTGCGCACAATGAGGATCGGCTGGGCAAAACGCTGTTTACCGACGTGGTGGCGGAGGATAGCGAGGAAAAGGTCACCGTTGCTTCGGCGTGGGATAGCTCAGAGGAAGCGCGCGCGGTCTGCGAAGAGATCGAGACCCTTCAGCGCAAAGGCCATCTGATGAACGAGATGGCCATTCTGGTGCGTACCTCCGCCCAGATGCGCGAGTTTGAGGATCGGTTTTTCACCCTTGGTCTCAACTACCGGGTGGTTGGCGGTCCGCGCTTCTACGAGCGTCAGGAAATTCGCGATGCGCTGGCCTATCTACGGGTCATTGCCCAGCCCGAAGATGGCATGGCGTTTGAGCGTATCGTCAATGTGCCTAAGCGCGGCCTCGGCGACACCACCGTCCGCAAGATCAACGCCCTATCGCGCGATCAGGACATGTCGCCCTTGGCGGCAGCACGCCTGCTTTCCGAAACCGAAGAGATACGGCCCGCAGCGCGCACCGCTTTGCGCAAACTGATCGAGGATTTCGATCGCTGGCGCGGCAATCTCGACACCCTGCCCCACACCGAACTCGCTGAAATCGTGCTCGATGAGTCCGGCTACACCAAGATGTGGCAGGACGATACGTCTCCCCAGGCACCAGGACGGTTGGACAACTTGAAAGAACTCATCCGCTCGATGGAAGAGTTTGAGAATCTCGCCGGTTTCCTGGAACACATTTCGCTGGTCATGGATGTGGAAAGCGCCGAGCAGGAAGATGCCGTCACGCTGATGACCCTACACGCCGCAAAGGGTTTGGAGTTCGACACGGTGTTTTTGCCGGGCTGGGAGGAAGGACTGTTCCCCTCACAGCGGTCTTTGGATGAGAACGGCAAAGCGGGCCTCGAAGAAGAGCGACGCCTTGCTTACGTTGGCATCACCCGCGCGCGCAAACGGGCCAAACTCTGGTTTTCCTCCAACCGCCGTATCCATGGGCTTTGGCAATCCTCGATCCCGTCGCGGTTCTTGGACGAGTTGCCGGTCGATCATGTCGATGTCATCGAGCAAACCTCCAGCTATGGCGGATACGGTGCGCGCGGCTACGGCAATTACGGCGCAAGCCGCTTCGACAAGCCGCTCGAAATGGACAGTGCCTATCAGACACCCGGCTGGAAACGCGCCCAAGCTGCACGAAGCACGGGCAAACGCCCCTCCTCCGGCCCGATGACCATCGATGGAGAGTTGGTGGCTCGGTCCGTCTCCACCAAAGCCTCTAGTTTTGAGCCCGGAGATCGTGTGTTCCATCAAAAGTTCGGCTATGGCGATGTCTCCCTGATCGAAGGGAACAAGTTGACCATTGATTTTGACAAAGCAGGCCGCAAAAAGGTGGTCGAGAGCTTTGTCACCCCCCACAACCAAGCTGGCTGATCTGCCAGCAAGGCCTCCAAAACCTGAAGAAAGCCAGCCGTGCACGATCTTATTTTCACCATCGCGCTGATCGGCGCGCTTGGCATTGGCGCGCAATGGGTTGCCTGGCGCACGCAGGTGCCAGCCATTGTTCTCCTGCTGTTGGCCGGACTGCTTGCGGGCCCTGCCACCGGTCTGGTCAATCCATCGGAAGACTTTGGCGATCTGCTGAAGCCACTGGTCGCCTTGGCCGTGGCGATCATCCTGTTTGAAGGCGGGATGACGCTGAACTTTGAAGAAATTCGCGGCACGGCCAAGGCTGTTCGCCGCATCATCATCGTCTCAGCACCGCTGGTTTGGTTGTTTGGTACGCTGGCTGCCTATTACATTGCCGGGCTGTCCATAGAGGCTGCCGTTGTTTTCTCCGGTGTGATGGTTGTCACCGGGCCCACGGTCATTATGCCGCTGCTCCGCCAGGCCAAACTGCCCACCCGCACTGGCTCGGTGTTGCGCTGGGAAGCCATTGTGGTTGACCCCATAGGCGCATTGTTCGCCGTGATCGCATTTGAAACGGTGCTCGCGCTCAACAGCGGCAACCCGGCAGGCACTATTGCCTTGCAAGTGGCAGCCGCGCTGTTGATCGGCGTTGTCGGCGGCTGGTTGGCCACAAAACTGCTCGCCACCGCTTTTTCGCGCGGGTTGGTGCCGGACTATCTGAAAAGCCCGATCATTCTGGTCGCGGCGCTGGTTGGCTATGCCGCCACCGACGCCGTACTGGCTGAGGCAGGCTTGGTCACTGTGACAGTGATGGGCATTGTGCTCGCGAACGCCAAACTTGCCAGCTACACCGATATTCGCCGCTTCAAAGAGGTGATGACGGTTCTGTTGGTATCAGGCCTTTTCATCGTCCTTACTGCCAGCATTTCCATGGATGATATCTTGTCCCTGGGCTGGCGCGATGTCGCTTACATCGTGGCGCTGCTTCTGGTGGTGCGACCGCTGGCCATCATGCTGGCGACCGTCGGAACCGAACTATCGATGCGCGAACGCCTGTTGATCGGCTGGATTGCACCGCGCGGCGTTGTTGCCGTCGCTGTATCGGGCTTGTTCGCAGGGACCTTGGTTAGCATTGGTGTGGAGGATGGCGCTCGCCTAGCCCCGCTGGCGTTTCTGGTGGTGATCACAACCGTCATCTTGCATGGTTTTTCTCTGAAGCCTTTGGCCAATCTGCTTGGCATCACATCAGCCGACCCCGATGGGTTCCTGATCATCGGGTCCAATCGGTTCTCTTTGGCCTTGGCAGAAAAGCTGAAAAGCGCTGACCTGCCCGTCATGGTGGTGGATCGCAACCATTCTCGCTTGTCGGCAGCACGCCAGGCTGGGTTCAAAACCTATCTGGGTGAAATCCTCTCCGAAGCTGCCGAGCACCGCCTGGATCTCTCGCGCTTCGGCACCTTGATCGCTGCCACCGACAATGATGCCTACAACGCGCTGGTGTGCACCGATTTTGGCCCAGAGCTTGGCCGCGCCCGCGTGTTTCGCCTCGGCATAGAAGAAGGCAAACGCGATGAATTGGCGAGCACAGTAAGCGGGCAGCGCCTGTTCAATCCCTCCATGGGTGAGACGGAAGCGGAATTCCGCATGATCACCAACGATTGGGCGGTGCAACGCACCAAACTCACCGAAGAGTTCACCATGGATGCACTGCGCGCACAGCGTGATCCGGCAACCCAGGTGATGTTTGCCGTGTCCGCGAAGGGTGATTTCATCTCGCCAGCACTTGGCGCGCAGTTCAAGCCGACAGCTGGCGATACTGTGTTCCTGTTTGGACCGACGCCGCCCGAGAAGGCACAGACCAAACGCGAGAAAACCCAAAAGAAACCCGTCGACGAGCAAAGCAATGCCAACCGTTAAGGCCACCCTCGCAGTCCCTCACCGTGAAGAAGCTGAGCGCATCGCTGAATTGCTGGAACACGCGTTTGAAGCCGAACAGACGCCCATCGCCTTCTTTGAAGATGAAGAGGCCGGACATTGGACGGTGGACGTGTTTCGCGAGGGCAACGATGCAGTGGCCCTGGAAACAGCAATTCGAGACGCACTCGGATCCGATGCCTTTGCAGTGCCGCTGACCTGTGAGGTGTTGGACGAAGTGGATTGGGTCACCGCCAGCCTGGAAGGCTTGCAGGCTATTCGCGCTGGTCGGTTTGTTGTTCACGGCATTCATGCGCGCGATGCTGTCGGGCCGACCGACATCGGCATCCGCGTGGAGGCAAGCCGTGCCTTTGGTACCGGCCATCACGGCACGACACTGGGCTGTTTGGAGCTGATCGATTGGGCCTGCGCCCGCCAGCGCTTCACCAACATGCTGGATGTTGGCACTGGCACAGGCGTGCTGGCCATGGCCGCCGTGCACCTGACAAAAGCGCCGGTGCTGGCAACCGATATCGATCCCATTTCAGTGGAAGTGACCCGGCAAAACGCCCAGCTCAATCAGCTAGCGCCGTGGATCAGTGTGGCAGAGGCCGATGGCGTGATGGGCGCGCCCCAAGCCGGGGCGCCTTATGATCTGATCATGGCCAACATTTTGGCCGGACCTTTGATCGCGTTGGCATCGCCATTGACCAAACTTCTGGCCACAGACGGTGCACTTATTTTGTCAGGCCTGATGCAACATCAAGAGCGGGCGGTGCTTGCCCGCTATCGCGCAGAGGGCTTGATACTGGAAAAGCGCATCCATCACGGGGAATGGTCTGCGCTTCTCCTTAAGTAACCTCGGATTGGCTGATCAATACGGCCAGATGTAAACGCCGTTCTTACCAGTCACCGCATTGCCAATGTCAAACTTGGCACGGGTTTTTGGGTCGAGCGTTGCAATGTGGGCGTTCACCTGACGCTGAGCCTGCGCCATACGTGCTTCAATGATTGCGTTAAGAGCACGACGGAAGATCGATGGTTTTTTGCCGTCAGCGGCAAAAACAGCTTGTGGTTCGGAGAAAGCGAAAACGGCCATAACTGGCTCCTTAGTGGCTTAGGGTCTGGACCCTAAAATTCTCATGTGAGTCTCTGGGGGGAGACGTTCGGTTCTTACCTTGCCAACATGGTCCTCAACGCGGTTTTTAGGTAGACCCATTGTTTCACATCAGCCCTGCGCCCAGCGCATGATGCGCTGCACCATTTGTTAGGTTTTTCGATGAACGGCACTCAACCTCTACAAAGCTATGACGACACCAGCGAGCCCGAAAAAGGGCCAGATCGCTTGGCTGATTTGCGCGCGGCGATGGCCGCTCAAGGGCTTGATGGGTTGCTTGTGCCCCGCACAGACGAGCACCAAAGCGAATATCTGCCAGCCTATGCAGAACGCGTGGCCTGGCTGACCGGATTCACCGGCTCCAATGCTTTTGTTCTCGTGCTGCCCGATGAGGCCCGCGTGTTCACCGATGGGCGCTACACGTTGCAAGTGCGCGCCCAAACGGTGCAGCCCGATTTCACGCCCGACGATATGGTCGAGAGCCCGATAGCCGCTTATCTCGGTGGACTTGATCTGGCCGATAAAACCATCGGTTATGATCCATGGCTGCACACGATCAGCGGCTTCAAGCGTTTCAAAAAGGCTGCGAAAAAAGCAGGAGCTAGGCTTACGCCGACAGCCACCAATCTCATCGACACCATCTGGGCAGATCAGCCAGGACGACCCGCCGAACCCATCGTTGTTCACCCGCTGGAGTTCGCCGGGCAACCGTTTGCCGAAAAAATCGCCGGCATTGCCCAAACCGTGAAAGACAAGCGCGCTGATGCGGCGGTGCTCACCCAAGCCGATGGCGCGGCATGGCTGTTCAATCTGCGCGGCAATGACGTGCCGCAAAAGCCAATGTTTCTGGCCTTTGCTATCGTCAGCGATGATGGCATCGCGCAGCTTTTTGTCGATCCCGGCAAACTGACCGCCGAGGCGAGCGACCACTTGCGGGATGTGACCATCGCCGACATCGCCGACTTTCCCGCAGCCTTGCAGGCGCTGGGCGAGGCCAAGGCAACCATCATGGTCGACCCGGCAAATGTGTCAGTGAAAATCGCCGACACGATCACGCAGGCTGGTGGGTCTTTGGTGGAAGCCACAGACCCGATTGAAGCCCCGCGCGCCCGCAAAAACGCTGTTGAGCAAGCTGGCGCCCGTGCGGCCCATGTGCGCGACGGCGCGGCTGTCACCAGGTTTCTGGCTTGGTTTGCTGAAGAGGCCCCCAAAGGGGATCTAGATGAAATCCAGGCGGCAGAAAAGCTACTTGCCTGTCGCCGCGAGACCAACCAACTGAAGGACATTTCCTTCCCTACCATCTCCGGTGCTGGCGCCAATGGTGCCATCGTGCACTACCGCGTCACCCACGCCACCAACGCGCCCATTGAACAGAACACGCTTTATCTGGTGGATTCCGGCGCGCAATATCTTGATGGCACGACGGACATCACGCGCACATTGCTCGTCGGCGAGCCGACAGACGAGCATAGGGGCGCTTATACGCTGGTCTTGAAAGGCCATATAGCGCTTGCCACAGCGCGCTTTCCCAAAGGCACCACCGGCGGCCATCTGGATGTTCTGGCGCGTCAGTTCCTCTGGGCCAATGGCCTGGACTATGCCCATGGCACCGGGCACGGCGTTGGGGCGTATCTGGGCGTTCATGAAGGGCTGGCACGCATCGCCAAGCAGAGCAGTATTCCGTTGGAACCTGGCATGCTGCTTTCCAACGAGCCTGGCTACTACAAGGAAGGCGCGTTCGGCATTCGGTTGGAAAATCTGATCTTTGTCACCGAGCCGAAAGACATGGGCGGCGACCAACCGATGATGGGCTTTGAAACCATCACCCGCGCACCGTTTGAGCGCCGTTTGGTGGATGTTGGTCTGATGTCAGAAGCCGAGCTGGCCTGGCTTAACAGCTTCCATGCGACGGTTCTGGCTGACATCGGCCCTCTGCTCTCCGGCGATGATCTGGCGTTTCTGGAAGCTGCCTGCGCGCCTATCTAGCCATCAACCGCACATCGTCATCCCGGCCACCACGCATAGCGTGTGAGCCGGGACCCACTCCAATGAGCGCTCCACAGATCAGTGGTGCCGGATAAGCCTCTGGCATGAATCCCGGCTCAAGGCCGGGATGACGACAGGGACATATTGCTAGTCCGACGGCGTCACACCCACCAGTTCGAACCAGCCATCCTCATCGATGGTTTCAACGCCGAAGCTCTGCGCTTTGGTGAGCTTTGAGCCTGCCCCGGGGCCAGCGATTAACAGGTCGGTTTTCTTCGACACTGACCCCGAAACCTTTGCCCCGAAACGTTCCGCCATGGCCTTGGCTTCATCGCGGGTCATCTTTTCCAGAGAGCCAGTGAAAACCACCACCTTGCCAGCCACGGGGCTCTCCTGAACCTCAAAAACCTCGTCCTCGATGGTCATCTCGGCAAGCAGCGCGTCGAGCACCTGCTCATTGTGGCTTTCGCCAAAAAATTGGATCAACGACACGGCAACCGTTTCGCCGATGCCATCGATGCCCACCAACTCTTCGCGTGCGTCGGTATCTCCACCAGCTGCGGCACGCATAGCGGCACGAAAGCTCTCAAAGCTTGAATAGTGCCGCGCAAGGGTGCGTGCGGTGGTCTCGCCCACATGGCGGGCACCCAGCGCGAAGAGAAAGCGTGAAAACGGCACCTGTCGGCGCTCGTCAATCGCGGCCCACAGGTTGGCAATGCTGGTCGTGCCCCACCCGTCGCGATCTTTGAGTTTTTTCATCGCACGCCCATCGCGAGCTTCGAGCGTGAAAATGTCGGCCGCGTTGGCGATCAGACCGTCTTCGTAAAACGCCTCGATCTGTTTCTCACCAAGCCCATCAATATCGAGCGCATTGCGCGAGACAAAATGCTTCAGTCGCTCCACCGCCTGCGCCGGGCAAATCAGCCCGCCAGTGCAGCGCGTGACGCTGTCGGGCTTACCCTTAGCGTCGACCTCGCGCTTGGCCTCACTGCCGCACGCAGGACAGATGGTTGGAAATTCGAACGGCTTACTGTCCGCAGGACGCTTGTCGAGCAGCACGTCTACGATCTGCGGGATCACATCGCCGGCCCGCTGCACAATCACGGTGTCACCAACCCGAAGATCTCTGCCCTCGCGGATCGGCAAGCCGTCATTGCCAATACCCGCGATATAATCAGCATTGTGCAGCGTCGCGTTGGAGACCACCACGCCGCCAACGGTAATGGGGTGCAGCTTGGCAACGGGTGTCAGCGCTCCGGTGCGACCAAGCTGAATGTCGATACCTTCAAGCGTCGTGAAGGCTTGCTCCGCTGGGAACTTGTGCGCAATGGCCCAGCGCGGCGAACGGGACACGAAGCCCAACCGCTCCTGATAGTCCAGCCGATCCACCTTGTAGACCACGCCATCAATATCGTAGCCGAGCTCCGCGCGTTGCAGCGCGATGCTGTCATAAACCGCAATCGCCTCATCCGGCGTGGCGCAAAGCTTCATCAGCGGGTTGATGGCAAACCCCAGCGTTTTCAGCCGTTCCACAGCGCCCATCTGCGTGTCAGCCAATGGCTCGGACAGCTCACCCCAAGCATAGGCAAAGAAAGCCAAGGGCCGCGACTTGGTGATCTCCGGGTCAAGCTGACGCAGAGAACCTGCCGCCGCATTGCGCGGGTTGGCAAACACTTTGCCGCCATTGCCCTCCATGCGCGCGTTGAGGGCAGCGAAATCCTCCGCGGTCATATAGACCTCGCCGCGCACCTCCACCACGTCTGGCACATCGCCTTTGAGTGTGTGAGGTATCGAGGCGATGGTGCGGGCATTGCGGGTGACATCTTCGCCCACGGCACCGTCACCGCGCGTGGCCGCGGTCACCAGCTCGCCGCCCTCATAGCGCAGCGAGAGAGACAGGCCGTCGATTTTTGGTTCAGCGGTCATCGCGGGCGGCGTATCAAGCCGCAAGAAGCGGGCAATCCGCGCGCCGAACTCATGCACGTCCTCAGCTGAAAACGCATTGTCTAGCGAGAGCATCGCTCGGGCATGGGTGACTTTGGCAAATTTTTCCGATGGCGCGCTGCCGACTTTTTTTGATGGACTATCAGTGAGCACCAAATCGGGAAACCGCGCTTCGATGGCCAAGTTGCGCGCTTTCAACGCGTCATAAGCAGCATCGGAGATTACTGGCGCATCCTCGCCATGATAGGCTTTGTCGTGCGCGGCCATCTCATCGGCAAGCGCCAAAAGTTCTTTCTTGGCCTGACGCTCTGAGAGTTGTTCCACTGGCGCATCGCGCAACCCACTCACACCCGCTCTCCTTGCAAAAGGCTGGCAGCCGCCGCACGCGCTTCATCGGTCACTTTGGCACCCGACAACATGCGCGCGACCTCTTCAAGCCTGCCATCTTCGGACAAACGTTCCACTTGCGTGCGCGTCTCGTCCGCCTTGATGGCTTTGGCAATAGATAGATGCCCGTGGGCCCGTGCGGCCACCTGCGGTGCGTGGGTCACGGACAGCACCTGAACCTGACCGGCCAGCCGTGCAAGCCGCACGCCGATGGCCTCAGCCACGGCACCCCCGGCTCCGGTGTCAATCTCGTCAAACACCAGGGTTGGGGCAGATCCTTTGTCGGCCAGAACCACTTTCAACGCCAAAAGGAAGCGTGAGAGCTCGCCACCTGAGGCGACCTTCATCATCGGCCCAGGGCGCGTGCCAGGGTTGGTCTGCACCTGAAAGGCAACGGTGTCATAGCCATGCGCACCGCGTTCATTCTGGTTGGTGGAAACGTCTGCCATGAAGCGCGCTTGCCCAAGTTTGAGATCTGGCAGCTCAGCTTCAACAGCGGCACCCAAATGCTCCGCGCAGCGATGGCGAGCCGCTGACAGCTCCTGCGCCAGCCCATCGTACCGGGCCTGCGCTTCCTTCACGGCTTGATCCAACGCTGCATCACGATCCACCCCGGCATCCAAAGCTTCCAACTGTTCAGCAAGAATGGCGGCCTTTTCCGGCAGCGCGTCGCACGTCACCTGGTACTTGCGCGCCGCTGCACGCAGCGCAAACAAACGCTCTTCGGTGTCGTTGAGTTCTTTTGGGTCGAACTCGATGCTCACCAACGCCCGATCAATTTCCATGCCCGCATCGCCCAGCGCATCCAGCGAGCGGCCGAGCGCATCGATGATCGGGCCAAGCAACGCCTCGCTGTCAGGCCCTTTGCGCTCCAATCGCCGCATCAGAGCCGCCAACACCGGCGATGGCGAGGCAGAGCCAGAAACCGCTTCCTGGGCCTCGTGCACGTCAGCAGCCACCTTTTCGGCTTGCATCATGTGGGTGCGACGCGCTGCCAGTGCCTCTTCTTCGCCTGGTTCCGGCGAGAGGGTTGTGAGCTCTTCCACACTGGCTTTCAGATAATCGGCTTCTTTGGCGGCTTCAGCCAAGGCAGCAGCGTGGACATCTCGGTCGCGTTCTGCCGCCTGCAAAGCTTTGTAAGTTGAGGCGACATCGCCGACCAGGCCCTGCAAACCGCCATAAGCATCCAGCAAGTGTCGGTGGCTAGCTGGGTCCACCAGCGCACGATCATCATGTTGGCCGTGAATTTCAACCAGCGAGGCTCCCAAGGATCGCAGCAGTGTCATCGACACTGGCTGGTCGTTCACATAGCCACGCGCACGGCCGTCAGCACTTTGCGTACGCCGAATGATCAGATCGTTTTCAGGCTCAAGCCCAGCCTTATCCAGGATCGCGAAAGCGGGGTGATCGGGGTCCAGTTCAAATGCTGCGCGCACCTGCCCGCTTTTGGCGCCAGAGCGCACCAAACCGGCATCACCACGCGCACCAAGTGCCAATGCCAAAGCGTCCAAAAGAATGGATTTGCCCGCGCCTGTCTCACCGGTCAGCACAGTCATGCCCCGGTCAAGCTCCAGATCGAGCGCTTCAATGAGAACGATGTCGCGAACAGACAGATGAATCAGCATATCAGCGACCGTATAGGCCCTGAGCGCTCAGGCCAAAAGGCAAACGCGAAAAGAGTTGTGGCGGAAAAGAGCCTGGATCAGGAGCCCAGTCCAGTAAACCCATCAAAGGCACGGCTGATCCATGAACCAGAGTTTTCCTGCGGCTCCAAGCCACCCGACTGAAGCAGGCGGTAGGAACGCTGATACCATTCGGAGTCTGGGAAGTTATGGCCAAGCACGGCAGCTGCCGTTTGCGCCTCATCCACCACGCCCATCGACATGTAGTTTTCAACAACGCGGTGCAGCGCTTCTTCAACGTGACGGGTCGTTTGATACTCTTCAATCACAACCCGGAAACGGTTGATCGAGGCGACATAGTTGCGGCGATCGAGATAATAGCGACCAACGCGCATTTCCGCGCCAGCAAGCTGATCATTGGCAAAACGAATCTGTTCCTGCGCTGGACCAACATATTCCGAGTCCGGATAGCGTCGGATCAAATCACGAAACGCGTTGATCGCGCGGGCCGTCTGCTCTTGGTCACGGTTCACGTCAGGAATTTGGTTGTAGTAGGACTGCGCCACGATGAACTGCGCATAGGCCGCATCCTCACCGCTTGGGTGCAGTGTCACATAGCGACGACCAGCATTCACCGCTTCAGGGTAACGCCCCGAAGAGAAATGCGAAAAGGCGCCGAGAACCAACGAGCGCTTGGCGTATTCTGAATACGGATGAACCTGTTCCAGCTCATCAAACTGCTCAGCAGCAGCGCGGTAATCACCACGCTCCATCGTTGCCAAGGCTTCATTGAACATCACAGCCGGTGGGCGTGTGTCGTCAACGAAATCAGCGAAATCATCGGCTTCGGTCGAAGCGCATCCGGCCAAGGCCAGAGCGGCGATGCCAACCAGAGCACCCAAACGTGCAAATTTCGGGAGGAGATGAGCGAACTTGAAGATCATGATACCCAAACGCAAACGGTCTTCCAAAGGGCCAGCGGAACCTATCCATCTGGCAATGACGTGCCGCCATACCATAGCAATGGCGAGCGCCCTACCCCGAACATGCAATTCACACAAACGAGTGTTCAACGCGGTAAACCCGCATCACTGCGCCGTGGCGAAACTAGGGCAGCGCCACGCTGCACGGGCAAAGTATGGTGCGTTGCGAGAGTTAGGGTACAGACTCTAGTTGGTTTCAGGCAGCAAAGCTGCAGCTTCCAAGCGTACATTCACTTCATCGCCAGCACGCTCGCGGCGCACGCGCTCAGCTGTCTGGCGACCATCGACAATCTCATAGGCTGTCGGATCAGCGAACAGAGCTTTCATCATGGTGAAGTTCAGCTTGTGGCCGCCTTTGTGAGATCGATAGCAGCCTTCAATGGGCAGGCCAGCAAGGGCCAGATCACCGATAGAATCGAGAATTTTGTGACGTACAAATTCGTCAGACCAGCGTGGGCCTTCTGGGTTCACAATATCGTCGTCACCAAGTACAACGGCATTTTCCAGAGATGAACCGAGGGCAAAATTGTTGGCCCAAAGATGCTCGACATCTTTCAGGAAGCCAAAGGTGCGGGCGCGGGAGATATCATCGCGGAACCCGTCAGAGGTAAGATCAAACTCCATGGACTGGTGTCCGATCGAGCCATGATCATAATCAATGCTAACTTCAAAGCGCGATCCAGCGTACGGGCGTAGCTCACCAAAGGCATCACCTGCCTCAACACGAACCGGCTTCAAGATGCGCAGAACCTTGCGGCGCCTGGACTGCTGCACAACACCAACGCTGTCGATGGCATCCACGAACGCCGCAGACGATCCATCCATGATCGGCACTTCTGGGCCGTCCACTTCAATGAGAGCATTGTCGACGCCCAGTGCGCGCAGCGCAGCCAAGGCATGTTCGACGGTGGAAACAAAAGCACCCTTGGGGTCGCCAAGAACGGTGCAAAGCGCGGTGGCAGAAATGGCCGACCAATCAGCTTTGATCTCGATGTCACGAGAGCCAGGCAGATTGGTCCGCAGGAAGATAATGCCGGTGTCTTCGTCGCTGGGATGGATGGTCATCGTGGCGGCTTGGCCGCTGTGGACGCCTATGCCGGAAAGAGAAACACTTTCGCCGACTGTACCCTGATACCCAGAACGAAAAACCATGTGGCCCCCAGCGGTCCCAAAATCGGCACAATCGGCCGACACACTCTTAATCCAACATTAACCAAAGTGGCGGCTACTCAAATTCCAGTAGCGTGGAGCGGTTCGCAAACTCAAGCGAAGGCGCTGCAATACCCCTTGGCACTTGGCTGTAACCTACATGGGCAGCGCGTGCGGCAAAAATCACGCTTTCTTTCTGTGTGTTACACAATTTGCATCAAGTGTAACTTCTATAAACCTCTGAAAATCATTAGTTTTTTGTTAACGCAAAAGCCGGGCACGTCACCATGCCCGGCTGAAATGTTTCAAACTGTTACCAGCGCGTGAGCTATCCGCTCTTCCTGCGAAGGAAGGCAGGGATGTCCATAGCATCATCCTCAGCGGCACGATTCGAAGCTGCTGGCGCTGCGGTTTGTCGACCCAAACCATCATGGCCTGCCTGCGGCGCAATTTGTGGCCGTGCTGTGGCAGGCTGAGACGTAGCCGCTGGTGCTTGCGTTGCTGCCGGGCGTTGCACAGGCGCACGCTGGGCAGGCGCATGGGCAGCTTGTGGCTGTGTCAGCGGCGCTGCCTGGGGTGCTTGCGCTTCGTCCTCACGCTTGGGCATGCCGACATGAGCAAGCTTACGCAGCAGACCCAGAGCACCTTTATCGCCCTCTTCAGCAGCAGCGGCAGCTTTCGCCCGCATCTGATCCTGAGCGATGGTCGGAAACTCCTCAACGCTTGGCATGCGTGGCGCATTGGCCCGAGCACGTGGCGCTGCTGGTCGCATGCCAGCGGGACGCTGTGGTGCTTCAACCTCTTCAGCCATTGCCTCAGCCATGATTTCGTCGGCCAAGGCCTCCTCGTCAAAAAGCTCAGGTACCGGGCTGAAAGGGGCAATCGACACCGCGGCCTCTTGTGCCGGTGCGCTTTCACCTTCCAAAGGAAGCGACAGCTCACGCTCGATACGGTCGATACGCTCTGCTGGCGACTCCTGAACCGGTGCGGCCATCGCTTGTGCCGCGGCAGGTTGTGGTGGAGCCTCAGGCATAGGGGCAGGTTCTTCAGCCCTCGGTGCAGGCTGAACAATCGGGCGACCCACAGTCGGCACGCTGGTTGCAGCACCTTGTGCAAGGTTCTGCGCTGCCAGCTCATCGTCCACCCCGGTGGCAACCACCGACACGCGGATCATGCCTTCCAGAGACTCATCGAACGTTGCACCGAGAATGATCAACGCATCCTGATCGACCTCTTCACGGATGCGCGTTGCCGCCTCATCCACTTCGAACAGGCGCATATCGTTGCCACCGGTAATGGAAATCAACAGGCCTTTGGCGCCGAGCATCGACACATCATCAAGCAGCGGATTGGCAATGGCCGCTTCAGCAGCTTGCAAGGCACGCTTGTCGCCAGAGGCTTCGCCTGTGCCCATCATCGCCTTGCCCATGCCGCGCATGATCGAACGAACGTCAGCAAAATCAAGATTGATCAGGCCATCTTTGACCATCAGGTCGGTGATGCAGGCAACGCCCGAGAACAACACCTGATCGGCCATCGCAAACGCATCGGAGAACGTGGTGTTCTCATTGGCGATACGGAACAGGTTCTGGTTGGGGATACAAATCAGCGTATCCACTTCCTTGTGCAGCTCATCAATACCGCTATCAGCAATGCGCATGCGCTGACGGCCTTCAAAGTGGAATGGCTTGGTGACCACACCAACGGTGAGGATGCCCATCTCGCGAGCAAGGCGCGCCACAACAGGGGCTGCACCGGTTCCGGTACCACCGCCCATACCGGCGGTGATGAAGGCCATATGTGCGCCAGAAAGATGATCGGAAATTTCGTCGATCACTTCTTCAGCAGCAGCACGGCCAATTTCAGGCTGGGCACCAGCACCAAGGCCTTCGGTCACCGCAACGCCCATCTGGACGACGCGCGGCGCCTTGGAATTGGTCAAGGCCTGAGCATCGGTGTTGGCGACGATGAAATCCACGCCTTCAAGGCCGGATTCGATCATGTTGTTGACGGCGTTGCCGCCGGCGCCGCCGCAGCCAAAGACGACGATCTTGGGTTTCAACTCGTGGATATCGGGAGCTTCCAATTGGATAGGCATAGGACCCTCTCTCATTCTTCCTGGAACGCGGCGCACAATGGGAAGTCTTGTGGAGCCATGGTCGTCACTTCGTGACGGGTGGGGTTACGTAAAGCGCTTGTGCGGGACACACAGAACACGCTGGTGGGGTTGGGAACGGGAAGTCTTCTTTTTTGGCCCTGCCGTTCCGTTCCTTCGGAACGACCATGCAGGGCTAGGAGTTTTCGCGACGGAGCGGTCGTTCTGAAAGAACGGAGCGACCGAGCCTCCAGCGCGCCTTGCGCGCGCAAGTTTAAAGAGAGCTGCGCAGCCATTGGCTCACCCTCCCAAAATAGCCGCCTGTACCAGTCGATTGACCGGCAAAGCTGTGAGACGCGATGTGATCGCGCGGCACCATGCGCACGCATTGTGGATAGATCAGCAGGCCAGTAGCCGCCGCGAAGGCAGGGCCCGTGCCAGCCTCCGGCAAACCCGAAAGGCCGAATGGGCGACCCAGGCGCACATTGCGCGAGAGAATGCGACGGGAAAGTTCCACCACACCGCTCATCTGGCTGGCACCGCCGGTGATCACCAAGCGCTTGGATGCAAGCCCAGCAAAACCGGAAGCCGCCAAACGGTCACGTGTCATTTCAAGGGTTTCTTCAAGGCGCGGGCGAATGATGCGGGTCAGCGCGCCACGAGGAACCTGATGGCCACCCTCATGTCCATCTTCGCTGACCGGTGGGATGGTGAGCATATCGCGGTCGTCTGCCGGGCTCGGTAAGGCCGACCCGTGCAGGGTTTTCAAACGCTCAGCTTCATCCACGCGGGTGGAAAGCCCACGGGCCAAATCCATCGTGATGTGATGGCCACCAACCGGCACCACATCAGCGTGGACAAATTCGCCATCGTAGAACACACCGATGGAGGTTGTTCCGGCGCCCATGTCGATCACGACGGTACCAAGATCCATTTCATCATCAGCCAGCACCGCAAGGCCGGAGGCTTGCGCAGAGGTGACATAGCCCTCCACTTCCAAGTGCGAGGCATTGATGCATTGCTCAAGATTGCGCAGCGGACCAACATCAGCCGTCACCAGGTGCATATCGACGCCGAGGCCTGATCCAAACATACCGCGTGGATCGGCGATGCCACGATCCCCATCCAGCGCAAAGCCAATGGGCATAGAGTGCAGGATAGAACGACCCGGCGCGATGGCATGATCGCTGCCAGCTTTCAAAACCTTGGCGATATCGCGCTCAGTAACGGCATGGCCATCAAGGGTCACGGTGGCCGACAGGGTTTCAGAGGCGATGCGCCCACAGGTGAGCGAGGCGATCACCGCATCAACGGTCAGATCACCCATGCGCTCAGCCTGGTGCACGGCCTGGCGAATGGAGTGCTCGGCGCGCTCAAGATCAATCACATAGCCCGACTTCAGACCCTGGCTGCGGTAGTAACCGAACCCAAGCACATCAACGGTGTGCGTACGGCTGCGATGCGCGCCGGAGCTTTCGCATGGCTTCAGACGAGCGATCATGCAGCTGGTTTTGGCCGTGCCCACATCAAGCACGCAAATCGTCACGGACTTGCGTTGCGGCAGCGGGTTCGGACCATAAAAATCAAGCGGACGGCGGCCAGAGGTCTTCATCAGGCACCCCCTCGCGCAGCTGTCAGGCCTTCAGCATCTTCGGCCATCGCCTCAACAGCAGCATCGGTGAGTTGCACCACCAACTGGTCGGGCAAGCGCAGATCAATCACGGCTATTGCGCGTTCAAGCACGGCTTCACGGCGCATCATCTCTTCCAAACGGATCAGCGCAGCATCCACGCCTGTTTCCGGCAGATGCACCTGCACATCCTCGCGCATGTGCAACGTCCAGCGTCGGTCACCGACGCGCTCCAAGGCAACCACACTGCCAAGAACGTGCGGACGGGCGGCAAGGTGGGCAAAAAACGCCGTCGCTTCACCCGGTGCACCCTCACCCACCACAAGTGGCAAGCCGGCGTGCACATCGGTGATTTCGTCGGTGATCTCTTCGCCTTCCACCGTCACCAGATGGACACGGCCACGCTGCAACATCCGCGCAAAGGGGGCATGCTCTTCAATCTCAACCATCAGCTGGTCGGGATAAACACGGCGCACAGAGGCTTCTTTCACCCATGGCAAGGCCAGCACGCGATCTCGCGCAGCATCGATATCAAAGCCGAGAACTGAGGTGGTCGGTGTGACAGCTAAATAGTCGAGCACATCGCCCTCGCGCGTATCGCGCAGCCCTTCGATGCGGATCGCGTCAACACCAAAACCAGCATTCGCCGCCATATACGCCAAAGATTGCCCAGCATAATCTCGCGCCTCGGCGGTGCGCTCTCCAAAGGAGAAACCACCGACCAGCACGGGCAAAACCACCAAGCTCGACAGTAAAGCATTAGGGTGACGAACCGACTTCAGCGTCGAAACGCTAAACCGATAAGCCGACTGCGCACGAAGGCGCTGAGTGCGGGAAAAGTGGAAAAGGCCGCTTAGCGCTGACATGACGCGTCCTCCACCATCCAAGACACCAGTTCTTCAAAAGAATGCCCGGCGTGCGCGGCAATCTCTGGCACCAAAGAGGTTGGTGTCATGCCTGGCTGCGTGTTGACCTCAAGACAGATCAACTCACCAGTGCCCATGGGCTGGTCGTCAAAGCGAAAATCAGCGCGCGTCACGCCCCGGCAGCCGAGCGATTGATGCGCGGCGAGCGAATAGCTTTGGATGCGCGCATAAACATCGGCGGGAATATCGGCAGGCAGAATATGCTCCGATCCGCCGTCCGCATATTTCGCGTCGTAATCGTAAAAGGCCTGGCCCTGCGGCACGATATCGATGATGCCAAGCGCCACATCGCCCATGACGGCGCAGGTCAGCTCGCGGCCAGCAACATAGCGTTCAGCCATCAGATCATCGCCATAAGGCCAATCAGAGCGGAAAAGCTCCTGTGGTGGATGCTCCATATCCTCAGAGACGATCAGCACACCGAACGAGGAGCCTTCAGCCACAGGCTTGATGACATAGGGCGGCGTCATCACATGCGCTCTGGCCGCCTGCTCGCGTGTTGTCAGCGTGTGCTTGGCGACCGGAACACCGGCTGCGGCCATCACCACCTTGGCGCGATCTTTGTTCATCGCAAGCGCTGAGGCCATCACACCGGAATGGGTGTAGGGAATGTCCAAAACCTCAAGCACGCCCTGAATGGTGCCATCTTCCCCATAAGGTCCGTGCAACGCGTTAAAGGCCACATCGGGCTTCAGATCGTTAAGAGTTTGTGCAATGGAACGGTCGACATCAACGCGCGTGACCGTGTACCCGGCGCGCTCCAGCGCGTCGGCACAAGGCTCACCCGTGGCGAGGCTTACCGGTCGTTCCGACGACCAGCCTCCCATGAGCACTGCAACGTGTTTTCCCTTGCCCGCCATAGCGTGCACACATGTCCCGTTTAATCAGTCCAAAATGGACCTTCCCGGGAGCCAAGCTATGAGTCAGATCGTAAGAAATCCTTAACCGGAAATCGAAAGGTCCGATTTACGAATTTTCAGCGATCACGTGATGTTTCAAGGGCGAAAGGTTTCCACAGACTGCCCATTGGTAAACAAACCCATGCGTTTCACCTCCCATTCCAGGAGGGTACCGGAATGCTCGTAAACCCGCTTTCGCACGGTCTCACCAAGCGTTTCCAGATCATGGGCGGTGGCATCGCCTGTGTTGATCATGAAGTTGCAATGCATGGGCGACATCTGCGCCCCGCCAACCTGAAATCCGCGCAAGCCTGCCGCATCAACACACTTCCAGGCCGATCCGCCGGGAGGATTCTTAAAAGTCGAACCGGAGGTACGCTCTTTGATCGGCTGATTCTCTTCGCGATGCTTCTGCACAGCGTCCATCGCCGCCTCGATCTCCTCCCGCGGCGCGGGACAACCCTCAAAAAGAGCTGAGACGAAGATCAGATCATCCGCCGCTGCGGTGTGGCGGTAGGTAAATCCCATATCAGCGTGTGAGAGCGTGACCAGCTCACCTTGACGATTGACCGCATCTACCGAAACAACCCGTTCGGTGGTTTCCACGCCGTTGGCGCCAGCGTTCATGCGCAGCGCTCCGCCGAGTGACCCAGGAATACCATGATAGAAATGGAATCCACCAAGGCCTGCGTCCAGCGCAATGGCAGCAAGCTTGCGATCCGACATGCCGGTGCCAGCGCGAATGCGCGGGCTATCCACGTCAGCCTTGCCATCATTAAACGGGCGCATGGTGAGGCGGATCACGGCACCTTTCAGGCCACCATCGCGGATCAGCGAGTTCGAGGCCAAACCCATGACATGCACCGGCGCATCATCGGGCAGCAGCCGCATAAAGGTTTGCAGATCTTCCACATCGGCGGGCACAAAATAAAGCTCTGCCGGTCCGCCAACGCGAAACCAGGTGAAGTCTTTTAGAGTCTGGTTGGTGCGCAGCTTGCCGCGTAGCGCCTCAACCCCCGGCCCCATGCGGGCCAGAAGCGCCTCGCCATCGATCTCGCTCATGAATGATGAGCCTTCAATTGATCAGGCAAGGCGTTGGCCCAAGCTGTGATTGTGCCTGCGCCAAGGCAGAGCACCGTGTCGCCGTCTTGGCCAATCTCAGCGATCCGCTCTGCCAACACCTCCGGGCCGTCCAGCGCCGAGACGTGGCGATGCCCGTGCGCGCGAATGGCATCCACCAGATCGGCGTGTGTTGCGCCTTCGATCAATGTTTCACCTGCCTCATAGACCGGCGCGACCAACACATGGTCTGCATCGTTGAAGCAGCCAGCGAACTGATCAAACAGATCGCGCAGACGTGTGTAACGATGCGGTTGCACCACGGCGATCACCTTGCCCTTGGCGGCAGCCCGGGCCGCTTGCAGCACAGCCGCGATCTCGACCGGGTGGTGGCCATAATCATCGTAGATATCAACGCCCTGCCATGACCCTGTGTGCGTAAAGCGGCGTTTAACGCCGGAAAACCGCGCAAGACCCTCGCGAATGGCATCGTGCGCGATGCCCAGATGGTGCGCGACGGCAATACCGGCGGTGGCATTCAGAAGATTGTGCAGGCCGGGCATGGGCAGGCTTAGATCATCAATGCGCGCGCGCTCATCGGTACCGCGTTGGCGCAGCTCAATGGCAAAATGCGAGGTGGGCCCTTCCATGCGCACGTCAACCGCACGCACATCAGCCTGCGGGTTCTGTCCATAGGTAACCACGCGGCGATCTTCGATCCGCCCGATCAAGCTTTGCACCTCTGGGTGATCGAGGCACATCACCGCAAAACCGTAAAACGGCACATTTTCCACGAACTGATTGAACGCCGCGCGTACTCCATCAAAATCACCATAGTGATCGAGGTGCTCCGCATCGATGTTGGTCACGACGGCAATGTCGGCGGGCAGCTTGATAAACGTGCCGTCAGATTCATCGGCTTCCACCACCATCCAATCGCCCTCGCCGAGGCGCGCATTGGTTCCATAAGCGTTGATGATACCGCCATTGATTACGGTCGGGTCCATCCCGCCCGCATCAAGCAGCGTGGCAACAATGGATGTCGTGGTGGTTTTGCCGTGGGTTCCGCCAATCGCGATGGCTGATTTCAAGCGCATCAGTTCGGCCAGCATTTCCGCCCGGCGCACGACCGGCAAGAACCGCGCCCGTGCTTCGATCAGTTCAGCGTTATCGGGCTTGATGGCCGACGACACGACAACCACCGCAGCGCCGTCCAGATTTTCCGGGCGATGACCAACCGCGACCTTGATGCCCATGGTGCGCAGGCGCTGCACATTGGCATTGTCGGAAATGTCAGAGCCCTGAACAGCATAACCAAGATTGTTCAGCACTTCAGCGATGCCGCTCATGCCAATACCGCCAATGCCAACAAAATGCACAGGGCCAAGTTCGCGAGGAAGTTTCATAAAGCGTTCCTAATCTCAGTAAGCCAAGCGCGTTAGCGCGCGAGCGCTTCAACTTCAACGGCCAACTGTTCCACCGCTTCAGGGCGGCCAGCGTCGCGGGCAGCAGCGGCCATCTTTTCAAGCTCATCAGATGCTGGGTCGATCAAGCGGGCAAGCACCTGTGAAAGGCGCACCGGGCCGATATTCTTCTGCAATGAAAGAACTGCGCCACCAACTGCTTCCAAGCGCTCGGCGTTGCGCGCCTGATCATGATCCAGTGCATGCGGATATGGCACTAAGATCGAAGGACGCCCCATCACAGAAAGCTCCGCCACCGTGGACGCACCAGAACGCGCAATCACCAGATGAGCACCCGCCATCCGCTCTGGCATATCGACAAAAAATGCGCCGAGATCACAGGGAATGCCGAGCGTTTCATAAGCTTCGCGCACACGCGCAATATCTTCAGGACGGCATTGCTGGGTGACGTGGATGGATTTGCGAACTTCTTCGCTGAACTGTTCCAGCGCGCCCGGTACCAGATCAGCGAACACCCGCGCGCCCTGGCTGCCACCAAACACCAACAGCTCAAACGGTTGATGTGGCTTGGGTCGCTTGTAGGTCGCCCGCGCAGCAGCCAAAACCTTGCCGCGCACAGGATTGCCAACATGAATGATAATGGCGCGTGAGGAGGATGGAATGCCGTCCGTGTCAGCAAAGCTGGTCGCGATGAGTTTGGCCCGGTTGGCCATGGCAACATTGGCACGCCCCAGAACCGCATTTTGTTCATGCAAAACAATCGGCACACTGCGCAAACGTGCTGCAAACAAAGGCGGCAATGTTGGGTAGCCACCAAAACCGACAATCGCCGCTGGTTTCTGGCGCCCCATCACCATCAGTGCCTTGTAGGCACCGCGCATGATGGTCAGCGCACCGGGGATGGCTTGAAAAATCTTGCGCGGCGAAAAGGTTGCCGACGGAATGATATGTGTGCGGCGTGCCGGAAACGACACGCCATATTGGTCGGCGCGTTCGTCGGTCATCAAATCGACCGTGTGGCCACGCCGTTGAAGCACTTCGCTGAGCGCTTGCGCTGGGAAGAGATGACCGCCGGTCCCGCCAGCGCACAAAATGAAATAAGCCATACATCGCCTTAGGTGACCCAGTGCCGAAGAGACGGCACCAGCGAGGCGATCAACCGCTTTGCAGGTTCCAGCGCCACGCATTGGCGGCGTTGCGACCCTGCCCCATGCGGGCCTGTCGGCCACGCGCAGTTTGCCGGGTAAGGGCAAGCAAGATGCCGGCCGACAAACCAACGGACAAGAGCGATGATCCCCCGTAGGAAAGGAATGGCAACGTCATGCCCTTGGCGGGCAAAAGTTGCAAGTTCACACCCATATTGATCGCAGCCTGCGTGGCAAGAAGCGCCACGAGACCGATGATCGCATAGCGCGAAAACACATCGTCTTGGCGCAGGGCTGCGCGAATGAACCGCGCAAACAAGAACAGATAAAGACCAACCACAATAAGGCACATCAGGATGCCGAACTCTTCGGCCATCACAGCGAACAGAAAATCAGTGTGGCTGTCAGGCAAATGCTCTTTGACTACGCCCTCACCTGGACCGCGGCCAAACCAACCGCCTTCAACAAAGGATTCGATGGCACGGTCCGTCTGGTGATTGTCGCCAGCCTCAGGATTCAAGAACCGATCAATGCGGCTCGTCACGTGAGGAATGAACATATAAGCCGCAGCCAGGCCGCTCAACGCCGCTGTTCCGAGGATCGCAATCCACAGCCAGCTCATACCGGCCACGAAGAAAAGACACCCCCAAACCGCAGTGACCAGCATGGTTTGGCCGATGTCGGGTTGCGCCACCAACAAGCCAGCGGTCAGCAAGAACAGCATAAGCGCAAACAGATTGGCATGAAGGTCGGGGCGCTTGGCATGCTCGGCAAAAAGCCAGGCGGACACCAGCACCAAAGCCGGTTTGGCCAACTCCGAGGGTTGCATCTGGAAAAACCCAAGATCAACCCAGCGCCGCGCACCCTTCACCTCAGCACCAAAGGCTAGTGCTGCCAGCATGCCCAAAACTGCAAGGCCAAACAGAACAAGGCCGAGGCGCACCAATTGGCGCGTCGAAAGCATCGACATGCCAACAACCAGGCCAATGGTTGGGATGAGAAAAATGATGTGCTTTTGGACGAAGTGAAACTCGTTCGCCAAGCCCAGATCACGCGCAATAGGCGGGCTGGCGGCGAACGACATGACAACGCCAATTACCAACAAAACCGAGATTAAAAGAAGGGAGACCTTATCAAGGGTCCACCACCAATCGCCTAGGGGCGAACGGTCGGCACGGGTCAAACGCATCTACGCTACTCAATACTCTTTTACCGCGCGCGATGCTCCTCGACAAAGGAGTGCACAGCACGCTTAAACGCATCACCGCGTGCTTCAAAGGATACAAACTGATCCCAAGACGCACACGCCGGAGACAACAAAACGCAAGCGCTTTCAAGCCCGTCTGCCATGGCATCGTCTGCAGCCATCGCGACGGCCCGTTCAACCGTTTGCGCCCTCACATAGGGCACCTGGCCCTCAAGCGTGGCGGCAAAGCGATCTTGCGCGTCTCCAACAAGGTAAGTTTTGACGATTTGCGCAAAGAAACCGTTAAGTGAATCAATTCCATCGCTTTTTGCTTGTCCGCCAGCGATCCAGTAGATGCGATCATACGATTCCAACGCCCGCGCGGCGGCATCTGCATTGGTGGCTTTGGAGTCGTTGACGAAGGACACGCCGCGATAGGTCGTTACCGGCTCCATGCGGTGAGCAAGGCCCGGAAACGAGCGAATGGCATCGCCTAATTTGGTGGGATCCATGCCGAGCTTCAAAAGCGCGGCCACCACCGCGCAGACATTTTGGGCGTTATGCTCACCCTTCAGACTAGCAACACCGCCAACATCAAAAAATTCGTCCTGCGCTCCATCGCGGGCCAACCAGATCGTTGAACCAACAGCATAGACGCCATCATGCACGGTGTGCGCAGCGCTGATGCGTGAAACCTGGTGTCCATCACGCTCAAGTTGATCGGCCATGCGCGCGGACAGCAGATCGTCCACGCCAACTACAGCATGATCAGCCGCTGCAACTAGCCGTTTTTTGATCGCCGCGTAGTTCTCCATCGTGCCGTGACGCGCCAGGTGGTCTTCCGACAGGTTGAGATGCACACCAACGCTTGGTGCCAAATGTGCGGAGAGATCAATCTGATAAGAGGAGCACTCGATGACATAGTGTCGATGCGGCTCAGGCATCGGCAGATCAAGCACTGGCACACCGATGTTGCCGCCCATGGCCACATCCACACCCATGGCCTTCATGGCATGCGCGGCCAGCGCTGTGGTGGTGGACTTGCCATTGGTGCCGGTGATGGCAAGCACAGGGGCCTGCGGACAATGAGCTGCGCGTTCCTGGAAGAACAGGTCCACATCGCCGGTGATCGGCACGCCAGCTTCACGGGCCCGCAAAACACTCCAATGGGGTGCTGGATGGGTAAGCGGTATGCCAGGCGCCAAGACCAGCGCAGCAAAACCCTGCCAATCAGCCTGCTTAAGGTCTTCTACCGCAATGCCAGCCGCTTGCGCCTTGTCTCGCGCTGCTTCGCCATCATCCCAGCCAACGACATCAGCGCCAGCCGCGTGCAGGGCATGGGCTGTAGGCAAGCCCGACCCGCCAAGGCCAACCACGGCAACCTTTTTGCCGGCAAGTGTCGAAACGGGGATCATCGATTTAGCGTAATTTCAATGTCGATAGACCGGCCAGCGCAAGCACAAACGCGATGATCCAAAAGCGGATCACAACCTGCGGCTCGGTCCAGCCGAGCTGCTCAAAGTGATGGTGGATCGGCGCCATGCGAAACACGCGCTTACCGGTCAGCTTGAAGGAGGTCACCTGAATGATCACCGACATGGCTTCCAACACAAACAGCCCGCCCACGATGGCCAGCACAATCTCGTGCTTGGTCGCCACAGCGATGGTACCAAGCATGCCGCCCAGCGCCAGCGACCCGGTGTCGCCCATGAAAATCTGCGCCGGTGGCGCGTTGAACCACAAGAAGCCGAGCGAAGCGCCAATCACTGCGCCGCACAGCACGGCCAGTTCACCGGTTCCAGGCGTGAAATGGATTTGCAGATAGTCAGAGAAAATTGCGTTACCAGCCAGATAGGCGATCAGGCCAAAAGTCGCCGCCGCAATCATCACCGGCACGATGGCTAGGCCATCCAACCCATCGGTGAGGTTCACCGCATTGCCCGCACCAACAATCACCACCGCGCCGAACAGGATGAAAAACCAGCCAAGATTGATCAAAAGGTCTTTGAAGAAGGGGAATGTGAGCTGGTTGGAAAGCTCAGGCACCGAAACCTGCGCCAGCACAAAGACCGCAGCGCCCGCAATCGTCGCTTCAATGGCCAAACGCGCTTTGCCCGACAGGCCTTTGTGCGATTGCTGCGTGACCTTCAAAAAATCATCGTAAAACCCGATGGCGCCGAACCCAACGGTCACCGCCAGCACGGTCCAAACAAGCGGGCTCGACAAATCGGCCCAAAGCAAAACGGCAAAAATCAGCCCAGCCAAAATCATAAGCCCACCCATGGTGGGCGTGCCCTTTTTGGTGAGCAGATGGCCTTGCGGGCCATCCTCGCGGATCGGTTGTCCCCTGCCCTGGCGCACACGCAACGCACGGATGATCGTCGGGCCAAACAGGAATACGAACAACATGGCGGTGACCACCGCCCCGCCGGTGCGGAAGGTGATGTAGCGGAACACGTTGAACAGGGGCACCGCGTCGGCAAAGTTGGAGAGCCAGAAAAGCATGTGTTTTCGTGTCCTTACCGTTTGCCGCGCTTAGCGGTCTTTGTAACGCTGGAGGATAAGATCAACCAAGGGGCCCATCTTGCTGCCCAACGAGCCTTTGATCATCACTGCATCACCTGGCGCAAGGTCGCTGAGCAGTGGCTCGCGCAATCCATAGGAGGTTTCTGCATACGCGCCACGCTTTTCCATCGGCAAAACACGCCAAAGCGCCTTCATTAAGGGGCCGCAGACATACACCTTATCAACGCCCAGCGCCGTGAGATCATAGACCAGCGCGCCATGCATGGCCGAGGCTTCATCGCCCAGTTCCAGCATATCACCCAGCACAGCAATGCTGCGCCCACGCTGACCGGTTGGCAAGCGCGACAGCACCTTCAAAGCCGCCTTCACGGAGGCTGGATTGGCATTGTAACTTTCATCCAACAGCGTGATCGCATCGCCTGGCGTATCAATCACATGCTTGCGGCCACGCCCATCGGGCTGCTGCATATTCGCCAGCGCCATACCAGCTTTGGCCAGATCAAGGCCGAGTGCAGAACACACGGCAAGCACACCCAGCGAATTGATCACCAGGTGTTCACCTGGGGCGCCGACCTTATAGGTCAGTGTCTGGCCTGCGATTTTCGCCTCAACCGTGGAACAGTCAGGCAGCAGCGCCACCTGCATAAGCTCTGCATCGCCGCCTGCGCCATGACCAAAGGTCATTATTCTGCCTGCACCCGCGGCAGAAGCGCGTTCTTTCAAGAAGGACGTGTGCTCGATGTCGCCATGAATGACAGCTGTGCCACCGTCCAACAGGCCATCAAAAATCTCAGCCTTCGCCGCGGCGATGGCATCCAAACTGCCCAGATTTTCCAGATGGACTGGAGCGACGGTCGTGATCATCGCCACGTGCGGCTGAACCAACTGCGAAAGCGGCGTAATTTCATTGGCATTGTTCATGCCAATCTCGAACACGCCAAAGTCAATGTCGCGCGGCATGCGGCAAAGCGTCAGCGGCACACCCCAATGATTGTTGAAGCTTTTGACCGGCGCATGGGTCTTACCAAAGGCCGACAGGATCAGCCGAAACGTCTCTTTGGTAGATGTTTTGCCAACCGAGCCAGTGATCGCCAGCATCTTGCCGGTGGCACGGGCACGAGCAGCGCGCGCCAAATCATAAAGCCCATGATAGCTATCATCGACAACAATTAGGCCGCCCTTGGGCACCTGCATCGCATCAGCTTGATCGGCTGACACCAGCGCCGCAGCGGCTCCGGCGTCTAAAGCTGCATCAACAAAGGCGTGGCCATCAAACTGGTCGCCTTTGATCGCGATGAACAAGTCACCTGGGGCAACGGTGCGGCTGTCGATGGAAATGCCAGAAACATCGCCGGGTTTGCCGCGCACCGATCCGCCAGTTGCGGAACCAATCTCGTCAACGGTCCAGAGAGACTGCTCCACGTTTAAGCACCCTCGCCCAAAATCTCGCGGATGACATCATGGTCAGAGAACGGATGTTTCACGCCGTGAATTTCCTGCCCCGTCTCATGGCCCTTGCCAGCAACGAGCAGAATGTCGCCATCTTCTAGCATCGCAAGACCTGCCGCGATGGCATCATGACGATCACCGATTTCCATCGCATCATCACCGGCGCCAGCCATAACGGCCTGACGAATGGTGGCTGGGTCTTCGGTACGCGGATTATCATCGGTCACAATCACTGCGTCGCCGTAGCGAGTCGCAGCCTCGCCCATCAGCGGGCGTTTGCCCTTATCACGATCACCGCCGGCACCCACCACGATCACCACTTTGCCATCAGCGAAGGGGCGCAGCGCTTTCAGCGCTTCTTCCACCGCACCGGGTTTGTGGGCGTAGTCCACAAAGGCTTTGCCGCCGCGCTTGGTAGTGCCGATATATTCCAGCCGTCCCCGCGCGCCTTTCAAGCTCTCAAGAGCGTCAAACACGGCATCTGCGTCGCACCCAGCTTGGATCGCCAAACTCGCAGCCACCATCGCATTGGCAACTTGGAACAGCCCCGGAAGAGGCAATTCAACAGTGCATGCATCACCCAGATAGGTGAACCCAACGGTCTGGGCGTAGCCAGACGGTTTGACGGTCTCTACCGCGATATCACCCTGGCCCATGCCAGCGGTAAGCAAACGATGGCCGCGCTTGCGCGCCAGATCAGCCATACGCTCGCCATAGGACCCGTCCATCCACACAACAGCGCCAGCGCCTTCTGGCAAAAGCGGATCAAACAGCCGCGACTTGGCCTGAAAATAGTCTTCCATAGTTGGATGATAATCCAGGTGATCGCGGCCAAGATTGGTGAACGCAGCCGCTTTCAGCTCAACACCATCCAAACGCCGCTGCTCTAAACCGTGCGAGGAAGCCTCCATCGCCATATGGGTCACACCATCATCAGCAAGCGCGGTGAGTGCCTGGTGCAAAGACACGGAGTCCGGCGTCGTCAGGGCGCCAGCCTGCGCGCCATCGCCGCGCGTGATGCCCAACGTGCCCATCGCCGCTGCTTCATGGCCAAGCGTTTGAAAAATCTGGCGCACAAAGGCTGCCACAGACGTTTTGCCTGACGTCCCAGTGACAGCAACCATCACCTCAGGCTGCGGCGCGAAGAACTTGGCCGCCATCAGCGCGAAGGAACGGCGAGCATCGGGCGCGCGCAACTCCGTCACACCTTCGGGCAAGGCAGCGTCCACACCATCATCGAGCAAGATTGCAGACGCACCATCAATCACAGCTTGATCGATATAGTCTTTGCCATGCCGTGCCGCGCCACCAAGCGCTGCAAACACAAAACCGGGCTGAACTTTCCGGCTGTCAAGCGCCAAGCCTTTGACAGCCTGATCAGAGCTGCCGGAGACCAATCGAACAGTGGGATCAATCAACTCAGATAAAGAATGGGCAACGGTCATGAATGGCGGCGCTTCTGATTCCAGGGGCGATATGCCCTTGCCATAAGGGTTTTTGCCCGGCGCGTCACGCCTGCTGTGCCCAGTGCGTCGCGTCTGTAAAGCCCAGCGTGTTGCGCTTAGGGTGTTGCAGCATCCACACGTGGCACGACACCCAGGATTGGCGCGATGCGCTCGATAATCTGGCGAGTCATTGGCGCAGCGTTAAGGCCAGCGGTGGCGCTTCTTTGATCCTCAGCGGGCTGCGGCTCATCAATCACCACAATCATCGCGTATTGCGGATCATACATGGGAAACGCTGACACAAAACTATTGAGCCGGTGATCACCGGAATAGGCGCCATCAACGATCTTTTCTGCGGTGCCGGTTTTGCCGCCAACATCCAGACCATCAACGGCTGCGCGGCGACCAGATCCATGATCGACATTGGCACGGAAAAGCTCGCGCATTTGCGCGCTGGTCTGGCCAGAAAGCACCTGGCGCGCCTCACGCATGGCTTGCTCTTCACTGCGCGGCAAGAACGTCGGCTCCACATGAACACCGCCATTCACCGTAGCCGCCGTGGCGGCCAAAAGCTGGAGCGGGGTTGTTGTCAGGCCGTGACCAAACGAGATCGTCGCCGCCGAAAGACGCGACCATTCCTCGCGTGGAAAGAAGGGCGAGGCCACTCCCGGCAATTCCAAATCCATGCGTGTCAGCAGGCCAAGGCGGTCATAGTAGGCGCGCTGCGTTGGAATACCCATCGCCTCAGCAATACGGATCGTGCCGATATTGGACGACGAAGTGAAAACTTCCGATGTCGAAAGGATCGCGCGACGGGCATGGAAATCATTGATTGTGGACGAGCCGATCCGCATCGGACGGCGCGCGTCATGCTGGCTGTCCATGGTGATCGCACCAGAATCCAAGCCAGCAGCAATGGTGAAAATCTTAAACACCGAGCCTAGCTCGAAAACACCGCCTGTGGCGCGATTAAGGGCAGCTTCCTCGCCAAGCCCCTCGCGGGTGTTGGGATCAAAATCAGGCAGTGAGACCAGCGATAGAATTTCACCGGTACGCACGTCCATAACAGCGGCGGTGGCTGCCATGGCTTGGTATGTCTCAAGCCCTTGTACAAGCACATCGCGCACCACATGCTGCACGCGTACATCCAACGAAAGTGCCTGAGGGGCAAAATCAGGGTTGGCGCGATCCAGGAAACCCAAAGCTTCAAGCTCGGCCAGCGGACCATTGTCGAGATAACGCTCAATGCCCTCCAGCCCATCATGGTCAACGTTGACAGCGCCAAGAACGTGCGCGGCCAAACGTCCCGACGGATAGAAACGGCGGGCTTCTTCCAAGAACCCGACGCCTGGAATGCCCTGGCCCATCAAAAGGTCACGGTCAGCCGGTGTCAAATCGCGGGCTATCCACTCAAAACGGGAACGGTTGTCCAGGCGCTCGCGCAAATCATCGCGCTGAAGGTCTGGCATCACAACGGAAAGCCGGTCCACCGCATCATCCACATCCACCAGGATCGATGGGTCCGCATAAACCGCAGTCGCAGGCACATCGGTTGCCATCAACACGCCGTTGCGATCCACAATATCGGGCCGATGCGCAGCGATTTGCTCTTGCGGTGTGGGTGCGCGCACGCCAGCGCTGGGCGTATCCAACGCCAAATCAACCAGGCGCACTCCAATCACCGCATAAACAAACGCCAGGCCGACCGCGAACATGACAAGGCGCGTGCGCGTGGCATCAGAGAGCGCCTTCCCCTGGCCGTCCAGATGGATTGGAGCGTCATCAGCATGATCATCGCTTGGCGCCAACGAACCCTGGCCCAGCAATCCGCGCGCTTTGCGCAACCAGGATGCGACATCCTCACGGCCAACATGTTCAGCACGACCCGATGCGTGATCGGGATAAGGCGGAAGATACGTCACGGCGTGCTTTCCCCCGCTACATTTTCGAGCAAAGCACCGATACCATCGCTGGGCTCAGACGGAGCAACCGGCGCGACCTGTGGCACTGCCGTGCCGCCGTTGAGAACCTGCAAAAGCAAATCAATCTGCCCAGGCGCATTGATCGCAATAGGGACCTCTTCAGCGAACACAGTATCGTCGCCCTCTAGCGCCTCGTCGTCGATGATCAAATCACTGCGGAACGGTATGTCGGAGAGGCGGACATAATGAGCCGATGTAATCGGCTCCAAATCGAAAATATCAGGCAGATCAGAGACAACTGCCTGCAGTCGTGCTGGCTGTTCTAATGCCGCCAAATCAGCTTCCAGAAGACCGACATCACTGGAAAGCGCGCCAATATCGCGCTCAAGACTGCGACGCTCATCGTGCGCGATTTCAGCCTCATGCTTCACATTGTAAACATAGGCTGCACCGCCAATGGCAGCAGCGAGGCACAGCACATCAACCACGCGCATGGCTTGCCCCCCGCTTGGAGGACCGCGACCCGCTCGCCCGTTTCAACAAAGGCAAACCCAGCAATCGTGCTGAGGCATCATCAAGCACTTCCTCTCGCCGCGCAGGTGCATCGGTGCGGCGCGCGGCGCGCAATTTGGCAGAGCGTGCACGAGGATTGTTGGCCATTTCCTCATCACCCGGAACAATGGGGCGACGGGTAATTGGCTCAAACCGAGCAGGTTCCAAAGCTACATCGGGCTGATGACGCGACCCGCGCGAGGTTTTCGCTGCATCAGCAAAGAACCGTTTCACAATGCGATCTTCCAAAGAGTGAAAGGTCACCACCGCCATGCGACCACCAGGCTTCAAAATCTGTTCACCGGCCTGCAGTGCACCCACCAGCTCGCCGAGCTCATCATTGACCGCAATGCGCAGGGCTTGAAACACACGAGTTGCGGGATGAATGACGGGGCCCGGGCCGCGCTTGCGCACCGGCATCAGTTTTTCGATCAGCGTGGCTAAACCGCGCGTTGTTTTGATCGGCCATTCTTCACGTACTTCACAGATGAACCGGGCAATGGCGCGTGACCGCCGCTCCTCGCCATAGGTGAAAAAGAGATCGGCCAGATCGGCTTCAGACCAGGTGTTGACGATATCGGCAGCGGTTGGACCGTTCTGATCCATGCGCATGTCCAGCGGGCCATCATGACGGAAGGCAAAGCCGCGATGCGCCTCATCCAGCTGCATGCTGGACACACCGATATCCAGAACCACCGCATCCACTGGCCCGATGCCGTGCGCTTCCAGCTCTTCATGCATCAGCGAAAACGGAGCTTCAATGAGCGTCAGCGCATCGCCATATTCAGCGACCAGATCTTGCCCACCAGCGATAGCATCAGGGTCACGATCGAACGCGATGACGCGCGCACCAGCGTCAAGAAATCCGCGTGTGTAGCCGCCTGCCCCGAAGGTCCCATCAACAATAAGTGCACCCTCAAGAGGCGCGACGGCATCGATAACCTCAGCCAGCAACACTGGGATGTGACGCGGCGCGAGGTTCTCACCAGAACTCATGCTTGCGACACCGATTGGGCAGAGGCCTGGTCGCCCCAAAGCACGCGGCGTGCGGCGCTGACGGCCTGCGCGCGATAAGCCTGATAGCGTTCCGGCGACCAAATTTGAAACTTGTGGCCCTTGCCGACGAAAACAATCTGACTGTCGATGCCAGCCAAATCCTTCAATCGCTGTGGCAAGGCGATGCGCCCTTCCTTGTCGAGCGAGAGAATTTCGCTCTCGCCGAAGAAAGCTGTGGCCAGCAAATCGTAGTCGAACGATGTCGGGTCCAGCGCGGCCAGCTTTTCCTCGAACATCGAGAAAAGCCGCTTGCCGCCTGCGTCCACCGACTGACCATCCGGGCTTGGTATGCAGTAAAGGCCCTCGAAGCCGTCGGCCTTTAAAACATCGCGGAAAGGCTTGGGAATGCTGACACGCCCTTTGGCATCCGTCTTCATTTCGATGGTGGACACAAAGGCGTGCATCAGAACTCGCGAAAGGTAATGGCGAACACGAACGACGAGCTGCCCTTACGACTCTCGCTACGGATACACGCTTAGGGCTGCGCCATTCGTTGTCATGGGCTAACATGGGAATTGATGGGTCACAATGGGAAATGACTTCACAAAACATTGCGGGCGCGCGCTGTCAGAAAACGGTTGCCTGTTTAAATCCTATTAAACTTAACATGCGGTTTCCGCGGCCAACCCTTTGAAAACGAGGAGGGAGTCGCGATTTCCCGCCGGCGAAAAACACCACGTCAACGTGTGGAAAACTGTGTGGAGGCGTTGGGGAAAAAAAACGCAGAAACATGCGCAAATTTCGTGCAGATCAAAACACTTCAGTCGCAGACAAACGCCAGTTAGCCTGTAAGCCGGGTTCTGTCCTCCAATTCTAAAAGAATTGTGGGGCAGCCATTCCTCTAGGGCGGACTTTACAGCCGACCTCTAGCAACCAACCCGAACACCTCACCTGAAGACGAAGCTGCCAGGCAAGCCTGGCACGGCGTTCCTATTTGGTCTTGCTCCCGATGGGGTTTGCCATGCCGCTTGCGTTGCCGCCCGCGCGGTGGGCTCTTACCCCACCCTTTCACCCTGACCCCGATCAGAAGATCGAGGCGGTCTGCTCTCTGTGGCACTTTCCCTAAGGTCGCCCTCGCCGGGCGTTACCCGGCATCGTGTCTCCATGGAGCCCGGACTTTCCTCCCGAACGTGAGTTACCTCACGCTCCGGCGGCTGCCCGGCCAACTGGCTCGCGTGGCCTCGCACATGGCGCCCCCGGCGGTCAACAGCGCAAGAGGTTGCACACCAATCAATGCAAGGCTGGATGCGTTTTCAAATGCCCAACTTTGGCAACATCGTCCAGCAGTTCAACGGCTGTGGGATAGGCGCTCATGCGTTCGCTAAGAAGCTCCACAGAGCGTGCCAATGCGCGCACTTCCACCGGTGTATCACAGCCACGTCGCGTCATGAGCTCCAGCACATCAACAGCATCACTGATGCCTTGGGCGGGTGCACGCTCACGCAACAAACGCACCAAGGCTTCTACTTTTGGCCGCACATCTAGAAAGGCAGCCGCCGGCACGCCCACATGATCACCAAAGGGCCTTGAGTCCTCGTCTTCATCCGGGGTTGCCTGGTCAGTCTCCTCGGGTGCAGCCTCTGGCGTAGCCTCTTCCTCGTCCGTGCTCTCTTCAAGCTGTTCCTCGTCGGAAACAGGCGGTTCGTCTTCATCCTGTTCCGGAAACTGTAGAGGTAGCGGCGGCAAAGAAACGTCATCGTCCTTAGGCGCATCGTCTTGGGGGTCATCAGCATCGAGGGCTGAAGAAACCTGCGTAATGGGCTCATCCGCCTCATCGCTTAGCGATAGGGGCGGCAGAGGTGGCAAAGGATCATCGACCTGTGTTGGCCCCGGAGCTTCATCCTTAACCGGCATCTCTGGCAAGTCAGGTGGGTCATCACTGTTCTTGGGAGCCGCTTTTTCATCGTCCTCCTCATCGTCGCCAAACACCGGCAAAGTCAGCGCCATCGGCCCTTCATCAGGGGTATTGGCAAGCACGTCGATACCACCCGCAGGTGGCCCAAAATCCACCGAACGGTGTGCCGCATGAAGATAGAGCGAGGATTTGGCGCGCATTGGATCGGCCCAAAGCCGTTCAAAGGCTTCAAGGCATCGCGTCAAAAAATTTCCATCGCGCGACAGAACACCAAGCGCCGAACCATCGCGCAGCAGAATGGTGAAGTGTTGGCGTGGCCTCAGCCGATAGGCACCATAACCAAGCACGATAAGCGGCAGAAGCGAGAGTGCAAAAATCGAATAATCAGGTTCAAAAAACTGAAGCGTTTCCAAAAACGCGGCAACCGATGCCACGACATTGACCGCGAAAAGCACTGCGACAGCGATGAAAGAAAGCCGCACACCAAGCGTGTCGATACGCGCACCGGCCAGCATGTCGCGCCGCACAACGACATCGTCGGCGGTCAGGCGCTCGCCTTCCAGTGTTATCGATTGCACCCAGCGGATGTTTTCGGTCAGCAAACTCAAGAAACTACAGGCCTTTTGGCAAACTTTGCGCGGTGATGATCTGTCCGGGCTCTAGCCGATAAGGCCGCTCAACAGCTGATGCAAGGTTGAAACGGTGGAACTATCGGCCACACCATCAATCCGCTCCGGCCTAAAATGGCGTTGAAAGGCCTTTACGACCAGCTCTGTTTGCAGATCAAACTGCCCTGTCGGTTGCACGCCATACCCGTAAAGCTTCAACATAGATTGCAGCGCGCCAACGGCCTCACCAGCATCCCCAACCGCCATGAATCGCCCATCCTGAATGGGTGCCGGGGGGATGTAATGCCCGATACCGTGGGCGTGTAACTCATCCCAAGGGAACAGCTCACCGGGATCTTCCTTGCGTTCCGGCGCGATGTCCGAATGGGCCAGCACATGCTCACGTGCGATACCGTGATAACCGATCAACGGCTTGGCGAGGGCGATCAGGCTGGTAATCTGCGCTTTTGGAAACGCGCGATAGCCATGCTCATGACCAGGATTGCAAATCTCAATACCAACAGAGCGTGCATTGATGTCCGAGACGCCTTTCCATGAACCGACACCAGCATGCCAGGCACGATCAGCCTCATCGACCATTTGGACGATGCGGCCATCTTCGTGGATCACATAGTGACAGGAGACTTTGGACCGCGGGTCAGCCAGCCAGCGCACCGCACCCTCATCATCAGGCATGCCGGTGTAATGAAGAACCAGCAGATCAACCGGTGCACCGTCGCGGCTGTCAAAGTTTGGCGATGGAACGGTGCTGTCGATGGCTGGGTAGATACTGCTCATGATGCCGCACCCACGCCACCCTGGGATGATCTGTTGCGCAACTCGATCTGATCAAACGCAGCATTGATCGCCGCCAAACGATCTGAGGCGATCTTGATGAATTCCGGCGGCACACCGCGCGCGATTAACCGGTCTGGATGGTTTTCGGCCACCAACTTGCGATAGATGCGCCGAACGTCTTCATAAGGAAGATCGGAATCCACCCCTAGCACCGCATAGGGGTCCAGCTCGCCTTCGAACACGTGGCGCGCCCGCACCCGGCGATACTCAACATCGTCCATGCCGAACTCGCCAGCGACTATCTCCAGATAGGCCGCTTCACGGTCGTGCAGCACACCATCGGCCATCGCAATATGAAAGAGGCCATCAAGAATGTCTTCCAGGATCGCGTGCTCGCCTTCAAACAGATTGGCTATCTTGCGGGCATAAGCATCGAAACCTGCCACATCCTGCTTGGCCAGATTGTAAAGCCGCGCGACGTTCTCAGCTTCATTTTGCGGGAACTCGACCAGATCGCGAAACGCCTCGATCTCATCATTGGTGACCACGCCATCAGCTTTGGCCATCTTCGCTGATAGGCCAATCATCGCCACGGTGAAGGCGACTTGGCGGCGCTGATCCTCATCGCCCACCAAATTGCGCAGGCTATCCACCAAGGTGCCAAGCACAGCGCCAGCTCCGCTGGCAGCCGAGCCAATCAAAGATGTGAGAGAAGACCAAACACTCATGTGAGACTACATCGCTGCGGCAGCGCGTGCCGCCTGATCATAAGACCCTGACAAGGCACGCATCATCGCGGCAAGGTTGGAGATGTCCTTGCCTTCAATGTTCAACGCTTTAACCGAGTCGATGAACAGCGCTTCGCGCAGCTCGCCATAGCGCTCGCAAACAGCGGTACCTTTTTCAGTGATCGCCACGGTTTTTTCCTTGCCCTTGCGTCCGCTTTCCACCAGCCCACGCTCAGCCAGCTTCTTCACGGCGTAGGACACCAGATGGGTGTCTTCGATGTTCAGAACAAGGCAGATATCGGCAAGTGTTTTGGGACGGTCGCGATGGTTTACCAAATGCACCACCAGCACCTCCAAGGGCGATAGACCTTCTTCGCCCGCAGCCGTCATGCAGCGCGTCATCCAGCGGTGAAAGGCGTGCACCGTCATGGTCAGCGCAAACTCAAACTCCGACTGTGCCGGCAGCGAGGATTTGGCCAGGTGCGCTGACGAAACAACGGGGCCAACACTTGGCCCCGAACCGTCTTTGCCCGCGTCTAGCGGTTCGATAGCATCGTTTCGGGCAGCCATAGTGCAATCTCCGGAAATACGACCAAGAGCACTGTGCCAAGCACCAAAAGACCGAAGAACGGCAGGGCATAAAGCGCGACCTGGAAAATGTTGCGCCCCGTCATGCCCTGAATAACAAACAGATTGAACCCCACAGGCGGGGTGATCTGACTCATTTCCACGACCAGGACCAAAAAGATGCCAAACCAGATCGGATCAATGCCTGCCGCCTGAACCATTGGCAAAATGATGCTGGTGGTGAGCACAACGATGGAAATGCCGTCCAAAAAGCATCCGAGAATGATGAAAAACAAAGTCAGAGCCGCAAGCAAGGCATAGGGCGAAAGCTCCATCACGCCGATCCATGATGCCAGCTCGCGCGGGATACGCGTGTACCCCATGGCGACCGTTAGGAACGCTGCACCCGCCAAAATAAAGGCAATCATGCAGCTGGTGCGCGTGGCGCCGAGAAGGGCCCGCGTGAAGCTGTCTTTTGTCAACGTACCGGAAAGCCAGGAGAGGATAAGCGCACAGAAAACGCCCACCGCAGCAGCCTCCGTTGGAGAGGCAAGACCGGCATAGATGGAGCCAATCACGGCCACGATCAGCAGAATGATCGGGATAAGTCGGCGGGTGGCGGCCATACGTTCGCGCAGTGGGATCGGTGGCTCGGCAGCAGGCATCTTATCTTTGTTGGTCAGCGCCCAAATGGCGGTGAAGCCCATGAAAAGCACCGCCAACATAATGCCCGGCAAAACACCGGCGATGAACAGCCGTGCAATGCTCTGCTCGGTGGCCGCGCCGTAAACAATGAGAATGATCGAAGGCGGGATCAGTAGACCCAGCGTGCCCGAGCCTGCCAGCGTGCCGATGGCGATACGCGGATCATAGCCGCGCTGTGAAAGCTCTGGCAGTGCCATGCGGCCAATGGTAGCGGTGGTGGCCGCCGACGATCCAGAGACCGCAGCAAAGATCGTGCAGCCCAAAATATTGACGTGCAACAACCGACCCGGCAGGCCTCGCATCCAAGGCGCAAGACCAGCAAACATGTCTTCGGACAGTTTGGAGCGAAAGAGAATCTCTCCCATCCAGATGAACATGGGCAGCGCCGTCAGCTCCCAAGAGTTCAACTTGCCCCAAAACGTTGTGGCGAGCACGGTGCCAACCGGCACGCTGGTGGCGATCACAATGCCAAGCACGGCCACGGCTGTGAGCGCCAGCGAGACCCAAAGGCCAAGTGCCAAAGCTGCCAACATGGCAACGCCAAGCACGATGGCGAGCGTTTCGATACCCATCAGCTCATCCCCCGCTCAGCATCTTCTGGCGTGATCACCGGTTTTTGCAAAATCTCAGACTTCGCCTCCTCGTGGGCCTGATAGGTGGGCGTGCCTGACGTGATCACGGTGATCAATTCGTCCGCCAAGGCAACGGCAAAGACCACAAGCCCAACGGCCAGCGCCGTTTGCGGGATCCAAAGCGGGATCGCGATCACACCGAAGGACACTGTGCTGAATTGGATGGAATCCACCACCTGCAGCACCGCGTGGTAGGCAGCGTAAGCGGCAATGGCCGTGGCGATGACCAGCACTACGGTCTCAAGAATTCGCCGCACACCCAGCGGCACCGCTTTGATAAGCATCGAAACGCGAATGTGATCAGCTTGGCGCAACGTGGCGGCCAGCGCCAAGAACGTGGCCGCGACAAACAGAAAACCTGCAATCTCATTGAGCGATGGCACGGTGATGCCCGCAATCGGCAAGCCCAGCGCCCGCAGTGCCCCGTCCAAGATGCGCCCAAAAACCTGCACCAACACCAAACTGGCAATCACACAGAGGCAAACAGCAGCCGCCGCTGATGAGGCTCGATAGAGCCCGTCCAACATCGCACGCATCACAAAACCCCTCTGGTGACGCAGGAATGGAAATGTATGAAAAGAAAAAGGGCGGAGCGCCGATTGGCACCCCGCCCAGATTGCGAGCTATTCTTCGCGGTAGGCTTCGATGACACGCAAGCCCGATGGACCTGCTTCTTCGGCCCATTCGGCGGTCATTTGTTGACCAATGCCAGCAAGCTCGTCTGCCAGCGCATCGGAGGGTTCAACAACGCTCATACCGTTGTCAGCCAGTGTGCTGGTTTTTGAGCCGGTTTCTTCTTCCGACATCGCCCAACCGCGGGTTTCAGCTTCATCAGCAGCAGCCAAAAGCGCATCACGCTCTTCCGCTGAGAGGGCATCGAAGGCCGACATGTTCACGATCACCATGTTCTTCGGCAACCAGGCCCGTGTGTCATGATAGACCGACACAAAGTCCCAAGCTTGCGAGGCAACACCTGTGGACGGCGATGTGATCATGGCGTCCACACGACCGGTTGAGAATGCGGTTGGAATATCACCGGCTTCAACCTGTGTTGGCACAGCACCCATCAGGGTGGCGAGGCGCTCAGTGGCAGCATTGTAGGCACGGAAGCGAACGCCATCCATTTGCGAAGCGTCCGTCACTTCTTCACCGGCATAAATGCCCTGTGGTGGCCACGGCACAGCGAACAGAAGCTTCAGGCCCTCTTCTTCCAGCAGCGCAGCAATGGCTGGCTCCGATGCTTCCCATAGCGCGCGCGCCTCATCATAGCTGGTTGCCAAGAACGGAATGGAATCCACGCCATAGAGCGGGTTTTCATTGGACAAACGCGAAATCAGCACCTCTCCAATCGGTGCCAACTGGCGGCGCACGGCATCTTTGATTTCAGGATGGCCAAACAGCGAACCTGCTGAGTGCACCGTGATATCAAGCGAGCCATCGGTGGCCTCGCGCACATCATCGGCGAATTGCATAATGTTGGCGGTGTGGAAGATGCTGTCGCCATAAGGCGTTGGCATGTCCCAAGCGGTTTGCGCAAACGCACCGGTGGCCGCAAAGGACACCGCTCCAAAGGACATGGCGCTAGCGAGCGCAAGTGTTTTCAATCCAGTCATGAGTTTTCCCCTCTCACAGATTTACAACGCTTCCGTCCTTTGTATTTGGGCCGGTAAGCGCACCGCTGATCATCTCAGCGTTTTGAGAGGTTGACGCGACGATGACAATTTGTCAACGTTTTATCAGTGATTAGTTTTTGACGCCGATCGGAGAGACCCATGGCCAGCGCGACACCTGCCCCGAGCAACAGCACCGACGGCCTTTGGGATTTCTGGATCGACCGCGGCGGCACCTTCACCGACATCGTTGCACGCAAGCCCGATGGTGAATTGCTGACCAAAAAACTCCTTTCGGAAAACCCCGAGGCCTATCGCGATGCGGCGGTTGAAGGCATTCGGCGCTTTTTAGGCGTGAAGTCCGGTGAGCGCGTGCCCGCCGAAAAGATTGCAGCGGTAAAAATGGGAACCACCGTGGCCACCAACGCTCTTTTGGAGCGTAAGGGCGAACCAACGGCGCTGATCATCACCAAGGGGTTTCGCGATGCGCTGCGCCTTGGCTATCAGGCGCGCCCGGACATCTTTGCCAAAAACATCATCCTGCCCGAGCAGCTTTACGATCTGGTGGTCGAGATCGATGAGCGCGTATTGGCCGATGGCACAGTTGAAACCGCGATCACTGATGCGGCAATTGATGCAGCGCTCGATGCAGTTGAGGCCAAGGGTTTCAAAGCCCTAGCCATCACGCTGATGCACGCCTACGCCTACCCTGAGCACGAGGCCAAGATCGCAGCCCGCGCACGTGAACGCGGCACGACCCCACAGGTTTCCGTCAGCCATGAAGCTTCGCCCTTGGTGAAGTTGGTCGGGCGTGGCGACACCACCGTCGTGGATGCCTACCTCTCACCGATCCTGAAGCGCTATGTGAACCAGGTGGCTGAAGAACTGGGCGTTGAAGGGACAGGATGTCGGTTGATGTTCATGATGTCGTCGGGCGGCCTTACCGCCGCCGACATGTTTGAGGGCAAAGATGCGATCCTTTCCGGCCCCGCCGGTGGCGTGGTTGGCGCGGTGCAGACCGCGCAGATGGCAGGATTCGATAAGATCATTGGCTTCGACATGGGCGGCACCTCCACCGATGTCAGCCACTTCAACGGCACCTACGAACGCGCGTTCGACACCGAGGTCGCAGGCGTGCGCATCCGCGCGCCGATGATGCGCATTCACACAGTGGCGGCCGGCGGCGGTTCGATCCTGCACTACAAGGATGGGCGCTTTCAGGTTGGACCAGACTCAGCGGGCGCCAACCCTGGCCCTGCCTGCTATCGCCGTGGTGGCCCGCTTGCGGTGACCGATGCCAATGTGATGGTCGGCAAGCTGCAACCCACCTTCTTTCCTTCGATTTTTGGCCCAGACCAAGATCAACCGCTCGATGCCAATGCCGTGCGCAAAAGCTTTGAGGATATGGCGGCAGAAGTTGGCGACGGCAAAAAACCAGAAGAGATCGCTGACGGGTTTTTGAAAATCGCTGTCCAAAACATGGCCAACGCCATCAAAACCATCTCAGTGCAGCGCGGCTATGACGTGACCCAGTACGCTCTGGTCAGCTTTGGTGGCGCTGGCGGTCAACACGCCTGCGCCATTGCCGACACGCTCGGCATGACCACTGTGCATCTTCACCCATTCTCTGGCCTGCTCTCGGCCTATGGCATGGGCTTGGCGAGCATCTACGCTTCGCGCACCAAGGCGTTTGTGCAGCCGCTGGCCGAAGACAACACCTCTGCCTTAGAGAGGCTCGAAAACGAGCTAGGCGATCAGGTCAAAGAGGAGTTGCAGCAACAAGGCGTCAATAGCCGCGACATCATGATCTCGCGCATCCTTCATCTACGCTATGAAGGCACTGACACCACCATCGATGTTCCGCATCTCAGCCATCGCTTGAAAGCCCTGCGAAAGGCCTTCGAAAAGCAGCACAAAGATCAGTTCGGCTTTGTTTACGAAGATAGGTCGATCATCGTTGAGAGCGTCGAAGTAAGTGCGTCGGACGTGAGCGGTGCTGGGCGTTCGGACAAGACCAAGCCAACCACAGAAGGCGAAGCGCCGCGCGGTGAGAGCACCCGCATCTTCACCGATGGCAAATGGCACGACGCTGCCATTGTCTGGCGTGGCGACGTGGCACGCGGCCAGACCATATCCGGTCCAGCGATCCTTGTGGAAGATCACCAGACCGTAGTCATTGAGCCAGGCTGGCAAGCGCAGCTCACAGCGCGCGACCATTTGGTGCTGAAGCGCATTGAGGCCAAATCCCGCGATCTGGCGATCGGCACACAAGCTGATCCCGTGATGCTGGAGGTGTTCAACAACCTCTTCATGTCCATCGCCGAGCAGATGGGCGAGACGCTGCAAAAAACCTCCTCCTCGGTGAACATCAAGGAGCGACTCGATTTCTCCTGCGCCGTCTTTGATCGCTCAGGCGCGCTGGTCGCCAACGCGCCGCATATGCCGGTGCATTTGGGATCGATGGACAGGTCGGTGGAAGCGATCATCCGTCAGAACATGGGCAAGGTGCGCCCCGGCGATGTGTATGCCCTCAATGCCCCCTACAATGGCGGCACCCATTTGCCCGATATCACGGTGGTGACGCCGGTTTTTGATCCCGATGAGCGTGAGATCATCTTCTGGGTCGCCTCACGTGGCCACCATGCCGATGTGGGCGGCACGGCGCCTGGTTCCATGACGCCATTAGCCACGACAGTGGAAGAAGAAGGCGTGCTGTTCGACAACTTCAAGGTGGTCGATCGGGGCATCTTCCAGGAAATCGCTCTGCGTAATCTGCTGACAGATCACCCCTACCCTTGCCGCAACCCTGACCAGAACATTGGGGACCTAAAGGCGCAGATCGCCGCCAATGAAAAAGGCGTGCACGAAATGCGCAAGATGGTCACCCAGTTCAGCTGGGAGGTTGTCTCGGCCTATATGGGGCACGTGCAGGACAATGCCGAGGAGAGTGTGCGACGTGTTCTGGAACGTCTGTCGGACTGTGAAATCGAATACCCAACCGACCAGGGCGCCTTGATCAAAGTGAAAATCACGGTTGACCACGACAAGCGCGAGGCAACTGTCGATTTTACCGGCACTTCGCCGCAACAACCCAACAATTTCAACGCGCCCGAACCGGTAGCACGTGCAGCGGTGCTTTACGTGTTCCGCGTGCTCACCGAACAACCCATCCCGATGAATGCCGGCTGCTTGAAGCCGATCAATCTTATCATCCCCGAAGGCTCCATGCTGCGCCCAGAGTACCCTGCCGCCGTCGTGGCCGGGAACGTGGAAACCAGCCAGCACGTGACCAACGCCATGTTCTGCGCCACCAAGGCGCTGGCGGCAGCGCAAGGTACGATGAACAATCTCACCTTCGGCAACGCAACCTACCAATATTATGAGACGATCTGCTCCGGCGCGCCTGCTGGCCCGGGCTTTGATGGAACATCCGGCGTGCACACTCACATGACCAACTCGCGGCTGACAGACCCAGAAATCCTGGAAATGCGGTTTCCAGTGGTGTTGGAAGATTTTCATATCGAGCGAGGGTCGGGCGGCAAAGGGCAATGGACCGCTGGCGATGGCACGCGCCGCGTGATCAGGTTCCGCGAGCCAATGGACTGCGCCGTACTTTCCTCGCACAGGCAAATCGCACCTCCTGGTGTGGAAGGTGGCGAGCCAGGACGCTTGGGCAAGGCAGAGGTGCGTCGTTCCTCTGGCGACGTTGAAACTCTGCGCAGCTGTGATCAGACGGTTCTTGAAACCGGCGAGGCCATTATCATCACCACGCCAACCGGCGGTGGATATGGAAAGGCCGGTCAGTGAGTGTCATCCCGGACGCCATTGGCGATCCGGGATCCGCAACATGCTACCGGCTCCAGATCCCGGCTCACGCACGGCGTGCGATGGCCGGGATGACGCCAGTAAACGCTTGACGCTTCGATAAATTAAGGGATTGCTCCCTTTAACCAAGGAGCCCCCATGACCCTCGAACTCTATCTCTCCTATGTCGTCGCTTGTTTCATCGTGCTGGCGGTGCCCGGCCCGACGATCCTGCTCGTCATTTCTTACGCCCTTTCCCAAGGCAAACGCGCTGCGCTTTCTACGGTTGTCGGTGTGGGTGCTGGTGATGCCATAGCCGTAACGGTTTCTCTGGCGGGTTTGGGCGCTGTGATGGCCACCTCGGCCACGGCTTTTACGGTGCTAAAATGGGTCGGCGCGGCGTATCTGATCTATCTAGGTGTCAAGATGTGGCGCACCCAGCCCAAACTCGATCTGACAGAGCAGCCAGAGATATCTGGCCGCAAGATGACGCTCCACACGACCATTGTTACGGCGCTTAACCCGAAGGGAATCGCCTTCTTCATTGCTTTCTTGCCGCATTTCTTGAACCCAGCAGCGCCAGCGGCGTCCCAATTGGTTATCTTGGGCTCAACATTCGTGGTGCTAGGTGTGGTGAATGCTGCGCTTTACGCCCTGTTTGCCGCCCATTTGCGTGACCGCATCACCAAACCATCGACCCTGAAATGGGCCAATCGAGCAGGCGGTACTATGCTGCTGGGTGCTGGCCTTATGACGGCCACATTACGACGCGCCTGAAGCTTAACCACAGTCCGATTTTTCACCTAAGGTATTGAACTTACGTAGTTTGTGCAACGCAGCAACGATTTTTCTTCGCCTCACAAAACTTTCGGGTTAGCCTTCTTGTTACCAAACGAAGAGGGAGGCCCGAGCCTATGAACGGTCAACGCGCTTTGAACTTGGTGATTGTCGGTGCGGCATTTGTTTTCATCGGCGCCATTGTTTTAGGAATGGTTTGATCAAAGAGTTTTAGTGAGTGTGACAGTCGTCGACACGGTCTGAAAAAGTTTCGCGGAAACAATAAAAGCAATCCGCACTTCTTAAAACGGCGCCTCGCAAAGGGCGCCGTTTTTTTTAGCAAAAAGCTTATGCGGCGAGTGCATCAATGGCGGCATCAGCCTTGGCCATCGACGCATCGGCGTCCATCATCAACCGGTCCGCCGCCACCACATCCACCTCATGAATGCCGATGAAGCCAAGGACGTGCTTCAGATAGGGCGTCGCGAAATCAATCTCCGATCCCGCCTCAGTGCCACCTGAGGAGATAACGATCGTGGCGCGTTTGCCTTCCAAAAGACCAACGGGTCCCGATTCACTGTACTTGAACGTGACACCAGCGCGCGCAATCTGATCAACCCAGGCTTTTAAAGCTGCGGGCACGCCAAAGTTCCAGATCGGTGATGCAATCACAATGTGGTCGGCGTTCTGAACCTCAGCAACCAGCTCTTGCGATGTTGCAAGCGGTGATTGGTCCTCGCCGCCATGGGCAGCGCCAATCCAGGCGCCATCAACAATAGGAACTCCATCGCTGACGTCACGCGTGACGACTTCAGTGTCTTCATGTTTCAGGCGAGCGATCACCTTGTCGGCCAACTGACGACTGACAGATGCCTCGCCACGCGGCGAAGCCAGAACATTCAAAATGGTTTTGGGGGATGACATGGATGCTGTTCCTCAACAGTTAAACGGGTTGAGGGAAAGGTGCGCCCAAATCATTCATCGTAAAAGACCGATTAAAGGAAACGCCCTGTCACCGATTGACGAACAATACGCAAATTACTGTGCAGCCTCGGTGAGAATATCCGCCGGATTATACGCCAACACCGGGCGCAGCCAGGTTTCAGCCGTTTCGATACCCCAACCCTTGCGGCGCGCATAGTCTTCCACCTGATCGCGCTCCACCTGCCCAACACCAAAATAATAGCTCTCCGGATGGCCAAAATAGAGCCCAGAGACCGATGACCCCGGCCACATCGCATAGCTTTCGGTCAGCGTTATGCCGGTTTGGTTTTCAGCATCCAACAGTTCAAATAAGGTGGCTTTCTCGGTGTGATCTGGCTGCGCCGGGTAGCCTGGCGCTGGGCGGATACCGGCATATTTTTCACCAATCAACTCGGCTGGTGTCAGCGCCTCATCAGCCGCATAGCCCCAGAATTCCTTGCGCACACGCTCATGCATGTGTTCGGCAAAGGCCTCGGCCAGCCGGTCACACAGCGCCTGGATCATGATTTTCTTGTAATCATCATCACCAGCGAGCGCCTTGATCGCGTCTTCCTCGCCATGGCCCGCGGTAACGGCAAAACCGCCAACATAGTCATCCTTCGGCGCCACAAAATCAGCCAGCGCCACCTGCGCACGATCACCTGACGAACGGCCTATCTGCTGACGCAGCGTATGGAAAGTGCCCACGGTTTTGGTGCGGCTCTCATCAGCAAAGACAGTCACATCATCGCCGTCGCGCTGCGCGGGCCATAAGCCAATTACCGCCTTGGCCGATACCATGCCGGAAGAAACAATCTGATCCAGCATCGCCTTGGCGTCATCCAGCAGCTCACGTGCCACCGGACCCGCTTCAGGGTGGTCCAAGACCGCCGGATAGGTGCCTTTGATCTCCCAGGTCGCAAAGAACGGCGTCCAGTCGATGTAGGGAACAAGCGTTTCAAGATCATACGTCTCGAACGTCTTGGTACCCAGCATTTTCGGCTTCACCGATGGATGCTTGGCAAAGTCGGGCGTGAAAGCCTTCGCGCGCGCTTGCGCAATCGGCAGGCGGAACTTCGCTGCCTGGGCACGGGCATGGCCTTCCGCGATGCGTGTGTACTCAGCGGAAATCTCATCGAAATACTCAGATTTCTTCTCGCCCAGAACATGCTGTGCCACACCCACCGCGCGGCTGGCATCCACCACATAAACGGCCTGTCCGGCCTTGTAGCTGGGGTCGATTTTCACCGCTGTGTGCACACGGCTGGTGGTCGCGCCGCCAATCAGCAGCGGGGTATCAAAGCCTTGGCGCTCCATCTCGCTGGCCACAGAAACCATTTCATCCAGCGACGGTGTAATAAGCCCTGATAGCCCAATGATATCGGCCTTCACCTCACGGGCCTTATCGAGGATCGCCTGACCAGGCACCATCACGCCCATGTCCACGACTTCATAATTGTTGCAGGCGAGCACAACACCAACAATGTTCTTGCCAATATCGTGGACATCACCCTTCACGGTTGCGAGCAAGATTTTGCCTGCCGAAGAATCCTCGGTGATGCCAAGTTCTTCCTTTTCCTTCTCCATGAAGGGCATCAGATAGGCCACAGCCTTTTTCATAACGCGGGCGGATTTCACCACCTGCGGCAAGAACATCTTGCCCGAACCGAACAGGTCACCCACCACATTCATCCCGTCCATCAACGGGCCTTCAATCACATGCAGCGGACGCTCAGCAGCTGCGCGGGCTTCCTCTGTGTCTTCATCGATATAGTCTGTGATGCCGTTGACGAGCGCGTGCTTCAGCCGTTCAGCGACGTCATTCTCACGCCATGACAGATCTACAACGCGTTTCTTGGCCTCGCCACCTGCGTAGTCAGCTGCAGCATCCACAAGACGTTCAGTGGCGTCATCTCGGCGGTTGAGCACAACATCTTCAGCAAGCTCTTTCAGGCGCGGCTCAAGATTCTCATACACACCAAGCTGCCCGGCATTGACGATGCCCATATCCATGCCCTTGGCGATGGCATGGTAGAGAAACACCGTGTGCATCGCTTCACGCACCGGCTCATTGCCCCTGAAAGAAAATGACAAGTTCGACACGCCACCCGACACATGGGCGTGCGGAAGCTCTGTGCGGATGAATTCAGTGGCTTTGATAAAATCATTGCCATAGTCGGCATGCTCTTCAATGCCGGTCGCGACCGCAAAAACATTCGGGTCAAAAATGATGTCCTCTGGCGGGAAGCCAACTTCTTCGACAAGCAGCTCATAGGCACGTGCGCAAATTTCGCGTTTGCGCTCAAACGTATCGGCTTGGCCTTCTTCATCGAAGGCCATGACGACAATCGCCGCGCCATGACGGCGGCATAGCTTAGCCTGTTCCAGAAAAGCGGCTTCGCCTTCCTTCATGGAGATCGAATTGACGATGGGCTTGCCCTGCAGGCACTTCAGCCCAGCTTCGATCACGCTCCATTTGGAACTGTCCACCATGACAGGAACACGGGCAATATCAGGTTCCGCGGCGACCAGATTAAGGAAGGTCACCATCGCGTCTTCTGAGTCGAGCAGGCCTTCGTCCATGTTGACGTCGATCACCTGCGCGCCGGCTTCCACCTGATCGCGGGCAACATCCAGCGCCTTGTCATAGTCGCCGTTCTTGATCAGCTTACGGAAGCGCGCAGACCCAGTAACATTCGTGCGCTCGCCCACGTTCACAAACGGAATTTCCGGTGTCAGCACAAAAGGCTCCAGGCCCGAGAGCCGCATCATCGGCTCGATCTCGGGAACTTCGCGTGGGGCTTTGCCCTTCACCGCTTGCGCGATGGCGCGGATATGATCCGGCGTTGTGCCACAACACCCGCCAACCACATTCACCAAGCCAGACTCGGCGAACTCTTCCAGCATGCCGGCGGTGGCTTCCGGCGACTCGTCATAGGCACCGAACTCATTCGGCAGACCGGCATTGGGATAAGCGCAGACCAGCGTGTCGGAGACTTTGGCAAGCTCAGCGATATGCGCGCGCATTTCCTTTGCGCCCAATGCACAATTGAGGCCGATGGAAAACGGCTTGGCGTGGGCGAGCGCATACCAAAACGCACTGGGCGTCTGGCCGGAAAGCGTGCGGCCTGAAAGATCGGTGATCGTGCCTGAAATCATGATGGGCAGCCGCACACCCATCTCTTCAAACGCTTCATCGATAGCAAACAATGCCGCCTTGGCATTCAGCGTATCAAAAATGGTTTCGACCAGCAGCAGATCAGCGCCGCCTGCAATCAACCCCCTCGCCGCTTCACCATAGGCTTCACGCAGATCGTCAAAGGTGACGGCCCGATAGCCAGGGTTTTGCACGTCTGGCGAAATCGACGCGGTACGGTTGGTTGGCCCCAAAGCGCCAGCAACAAAACACTCGCGCCCAGGCTCTTCAGCCATTACCTGCTCGGCAGCTTCTCGCGCCAGTCGCGCGCCCTGCTCGTTCAACTCATAGGCAAGGCTCTCCATGCCGTAATCGGCCTGAGCAATGGTGGTGGACGAAAACGTGTTGGTTTCAACAATGTCCGCGCCAGCGTTGAAGTACGCCTTGTGTATGGCACGGATCGCATCGGGCTGAGTTAGGATCAAAAGATCATTGTTGCCCTGAAGATCCTGCCCCCAATCGGCAAACCGCTCGCCGCGAAAATCAGCCTCAGAGAACTTCTGATCCTGAATTTGCGTGCCCATGGCGCCGTCGAGCACGAGGATGCGCTCAGCGGCCAACTGATTCAAAACATCAAGACGAGGGTGATTCAGAATCATAAGATGAAAACCTTGCCCTAAGCCGCTGTTGCAGCGTCGTTTTCCGACGCCTCTTGAATCATTTTCACAGGCCGCATGCCAAGCAAATGGCAGATCGCGAACACCAGATCAGCCTTGTTCATGGTGTAGAAATGGAAGTCTTTGATGCCGTGTCGGCGCAGCCCTTCCACCTGTTCAGCCGCCACTGTAGCAGCCACAAGTTCATGGGTCTTGGGATCATCATCCAAGCCTTCGAAACGCTGCGCAACTGCCGATGGAACTCGCGCGCCGCAGCTTTTGGCGAAGCGTGAAATTGACTTGAATGAGTGGATTGGCGCAATGCCTGGAACGATGGGTATGGTGATGCCAGCATCAGACACGCGATCCAGATAGCGGAAATAGTCGGTGTTATCGAAGAAGAACTGGGTGATCGCACGCGTCGCGCCAGCATCTACTTTACGCTTCAACACGTCGATCTCCGTATCCCAGTCCGGACTTTCAGGATGGCGTTCTGGATAGGCCGAAACCGAAATCTCCATAGCGTGATGCGCGCGGATCGCCGCAACCAGATCGGCAGTGTTCTGGTACCCGTCCGGATGGGCACGATACGCTGAACCAACACCATCGGGCGGATCACCGCGCAGCGCCACAATGTGGTTGATGCCTGCTTGCTTATAACCATCCACAACCTCATCGACTTCGCCGCGCGACGCGCCAACGCAAGTCAGATGAGCAGCAGGATTGAGCGATGTCTTTTCCTTCAGCGCCGCCACCATTTTGTGCGTGCGCTCGCGGGTCGAGCCACCGGCTCCATAGGTCACCGAAACGAACTTCGGTTGTAGCGGGGCAAGCCGATCAATCGAACGCCAGAGCGCTGCCTCCATCTTTTCAGATTTTGGCGGAAAGAACTCAAAGCTCGCATTCAAAGGCGACGGGGCAACCATGGGGTGTCCTCAGGCAAACGCGACAGGCGTGGCAACAGAAGGTGGATCGACAAGCAAGCGGGTGTCATGGGCAAGCCAGACATGCACTGGAAGCGTTGGCCCCGCATTGCGTTTGGAGTTGTTCAATAGGATGGGCGCCTCAACCCGCAAATCAAGCGCTTCGAGCCAGCGACCAACTTCGCCACCATCAAAACCGAGACGGCGATGCTGATGTTGGCTGCGCAGCGCCTCAACAGTATGAGGGGCGAAATCGACGATCAGAAGGCGGCCTGATGGTGCCAGAACGCGCCGTGCCTCGGCAAGCAGTGGGCGCGGGTCATCAAAAAAGTGCATCACTTGGTGCAGTGTCACCAGGTCTTGGCTATCGCGCGGCATACCCAGTGCCAGCCCATCACCGTGGCGCACCTGTGCGTGGTCAATGGCACTCTCGGCAAGCGTTGCACGCGCCACCTGAAGCATGGCGTGCGTCGGATCAACTCCGATAGCGCTGGCATAAAGGTCGCGCAGCAACACCAGCATACGGCCTGTGCCCGTGCCGACGTCCAGAAAACGGTCAACACGCTCCTTACCAAGCGCTTTGAGAATGGCAGCCTCAACATCACCATCGGGCACAAGATCAGCACGAAGCGCATCCCAGCGGGCAGCATGCTCTTGGAAGAAAGCCTGTGCCTTCGCGCTCTGATCTGCTTTTAGGCGTGCCAGACGATCCGCATCATCGCGCAGCACAGCGTCTTCCAGCCCAATCAAAGCCGAGGCTGCATCCCACACAGCGCGCAGGCCAGCGTCTTCAGCAATGCGGTAATAGACCCACGCTCCTTCGGGAAACCGTGCGATCCACCCTGCATCAGAGAGCAGCTTGAGATGACGGGACAGCCGCGGCTGGCTCTGACCAAGCAGGCTTGTCAGATCTTTCACGCTGAGATCGCCATGCTGCAACAAGGCAAGCAGACGCAGCCGCGTTGGCTCAGCAAGCGCTTTCAGTGTTTCAATACTGGCATCAAAGGATCGGGCCACAGACAACTCTTACGCAAAAGACATAAAGATATCTTTATGCGGATATGATTATTGGCGCAAGGTCAAGCGGACAGCAAAAACCCCGACTGAGAGATATCAGCCGGGATTTGCGTGAAGAATATGTGCAGGAAAATCACTGATCAGGCAGCTTTCTGATCAACCCGCCGCTTCTTCCACTCGGAGAAGATTTGCTCGGCCATCGCCTGATCCAGCGATTCATAGTCAAACATCGCCCGCTCGCGCTCATCGCGGTTCAAACGGCGCAGCCAAGGACCAAGTTTCAAGAACGCAGAAACCGTATCAGAGGAGAACCTCATCGATTTGCACACGATCAGGAACGGCTTTGGATCAGCCCTTACCGACCAGTGCTTGGCCTCTTCCAAAGCAACACCCGCACAAAGTGTAAACATAACAACCGCTTCAGCAAACTTGCCCGAATTGGCCATAGCCGCCACGGACGCCTCATTAACGGGCTGCGTTTTCAAGGTTTTGCAGACAGTGCGATAGGCCGCTTCAAAATCGTAGCGCAGGAGCCATTGCTCGTTAGAAAGGCGCTCGGCGGCAAGGCCAGCGGCCTCGGTTACGCGTTTTGCAACCTCAGGTCGGCCATGACGCAGCAACTTGCGGCGCACAGAGACACTGGCAACATCCACCAACGCACGCACAACACCAACAGGCAAATCTTCGCGATCAGCCAGTGAGCTTTGCAGACTCTCATCGCTGCGTGAATCGCTCACCAATTTGGCGTAGGAATCATCACAGATTTTTGCGCCCTCATTGCGTGCCAGTTTCACCTTCACGGGATTGTTGCCATGCTCAACAATGGCCGAAGACACCACAGGACCAACATGCTTCCGCGCAGCAATCGCATCCATGTGATCGAGGCCTTTTTCGACCACAAGCTCGGTTAGGTCTTCATCAGAAAGCAGCGGGCTCTGTTCCAGAACGGGCCGTGCAACAGCAATCGGCTCGCTGGCAAGCTTGCGCACCATGCCGCGCGGCGCTTTGGCCAGCGGGGCAAGCTTTTCAGCGACAAACGTCAGCGCCTCCTCTTCTACGAGGTCAGCAAGACGCACCAAAACATCATCATAGACAGCCAATAACTCAGGATTAATCCTGTCTGTCGTCAAAGCGTAAAGCTGAACCACATGGGTCATCAGCCGATTACGCTCTTCTTGTGAGTGCGTGCTTTCCACGCGCTCAAAATCTACCAATTCACTCATCGGGGCAGCTCGCAGCTGTCCCTCCACCGTTTTCCCACCATCAGAAGTAGCAGTCGGACGTTGGCAAACGTTCAAATCGATTGTTCAAATTGCAACTATTGGCGCACTGTTTTCTGCGATGGCCCACAAGCGCTTGGAGCAGTCTTACTCAACAAACTCGTAATCGCCATCGTCGATAAACCGCACAAACTCAGCGACGGATCGGTCCCAAATATCCAGATACGCCGTGAACGCGGGCTCGCTCATCGCTTGCTCCTGAAACAAAAAGTCCATCTCCAAAATCGCGGAGTTGACGTCAGCGGTATAAAGTTTGGTCCAACGCTGCTCGGTGTTCCAATTGTTCATCGCCTCAAACGATGCACGACCAGAGCTCATCCGCTGCGCCCGCAAGGACAGCGACGTGCAGGCCTCATGCTCAGTGCAGCCATAAAAAATGATGTTGTAGTCAACATTATCGACACTGGTTTCGATGAACGGGTCGTTGAACTCATCTACCGTGATGATGGCTGTCTGTCCCCGATCACGCAGCAGCTTGGCGATCCCAGCAGGGTCTTGCGAGGAAATCATTTGCGCTGAAGCAGGCAAGGCAAGCAGCCAGATGGCTACAACCACCAAACCTTGCCAGAGTTTTTCAACCATCAAAAAATGTCCTTGTGTTCTCTTGGCCGCCAGAGTGACGCAGCCATAAGCCAAGCTCAACCGCCAATTGTATGGCAATCGTCAGCTTTGCCCTGGCGTGCACCGAGTTAGCGGGCCGACCGGCCAGGGGCGGCTGGCACCATCCTCTTCAGCGATAGCAAACCACGTCATGGAAAGCGTGTCGCCATCGCGGGCGATGTCGATCTCCCAAGGGCGCTCAGCAGCATCTTCGCCGCATATAGCACGAACTCGCCATCCCCCATCACGCATTGGGTCAACCTGCATCGCCAAGCAGTAGAAAAACCACCGCGAGAGCCACTGGCCGGCAAAGCGGTAAGGCGCATCCATCACATGATCGACGGTTTCATCGGCTCCAGCTTCTGCTTGCGCCTCACATTGGCCGGGCACCCCCCAATCGCCGATCAAATCATCAGGTAGCATCACCTGCGCATAGGCGTTTGCGCCAAACAGCAAAAAACCAAGAACAAGAAGAAACCGGGCCATGCCCAAAGGCTAGCGTAGAGAGCGAAGGCAGGAAACCAATGCTCGTTCACGCTTGCGCGAGGAGATGCGCCTTAGCCTTGCCAAATCCACTGTTCGGGCACTTGGATCGTCACCTTTTGGCCCGGTTTGATCGTGCCAGGCCGATCCACCCAGCCAACAAGTCCACGCAGTCCGGCAGCTTTCTTTGGAAAGGCCAGTGCAAGCGCCTTGTCGTCCCGGTCTGGGTAATGCTCGGCAATCCGCGCGCCAGCGAACCGGCACGGCGCGTTCTGACCATCCACTTTGATCGTTGGCCCACCTTCAAAGAACAGCAAGCTGCGCGGCGGCAATTTGGATAGATCAGTCACACCGCTGATCACCATATTGGCACCAATCCATTCCGGCGCAATTCGGTCGATTTCCATCGCCTGCGCAGCAATCGCTAGCTCGTCGGTGCACACGATGGAAAGCTGCCGCTCATTGCGCATTTCTGTGCCGCGCGGATACCACGGCTCGCGCCCGCCGGACGTGCGTGTTAGCCCGCCATGGCGGTCACCAGCGATGCCCTCAAGCGTCACATCAAGGCTATCGACTGGCGCAGAAATGGCCGTGCCATCACGCGCCGCAAACAGCGCCGCGACGGAAGCTTCAAACCGTTTGGCTGAGTAAATGCTCACCCGGCGCTACCTCGTCAGCCGCTTGTACGTGACCCGTTTTGGGTTCACGCTTTCTGGGCCGAGGCGACGGATTTTGTCCTGCTCATAATCGTGGAAATTGCCCTCAAACCACTCCACATGGCTGTCACCTTCAAACGACAGCATGTGTGTGGCCAGACGATCCAAAAACATGCGGTCATGCGAGATGACCACGGCGCAGCCGCCATACTCTTCCAGCGCGTCTTCCAGCGCTGCAAGGGTTTCGGTATCAAGATCGTTGGTCGGCTCATCGAGCAGCAGCACGTTTGCGCCTGACTTCAAAATCTTCGCCAGATGCACGCGGTTGCGCTGACCACCCGAAAGCGTGCCCACCGGCTGCTGCTGGTCGCCGCCCTTGAAGTTGAAGCTGGAGCAATAGGCGCGTGAGTTGATCTCTTTGGTGCCAAGCTTAATGATTTCGTCACCGCCTGAAATCGCTTCCCAAACGGTCTGCTTGGGGTCGAGACTGTCGCGGCTCTGGTCCACATAGCCCATCTGCACGGTCTCACCGATGGTGATCGAGCCAGAATCCGGTTTCTCTTGCCCAGTGATCATGCGGAAAAGCGTCGTTTTACCAGCGCCGTTGGCACCGATAATCCCAACAATGCCGCCCGGTGGCAGATTGAAGTTCAAATCGTCAATCAACAGCTTATCACCAAAGCCTTTGGTCAAACCCTCAGCCTTGATCACGTTGTTACCCAAGCGCTCGGCCACCGGAATGACGATCTGCGCGGCGCTGGGCGAACGCGCTTCTGCCTTTTGCAACAGCTCATCATAAGCGTTGATGCGCGCTTTGGATTTGGTCTGGCGCGCTTTGGGGCTGGCGGCGATCCACTCACGCTCGCGCTCAAGCGCTTTCTGGCGAGAGGCTTCTTCGCGGCCTTCCTGTGCCATACGCTTGGCTTTGGCTTCCAGGTAAGCTGAATAGTTGCCCTCATAAGGAATGCCGCGCCCACGATCCAATTCCAGAATCCAGCCGGTCACATTGTCCAGGAAATAGCGATCATGGGTGATGATCATGACGGCGCCGGGATATTCACGCAAATGCTTTTCAAGCCATGCGGTGGTTTCGGCATCAAGATGGTTGGTTGGCTCATCGAGCAGCAACAGATCGGGTTGGGAAAGCAGCAGCTGGCACAGCGCCACCCGGCGTTTTTCACCACCGGAAAGGTTCTCAACCGATGCATCACCAGGGGGACAGCGCAGCGCATCCATTGCCTGCTCAACCTGGCTTTCCAGATCCCAAAGGTTCTGGCTGTCGATGAGGTCTTGAAGCTGCGCGCCCTCTTCGGCGGTCTCATCCGAATAGTTCATCATCAGCTCATTGTAGCGATCAAGAATGGCCTTCTTGTCCGCCACGCCCAGCATGACATTTTCCATGCAAGTCAGGCTCTCATCAAGCTGCGGTTCCTGCGGCAGATAGCCTGCGGTTTTACCCTCAGCCAGCCAAGCCTCGCCCGTGTGCTCTTTGTCCAGCCCCGCCATAATGCGCAGCACGGTGGATTTACCAGCGCCGTTTGGCCCCAAAATGCCAATCTTGGCATCGGGATAGAATTGCAGATGGACGTTATCGAGAACCTTCTTGGCGCCATACGCCTTGGAAAGTCCCGACATGTGATAGATGAATTGCCGCGCCATAAACGCCCCGCACTAGCCTGTAAAAAAGGATGATGCTCGCCTTCTAATCGGCGATGGGACGCGGTGCAAACATCAAAATGATGTGCGCTACCTTTCTGAGGAAAAATGCGTCTGGAGATAACCCAAAATACTCTCGCGCGCCTCAGGCCCGTAGTCGGGCATGTTCTGGTCCGAAATCATCCAGTCCCATAGATATTCCCAGCGCGCATCGGTCAGTCTTTGCTGGGCAAACGTCTGAGCTGAATGGCACGCGGTGCACATGAAATAGGTATCTTCAACGCCTGGCGTATCGGGCAGATTGCCCAGATCAGACCTCAGTGCAACCTGCTCCTCACCCGCCTGGGGCGTGACCACCATGGGATTAAGAATGCCCCCGCCTTGCGGCATCGGGTTGGGCATCACCGGGCTTGGCATCGCGCTTTGCCCTGTATCAGGCGCTGTCGGCGTTGGCACCATAGGGTTCGGCGACAACGGCGTGACCGTCATCGGGTTGGCCAAAGGCGCCATCGGATTGGGAACAGCCATCGGGTCCGGAACCACCGTTTGAGCGATGGCCGAACCAGCCATAGGACCGGCAAAAAAGAGCGCTGTCGCCAATACGAGCGCGCGCGGCAAGGAAAAGCGCATCGAGATATCCTGAATGCGAGAGTTCAATCGGCCAAGCAGTCTGGTGTCTCCCATGGCCCGACGCAGGTCAGGCCATGGGGACAAAGACAGGTGGCAGGTTAGGCAGACACAACAGCGATGCGGTGGATCATGTTGTTGCCATACCCACGTGGGTTCCAGCCCGGTGTGGTCGGTGGTTGCGTACGACCCTGATCATCGGTTGCGCGCACCCAGACCTCATAATAACCGGCCTGCGGCACGGTGATGGAGGCGGTGAAATGCTGCCAAGCGAAACGGTTGCGCGGCGCACCCAAAGATGCTGGCTGCCATGTCTGGCCAAAGTCGATGGAGGTTTCCACTGCCTCCACTTCACCATCAGCCCAAGCATGGCCACGCACCGAAAATGCACGGTCAACCTGCGTGCCAGTTGGTGGATTGGTGATCAGCGATTTCACCGGCATGGTATCCATGATTACCATGTCTTCTTCAGGCACCTCTGTACCAGGTGCAACCGGATAGGCAGGCATGCGGTAAGAGTAGCCGCCCATCTTCGCACCGTCGTGCACCTGATCACGTACCCAAATGCGATCGAGCCACTTCTGGGAGGCCGAGCCGGGATAGCCAGGCACCACCAGTCGCAACGGGAAACCGTGAATGCCGGGCAAATCACCACCATTCATACCGAAGGCAATCAGCGCATCTTCTTCCAAGGCTTTCTCAATCGGAACACCGCGAGAGATGGCTTCTTTTTCCGGATCACCGGAAAGATGCGGATCATTGCCGTAATGGGCGGTGTAAACTGCGCTCGGCTTCACGCCCGCGCTGTTGAGTACGTCGCGCAGACGCACGCCTGTCCACTCAGGGCAGCCGATGGCGCCAGTGGTCCACTGGTTGCCAGATGCGCCAGGGTTAAAGAACGCGCGACCGTTGCCGCCACACTCAAGGATCAGCTGGCGCGTCACCACTTCGTAATTGTTGCGCAGATCATCCAGGCTCAGATCAAGTGGTGTATCCACTTCACCGTCAACGGTCAGCATCCAACCAGAGGAATCCATGGTGAAGGCCTGCTCGGGCACCATGCCATTGTTGCGCACAAACAAGCGGCTGGCTGGGGTGATGTTGTCATCCAACAAATGCGCTGGCGTTTCAGCGTTCACCGGGCGTTCGTTGAGAATGGTCACACCGTCTTTGCCCGCCATCGCCTCCATATCGACACCTTGCGCGTGGGCCAAACCGACAGGCTGATAACCTTCCGGCAGGTACCGACCGAACGGAATGCCAACGCCCATCATTGCCGTGAGAGCGGCCAAACTGGTGCCTTTCAAGAACGCGCGGCGGCTACCTTCGACCGGCGCCTCGTCAACAGAGCGCTCCTGATCCTCGTTTGATGCGACAACCGGCTGTTTGTCTTCTAAATCCATGGGTCGATCCTCCGTTTGGTCGTAGCCCTCTTTTATGGGGCACTGTTTTTATCCGTAATGTTCCTAAGGTATAGCTGTGTTGACCACCGTCAATACCAACACAACGGTCTTCGGTTTCTTGTGATCAGATCCAGCATTGCATTTGAAAACCACCCAAATGTGACCTACGTCACCGCTTGTTCGTATCGTCGCGCCTACACTTCGCGCGCGGCATCACATCTCACCACTTGGCCCAACCTATATGCTCCTTGATCCCATCGCCGCCTTGGCGATCCTTCTTGGCCTGCAAGCCAAACACTTTCTGTTCGACTTTGTGTTTCAAAGCGATTGGCAGGTCCGCAACAAAGGGCGTTATGGGCACCCTGGCGGTTTGGTGCATGCAGGGCTGCACGCGTTGGGCGCTCTGGCTGTGGGCGTCATTGCGGCACTGTTTGGCGTTATTGGCTTGGCCACAGCGCTCATTTTGGCGCTGGCAGATGGCGTGATCCACTATCACATCGACTGGACAAAAGCGCAGATCGCGCGCCGCATGAAGCTAACGCCGGATAGGCATGGATTTTGGATTGCCTTGGGTGCGGACCAAGCCGCGCACTACGCCACGTACATTGCATTGGTCACATGGTTGGCGCTGACCGTCAGCTAGAGCAATTCCGGCAAACACCAGATCAACAAAGTGTCACAAAAAGCGCGTTCTAGCGATAACGAGAGGCAGCGTTTCGTGCCCCTGTTAAAGCTGCAAATGCTCTAGCCGCCGATCAGCAATCCGACCGTCAAACCAATCAACAGCGCCAGAACCAAAACAGCCCAAATGATCGGCTGTTTGAAGGCCGTTTTCAGGGCATCCAGCGGCGAGGATGCTGGGGGAAGCGGTTCAAAACCACCGGTCTGCGCTTCAAGCGCGCTGTTGAGAAAATCAACCTGCGCCTCATTCAGGCCAGCTTGAAACTGCGCCAAATAGCGCTCGCGTTCATCACCGCTTACTTGGCCCTTCTCCAAGCTTTGCTCGAGCCGCGCCCGCGAACGCTCAAAAAACACGGCAAGATCATCCACAGATCGCGGCGGCGCTTTTTGCAAAGCGTCTAAAAGCATTTTTTTGAACACGCAGGAATAAGCCTTCTACCCCACCGACCTGTTACGCTGTCGGTCCCAGTTTCATTAGAAGGACAAATCGAACGGAACTGCAAGAAACCGTCGATCCAATCCTTCAAAGCCCAGTTGATAAACACTGATCAAGGCAACAGCGCGGCCAGGCGCCCTATCAAAGGGTGTAATGATGGCTGAAATGCCGTAGTTCGCTGGGCAGGCACGTGAGTATGGAAGCCTCTCGTCACGATGGATGGTGTGCGCTGCGCCACCTTCAACCTGCAAGGTGAGCAAAAAACCCGCAGTTTCGACCATGTCAAAGCAGTCGCGCGGGCTGGCCATTGGCAATCGCTCCAGGCGCATTGTTCTCGGTGGATCAATGGGCGTTAAAATCGGCCGCGGATTGAACGTTAGAACCCGTTCTTGCTCGCCATCTTCCATCGGTGTGGTGGCAGCAAGTGTGCGGTGAGCCGCGCTGATGTGAAAGCGGGCAAGATGTGGCTCAGCCTCAGCCATCGCTTCAGCGCGCACATCAAACAGCCGCTCTGTTTCATCCACGCCGCGCTGGCGAATAGGCGTGCCTGGTACCCACCGGTCAGCCTCAAGATCAAGAACGAAGATCTCAGAGTAGGCAAAGCCCGATCCGTCTTGAACACCGAACTGTTCAAACGCGAAGTAGCGCCCATCAACCGAATAGCCAATGATGTTGGGCTCCGCCAACTCAGCGGCGCTCGCCTGAAAGGTCGCGGAACCAAAAAACGCTAGAAAAACCACAAAGCTCCTGCGTAGAAGGGGCCGCAGAAAAGGTTGAACACGGAACATGGCGTTTTCCTTTATTGGAACGCTGCGAGGCTAGAATGACAGACACACCCATCGACTGGGATGCCATGGACGCGCTTTACGATGAGGCGCGCGAAGCCGATGTGACCGGCGACACAGACCGTGCTGTCACGCTTTACCAGCAATTGATGACCAGTGACCCTGACGATCATCTGGGCGTCTCCCTGCGCCTTGCCAAACTCACCGGTGAGCACCCCACCAAGGCACCCAACGCATATGTGGCGGCCCTCTTCGATCAAACGGCAGATCGTTTCGACGCGATCCTTGTCGATGAATTGGGCTACAACGTGCCGCTTTTGATCGCCGATGGGCTAAAAGCTCTCGAGCTTGGACCATTCGATACCTGGCTTGACCTTGGTTGCGGCACCGGCTTGTGCGCCATGGCGCTAGAAGACGTAACGGGCAAGCGCACCGGCGTGGATCTGGCACCCACAATGGTTGAAATCGCCGAAGAGCTTGAGATTTATAACGACCTTTTCGTTGGCGAGGCCGTCGCCTTCCTGCGCTCTTCTGAGGCCGCTGGCCCTTATCGACTGATCACTGCCGCTGATGTACTGCCCTATCTCGGCGATCTCGACCCGCTGTTCACCGCCTTAGGCGATGTGACAGAGGCTGGCACAGTGCTTGCTTTTTCCAGCGAGCATCTGCCTGGCGATGCCTGGGATTTTCAAGTGGGCGAACACAAACGTTTCGCGCATTCCTCCGCTTGCCTGCTACGCACCATGAAAAAACATGGCTGGAAACCGTTGCGCATCGACCGCATCACTGTGCGTTTGGAGCAGGATGCACCGGTGCCTGGAGAGTTGGTGATCGCACAACGCGTTTAGGCTCCGTATCACCGCCCTTGTTATTTTGTGCACTGCAACATAAACTCTCCGATCATCGGAACATACGCGCACATAGCAGCGCTGGAGAGGTATAATGGCCGGATTGATCATCACCGTTGCGCAGCAAAAGGGCGGCTCGGGCAAGACCACCATGTCTGCTCATCTGGCGACAGCGCTGGCCTATTCTGGCATGAGCGTAGCGATCCTTGATTGTGACCCCCAGGGTAGCCTTGGCGAATGGTTTGAAGCGCGCGAGCAAGCGCTTGGTGAGGACGAAACCGGTCTTACCTTCCGCACCGCCTCCGGCTGGGGTGCTCGCCGCGAAGCACGCAATCTAGCAGGCAGCCACGATGCCGTGGTGATCGACACACCGCCGAAAACCGACACCGAAGCGCGCCCGGCCATTGAAGCGGCAACGCTGGTCGTCGTGCCCGTTCAGCCTTCGCCGATGGATGTCTGGGCCTGCGGCTCCACCATCGCGCTCGCAAGCAAAGAGCGGACCCCTGCCCTGCTGGTGCTCAACCGCGTGCCGCCGCGTGCAGCCATCACCGAAGAAATGGCCGAGGCGCTGGGTGAGATTGAAGCGCCACTCGCCAACACCCGCATCGGCAACCGCGTCGGCTTCGCCGGGGCGATGAAACAGGGCCTGGTGATCATGGACACTGATCGCTCCGGCAAAGGTGCGGCGGAGATGGAAGCACTGCGCGCCGAAGTTATGAAAGAAGCGCGGGCGATTTAACACAGATAGGCTTTGGCAAGCCTCACGGTGCCCTCGGCAAACCCACGCCCATAAAGCGCATCGGTATCGTTGCCCGCACGGCTGGCCAGCCATGCGGTGAGAAGCAGACGTCGCGCCATGATCATCGTTGGTAAGATCGCTTCATCCTCAACGCCAAACGACGCAACAAATCGATAACCTTTCAGCCACGCTGATTGCAGCGCAGGGACGGCTTCATCTTCCTCATGGAAGCTGATGGCAGCGGCAAAGTCATAGGCAAACCAACTGAACCCGCAATCATCAAAATCGATCACTGCCAACCGGTTGCCATCATCCAACAGATTGGCGACGCGCAAATCGCCATGGATCAAACCAAAACGATCTGGCCCATCGCCATAAGCCTCCAAACTGGAGCGAAGCCTTGCCTCCAGGCCTTCCAGCAAAGCGATGTCTTCGGCCCCATCATAGGCCGCACGCCAATCGCCCCAAATCGGTGAGCCACCAAACATAAGATCAAAATCCCAGTGTTTGCGGGCAAAGCCAACGGGGCGCGTCCAAGCCTTGGCATGCTGGTGAAGCCGCGCATTGATGGCACCCAGCTCTTCAAAACGGCCAGCCAAATGCGTGCCGACCTTCGGCTCGTCGCCTTCAAGAAAAGAAAATGCACTGACGCAATGTTTCTGTCCGTCGAACTCAATGAAACTGAGGCGCTCTCCATCGGCGCGCGCAATCGGCTGCGCCGTCACCACAGTGCCAGTTGCATGCAGCGCCGCGATCCAATCCAGCTCGCTTAGGATTTCTGTCCGGGTATGATATCCAGCGCGATGAACCCGCAGAACAAGCCTGCGAGCACCATCAACAGCGCAATAGGTGTGGTTTTCAGAGACCGTGAGCCGCGTGAGTTTCGCGCTTGTGTCCATCGCGTAGGAAGGCAACAAACCGACCAACAACGGCATGAAGGGGTCTTTTTGCGGCTCTTCGTTCTGCACGGTGAGACTTGGGCTTTGCATTGGGCGGCGTGGAGTCAGTCGCCAAGGAACGGTCTCCGGTTTCAGCCAAATCGCCGGTCAATTCAAGCGGCTTTGTTTCTTCCAGCTCCAAAAGCAACTGCGCATCGGTCAATCCAAAACCACAAAGGCCACACATAATGTCATTCCTCTCGCGCAAAGCTCTCACACCATCGCAAGAACAGCTTCCCACGTTGCCTAGGTAGCGGTACATCCGCATTTCACACATTGAGGTTCATCAAGTCGCACCATGCGTTTCACCATCACCCACCAAACGCGCTATCAATTCTCGCAGCCAGTCGAGCTGCACACCCACCGCGCGATGTTGCGTCCGCGCGACGGTCATCATCTACGGGTTGTCAATGCCACCCTCGCGCTGTCGCCCAATGCACCAGTGGTTTGGTCTTTCGATGTTTTTGGCAATTCCATCGCCACCATTGCTTTCACCGGCAGGTCAACACAGCTTTCGGTCACCTCTAAGCTGGAATTGGAACGTTTTCCCGCCTCGCCCGAAAGCATGGTCGTTGACGGTCGCCAGGCGCCCTACCCAATCCAATACAGCCCAGAAGATCGGCGCGATTTAGCAACGCTCCTTTTGATGGATGATGAGCACGCAGCCGATGATTTGGAAGCCTGGATCCATGCGCGTGGTATTCGCAACGATCCTGACGCCTTGCAGGTGGCCCGCAACTTGATGCAGGCAGTCTTTAACGGCTTTGCCTATGAAGCCCGCTATGACGAAGGCACGTTGAAGCCACTGGACCTTTTGGCACGAGGGTCCGGAACCTGTCGGGATTATGCGTTCTTCATGATGGAAGCCGCCAGGGTGCTTGGTTTCGCCGCGCGTTTTGCCACCGGCTATCTCTATTCCCCAGCACTCGATGGTGGCCAAGAGAGCAATGTCGGGGCCGCGGCAACCCACGCCTGGACGGAACTGTTTGTGCCGGGCATCGGCTGGGTGGATTTCGACCCCACCAACAACATCACCGGCACTGCTGACCTCATCAAAGTGGCAAGCGTGCGCAAACCTTCGCAAGCGATTCCCTTAACCGGAAGCTTCACCGGACCAGCCGGAGCTGGCGGACCACCGCAAGTCAGCGTCACCGTCGAGCAGAAGGTTTAGGATCAACCGGCGCGCACAATCGAGGCTTCGATTTGGCTGACCATATAACGATATGCATGGTCAGAAAGGGCGACATTGTCGGTCCACATGTTCCGCCAAATCGCGATGTCGTTGGAAAGCCCCTCGTCGAGCACTTCCGATGAGAAGCTCTCAAAGGTGATCCATCCGTCGTAATCGATGTGACGCAGGGCGGTGAAGGCGCTAGCAAAGTCGATGGAGCCTGAGCCCAACGGCCCGCGATTGTTCTCGCCGATGTGGAAGTAACCGAGCTTGTCACCGGCCCGCCGCAGCGCATCGCCGATATCACACTCCTCGATGTTCATATGGTAGGTATCAAGATGCAGCTTCGGCCAGTCATGGCCAACATCGGTAAGGAACTGTAGGCCTTGATCGGTGGAATTCAGCAGGTTCGTCTCATACCGATTGACGATCTCCAGCACCATCGGCACCTCTGCCGCCTGCGCCTTGTCGGCAATGCGACGGATCGCATCGACCGCGTTCTGACGACCTTGAGCCGTGGGAGCTTTCGGGTATTTTCCAAGCGCTGAATAAAGAATACCGCCGAGCAGCTCAACATCGATATCTCGGGCGGCCGAAACGGCATTTTCCAACATTACCTCGCCACGGCGCGCAATCTCTGCATCGGGGTTGGAAATGTCCGCATCCCAGGCCAAGCCCATGGTGATAGCGCATTTCAGATCGTGCGCATCCAGCAGCTTGCGCAGCTTGTCCACGCTGATCATCGATGGATCAAAGCGTGGCAGTTCGATCAGTTCATAGCCGATGCGGCGCGAATGCTCAAACGCACGATTGAGCTCATCCTCATCCCACGAAGCGGTCCACACCAGCGCGTGGACACCAAGTTTATTGGGAAGATGATCAGCAGTCATAGTGCGTTCCTTCAAAGCGTTGGCAGGAAAAGTGGGCACCGGTTTTCCGTCCGAAAACGCGATAAACCCTAAGCGTGCGCATGCAGCGCAGCGTGTTGAAAAGAGGACTCTCGCTCAGCCACCAAGGCTTGCGCCGCATCAAGAACGGCGCGCCAGCCACGGGTGGCAAAACGAATATCGAGGGGACGATTGGGCGGCAGCGTGGCCCGCTCACGGATTTGCGCAACAAGCGCATCGCGCGGGTAGCCGCGCATCTCCAAAACACCACCGCCAAGCACCAGCGTTTCTGGGCACAACATCAAAAGGCTTGAAGCCGTCGCAAAGGCCTGGTCGCGCACGAAGGTTGCCAGATCGGCGCTCAGCGCGGGCGACCCTTCCTGCTCAAACAGCGCCTCAACCGGCACATCATAGATTTCAGCAAGCTGGTTGAGACGCCGACCGGAGGCGTAAACCTCCAGGCTATCAGCCTTCAGCCCATCCAGCGGCTCGGCATCACCGTGGATAGGAATGTGACCGATCTCCAACGCCCAGCCAGCACCGCGAAACACGTGGCCATTTTCGATCAGAGCAGCACCAACACCCGTGCCGAAAAAGATACCAAGAACACTGTTGGCCCCCTGCGCCACACCGCAGGACCGCTCACCTTGCAGCAACAGCACCGCGTCACGCTCCAAGGTTACCGGCACACCCAGCCGCTCCGAAAGCCCTGAAGAAACGCTGACACCATTGAGTTCTGGCAGATTGGCAGCATAGAGCACGCGATCAAAATCGCGATCAACGAACCCTGGCACCGTCATCACAACCGCATCAAAGGCCAAAGCATGGTCGTTGGCGAAGGTTTTGAAAATTTTTTCAAGCGCGCCAAGCGGATCCGAGCACCGCAGCTCACGCGAGGAAACGCGCTGACTGAAGGTCGCTGGTGCGCCATCCAACACCGCGCTCAGCTTCATGGATGTGCCGCCAACATCCGCCACCAAGATTGTGTCGCCATCACTCATTGGCAAAACCCGGTAAGGCGTTTGACGCCGCACTTTCTGACGTTTCGACGCTGTGGAGAAAGCTTCGCAGGGCTGAAGAAAACTCGGACGCATAGCGCGCTTTGCTGGTGCTTTTCGGCGTGATCTCAATAAGCTGAGAGCCGGGCGTGGCATCAGCAATCGCCTGCGCCATCGGCCAGGGGTGCACAGCATCCAGCTGGTGGCCGATCACCTGCACCGGTAATCGCAACGCGTGATAGTCGGCGAATGAAATGCCTGGCCCATCGATTGCAAGGCGCGAGAGCAAGGCCACGGTTGACGCGGGATCCGGTCGGTCAAACTGCCCAAGCAAAGAAGTCGCGTTGTCTGGCGAGGCTGACTTCAGCGCCAGAAAGGGCTCGCTGGCTTCAAATTGGGCGCGACCTTCATCCACCCCATGGGCATCAAGGAAAGCAGCAGCCACTGCAAAGATCGCCATGTTCTCAGGCGCCGTGCGATCAAACCAGGCTGGGCGCGCAACGCATAAAGACCGCGAGCGCAGGGGATTAAGCACCGCGAACCGCGTCGTGATGGCAGCGCCCATCGAGATGCCACCCACATGCGCGCTGGCGATTTCCAAATAGTCCATCAAGGCCAACAAATCATCAGAAAAGGTTGCAATGGAAAGCTCGCTTAGGTCGCCAAGATCACTGGCCCCGTGGCCGCGGCATTCCAAAGCAATGCGGCGAAACCCATCAAAACCGCCCATGACCTCAAAAGGTTGATCAGCCGTTGCACCAAGCCCATGCTGAAAAATAAGCGCTGGTCCATCACCCTCGTCACGATAGGACAGCGTCAAACCCTCATGATCGAAGGTGCGCATCATGCCAACTGCTCCGCCAGCAACGTGGCAACACCCGGCGCATCATCCGCAGAAAGACCGTGGGTGATCAGAGGACCGTTGAAGCCTACATTGCGTAGCCTGTTGATAAAGAAAGGATAATCTAGAACGCCCTGCCCTGCGGTGGTGAAGCCACCATCGGCTGTGCGATCCTTGGCGTGGGCCACGCCGATATGCCCGGCGAGGCGTTCCAACGCTTCAGCGATGATGTGCTGCTGCTCGTCCAGTGAGGCGATCTCAAACAGGTTGGCAGGATCGAAAACGATGGTCAGCGCGTCACTTTCAAGCTCATCAATCAGCCGCTTGGCAGACTCCGCGCTGTTGATAACATTGGCCAATTCCGGTTCGACGCCCAGTTTAACGCCAGCCTCTTCGGCAACTGGCAGCAACTGCTCCATGGCCGCCAAAAGATCGGCCCAAGCTTCTGGCGTTTGGTTGTCCGGGTGATCGGCCCATTGGTCGTCTGCGTTGCGGGATCCCGTGCACAGCGTCACAACAGGTGCCTGGATCGCCGGTGCTGAGCGAATGACAGTCTTAAGATTGTCTATGCCTTGCTGGCGAACCGCCAAATCAGGATGGATCAGGTTCACTGTGCCGGAAACCGCTGCCATCTGAAGACCGTACTTGGCAGCGGCACGCACAACATCAGCTTGCGCGTCGTCAGAAATGTCTTCTGGAACGGACGCCAGTCCAGAGCACGACCAATTGTGCTGAACAGCAGAAAATCCGGCAACCTTCACCGCTCCAAACACAGTATCGGGATCACTGCCAGGAAAGGTTTTGGCGAAAATACCGATCTGCATCAGACCGCTCCATCCGCGGTTGCCACATCCACAGGCTGACCTGTGGCGACCGACTGGCGGATTGCCGCCATCACCTTCATGCTTTGCACGCCATCGACGATGCCCGCCGCTTGCGTTTGTTCCCCACGCGCGCCGCGTGCAAAGCCTTCAACCTGACGCTTGAAGAAATGCCCATCTGCCCCCAACACACGCGTGGTGCTGGCAGTCTCTTCATCAAAAATATCGACCTCGGAGGAGCGGTAGTACCAAGGGTTGAAGGTCTTCGCGAGGATGGCACCATGCTCGCCGTACATCTGGAAGCCTTCATGCCAATCCATGCGAACCGCCACGGTGAGGTCCATATGACCGAGCGTGCCATTGGCAAATTCCACATCCACAAACCAGCAATAAGCGCCAAATTTTTCTGACAGACGCGCCGAAACGCTGGTGATCTCACCGGCCAAATGCCGCATCAAATCAACCAGATGCGAACCATGGGCGAGCATGAAATAGCTTTGCTTGTCCGCTTTGGGATCACCAGAGGGTTTGCGAGCATTGGCCGAGCGCACCGGCAGCGGCTGCACCGCATCGGTGTTGGTATAGCGATGGGTTGAATCGCAATACCAGGCTTTGAGCGCCTGAACCTCACCCATCTTGGTATCGACGAAGTCTTTGGCGGCCTCAATCCCGGGATCGAAGCGCTTCATATGGCCAACTTGCAGGTAGCCACCAGTGCGCGCCACCGCAGCCTCCAGCGCCAAAACATCTTCCACGCTGATCCCCAGCGGTTTTTCGCTGAGGACCGCCTTGCCCGCCTCCAAGGCCTTGATGGACATCGGCACGTGAAACGGATCGGAGGTCGCAATGATGACACCATCGACCTGCGGATCAGCGAGCATCGCATCATAATCGGTGAAAACCTGACCAGCGTCATGGGTCACCGCCATGCGCTGCGCGAGGTCTTCTGCAACATCGCAAATCGCATAAAGCTCAGCGTTCTTGGCCTTCGCGCAGGCCTCAAAATGACCGAATTGGGCGATCGGCCCGGCGCCAAGAACACCGATCCGGAAGGGGGGGGAATCGCTCATTGTCAGGCCGCTTGCGTCTCATGGGTGGCGCTAACTTCATCCACATGGGCGATGCGTTGTTCGCTCAAAGTGTCGAACAGAAGGGCTTTGGAGAGATCGGCCTTGAACCGATAACTCTGGCCGGCTTTCACCTCAGCATCGCCGGAAAGCGACGCGTGGAATTCCGTCCCATCCACTTCAAACAATGCCAATGTCGCCGGACCAGTGGGTTCAGTCACATCCACCGTGCGATCAAACTCCCAGCCCTGATCAATACGATCATCATGAGCAACTTCGGAGGCCAAATGCACCGCTTCAGGGCGAATGCCGAGCAGCACGTCCTGGCCCTCACGCAGGCCAGACACATCCACGTGGCGCGGCACGGCAACCTTCTCGGTGCCATGATCGATGATCCAGCTGCCATCATCCTTTTTCATCGTGCCGGTGAGAAGGTTCATCGCCGGTGAACCCATAAACGTCGCGACAAACGTGTTGGACGGGCGGTCATAAATGTCTTTGGGGGCGCCAAATTGCTGGATGATGCCACCCTTCATCACCGCAATCTTGGTCGCCATCGTCATGGCTTCAATCTGATCGTGCGTCACATATACAATCGTCGCGCCAAGGCGCTGATGCAGCTTCTTGATCTCAACGCGCATATCCACGCGCAGCTTGGCATCCAGGTTAGACAGCGGCTCATCAAACAAAAAGATCTGCGGCTCACGAACCAGCGCCCGGCCCATGGCCACACGCTGACGCTGCCCACCGGACAGCTGGCTGGGGCGGCGCTTCAGCAGATCGGTGATCTTCAAAAGCTCGGCAACCTCGCCGATGCGCTCCATCCGCTTGGCTTTATCAACGCCCGCCATCTCCAGCGAGAAACCAATGTTCCGCTCCACCGTCATCGATGGGTAGAGCGCATAGGACTGGAACACCATCGCGATGTCCCGCTCCTTTGGCTGAAGGTTGGATACATCGCGTCCCGCGATCACCACCTTGCCGGATGTTTGGTTTTCCAGCCCAGCAATGATGTTAAGCAGTGTTGACTTTCCGCAGCCCGATGGCCCGACCAGCACCAGAAAATCGCCGGTGCCAATCTCCATGTCGATGTCTTTGAGCACCTCTGTAGGGCCAAAGTTCTTCTTGATGTCCTGAACAGCAAGGGTGGTCATTATGAGTATCCTTTTTGGCCCTAGGGTCTCGGCCCTAGCCCTTAACGGCGCCCGACATCAGGCCGCGCAGGAAGAAGCGCCCCGCCACGATGTAAACGAAGAGAGTTGGGAAGGCAGAGATCATCGCACCCGCCATATCGACATTGTATTCTTTGACACCGGTGGAGGTGTTCACCAGATTATTCAGCGCCACGGTCACCGGCTGGTCACTGCCTGCCGAGAAGGACACGCCAAATAGGAAGTCGTTCCAAACGCCGGTAAACTGCCAGATGACGGCGACGGTCACGATGGGCCAAGAGATCGGCATCAAAATATGCCACCAGGTGCCCCAAAAGCCTGCACCATCCACGCTTGCCGCCTTCACCAGTTCCTTGGGAACCGAGGCGTAATAGTTGCGGAAAAACAGTGTCGTGAAGCCAATGCCATAGACAACGTGAACGAACACCACCCCAGGGATAGACCCTGCTATGCCCATAATCCCGAGCATGCGCGCCATGGGAATGAGCACGATCTGGAACGGGATGAAGCAGCCGAAAAGTAGCGCTCCAAACACCCAGTCGGCACCCGGGAAGCGCCACATGGTGAGCACATAGCCATTGAGCGCACCAATGCCGACCGAGATCAAAACAGCTGGCACAACGATCAAAAGTGAGTTGACAAAGTACGGCGCCAGCCCGTCGCATTGCACCGAGATACAAGCTTCACTCCATGCCTTCAACCAAGGCGCGAAGGTCAGATCAGCAGGCGGTGCCAGAAGATTGCCACCGCGAATTTCGTCCATGTCTTTTAGGCTGGTGAAGACCATCGACATCAGCGGCACCAGGAAAACCAGCGCGGCAAAAATCAAAACCCCGTAGACCGCGATCCGGCTGAACCGCGCACCCCAATCCACTTTGTCGTCCGATGCGGACGCAGGTTCAAGAGCTGCGACGCTCATTGCGGATCTCCGAATAAAGGTAAGGGACAACCACGGCGGCAATGGCGCACAGCATGATCACCGCACTGGCCGCGCCAAGACCCATTTCATTGCGGGTGAAAGTGGTCGAATACATGAAGGTCGACGGCAACTCGGTGGCAAAGCCTGGCCCGCCTTTGGTGAGTGCGACCACCAGATCGTAACTCTTAATCGCCAGGTGCGCCTGGACCACAAAGGCCGTCAGGAACATAGGGCGGAGCTCCGGCAGGATCACATAGCGGTAGGTTTGCCACGTCTTTGCGCCATCGATTTTGGCCGCGTTCACAATGTCGGTGTTGATGCCGCGAAGGCCTGCCAAAAACAGCGCCATGATGTAGCCAGAGACTTGCCAAACCCCAGCAATAACAACGCAGTAGATGGCCAAATCGTTTTGCACGAGCCAATCGAAGGTGAAATTTTCAAACCCTAAATTGCGCATGAATGTCTGGATGCCGAGACCAGGGTTCAAGATCCATTGCCAGATCACGCCAGTGACGATGAATGAGATCGCCATGGGGTAGAGATAAATTGTGCGCAGCACGCCTTCATTGCGGATTTTCTGGTCAAGCAAGATCGCCAGCGTCAGACCGATGAGCGTTGAGAGCAAGATGTAGAGAATGCCGAAGATCAGCATGTTCTCCACAGCCACTTCCCAACGCGGATTGGCAAAGAGGCGCGTGTACTGGTCGAAGCCGACAAAGTTGAAACGCGGGAACATGCGCGATCCAGTGAAGGACAAAATCACCGAGAAAACGATGAACCCGTAGATGAAGATCGTCGTCAGAATGATCGTCGGCGACAACACCGCAACGGGCATAAAGCGGGCGAGAAGGCGCTGCATCAGGCAGGTCTCCGCTAAGGGGCCAAAGGGCCCCCGAGAATGAGTGAAGCGGACGCCTTTGGGGGATCAGGCGCAACAAACACTCTGCCGCAGGATAATCAGGAATCTAAAAAACCTGCGGCAGAGCTTGATAAACGCGTGCGGCTTAGCGCGCGGCGTTAACAGCGGTGACCAGCGCTTCGACAGCGTCAGCCGACGACATGTCGGAATTGAAGTGCTGGGTGACCGTGTCAACCATAGCACCCTGGATCGAGCTCGGCTGGGCGTGGCCGTGAGCCATGGAGCCCATCAGCGTGCCAGCTTCAGCAGCCGCTGCCATGTCGGAGATCGACTGTTGGCCGCAGGCATCGAAGTTGTCAGGTGAGACATCGGTACGTGCTGGGATTGAACCCTTCACTAGGTTGAAAGCTTCCTGGAAACCTGGGTCAAGAATACCAGCGGCAAGCGCCTGCTGCGCTTCAGCATCGTCCGCATCAACATCGAACATCGCAAAGAAGTCGGTGTTGAAGAGGAACGCACCTTCAGTTCCAGGGGCTGTCGCACACATGATTTCATCACCTGGCGTCAAACCAGCAGCAATGAATTCACCTTTTGCCCAATCGCCCATCAGTTGCATCGCAGCTTCGCCGCGCACAACCATGGCACTGGCAAGGTTCCAGTCACGGCCAGACATGTTGTCATCCACGAAGCCGCGAATGGTGCGCATCTGATCGAACACAGCAACCATGGTGTCAGAGGACAAGGCATCTTCATCCAGATCGATGATCGCAGCCTGATAGAAATCAGGGCCACCAATGCCAAGCACAACATCATCAAAGATAGTGGCGTCCTGCCAAGGCTGACCACCATGGGCCAGTGGGATGATGCCCATACCCTGCAGCTGTTCGGCCACAGCGTTGAACTCTTCCCACGTCGTTGGAACATCAAGATTGTTGGATTCGAAAACCTCGCGGTTCATCCACAACCAATTCGGGCGGTGGACGTTTACCGGAGCGGCAACCCACTCACCTTCATACGTGCCGAACTGCTGAATAGCGGCAGGCACCACATCGTTCCAGCCACCGGCATCGGCCACGTCATTGAGGTTGCCCAGGAAGCCTTCCTGCGCCCACTCCGTAACCTGCATGCCAAGCAACTGAGCAGCGGTCGGTGGATCACCAGCAACAACACGGGCACGCAAGGTGGTGCGTGCAGCGTCACCGCCGCCACCGGCCACAGCCATGTCTTCCCAAGAATAGCCTTCAGCTTCCAGCGAATCTTTCAAGACCTGCACAGCGGCGGCTTCACCACCGGATGTCCACCAGTGAAGAACCTCAACGCCCTCAGCATGAGCTGGGGCCGTTGCGCCAACCGCAAGAGCGGCCACGCATACTGACGATGCGAGCAATTTTTTCATGTTTTTCCATCCCAAGACGGGCACGCTCGGGCGCGCCGCAGGTTTTTGTTTTTGCTTGGGCCCGATGGTGCAACGCACAAAAGACGCACACTCTCGAAACCGTTTTTCTCCCGAGTTTGTTCAGAGTGCAAACAAAGTCGGGTGCTGTCAACCGGCAACTAAGAAGCTGAGAAAGATAATTGGTTTAAGGCATTTAAATCAAGCGCTTAACGCACCATCGGTGTTAGCCGAGACGGCAAAACTTTGCCGATGCATCACGCTGGCAACGCCAACACTGGCAGCCAACACACCCAATTCGCTGGTCCGTAGGGTCGGCGTTTTGAACATGAAACGCAGATGACGGTTGGCTTCGTCATGCACACGCTTGGGATCGATGGAAAACAGCTCTGCTGTCTTGCCACCAATCACGATCTCATCCGGGTTGAGAATGACGCAAAGATTGGCAACGCCCACCGCCAAGCAACGCGCCCAGAGTTCAAACACCCGCCGCGCGTCTGGGTCACCAGTCTTGGCAAGCTCCACGAATGCACGAATGGACGTTGCGTTCACGTGATGGCGCGCGCACATGCGCAAAACACCCTCACGCCCGACAACATCTTCAAACGTTGGCGCAGCGGCAAAATCCACATCATCACCAAGACCACTATCGCCAAGCCCTCCAAAGAAGCGGGCATGGCCGATCTCGCCGGCCACACCCTCCTGGCCACGAAACACCTGGCCCTGATGGAGGATGCCAAGCCCAACGCCACTGTCCATCAAAAAATAGGCCAGTGTACCTGTTGAAGAGGCATCAGCGCGATAGCCTTCGGAGACCGCGCAGGCATTGGCATCATTGTCAAAATGCAGGTTGATCGGGACATCGAACGCTTGCTCGATCATCGTTTTGATATCGACATTGCGCCAATTGAGGATAGGCGCAAACACAATCACACCGTTGGTTTCCACCAAACCGGCAATGGCGACCCCCAGCCCCTCAACAGCTGCAAAATCCAGCGCATTGTCAGCCAAAAGCTGCTCCACCGCCGGGCGCACCAATCCAACCACATAGTCCGGCGTGGCCGGATCAGTGTAGGGAACCGTGAGTGACGCAATCACGTCCGCATTCATATCGAGCGCTACGATACGAAGCTCCGACACCGCAATATCAACACCGATGTAGGTACGCGCGCTGGGATTGAGTTTGAGCACAAAGCCTGGTCGCCCTATCCGCTCAACATCGGCGGTTTCCTCGGTTTCCAGCAACAAATCCCGCTCCACAAGGACAGCCACCAATGCCGAGGCAGTGGAGCGTGTCACTTGAAGTTCCCGCGCAATATCGGCGCGCGAATGCGGCCCGCGCTGAAACAAGAGGTTCAGAACACGGGTTTCGTTGATCGTTCGCAAGAGGTTCGGCGCAGCCATGGGCTTTAGCCGAGCAAAATTCATCCTCGCTGTACAGCCCTCCTCTGCTGACCAGTCTTGTTTCCAGCGGAACAAGGCCCAAAACGCTGAACAAAAAGCATCACAAAGTCAGTTGCAAATCATTCGCAACTAGAATAGTACTTGCAAATCGTTCTCATAATCATTCAAAACTAGAAGCCAATCTCAAGGAGCCTTCGATGCACCGTCCCCCTGCCTCCGGCACGACCACGTCCGAGCTGATACCTCAGCCACCGCGCCTGTCGCGTGTGCGCAAAAGCACTGGTTTCTTCACAATGGTTTTGGGAATAGCGATCGCGCTCCTTTACACAAGCAACTATGTGGCCGCTGAAGAGCGCCTGAAAGTCGTGACAACCTTCACCGTGCTCGCCGACATGGCGCAGAACGTTGCTGGCGATGCAGCCGACGTGGTTTCAGTGACACGCCCAGGCGCGGAAATTCACGGCTATCAACCCACCCCTGGCGACATTCGCCGCTCTCTTGATGCTGATCTCATTCTCTGGAATGGCCTCAACCTAGAACTCTGGTTCGAGCAATTTCTAGATAACCTCGGCGATGTGCCATCGGCCACGCTGACCGAAGGCATAGACCCGATTGCCATCGCCTCTGGCGGATATGAGGGGCAAACCAACCCGCACGCTTGGATGGGTCTGGAGAACGCACTGATCTACGTCGACAACATTGAGCGCGCGCTCAGCGAAGCCGACCCAGCCAATGCAGACACCTACGCCACAAACGCTGCCACCTACAAAGAGCAGATCGAAGAAACCATCGCGCCCCTGCGTGAAGCAGTTCTGGCGATCCAAGAAAGTCAGCGCTGGTTGGTGACGTGTGAGGGCGCTTTCTCTTATCTCGCTCGCGATTTCGAGATGCAGGAACTCTATCTCTGGCCTATGAACGCCGACTCTGTTGGCACACCGCAGCAGGTGCGCCGCGTTATTGACACGGTACGCGCCGAAGACATCCCCGTGGTGTTCTGTGAAAGCACGGTCAACACCGATCCAGCTCAGCAGGTGGCCCGCGAAACCGGCGTGGCCTATGGCGGCGAACTCTATGTTGATAGTCTGTCAGAAGCAGACGGCCCCGTGCCGACCTACCTTGATCTTCTCACCGTCACCTCGCGTACCGTCGCCGAGGGACTGACAGGCAGCATCAATTGAACCAAATCGCCCCTATCTCCCCCGATACAATTGACGTGGTTGGGCTCTCGGCCAGCCACGTTACTGTCACCTACCGCAATGGCGTCACCGCGTTGCATGATGCCTCGTTCGAGGTGCCAACTCACACCATTACAGCTCTTGTCGGCGTCAACGGCGCCGGAAAGTCGACGCTTTTCAAAGCATTAATGGGGTTTTTGCCCCTTGATGGCGGTGACATCTCCATCCTCGGCCAAAGTGTGGCGCACGCCCTTAAAGCAGGCCTTGTTGCGTATGTGCCTCAAGCCGAAGAGGTCGATTGGTCATTTCCAGTCCTCGTCGAAGATGTGGTGATGATGGGCCGCTACGGCCACATGAACATGCTGCGCATTCCAGGCCGCAAAGACCATGAAGCCGTCACGGATGCCCTAGCTCGCGTTGGCATGGAGAGCTTTCGCGACAGGCAGATTGGAGAGCTTTCCGGCGGCCAGCGCAAACGCGTTTTCCTCGCTCGAGCCTTGGCGCAGAACGGCCAGGTGATTCTGCTCGATGAGCCTTTTACCGGCGTTGATGTGCAAACAGAAGAAGCCATCATCACGCTGATGAAAGAGCTTCGCGATGAAGGTCGCATCATGCTAGTCTCCACGCACAATCTCGGCTCGGTGCCGGAGTTTTGTGACCGTGTTGTGCTCATCAAAGGCACCGTGCTCTGTCACGGGCCAACCGAGACGACATTTACCCAAGAGAACCTCGCCAACGCCTTTGGCGGTGTGTTGCGCCACTTCGTTCTTGGCGGCCAAGATCTTCACGATGATGATGATGCCCGTCAGGTGACCATCCTCACCGATGATGAGCGTCCCATGGTCATCTACGACGACAAAACCCGCACCACCAAGGATGGCGAGCGGCCTGGGGACGACGCATGAGCGTGCTCTTCGAGCCCTTCACCTATGGCTACATGCTCAACGCCATGTGGGTATCCGCACTGGTCGGCGGCGTGTGCGCCTTCCTTTCAGCTTACCTCATGCTTAAGGGCTGGTCGCTGATTGGCGACGCACTATCCCACGCTATCGTGCCCGGCGTTGCTGGGGCCTACATGTTGGGGCTTCCGTTTGCATTTGGCGCGTTCTTGGCAGGCGGTTTAGCCGCTGGCGCCATGCTGTTTCTAAGCCAGCGCACGGGCTTGAAGCAGGATGCTATAATAGGCCTCATCTTCACCAGCTTCTTTGGCCTTGGCCTCTTTATGGTCTCTGTATCACCCGTCCCGATTGATGTTCAGACGATCATCCTGGGCAACATTCTGGCCATTACACCGGCCGACACGCTGCAATTGGCCATCATCGGCTTTGTTTGTCTGGCCGTGTTGCTCGCCAAATGGAAAGATTTGATGGCGGTGTTTTTCGATGAAAACCACGCGCGTACCATAGGTTTGAACCCGGAACGTTTGCGCTTCATCTTCTTCGTGCTGTTATCGGCAGCCACCGTCGCAGCGCTACAAACCGTTGGCGCGTTTCTGGTCATCGCCATGGTCGTGACACCCGGTGCGACGGCCTATCTGCTCACTGACCGCTTTCCCCGCTTGCTGGTTCTCTCGGTGGCAATCGGCACCCTCACCTGCTTTTTTGGAGCCTACATCAGTTACTTTCTTGATGGCGCGACCGGCGGCGTCATCGTGGTGCTCCAAACGCTTGTTTTCCTCACCGCTTTTGTGTTTGCGCCAAAGCACGGCTTGCTGGCCAACCGACGCGTGGCACGTCTGGCTGTTGAAGAGAGCGCCCAATGATCGACACGCTTCTTCTGCCCTTCCAGTTCGGCTTCATGCAGCAGGCTTTTTTGATCGCCAGCATTCTGGCCGTCCCAACCGCCATGCTCTCTTGCTTCCTTGTGCTCAAGGGCTGGTCACTTATGGGCGATGCTGTCAGCCACGCCGTGCTGCCGGGCATCGTGCTTGCCTACTTGATCGGGCTCCCGTTGCTTATTGGTGCTTTCATTGCCGGCATGGTGTGCGCTGTGGCCACTGGCTACATCAACGACAATTCTCGCGTGAAGCAGGACACAGTGATGGGCGTGGTCTTCTCCGGTATGTTCGGGCTTGGCCTGGTCATCTATGCAGCAATCACCACGTCACTGCACCTTGATCATATACTGTTTGGCAACATGCTGGGTATCGGCGCTCAAGACCTCTGGACCGCTGGAACCATATCCGCGCTCGTAACGACTGGCCTTCTGATTTTCTGGCGCGATTTGATGCTCCACGCTTTTGACCCAGCCCAGGCCCGCACCATCGGCTTGCCAACCAAATGGCTGCATTACGGACTGTTGGCAGCGCTCTCGCTAACCATCGTTGCCACGCTCAGCGCGGTCGGCATCATCCTTGCTATCGGTCTTCTGATCGCGCCGGGCGCCATCGCGTTCCTGGTGACCAAACGCTTCGCCCCGATGATGATGGTTGCCGTCGGCGTGACGTTGCTTGCCAGCATTGCCGGGATCTATGCCAGCTTCTGGATCGATTCAGCCCCTGCACCCACCATCATCTTGATGCTGACGGCAGTGTTCCTGGTGGTGTTTGTGGCCAAAACCACGCGACAGAACCGCACCGCGCCGAGCGTTATTCCAAAGGCGGCATCGCAGCCGGCGGAATAATCGCCCCTTGTTGTCCGATCACAGCGCAGGCCAACCTGTGCCCTGCTGCCAAAGCTTGCTGGGGTGAGCGTCCTTTAAACCGAGCTGACAAATAGCCAGCATTAAATGAGTCACCAGCGGACGTGGTATCCACAACAAGATCGGCCGCTGGGAACACTGCCTTTGGCAGCGCCTCGCCCTTCCAAAGCCAAGGCCCTTCGGGGCCGTCCTTCAGGGCAACTTCGGGCACATCAATCCGGGCGAACAACTGATCCGGCGCTTCGCCAGGCCACAGCTTGGCTTCATCATCACGCGAAGGAAGACCAACGCTGGTCGCAGCCCACATGGCGCTGATAACCGAACGCGCCTCGTTTTCGCTTTGCCACAAAGCAGGACGGTAATTGCTATCAAAAACAATCACTTTGCCCGCAGCCTTCATGCGAGCGCACAAACCGATCAGGCGTTCCCGTGCATCTGGCGCAAGGATCGCCAGCGAGATCGCAGAAAGCACCAAAACGTCAAACGCTTCGATATCTGCGTCGGACAAACCACCCACATCCAACATGCTTTTGGCCGCCGACTGTGAGCGCCAATAACGAAAGGACCGCTCGCCCGCCTCATCAAGCTCAATGGCATAAATGCCAGGAAGCTTGTTGGCGAACCGCACGACATTCTCAGCACGAACACCTTCTGCCTGCATTGTCTCGATCATGCGATCAGAAAGCTGATCCACACCCAACGCGGTCAAATAGCTCACCTCGACATCAAGGTCTTGGCAGCAGCGTGCTAGGTAGACGGCAAAATTCAGCGTATCGCCAGCAACCCCCATCGCCACGCGACCATCGACAGCGCCAAGATCGGAAAGCTCGATCATGCACTCGCCAAGCGAGGCAACGCGGATGGGGCGATTAAGATGGGCGAGCGGGGCAAACGGATCAGAATAAGTCATGGCTCTGCCTTACCGGGAGACTGGCCAACGGCAAAGCCCCCGCCGCCCGACGGAGAACCAGCATAATTGCTGGACACCAACTATTTTTTGGGCCTACCGTTCGACTCTGATCACCCGCCTGAAAGTATCATGGCCACCGGCACTCAGCCCTCTTCCACCGACTGGACGCAAAACCGCGATGGTTTGGCGCTGGAGCTGGCCAATCTTGCATCCCAGGCGGGCCGCGCCGTGATGGCGATCTATGCTGATGGCTTTGAGGTGATCGACAAATCCGACGGCTCACCGCTCACCCGTGCTGACCTTGCCGCTGATGAGATCGTCGCCAAAGGCCTGAACGCTCTCGCCCCTTCCATTCCTGTGCTTTCTGAAGAAAGCGCTGAAACCGTGGAACCGTCTGCGTTGGGCGATGTGTTCTTTGTGGTCGATCCGCTGGATGGAACGCGAGAGTTCGTGGAAAAAAACGGCGAGTTCTCGGTCAACATTGCGCTGGTCGAAAGTGGTGTTCCGACAGTCGGCGTTGTCTACGCCCCAGCCCACGACAAAATGTGGCTGGCTGGCGATACCGCCTTTGCCGCCAAGGTGCTCCCTGGTGACGCCGTTGGCAAAGACGATATCAACGCCATCACCACCTGCCCCGAGCCCGACACACCAATCCGCGCCGTCGCCAGTCGTTCCCACCGCGACGCGAAGACCGAAGCCTTTCTGGGGAAGATGAGCGGATGCAACACCACCACCATTGGCTCAGCGCTGAAATTTTGCTTGGTCGCCGAGGGCAAAGCCGACGTTTACCCACGCTTCGGCCCAACCATGGTTTGGGACACCGCGGCTGGGATCGCCGTCTTGCACGCAGCAGGAGGTATGGTGCTGGACGAAGATGGCGAACCCATGCGTGTGCATTTCGGCAAAGACGGATGGCGCAATGGTGCCTTCACAGCCTGGGGCTGCGAAAAACTGAAAGAACAAACGGACAAGAATGGCTGATCGACGCGAGCGAAACAGGAAAAAACTGACAATGCGCTACACCCCCGCCGAAGACCGATACGACCGCATGGTGTACCGCCGCTGCGGCGCGTCCGGTTTGCAGCTACCAGCCATTTCGCTCGGGCTCTGGCACAATTTTGGCCACGATACGCCACACCAGGTGAAACGCGATCTCTGCCGCACTGCGTTTGACAACGGCATCACCCATTTTGATCTGGCCAACAATTACGGTCCGCCGCCGGGAAGTGCAGAAGAAGCCTTCGGCGAAATACTGCGCACCGATTTTGCAGGCTATCGCGATGAGCTCATCATATCATCGAAAGCCGGTTACCTCATGTGGCCCGGCCCCTATGGCGAGTGGGGATCACGCAAATATCTGATCTCGTCTTGCGACCAGAGTTTGAAGCGCATGGGCCTCGACTATGTGGACATTTTCTACTCCCACCGCTTTGATCCCAACACACCACTGGAAGAAACCATGGGCGCGCTGGATCAGATCGTACGATCCGGCAAGGCGCTTTATGTAGGCATCTCGTCCTACAATTCGCAGCGCACCCGCGAAGCTGTCGCCATTCTTGAACGCCTTGGAACACCCTGCCTGATCCATCAGCCAAGCTACAATCTGTTCAACCGCTGGCTGGAACGTGATGGTCTAAAAGATACGCTGAAAGATCTTGGCGTCGGGTCGATTGCCTTCACGCCATTGGCGCAAGGCCTTCTGACCAAAAAGTATCTGGGTGGAGTTCCTGAAGGCAGCCGAGCAGCGCAAGACAAGTCTCTCGATCCCAGCTCGCTGTCAGAGGCAACGCTGGCCTCCATCCGTGGTCTCAATGCGATTGCTGGAAAGCGCGGCCAGACGCTGGCCCAAATGGCCATCGCCTGGGTGCTTCGCGACGGCGGCATCACCACCGCGCTGATCGGTGCGTCAAAGACGTCTCAGATTGAAGACTGCGTTGGCGTGGTCAGCAATATGGCGTTTTCCACCGAAGAACTGGCCGAAATCGACCAGTTTGCCTATGATGCCGACATCAATCTCTGGGAGCAGTCCTCAGAGGGCGTCTGACCCCGGCACCTCTTCGCCTTGCTCCAAAAAACGCCGTGCCTCTTCGGCTGTCTCGAAGATGTGCGGCGCTCGCGTCAACGTTTGTCCAAGCTTCAACCGCATGAATGCTGAGGATGAATAGCGCGTCACACGGGCATAGTACCGGTCTTCAAGATCAGCGACCATTTCCGCGTAATCCTTAGCGACATCTTCCTCAATGCGCGTGCCGTCATAATTGACAATGACGTCGACGGCCCGCTCATGCGGCGTCAGCAAGGCCTCAACACGCGCTCCAATCTGATCAACATCATCACGTGTGCGAATACGCAGCTTCTCAAAATTGATGAACAGCCGGTTGGTTGCAGCGTCCAGCGCAATGCGATCCTCCAGGTCGAGATGTAAGAGATCAATCCTTAGCCCCATGGGTTCGGGCGCAAAAATACGTGCGTCCATCACGTCCGGCTCATCAACAAGCGGCGCAAAATCCATCTGGTCCAAAATATCGCGTTGCACATCGATGCCCGGTGCAATCTCTGCCAACCGCAGCCCTTCTTTGGTCAGTTGGAAAACACAGCGCTCGGTAACAAACAGCACCGGCGTGCCAAGGTCCGCCGCACGCGTGCCGGAAAACGTCACCTGCTGCACCTGTTCCAGGAGTTTACGTGCTTTGCCTTCGGTGGAGATGGAGAGCGTCTGATCGGCAAGATCAACCGCCAAACCACCGGCGGTGAATGTGCCGGTGAACACGACCTGGCGTGCGTTTTGGCTGATATTGATGAAGCCGCCAGCCCCGGCGAGCCGTGGTCCAAACCGTGAGACGTTCACATTGCCGACCGCATCGACCTCCGCCATGCCAAGCACGGCCAGATCGAGCCCGCCACCATCGTAAAAGTCGAACTGTTGGTGCTGGGGAAGGATCGCGTCCGTGTTGATCGCCGCACCAAAATCCAATCCCGATGCAGGTTGCCCGCCCATCACTCCCGGCTCGGCGGTCAGGGTGACATGCTCCAGCAAGCCTTCTTCAGCCGCCACGGCCGCCACCCCTTCAGGCATGCCAATACCCAGATTGACCACACCATTGACCGGTAACTCAAAGGCTGCACGCCGCGCGATAATTTTTCGAGGGCCCATCTCCATAGCCGGAGCCGCACCAGGTGGTCCGCGAAATCGACCGGCAAACAGATGCGAATAGGCCGTGGCAAAGGTCTGCATGTGATCCTGCTGCTCGGCGACCACCACCGCGTCGACCAGAGTTGCCGGGATCTGTACCTCGCGTGGGTTCAAACTGCCCCGCGCTGCAATACGCTCCACTTGAACAATGACCACACCGCCGGAGTTGCGCACCGCCATCGCCTGCGCCAGCCCATCAATAACGAGTGCCTCGCGCTCCATAGATATGTTGCCAGCGGGGTCAGCGGTTGAGCCGCGCAAAAGCGCAACGTCGATCGGGAAGGCCTGGTAGAAAAGATACTCCTTACCGCCGACAGCCATGACGCTGACCAGATCTTCACGTGTATTGGCGTTGATTTTGCCGCCTTCCACACGCGGATCGACAAAGGTGCCAAGCCCGACATGGGTGAGCGTGCCCGGCTTACCGGCGGCAATGTCACGGTAAAGGTGGCTAACCACCCCTTGCGGGAGGTTGTAGGCCTCAATCAGACCATCAACTGCCAGCCTGCCAACCTTTGGGATCAGCCCCCAATGGCCACCGACCACGCGCTTCAATAGCCCGGGATGACCAAGATGGTTGAGCCCACGATCTTTGCCATCGCCCTGCCCTGCTGCAAAGAACAACGTCAGATCGCGTGGTGCTGCTGTTTCGATAAATCGCTGCTCCAAGGCACCAAGCAGTGCCTCTGGAACACCAATCCCGACAAAACCCGACGTCGTGACTGTATCGCCGCTGCGCACCAAAGCTGCCGCATCTGCTGCGCTTAATATTTTGTCTTTCATCTCCCGCCCTTTTTGGACGACATCCTAGCCAGTCACTCTGGCCTGTCGAGGGAGGTACATCACCAAACGGAGTATGGGTTGAAATACGCATCGCCAAAAGTCTGATTCGCAAAATGTGCGAAAATAAAGTCAGTATATAAATCAACTTTGAGTAAAATGAGTAATACTTATCGTTGCGTAAACAATAAAGTGCGGCCACCATGCTATCTGCATTCAGTACCGAAAAGCCTGAATGGTCGTTAAGAAGCAAAACGCCCTTGGCTCAACGCGCCAAAAAATTCCTTCACCGTCAATTCCAAATAATTTTTCTTTCAATTTTCATTGTTGGCGTAGCTACATTCGCGATCCTTAGTAAAATTGATAATATGTATACGGCAACGACATTGGTTGCCATCGATACAGGCGCCGATCGATTGATCGCATCGTCGGGCAACACCTCTGTGTTCCAGCTGGCAAGCAGTTTGGTCGATAGTGAAGTGGAGATACTGCGGTCGTACGACACGGTGCGACAGGTCATTGGTGATTTGCCAACGTCGGCACATACATCGACCAATCAATCAACGACGTTTGGAGGCCTTGTGTCGCTGATTGCTTCAGCCACAGCCAGGTCAACCGAAGCTCCCTACAATGAAACCCGCATGGTCATCGACCTTGTTGAACGAACAACGGTCGAACGCTTAGGGCATTCCTTTGTTGTTGGCGTAAACGTCTCGGATGCATCGCCAGAGCGCGCAGCCCAGCTCGCAAATGCCCTGGCCGAAAGCTACTTGGACGTACGTCGAGAAACCAGATCGGCAACAGCCCACGCAGCAGAGGCCGTTCTCGCCACACGCGTTTCTGACCTTGATGCCAATCTTCGATCCATTGAGGGGCGCATCGATGACATGTTGCTGGCAGCAGCCGCCGCCAATCTGTCACGTCAAGAGGGGGTAACCACGGCGCACACCAATGCCGTGGCCGATGTGTTGGCAGACTTGGCTAGCCAACGTCGTGCGCTGTTTGCTGAGAGGGCAGAGCTTACTCTCTTGCTACAATCTGAACCGAAAGTAGATGACAGCGGCGACAGCCCACTAAGGGTCAGGCGTTCTCAAATCGATGAACAGTTGAACGCTTTGGAGACGATAACAGCCGATGCTCGCCTTCAGCTACAGCGCTTCCTCAACACCGAAGATCTTGGACCCAGCCTCACGCTTTCCGTACAGCGTTTGCAAGAGGAAGCGCAGACCACCCGCCAGGTTTTTCACGACGCGCTTGAGCGATGGAGAGATGTCCAACTTCTAACGTCGCATCAAACCCACCAAGCACGCATTCTCTCACACGCCATTCCTCCTTTGGAGAGCGACCAACCTACCAAGCTTTATGTTGGCGTGGCGGGACTGGCGCTCGGTCTCGGTGTAGGCGTTGGCCTGGGGCTCGTTCGTGAGCAAATGTTTCTAGGTGTTTTCGACGCTGACACGATCGAACGCGCGACACCTCTACAGATCGTCTCTTTGCTTCCAACGGTGTCACGGTTCGATGCCAATGCGCCACAAGACCTGGTCATCACACAGCCAGGATCACGCTTTGCCGACGGCGTTCGTCGTATTGCGCGAACACTGGATTCCACAGTTGATCTTGAACAACGTTATGAGCGAGCACTTTGCGTTCTGATGACATCGTTTAATGCAAACGAGGGCAAATCTACGCTGGCCTTGGCCTACGCCATGCATGAGGCGAAATCAGGCAAGTCGACATTATTAGTCGACGCCGATCTACGCCAGAGTGCTTTGTTTGATCGACTAAATTGGCAACTCGACACGCAAGGCCAACAATTTTCCGATGTACTGGCAGGCCAAGGTACATTGGCAGATATTGGCAGTTTGACCTTTCGCGATCCGGAAACTGGCATGGATGTTTTGGGAGACACCAGACCGCCTTATGGGTCTACCGAAACGCTTTTAACAAACGAGCGCTTTGCAGATCTCATCAACGCGGCGAAGTGTAAATATGATGTGGTCGTGATCGACAGCGCACCAGTTGCACAGGCAACCGATGCGCGCCTCTTGCTCAGCTACGCTGATATCGTCGTGATGGCCATCCGCTATGGCCGAACGAGGCTGCCGATGATCCAGAAAACGTTGCAGCGATTGGGGCAGCACCCCGCCCCACCCATTTTGGGCGCGCTCACGTTTGTCAAACCGGCAAACGCAGATACCTAAGAGGCGCTAAGCGCTTCTTCGCACAGGACCCAAAGTCTCACGCAGCATAATCCGCGTTTTCAACAGCGTACTCGGCCCCGAATGTTGCCCGCCCAGCATGCCAATCAAAATGTCCGCCGCTCGCTTGCCCATCTCGCGATGTGGCACATGCACGGTGGTCAACCGCGGTGTAGAGATTTGTGCCAGTTCAATATCGTCAAAACCGGTGATAGAGACCTCGTCTGGAACGGTAAGGCCCATTTGGCGTGCCATATCCAGGGCACCAACTGCTAAAACGTCATTGCCACACATCACGGCAGTCGGTGGGTCTGCACGCTCCATAAGCGTACGAAAGGCCATGGCCCCGCTTTCAATCGAATAGTTCACGTCCAGCACCGACAAACTGCCTTGCCCGATACCGCTTGCACTCAAAGCTTCTCGGATACCCTCAAGGCGCTCTCGGGCACGATCATTGTGCGTGCGGTGAGCTGAAATGACGCCCATACGTTTATGACCAAATTCCAATACCTTCTCAGCAAGCCCACGCATCGCAGCACGGTTGTCAAAGCCGACAGATGATGCATCAACGTCACGATTGTAGGTCCACGCGTTGACAAACGGCAGACCTCGCTTGGCCAAAAACGCGTAAATGTCTGGATCACGATCGTAGCCGATGAGCATCAGCGCATCGACACCACGTGCCACCAGATTGCGAATCTGCTGCGCTTCCAAATCTTGCCGGTAGGCCGAGCTGGCGACCAGAAGCGTGTAGCCAAACTCACCCAACTCTTCCTGAAAGGCTTGAAGACCACGCGCGAAAATCGCGTTTTCCATGGTTGGAATGATCGCACCTATGGTGCCGCTCTTATTGGCCGCCAGCGTTTTTGCGCTAAAATTTGGGGCATAGCCCAACTCGTCTACAGCCTTGAAAACACGCTCACGGGTCGCTTCAATAACAAGGTCTGGCTCATTCAAACAGCGTGAGACTGTTGCTGTCGAAACACCGGCTACACGGGCAACATCTTGGATGGTGGGCCCAGCGCGACGGCGCTTTTCCAGCCCTTGAATCTTGGGTCTTTCCGCGATTGCCATTCTGGATGCTTTCTTGCGCCACCTATGCTGTTCGATGACCAAGCGCACCCTAGAGGACGTCTCGTGCCAAAGGAAGCCTTGTACAAAATGTCACAGGAGGGGTTTACACAGCGCAATGTAAGCGCTTACATATTTGGAATGGTGCAACCAAGGAAAAGAAAAATGTACTTTGCACTCGCCGCTTTGCTGTTCCTCGCCTTCGTCGGAAACGTTGTGTCCGGTTCGATTGATGGTTCGGCCATTCTAAGCAACGTGCAGGAAATGCTGCTGCTTTTTGCCGCCGCGATTAGTTTCTCGGCTGCAATCCTCGTCGCCGAGGCTAAGGCGAAATCAAAAAATGAAAAAACAGACTGATCCCTAGGGAGGACAACATGAACGATACAAAACAGATCAAGTCGCTGGAACGACGCAATTTTATGCGCCTTGCTGCCAAAGGCGGCTTCACGGCTGCTGTGGTGGCAGGTGCTGGCGGCATGCTGCTAACAGACGAAGCTATGGCGCAGACCGCTGCTGAAGAGCGCGAGCGTGAGGCTGCAGCCGATCACGTCATGACGCTGGCCACGGCCTATGTGCTGGGTGCATCGCGCAGCTACCCCATCATGCAACTGGACTTGAAAGAAAACATCCAGAACATGACCAACGGCAAGGTGTATGTACGCCTCGCTCCCGGTGGTCAGCTTGGCGCTGGTGGTGCATTGGCGCAGGCCGTGCAGGGTGGCACAATCCAGTGTGCACAGCACAGCCTGGCAAACTTTGCACCGTTTGCATCCGTGGTTGACCTCATCAACCTGCCTTACTTCTGCGGTTCCAACCAGCGCTTCACCAACCTGACGTCGTCCGACGCATGGAAGGCTGAAGTTGACCCCAAAATCGCAGCGTCAGGCTTTAAAGCGCTGTTTTACATCGTGATCGATCCACGTGTTGTGGCTGTTCGTCAGGGTGGCAACGCGGTGATCACACCAGGCGATCTGTCGGGCGTGAAGTTCCGCGTGCCTGGTTCTGCGATGCTTCAGCAGTACTACCGCATGGTGGGTGCGAACCCGACGCCAGTGGCATGGGGCGAAACACCATCTGCTATCCGCCAGGGTGTTGCCGATGCGCTGGACCCATCTGTGGGTGCGCTACACGTGTTTGGCTTCGGCGAAATCCTCAGCCACGTGACCTTCACGCAGGCAGTTCCTGACAGTCAGGTCTACTCCATCAATCTTGAGTGGTTCAACAGCCTGCCTGCTGACGTTCAGGAAGGCATTGAATTTGCTGGCGAAGTGACCCAGCATCAGAACCTTTCGAAAGTCCCATCGGCACGCTCCTACGCCATGTCACAGCTGATTGAGAACGGGGTGGAATTCCACAGCCTGTCCGATGATCAGCTTGCAGAATGGCAGGATGCTGGCGGCTATCAGAACAGCGACTGGGACACGTTCAAAACGGACCTGGCAGGCGATATGGATACGTTCACACGTCTGGAAGAGGCAGCTGGAACACGCGGTCGCTTCTACGTCCACGACGCCTAAGCATCGCTTTGCGGTCGGCGCCTTGTTGGCGCCGACCCACCATCCCCCCGCACCATAACGCATTGCACCCGCATGCTCGGCAGTCGCTGAGCGCGCGATGCATCTTGGCCGCACGCGAGGAACTCATGACGGCACTGTACAAGGCAATTGATAAGAATGGCGAGCGGTGGTTGCTGCTCATGTTCTACGTGATGCTCGTTGGAACCATGTTCATCGAAGTGGTGCGCCGCGAGGTGTTTTCTTACTCGTCCATCTGGGGCGAGGAGATCGTGCGCTACTGCTTCATCTATCTTGCATGGATCGGCGCAGCTGCCGCCGTTAAAGAGCGCGGCCACATTCGCATCGATGTGATCATGAATTACATCGGCCCGCGCGCCAAAACGCTTCTCTACATGTTCGGCGACATTGCGATGTTCGTGGTCGCCTTGATCGCTCTCTACTGGTCCTGGGAATCGGTCCACGTCTCCTGGAAATTCCAGTCTGTTAGCCATGGCCTGCGGGTCGGCATGTACTTCTTCCTTTTCGCGGTGCCCTTTGGTTTCGCGCTCGTCACTTTCCGCCTCGTGCAGTCCTTCCTGCGTGATCTCAACGACCTTCGTCACGGCCGCCCGGTCTACGAAGGCGACAAACTGTTCGATTAGGGAGGGCTCAGATCATGATGTGGCAACAACTCGGCGCAGCCGAACTCATCCTTGGCTGGGACTTTTACGCTCCCGTTATTCTTTTCGTTGTTCTCGTTGCGTTGGCCGTACCTGTCTGGGCGGCTATCGGATCAGCCACCATCTTGATGTTGGTTTGGTCGCAAGCGCTTCCTCTCAGCCTTGTCGGCGAGAAACTGTTTTCAGGTATCGACGCCTTCGCGCTAACCGCTGTACCGCTCTTCATCCTCACTGGCGATGTGCTGGTGCGAACGGGGCTTAGCCGAAAGTTCTTGGATGTTGCTGAGGCGCTGACCTGCTGGGCCAAAGGTGGCTTTGGCTCTGCCACGGTTCTCGTGTGCGGCATGTTCGCAGCCATCTCTGGCTCCGACGCTGCTGGTGCTGCCGCGGTGGGCCGCATGACCATCGACCGTCTGGTGGAAAGTGGATATCCGCGGCCCTATGCCTGTGCACTGGTCGCAGCCGGCGCCTGTACCGGCATCCTTATCCCGCCGTCGATTGCCTACATCATTATCGGCCTCGTGCTGGGCGTTGCGGTGTCCACGTTGTTCCTGGCGGCCGTGATCCCGGGGCTTCTGATCCTGTTCTCCATCCTGGTCACAAACATTGTGATGAACCGTCTCAACCTCTGGGAGGGTGGCGGCATCATGACGACCAGCGAATGGGCTGCGAACCTTTGGCAAACCATCAAGTCCGGTTGGTACGCTTTCCTTGTTCCAGGCATCATCTTCTACGGCATTTTTTCTGGTCGTTTGACGCCCACTGAGGCTGGCGCTGTGGCGGTCGTGGTGACCATCATCATCGGCTTCATCATCAAGACTCTGAAGTTCTCCGACTTCCCGGCCATGCTGGTGAGCTCGGCGAAAGTGAACGGTGTGATCCTCCCGATCATCGCCTTTTCCATTCCGCTGGCCGAAGCGCTCGCCATCATTGGTGTGCCGCAAGGCTTTGTTGGGGCGCTGACATCGGTCAGCGATAACGAGTACATCCTCATCCTGATGATGGTGATCATCCTCATCTCAGCTGGCTGCGTGATGGAGACAACGCCAAACATTGTGATCCTGGCACCGATCCTCTGGCCGCTCGCGCAAGAGATCGAAATGAACCAGATCCAGTTCTGCATCATGATGATCACAGCGCTTGGGGTGGGCTTCATTACACCGCCCCTTGGGCTCAACCTGTTTGTGGTGTCGGGGATAACCGGCGAGTCGATTTTGAAGATCGCCTACCGCGCCATCCCCTTTGTCTTCTTCATGCTGATTGTGACGCTGATGATCGCCTACATACCGGCCTTCTCAACGTCTCTTCTACCAGATAATTTCCGATAGGACGTGCGTTCAATGACTGTTGAATACCTGAAGAAAGCCCCGCTCACAGCTGAGAGTGATGCGTCGGACACCAACAAGATCGTTCAAACCATCCTCGACGAGATTGAGGCTGGCGGCGACGAGAAAGCGTTGGAGTATGCTGCCAAGTTCGACAAATATGATGGGCCGGTTTTGCTCACGGATCAGGATATCGCGGCGGCATCGGCTCAAGTCCCTGATAGGTTGAAACGGGACATCGATTTTGCCCATGCCAATGTGAAGCGCTTTGCCGAGGCACAGCGCAGCACGCTGCAAGATGTTGAGGTGGAAATCGTGCCTGGCTTGGTGGCAGGTCAGCGCACCATCCCAGTCTCAGCGGCAGGTTGTTATGTGCCTGGTGGGCGCTACAGCCACATCGCCAGCGCAATCATGACGGTAACCACTGCCAAAGTGGCAGGCTGCGACCATATCGTTGCCTGTTCACCACCTCGCCCAGGTGTCGGTATTAACCCAGCCATCGTTTACACCGCACACAAGTGCGGTGCTGACAAAATCCTCGCCATGGGTGGCGTTCAGGGCGTCGCGGCGATGACCTTCGGTCTCTTCGGCTTGCCCAAGGCAAATATCCTTGTTGGCCCTGGCAACCAATTTGTAGCCGAAGCCAAACGCATTTTGTTCGGACGCGTCGGCATCGATATGATTGCTGGCCCCACAGACAGTCTGATCCTTGCCGACAAGACAGCCGATCCGAAGGTGGTGGCAGCTGACCTCGTTGGTCAGGCCGAGCATGGCTACAACTCGCCGGTTTGGTTGATCACGGATGATCGCTCGCTTGCCGAAGAGGTCATGCGTCTGGTGCCGGAACTGATCAACGATCTGCCAGAGGTCAATCGCGACAACGCCACCGCCGCCTGGCGCGATTATGCCGAGGTTATGTTGTGCTCGAACCGAGACGAGATGGCCGCAACATCGGACTCCTACGCGCCTGAGCATTTGACCGTGCAAGCCGATGATTTGGATTGGTGGCTGACCCGCCTCTCCTGCTATGGCTCGCTGTTCCTGGGCGAAGAAACGACGGTTGCCTTTGGTGACAAAGCCTCTGGCACCAACCATGTGCTGCCAACCTCCGGAGCGGCGACATACACCGGTGGTCTGTCGGTCCACAAATTCATGAAGATCGTGACCTGGCAGCGAGCCACCCGCGAAGGCGCCAAACCGGTGGCTGAAGCCACGGCGCGCATTTCGCGACTTGAAGGCATGGAAGGCCACGCCCGCACAGCCGATATTCGTTTGCACAAATACTTCCCCGACGAAACCTTCGATCTGACGGCGAATGATTGAGCCGTCTGCCCTTTTTGATGTCAAAGGCCGCGTTGCCTGCGTCACAGGAGCCAGCGCCGGCCTTGGCCGTCGTGCGGCGCTTGTGCTGGCGCGCGCTGGAGCGCATGTCGTCGGCGTTGCCCGTCGTCGATCTGCACTTGACGATCTTCAAACCGAGGGCGGAGACACTGTGCGCGGCGTCGAAGCCGATTTGTCCGACCGCTCGACACTGAAGGATGTGGCGAGACAGGTTGCTGAGCCCTTTGGGTCACCCACAATCCTTGTTCACGCCGCTGGTATCAACAATCGCGAGCCAGCAGACGAAGTCACGCCCGAAGGTTGGGATGTGACGATGGACTTGAATCTCGCCACCCCTTTTTTCTTGAGCCAAGCCTTGGTGCCGGCCATGCGTGAAACCGGTTGGGGCCGCATCGTGAACTTTGCAAGCCTGCAGACCACGCGCGCCTTTCCTGGTGGCATATCCTATGGCGCCTCAAAGGGCGGCATCGGTCAGCTAACACGCGCCATGGCCCAGGCATGGTCATCTGATGGCATCACCGCCAACGCCATCGGCCCTGGTTTCTTCCGCACTGAACTCACCGCTGCCGTCTTCGACGATCCAGAGCGCGCAGCGCGCAACGCCGCACAAACCTGCATTGGGCGCAATGGCGAGTTGGACGATCTTGATGGCCCCCTCCTCTTTCTGTGCTCGCAGGCCTCCGCCTATGTCACCGGCCAAGTGCTGATGCTCGACGGGGGTTACACAGCCAAATGAAGGCCCTCGTCTACACCGGACCAAAAACCCTTGAGTACCGCGAGGTAGCTGACCCCGTTGCATCAGCTGGCGAGGTCTTGGTGCGCGTGGAGAGCGTTGGCATCTGCGGCTCAGACATGCATGCCTTTTTGGGCCACGATGAGCGTCGCCCTGCCCCGCTCATTCTGGGCCACGAGGTCAGCGGCACGCTTACGAGTGGGCCGAACAGCGGGCAACGCGTGACGGTGAACCCGCTTGTGACATGCGGCCACTGCAAAGCGTGCGTGTCCGGGCGCGATAATCTTTGTCCCGACCGCCAGATCATCTCCATGCAACCGCGCGAAGGCGGGTTTGCTGAGCAACTAACGATGCCAGAGCGAAACCTGGTTGCGTTGCCCGATACCATCAGCACAGATCAAGCTGCCTTGGCTGAGCCCATCGCTTGCGGTTGGCATGCGGTGCGTGTTGGCAAAACACTGCTTTCAAACCCCAGCAATGCCCTCGTCATGGGTGGCGGTGCGATTGGCCTGGGAGCAGCGCTCAGCTTGCAGGCTCAGGGCATCGAAGATGTTCTTATCATTGAGCCCAACACGACCCGCCGGGCTTTTCTGGAAGAGAAATGCGGACAGAAAACCAAGGCACCTGAAGCGCTTGGCGATACCCATTTCTTCGACATCATCATCGATGGCGTCGGAATCGAAGCCTCGCGTGCACAAGCCAGCGCCCATGCAACACCGGGCGGTGTGATCGTCCATATCGGACTTGGCAGTTCAAGTGGCGGCCTTGATGTAAGGCGGATGACGCTTCAGGAAATCGCGTTCATCGGCACCTACACCTACACCGCACAAGACTTTCGCGACACCGCACAAGCGATGTTCGATGAGCGCCTTGGCGCACTCAACTGGACGCAAGATTGGCCACTGGAAAACGGCCAAGCCGCTTTTCAGGCGATCCGTTCAGGTGAGGTAGCCGCGCCAAAAATCATTCTAAAACCAAACACTTGAGGAGACATCGATGTCTGAAATCCCGCACCTTCTTGTTCATGAGCAGGCCGACAATGTCGGCGTGGTTGTGGTCGAAGGGCTGACCGCTGGCACCGACATGTTGTGCTGCATCACCCACGACAATTCCACGTTTCGACTAACCGCCAAGCACGACGTACCGATTGGCCACAAGGTCGCGCTGAAAGATCTGAAAACAGGCGATACTTGCATGAAGTATGGCGAAGATATCGGCAAAATTATCGCTGATGTCGGCCAGGGCGAGCACCTGCACACTCACAATTGCAAAACCAAGCGCTGGTAGGACCGAAACCATGGCATCGAAATACGAAAACATCACCTTCCATGGCTACCGCCGCGAGAATGGCCGCGTTGGCGTCCGCAATCACGTTGTGATCCTGCCCGTGGATGATATCTCCAACGCAGCCTGTGAGGCTGTCGCCAACAATGTCAAAGGCACGATGGCAATCCCCCACGCCTATGGTCGGTTGCAGTTCGGCGAAGATCTGGAAACGCATTTTCGCACCATCATTGGCACCGGCGCCAACCCTAATGTCCACTCAGTCGTCGTGATCGGCATTGAGCCAGGTTGGACCAAACGCATCGCTGACGGCATTCGCGAAACAGGCAAGGAAGTTGCTGAGTTCTCGATTGAGCAGAAAGGTGACTTTGAGACGATCCGCGCAGCAAGTTGGGCAGCCAAGGACTTCGTGCACAAGGCAACCGAAGTGCAGCGTGAAGAGTGCTCGATCAAAGACCTTTGGGTGTCCACCAAATGCGGCGAGTCCGACACCACCACCGGTCTTGGCTCCTGCCCTACCGTCGGCAACATGTATGACAAGCTGCTGCCAGAGGGCATCACGGGCTTCTTTGGTGAAACATCAGAGATCACTGGTGCAGAACACATCTGTCAGAAGCGTGCCATCAACGAAGAAGTTGGCGAGCGCTGGTACAAAATGTGGAAGGCCTATCAGGATGACGTGATCTTCGCGCATCAGACCGATGATCTTTCGGACAGCCAACCAACCAAAGGTAATATTGAGGGTGGCCTGACCACCATCGAAGAGAAAGCCTTGGGCAATTTGGAAAAAATCGGACGGACGTCGAAATACATCGACATTCTGGAACCAGCTGAAGCCCCTGGACAAGGCAACGGTCTGTACTTCATGGATTCATCCTCAGCTGCTGCTGAGTGCGTGACGCTGATGGCCGCCGGTGGCGCTGTCATTCACACCTTCCCAACCGGGCAAGGCAATGTGGTCGGCAACCCCATCGTGCCAGTGATCAAAATCACCGCAAACCCGCGCACCGTGCGTACGATGAACGAGCATGTGGATGTGGACGTTTCAGGCATTCTTCGCCGCGAACAGACCATTGATGAGGCTGGCGATGCATTGATCGAGATGATCCGCCGCACAGCCAACGGGCGCAACACAGCCGCTGAGGCTCTTGGTCACCGCGAATTCTCGATGACCAAGCTCTATCGCAGCGCCTAACGTCTCCACCCTTGCGGGCGGCGTGATGAACGCCGCTCGCCATCAGGACAAACGTATGAGCGACAAGGTTCGCATCAGCATTGACGAGGCGAACGTGCTGGTATCGTCAGCCTTCACGGCCAACGGCGTTCCAGCGGACACGGCTGCGAGCGTTGCCCGTGCATTGGTTGGCGCTGAGGCCGAAGGTCAATCCGGCCATGGGTTCTCGCGCATTGATGATTATGTGGCGCAGGTCTTAAGCGGGAAAATTGATGGCACCGCGAGACCAGCAACCTCAAACCTTGCACCTTCCAGCCTGTTGACAGACGCAGGCTTTGGCTTTGCCTACCCGGCGCTTGAGCAAGCTGTCGCCCACGGCGCACACATTGCCAAAACCCAAGGCGTGGCAACCATGGCTGTCACCAATTCCCACCATTGCGGCGCGCTCTCGCAGCATGTTGAAGCGCTGGCGAGCCATGGTTTGGTGGCCATGATGTTCGCCAATGCTCCAGCGGCTATTGCGCCGTGGGGGTCATCCAAGCCTGTGTTCGGCACAAACCCCATCGCTTTTGCTGCACCACGCACCAATGCATCGCCCTTGATTATTGATCTTTCCTTGAGTCGTGTGGCCCGGGGAAAAGTTATGCACGCGGCAAAATCCGGCACGGACATCCCTGATGGCTGGGCTTTGGATGCGCAGGGCGATCCCACCAACGACCCAAAAGAGGCTCTTGAAGGGACTATGGTGCCGATTGGCGAAGCCAAAGGCACATCGCTGGCCTTGATGGTGGAAATTCTCGCAGCTCTGCTCACCGGCGCCGCAATGAGCCGTGAAGCCTCATCTTTTTTCACCGCCGATGGCCCAGCACCACGCGTTGGGCAGTTTCTCATCGCACTAAAACCACATGAGCAATCAGGCTTTGCCGAGCGATTGGAAGAGTTGCTCACAACCATTGGCAATCTGGATGGCGCACGCCTGCCCGGAGAACGCCGCGCGGCAAGCATCAAGACCGCGCAACAGCACGGTCTCTATGTGCCGCAGCACTATGTTGATCGTGTGCAAGCCCTAGCTGGCGCAGAACTACGCGCAGTAGGTGGCCTGCAATGACCGATCAAACCCAGGCTAATGTCGCGCTCACTGAAGCTCCAGATACTTGGTGGCAGCGGATCTACGACTTCTTTCCTGGCCTTGCACTTGCCGCACTAATTGCGATGGCCAGCCAGTTCATCGCCGATAATTCGCAAGTGCCTGCCATGCTGATGGCGCTGGTCATCGGCCTGATGCTAAACTTCTTGTCGCAAGTCCCACGCTGCAAGCCGGGCATCGCCTATGGAGCCAAACCTGTCTTGCGGATCGGTGTTGCCTTGCTTGGCGCACGGATCAGTTTTGAGATGGTCACAGGCCTTGGCCTGCCCACCGTTCTGCTCATCGCAGGTGCGGTTTTTGCAACCATAGCTTTTGGTCTGCTGACTGCCCGGCTTGCAGGGTTCCAGTATCGCTTTGGGTTTCTGTCAGCGGGTGCTGTGGCCATTTGTGGCGCATCAGCGGCTATCGCGATCGCAGCTGTGCTGCCGCGCGATGAGCGCTCAGAAGACCGGCTGGTCTTCACCATTGTCGGCGTGACGGTTCTGTCCACCGTGGCCATGATCGCCTACCCACCTGTGACCAATTTCTTCGGGCTCAGTGACTATGTGGCCGGTGTGTTCCTTGGTGCGACCATCCACGATGTGGCACAGGTTGTGGGTGCAGGCTTTTCCATCTCCAACGAAGCTGGTGAGACCGCAACGCTGGTCAAGCTTCTGCGCGTTTCTATGCTTGCACCTATCGTGATTGGTGCTGCCCTCATCATCCGGTTCGTTAGCGCGTCGCGGGAACAGGATGGCGAGACAAAAAGCGCCCGCACACCGCTCATGCCAGGCTTCGTGGTGGTGTTCATTCTGCTTGCGGCCATCAACTCGCTTTTTGCCGTCCCACCACTTCTCACCCAAATCGCCGCCACCTTGTCAGGGTGGTTGCTGCTTCTTGCCATTGCCGCCGTTGGCCTCAAAACCCGTCTTGGCGATGTGGTCAAAGTTGGCAAACCAGCAGCAGCGCTTCTCATTGCACAGACCCTCTTCATTGCAATCTTCTTCGGGCTTGGGCTGCATGCCCTAGGTGTCATCGCGCTTTGGTGATGCTTCCCGATGGCAACCGATAGGAAAGGACGCCATGTATAATTCTATCCTCATCCCCGTCGCGCTCGACCACGAGACGCTCGTCGCGCAAAAGCTGGTCCGCGCCCGTGAAATGCTGGCACCAGGCGGAAAGATCACGCTTCTCACCGTGCTGGAGCAGGTCAGCGGCTTCGTCGCCGAATTCGTGACCGTGAAGTCGGAAAACCACCTAACGACTAGCATCCTTGAAAAGCTGGAAGCGGTAGCTGGTGATTCATCCGATATTGTCTGCAAAGTGATCACCGGCAAACCGGGCGTCCAGATCGCCAACTATGCCGATGAGAACGGTATTGAGCTGATCATCATGGGCTCGCAGGCCCCTGGTGCCACCGATTATGTACTGGGCTCAACCACAGCACGCGTTGTCCGCCGTGCAAAGTGCTCGGTGCTAGTGCTGCGTTAATCGCAAGCGGATTTGACGTGGTGGTGCTAGCGCGCACCACCACAACAGATCACACCTAAAATGATTAGGGTGATTGACTCTTGGCTCGCTCAGGTTTGTTATAAGAACAAACCATGAACAATATATTTGAGCTTATGAGCCATGACCCCGTCCGTCACCCAGTTACAGCGCCAATTGGAGGCGCTGACACCCAGCAATCATGCATACCGCGAGCGTGGTCAGCTTGCCCTTGGCGTGCACGGCATCGACGAACAGTTGAAAGGTGGCCTGCCGCTTGGGTTTCTTCATGAAGCCTATGCTGCGGAGGTGTCTGACATGGCAGCCAGCAGCGGGTTTGCTGCCGCCCTTGCACAAAGGCTAACAGCCCAAAAACACCCCAAAGAAAACCGACCCGTTGTGTGGATCCGCCAGACAATGAGCGAAAGTGAGATGGGACGGCTCTACCCCCATGGCCTCAACGCCATTGGGCTTGATCCAGCCCGTTTGATCACGGTGCACGTACGCAAGCCAATCCACCTCTTGTCTGCAGGGCTTGAGGCGGTGCGCTGTGCGTCCTTGGGTGCTGTGCTGATCGAAGCTTGGGGCGACCCCAAAGAGCTTGATCTGACTGCCACACGCCGCTTGGCATTGGCTGCTGAGCAGTCGGGCATCACCCCTCTGCTGCTACGCGCTGCCACACCAGAGCAGCCCAGCACCGCTTTCACCCGTTGGCAGGTGCGCTCAGCTCCATCACGAGCCCTGGCCGCCAACGCGCCAGGCTACCCAACCTTCGACCTCACCCTTTTGCGCAACAAAGCCGGCACCCATGGACGTAGCTGGCGTGTGGAGTGGCATCATGACCTTGGCCAGTTCCGATCCATCGAAAACCAATTCGACATCGCCAGACAAGGCAAACAGGCATCTTACAAGCCGCACCTCGGCGAGCCGACACATGGCAAGTCGCTACCCGGCAAGTCGCTACCCGGCAAGCCGGTATCTGGCGCTGTGGTTCCCCTTTCTGCCCGCCAACAGGTTGCAGCGACAGAGCGGCGTACCGCAGCAGGCTGACGCGCCAACCGTCTTTATTGAAAAGCATCGCAGTGCACTGCGCCTGATGGCTGTCAGCCCCCAAGCGGTGGCTTTGGGTCTTTCACCAGGGATGACCTTGGCCGATGCGCGCGCGCGTGTGCCTGAGCTAACGGCCATGGATATGGACAGGCCCGCTGACGACGCTTGGCTGGAGCGGATGGCAGATTTTTGTGACCGCTACACCCCGCTTGTTGCCTTAGATAGGGCTGATGGCGTGATCCTCGATATCACCGGCTGTGCCCATCTGTTTGGAGGTGAAGCAGAGCTGCGCAACGATGTGCATGAGCGCTGCACCAAGGCTGGCATGGAGATGGTATCAGCCATTGCCGCAACACCTGATACCGCCCGTGCCTTGGCACGTTTTAGCGGCGGGGCGATTGTGCAAAGAGGGCAAGAGCCGAGCGCCGTCGCTGCCTTGCCTGTGGGTGCAATTGGTATGAGCAATGAAACCGCCCTGGCACTCAATCGTGCTGGGCTGGTGACCGTTGGTGATCTTGCTGCGCGCCCGCGTGCACCACTGGCAGCCCGTTTCGGCGCGGACATCATCACAAACCTATCCCGCGCTTTAGGCGAAGAAGACATCGCCATCACCCCACGCAGGCCGTTGCCGCCCTGCACAGTGGAACGCCGGTTTGCAGAACCCATTGGTCGCGAAGACGATGTGCTCGCCACCATTGAGCATTTGATCGAAGAGGCTGCAAAAAGGCTGGAAAAGCGTGGACAAGGTGGGACGTCATTCGAAGCAAGCCTGTTTCGCACCGATGGCGCCGTGCGACGCCTAACCGTGGAAACCTCCCTTCCCACCCGCAAATCAGCCCCGTTGATGCGCCTGTTTCGTGAACGTATCGACACTCTGGCCGATCCCCTGGACCCCGGCTTTGGCTATGATCTCTTGCGCTTGTCTGTGCAGGCCAGTGCCCCATTCGCCCAAGCGCAAACCAGCCTTGATAGCCATGACATGGAAGATGAAGCGATGTCCGCCCTCATCGACACGCTGAGCACGCGGCTTGGCAAAGAGGCCGTGCAACGCTTTGTCAGCGTGCAAACGCACATTCCTGAGCGCGCGGCCTATCAGATGCCTGCCAAGGAATATCCTTCCAAGCAAACAACGCAGGCCGTGGACATACCAGATTTGCATTGGGCAAGACCTGATGCCGATGATCCACCCCTACGCCCAATTCACCTGTTCCAGCATCCGCAACGCATCGAAGCTCTGGCGCAAATCCCTGATGGGCCACCGCTCAAATTCCGTTGGCGGCGCGTGCTGCATGAGGTCGCGCGTGCGGAAGGGCCGGAGCGTATCGCACCGGAATGGTGGCGCACCGATGATGCCTTCCTGACGCGTGACTATTACCGGCTAGAGGACAGTCAAGGCCGCCGTTTCTGGGTGTTTCGCGAAGGTCTTTACGCCGAAGAAACGCAGCAGCCCGGCTGGTTCGTGCATGGGCTTTTCGCATGAGAAAAGAACCTTCACCCAGCTATGCTGAACTGGCTGTCACCAGCAATTTTTCGTTTCTTCGTGGCGCCTCGCATCCCGCTGATCTTGTCACGCAAGCTCTGACACTCGGCCACACCGGCATCGGCATTGCCGACTGCAACAGCGTGGCGGGCACGGCACGAGCCTATCGCGCTTTGAGGGATCTGCGCGAAGGTGAGGATAAAGCCAAAAGCGAGGCTGCCAAGGCTTTCCAACTGGTTGTCGGCAGTCGGTTGGTCTTTGCCGATGGTACACAAGACATCCTCGCCTACCCCGAAGACAAAGACGGATGGGGACGGCTCTGCCGCCTGCTTACCCTTGGTAAACGCCGCGCAGAAAAAGGCGGCTGCACGCTAACGCTGAGCGATCTGCTACGCCATGTGCGCGGTCTGCTTTTGATCGTTATGCCGGAAACGGGAACAGCCAAGCTGGATGACACGTTAAACCAGCTTGGCAAACACGCATCAGGTGCTGTCTGGCTTGCTGCTTCCATGGGGCGCAAGGGCGATGATCATCGGCGCCTCACCACCCTCCTTGCCCAAGCCAGACAAGCAAAAGTGCCGCTGCTTGCCACCAATGATGTGCTCTACCACAGCCCAAAACAGCGCCCCTTGCAGGATGTGGTCACCTGTATTCGCGAGGGCTGCACACTGGATGAGGCGGGCTTACGATTGGAGTCCAATGCCGAGCGGCATCTGAAAGAAACACAAGAGATGGAACGCCTCTTTGCGGGTATGCCGGAGGCTCTGAAAGAGACGCAGCACATTCTTGCGCGTATCGATTTCACCCTTGATCAGCTCGCTTACACCTACCCTGACGAGCCAGTACCACCAGGCCGAACAGCACAGGATTGGCTAGAAGAGCTGGTTTGGCGCCACGCACCCTATCGATACTACGACACTGGCGTACCGGAGAAAGTCACGCACCTCTTAAAGGATGAGTTGGCGCTCATCGAGCAGCTTGATTACGCTCCCTATTTCCTCACTATCCACGAGATTGTGCGGGTGGCGCAGGACAAGGGCATTTTGTGCCAGGGGCGTGGATCGGCTGCCAATTCAGCCGTCTGCTACGTGCTTGGTATCACCTCGGTTGACCCCGCTGAGCATGATCTTTTGTTTGCTCGCTTCATCTCATCTGAACGCAAAGAACCGCCGGATATCGACGTCGATTTTGAGCATGAACGGCGCGAGGAAATCATCCAGCATATCTATGAACGCTATGGCCGCGACAGGGCAGGCATCGCCGCCACCGTCATCTCCTATCGCCCACGCAGCGCCCTACGCGAAGTGGGCAAAGCGCTGGGATTGACCGAGGATGTCACCGCTCGCATGGCAGGCACCGTTTGGGGGTCTTTTGGCCGTGAGGTGCAAGACAAACACATCAAAGAGGCAGGGCTTGATCCGAACAATCCCATCATTCACCGCGTGCTTGAACTGGCCCATCAGATCATGGGCTTTCCACGCCACCTATCCCAGCATGTTGGCGGGTTTGTGCTGACCCGCGACCGACTGGACACACTTGTGCCCGTTGGTAATGCAGCGATGAAAGACCGCACCTTCATTGAATGGGACAAGGATGACATCGACGCACTTGGTTTGATGAAGGTCGATGTACTGGCGCTCGGCATGCTGACCTGCATCCGTAAGGGCCTTGATCTTTTAAAGGAATATAAAGGCAAAGACCTCGACATGCATGACATCAAGGAGGGCGATCAAAACGTCTATGACATGCTGTGCCGAGGGGAATCCATCGGTGTGTTCCAGGTGGAAAGCCGGGCGCAAATCAACATGTTGCCGCGCCTCAAACCGCGAGAGTTTTACGACCTCGTCATCCAAGTTGCCATTGTGCGACCCGGCCCCATCCAAGGCGATATGGTCCACCCTTATCTGCGCAGGCGCAACAAGGAAGAAGAGGTGGTTTTCCCCTCACCAGCATCGCCCCACGACCCCAATGAACTAAGAGGTGTGCTGGGCCGCACCCTTGGCGTGCCACTGTTTCAGGAACAGGCGATGAAAATCGCCATGGTCGCTGCAGAATTCACACCTGAACAAGCCAATGGCCTACGGCGTGCTATGGCAACGTTTCGGCACATGGGCACGATCCATAAATTTGAGACCATGATGGTCGAAGGCATGGTGAAGCGCGGTTATGAGCGCGATTTTGCCGAGCGCTGTTTCAACCAGATCAAGGGCTTTGGTGAGTACGGCTTTCCTGAAAGCCACGCCGCCTCCTTTGCCAAGCTGGTCTATATCTCCTCTTGGATCAAACACTACCATCCAGCGGTGTTTGCCTGCTCGCTGCTGAACGCTCAACCCATGGGGTTTTACGCGCCAGCGCAGATCGTGCGCGATGCGCAGGAGAACCATGTTGAGGTGCGCAAGGTCGATATCAATCACAGCCAATGGGACAACACGCTGGAGCCCGAGGATGGCGAGCTAACGCTGCGGCTGGGGTTCCGCCAAGTCGATGGCTTCCATAAAGAATGGGCGGAACGCTTGGTGAAGGAGCGTAAAGATAATTATGAAAGCACCGAAGACCTTTGGCAGCGCGCGCGCCTACCGCACCGCGCACTGAAGCTTCTATCCGAGGCCGATGCTTTTCGTTCCACCGGCATGGATCGACGTGAGGCCCTGTGGGCAGTGCGCCGCTTACCAGACGACAATCCCCTGCCCCTGTTTGAAGCGGCAAACCGCCATGAGCTGAGCACCGAACCTGATGCTAACCTGCCTGACATGAAACTGTCAGAGCATGTGGTGGCCGATTATCAGACCATCCGGCTTTCACTCAAAGCTCACCCAATGGCGCTGCTTCGCGCGCATTTTGATGCGCAGAAAATTATGACCTGCCAGCACGTGGCTGATGCACGTGACGGCACCTTCGTGAAAACTGCTGGCGTCGTGCTCATCCGCCAGCGCCCCGGTAAGGGCAATGCCATTTTCATCACCCTGGAGGATGAAACCGGCATTGTGAATGTGGTGCTCTGGGCCAGTTGCTTTGAGCAGTTTCGCCGCACAGTTATGGGAGCCAAACTCATGCAGGTCATGGGCCATGTGCAAAAGAGCAAAGAGGGCGTGATCCATCTTATGGCGACATCCTTGCGGGATCGCACCGATGACCTTCAAAGCCTATCGACGCTTCATGCCGCGTCCAACAGCTTAGCCCGCGCAGACGAGGTGATCCGGCCTGTTCTTTCGCGCGCCGACAGCATGAAAGGTGGTCTTGTGCGTGATGCCCGTGCGCAAGATGTCGTGCCCAGTCGTGGCGCCCATCCACGCAATGTGCGCATCATTCCAAAATCGCGTGACTTTCACTGAAGTAAGCAGCGCCTCATGAGGCCTTTTTCAGCGCATACTGCGTCATCAACGGGCCCACAATCTCAAAGAAGATTGTGCTGGCAATCGTGATCGTCACCAGCGTTTCGCGGTATTGTGGAAAGTGATCGCTGGCAACCAGCGCCATGCCGATGGCCACCCCGGCTTGGGGCATCAGCGCCATGCCCGTTAAAACACCTTCTTGCGAAGAGAGCCCCGATGCGCGCCCTCCAAGCCACCCACCAGCAAGACGCGCAACAAAACGCAGCACGCAATAGCCCACACCAGCAATGCCAAGCGCCGTCAACGCTTCCACGTGCAACGACGCACCGGCCATCACGAAAAAGAGCAACAAAAACGGCCACTCGATCCGTTCAATCTCATGGAAAGGTCGCTCATGATGGCGGGCGAAGTTCACGATCACCGCACCACACACCATACCCGTCAAAAGGAACGAGACTTCAAAGTAAAGGGACAGGCCGGTGCATAGCATCACCACGCCAATCGCTTCAACAAGTGATGGTTCGCCTGGCTTCAAACGGCCTGTGAGAAAAGCGGCGGGCAGGCCAATCGCCAACCCCAACGCAATACCGCCAAACGCTTCATAAAAAGCCTGGAACACGGCACCGCCATCAGCGCCATTACCAACCAGAAGCGCTGCCAGCGTCAAAAGCACGCTGAAAGCAAGCAGCCCCCATGCATCGTCAATGGCCACAATGCCGGTCAGGTTGGTAACGAACTTACCGGTCTTGCCAGATTGCCGGATGACATCGTGCGTCGCAGCAGGTGCGGTGGCTGCTGATATCCCACCCAGCAACAGCGCGATGGGCAGCGGCACGCCCAGAAGGTAGAGCCCTCCTGCCACAAGCGTGATGGAAACCAGCACCACAATGATTGAAACGAAAAGAATTTCGCGTCCATGGGCTGCCAACGTCTGGCGGCTCAGCGAGCTGCCCAGCAGAAACGCAACCATGGTCAGCGCAAGATCGGTGTAAATAGGATTACCACCAGCGATGGCGTTAGGAAGCACGTCCAGAACTGGCGGACCCAGCAGCGCGCCAAGAAGCATCAGCAGTGTGACGCGCGGAACGTGGACAATCCGTCCAAAAGCATCAAGCGCCAAGCCGCCTAAAAACAGGACGCCAATGGCAACCAGCACAAGGGCATGAGAGTGGGCGTCTTCCATTCAGACGCCCACGCCGTTTGGTATCGACTTAAAGCTCAAACTTACGGGCGCGCCATGGCAGCCATGTCCACCTCAACCTGACCGCTGAGATCCTCTAAGCTGTCGTAGAGAAGCTGCAGCGCGTAGTGCGGGTTGTGTGCGAACGCCCCATGATCCTTGGCGATGAATTGGTAATTATAGGCCGCCTTCAACAGGCGTGGCGTCCACGACGCATACCGGTTGGGGAAAGCTGCTTCGCCTTCGCTAACGGCACTATCGCCATCAGTATCGACAAAAAAATAGGGGAATTGATCGGCATAGATGATCGCTGTTCCTGCCACATCCGTGCCGTAGGCCTGAATGGCAGCGTAAAGACGCTCGTGCAGCGTGTGGATAGGATCCGCGATACCTTCAGACATATCACCGTCACCATCAACATCGATGCGGGTGGTGCGGATGTCCTCAAACGTGTTGGCATCCTGGTGACAGGTCGCGCAAGTCTCCATCGCAACGGGCTCCAAGCTGTGCGGCTGGTGACAGCTGGTGCAGGTGGCAAAATCAGGAACGTGCGTGAACTGACCGCGATACTCACGGCCTTCATACTCAAATCCGCCAGAGGTGACCGATCCCATCAGCGTTGCGGCTGATGGCGCGTAGTGCACATTGATAAAGCCAAGGTCTTCCGACACAGCATCCTCGTCCATACCCTCGCTCGCAGCAGCCACGGTTGAGCCCGCAGCACGACCCTGGTGACAAACAGCGCAGGTGGCTGAGCTGCCAAAGGTGTCGACGCTCACACCCGATGGAAAAGGAACGCTCACAAGCGCGGTGGATGCCTCGCTGTGGCAAGCTGCGCAATCAACCACGCCACCTGTTGGCATAGCTTGTGGCGCAATACCTGCCTGATCCATAGCGCCACGCACATATTCAATGAAACCGAAACTCGTGTGGCAAGTCGCGCAGGTGGCAGGAATCTCGCCATCTTCATCCCAGTGGTGAAAGGCATGGCTGGTAATGTCGGCGTGCGGCGAAGACAGCCAGGCTTCAACAATACCTTGCAGTTGAAGAATCGCGTTCTCCCCTGCATCGTCTTGCGCCGCAGCGTGGCTGATCGGCAGTCCTATCAGGGCAGTCAAAAGGGAAACAACGAAGATTTTGGGCAGACGCAGCTTTGGCAAGCACATGGAAGTCGATCCTGTCCGGTTGGAGCGAAAAGCCATCTGGCTCTCTTGGTCATAGCTGGTCGTTCCACCAAGGCATTGACGGCCGTCAATGAACCCCAAAGCGTGATGCAGGAAGGTTAGATGTGCCCCAATCAACCTTTCTTCCCCACCTCTAGATGTCGTTTGAACGCAAACAGTTGAAGCCCGTCTCTTTGCGAAACGGTCTTCGCTTTTCCGCGCCTGGTGCGCCATCGCAAGTGATCGATCAATCCAAGCCCGTCACTGCCGCTGGTCTGCTAGGGGCGGACTATCCCGGCATGCGGCCACGCTTTCTGGTCGATGTCGGCGAGCATGTGAGCGAAGGGCAAACCCTCTTCGTTGATCGCAAGGATGATGCTGTTTGCTTCGCCGCGCCTATCAGCGGTCGCGTGTTTTCCATTGACTACGGACCGCGACGAACTCTGTCGGCAATTGTTGTTCGCGTCCAAGATGGTCATCAAGATGAGCAGAACGAGACAAGTCAGCGCCCCACCAAACCGATTGCCCTTGATGCATCATCACGCGAGGCTGTTCGCAAAATCATCTTGTCGCGCGGGCTTTGGCCAGCGTTCCGCTCGCGCCCCTTTGGCCTCATTGCGCAATCTGACCAAAACCCCGCAGCCATCTTCGTTTCAGCCATGGATCTTGCTCCAGGTGCTGCCAATCCCGATCCGGTGATCGCCACCAATGAGGGCGCCTTTCGCCGCGGTCTGGAGGTGCTGACCAAATTGACCGACGGACAGGTTTTCCTCTGCCAGTCCAAGACAAGCACATTTCAAACGCCTGACAACCTGAAGATCAGACCAGCTCGATTTGACGGTAGTTATCAGGCTGGCTTGGCGTCCACGCACATTTATCGTCTTTCACCCGCTTCTCCAGATTTCCCAGTGTGGAGCATTGGATACCAGGACGTCATAGCCATCGGCACATTGTTTTTGACGGGGCGGTACGACGCCACGCGGGTGATTGCGCTGAGCGGTGAACCGCTGGCAAATCCACGTCTTCTGACGACGAAACTTGGCGCAAGCCTACGCGGCCTATGCGAAGGCGAGTTGAAATCGCAGACGGACAACCAGAGCAGCACTCGCACCTTGTCTGGGTCAGCGGTCACCGGTCGCGAGCTTAGCTATCTTGGCCGCTACCACAGCCAAGTGAGCGTCCTTTCAAACGCAAAGCGCGGCCAACGCCCATCTTGGACATCGCGCCTGCCCTTCTTCGGCTCCAACACCACCGCACCACTCATCCCCAACATAGCGATGGACCGCGCCCTGCCAGGCGGCGTGTTGGCAGTTCCCATGATGCGCGCCCTGAGCGTTGGCGACGCACAAGCAGCCAAGCAGCTCGGTGTTCTAGACCTAGTCGAGGAGGATGTCGCTGCGTTGAATATAATCTGCACCAGCGGTGCCGATTACCGCGATTTGTTGCGTTCGGTTCTTGATGAGTTGGCTGAGGACGCCGCCTGATGCCCAGTCTCCAGCGCACAAGCATACGATCAGCGCCATTTCTTCCGTTTCTCTTCAGCGCTGGGCGCGTGAGCCTGCTTCAGGCCTTAGCCCTGGCGTTTCCACTGGCCATGGACTTCGCCAACCGAGGCCCACTGCTTCTTCCGGTATTTCTAACCTGCCTTGTCGTTGCGCTGGCTTGGGAGAGCCTTTTCCCCTTCCTACGCCACGCCGATATGTCCTTGCACGGCCTTACCACTGCGATGCTGGTCACACTATTTGCGCCGCTTGGTGTTGAGGCCTGGCAGCTCGCCGTCGCAGTCTCCCTGGGCGTTGTTTTGGGTGAGTTGGTGTTTGGCGGACGCGGCTTTGGGTTTGTGAACCCCGCCGCTGCCACACTTGCCTTTTTGGTCTTTTCCTTCCCGCAGCTCGCGCTGCAATCCATAGACGTCACAATCGCACTAGCTTCTGTTCCAAGTGTAGTCCTGCTTCTGCTCGCCGGACTGATCTCCTGGCGCGTCTTGGCCGCAACTCTCGTGATATCCGCCGCTGCGATAGCGCTTCTTGGCGAATTTGGATCGACGCAAGCACTCGCCATCGCGCTCTCCGTTGGCTTGGTATTCCTCATCGCCGACCCATTAAGCGCGGCCTGCACCAATCCAGGTCGCTGGGCCTATGGAGCGCTGGCGGGGTTTCTTATTGCCGTTTTCTCTGGTTTTGCGACGGCAGACCTGACGGCTGAAGACATCGTCTTTGCCGCACTTCTGGCCAGCATTTTTGCGCCGCTGCTCGATCATCTTGCGGTGCTTGCAAATGCCTACGTTCGCGAGAACCGAAGAAAGGCGCACTGGAAAAAGCGCTTTGGAGAGAAACACAACGTGGGGAAACTCGGCGTGGAGAGACACGATGCCTAATCCCGTCGGCGCTCTGTTTGCGCGATCCAACGATGACACGACAAAAACAATTGCCATCGCGATGCTGGTAGCTTTTGTCTGCGCGATCCTCGTCTCAACCGCCTCGGTCTTACTCGACCCCATCCAGCAAGCCCAAATCGAAGCTGAGCAAGCTGCCCGCATGGAGGCCATGCTCGACACGCTGCCAGGCATGCGCGAGGTCATGGAAGAAGCAGGCGTCACGGCGCTTGAAACACGCATCGTCGATCTGCAAACAGGCCAGTTCGCACCAGACATCGATCCGGCCACGTATGACTTTGTCGCAGCTTCCAGTGATCCAGAGCTGTCGGTTGCTATACCCACAGACGCTGACTTGGCGAGCATTCGGCAGCGTCCGCTCTATGCACCCGTCCACCTGCTGGAACGCGATGGCGACCTGCTGCTGATAGTTCTGCCCGTTTATGGCAGCGGCTATGCCTCCACCATCCGCGCTATGCTGGCATTGGAGCCGGACCTTTCCACGGTTGCAGCGCTGACCATCACCGAACAGGCAGAAACACCTGGGCTTGGTGCTCGGATCACAGAGCCAGACTGGCAAGGCCTCTGGCCGGGCAAAGAGCTGCTGAATGAGGATGGTGACATCGTCATCCAGGTAGTGCGCGGCCAGGCGCAGAGCGTGCACGAGGTGGACGGGCTGTCCGGTGCAACCCGCACCGGTGATGGTGTCACCTTTGCCCTGCAATTTTGGATGGGCCCTGACGGCTTTGGCCCCTTCCTTGATCGCCTCGCCGAGGAGGGCCTGTAGATGGGGCGCTGGACCCACCATCTCACCACGCCTCTGGTGAAGGAAAACCCTGTCACACTCCAAATCTTGGGCATCTGCTCGGCTTTGGCGGTTACAACCTCTTTGACAACAGCGGCCATGATGTCGGTTGCCCTGACAGCCGTGCTTTGCATGTCGTCGGCGATCATCAGCCTGATACGCCACCACATCCCCACCAGCATCCGGCTCATCATTCAGATCACCATCATCGCCTCGCTGGTGATCGTGATCGATGAGCTGATGCAGGCCTTCGCGTTCGAAATCAGCCAACAACTCTCGGTGTTTGTTGGCCTCATTGTAACCAATTGCCTGGTGCTTGGCCGAGCAGAAGCGTTCGCGATGCGCAACCCGGTTGGACCATCGGTGTTGGATGGGCTCGGCAACGGGCTCGGCTACAGCCTCATTCTTATGCTGGTGGGCGGCATCCGTGAGCTTCTTGGTGCGGGCACACTGTTCAATCAAACGGTCTTCGTCACGGTCGCCGATGGCGGATGGTTTCAACCGCTTGGCCTGATGCAGCTGGCGCCAGCGGCTTTCTTCATCATTGGTCTGCTCATCTGGGTGATCCGCACGCGCTGGACCGCGCAGATAGAGGAACCGAAGTTCAAACTACACCCATCGCTGAAATCCACAGGGAGCCGTTCATGAGCGACCTTCTTCTTGCGGCGATATTTCAAGAAAACTTAGCGCTTTCCTTCTTTCTGGGCGTCTGTACCTTCTTGGCCGTTTCGGAGCGCTTTGAGACCGCCGTTGGCTTAGGTATTGCGGTCGTCGCCGTGCAGACGCTGACCGTCCCGCTCAACAATCTCATCTTTAACGGCCTGCTGGTCGAAGGCGCCTGGGGCTTTCTCGGCCTGCCCGAGATGGACCTCACCTATCTGAAACTTATCGCGTTCATCGGCGTTATTGCCGCCTTCGTGCAGGTGCTGGAGATGACGCTGGATCGGTATGTGCCGGTTCTTTACAACGCGCTTGGCGTGTTTTTGCCGCTGATCACGGTCAACTGCGCGATCCTTGGCGGCAGTCTGTTTATGGTCGAGCGTCAGTACAATTTTGGCGAGTCGGTTGTCTATGGGTTTGGCAGCGGCTTCGGTTGGGCTCTGGCGATTATCGCATTTGCCGCGATCCGTGAGCGCTTGAAATACGCCAACATCCCCGCTGGTCTTCAGGGTCTTGGTATCGCGTTCATTGTCACCGGCCTTATGTCGCTCGGCTTTTCTGCGTTCGCTGGGGTAGCCCCATGAGTGTCATATTCTTTGGCACGGTGCTGATCGTCTGCGTCGTGCTGATCCTGACAGTCATGGTGATGATCGCCCGAGGCGTTTTGATGCCCTCTGGGCCCTCTGTCCTAACGGTCAACGGCGCGACCGAGTTCCAGGTCAAGACCGGGCAAAAACTGCTCGCTGCTTTGCACGATCATGATGTGCTAGTGCCTTCGGCATGCGCTGGAGCAGGCACGTGCGGACTTTGCCGGGTCACGGTGGTGGGTGAGGATCACTCCCACTTGCCTGTCGAAATAGCCCAGCTTTCCAACGCTGACCGCCGCGTAGGCGTGCATCTGGCCTGCCAGGTCACGCTGCGCGACGATATGGAAGTCGAGGCGCCACAGGAATGGGTGGGTGCAACCAGCTACACCTGCACGGTGCACTCGGTCACTGCACTCACCCCGCTGATCCGCGAAATCGTGCTGCAACTGCCCGACGATGTGGATGCCAGCATTGTCGCTGGCTCCTATGTGCAGGTCACCGCACCGGCCTACACGCTCAATTACGCGACCATCGATACGCCGGATGGCCATGAGGACGCATGGCACTCGTTGCGATCCCTGTCGGTTGAGAGCGACGAGGACGTTACCCGCGCTTACTCCATCTCTAACCGGCCTGAAGATACCGCCGCCCGCCGTGTGGTGTTGAACATTCGCCTTGCCCTGCCGCCGCCATCGGAACCGCAAGCGCAGCCAGGCATCGTGTCGTCTTGGTTGTTCGCTCTCAAACCAGGCCAAGAGGTCACAACATCTGGTCCCTTCGGCAGCTTCCGCGCACAACCGACGGACAAGGAAATGGTGTTCATCGGCGGTGGGGTCGGCATGGCGCCACTGCGCGCCCTCATCCATGAGCAGTTGGGCATCACCAAAAGCGGACGTCACATGACCTTCTGGTATGGCGCTCGCAGCAAAGCTGAACTGCTTTACGTGGATGAACTGGATGCGCTCGCAGCCGCGCACGACACCTTCGACTGGACGGTCGCGCTCTCCGACCCACAGCCAGAGGATAACTGGCAGGGCGCCGTCGGCTTCGTTCACCAAGTGGCGCTGGAGACCTACTTACGTGACCACCCAGCCCCCGAAGACTGCGAATACTATCTCTGTGGTCCACCGCTGATGATCCGTGCCGTTTTCCAGATGCTCGACGATCTGGGTGTCGATCGCGACCACATCTTCAACGACGATTTTGGAGTGTAACGATGCCCGTGACACGACGCAGTTTTGTGGCAGGCAGCGCGGCATGGACCGCGGCTCTCGGGCTTGGGTTTGCCTCACAGGCAGAGGCGGCAACCGTGACTTTCGGCGGCCATGCTTTTGCAAGCACATGGCGCGTTGCAGGCGGTCTCACCTTGGATGAACGCCTTCTTCGCCCGCAAATTGAAGCAATCATACAGCGGGTCGATGAGCGCATGTCCCCATGGCGCAGCGACTCCGCCATTTCGCGGTTCAACGGCAATCCAACCACAGGTTGGCAACCACTACCCGACGATCTCTGTCAGGTTGTTGCTGAAAGCCTTGCCGTTGCCGAACTGACCAATGGTGCCTTTGATCCGACCGTCGGCCCAGCCGTTGCTCGCTTCGGGTTTGGCCCAATTGATGGTGGATCAGGCTCCTACAAAGCGATCTCCGTTCGAGATGGAGCTGTTCGCAAAACCCATCATGATCTGACGCTTGATCTTTGTGGCATCGCCAAGGGGTACGCCTTGGATGAGATCACAAACCTGCTACGCCGCGACGGTGTAACGAGCGCGCTAATCGAGCTTGGCGGTGAAGTGGCCGCCATAGGAAATCATCCAACTGGTCGCGCCTGGCAGGTCGCTATTGAACAGCCGGGCAGACCACAGGTCACTGCCTATCGCATCGTCGCGCCGGGACATCTGGCGCTGGCAAGCTCCGGTCATAGCCCGAACGGCTATCACGGCCGCGTTGCGCTGAGTCACCTTATCGATCCCAACGATCTGCGCCCGGCAGATAACGGCCTTGTTGCGGTTTCAGTTCTTGCAACAACAGCCATGCGCGCCGATGCGCTAGCGACTGCTCTCACCGTTCTTGGACCGCAGCGCGGTATCCAATGTGCATCTGATCTGGGCATCGCCGCGCTTTTCCTAGCACGCACCGACAGTGGATTAACCGAAACCATGACCGGCAGCTTTTCCGACCATGTGGTGGCGTAGGAGGCGATGATGATCTTCCTTTTCACTTTCACGATTTTTGCTCTGGCAATCGCAGGTTTGGCACTCGGCGTCATGGCTGGGCGCAAACCAATTGAAGGGTCATGCGGCGGCGTGGCCTGCCTGAAAGACATTGAGTGCGCAACCTGCCCCAACCGAAGATTGTTGGAGCAAGAGCTATGAGCGCTAAAACTGCGGACGCCCTGCCCCTGGTTGCCGACTTCATGTCCAAAGATCTGGTGACGCTGACACCGGACATGGAAATCAACCGGGCGATGAACATCCTACTCGACCGGCGCATATCCGGCGCACCCGTGCTCGACTCCGATGGTTTTCTCATCGGAGTTTTGACAAAGCGCGACTGCCTGAAAGCCGCTCTGGATGCTAGCTACTACCGCGATTGGGGCGGGCGCGTTGAAGTCTATATGAGCCATCCGGTGACAACCATCGAAGCAAGCATGGATGTCATCAGCGCCACCAACCTTTTCATTGAAAAACCCTTTCGCCGCTTTCCCGTGATGGATGGCGGCAAACTTGTCGGACAACTCAGCCGCACCGATGCGCTGCGCGCACTTGCCAGTCAGTGGGGATGATCCAACCCCACGCGGGACCGACCCATTCGGACACCTTCAAAACACCAATTGCTGAAACCAGCGACCAAGAGGAAACATCATGAGCACGCAAAACATCATCTGGTTTGACACACTCTCGCGCGGAGATGTTGGCCTTGTCGGCGGCAAGAACTCCTCGCTTGGCGAGATGGTGCAACAGTTGGGAAGTGCGGGTATCAAGGTGCCGCCCGGTTTTGCGACAACCTCTGACGCTTTCCGTGGGTTCGTCAAACACAATGGCTTGGACATTGTGCTGGACGAAACACTGAAACAGTTGGCCAACAAGCAACTGACACTTCAGGAAGCCGGCAAGCACATCCGCAAGGCTTTCGTTGCAGGCGATTGGCCACAGGATTTGCGCGATGACATCGTTGCTCAATTCGAAGAGATGAAAAAACGAACGGGAATCGATGACCTTTCGGTTGCCGTGCGCTCCAGCGCCACAGCTGAAGACTTGCCAGATGCCAGCTTTGCCGGTCAGCAGGAAACATTTTTGAATGTTCGCGGCGCAGAGGCCCTGCTTGCGACATGCCGCCGCTGCTATGCTTCGCTCTTCACCGATCGCGCCATCATGTACCGCACAATGAAGGGTTTTGACCATGAGAAGGTCGCCCTCTCGGTCGGCGTTCAGCTCATGGTTCGCTCCGATATCGGCGGCTCAGGCGTGATGTTCTCCATCGATACCGAGACAGGTTTCGACAAGGTGGTTCTTATCAATGCCGCCTGGGGCCTTGGCGAGAATGTCGTGCAAGGCGCCGTGAACCCAGATGAATATCAGGTGTTCAAGCCCTTCCTTGATGACAAGTCTCTCACCCCGATTGTTGAAAAGCGCCTGGGCGAAAAAGAGCAAAAGATGATCTATGCCGGTGAAGAAGGCGGCGAAACGATCAATGTTCCAACATCCAAACGCGAGCAGCAAAGCTTTGTGTTGAGCGACGAGGACATCGTCGACTTGGCCCGCCAAGCCACCATCATTGAGAAGCACTACGGCCAACCCATGGATATGGAATGGGCGAAGGACGGCGACACCGGTGAGCTCTACATCGTTCAAGCACGCCCCGAGACGGTGCAGTCGCGCGCCGACCACCAGACGATGAAGAATTTCACGCTCAACACCACCGACAAGCCGATTTTGAGCGGCTTAAGCGTCGGCAATGCCGTCACCCAAGGACCGATCTGTATCATTGAAAGTGCCCAAGATATCGAACAGTTCGTCGACGGGTCTGTCCTCGTTACCTCAACAACCGATCCCGACTGGGTGCCCATCATGAAGCGAGCGGCAGCCATCATCACCGATCATGGTGGACGTACATCGCACGCCGCCATCGTCAGCCGCGAGTTGGGTATCCCGGCAATCGTTGGCACTGGTGATGCCACACATGTTCTCCATGACAAGCAGAAGGTTACGGTCTCCTGCGCCGGCGGTGAGCAGGGCGACATCTACCAAGGTTATCTCGACTTTGACGTTGAGGATATCGCTCTCGATCACGTGCCCGACACCAAAACCAAGATCATGCTGAACTTGGCCAACCCATCGTCAGCCTTCCATTGGTGGCGCTTGCCATCTGATGGTGTTGGGCTGGCACGTATGGAGTTTGTGGTGAACTCAGCCGTCCAAGTTCACCCCATGGCTTTGGTCAATTTCGATCAGTTGCATGATGACCACGACAAGCAAGAGATTGAGGCGCTTACACGCGGGTACGACGACAAGAAACACTATTTCGTCGAGACCTTGGCACGCGGTCTCTCGCGCATAGCCGCCGTTGCCCATCCCAATCCAGTCATCGTGCGGATGAGCGATTTTAAGACCAATGAATACGCCAAGCTTTTGGGTGGGTCGGCGTTTGAGCCAGACGAGGAAAACCCGATGATCGGTCTGCGTGGTGCCTCGCGCTATTATGCCGACATCTACCGCGATGGTTTTGCTCTGGAATGCCAGGCGATCCGTCACCTGCGTGAAGATCTTGGTTTTACCAACGTATTGGTCATGATCCCCTTCTGCCGCACGCCGCAAGAAGCCGATCAGGTACTCGATGTGATGGCCAAAAACGGCCTGGAAAGCGGGAAAAATGGTCTTGATATCTATGTGATGTGCGAGGTGCCTTCCAACGTCATCCTCGCTCAAGAGTTTGCCAAACGCTTCTCAGGATTCTCCATTGGATCGAACGATCTCACCCAGCTCACGCTAGGGGTTGATCGCGACAACGAGCATCTGTCTGGCGTCTTTGAAGAACAGAACCCGGCTGTCAAATGGATGATCGAGACGGTAATTGAACGCGCACATAAATCGGGTGCCAAAGTCGGTCTATGCGGTCAGGCACCCAGCAACGACCCAACCTTCGCAAAGTTTTTGGTAGAAGCAAAGATCGACAGCATTTCGGTCACGCCAGACAGCTTTCTCGCGGTCAAAGCGAACGTGGCTGAAGCGGAGAAATCTGGCGGATAACAGGGAGATAGGCTGGATCAGCTAGGCACTAAGCTCATCCAGCCATTCTTCACGCGAAGCGGCATGAGCCAGCCGTTGTGGACTAAGAACAACGAAGGTTTGGCTGTCGATAATGCGCACAATGTCATTACGTGACATCCACTGAATTTGCCGCGATACAGTCTCCGGAGTCGTGCCAAGATAGAGCGCCACATCCTTACGGCTCACAGGCAACGTCACGATGCGCGCCTCCGGCGTATCGGCTTTATCGCAGCCCATAAGACCGGACCGGCGCAACAGCATCAGCAGAAAACTCGCCACTTTCTCGCGCGCGGTTTGGCACCCAAGCAGCACCATCCACTCACGCGCCGCATCCAGCTCGGTCAACACTTGAACCAGCAATTCATGCTCAACCTCGGGATAGCGTGCGAGCAGTGCCTCAAAGGCTTGGCGCTCGAAAACGCAAATTTCAACGTCGGTCGCTGCCTCAAAAGAAAAGGGTGACTGTTCTTCAAACGGACGGCCAAAAAAATCGGACGGGAACAGAAGCCCGACCACTTGCTGCCGCCCGTCTTCAAGCGTCTTGCAAAGCTTGACCATCCCCGTGACCACATTGCCCATAAACAGGCTCTCAGTGTATTCAGGAATAATAACCTGACCGGCAGAAAACCGGCGGATACGGCTAAGATTCTGCAGCTCCTGTGCCGCCGTAGATGATGCACGGCTGCATATGGCTCTGTTATGAATGGAACACTGATCACAGCGCGTACGAAACGACGCCTGTGGCAAAGAATGGTTCATCAACCGGTCCTGGACGATACGCGATTACCTTAGGCAATCCTTACATATCCCGCGAACCTGGTGAAGAAAAATCGCATTGACGCGGTGCTGTATCGCGCCGTTTCGATCAAGAGGCCGCAGCAGCATCCATCGCCGTACCATAGCGAGGCAGGTCCGCCATGGTCTTCCCGTGAGCGGCCATCAGGGCATCACGCACGAAAGCGATGTGAGCTGTTTCCTCAATAATTTCAGCAAGATACTGCGCTGCCATAAGTGTCTTACCGACACCGATGGTTCCGTGGTTGGCAAGGACTGCAGCACGAATGGATGGATCACGAAACACCGGTGAAATCTCCACATCGGTCTGTGGGCCACCGTTTGCAGACAGTGGAATGAGCGGCATGCGACCGATCTTTTCAATCGTCTGAACCGTCAGACAAGGGATCTCAATGCCTGCCGACGCATACCCTGTTGCCCACGGGCTATGGCAGTGCACAATCGCATTGATGTCTGGGCGAATGCGGTAAAGGTCAGCGTGGAAATCCAAGTCTTTGGACGGTTTGAACGCCGATGGTTCCAGAGTGCCGTCCAAATAAGCCACTTGGAGGTTGTCGCGTGTGCATTCGGCAAAGCCCACGCCAGACGGCTTGATAACGATAGCCTCCGCAGATGCCAGGCGCACCGAAAGGTTGCCCCCAGCATTGGTTTGCAAACCGACATCGAAGCAGCGGCGCGCGGTCGCAATCAGCGCATCTTTTTTGGCTTCTAGTTCACTGACATCAGGCTTCTGCGCGGACATGGGTGGTTCCTTCGTGGGAGGCTTTTTGGGGGGCTTCGTTGGGGGCAGGCAAGTGGGGGCGCAGCGCGTCCATAATAGCGCGCACTGTGCGAGCATCGTTGATGTGATGATCAAGCGGGTGCAACGTGACGGAGGATGACAAGGTTTCTTGCATCACCTTGAGAAACACCTGGCGTAGCGCGGGAGATTCAATGGCTCCACCAGGCGCGTCCTGATGGGAAAAACCGCCCATAGGCACCAGAAGAGAAACAGGCCCAGAAGCGCCGTTCAAGGCATCTGCCAGCTTGCCAGCGACATGGACCATCTCATCCTCGGTTACCTGAACATGGGTGAAAAAGCCGGTATGTTGGTAATGCGGACGCTCCAGATAAGCTGGCGGCACCAAAGCCAATTCCCCAAGCCCGATGAAATTCAATCCGCCTGGCAGCACAATCTGCGGCACACCGGCATCTCGAGCAGCGGTCAACCGGTCAGGCATGTCCACATGCGCACCTGCCACATGGATGCGTGTGAGCTCATGCAGTGTCATGTCGACAACCGAGTGGAACGTGCCGCACCGCGCAAAACGCGCATAAGCCGCGCCACCAAAGCCATTGGCATGGAACACTGTCGCCTCTTGACCTTCGGCCTTGAGCGCATCTGCCAGACCGTCAGCGCAGGCGCCTGTTGCGCCAAGCGCGGTAATGCCAACCGAAGGGTTGGTTGAAACATGCGGCAGCGTCGTTGACGCTTGGCAGAGCCCGGCCAGCATGGCCGCGGCATTTTCCAGCGCTTGGCGCAAAGCCGCATTGATCCCGCAGACATCGGCAAGCGTGGGCACGACAACAATGGCATTGTCCGCCAAGGCGTAACGCGGATCGAAAGGCAGCGTCGTCACCAACATTTTGGGGAAGGCAAATGGCATACTGCGCATCACCTGCAGAGCGATTTCCCCGCCCGTACCGCCGCCAATCGACACGGCTGCTGTTGCCCCAGCCTCAATGGCCTCGTGTGCGAGCGCGGATGCCGTGTTGGCCACAAGCCCCATCGATTGAAGCTTACGTTGGCCAGACAACACTTCGCCGCGCGCGTTCAGCGACAGGTCAAGAACATGACAATGCACACCATGCCGATCCATAACCTCTCGAAAGTAGGCGATGGCCTCGTGCTTGGTTTCCATCGTCGCCAGTAGCAGGACGGAACAACCCATCAACGCTAACCCTTCACGGCACCCGCAGTCATGCCGGTGATGATCTGACGCGAGGCAAAAAATGTGAAGAGGATGGGTGGAATGGCAAGCAACATACCCGTCGCCATGATCACACCCCAGTCGATATTGTACTCAGTGATCGAGTTCACGATTGTCACCGGAACGGTACGGGAATTGCGATCTGATAACGCATTGGCCAGCAGAAACTCGTTCCACGCCACCCTGAAGGTGAAGATCGCTGCGGCTGCTAGCCCCGGTTTAATCAGCGGCAGAACGACCAGGAAAAACACGCGAAACGGCCCTGCCCCATCAATGCGCGCAGCCTCTTCCAACTGGATTGGCACCTGCACAATGAAGCTCTGCAAAATCCAAATCACAAAGGGCAAGTTCATCGCCACATAGACCAGAATGATGCCCGAGCGCGTGCCATCCAGACCAAACTGTTCGTTCCAAATGCCAAACACAGGCACCAGCAGCACAGCAGGCGGCACCATACGCATAATGAGCGTTGTGAAGCTTGCCGTGTCGCGGCCCATGAAACGGAACCGCACGATGGAATAGGCCGCCATGCATCCCAGGATGAGAGTAAGAGCGGTAGAAACCAAAGAAATGATCAGCGAATTGACCAACGCACGGCCAAAGGTCGGGTCGCAGCGGCGCAGATGCTCAGGCTCGTAGGGCAGGAATTCACACAACGCCGTTTCATAATTCTGCAACGTCGGCATGAAGAACAGACTGGCTGTTGGCGAGGTGATATCCACGTTCAGCTTGAACGAGTTGGCCAACATCAAAACAATTGGCCCAGCAGACATAACCACCAGACAAATCAGCAGCACGTAAAAGGCAGGGTTTGCCCGGTTCTCAATGTGTCCTTGCGACATGTTACACCGCCTCCTCTTCAGCCTGGGCGGCCTTGGCTCCCGCTGCGCGTATCCGCGCCAAGCGGGCATCATTGAGCCGGGTGTAAACAAACATGATGGCCGTGATCACCATGAGAAGGATGAGCAGATAGTTCGACATGGCCGCTGCCTCACCCAACTGTCGGAACTCAGACGCTGTGCGCGAAATTCGCAGCGCCAAAATTTCGGTCGATAGCCCCGGGCCGCCATTGGTCATCACCAAGATCACCTCGAGCACTTTGAAGGCGTCGATCAAACGCAACAGGCACGTAACGATCAGCACCGGCAACATGAGGGGCAGCTTGATGTAGAGAATTTGCTGCCAGCCGGTGGCGCCATCGACCCGCGCAGCTTCCAGCGCTGAGGATGGCAAAGACTGCAAAGCAGCCAGCGCCAGAATGAAAATGAAGGGCGTCCACTGCCAGATATCAGCAATGACAACGGATGCGAATGCCCAGCTGCTATCACCAAGAAACGGAATCGTATCGAAGCCCAGATTGTTGAGCCAGCGATTAAAGACGCCCACCTGCGGGTGGTACATATAGCGCCACATCAAACCCACAACGATTGGGGCGATCATCATCGGCAAAATGAAGATGGTGCGCAGAACCGCCATGCCGCGCAATTGGCGATCAAGCAGTAGCGCCAGCCCAACGCCGATGAACATTTCGATGGACACGACAAACGCTGCAAAGCGAATGGTGACCCAGAAGCTTTCCCAAAAACTGGCAGAATTCCAGAGGTTTATGTAGTTGCGAAGGCCGATAAACTCAGCTTCGCCAATGCGCTGGCTCGGGTTCCAATCCAAGAAACTGGCATAGACCATGTAACCGATTGGGTAGAGCAGCGCGATGATCATTACCGCAGCAGCCGGTGCCAAGAACATGTAGGGCGTGAGCCGATTGGCAGCTTGGATGTTCATGAGCGTTGCGCCAAACCTTCGAAAAGCGAAAACGGCAGGCCGACAATTCGGCCCGCCGCATAGATTCGTGGCTTACTGCCAGGCGTAGTAGCCGGCTTCGTCCATAATGCCCCGGGCGCGTTCCGCGACACCGTCCAGACCTTCCTGGATGTCCAGGTCTTCGGTCAGGATTTGGCTAAGCGTGGTGCCAAGGTCAGCGTTGATTTCACCCCAAGTTGGGATGATCGGACGCCAGTCAGGATCAGCAAAGCGCAGAGCTTCACCGAATGTTGCTGAGTATGGGAAGCGCTCGTTAAGAGCCGCATCCTGATAAGTGGAGAACCGTGATGGGTTTCCGCCTTCCATGGCGATCATCAGATCAACCCGTGGGCTGGTGAGCCACTGCATCAGCAAGAAGGCTGCTTCAGCGTTTGGTGCATTCCGTGGGATTGCGAGACCAAAACCACCGGTCTGCGAGGCGCGTTCGACACCCATTGGGTGCATTGCCCAGCCAACATTGCCGGCAACGGTTGAACGCGAAGGATCTTCAAACCCAGCCGCAAAAGCAATCGAGTCCAAGAACATCGCGTATTGGCCTTGGGCAAAAGCTGCAGCAGCTTCGGATGGGCCAAAGGTTGTTGAGCCATCGATACCGCAATCAACGATGGTCTTTAGCGCTTCAGCGGCTTCTACGCCCTGTGCGTTGTTGACGATGGGCTCCCAGTTGTCGTCAAAGATGCCGCCGCCCAGAGGGTTAAGGTGCAACAGATAAGCATGGCTTGCCTGGTGACCGGAAGCCGCACGAGAGGCAAGGCCGCCCATATCTGGCTCAAGCTCAGGGATCAGACAGGCAAGTTCCAGAAGTTCCTCGTAGGTTTCCGGTACGTCCAAACCGTGCTCTTCAAACACGTCAGTACGGTAGCCAAGAACGGAGGTTTCTGAACCGAACGGAATACCGAAGAGAGAGCCAGTTGGCCCTGGCAGATAGCCTTTGGTGCCGCCAGCGACACCAATGTTCTGCACATAACCGTCAATCAGGTCTTCAGCGTTGTAGTTTGGATCAGCAAGTGATGGATCCATGAAGAACCGTGCCAAATTGTGCAGCTGATCGGCAAACACATAGTCAGCCTTGGAGAACACAACATAGGCGATAAGGTCGTAATCGCCCTCATCCTGCGTCAGTTCCAGGGTCTGGCGTTCGCGCATGCGCAGATATTGAAGCTGATCGACTTCAACTTCGATGCCCGTTTCTTCAGTGAAGAGTGGCAACACGCGCATTGCCGCATCATAGTGCGGGTGTGCGGGGAAGTTCACCACCAGCGTCACGTCCTGATAGGGCGCGTAGACCGCCTCTGGCATCTGAGCAGACGCCGGGGCGCTGCTGATTGCGGTGCCGACAAGCGCCGCCAGGGCTATTGTCTTGATCAATTTCATCTTATTCCTCCCAAGGATGATGATGGCCTTTTGGCCGGTTTGGAGCAGCACTTAGAGCGCTGCCTCAGTCTGCGGATCGAAGAGGTGCAATTCCTCATTGTCGATGCGGAACGAGCGCGACTCTCCCGATGGAATAGGCGCTGCGGTTGAAATCTCAATTTGAATTGTCTGCCCGCCCAGTTCGGAAATAAGCACGGACTGGGCGCCGATATATTCCGACAGAACAATCGGAAGCGTGATGGCATCTGGACCGGCATCCTCAGCAAAAGCAGAGGGTCGCACGCCCACCTGAACGGCCTGTCCATGATAGTCGGACAGACCGCTGGCGCGCTCGGGGGGTAGTGGGATACGGAAGCCAGGACCGGAGACAAAAACCTTGTCACCTTCTTGGGCCAAATCAGCATTCAAGAAGTTCATCGTGGGTGAGCCGATAAACCCGGCCACAAATCGGTTGGCCGGGCGGCGATAGAGCTCTTCAGGGGTACCAGCCTGCATGATCTCACCGCTACGCATCACGACAATCTTGTCACCCAGCGTCATCGCTTCGATCTGATCATGGGTCACATAAACCATGTTCTTTTGGATGCGCTTGCTCATCAGCGCCAACTCAGCGCGCATCTGTCCACGCAACTTCGCATCGAGATTGGACAGCGGCTCATCGAACAAAAACGTCGAAGCATCGCGCACCAGCGCTCGCCCCATAGCAACGCGCTGTCGCTGACCGCCTGACAACTCACCTGGGCGCCGGTGCAAGTGCTGATCCAGCCCAAGTGTCGCGGCGACCTCTTTCACCCGCGAGTCGATTTCTGTCTTGGGATAGCGCGCCAAGCGCAGCGCAAACGACATGTTCTTGGCGACATTCATATGCGGATAGAGCGCATAATCCTGAAACACCATCGCAAGATCACGGTCCTTCGGATCGAGCCGAGTCACATCGCGATCACCAATCGAAATCGAACCGCCCGTCACGGACTCAAGCCCAGCGATCATCCGCAAGGTGGTGGACTTGCCACACCCTGAGGGGCCCACAAGAACGGTGAACTCACCATCATTCATGGTGAGGTTCAGATCCTCAATCACCGTGACAGGGCCATAAGCCTTGCGTAGATTTTCCAGCCGGATTTCGGGCATTTCAGCTCTTCTTTTCTCCCAGTTCCACAAACAACACATATTCTGTATACAAAAGCAATCAAAAACATACAGAATGATGCAATCATTGTTTTTAGGCGACGTTTGAGCTACCTATCCATTGAAAGGGGAGCCTGTTCATGAGGTCTGAGAACCAACGGGGCCGCGTCAGCGTCGCACAGAAAATCGAAGTCGCCCTTTTGGACGAAATCGCTGCAGGCCAGATTGCGCCAGGTGAACGCCTTGACGAAACCAAGCTGGCGGAACGCTTTGGCGCATCGCGCACACCGGTACGCGAAGCTTTGGGTCGGCTGACGGCTCAAGGCGTTTTGGAAACCGGCGAAGGTCGCGGCACACGTGTTGCGCAATATACCCGCGAAGAGCTCGCTCAGATGTTCGAGGCCATGCATGAAATCGAGGCTCTGTGCGCTCGGCTGGTGGCTCAGCGCCTTACATTGTTGGGGCGCTCGCAAATAGAAGAAGCGCAGGCGCGCTGCCATAAGGCCGCAAATGCCAGCGACTTTCCAGCCTATCTTCGCGCCAACGAAGCCCTGCACTTTGCCATCTATCAAGCGACCGGCAATCCCTACATTCAACAGATGGCATCGGATTTTCGACGTCGCACCGGACCGTTTCGGGCCAAGAAATTCGCCACCAAAGCAGACCTACTCGCCTCCGCCAAAAGTCATGACGAACTGCTGGAGAAAATATTTTCAGCCAACTCCAATGATGCCTTTGATTACATGCGCAAGCACATGGAAGAGAGCTTCATGCGTGTGCTGGCAGCCAATTAAAGCCGGCACAGGAACAAATTCGGGTCATTTTCGCCGTTAGCTGTAGACAGATATAAATCTTTGTATACAAATGCCCGCACCAACAGCCGGAGCGGAGTAGCATGGGCATTAACGAGACAAAAATTTATCCTATCAACACCGGCTGGCTGGAAGCAGATCTGGGCACCTACATTTTCTGGAAGGGTCCAGCGGGTCAAAAAATCTGGAACCCGGTCTATTGCCACTACGTGGATACCGGCGAGCACAAGATCCTCATCGACACGGGCCTGTGCGATGAAGAGCGCGCCACCAAGTACCACCACAAATGTGACAAGCGCGGCTGCCTCCAGGTGCACGAGCATCTGGAACAAAAACTCGGTGTGCATCCCGACGAAATAGACGCGATTGTGTTCACCCACCTGCACTGGGATCACGTGCAGAACATGAAAGAATTCAAGAACGCCCGCTACATTGCACCCAAGGCCGAGATCGAAATGGCCTACAACCCGCTTCCCCTCTACTATCGCACCTATGAGTCCGGCTATCTGGGCATTGAACACGCCTATGCTGGCTGTGTTTTCGAAGCTGTAGAAGATGAGTGTGAGGTTCTGCCAGGGATCACCATGTTCCACACACCAGGGCACTCCGTGGGCCATATGGCTGTGACGGTGGCAACATCGGCGGGCGATATTGTGGTGGCTGGTGACGCCATCTTCCAGGAGCGCAATCTTGAACCCAATCCGGCCGAAGGCTGGCGCTATTGGGTGCCAGCTCGTTTCGTGAACTCCTTTGAGGGCTGGAAATCGGTGGAAGAGTTGGACAAGCGCGCCGACTATGTGCTGGCCTGCCACGATAAAGTTGCCAATCAGCGTTCAGACGTCTTCCCCTATGAAGGCATGCCATTGCGCAAACGCCGCCAAGTCATTCCAGGCTATCAATTCTATTTTGGTGACATGCCTGCCGGTACAGTCGACAAAGCCGCCCCTGCCATGTCCAAAGACGAGGTCGACGCCTACATTGCAGGGCTTGTGCCACCAACACCGGATTGAACTGACAATGCAATCCATCGACAACCTGATGGCCGTGGCCGATCAATGCGATGCGATTGTGTTTGATCAGTGGGGCGTGCTGCACAATGGGTCGCAGCCCTACCCCGGTGCCATCGAAGCCGTCGAGGCGCTGGCAAAAGCAGGCAAAAAACTGGCCGTTCTTTCCAACTCGGGAAAGCGGTCTCTGCCCAATCGCCAGCGCATCGCTGCCATGGGTTTGCCAGCCGAGGCCTTTGCGCAAGTGATGACGTCCGGTGAGGCGTTCTGGCAGGACTGCGCCAAAGCTCACGTTCATGCCCAACGCTTTCTGCCGATCACTGCCAAACCAGGCGATGCCGAACGTTGGGGAGAAGGCCTCCCGCTCGCCTGGGCACGCACGGTGGATGAGGCGGATGCGATTCTCTTGATGGGTCTTCCGGAAGGTGGAGATGGCCTGCAGGAACGCGCCTTGCTTGATGAGGCGCGCTCAAACAGCCTGCCACTTTACTGCACCAACCCGGATCGCGGATCACCGCGCGCCGATGGTGTGGTGCAACTCTCGCCTGGTACACTCGCACATGCCTATCAGGGTGATGGCGGCGATGTGGTTTTCTACGGCAAGCCGCATCGGCCCGTATTTGATGCGCTCATCGATGCGCTGGGCACAGCGCCATCATCCACACTCATGGTGGGTGACTCGCTGGAACACGATATTGCAGGTGGCGCCAATGCTGGCTGGAAGACCGCTTTTGTGATGGGTGGTCTGCACGCAGCCGCCTTCGACAAGGGTGATCCACTCAGCGTCACAGCGCGCCTTGCGCAAGACCATACATCGCCATTGCCTGATTTTTTAGTCGGCAACTTGGCCGGTGAGAAAGGATAGAGCGATGGGCAATCACGCTGCGCTCCCCAAAGAGTTTCTAGTGCTTTCAGCCTACTGTGGAAGTGACCCACTTCGAGTCCAAGGACCAGGTGGAAACACCTCTATCAAGCTTGGCGAAACACTGTGGATCAAAGCGTCGGGCACTGAACTGGCAAATGCCCTCAGCCAAGACATTTTTGTTGGCGTTGACCGTGCCATTGCTCTGGCCGAAGCAAAAGGCGCCGGTGACGGAACATGCCAGGCCGCAATTCTTGATCCAGAGCGCGGGCTGCGCCCATCCATCGAGACCACCTTTCACGCGCTCATTGATTGGCCGGTCGTCGCACACACGCATTCGGTGGCAACGTTGGCGCATGCAACAAGTGACAAAGGCATTGCCGAAGCCAAACGCAAGCTCGATGGTCTGCCGGTCGCCTTCGTGCCTTACCGCAAACCCGGGCGTCCACTGACAGAGGCCATTGCCACCGAGTTGACCCCCAACACACAAGTGGTTGTTCTCGGCAATCACGGCCTTATCGTTGCCGGTGACAGTGCTGAAGATGTCGCAGCGCTGATGGGCGAGGTAGAACGACGCCTGGCCATGCCTGTTTTGACCGATGATCCAATGGCGCAAGGCGATGCACCCGACGGTTTTGTCTGGTCGAATGCCAACGCCCTGGCACAAGATGCTCGTCTGTTCTCCCTGGCAACCACAGGCTCCTATTATCCCGATCATGTGGTGTTCCTAGGGCCTGCTTTGCCGACAAAACCCGTGGAAGGCGCACCGGCTTGTCTTATCGAAGGCCAAGGCGTGGCGGTCCGAAAAGAAGCCACATCCGCCCAAACCGCCATGGCAAAATGCCTCAACGACGTCCTGACGCGCCTACCGGCTGACTGGGCACCCAATGCCATTGGCACAGACGCCGAAGCTGAACTGCTCAATTGGGATGCTGAAAAGTACCGGCAGGCTTTGGCCGCACGCCAATCATGACGGACAACTCATCCGGTCTTGCTCTTGGCATCGATGTCGGTACGTCGGGCGTTCGCACCGCCGTTGTCGATCGTTCCGGCAAAGTGGTGAGCACAGCCAAAGCCGCCCACTTAGCAACGTCGAATGAAGACGCATCGGCATGGTGGGATGCTGTGGCACGTGCCCTCAACGCCCAAGTTCAACAATTACGAAGTCTAGGCATAGCCCCCCACCGCATCGGACGTGCGGCAGTCGATGGAACGTCCGGGTCGATGGTCCTTGTCGATGGGCAGCTCATGCCCGTCACGCGGGCGCTGATGTACAACACGTCCGGTTTTAGCGAGGAAGGCAAGAGCATTGATCGCTTCGCTGAACCTACCTCAATAACGCGTGGAAGCTCATCGGCCCTGGCGCGCATGTTGCGTTTGCAGGCACTCGACCAGAATGGCGAAGCCACGCACCTGTTGCACCAGGCCGATTTCATCACCGCAAAGCTCGCCGGCCAATCACTCGGTTCGGACGATAACAACGCTCTCAAGCTTGGCTGGGATCCAGCGTCCCGCGCCTGGCCAAACTGGTTTGAGGAGCTTGGCGTATCGATGCCCTTGCTGCCAAAGGTCCATCCAACGGGCTCTGCCATTGGCGCAATCAACGCTGAGATTGCGTCCCGCTTTGATCTATCGCCAGACCTTCAACTGCATGCTGGTACCACTGACAGCATTGCAGCGTTTCTTGCTTCGGGCGCCAGCGAAGTCGGAGATGCGGTAACATCTTTGGGCACAACCTTGGCCATCAAACTGCTCAGCGACAAACGTATCGACGACCCAGCCAGCGGTGTTTACAGCCACCGCGTTGGTGACAGCTGGCTGGCCGGTGGCGCATCCAACACCGGCGGCGGTGTGCTGGTCTCGTTCTTCACAAGTGATCAGTTGGCCGCGCTGAGCCGCCAGATCGACCCGGCAAGTCCAAGTGAGTTCGACTACTATCCCCTTCTGAAACCCGGCGAACGGTTTCCAATCAATGACCCTCAGCTTGAGCCGCGACTTCAACCGCGCCCGCAAAACGATGCTGACTTTTTAAAAGGGATACTGGAAGGCATCGCGCGCATTGAGGCAGTCGGGTATGGGCGTCTGGTGGAGCTTGGCTCCCCCGCCCCAAGGCGAGTTTTCACCGCCGGTGGTGGGGCCAAAAATCCCGTCTGGGCAGCCATGCGCCAAAGGCACTTGAACACGCCTGTCATACAAGCCGATGAGGCCGAGGCCAGTGTTGGTGTGGCGCGCCTATGCTGGCGCACCACCTAAGCACACAAGCAGCAGCTACTTGACCGCGACAGCTTCAATCTCAACCGTTGCGCCAAGCGGCAGCGCCGCCACTGCGATGCAGGAACGCGCAGGTTTGTGGTCACCAAAAAACTCCGTATAGACGGCGTTTACGGCGGCGAAATCTGCCATGTCGGTCAAAAAGACCACGGCCTTGGCCACGTTGCTCGGCCCTTGGCCATCAGCAGCCAGCACTTTGCCCAGATTGCTCAACGCTTGGCGTGCCTGTGCGGCGGCATCACCGCCCAAGAACGTGCCGCTTTCATCAAGCGCCAAACAGCCTGAGATATACAGCGTGTCACCCGCTTTTGCGGCATGGCTGTACGGGCCAACGGCTGGCGGAGCGCCATCAGCGATCAAAGTGGTTACGGGCATACATATGTCTCCATTTTGGGGTGGCTCAGAGAAAGAGAAGCTTGGCTGCGATAGCCGCGACAAGCAGGAAAACGGTCTGGGCAATAACCAACGCGATGTGATTGCCGCCAAGATTGACCATGGCACCAAGGGACGTTTTCACCCCCAACGCAGCGATAGCAATGATCAGCATCCAACGACTCGCTTCGACGAAAAACGCGACGACCGCCAGCGGCAATAAGCCAGTTGAGTTGATCAGCATGAAGACGATAAAGGCGACCACAAACAGCGGAACACCCACCCGCTCGCCATCGCTTTTGCGCGTGGCAATCAAGATCGCAAGAATAACAACCGGCAACAGCAAAACCCGCTGCAATTTGGTGAGCGTCGAAACGTTGCCAGCCTCATCACTGATCGAAAATCCAGCACCAACAACCTGCGCCACATCGTGGATTGTTGCGCCAATCAGAAATCCAGCCTGCTCGTCATTGAAACCAAGCACCGAGAACAGCAGCGGGTAAAGCACCATGGCCACGGTGCTCAGCGTGGTGACGGCGACCACCGTGAACAAGGTGTCGCGCTCCAGATTGTCGCGTTTGGGCATAACTGCCGATATCGCCAGCGCCGCCGACGCACCACAGATCGCTGTTGCGCCGCCGGTTAAGATACCGAAGGCAATTTTGCGCTTGAACAGAGGTGCCAGCAGAGCGCCGCTGGCGAGCGTGAGAGCAACCAACGCAATGATCACGGCCACCGGCTCCCAACCCTGCGCCGTTACATCGCCAATGCTAAGCCGAAAGCCAAGCAATGCCACGCCCATGCGCAGCAGCGATTTTGAAGCGAACGTTATCCCACCTGCGCATTTGGGATGATCGGCCAAAAAATTGAACGCCATGCCCACCAACAGCGCAAAAAGCATGACCGGCGCACCGTAGTGCTCAGACAAAAACCCGGCGCACAGGGCAATGGTTACGGCCAGCGCCAACCCGCTGTAGCCGCCTGCCAGCGGTTTGAAGATGGAAAACACGGATCGGTCCTCAGACTAGCCAGTCGGCGAATATCGAACGCCTCTTGATCGAAACATGTCTCAAGGCAGCTGTCCGCCGTCTTACCACGCCATTCCATGCCTTCAAGGCGCGAGATAGGCATGCAGGAATGACCTACGTCTTCAAGTCAGCGCGTCGGAAGGCACCTTGCACAATGCGGTCGATAACCATGGCGACGAACAGAATGGCAAAGCCGCCGAGCAGCCCCGGGCCTTTTGCCGCAAACTGCAGAGCCTCAAGTATCACCTGGCCCAATCCTCCGCCTCCGATCAGAGAGATGATCACCACCATGGAAAGGCACATCAAGATTGTCTGGTTCACGCCAGTCATGATCGATGGCAACGCCAGAGGTATCTCAACATCGCGTAGAATTTGCCGTCGCGACGCGCCAAATGCAGACGCGGCCTCTTTGATGCTCTCCGGCACACCGCGAATACCGAGCGCCGTTAGACGGATGACCGGCGGCATACCAAAAATGATGGTCGCAAGAATACCTGGGGGATTCCCGGTGCCAAAAAACGCGATGATAGGAATGAGATAAACGAAGGCGGGAAGCGTCTGCATCAAGTCCAGCACCGGCTCAGCAAACTTGTAGGCGCGCAAGGATTTGCCGAACCATATGCCCAGCGGAATGCCAACAAGCACACAGAGAACTACCGCTGCGCCAACCAACGCCACCGTCTCCATCGCGATTTCCCAGTAACCAAGGAAAGCGATGTAGGCGAGCGCAGCCGCTGTAAAGATTGCGACGCGCGGGCCTGCCGACCGCCAAGCGATAACGCAAATGACGATCATCACCACTGGCCAAGGTGTGCCCATCAGCGCCAAGGAGACCGTATCGAGCACGGTGCGCACGGCCAGAACGATGCCATCAAACGTGCCGGAGCCAGCGGTTGCAGCAGCGTCGATCTGGCCTTCAAGCCATCGCGCTGTGCCGGTGTAGTGCTCCGGCGTCGCAGGAAAAGCGAGCAGAAAATCCGGCACATTTTCCACCGTGAAGCGGTAGACTGTCAGCGGCATCACGGCGATCAATAAAAGCACACCAAAGCCTGCCGATAGCATGCTGACGCCTGATGGTATGCGCTCGGGCGTCACACGCCACGCTGAGTATTGTTTCTCATAGGCAATGTTGCTCCACACGCCTTGGGCAACACGGATAAGAATGAGAAGTGCAATGCCAGAAACCAGGATCATCAGTGCGTCCGCAGCGGCAGCTTCGGCAGTCTCGCGGCTGCGTTCTGCCGCGCGCATCAAATTGTTGCCAAGCGTCTCAAAGCGCGAACCATCCTCGCCCTCAGCAATGGCCGCAGCAGCTCTGTCGAGAAACTCCTGAGCGCGCGTTTCTTGTCGCAAAGCCTGCTGCAAATCCGCAGCCCCGAGCTCACCCCAGGTTCCTCGTCCGATCTGAACCCAAGCGATGATCTCCAGGATCAGGAAACCCCAGAACATGCCCCAAACACCACGCGCCGCGGCCCAAAGCGGCCCAAGCAACGCAGCTGCCGCATTAAACGTCAGCGGTATGCCGGAGGTCGTGTCGTGAATCTTGTGAAAGACGCGCTGATAATAGGCCGGATTACGTTCGGCGAACGCAGCAATAGATTGATCAAGCGCAGCACGATCAACTTTTACATCTGCAACGGCCGAAGCCTTCGTTGCGTTAGGGATGGAAAGATCGCTCTGCATGGTCTGGTCAGTCATGTGCGCCCCCTATTTCCGGCCCTGGATGCCACGCAAAAGCGTGGCCTTAGAAATGTACCCGACCTCGCTTCCGTCTTCGGTGACGACCACGGGCGCGTCGCTGTCGACGGACATATCAATAAGCGTATCAAGATCCGTGTCGTGGGACGCACGTTTTGCATCGGCGAGCGCCGAGCGATCATAGCCGTTAAGCGGCTGCATGATCGAATGCGCTTTCACAAGCTTCAGCCGCGAGATGCCTTGCACAAACTCGCGCACATAGTCGTCTGCCGGATTGGTCACTATGTCTTCTGGCGTGCCAATCTGGACAATGACCCCATCCTTCATGATCGCGATGCGATGACCGATGCGGATCGCTTCATCCAAATCGTGGGTGATGAAAAGTGTTGTCTTTTTCAGCTCTGAGACAAGCGCAATGAACTGGTCCTGCAATTGCAACCGGATCAACGGATCAAGCGCGGAGAACGGCTCGTCCATAAGCAGAATTTCCGGGTCGGAGGCCAACGCCCGAGCAATCCCAACACGTTGTTGCATGCCACCGGAAAGCTCTCGGGGCAGACGGTCTTCATAGCCTTGCAAGTCCACCAGGCTGAGCGTGTGATCGGAAATTGCCCAGCGCTGAGATTTTGGCACACCGCGAATTTCCAGCGGGTAGGCCACATTCTCGCGCACTGAGCGATGCGGCATCAGCGCCATGTGCTGAAACACCATACCAATGTGCCGCGATCGCATTTCGCGCAGCTCTTTGGTGCCCATCGCGCTGACATCTTCGCCAAGTACTTTGATGGTGCCGGCGGTTGGTTCAATCAGCCGGTTCACATGGCGCACCAGAGTCGATTTTCCTGACCCTGATAGACCCATGATGCAAAAGATCTCTCCACGCGCGACGGAAAAGCTCGCATCACGCACGCCAATAACGGTGGCAAATTCCTCCAGCGCTTGCGCTTTGGTAAGCCCGGTTGTTTGTGCGGCCTCGACCGTCTGCGTGGCGCGTTCACCGAACACTTTCCAAACATTCGAGAGTTCAACCACGGCTTCCGGCTTAGGATTCACATCCACGGGTTTCACTTCCACGCTATGACTGAAGGGGCAAAAATGGGGGGAGACGGGCGGCCAGTTGAAGCGACCGCCCGGGAGAATGCGGGATGGCTCAGTTTGTCAGCCAGCCAAGAACAACGTCTTCGTTTTCATCGACCCAACGACGGGCGAAATCCGCAGCATCTTCGCCCTGAACGCTCAAAGCGTAGCCCATCTCACTGAGTGCAGCAGATGGCATCTGATAGGCGTTGAACATGGCAGCCACTTCAGGGAAGTCATCCTGAACACTGGCAGCATAGTGGAGGTGCAGCGTTGCGCCGTTCCAAGCGGTGGATGCTTCAGATTTTTCAAGCCATGCCGGATCATCAGTAGGCTGTATGATCGTCCAGGTATCTGGGTCGTGCTCTGGCTCATCCAAGATGGTCAGATCATAGGCAACGAAAATAAAGTGCGGATCGTAACAGAAACCGATCCAAGGCTCTTCGGCAGCAACAGCGCTGCCAAGCGCACCCCAGGCAACCGACCCATCATACTCCTGAAGGTCCATCACCTCATCATAGCCGTAAGAGCGCGCGCGGATGCGCTCAATGGCTGTGGACGCCCAACCGGGAGCGCCAATCCAAACCTCTGGCGTGCCATTGCCGTCGAAATCGAAGATCGCCATCTTTTCCGGATCAGTCAGATCCTCAATGCTGGTGATATCGTACTGCTCGGAAATATAGGTCGGAACACACATGCCTTGAACAGCTTGCACGGGGTTGTTGTTCATCACAACCGACTGATTTTCCTGAACATATTGATCATGCAAGTTTTGCTGATTGGGCATCCAGACTTCCGGGTGAAGGTGCATGGACCCGGCGTCCATCGCCTCGAAAATGATTGGGTTGGTGCCATTTTGAAGCTCAACATCAAGGCCGAAATTTTCCTCGATCACGACTTTGAGGATGTTGGCTGTCGCGTTGGCTGCTGGCCAGTTTGGCACGCCAAGCACCAAGTCTGCCGCTTGGGCAGAGGAGACGGCTGCGAGCGCACATACGCCAGTCGCAAGTGCCGTTTTGGACACGGATTTCATCATACTACTGCTTCCCTTGTTGTCTGACCGGAATGGTTTTTGGAAGGAGCCGCACCCGGTCTATGCACGGCTGAGGGGGAGACGCCTGCGGCACTGTCCCCAAATTGAGAAAACGTCACGGTTGCCGAGACAAGAACATCCAAACTGTCGATCACCGGCATCTGTCCTGCGATGTCTTGAGCAAGCAAAGAGAACTCGCTGCACCCCACCAGCACGACGTCCGCGCCTTGCGCGTACAACGCCTTTGCCATGCGCAAATTGGTTTCCCTGGCTGATGGATCATTGCCGTCGCGCTTCAACTGTCGGATTGCCGACAGCAACGTATCCTGATCCTCAGCGTAAAGCGGTGTCAGACCATTGGCCTCGAACGCTGGATCAAACACGGCCGCAAGCTTCACTGCTGGCGAAGCCAACATGCCAACTGTAGCCCTGGGATGGCGCTCGGCGATGGTCTGCGAAGTTGCCTCGACCATAGATAGAAATGGAATGCCGACAGCAGCTTGAATAACGGGCGCATAAGCGTGCGCTGTGTTGCACGGCATCACGAGGGCTTGCGCACCAGCGGTTTCCAGTCGCTTGGCCATGGCGGCCAAAACGGGTGCCGGGTCAGTGCCCTTGCCCTCAATCAGGGCCGCGATACGCGAGGGAACCTGTGGGTTTTGGTCAATTAGCAAGGGGATATGGTCAGCGTCATCCTCCGCCGAAACGGCGGCCAACACACGCTGCATAAACAATAGCGTCGCTTCGGGGCCCATGCCGCCCAAAACGCCGACAGGTCGAAGGGCGCAACGCTCAAGCATTGGCCACCATTTCGGCTGCAACCTCAGCAATGTGTGCCGCTATCAGCTCGCAATCGGCCAGGGAGAAAGTAAGCGGTAAGCGCATATCAAACAGACCTGCCAAGATGCTGTCCGTCTGCGGCAGGCTCTGTTCGGGCACATAACGCCAGCTTGAATGGGCCGAGGTGAACGCAACAGGATCTGCATCACCGAACCATTTCAACTCCACGCCGCGCTCGGCGCAGGCTTTCAGGAAGGCGCGCGCACCATGCTCACGGATCTCAGGCACCATGAATTGGATCGACGACCCGACAAAGAACTCTTCGCTTGGTCGCTTCGGCAAATGGAAGGCATTGCTTTGCGACAGGCCTGTTTCGACGACACGATAGCGCTCGTTCCATCGGTCGATGGCATCATCAAGCTTTGCCAGTTGCGGGCGAAGGATCGCCGCGCGCAGATTGTCCATGCGTGCCGACATGTTGGGCGTATCAAGCTTGATATCATCGTAGACATCAGCAGAAGGCCCCGCACCATGCCGGTCAAACAGCATGTAGGAACCTGACATCATCGTCGCACGCGCCATGAAAGCAGCATCGCAGGATGTGACAAGGCCGCCTTCGCCGGAATTGATGTGCTTATAGGTTTGAGCTGAAAAACAACCGGCGAGCCCGAAATTACCGGACTTTTGCCCACGCCAGGAGGCGCCCATTGTGTGGGCGCAGTCTTCCAGCAGTGTGATTTGAAGCGCATCCGTCAAAGCAATCAACGCGTCCATGTCACACAGATGACCACGCATATTTGACAGCATGAGAACTTTGGCGCCCGACCTTTCGGCCTTAGCGCGCAGATCGTTCAGATCAATCACCAGATCATCGGTGATTTCTACCAGAACCGGTTCAGCACCGACGCCTGCAATCGCACCAGGAACGGGCGCAAGCGTGAAGGCATTGGTGAGAACTTTGTCACCTGATTGAATACCAGCAGCGCGCAGCGCGATTTGCATCGCCTGCCCACCCGACGCCACCGCCAGGCAATAAGGCGCGCCCTGCCAAGCAGCATATTCTCGCTCAAGCGCAACCGTCTCAGACTCTTCACCCGGCAACACATTGTAGCGATGCAAACGCCCAGTTTGCATCACCTCAACAGCCGCTGCGATACCCTCCTCAGGTATCGGCTCCTGTTGGGTAAAGCTGCCCCGAAAGGGTGGCAGACCCATCGGCTACTCCGCAGCCTGTGCCAGCGAGGCATTGGTGAAGAAGGCATCATAGCCAAACAAGGCCGCCGATCCACCGGTGTGCAGGAACACCACCCGTTCGCCCTTTTTGAAGTATCCTTTGCGTGCATAGTCGATGAGACCGGCAGCACCTTTGCCCGAATAGACCGGGTCAAGCAGGATGCCTTCTAGCTCGGCAAACATGCGGATTGCCTCCAGCGTATCCTGACGTGGCAATCCATAGCCCTCACCCACATAGCTTGTGTCGGCGCAAACATCCTCTCGGGTAACGATGCCCGAACAGCCGAGCTTATCAGCTGTTTTACACGCCAGATCGAACACCATCTGCTCTTGTTTGGGTTGCGGCGCGCGCGTGCCAAATCCAAGCAGCGGGATACCTGCATTCAGTGCCTTAAGCCCGACGACAAGCCCCGCCTGTGTACCCGATGAACCGGTTGCGTGCACCAATTGATCAATCACCAAACCACGCTCATTGGCTTGGCTCAGCAACTCCAAGGCGCAGTTCACATAGCCCAGAGCACCAGTCGGGTTGGACCCTCCACCAGGGATCACATAAACTTTCTTACCGTCCGCGCGCTCTGCTTCGGCCGCCTTTTCCATTTCGCCAGGCATATCGTGGCCGCCCGGATATTTAGCAGTCGTTGCCCCGTGAAGATGGTCAAGCAACACATTGGCATTGTCGTTGTAATTGTGATCGTCGTAGCCGGTACGATCTTCCAATAAGATATGACATTTCATGCCAAGCTTGGAGGCGAAGGCTGCCGTTTGCCGCGCATGGTTCGATTGGGTCGCCCCCTGCGTCATCACGATATCGGCATTCATGGCCTCGGCTTCAGCCATCAAAAACTCAAGCTTGCGCGTCTTGTTGCCACCCGTTGAAAGCCCGGTGCAATCGTCTCGCTTAATCCAGATTTCAGGTCCGCCAAGCTCCTTGCTCAACCGCTCCATAGGTTCAAGCGGCGTCGGCAAATGGGCGAACTTAAGCCGCGGGAAACGAGCAAGGTGCATAATCACTCCTTCATCAAAAATTGCACCATTGCAGTCTTGCTGACCAAAAAAGCCAATGCAAATTCGAAATTTATGATCTAAAATGCAAAAAATGCAACTTAGAGGATCATCATGCGATTAGAGTGGCTTGAGGATATCCTCGCTGTCGCCGACACCGGCTCCTTTACTGAAGCAGCCGACAGACGGCACTTAACGCCTTCGGCCTTCTCTCGACGCATCCAGCAGATTGAAGAGCATCTGGGAGTGGAACTCTTCGACCGCACCCGCAAGCCCATCCAGTTAAAACCGACCACGGATGAGAACAAAGCCGAGATCGCAAGGCTTGTGGGCAGCTTGCGACAGCTCTCCACCGATCTGCAGCGCAGCAGCCGCTTGTCCGGCAATCGCTTGGTGATCGCCAGCCAGCACGCGCTAACCGCCGCGTTCACCCCACGCGTGCTGAGGGTCATACAAAGCCGCCACAGCGAGCTTTACGTGCGGCTGCGCTCAGCCAATCTAGATGATTGTTTCAGCCTGCTTCTGGCCCGTCAGGCGGATCTGGCCATTCTTTATCAGGTGCCCGACCAAAAACTCGACCAGACCGCAGATTTTCTCCAGACTGTGACGATTGGCAAAGACAGGCTGGTTCCTGTGTTCTCAGCCGCCGACAAGGCTGTGCTTAATGATCGTTTTGCTTCTGGCCAGTTGCCCATTATCGCCTATCCCAATGATGTGTTCTTGGGCCAAGTGATGGACCGCACGATCCTGCCACGTGTGCGTAGCTTTGCCGACGCTGTGCCACGTGTGGAAACCGCGCTCACCCTGGCCGCATTAGAATTTGCAGCCTCCGCCATCGGCGTCGCTTGGGTGCCGCTATCGCTTGCACGCAAGGAACTTGCTTCTGGAAGCCTCTACGATCTCTCGGCCACCTTACCCAGTTGCGATCTCACGATCACCGCAGCACGCCTTAACGATGAGACCACGAAAAGCGAAGACCTTATGTGGTCACTGCTGGAATCCCTTCCCATAGACGAACCTAACTAGAGCACCTGGAGATCGCAGGCCCTATTCAACCTGGTTTGATCGGCGTATCTGAAGACCACATGGTCGGCGCCCTCGCGCTTTGACCCTTCACCGATTTGAGCGCCGCCCTCTTGTTTCAATTCCTCAAAGACAACGCCCGCTGGCTCGGCGCGGGATTTCTGCTGACCTTTGCATCCGGGTTTGGCCAGACCTGGTTCATCTCTCTGTTTGCCGGATTCATTAAACAAGAGCACGGCCTAACTGATGGCCAGTGGGGCAGCCTCTACACTGTCGCAACATTGGCCTCCGCTGCTCTGCTCTTCTGGCGCGGTTCACTGGCCGATAGCATCCCGCTCTACAAACTCGCGCCTTTCATCGCGATTGGGTTCGCCATTGCAGCTCTCGGTATGGCGCTCTCACCATGGATTTGGCTACTTGGGCTATCTCTGTTTGCACTGCGGTTTTGCGGTCAGGGTATGTTTTCGCATATCGCAATGACAGCCATGGGTCGCTGGTTTGAGGCAAGACGTGGCCAGGCCGTTGCGATCACCAATCTGGGCCACCCAGCCGGAGAGGTGATGCTGGCCTTAACCGCTGTGGTGGCGATAGGTTTGCTCGGTTGGCAGACCACATGGCTTGTCGTATCGGGCATCCTCTCCTTGGTCATTCTACCAAGCCTCTATTGGCTTCTTCATGAAGGACGGACCGCTCAAGGCGTGCTGGTGTATGCCGGAACACCCGGCCTAGGCGGCAAGCATTGGAAACGCAGAGACGCTGCACGGCATTGGTTGCTGCCGGCATTGCTTCCCGTCCTACTGACCCCAGGTTTCATCGGCACGGTGATCTTCTTTCACCAGGTGCACGTGGCAGAGGTCAAAGGTTGGACGCTGCTTGCCATGGCCCCGGGATACACCGTGTACGCAGGCCTTTCAGTTGCATTCGGCTTCCTCAGCGGCTGGGCCTGCGACAAGTTCGGTGCGCAAAAGCTGCTGCCTCTTTTGCTCGTTCCCATGGGGCTGGGTATCGCGGTTATTGGCCCGGCCGAGCATGTCTCCATATGGTATCTGGCGCTTGGCCTGATTGGCATCACACAGGGTATCAACAACGCGTTCCTCGGCGTTCTCTTCCCCCTTGTCTATGGCACCGATCATCTGGGGTCGATCCGATCCATGGCGACAACCATCATGGTCGTCTCCACCGCCATTGGGCCAGGCATTACCGGCCTCTTGATCGATCAGGGCATAGCCTTTCCCGCGCAGGGCCTCACCATGGGCCTCTGGTGCCTTGGCCTATCCGTCGGGTGCCTGTTTATCGAACGTCGACTGACCCGTGAACTCTCTGCGACAAAGCAAACAGCCAAACCATGACGTTAAAAAGAACCAGGGCCCGAGATCTTTTCGATCCCGGGCCCTGGAACCTGCCGGAGCCAACAGGCCCCGACGGGAGGAAGGCTTTTAGCTAAGTGCCTAGACCTACTGCCAAGACTGGATCAGCTCATCATAGCTGATTGTCATTGGCTCTTCGTCCTCATTGGCAAGCTCAGCCTTTGGCGCACCATCCTGGCTCAGCCAGAACTCTGGATCCATCTCTTCGTTGAGAACTGGACCAAGGTCACCCTGGACTCCAGAACGCTCAAGGCGCTCCAACACACGCTCTTGCTCAGAACAGAGGTTGTCCAAAGCTTCCTGGGCAGACAGAGCACCAGAAGAAGCATCACCAATGTTCTGCCACCAGAGCTGCGCCAAACGTGGGTAGTCAGGCACGTTGGTGCCGGTTGGTGACCACTGAACACGAGCAGGCGAACGGTAGAATTCTACCAGACCACCAAGGTTTGGTGCACGCTCAGTGAAGCTCTCATGGTTGATCGTCGACTCACGGATGAACGTCAGACCAGTGTGAGACTTTTCAAGATCGACCGTCATGGAGGTGACGAACTGAGCGTAAAGCCAAGCAGCCTGCGCACGATCCACAGGTGTCGATTCCATCAAGGTCCAAGAACCAGCATCCTGGTAACCGACCTTCATGCCATCTTCCCAATATGCACCATGCGGGCTTGGGGCCATGCGCCAGCGAGGTGAGCCATCTTCATTGAGAACGGCAGCAGCACCTTCACCCACCATGTCGGCGGTGAACGCTGTGTACCAGAACATCTGCTGTGCGATGCCGCCCTGTGATGGGATCGGACCGGATTCTGAGAAGTTCATGCCAGCAGCAGCTGGAGGCGCATAGCTTGTCAGCCAATCGGTGTACTTTTCGATGGCGTAAACAGCAGCGGGACCATTGGTGGCGCCACCACGGGCAACACACGAGCCAACAGGCTGCGATGCTTCGTTCACACGGATGCCCCACTCATCGACAGGCAGACCGTTCGGCTCACCCACGTCTCCCATGCCAGCCATCGACATCCACGCATCGGTGAAGCGCCAGCCGAGTGAAGGATCACGGCGACCATAGTCCATGTGACCGTAGACATCACCTTCATGGCCCATGTGCGAGAGATCGCGACCGGTGAAGAACTCAGCAATCTGCTCGTAGGCAGTCCAGTTCACTGGCACGCCGAGCGGATAGCCGTATTCGGCTTCAAAATCGGCCATGTTCTTTTCGTCGGTGAACCAGTCATAGCGGAACCAATAGAGGTTCGCGAACTGCTGAGTTGGCATCTGGTAGAGCTTGCCATCAGGACCGGTGGTGAAGTCCAGACCGATGAAATCGTCCAGATTCAACGTTGGGCTGGTGACGTCAGCACCTTCACCGGCAATCCAATCGGTCAGGTTGCGCACCTGCTGGTAGCGCCAGTGCGTACCGATCAGGTCGGAATCGTTGACGTAGGCGTCATAGATGTTCTCGCCGGTCTGCATCTGCGTTTGTAGACGCTCCACCACATCACCCTCGCCGATCAGATCGTGCGTGACCTGAATGCCGGTGATTGCAGTGAAGGCTGGCGCCAGAACGTTGGCTTCATATTCGTGCGTCGTGATCGTTTCTGAAACGACACGAATTTCCATACCCTGATAAGGCTCAGCAGCGTCGATGAACCATTGCATCTCCGCTTCCTGTTCAGCACGGCTGATGACAGAGCGCTCGATTTCTGCATCCAAAAATGCGGTGGCAGCATCCATATCGGCAAAAGCCGGCATGACGGGCAGCAGCCCTGCCGTCAGTGCAAGCACTGAGGTTGTTCTAAGAATTGACTTCATTGTTTCCTCCCAAAGGATTGGAACAGTTTGGAGTGACACGGCCTGTTCGTCTTATTGCTTGAGGCCGCGCGGGTTTTGCCTTCTTACACCCAGCGGAAAACCGCTGCTGCGTAGGCAAGGCAGACAAGCAGCGCATAGGGCTGCGGTCCGACCTCCAGGCCCAGCCAGGCCAAATTGATAAAGGCTGAGCCAAGAAGCGTGATGAACAACCGATCACCACGGGTCGTTTCGATCCGGAGCACACCGACACGCGGCGTTTCCGGGAATTTGATAGCAAGCACCGTGAAGGTGAGAAGCAGGAAGGCAATGACGCCGAAAAAGATCGCCGTCTCCATTGTCCACGCCATCCATCCCATTGACGTTACTCCTCTTTTCTCGGGCTATACGCGGCCCAGGGCAAAGCCCTTGGCGATGTAGTTGCGAACGAAATAGATAACCAAGGCGCCCGGCACGATCGTCAACACACCAGCTGCGGCAAGCACGCCCCAGTCGATGCCTGAGGCACCCACGGTGCGGGTCATGATGGCGGCAATGGGCTTGGCTTCGGTCGCCGTGAGGGTGCGTGACAAGAGCAATTCCACCCACGAGAACATGAAGCAAAAGAATGCCGCCACACCGATGCCAGACGCGATGAGCGGCATGAAAATCTTCACGAAGAATTTCGGAAATGAATAGCCGTCAATGTAGGCGGTCTCATCGATCTCCTTCGGCACGCCGCGCATGAACCCTTCTAGGATCCACACCGCCAACGGAACGTTGAACAAAGTGTGCGCCAAGGCCACGGCAATGTGCGTATCGAACAACCCAACCGAGCCGTAGAGCTGGAAGAACGGCAAGGCGAACACCGCAGGTGGTGCCATGCGGTTGGTAAGCAACCAGAAAAACAGATGCTTATCGCCCAAGAAATTGTAGCGGCTGAACGCGTAGGCGGCCGGTAGCGCAACGGTGAGGCTGATAATGGTGTTCAGCGTCACGTAGATGATCGAGTTCACGTACCCCATATACCAGCTGGGATCAGTGAGGATCGTCGCATAGTTGGCAAAGGTCAGATTGGTCGGGAACAATGTCAGCCCGCCCAATATCTCTGAATTTGTCTTCAGACTCATATTGATGAGCCAGTAGATCGGCAAAAACAGAAACAGCAGGTAGAGCGCCATCACAATGGCTTTACGGTTTGGCATCACACGCCGTCCCTTTTGTCGAGATTGGTCATGACGGTGAAGAACACCCATGAAATCAAAAGGATCACCAGGAAGTACATGATCGAGTATGCCGCTGCCGGACCCAGATCGAGCTGGCCGAGAGCAATCTTCACAAGGTCGATTGACAGGAAGTTGGTTGAACTGCCTGGTCCGCCACCGGTCACCACAAAGGGTTCGGTGTAGATCATGAAACTGTCCATGAAGCGCAGAAGGATCGCGATCATCAACACGCCCATAATCTTGGGCAGTTCGATGTAGCGAAACACGCTCCAGCGGCTCGCCTGATCGATTTTTGCGGCTTGGTAGTAAGCGTCAGGGATGGATTGCAGACCGGCATACGCGAGCAGCGCGACAAGCGATGTCCAGTGCCAGACATCCATAAGGATCAGGGTGAACCAAGCATCAACCGCATCTTGCGTGTAGTTGTAGTCAATGCCGATCGCTTCAAGCGTGTAGCCGAGCAGGCCAATGTCGACGCGACCGAAAATCTGCCAGATCGTGCCAACCACGTTCCATGGAATGAGCAGTGGAAGCGACATCACGACGAGGCAGAACGAAACCCAGAAGCCTTTTTTGGGCATGTTGAGCGCGATGTAGACGCCAAGCGGGATTTGGATCAGCAAAATGATGCCAGAGAACATCAGCTGGCGCCCAAACGAGGCCCACATGCGCTCTGATTGCAGCGTCTCACGAAACCAGTCCAAGCCAGCGGGGAAGAAGACATTGTTCCCAAACGTGTCCTGAATCGAATAGTTCACCACCGTCATAAGCGGTATCACCGCAGAGAAAGCGACCAGAACCAGCATCGGTAGAACCAGGAACCAAGCCTTTTGGTTGTCGGTCTTGTTCATTAAGCCGCCGCCCCTTTTTGCTCTTTAAGAGGCGCAACACGCCAGTCGTCGGCGTAAACGTTGATTTTAGCGGGATCGAAAGTGACTCTTACGTCAGAGGAAGGAACCGATTGTTCTTCACTGACGATCGCACTGATGCTCGCTCCGGCAAGGTCAAGCCGAACGATCTTGTGGCGACCAACGTCCTCCACACGCTCAATGGATGCCGGTAGCCCGGCACCACCGCTTGAAACGCTTACAAACTCAGGACGCACGCCAATCTGAACTTTGCCACTGGCGGAACCGTAGCCGGAGCCTAAATCCACCGTGCCAGCCTCGATTTTCGCCGATGTGCCATCAACCGTTGCATCAAGCAGGTTCATGCCCGGCGAACCGATGAAATAGCCCACAAAGGTGTGTTCTGGGCGTTCAAAAAGCTCTTCCGGCGTGCCGATCTGCACCACACGACCATCGTACATCACCACAACTTTGTCAGCGAAGGTCAGCGCCTCAGTCTGATCGTGGGTCACATAGATCATCGTGTGACCGAACTCGTGATGCAGGGATTTCAGCTGCGTGCGCAACTCCCACTTCAAATGTGGATCGATAACCGTCAGCGGCTCATCAAAAAGCAGCGCGTTGACATCCTCGCGCACCATGCCACGACCAAGCGAAATCTTTTGTTTGGCATCAGCGGTCAGGCCACGCGCTTTGCGATTGAGGCCCTCTTCCATACCAATCATCTTGGCTACTGTTTGAACGCGCTGGGCGATGTAGGCCGGCTCAGCACCACGGTTGCGCAGTGGGAACGCCAAGTTATCGCGCACGCTCATCGTGTCGTAGACAACCGGAAACTGAAAAACCTGGGCGATGTTGCGCTCGGCTGTGGGCGCTTGCGTTACGTCCTGCCCATCAAAGAAGATCTGCCCCTGGCTTGGCTGCAACAGCCCAGAAATGATGTTCAGCAGGGTTGTCTTGCCACAACCCGAGGACCCTAGAAGCGCGTAGGCTTCACCATCCACCCAATCGTGATTGATTTCTTTGAGCGCGTAATCAGCTTCTCCCTGTGGAGCCGGCAGATAGGAATGCGCAAGGTTTTCAAACGTGATCTTGGCCATGCTTATGCAGCCTCCGCATAAGGGGCTGGCGCGACCAGATCGCCATCCTGGGAAAAAATGTAGGCGTGGTCTGTATCCAGAAAGACTTTGAGGTCTTGGCCAAGCTTCAATTCATGAACGCCGTGGATAAGACCAACCCAAGGCTCACCATGATGATCGAGATGCACAAAAGTTTCCGAACCTGTGATCTCTGTAACGGAAAGCTTGGTGTTGAATTCCATCGCGCCATCGACATGGCGATGCAGCTCAACATGGTTGGGGCGGAAGCCAGCCAGATACTTGCCGTCAGGCACACCGGACAATTGCTTGACCGCAGGGGCCGACTGGCCGTCGCCAAAGGAAAGCGTGTCGCCAGACTTAGTGACCGACAAAAAGTTCATCGGAGGATCAGAAAACACCCGCGCCGTGGTGGCATTGTTGGGTTGGCGATAAACCGATGGCGTCAGTCCAAACTGGGTGATCTTGCCTTCCCACATCGCGGCGGTGTTGCCGCCAAGCAGAAGCGCCTCTTCAGGCTCTGTCGTCGCATAGACAAAGATCGCGCCGGACCGCTCAAAGATTTTCGGAATTTCAACACGAAGCTCTTCGCGCAACTTGTAATCAAGGTTCGCCAGCGGCTCATCCAGCAGCACCAGACCTGCATTCTTCACCAGCGCACGCGCCAAGGCACAACGCTGTTGTTGACCACCGGAAAGCTCAAGTGGCTTGCGTTGCAGCATAGGCGTCAGCTTCATGAGCTCCGCCACCTCCTGCACCGCATCATCGATCTCACCGGCATTCATCTTCAGCAGCCGCAGGGGTGAAGCGATGTTGTCGTAAACAGTCATCGACGGATAGTTGATGAACTGCTGGTAGACCATCGCTACCTTGCGGTCTTGCACGCGTTGGCCAGTGACGTCTTCACCATTCCAAAGCACCCGGCCGGTGTTCGGCACATCTAGTCCAGCCATCAGCCGCATAAGCGTGGTTTTGCCCGACAGCGTTGGTCCGAGGAGCACGTTCATGGTGCCGCCCTGCAGCTCCAAGTCGGTAGGAAAAATATGCGGCGTCCCCGCAACAGATTTCGAGACATTCTCAAGAACAAGTGACATTACCGCCCTCCCCCGAGCGCGCTTCTTTTCTCGGACGAAACCTGATCAGAATGATCGTTGGTTTGGTTTGTGATCCAGACATCAAGCGCTGCGATCTGTTCGGGCTTGAGTTTCAACCCAAGCTTGCTCCGCCGCCAAACAATATCGTCGACCGTGCGTGCATATTCGTTGGTCATCAACCAGCGTACTTCACTCTCGGTAAGCGTTGCGCCGAAGTTTTCCCCGAGATCGGCCAGGCTTTCGGCATCACCAAGAACCTCGCGTGCCTCCGTGCCATAGGCGCGCACCAACCGACGGGCATGACGCTCTTCCAAATAGGGATGCGCGGCTCGAAGATCGCTCACAAGCACATTAAAGCCATCGACAGGAAAATCACCGCCAGGAAGCGGCACACCAGCAGTCCATTGCCCTGGAAGGCCTTCAAAGTGCTCAGCCACCAGATCCAGCGCGCTTTCCGCCAAACGGCGATAGGTGGTGATCTTGCCACCAAAGCAATTGAGGATCGGGGCGCCACCAGCAGCATCCACCTTCAGGGTATAATCGCGCGTGGCAGCAGTGGCCGAACTTGCGCCATCATCATAAAGCGGGCGAACGCCTGAATAGGCCCACACCACATCATCTTCTGTAACCGGCGTCTTGAAGTAGGCACTGGCGAATCGCGTCAGATAATCCTGCTCTTCGCGCGTGCACTCAGGGTCAATTGATACATCCTGGTGTTCAGCATCTGTCGTGCCGATCAGCGTGAAGTCGCTCTCGTAAGGAATGGCAAAAATAATCCTGCCATCAGTGCCTTGGAAGAAATAGCACTTGTCGTGATCGTAGAGCTTGCGGGTCACGATATGACTGCCACGAACCAGCCGCACGCCTTCTGATGAGTTCAGCCGAACCTTTTGTTGGATAATATCGCCAACCCACGGACCGCCAGCGTTCACCAGCATGCGCGCTTTGTAGGTTTGCTGTTCGCCTGTCGCGCCATCTTCGGTCGTGACAACCCAATGGTCCGGATGGCGCTCAGCACCGACGACTTTGGTTCGCACCATGATCTTGGCACCGCGCGCCTCGGCATCACGGGCATTGAGAACCACCAAGCGTGAGTCTTCCACCCAGCAATCAGAGTATTCATAAGCCCGTTCAAAACGATCATTCAGCGGCGCGCCTTCAGGCGTCTGTCGAAGATCAAGCGTCGTGCTACCAGGCAATATCTCGCGCCCACCAAGGGAATCGTAGAGAAAAAGTCCCAGACGGATCAGCCAGGCCGGGCGGCGACCCTTCATCCAAGGCATGACCACATTCAGCAGCCGCGAGGTCGGCGTCTCGCTCTCAAAGCGCATGTCCTTGTGGTAGGGCAGGACGAAACGCATCGGCCAACTAATGTGCGGCATGGCGCGCAGCAAGACCTCACGCTCGATCAAGGCCTCACGCACCAAACGAAACTCAAAATATTCAAGATAACGAAGGCCACCGTGGAAAAGCTTGGTAGAAGCCGACGATGTGGCCGATGCCAGATCGTTCATCTCAGCGACAACAACGTCCAGCCCTCTGCCGGCCGCATCGCGTGCGATTCCACAACCGTTGATACCGCCTCCAATCACGAACAGATCGTGGGTATCCAATGTGCCATAATTTTTCGGCACCTGAGCCTCCCGTCTCAGCGTTTTTCAAACCATGACAGGCAAAGCGAAAAAAAGGAAGATAGTTTCTTTCGTTTTTTTTCGTTTTTATTATCGCAATGTTTTTGTTATATTTTTTTCCCGAAAAGGCTTCCGAAAAAGTGGATATCCTTAAAATGCATCTGAATTTGACCGCTCAAAGTATCCAAAAAACGCCGATATACGAATACCGAAAAGAAACGCGCAATTGATGCACAGCTTGCAGGCCACAACCGAAGGTGATGAAATCGTGCGCAGCAGTGGAGAAGCCGCAAATGGCCCAGACATTCAGACAAGTTGAAATCGTGGATGTCATTCGGCGTGAGGGTAAAATTACCGTCGAAAGCCTGGCTGAACGGTTTGACGTTACACTGCAAACCATCCGTCGAGATCTATCTGAATTGGCGGAAGCTGGGAAAATTGAACGCGTTCACGGCGGCGCGGTATTGCCCTCAGGAACGGCCAATATCGCCTACGAACAAAGGCGTAATCTCAACTTTGATGGCAAGCTAGAGATTGCACGCGCCTGCGCAGCCGCCCTGCCCGATGATTGTTCGGTGTTCATCAATCTGGGCACGACGACGGAGGCCGTTGCACGCGAACTGCTGACCCACCGCGACATGCTGGTGGTCACCAACAACATGAACGTTGCAACGATCCTCATTCCCAATGACGAATGCCAAGTAATCGTCACCGGCGGAACCCTACGCCGTTCGGACGGTGGTTTGATCGGCAATTTGACGACCAACACGATCGAGCAGTTCAAGTTCGACTACGCGATCATCGGGTGCTCCGCGCTTGATGATGAAGGCGACATTCTGGATTTTGATATCCAGGAAGTCGGCGTAACCCAGCGTATTATAAATCAAGCACGCGACGTGTTTCTGGTTGCTGACCACATCAAGTTTCAACGCAAGGCACCGGCGCGGGTTGGATCACTCGCCGATGTTGCCTGCTTCTTCACGGACGAGCCTGTACCGGCAGACCTTGCAAAGGCTTGCGAAGCCTGGGGAACGCAGGTCTTCGTCGGGAGCGTTGGGTTTGATGACCACCGCCTTGGCGCCCAGCAGGACGTCGCTTAGGCCGCTTGGCGCAACCCCAGCATGGCGCGCGCTTGGTCAGGTGTCGCGACGGGTCGCTCGTGACGCTCGCAAATGTCGACAACACGTTTGATCAAGGACGCGTTTGAGGGCGCAAGCGTCTCTTTGTCGAGCCGAACATTGTCTTCCAAACCGGCCCGCGCGTGCCCACCAGCCGCCACAGCCCACTCATTGAGCTTGATCTGCGCTGGGCCGATACCAGCCGCGCACCATTCGCCGCCTGGTACCAAACGCTCGGCGGTTTTGACGTAATAGTCGAACACATCCTTGTCGGCAGGCATGGCGTTTTTCACACCCATCACAAACTGAATGTACGGCGTATCGGGGATGCGACCATCGGCATGCATCTTGGCCGCCTGATGAATATGGGAAAGGTCGAACGCCTCGATCTCAGGCTTCACCTCATAGGTGCGCATTTCTTCGGCCAGCCAGTCGATCAGCTGTGGCGGGTTCTCATAAACACGGTTGGGGAAGTTATTCGAGCCTACCGAAAGCGAGGCCATATCGGGTTTCAGCGGCAGCATACCGCCGCGCTCGTGCCCCGCACCGGACCGGCCACCGGTCGAAAACTGGATGATCATGCCGGGGCAATGCTTGTCCACGCCCTCCTTCAACCGCGCGAACTTTTCCGGATCGCTCGACGGTGTTTGGTCGTCATTGCGCACATGGGCATGCAGAATAGCGGCGCCAGTTTCAAAGGCTTCATGGGTGGATTCAACCTGCTCATCAACTGTGATCGGTACTGCCGGATTGTTAGCCTTGGTCGGCAGCGAGCCTGTGATCGCAACGCAGATGATGCAGGGTTTTTTATCGGTCATTTAGTCTTGCTCTACCATGATGAAATCGAATGAAGATTTCCACATCGTATCACCCTCTGCGGCAGGTTCCATGGTCGAAATGAGCGACGCTTTGACACCAAACACCGCATCGGACGTTAGCCATTCATCACCATCAACAAAGGTGTGGGTGATGATGCGTTCATAGCCGGGCGCCGTCACGATGAAATGCATGTGTGCCGGCCGGTTCGGGTGGCGATCGAGCGCGGCCAGCATCTGCCCAACGGGACCATCATCGGGGATCGGATAGGCAACAGGGCGAATACCACGAAACCTATATGCACCATCGGCGCCGGTCGTGAAGATGCCGCGATTGTTGAACTTCGGCTGACTGTCCGGCTGCTGAACATCATAGAACCCATCAGCATTGTCGCACCACACATCAATCGTGGCGTTCTCAATGGGCCGACCGTTGCGATCCTTCACCTGGCCTTGAAACAAACAACTCTCGCCTTTGCCATCCAGGCATATGTTTGCGCCCATCGGATAATTGGGTGCATCGGCCACATGGAACGGTCCAAGGACCGTGTTTTCCGTCGCGCCGCTTGGCCTGCGATGGTTGATGGCATCCACCAGCATCGAGACGCCGAGCGTGTCGCTGAGCAGGATGAACTCCTGGCGGTTCTCGTCGCACATCTGGCCCGTGCGGGTCAGGAAATCGATGGCAACGCCCCACTCGTCCTGGGTCAGCTCCACATCTTTGGCGAAAGCGTGCAGGTGCTTCACCAGCGATGCCATCACTGTTGCTAGGCGTGGATTTATGCCCTCGCCCATGCGGCTGTTAACGGCGCTTTCTGATGTTTCTTCGGTGAACAAGGCCATGGAAAGCTCCTAGTTTGCGCGGTGCAGGAGGGCGTTGAGCACACGAGTAAGCTCAGCCTCCGGATTGTCCGCCATGTCCTCAGCCCGCCACGCCACATGTTGGTCTGGGCGGACGAGCACGCAGCCGGCCTCGTTGACTTCGCGAGCGCGTGCCCAATCGCCATGATGGTCGATAATGTCCCGGCGTGGCCCGATGACATGGGCGCGAATGTCAAGGCTCAAAGCCTCGCCAACCGTCGCAGCAGCATCCGCCCACGCTTCGCCGTTGATGCCGGTAAGGATCGTAAACTGCCCCCGCCCAACCAAGTCGAGCGTCGATTGCTTGCCACCATCATGATCGTAGACCCAAGCATGCGGGATACGGGCGCCAGGCCAGGTGGTCGGCTGGTAGTGCAGCTCCGCATCTAGCTCGAAAGCCGGTTCCATTTGCCCATCGGTGACGATGGCTGAAGACTTGTAACGCTGGTTCATCTCCACGCCGTGGGCGTCGAACTCGTACTTCTTGAACGCGATGGCCTCGCGGATCGCTGCACGCTGCTGTTCAGCTTCCATGTTGGCATCGCAGCGCTTGTCCATATTGGCCTGCATCACCTCCGGGTCGGTGGACTCCGTTAGACCAAGCGCCTCGAAGATTGGTCCGAACTCACCGATCGATTGGTTGGCACGGGTCACGATCTGCTTGGCCACGGGGGCGCGCTCTTCGGAGTAGCTGTCGAGCAGGCTTTCACCCGCCTGACCTTTCAGGACGGCGGCTAACTTCCACGCCAGATTGAAGGAGTCCTGGATCGAGGTGTTGGACCCAAGCCCGTTGGACGGCGGATGGCGGTGCGCCGCATCGCCCATGATGAACACGCGGCCCGCCTGCATGTTGGTTGCGTACTTGTTGTTCACCGTCCACGTCGAAACCGATGTGATTTCCGGCTCGACGCTCTGATCACCGACCAGATCGCGCACCACTTTGGTGGCAAACTCATCGGTCACCTCCGGCGCTGGCTGGTTGATGTCATAGCCCCAGACGATCAGCCACTCATTCCACGGTCGCACCATCCGAACTAGACCCATGCCGATGCCACCCACATCGGCACCGGGCTGGACAACCCAATAGAGAACCGAGGGGCGGTGGGCGACATACTTGGAGAGGTCGGCCTTGAAGATGATGTTCATCGAGCCGCCGACGCCCATCTCGCCTTCAAAGGGCAGATTCTCCAGCTCAGCGACCTTGGAATTGCCGCCGTCAGCGCCCACCAGATAGCGCGAGCGGATCGTAATCTCTTTGCCGCTGAGCCGATCCAGGCAGGTGGTGGTGACACCATCGGCATCCTGTTCATGGCGCAAATACTCGGTCGACATGCGCGCCTGCGTGCCGCGCGAGCAGGCCGTCTTGAAGAGCAGCGGCTCCATCATTGTTTGCGGCAGATCGTTCATGAAGGTGGGCGAGGAAAGCAGATGCTCAGCCTTTGACATGGGGTGATTGCCCCAGCTTTTCATGCGGCCGATTTCTTCACCGGCCAGACTTTCGCAGAAGACGTTTTCGCCCATCAGTTCCTGCTCAGCGGCGAACAGATAAGCCTCGTCCTCAACCTCCTGCCCAAGGTCGCGCAGCACTTCCATCGTGCGCTGGTTGGTGATGTGCGCGCGCGGCGTGTTGGCAAGCCAGCGGTAGCGGTTCACCGCCATATTTTCGATGCCATAGCTGGAAAGAAGCGCCGCCGTGGCAGACCCCGCGGGACCGGTGCCGATGATGAGTACGTCTGTGGAGATATCAGCCATTTGGTGCTTCCTCAGTCTGTTTTTTCTTTGATTTTTGGGTTTCGAGCGCGCCACCTGCCAGCCGCCGGCGCACGGGGAAAAGCTCCACGCCAGTGCGCGCGGAGATCAGGCCCCACAGGCCTTTCGGCGCGAAAAGCATGATGATGATGCCGATGACGCCGAGCAGCATTAGGTACCAGGTGCCATAGTCGGCGAGCAGCGATTGCAGGATGAAGAAGACAAGCACGCCAACGATTGGGCCTTCGATGGTGCCGATGCCGCCAATCACCACGATGAAGATGACGTAGGCCGTCCAGTCGGTGACCGAGAAAGCCGCATCTGGCGAGATGCGCGCCTTTTGCAGATAGATCAGCGCGCCGGCTATGCCCGTGCCGAAAGCGGCGACCAGGAACACCACCCACTTCATGCGTCCGGCATCAACACCGACCGATTTTGCCGCTTCTATGTTGTCGCGCACGGCTGCCAAAGCCAAGCCGCGCTTGGTGCGCAGCAGCCAGTAGATGCCGCCAATGGTGGCCACCGCCAGAATGACCGCCAGCCAGTAAGAGAGGATGTCGCGGGCTGCCGCGCTGCGCACGCCGAAGAGGTTCTCGATGGCTTCAGCGAACATCAATTCGCGGGTGGCGGAGCGTGGTAGGGAGGTGCCCGTGCCGCCGCCGATCGCCTGCCATTGCGAGGTCATGAGGCGAACGACCTCGGCAATCACCCAGGTTCCGATGGCAAAATAGGCGCCCTGCAAACGAAACGCGAAAAAGGCGGTCGGGATGGCCAGAAGCACGGCCACAACACCGCCGAGCAGGATAGCAGGTATGGGGTCGAGCCCGGCAAGGATCACGACGCCAAACATGGCGTAGGCACCGATTCCGACAAAGGCCTGCTGGCCGATGGAAACAAGGCCGCCATACCCGGCGAGCAGGTTCCAGAACTGCGCCAGAACCAGCATGGTGAGGATGAAGAACATATCCTGGATCAGGCTGCGCGAGGCGAAGGCTGGCAGCGCCACGAGCACCACGATCAGAACAAGGCCAAGGACACCCGCGATCTTCGAGGCTTTGGTACCGGTGTGAACGGCGTAGGGTGTTGCATGATCACTCATCGATACGCCTCCTAGTCCACGGCCCGTGGGAACAGCCCACGCGGACGGATCAAGAGCACCACCAAGAAAGCGACATGACCCGCCAAGATCTGCCATTCGGGATTGATGGCCGCGCCAACCGTCTGTGCGACGCCGATGATGATACCGCCGAGCAACGTGCCCCAGAGCGATCCGAGCCCGCCGATGATCACCGCCTCAAACGCGTAGATCAGGCGCGCCGGGCCGATGTTCGGATCGAAGTTGGACCGCATGCCGAGATAGAGGGCAGCGATGGTCACGATGATCATCGCGATGCCGGTCGCCTTGGCGAAAATGTTGGCCGGCTTGATGCCCATCAGGCTTGCCGTGGTCGCATCATCGGATGTCGCGCGAAACGCCCGGCCAAGCTCGGTCCGGTAGAACAACCAGTTGAGCGCGACGATCACCAGGATCGCCGAGCCGAACGTGAGCAGTGGCAGAACGCCGAGATTGATACCCGCAACTTCAACCGACGCCGTAGACAGGGCGCCGGTCGGCAAGCGTTGGCTGTCGGCGGAAAAGCCTTCCAGAAGCGCGTTTTGCAGCACAACCGACAGTCCGAACGTCACCAAGAGAGGTGGCAATATATCTTCGCCCAACACGCGGTTAAGCATGTATTTTTGCAAGCCGTAGCCGAGCATGAACATGAAGGGGATCGCCACCGCCGCCGCGAGGAAGGGCGAAAGGCCCGTCATCGTAACAAGCAACAGGATCAAATAGGCCCCCATCACGATGAGGTCGCCATGGGCAAGATTCACCAGCCGCATGATGCCGAAAACGAGAGAAAGGCCAGCCGCGAACAGCGCGTAGAGCCCGCCGAGCAGAATGCCTTGGAGGATGGTGTCGATCCAAATCATGCTGCTGCTCCAAAATAGGCGTCGTGGATGGCCTCGCGAGAGAGTTCATCAGGCGTGCCAGACAGCGTCACGCGGCCTTCCATCATGCAGTAGACCCGGTCGGCGACCTGCATCGCCTGGCCGATGTCCTGCTCCACTACGATGAGAGAGGCGCCGGCTTCCTTGATCTTTGGCACCGCTTTGTAGATGTCGCGGATCACCACCGGCGCGAGACCCAGCGAGATTTCATCACACAAGAGCACACGTGGGTTGCTCATCAGCGCGCGGCCGATGGCGACCATTTGTTGCTGGCCGCCGGAGAGTGCCGTTCCGGGATTGTTGCGGCGCTCCTTGAGGATTGGGAAAAGATCGTAAACCGTCTCAAGGTTCCAGTGACCGCCCGTTTTGCGGCCATAAGTGCCGATCAGCAGGTTCTCTTCCACCGACAGAGATGGAAACAAGCGCCGACCCTCTGGGACCATCGCCACACCCATCGCCATGATGGCATCAGCGGTCGCATTGCCGATGGCACTGCCATCGAACGACACCGTCTCGCGATCATTTATGAGCACGCCCGCGATGGATCGCATGAGCGTTGTTTTGCCAGCACCATTCGCGCCAATAATGGCAAGCGTTTCGCCCTCATTCAGGTCGATGTCGACACCGAACAGGGCTTGGAAATCGCCGTAATGCGCCGTCAGGTTGTGGGTGCTCAAAAGGGCCATCAGATATCAATCCCCAGATAGATTTCCTTGACCTCTTTCGACTCCATGATCGTGTCGGGATCGCCGATGCCGATCACTCTGCCGAAATCAAGGACAAGCAGCCGTTCGACCACCGAGGTGAGCGCGTGCAGCACATGCTCGATCCACACGATCGTGACGCCTTCGGCATGAATGGCCTTGATGGTCTCAACGAGTGCATGGCATTCGCCCTCGGTCAGGCCGCCTGCGATTTCATCAAGCAACAACAGCTTGGGATGGGTCGCCATGGCGCGGGCAAGTTCCAGCCGCTTACGTTCCAGAAGCGACAGCGAGCCGGAGGTCTGATTGGCTTTGGCGATCAGTTCGGTCCGTTCCAGGATCACCGCGCATTGGCGCATCACTTCGCTTTCAGTGCGCTGCCGACCAAACGTCGCCGCCACGACCAAGTTCTCGTAGACCGTGAGGTGCGTGAATGGCTGCGGGATTTGAAATGAGCGTCCAACGCCGGCGATACAGCGCTGCATCGCCGGTACCTTCGTCACGTCCTGGCCCTGGAAGTGGATGCTGCCTTTGTCGGCAGGCAGATTTCCCGTGATCAGGTTGAACAGCGTCGACTTCCCGGCGCCATTCGGCCCGATAATGCCGAGCGCCTGGCCCTCCGGCACCTCGACCGTGACATCATCCGTCACTTTCAAGGCGCCGAAGCTTTTTGACACGTTCTGCAAGGCAAGCATGGTCATGACAAGCTCCAGGCGGTGCGGGTTTCAAACAAGTGGGACGCGGCGGCGAGCGCCGCGCCACAGTGTGAGCGTTTAGGTGATCTCTTCCATCGTCCCGCCGGTCGGGATCGACGGCTGGTCGGAATTGTCGACAATCACCAGATCGTAGCCGCCGCCTTCGCTCAGCCGCCATTGGCCACCAACGAGCGGCGTCTTGCAGATATTGCGTGCCGCAAAGGGCGGTAGGCCGGCGCCATCAAAGGCAATCGGGCCAACGACCGTGTTGAGATTGGAGGCTGCAATCGCCTCGGCGACAGCGTCACCGTCGGAGCTGTCATCGACACGGCCCATCACATCGACGGCCAACTCAAACAGAGCATGCACAAACCCGATGGGCTGGGTCCACTGTTTGCCGGTTTCGCCGGTGTACGCCTCGGCAACTTGGCCAGCAGACAAGCCGTTAATCGAGGATGAGAACGGATGGCTGGGTGACCACCAAACTTCGGAAGAAAGGTTGTGACCACTGTCGCCCAGCGCTTCGACGGCCTGTGGGAACAAGATCGCCTTACCGATGGACGCCGCCTTCGGTGTGAACCCCTGCTGCTTGGCCTGGTTCCAGAAGGTGGTGAAATCCGGTGGGATTGGCACGCCGGTCACGATCTCCACATTGCCCTGCTTGAAGGCATTGATTTGGGCAGAGAAGTCATCCGTCAGGTTCTGGTAACGACCTGGATCCGTGAGCGTGTAGCCCTGCGCATCTAGAACTGGCGGGAAGCCGACATTGGGATCGCCCCAGGCATTGCCGTCGCCATCATTGGGGAACAGACCGCCAACGGACTTGTTGGTATCGAGCTGCGCCCACATGGCGGTGAAGACAGAGATCACATCCTCAAGGCCCCAGAAGAAGTGGTAAGCATAGTCAAACGGTTCCCAACTTTCCGGGTTGCCGGGATTGCCTTGTTGCCCGATGAACCAAGGCTGCCAGGGCGCCACCGTTGAGATCACCGGAACGCCTTCGGACTCGGCCGTCGTGGCCACTGGGTTGGTCGTTTCCGGCGTCGAAGCCACCAACAGCATGTCCACCTCATCATCGATGATGAGTTCCTGCGCCACATCCGCAGCCCGGTTCGGATTGGACTGGCTGTCCTTGACGATCATCTCAAAATTCTCAGCAACCGCAGACTGGGCAAAGTTGGACAGAATGAAATTGTCCGCTTCAGCAAACGCCGCCAGAGGGCCCGATTGCGGGCTGACATAGCCCAGCTTGATGCGCGCACCCTGAGCAATGGCAGGCATGGCCAACCCGCTGGTCGCAGCGGCAGCGCCAACCAGCGCGGTGTTTTTCAAAAGTGTACGGCGTGTGATCATGTCATCCTCCCAGATGATCGGTTTCATTGTTTTTTGGGTGTCAAAGAACGGGCGGATCACCGGCCCAAGCCGCCTGCAGCAGCGCACGAACAGCATCGCGCTCGACAGGGCGCGGGTTCGCATAGGGTTTGCTGATGGCCAGATCAGCAGCTTTGTCGAGATCACGCTCTTCTAGACCGAAATCTTTCAGCGCCATGGGCGCACCAACACTGGCTGCAAAATCGTGCAGGGCCTGACCGGCATTGGTGCCGCCAAAGATGTCGCAGATGGGTTGCAGCTGATCGGCCACGGCGCGTGCGTTGTAGGCAATGGCGTGGGGCAGCACGATGGCGTGTGTTTCAGCGTGTGGAAGATCGAACGATCCACCCAGCGTGTGGCAAAGCTTATGGTGCAGCGCCATCCCGACCTGACCGAGTACCGTGCCGCAGAGCCAGGCGCCGTAAAGCGTCTCGCCACGGGCTTCGATATCCTGAGGGTTGTCGATCACCTTAGGCAAAGCGCGCTTGAAGGCAGACAGCCCTTCAATAGCAAGCATGGTGGAGACCGGATTGCGGTTCACCGCGTAAAGCGCCTCTGCGGCATGGGCCATGGCGTTGAGCGCGCTGGTCACCGTCATCGGCACCGGCAGCGTTGCCACCAGTTCTGCATCATAGAGAATGACTTCGGGCTGGATCTTGGCGTCCGTAACCGTGGTCTTCACGCCATTCTCGGTTTGACCAAGAATGGCGGTCGCCTCTGAGCCAGCATAAGTCGTGGGGATCACGATTTGTGGCAGGTCCGTCCGATAGGCAATCGCCTTGCCAAGGCCTGTGGTCGAACCGCCACCCAAGGCGACAAGACAATCGGCTTCCACGCTTTTGGCATGCGCAATCGCTTCAGCCGTCACGTCCACCGGCGTGTGCATGGCGGCTTTGGTGAAAACGCCTGCAGCTTTGCCATTGAGACTGGCGGCCATATCCATGGCACTGTCAGCTTGCGGCGGGGTGGAAAGCACCAAAGCCCGTGTGCAGCCAAGATGGTCGATTTCCTCTTCGATCCGATGGCGCAAGCCAGCACCAAACCGCACGCGAACCGCAGCGCTTTCTGCTTCAAACTGGCTTTGGAAATAGGCCATCGATCCTCCCGGACGGTGCCCCCTAGCGAGCACTCTGTCGTCTCATTGAGGAAACGCTAGCACGCAATTTTTGATGCCTTGATCCAATTTGCGCGCCTTAATATAACTTCAAGTTATGAAATTTGACCCACGCCACCTGGAAATCGTTGCTGCCATAGTCGATGCAGGAGGCCTGACCGAAGGCGCCGAGGCTCTCGGCAAATCCCAGCCCAGCGTGTCGCGGACCCTTGCGCTGCTCGAAGCGCGCGTTGGCTCACGGCTCTTTGAGAAGAACAAGCGCCCTTTGCAACCAACAGAACTCTGTTTGGCGCTAGCCAGTGAAGGCCGCAAAGTTTTGGCTGCAAACAGCGCCGCTTCTGACGTGGTCAAACGCTATCTTGATGGACGATCAGGTGTTGTGCGCGTTGGTGGCTCGCCGATTTTCATGGATGGCGTGATCTCCGGCATGATTGCCGACTTCCAGAGCGGACACCCGGACGTGCGCATCGACCAGTCGTACAATTATGGGCCCGAACTCATGGAGAAGCTGGAAGCCGGCACGCTCGACATCGCAATCTGTCCAATGAAAGTGGACGCCATTCCAAGCGGGTTTATGTTCAAGGATATTCTGCCTGGCCGCAATGTGATTGCCTGCGGGGCAACGCATCCGGTTGCCAACCGCACGTCGGTCACGCTCTCCGACATTGCCCTTTACCCCTGGATTGCGCCGCCGACCGACAGTCCGCTCTATGAGGATCTGCGCAGCGTGCTTACCAGCATCGGCATGCGGGATTTTCGCGTCAGCTTCTCAGGCGGCTCACTGACCTCCATCGTCAACATTTTAGAGCGTTCGGACGCACTCACCGTACTGCCCTACTCTGTCGTGTTCACCCTGCGCCGCCAGAAAACGCTGTCCGCGCTGTCGATCAAAATTGGTCATCCAGAGCGCAATTTGGGCCTTCTGACGCGGGCAGACGCGACCTTAACTCCGAGCGTGAGGCGCTTTCAGCAGTTCATCGTGCGCGAATTCACGACCCTTGCAGATACCATCCTGCGCCACGAGCAGAACGCGCTTTGGCGCAGCTAAAATGTCTGGCTTAAAGCACGCGGGACAGGAACTCGCGCGTGCGATCTTCTTTGGGTGCAGAAAAGACATCGTCCGGCGTACCTTCTTCCAAAATACGCCCAGCGTCTAGAAAGCAAACCTTGTCGGCCAGTTCACGGGCGAACCCCATCTCATGGGTCGCCAAAATCATCGTCATGCCATCGCGATGCAGTTGCCGCAGCACATCCAGTACCTCGCCGACAAGCTCCGGATCAAGCGCGGAGGTGATCTCATCAAAGAGCATGATCTCCGGCTCCATCGCCAAGGCTCGGATGATCGCCACACGCTGCTGTTGCCCGCCTGACAGCTGGTCCGGATAGTGACCCTTGTGGTCGGGCAAGCCGAAGCGTTCGAACAAGTCCGCGACAGGTTCGACAAGCTCAGCTTTGCTGCGGCCATGCACCCGCATTGGCGCAAGCATGACATTTTCAGCGGCCGTCATATGCGGAAACAGATTGTAGGATTGGAAAACGATGCCGATCCGCTCCCGCACCGGCTGCGGGTCAAAACCGGGCTCGGCGATATCGATGCCGTCCAGAAAGATCGCACCATCGTCGATCGGTTCCAGCAGGTTTATCGAGCGCAGCAGCGTCGATTTGCCGGCCCCCGACGCGCCAATCAGACAGACCATTTCACCGTCATCGACATCCAGATCGATGCCCCGGCAGACATGGTTCTGCCCAAAGCTTTTCTGCACGCCGCGCAATGAGAGCTTTACACCTGACTTCGCCGTCACGTCCGGCGCCTCGTTTGCCGGTGCAACAAATAGTCTGCATAGCGTGTCGCCGGGATCGTGATCGCCAGAAAGATCAGCGCCGCGCCGACATAGGGTGTGAAGTTAGCAAACAGGGATTTGTAAACACCCGCCTGACGAAAGATTTCCACCGGCCCGATGAAGGAGAGCAGCGCCACATCTTTTTGGAGCGCGATGAAAAGGTTCATGTTGGCCGGCATGACATTGCGGATCGCTTGCGGTAGCACCACAAACCGCATCGTGTCCTGATCTGACAGGCCCAAGGATGCAGCGGCGGCGCGTTGGCTTTCATGGATCGATTCAATGCCGGAGCGAAAGACCTCCGCCACATAGGCAGCGTAGACCAGCACCAGCGCCAAGGAGCCCCAGATGTAGGGGGAGTTCCAAGGTCGAGGCAGCCCAAGACCGGGTACGCCGAAGCCAATGAGATAGATCACCAGGATCACCGGCACGCCTCGAAAGACATCGGTGTAGAGCGCGCCAAACATGCGCAGGGGAAAGAGGATCGGCGCACGCACATCCCGGCAAAGCGCAATGGCCAATCCAAGAAGCGCGATGATCGGCGCGCACCAGGCAAAGATCAAAACGTTCTGCACAAACGCTTGAAGCAGACCTGAGAAGGTGCGCGCAAAAACCTCGCCGTTGAAAAAGCTGCGCTGCACCGCATCCCAGCCCGGCGCCAGGGGCACTAACACCAGAAAGGCCACCAAAACACCAAGTGTCGAGGCTGCGGCGATGACGATGGAACGCCGCCGCATCCGTGCCTCATACACCTCACGACGGGTGGGCGTTGCTCTGGTCGTGGGCGCCGGGTCGGCGCCCGATCTCAGTCCTGTGTCGGCCATCTATTCGATGATGGGCACGCCGGTGGCTTCCTGCAACCATTGCGCTTCGATGGCGGCAAGCGCGCCGGATTCGGTCAGCTCCATGATCGCAGCATCGACGCACTCTTTGAGTGGATTGCCTTCTTCCATGAGCAAGCCAAACTGATCAGGATTGGACGAGCGATCAGCGGTAAACTGGCCAAGAATCACACCGTCATTGACCACGACGGCTGCGAGATAAAGAGCTGTCGGCAAGTCGAACAAAGCAGCATCGATCTGACCGGCCTGCATGGCCGCCGTCACATCGACATTGTCGCCATAAAGCAGCGGATCACGTTCCGGCTGAACAATCTCATTGAGCATCGGCAAGGCGGTCGTGGTGGAATGGGCGCCCCAAACGGCGCCTTGAAGGGACTCCACATTCGGTTCGAGACCGGCATCGACCACCGATTGGGTAGTGAGCACAGCCATAGCGGAGGTATAATAGGGCAGCGAGAAATCGACCATCTGCTCACGCGCTTCGGTGATCGAGTATTGCTGCATGTTGAAGTCAAAGTCTTTCGACCCAGGCTGAATAGCCTCATCAAAAGACGTGCGCACCCACGTCACATGCTCAGCGTCAAAGCCCATGGCATCGGCGATGGCGTAGGCCACGGCGGCCTCATACCCCTCGCCGCTCGCCGGATCGTCATTCAGCACCCAGGGGTAGAACGCAGGGTTGCCAGTGGCGATGGTCAGCATGCCCTCTTCCAGCGTTTTGCCGGCGGCGCAAACGCCATGTTCATGCGCAGCAGCGCCGCTGGCTGCAAACGTCAAAGCGGTGAGCGCCAGTGCCGGAATCGACCAAGCAGAAAGACCAAGGGTCCAAGTTTTCATGATGCAGGCTCCATTTGCGTTTGATTGTAGGTTTGGCATGCCGGGCCAAATTGTCCAGCCTCAAGCGTCCAACAGTCGAGTCATCTCAACAGTTTGGGACTTTGAAACGATCAACTAGAAAGACGCATCTTTGATCGCCTCCATGGAGACATGCGTTGATGTGTTGGCCACATGCGGCAGAGCAGAAATCTTCTCACCCAGTACCAGACGATAATCTCGAATATCTCCGGTCCGTACTTTCAGCAAAAAATCAAACGCCCCGGCGATCATATGACACTGCTCAATCTCTGGCGTTGCCATCACGGCCTCGTTGAAATCGCGAAGGGCTTTTTCGCGCGTGTCAGACAACTTCACTTCGACAAAGGCAACATGTTCTTGCCCAAGCATTCGCGGGCTTAAAATGGCGCGAAAGCCCACAATATAGCCCTCGCTTACAAGCCGTTTCAGGCGGTTCTGACAAGGTGTCTTTGACAAGCCGACCCGCTTTGAAAGCTCGGTGATTGGCAGGCGCCCCTCCACCGACAGGATGTCGAGGATAGCTTGGTCGTAACGGTCTAATATCCTATGGTGTTGATCATTCATCGCCATATCACCCAAAACACGCCTTATTTTAAGTCTCTTTCTCTAACCAGAGTTTTTATTCAGGATTTTTGCCTATTTCAATCGCGCTATGCTGCCAAGCAAATCTTGATGATCAGGGGCAGCTTGATGACGCGCTTAGAGGACCAACGGGAGACCATTCGACACCACACGCTCGAGAATGAAAATGTGGTTCTCGCCGAGCTGATCCAGACAGCCGCCATTTCTGACGAAATCCGAAACAAGGCCAAGCGGCGAGCCATCGAACTGATTGAAGCGATCCGGACGGTCAAAAGGCCTGGCCTGATGGAAGTGTTTCTTGCCGAGTACGGGCTCTCAACTGACGAGGGCGTGGCGCTGATGTGCCTGGCTGAAGCGCTGCTCCGTGTGCCCGACGTGGAAACCATCGATGCACTCATCGAAGACAAGATCGCCCCATCAGCGTGGGGCGAGCATCTGGGCAAATCCAGCTCATCGCTCGTCAACGCTTCAACCTGGGCACTGATGCTGACCGGAAAGGTGCTATCTGATGACCAGGGCACCGCTACGGTACTTCGCTCGGCGATCAAGCGTCTGGGCGAACCGGTTATCCGCATCGCCGTGAAAAGTGCAATGAAAGAGCTTGGTGGTGCCTTCGTGCTCGGCCAAACCATTGATGAAGCGCTGGATCGCGGGCGCTCTCAGCAAGACTCAGGCTACACCTTCTCCTATGACATGCTCGGTGAAGCAGCTTTGACAGAGCGCGATGCCCAAGCATTTTTTGACGCCTATGCCCACGCGATCAAGCGCTTGGCCAAGGAATGCCAGTCAGAGGACATTCGGCGGAATCCAGGCATCTCAATCAAACTCTCCGCGCTGCATCCGCGCTATGAATTTGGTCAGCGTGATCGTGTCCTGCGCGAGTTGGTTGACCGTGCTAGCCGCCTTGCCCGCATGGCCTGCGCAGCTGGTATGGGACTGAACATTGATGCCGAAGAAGCCGATCGGCTGGACCTTAGCCTAGACGTCATTGAGGCGGTTCTCAAAGACCCTGAACTGGCAGGCTGGGATGGGTTTGGTGTGGTCATTCAAGCCTATGGCAAGCGCGCTTTGCCGGTTATCGATTGGATCTATGCTCTGGCCGAAGAGCATGACCGGAAAATCATGGTCCGGCTGGTGAAAGGCGCCTATTGGGACACCGAAATCAAACGTGCACAGGTTGAGGGACTGTCTGGTTATCCGGTCTTCACCCGCAAGCCGGCGACCGATGTCGCCTACATCTGCTGTGCCCAGCGCCTACTTACGCTCACCGATAGGCTCTACCCGCAGTTTGCCACGCACAACGCGCACTCCGTAGCAACAATCTTGGAGTTGGCCGGCGATGAAAATACCTTCGAATTTCAGCGGCTCCACGGCATGGGCGAAGCGCTTTATGACACTGTTATGGAAGCCAAAAACGCCAGCTGCCGCATCTACGCTCCGGTAGGTCCGCACCGCGATCTATTGGCCTATCTGGTGCGGCGCCTCTTGGAGAACGGCGCCAACAGCTCGTTTGTCAATCAGATTGTCGATACCGATGTGCCAGCTGAAGCGATTGCCGAAGACCCGTTTGAAGCGGTTAAAACCGCACGACCTCCGGTCCCGCTACCAGGAGACCTCTACGCGCCAGAGCGCAGCAATTCAAAAGGCTTTGACCTTCACGATCCCGTGGATGTTGAAACCTATGAGCGTTTGCGTGCGCCTTTTCAGGCCAAACGGTGGGAAACCGGCCCGATGCTTGCGGCGCCAACCGAGGGAGACGACGCACAGCCGGTGTACAACCCAGCCAAACCTGACGATAGGGTTGGCACTTTAACTCACTGCACGCAGGCCGATGTCGAGACAGCTTTGCAACTATCCGGACCTTGGCCTGCATCACCAGAGAAACGTGCAGACGCCTTAAGGCAAGCCGCCGATCTTTACGAAGCTGCTGCTGGTGAGATTTTCGCCATTCTCGCCCGCGAGGCTGGCAAGACACCTGCAGATGCCATCGCAGAACTGCGTGAGGCCGTTGACTTCCTGCGCTACTACGCGGCAAGAGGGACGGAGATAAAAGACCCTGCACGTGGCGTGTTCGCCTGCGTGTCGCCGTGGAATTTTCCGTTGGCGATCTTCACCGGCCAGATCGCAGCCGCACTTGCCGCAGGCAATGGGGTGCTGGCAAAGCCCGCTGAGCCCACCGGACTGATCGCTGGGCTAGCCGTTGAACTGCTGCATCGCGCGGGTGTTCCAAAGACCGCGCTGCAACTGGTGCCAGGGGCTGGCTCTATCGTTGGCGCGCGCATCACCGCATCGCCAGATGTGAATGGCATCTGTTTCACCGGTTCCACCGCAACGGCCAAGTCCATTCAACGCGCCATGGTTGAGCATCTTGAGCCAACCGCACCACTGATTGCTGAAACGGGCGGGCTAAACGCGATGATCGTTGACAGCACCGCGCTTCCAGAACAGGCGATCAAGGACATTGTCGCGTCCGCGTTTCAGTCAGCTGGCCAGCGCTGCTCAGCCCTACGCATGCTCTACCTTCAGGAAGATATCGCTGAAAACTTCTTGGAGATGCTGTTTGGCGCGATGGACGAGCTTGTCGTCGGCGACCCATGGCTGATGTCCAGCGATGTCGGGCCGATCATCAATGAAGCTGCCCGAAAGGGTATCCTGGCACATATCGAAAAGGCCGAGGCGTCAGGACTGGTGTTGAAACGCGTTGCAGCGCCAACCCAAGGCACATTCGTTGCACCGACTGTGATCAAAGTTGGCGGTATCACGGACTTGAAAGAAGAAATTTTCGGCCCTGTCCTTCACGTGGCAACCTTCCAAGCACCAAATTTGCGTAGTGTCGTCGAAGACATCAACGCCAGCGGCTATGGCCTGACCTTTGGCATTCACTCTCGCATCGATGATCGCGTGCAGCTTCTCTCCAGCGAAGTGGCTGCAGGCAATATCTATGTGAACCGCAATCAGATCGGTGCGATTGTGGGCTCACAGCCCTTTGGTGGCGAGGGCCTTTCAGGCACCGGACCGAAAGCAGGCGGGCCCAACTATGTTGCGCGCTTCGCTCGGCCTGCGCGCACCGTTGGTGATGCCGAAAAAGCTATGCCTGCGGATACAGGCAAAGTCCAAAACCTACTTAACAAAGCCAAAGGTGAAGCACGTCTGCTTTCCACCACATCGCTGCCAGGCCCAACCGGCGAGTCCAATCGCCTGTCTGAGTTTGGCCGGGGCACGGTTCTCTGCCTTGGCCCATCGAAAGAAGATGCATTGTTGCAAGCCAAAGTGGCGAGAGAGAACGGGTGCTCACCCGTCTGCGTCTCACCTGGCCTAACCGCCGATGAAGGCGTAGGCGGCCTGCTTCAAGCGCCCGTTCTGGCAGAGCTTCAAGGATTTGAGGCTGTGGTTTGCTTTGCTGATGATGCGCATCTTAGAGAGCTTCGCAAAGCACTGGCATCGCGCGACGGTGCCATCATCCCCCTGCTTGCCGAGCAGGACTTTGGACAATGGTGCCGGTTTGAGCGTCATGTCTGTATCGACACAACGGCGGCTGGCGGCAACGCAAGCCTTCTGGCCGAAGCGAGCTAGAGTCAGGATCCTAACCCTTCACCGCGCCTGTAACCATGGACCCGCTGATCCGGCGATACATGACGAGCCCCAGCAATAGCGGAGGCAGCGCAGCGACGATCATCACCGCTGCCGCCACGCCCCATTGTACGCCGCCGCCTGAAGTCGCGAAGAAGAACGACGCGCCGACAGTGACAGGCACCGCCGCCTGCGTGGTGAGCATCAGACCAAACAGAAACTCGTTCCAAGCCGTGATGAAGCCGAAGATAAAGGTGGTGATCAGCGCTGGCCGACATAGAGGCAGCACGATGTACCAGAGCAGTCGCCAAAGGCGTGCACCATCCATGCGCCCAGCCTCTTCCAGTTCCAGCGGGATATCACCCACAGCGTTGACCAGAAGCAGAAAGGCCAACGGCAGATTGACCACAGCCAGAATGAGCCCAAGACCCAACTTGGTGTCCAAAAGGCCGAGCGTTGCGTACATCATGTAAAGCGGGATCGCGAAAATGATCAGCGGCAGCGCACGCAGGTTCACCACCAACGGGAACAAAATCGCCTGCCCTGCTCCGCGCCGCGCCATCGCCCAAGCGATGGGAAAACACAGGATCATCGGCAGGATCGATCCAATCAAAGCTGCTACAAGCGAATTTGTTAGGTATCCATATATGTCCAGCCGATTGCTCACCGTGAGAACGGTGACGAAGTTTTGCACTGTCGGCGCCTCAATCCAAAGCGATGGATTGCGCGACACCTCGCCCGGCGATTTGAAGGCCGTGATCAGCGTTGCGATAACTGGAAAATTCATCGCTAGGGCGGCGACGGCAAACACCAGCCAACGCAAGGCATTTCCAAGCTTCATGTCGCGCCTCGCCGGAATCGTTGTGCCAGGCTGAGCAACACAAAGGCCGTCACAAACAGCAAGATTGCTGCAGCCAGCGCCCGCCCAATATCGCCCTGGCGAAGAAACGCCTCGTAGATATAGATGGACATCGACGTGGTCGCCCCGCCCGGTCCAGCGCCAACCAGCGTGTAGATGTTATCGAACACGCGAAACCCATCTATGAAACGAATAAACAGCGCGACATAGACGGTCGGCATCATCAAGGGCAGCTCGACATAGCGGAACAGTTGCCACGGCTTGGTGCCATCAACCCGCGCCGCCTCGCGCATGTCTTCCGGGATCGCTTGATAGGCCGCCAGAAACAACAAGAACGCAAACGGCGTCCATTGCAGCGTTTCGGCCATCACCACCGTCTTGAAAACGTTCTGATAGGTCAGGAAGGCCGGGCTCCAGCCAAACCACTCATACATGTAATAGGGAATGGGGCCTGCAAACTCGTGCAACACAAGGCGATACATCAGGCCCATCATGGCGGGGGCAACGATCATTGGAATGATCAAGATCGCGACCATCCAACCGTGACGTCGGATCAAAGGCGCCAGATAGACGGCCAGAAACAGGCCTAAGGCGCATTGAAACACAGCGGTGATCACGCCAAAGCGTAAGGAAAACCAGACGGCTTGCCAAAACCCATCGTCAGCGGTCACGCGCCTGAAATTGTCCAAACCACTGAACTCTGGTGAACGCAGAGTTTGAAAGCTGGTGTCAGAAAAACCGTAGATGATGCTCAGAAGTGTCGGAAAGCCGAGAATGGCAACCAAGAACAAAACCATGGGAGACGCCAGCATGGCATTCTCGCGTCTTTCCTTGGTCACCATTGTCGAACTCCAAATGAAGACGGTCGGCAGATAACCCGCCGACCGCGCATTGTTTATTGCAGCAGGTCGCTCATCGTGGCGGTGATGTTGGTCATCGCCTCGTCAAGATCCTGCGTGCCCGCCCAAAAGCCGGTGAACTCTTCAGCCTGCGCTTCGTAGACCGACAACGCATTTTCAGACGTCGCACCATTCATCACAAAACCGTAGTTAGACGCGTAGTCACCCACTTGAACCAGATCGGGTCGATCTTCTGAGATCGCACCAACTGTTGCATTGGTAAGCCCAGGCGCCCCGCCAGCACGAGCATAGGCAAGTGCTGCCTCCTCAGTGGACAGCCATTCCAAGAAAGCCGTTGCGCCATCTTTGTTCTCAGCTGCCGCGTTAAGCCCAAGACCAAGGCCGTGAATATGCGTGAAGCGACCTTCAGGCCCTGACGGAGGCGCAAAGGTGGCCGTCTCTGGCTGCGCCTCGGTCAACTCAGAGGCAGCAGCATTCCACTGCACCATGGCCGCCACCTGGCCAGCTGAGTAGGCGGTGTTGGCTTCAGCATACTCGTACGACGTGGAATCCGGTGGTGTTGCACCAGCATCGTAAAGCATTTTGGCCAGCTCCAGCGCTGTGCGATAGGCCTCAGAATCCACCGTAATGTTGCCATCATCATCCATCCAGTTCCCACCGTAGGAACGCGGCAGCGAATGGAAAACCATCATATTAAACAGCAGGTTCTTCATCTGGATAACGGTGCCGTAGCGCGTTGGGCTATCGGGGTTGACCGAGCGGCTAAAATAGAGCGCGTTGGCGGCAAAATCCTGCCATGTCCATTCCTCTGGAGATGCTGGTGCAAGCCGTTCACCCAGATATTCCTCGGCAATATCGCCATAGAGCGCATGCTGAGATTCATCGGCCAAAAGCGCGTCGATCAGGTCTTCACGATAATAAAGGAAGTGCAACGAGAGATCTGTCGGCACGCCATACTGCTGACCGTCAAACTGCATGGTCGAAAGCACAGTGTCGCCAAAAACACCATCAGCCTCATCGGACAAGCTGATCGGCTCCATAAACGGCGCATATCGACCGATGGAATAGGTCGCAATCAAGTTGATATCAAAGGCAGTGGAACCAGCAGCCAGATCGACCTGAAGCTTATCAAAAAAGCCATCGCGGGAGGTGAAGAGCAACTCCACCTTATCCTCGTCGGCAACATCGGCCCGTGCGTTGTAAATCTCGGTGACGGCACGAAGCGCGGCTTCTTCTGGCCCACCTGGCCAGCCCAAAACGGTAACCTCTGCGTGGGCTGTGCCAGCAAGCATCGCAAGCAGTGCGGCTGACCCAAGAAGATGTTTCTTGATCATGTCTATTGCTCCCTTTTTGTATTTGCGAGTGCGGCGATACCGATTGCCCCCGCATCCGCCCCGAGCGCCGCACGGGCAAGGGTCGGTCGGAAATGCGAGGGAAGTGTTTCAAGGTGAGAGGTGATGCCATCGAGATAGCCATCAGCCAACCCAACACCACCGCCAATGATGATGACGTCAGGATCAAGCATCAGTTGGATGGATTGGCAGAGGGTGGCCAGGCGCTCTGCGGAAGTAGCAATGATGCTATCAGCCCAGTCATGTCCGGCAGCGGCGGCGGCAAACACACCACGTGCATCCATAGGTTGGCCCGCACGCTCTGCCTCCGCAGCAATCCACCGACCCGAGGCGTCATTTTCCAAACGCTGAGATCCAAAAGGCGATGCAATCTGGCCGAAATGCCCGGCAAGGCCAGAGCGTCCTGTGAGCAGTTTTCCACCCAAAACAATGCCGCCGCCGATGCCGGTCGAAACAGTAAGGAAAACCACATCCCTGCCCTGCGCAGCGCCAAAGGTATACTCACCCCAGGCAGCGGCCTGCGCATCGTTCGCAAGCACAGGTGTAAGTCCCAATACCTCTTTTGCTGTGTCAAAAAGTGGAAAGGATTCCGGCACACCAAGCGTTTGGGGGTTCACTGCCGACCACAATCCATCGGACATTCTGCCTGTAACGGTGATGCCCAGGCTTTTGTATTGGCCCGCCCATGGGGCAACCAAGTTAGAGATTTGCTCCAACCAGATGGTAGGATTTGCGTTGCGATCTGTTGGCACTTCGGCTCGCTCAAGAACGCGCTCAGCTTTTACCAGCGCGGCAAGCACTTTTGTTCCGCCAAGATCAATCGCAAGCGTGGCGGTCATGTTGCCAACCTTTTGGTGCGCTCGTCGGCCATCGCACTGACAAACCACTGGGTGACATGTTCGGGCCTAGTGATGGCAGAGCCAGCAACCACCGCGTCTGCACCGGCACGCAATCCTTCAGCCGCATCGCTGGGCGCTTGATAACGCCCTTCGGCAATCACAAAGCCCGGCATCTGCGAAAGAGCGCGCACCAAAGAAAGGTCTGGACCGTCTGGTGTTGGTCCGTCGATGTAGCCCGAAAGGGTCGAGCCCAATACCTCGCATCCGAGCGCAAAGGCACGGCGGCCATCGTCAGCGCTCGCGCAATCGGCCATCGCCAAGGCGCCGCCCGCGTGCACCGCTTCCACCAGGTCAGTCACCGGCACCGGACGTGGCCGATCCGTCGCATCAAAGGCCACGATATCAGCGCCAACAGAAACCAGTGCCTCTACGTCGGACAGATTTGGCGTTATGCGCACCGGACTGTCGGTCAGATCAACCTTCAACAAACCGATGATGGGCACGTCCGTAACGGCACGCACGGCGCGAAGGTTTTCAAGGCCTTCAATGCGCAAACCAACAGCGCCACCGTCAATGGCCGCCACTGCAAACGCCGCAACGATCTCAGGTCGATCCATCGGCCCTCCAACCACCGGTTGGCAGGAAACGATAAGACCCTCTTTCAGCTGATTCAGAATGCTATGCATAAAGCCCTCAAAGATCGCTCTCGAGGGTATTCAATACCAAAATAATACCAGTTGGCAAATAGATTTCCACTGGTATGGACCAGACTAGGACCGCAGTTCCGTCAAGAAGTCATAGCGTTCGCCATCATACCGGGTCTCGGTGAACTCAACTGGCCGCCCGTCACCCAAGAAGCAGCGACGCTCCACGATCAACAGCGGAGACCCGGCTAAACTATCGAGAAGTTCTGCATCAGCGCGGGTCATGATACCCGCCCGTATGCGCTGAACACCCCGCACCGGCTGCGCGTCCAAACGCTTCAAAGCGTCATAAAGCGAATCCTCAACCAACTCGCCCGATGGCAACAGCGATTGGGGAACGGCGGCACGCTCAATGGCGATAGGCTGATCATCGGCCAAGCGCACACGAACCAACCGAACGATGGCTTCATTGCCGGGGAGGTCAAGCGCCATAGCCTCCGCTGGACTGGGCAAAACCGTTTGCCGCGCAAGCCATCTTTGACCAGGTTCTTGTCCACGTGCGCGCAACTCATCGGAAAAACCTGTCAGCGTGGAAAGAGCCTTTTCCATCCGCTCAGCCATGACCGTACGCGCGCCCTGGCGGCGTACAAGTAATCCATCGGCCGCCAATTCATCCAGCGCACGCCGCACTGTGACGCGGCTCACACCAAGCTTGGACGACAAAGTTCGCTCACTGGGCAAGTGTCCATGGCCATCAGCCAGCGGCATCTCTTGCGCTATGGCATCAGCAAGCTGGCGATAGAGTGGGCGCGCGTCACCCGGCCGGGCAAGTTGAGCGCCAATCTGCGCAACAAAGGATTGATCAACCGGCATACAAGCATCCCGACTCTGGTTTTGAGTGGACCATACCAGTTGGCCCTACCACAGACAATTAAGCTAGCCGAATGCAGACCAGTTTAGTCAGGTGCTTCAAATTCCAGAGTATCTGGCCGGTAGTTGAAAAGCTCGAGACGTGCCGGTTTGCCTGAACCATTGGCAAGACGCATCGCGGTCAGGCTCGCTGGTCCAACAGGGATGATGTTGGCCGGCTGCAAGCCAAGAAAGCGCTGAAGGATCGCGCGAATGACACCGCCGTGGCAGACCACCAACAGGTTCTCGCATGGGGTCTCCTCTTCGGCCTTGATGGCATTGGAAACCCGTGTGGCAAAAGCATCCCAGCTCTCACCGCCTGGCGGTGTCTGGGTGCCAGCTCGCCAACCCAGATACCCTTCCGGATCACTCGCCTGGATGTCTTCGATGGTGCGGCCCGTCCAGTCTCCCACATCGATCTCTCTTAAGCGGGCAGAAAAGCGCGGGTTTTCAGCACCAATCCGTTCAGCGGTCTCCCGCACGCGCTCAAGATCAGAAGAAATCGCGCGACAGGGTTTGGCTGCCTCAATCACAGGGCGCAACGTATCAGCCTGATGACGGCCATGCTCCGACAGGCTGATATCAGCTTGGCCCTGAAGACGATGCGATGCGTTCCACTCTGACTGTCCGTGGCGGACCAAAAGCAGCCGCATCAATGCAACCTCTGGCCATTCTGGCCGAACCAACAGGCGGGTTCTGGCGGCAGCTCCATATACACCGTTTCACCAATCTTGGCCTTAGGCGCATCATCGACAATGGCGGTGAGCCGCAACCCGTCGCGCAAGGCCGTCACCATGGTGCGCCCGGCAATGGCGCTCATTTCAACCAGCTCCATCGGCAGGCTGGTGGTGCTTTCCTTGCTGCGCACATGAAGGGCTTCAGCCCGGAACATGGCGAGCGACTCTGGCGTCTGTTTGGGTGGCTCGAAAGGCATGTGTTTCGGCCCAACCTTGTAGCCAGACCCGTTCTTTACAACCGGGATCATATTGTTGGGTGGCGTGCCAACAAAGGTCGCCACGAAGGATGTCGCAGGGTTCTCCAAGAGATCATTCGGTGTCCCGAACTGCTGCAACCTGCCATGGTTCATCACCGCAACATGGGTAGCCATGGTCATCGCTTCGATCTGGTCATGCGTCACGTAAACCGTGGTAGCCCCGGTCGCCCGGTGCAGGCGCATAAGTTCAGTGCGCATTTCAACGCGCAGCTTGGCATCAAGGTTCGAGAGCGGCTCATCAAACAGCAGCACGCCGGGTTTGGGAGCAATCGTGCGGGCAATCGCAACGCGCTGCTGCTGACCGCCCGAAATCTCATTGGGATAGCGCTCGGCAAGCTGGTGAATATCGAGCAGCTCCAGCACCTCATCAACGCGCGCGGTGCGCTCGGCCTTGCTCATCTGACCGACCTTCAGCGGCCATTCCACATTGCCGCGCACCGACATATGCGGCCACAGCGCATAGGATTGGAAAACCAAACCTGAGTTGCGCTTGGCCGGGTCAACGGTCCAGTTCTTGTCACCGTCCGACACGGTTTGCCCGGCGAAGGTCAATTGCCCTTCGCTCGGGTGCTCCAATCCTGCCAGCATCCGCAGCAGCGTGGTCTTGCCGCAGCCAGACGGGCCAAGCAGCACCAGAAACGAACCGTCCGGCACGGTGATCGACACGTCTTTGACGGCTTCAACGTCGCCAAAACGCTTCGTGATGTTTTTGATCTCAAGCATGCGTGTGCCTTCTAATTCTTCAGCCAGGGCTGGGATTTGGTCTGCAAGGCATTAGCGATCAGTGTCGCGGCGATGGAGATCATCAAGATGATCACCGTGATCGCGTTGGCGAACTGTGCAAAGCCTTCCGATGCATAGCGATAGGCGACGACCGACAACACCGGCATCGTCGGGGTGAAGAGAAGCACCACCAGGGAGAGGTCGCGGATGATTTTCACGAACACCAGAATACCGCCAGCTGCCAGGCCTCTAACCGCCAGCGGCACGGTGATCGAGGCGAGTCTTCGGAAGAAGCTGGCGCCGGTGATGCGCGCGCTTTCTTCCAACTCGCCGCCCACCTGCTGGATCACGGCGCGACCGGTCTGCACCGAGAAGGGCAGCAGATAGGCCGTGCCTGCGATCACCAGAAGGGCAAAGGTGCCATAGAGCGCCGGGAATGGGCCGATGGGCGCACCGAGATAGGCGATGTAGGCAGCGCCAAACGCGATGCCGGGAACGAGCAGCGGCAAAAAACTGATCTGCGTGATCGCCGCCGACATCAAGCCTTCGCGGTAACGCGCCACCGTGTAGGAGGTCAGCAAGCCTACGCACATACCCGTCACCGCCACGGCGCAGCCAAGTGCCAACGTAACAAGCAGAGCACGAACAATATCGTTGTTGTGGATGATGCCAGGAATGCCTTGTGCGAAGTCGGGGCTCGACTCACCAATCCAATAGTGCAGTGTCCAGTTGGCAAAGAGATCCGCAGAAGACGGCGCGAAGCTGGAGGCGATTAGCACAATCACTGGCACAACCGTTGCCGCCATCAGGATCACGAAAGCCATGGCAAAAAGGGGCCAGCGGCTGGCGCGCAGATCAAACCGTTTGGCTCGCCCGCCCTTGCCAGTGATGGTTGCATAAGAACGCCGACCGGAAACGATGCGGTTACCGGCCCAGAGAAACGCCCCGGAGATCAACACCAGGAGAATGCCAATGACATACCCGCGGCTCACCTGCCCCACCTCAATCATACCGAACAGACGGGTGGAGAGCGTCTGCATGCGTACCGGCAAACCAAGCAGCGCAGGCGTCGCAAAGTTGGACACAGCTCCGGCGAAGCAAAGCGAACCTGCGGCGACCAAAGCCGGTGTGGTCACCGGTAGAATGATGCCCATCAATATCTTGCCGCCCTTCGCGCCAGCAATTTGCGCGGCTTCCACAAGATCGGAGTTCACCGTTGCCAGCGACGCGGCGATGATGGTGAAGGCCAGCGAGAAATAGTGCAGCGTGAGCACAATGAGCGTCGGGCCCATGCCCCAGGCAAGCCAGTTGGGAATGTCGAGCCCCATACCTTGCAGCCAACCAACCTGGCCGCCGACGCGGTCGTTGCGGAACAGGCTGCCCCAGGCCAGCGCCGCCGCGAAAGATGGGATCATGAAGGGGAGTGTTGCCATCACGCCGATGGTTTTGCGGAACGGCACATTGGTCATCACAACCAGCCAAGCGAGAAACCCGCCAATCAGCACGCAGAAGCTGGAAACAACAACGCCGATGATCAACGTGTTGGTGAGCGGCTTGTAGAAAAGGTTTTCTGACAAACGTCCGGTCAGAACATCCGACCATGCAGTGATGGTTTCAGGCTGGAGCGTGAACAGGACCGTGCGCAACAAAGGCAGCACAATCAGCGCAATCAAAATGGCGAGCACAGCAACTTTGAGCACCGTGCCTTGCCGAAAATAGACGCGTCGTCCCGGTCCGCTCATGGCAGCAGTGGCCATGGCAGGTCTCTTTTTTCTTTTGCGTTCTTGGAAAGGTTATCACAGCGCCGGTCGGGGCATCATCTGTCCCGACCGGCGGTCTTGCCAGGGAGACTTATTGTAGCGTCAACACCAGGTCGCCAACATCCGCGCGAATCGTTGCTGTTTCGGCAGGCTGGATGCGCCAAGCGTTGAAGTCTTCCAGCGGCACGGCATCGGGATGCGGGGGGATATCGGTGCGGGTCACATAGTCGCCAGCGACATAGAACGGCGCGAGACCAGGGCCACCGGTTTCGCTCTCATCACCCATCAGAAAATCGATGACGAGGCGCGCTGCAGCCGGGTTGTTGGGCTCGGCGGCCAGCGCCACGATGGCTGGGAAGATGATGCCTGGTGATGGCGCAACATCATTGGCAACTTGAAGGGCCCAGCCTTCATCTTCATTGTCGCGGCGATCGGAATAGCTGGTGAAACCCACCGGTGGATTGTCTTGGCCAAGCCGACCGACCGCGGCGTTCACATCATCGGTGGACGACACCAGGATCAGATCGTTGGCAAAGAGGTCAGCGATGAATTTCTCGCCCGCATTGGCCATGCCATCCAGATCAATCGCCTGCCCAAACAGCTCCTCATAAGTAGCTGCCATCGCATCGGATTGCAGAACGATCTCGGTCATCAGATCAAGATAGTCACCGCGTTGCAGCGGATCGACCATCACCACGCGACCCGTCCATTCGTCGGTCGTCAGCTCCCAAAGATTGGAAACCGGCGCGCCATCGGGATTGGCCTCCTCATTGTACATCAACACCTTGGTGGAAAGGCGCTGCGCCAGCAGAGGCGACTGGAACTCGGCGGGCACACGATCAGCCACGCGAGGCGGAACGTAAGGTCCGATGATGCCTGTTTCCAAAAGTTCCGTCAGAACTACCGGCGTATCCGAAATGTAGATGACATCCGCATTGGTCACTCCAGCCTGTGCTTCTGCGCGAAGACGGGCGATCTGCTCAGTCGAAGAGATGTCAAAACCCTGCAGGTCGATGTCGGGATAGGCTTCTTCAAAGGCGGCTTCCACGCGGCCAATTCGGCTAGTGAAGGAATAAACCGTCACTGTGCCTTCTTCCTGCGCCATGGGCAGCAGATCTTCAGCAGACAGCGTGTCGAGATGTCCATCCGCCATCGCGGTTGAAGACAATAGGATACCGATCGCGCCGAAGCACGTTGCTTGTAAAACTCGCATGTTTTCCTCCAATAGGTTTTTTGTTTGGTTAGTCAAACCGCTCGATCAGCTGTCCCAGCTTCTCGAGTTTCTGCAGGGATTCCTCTTTCGCAGTAAGCCCAGCCGCTATGACAACAGCATTACAAATGGCCATCGGAACGGTCAGTGTTTGAAAGGCATCAGGATGACCCGAACGTGGGGCGGCTAAGCTCAAGTCAGGTCGGGGGGAGAGCGTGGTTCCTGTGATCCCAGAGATCACAATGTTGGTTGCACCGGAATCGCGCGCCGTTTCGATCAGGGGGGCGTAACCTTTGGGCGCGCGGCGAAAAACGAACGTTAGAACAACATCGCCCTCGCTCATTCCAACGGCCTGCTCGGCAAGGCTGCGGGAGTCCGGGTCGAGCTTGTGAACATCTTTGCCAAAGCGACGAAATCGCTTGAGCATCAGCAGCGCCAAAATCTCAGCATTGCCGGTGCCGTAAACAAAAATGCGGCGTGCAGCCATCAATCGTGTCGCAACAGCATTGATCTGGTCGGCGGACAGGTAGGATTCCATCCGTCCTAGCGCTTGCATCTCTTCCTGGACAAGGCTGCCCAGGATCGTATCAGAGCTTGTCTCGGCAATGGTCTTTTCAAACCGCGTGGCGGTTTCGCGTGTGGCGATGAACTCATCACGCAACGCATCGCGAAAGGCCGCATAACTGGCATAGCCAAGCTTGCGTGCCAGACGAGACGCGGTCGCCTCGTGCACGCCTGTCGCTTTTGCAAGATCACTTGCAGTGCCCAGCGCGGCATGGGTGGGGCTATCCATGACAGCCTTCACCAACCGTCGCTCGTTCGGCGTCAGACTCTCGGTAGTGTTGGTGATGCTCTCGATGACGGACATTGGTGGGTGTTGTCGCTCTTGTACGGCTTCAATCTGCAAAGATACTTGCAAAATTATATGACAGTTGCAAGACAATTTGCATTTTTTGTGATCACCGCGAGAATCTCCAGCTGATACAGAGAGCGCGATTCTCAGCTTAGAACGCTGGTAGGATCACCAAGCTTTTGTTTTCAAATTGAATTTTTGGTACGCAACAAAACAGCGTGCGTTGCAGGCAACACGCGACCTCGAACCTCACCAACAATGGGCGTTCTGATAAACTAGCGTTGGGGGAAATGGTGGGCCAGGTTGTCTGCAGATAACTCATCTCGCAGTTCTACAACCCTGTTCCCTTACAGAGACGGGAAAAGGACGCTTAAGAACAAGGTTCATAAGCCATCAAAAACAAACACGATTGCCCCAAACATTTGGTGTTCATCGCACTCAAGATTGGCTTACTGAAACGATGGTCGTGCACGACCGCAGGCAAGCACCATACCAAAATTATCTATCCAGCTTTCGGTTCCGCTCTTGGAACCCTCTCGCTGCACACGATTCATTTCAGCCCAAACGTCAGTCCCTACCGATTACGCGTCAAACAGGATCTGGCGCATAGAGCTGCGGGTAAAGCGATCGGCGCGCAGCTTCGTCCATCGTTTGCTGGAAGCTGTGCAGGTCTTTGAGTCCACGCGCCCGCTGGGCGGCTGGCCGCGCGTCGATTTCCTTCATCAGGCGATCGAGGTTGGGGTAGCTCCGCATGATGTCATCGTCCCCCAGCATGTAGGTGAGCCGATCACCCCAGCCCCAGACTGCCATATCAACAATCGTGTAGACTTCGCCCAGCATGTAAGGTCCACGCGCGAGCTGATCGTCCACGATTTGCCAGTGCCGCCGCGCCTCATAATCATATCGCTTGATACCGTAGAGGTTCTTTTCAGGCGCGAAATTTCGAAAATGGACCGCTTGGCCGGAAAAAGGCCCCAGCCCTGAAGCCACGAACATCAGCCAAGAGAGCAAGGCGCCGCGCTGATCGGACGGAGGTAAAAATGCCCCGGTCTTTTCGGCCAGATAGAGCAGGATCGCATTGCTGTCGAAAACGGTAGTCTCGCCATCCATGATCACCGGCAGCTTCGCATTCGGGTTCATCGCCTTGAACCCATCGGTGTGCTGTTCGGCTTTTTTGGTATCGATGGGGACGGCCTCGTAGTCGAGCCCAGCCTCTTCAAGAAACAGCGCGACCTTCATGGGGTTCGGCGCCATGCTGTAGAAGAAGGTAATCATGGCATTTGGGCTCCTACCATCAATGTCCATCTCATCGATCAGCCTTAGTGACGTTTCTTGGGGTGAAGATGTCGTGCGTGCCTGTCCACAGCACCTGCGCAACCGTTTCATGTGAGTTTGCCCAGGCATGGGGCTGTGTGGATGGATAGTGCACGCTGTCCCCAGGCGTCAGGTTCAACAGCTTGCCATCCAACCGAACCTCCAGGCTGCCGGATAGCATATAGACATGCTCTTCGCCTGCATGGTCGACCGTTTCGGAGTGGTACCCAGGCGCGATCGTCAAAACATAGCTGGACAGTTCTGACCCCGGGAACTGCGCGCTCACCCGTTCATAGCCCAGCAAGTCGGAACCGACGTGGAACCGCTGCCTTTCGGCTGCGCGAGTCACGCATTCCACAGGCTTGGGGCGGACTACGAACCGTTCCAGCCCGACCCCCAAAGCCTGCGCGATGCGATCCAAGGTTGTCAGCGTCGGCGTAGCTTGATCGCGTTCAATCAGGCTGAGATAACCGATAGATACACCTGCCAAACGCGCGACATCTTGCAAGGTCATGCCCGCCTTTTGGCGCGAAGCACGCATAGGCGGGCCGATCCGGAACGCCTCTGACGCCGTGTCCTGTAGAAAATTTGTGTCTTGCATCGTCACTCCAATTGCAGACGCAACGTCTGGCGGGCCAGGCATTGCCACGGTTCACGCCTGGCCCAGAAGCTTTTGCCGTCGATCAGGTGTTGCCTGGTTAGGCGATCACGATCAACTCCTGAAAGCCGCGAGTCAGTGCTTCCCCGCCATCGGGACGAGCCACGACACAATCCTCAACCCGAGCGCTCGAGTCCCCGTCACGGAAAATCGACGGCTCAATGGTAAAAATCATGCCTTCCTCGACCAGCGTTTTGTCGCCGTCGGTCAAGAAGGGGGGCTCATGAACATCCCAGCCGATACCATGGCCCAACCGATGGCGGAATGCCTCGCCGTAGCCCGCATCCTCCAACACATCGCGCGCCGCCTTATCCACCGCCTCGCAGGTGATCGCACCAGCTTTAAGGGCTGCGATACCAGCCGCCTGACTTTCCATGATCAACCTGTGCACCTTGATCTGCTCCGCCGACGGTTCGCCCATACAGGCGGTACGACCAAAATCGTAGCACATGCCGTCCAGCACAGCGCCGAAGTCAAACAGCACGCTGGTTGGTGGCTCCAGCTTGCGCGGCCAGGATTTCAGTTTGTTGCCGAACTCCAGCGAAATGTTGGGGCCAGTGTTGTACATCGACGTTGTGAAGGATGGCCCCAGAGAGCCATGCGCCTTCATCTGGTGGTCGATCTCCGACAGCACGTCCAATTCGGTCATGCCGATCTTCATCTGCTTCACAGCGGCGGCAAAGGCGGCCTCGGTAATGGCGCCAGCGCGACGCAGCTTCTCAATCTCATCGGCATCCTTGATCACCCGATGCGGCCGCAGCAATGCGGTGCCTGACAGGAAGCGCACACCAGGGCGCAAGCGCTGCAGCTCAATCAAGGTTTCGGCCTCGGCATCGTCGCTGACAGCGATGCGTGGGGCATCGCCCACGCCCAACTCGCTGAGGATGCCTGATACCAGTTGCGCAGGATCGTCCCAGTCGCCCAAGACGCGGACATCCAGCGCATCGAGCCCGTCCGGTCCGCCGAATTCAACGGTCATCCGCGGCAACGTCAGGATCGGGTCTTTGCCCGGCGCGATCCAAGCGCCCTCAAGCCACATGCCCGGATGCAAGTTTCGACCATAGTTGGGAATATCCCGGTGGAGGCCTGTCAGATAATCCAGATCAGTTCCGATCGGGAAGAACACAAGGTCGGCCTGATCGGTCAGGCCATTTTGGAATCGGGTCAGGCGCTCGGCGTAGCTTGCCATGCAGATGGCTCCTTTTGATTGATGATCTCTTCGGCCAGATGGCAGGCGACTTGGCGGCCCTCCACCTGGCGGGTTTCGGGGCGCTCTTGCTTGCATTGCGGTTGAGCGAAGGGACAGCGGGGATGGAAGTGGCAACCCGAAGGCGGGTTGATGGGCGATGGGATATCGCCCTTGATAGGCTCATAGGTGACGCGCCGTCGGTCCAGCCGAGGGACGCCATCCATCAAAGCGCGCGTATAGGGATGCAGCGGCCGAGCAAACACCTCTTCGGCAGGTCCATGCTCCACCACGCGGCCGAGATACATGACCAGGATGGTATCGGCGATGTGTTCGATGACCCCCAGATCGTGTGAGATGAACACGTAGGTCAGCCCCAACTCGTCTCGCAGATCCAGGAACAGGTTGATGATTTGCGCCTGGACCGACACGTCGAGCGCGCTCACGGCCTCGTCGGCGACCAGAATTTCCGGTTCGACTGCCAAGGCGCGGGCAATTCCGATGCGCTGGCGCTGACCGCCGGAAAACTGGTGCGCATATCGGTCGCGCACCGAGGGATCAATGCCGCAGCGCTCCATCAGCTGCTCGATATAGGCTTGCAACTCGCCCGGCTCGACAATCCGATGTACCCGCGGGGCCTCGCCGACCAGTTCGCGCACGCGTTTACGGGGATTGAGGGACGAAAACGGGTCTTGAAAGATCATCTGCATCGGCATTGCCCGATGCTGGTCGCGGTGCTTAGCCCAATGCTCGCCATCCCCCAGATCCAGCGTGATCTCGCCTTCCGACGGTGGCAACAGGCCAGCGATCATGCGCCCCAGTGTCGATTTCCCGCAACCAGATTCACCGACCACGCCAAGCACGCGTCCGCGTTCCAGAGTGAAAGAGATGTCATCAACCGCCGTCACGACTGGTTCTGGCCGGACCAATCCCAGACGCGCCAAAAGGCGGGCTATGATGTCGCCTTTCCCTCCAAAGCGGCGAGAGACGTTGCTCACTTTCAAGATCGGAGCGCTCATGCGGAAGCCTCCGCGGTGGTCGCTTCCGACAAGGGGAAAAAGCAGCGCACTTTGCGTTCCGGCGACAACGCCTGAATGGCAGGCGGTGTGTTGCAGGCATCAGACGCGCGCGTGCAGCGGGGCTGAAAGGCGCAGCCGTCCGGTAAGTCAGTCAGCGCTGGCATGCGCCCTGGGATTTGCGTCAACCGCTTGCCGCGCATGCCTCTGGTCGGCACGCTATCGATCAATCCGCGCGTGTAGGGATGCGCTGGTGTATCGAGGACAGCATCTACAGGGCCCTCCTCAACGATGCGACCGGCGTACATCACCATCAGGCGATCGGCGATCCCTGCCACAACGGCAAGGTCGTGGGTGATCCAGATCAGCGCCGTACCGCGATCGCGGCAGAGGCGCTGCACCAGCGCCAGGATCTGCCCCTGGATGGTGACGTCAAGCGCCGTGGTTGGTTCATCCATGATGATGAGATCAGGTTCATGAAGCATTGCAATAGCAATAGCCACGCGCTGACGCATGCCGCCGGATAGCTGGTGGGGATAGGCATCTAAGCGATCTTCAGGGGATGGAATACCGACCTCTTCCAGCGCGGCCAGGCTTTTGGCGCGGATCTCGCTGCGCCCCACCCGCGTATGAGCACGAAGCGCGTCGCCCATCTGCACGCGGATCTTCAACACCGGGTTCAGCGTCATCATGGGATCCTGGAACACCATGGCGATCTTCGCCCCGCGCAGCTTCTGCATCTCGACCGGCGGCAATCCGGTGATTTCTTGCCCGTTAAGACGGATCGAACCCGACACAACGCGCCCCGGCGGACTGAGCAACCCGTTGATCGAAAACCCGGTGATTGACTTGCCTGATCCCGACTCCCCAACCAGGCCAAGGATTTCACCACGCGCGACGGAAAAGCTTAGATCGCGCAGCACCTTCAGCTCCCCGCTTGGCAGCATGAAGGAGGTGTTCAAGTTCTCGATATCGAGAACAGTGGGGGCGGATACGGGGGGCGTCGTCATGACAGATGCGGGTTCAAGGTGTCGCGCAGCCTGTCGCCCAGGACATTGGCGCTGACGATGATAGAGAGAAGCACAAGACCGGGCAGCACGCTGATCCAATAGCGCCCCGATTGCAGGTAATCGAAACCATTGGCGATCAGCAGTCCGAGTGATGGCCGCGTCGGCGGCAGGCCGAGGCCGAGAAAGCTCAGCGTCGCCTCCAGCGAGATCGCCGCGGCCATCTGCATCGTCGCAACCACGAGCATCGTCGGCAGGCAATTGGGCAGGATGTGCAGGAAAAGGATGCGCAGATGCCCGAGCTTCAGCCCTCGGGCGGCATCGACATATTCACGTGCGCTTTCCACCAGCGCCACGCCGCGCACGGTGCGCGCAAAATAGGCCCATTGCACCACCACCAGCGCGATGATGATCTTATCGACCCCGCGCCCCAGGATCACCACGAGGATCAAGGCTACCAGTATGGTTGGAAAGCTCAGTTGCAGATCGACGATCCGCATCAGCACGGTATCGACCCAACCGCCGCGATAGGCCGCTACCAGCCCGACTACAGTTCCCACAAGCAGCGCGATGAGGCCGGACACAACGCCCACAAGTAACGAAATGCGAATGCCGTAAATCATGGCTGAGAGCATGTCGCGGCCCTGCCCATCGGTCCCCAGATAATAGGGTGCGCCGGTCCAGCTTTCAGATCCCGGAGGCAAGAGCGAATCCATGATATCGACCTGCGCGAGGTCATAAGGGTTTTGCCAGGTGATCCAGGGCGCCAGCAGCGCGATGGCACAGAACCCCGAAAAGACAATCAGCGCCGCCACAGCGGTGGGGGAGCGCAAGAAGACCCGCCAAATGCCCGGGGTCGAACCTGTCAAAGCCGCCCCGCTCATGCCGTATTACCGCCCAAGCGGACGCGTGGATCCAGCAAGGAGTAGAGGATGTCGATGATCAAATTCAGCATAACGAACATGACGACCACAAATAGGAGGTAGGCCACAATCAATGGACGGTCGAGCACGGCAATTGCATCAATCAGCATCTTGCCCACGCCCGGCCAGGAGAAGATCGATTCAACGACCACGGCAAAGGCGATCACGCCGCCGAATTCCATCCCCAGAACGGTGACGATAGGGATCAGGATGTTGCGCATCACGTGCAGACTGAGGATGCGGCTTTCACCGATTCCGTTGGCGCGGGCAAACTTGATGTAGTCAGCGAAAAGCACCTCGCGCATGCCTGCACGGGTCAGCCGGATCACCATCGCCATCATGATCAGCGACAGTGTGACGGCCGGCATCACCAGATGGTGCAGTCCGTCAAGAGTGAAGAGGCTCAGATGAACCCCTAGCACATCGACCGTGTCGCCTCGCCCGACCGCAGGCATCCAGCCCAGCGTCACCGAGAAGACGATGATCATGATGAGACCGATCCAAAAGACCGGCACAGAAAAGGCCAGCATCGAAAACCCCATGATGATCTTCGAAGAAATGGCATTCGGGCGCAGACCCGCAGCCACACCGAGCGGCAGGCCCACAAAAAGGGCGATCACAAGCGCGCAGAAAGCAAGTTCTAATGTGGCTGGCAAACGCTCCAGGATCAGTGACATGGCCGGCACACCGTAGGTGAAGGAGTTACCCAGATCGCCCTCCAGCAAGTTGCCGATGAACACCAAATACTGCTGCCAGATTGGAAGGTCGAGGCCGAGATCCCTGATGATTGCGTCAAGGCAGGGCTGGTCACATTCCGATGATGCAAAGATGTAGACAGGGTTGCCGATCACGTTCACGCCGAAGAATACCAAGACTGTCATCACGGCCAGAACCAGCAGCGCTTGCATAAGTCGTCTTGCGATGAAGTCGGTCATAGACGGCGAATCCGCTTGTCTTCGATCAGGCGCAAAACGCGCTCAACGATACCAATGGTGCTCATGCTCTGCGGGCCATCGGGGTTGCCGGTGCTTTCCAGACTAAGGATCAGGCGAAAGCACTAACCTTCGGGCCTACAAGGTTTCTGGTGTGCCTAGGGGTGAAGAGCCCCGCCCGGCGCAGGCCGGACGGGAGCATTTTTTAGCCGCCAGGTCTTACTCGACCCGTGTCACATCCATGGCGCGGGTGCGCTCGTTGGTGCGCGGGTCATGCATCAGATCCGAGCGCATGGCCCACTGGTTCACCTGGAAGTGGATCGGAATGTAGGCGTAGTCATCCATGCCGACCGTGATTGCCTCTTCCAGGATTGCACGGCGCTCATCGTTGTCGATGGTGCGCTTGGCAAGCACGGAACGGGCATCGACTTCCGGGTTGGAATAGCGTCCAAAATTACCATTCCCGCCGCCGGTGGCCGCATTGTAGGTCTCCAGGGTTCCGCTAACCGTGTAGGTCGCCTCTCCCGCTACCGTGCCCCAGCCGGTCAATGACAGCGAGAACTCTGGCACATCGAAGCCGGGCATCGACAACTCATCACCGCGGATCAGCCGTGAAAAGAAGACGTTGCGCGGCATGGCATCGACTTCAGTGGTGATGCCAACCCGTGACCACATCTGCGCCACTGCTTCCAGAATACGAGCATCATTGATGTAGCGATCGTTGGGGCCGTGCAGCGTGACGTTAAAGCCATCGCCATAGCCAGCCTCGGCCAGCAACGCTTGGGCCTGCTCAGGATCGTAAGGGTCCGCTTCCAGGCCTTCAACATACCCAAAGAAGCCCGGTGGCACGATGTTCCGGGTTGGCAGCGAGGCACCTCCCATGATCCGGTCGCGGATTGCATCACGGTTGATCGCAAGGCTCAGCGCTCGACGCACGCGCCAGTCGCGCATCGGGTTGGGGACCATCACTTCGCCATTGGCGTCGGTGATGAAACGCTCCACATGCTTGTTGCCAGGCATGATATAGATAAGCCGGTCGGAGGGGATGCTGGAAATGGAGAAGTCAGGATTGGCCTCCAATTGCGGCAGATCGACCGTCGGTGGATAGTTGATCATGTCAACATCGCCGTTCAGCAGCGCCGCGAGACGGGCTGAATCCTGACCCACCGGGCGGAAGACGACGCTATCCCAGTGCGGTTCCCCGCCCCAGTAATCGTCGAACCTGGTCACAACGACCTGACTGCCAGGTGTGTACTCGCCAAACATGTATGGTCCGGTGCCGATGGCAGCCTCGCCGGTATTGAAATCAACCGAAGGCTCAGCGCCAGATGCGGCGTGCTCGGCAATAATCGGCAGCATCGCCAGGTCCTCGGCCATGGTCGGATAAGGGCCGTCGGTCGTGATGCGGATCGTGTAATCATCGATCATTTCCCACTGCTTACCACCCTTCTCAAGCTGGAAGGCGGGGGAAGCTGGAGCGCCAGACACGCCTGCGCGTAGACGATCAAAGGAAAACACCACATCCTCGGCGGTGAAATCTTCGCCATCGTGCCAAAGAACGCCTTCGCGCAGCCGGAATTCCCAAGTGGTCTCGTCGATCGTCTCCCATGACGTCGCCAAACCGGGAATGGGTTGCGAGGTCGATGACAGGCCAACAAGCCGCTCGAAGATATGCTCTTGAACCTGCGTATCGCCCGAAAGCTGAGTCCAGTGTGGGTCCATGCTAACCGCTTCGGCACGTACACCGATGGTCAGCACATCCTCCGCCAGCGCCATGCTAGGCGAAGCGACGATGAGGACTGCGGCAGCAAGCCGCGATCTCCAATATTTCATGATTTTCCTCCTTATTGCCATGGGTCGGTCCAGCGTCATCGCTGAGCAAACAACCCAGACTGTTGTGAAATTTTTAAACCCCAGTTAAAAAATTTTAGTCACGTCATGTCTTTCCTGTCCACGGATTTCTCGGAGCGTCCGAGGACAAGAACGACAAAACGCCCGACTTAGGAGAAGGCGCTATATGTTCGTTATAACAACTTTTGTTCGTGATGCGAACGCTTTGCGCGGTGATCCGCCCACTGAGTCAGGGTGATTTTGAATGCGTCACTTTGACACACTTTTGTTGGAAAAATCAGACGTCGATGCGGGGCCATTTCGCTGCGTCTCAATTGCGACGACCAATCATCATCATCACGGAGACGGCCTGACATGACCTCCCTGCCGCCGCTTTTTACCCCGTTCAGTTTGCGCGGTGTGACCTTTGCCAATCGCATCGTGCTGGCGCCGATGTGCCAATATCAGGCCGATGATGGCGCACCGAACGATTGGCACGTTGCCCATCATGGGCGCTACGCAGCCTCCGGCCTCGGTGGTGCAATTGCAGAGGCAACGGGCGTCACCCGCGAAGGTCGCATCAGTCCAGGTTGCACCGGGATTTATAACGATGATCAAGTTGCGGCCTGGGCGCGCGTGACCGCACTCTATCGCCGCCAGAGCATCCCGATCCTTCTGCAGATCGGTCATGCTGGCGCCAAGGCATCGACCAAACGTCCTTGGGATGGCGCTGGTCCTCTAGATGCAGGATCGGACGAAGCGCCCTGGCAGACCATCGCGCCGTCCGCGATCCCAGCACGCGAAGGCTGGCACGTTCCCCGCGCGCTTGAGGTGGAAGAGATCCCAGCCCTTGTAGATGCTTTTGCGGCAGCAGCTCGGCGGGCTCTTGCCGCCGGATTCGACGGGGTCGAGATCCATGGTGCACATGGCTATCTCTTGCACAGCTTCGTGTCGCCCTGGTCCAATCGCCGCAACGACGCCTATGGCGGCGATCTTGCCGGACGCATGCGCTTGCCGATTGAGGTTGCGCGGGCTGTCCGAGGGTCAGTGCCAGACGGAACACCTGTGCTGTATCGCGCGTCCTGCGTTGATAGTGAAGGCGGTAAACTCACGCTGGACGACACGGTCGCGTTGGCAGCAGAACTGCAGAAGGTGGGTGTCGACCTGATGGACTGCTCGGGTGGCGGCCTTCCCAGCGGCCAGCGATTGGCCGCCCAAAAGACTAACCCAGGCTTTCAGGTGCCTTATGCTGATCGGATCCGGCGCAAGACTGGTCTGCCGACCTTGGCTGTCGGGGCGATAACCGATCCCGCTCACGCCAACGCAATCGTGGCGGAAGGGCGCGCGGATCTTGTGGCCATGGCCCGCGAGTTCCTGCGTGACCCAAACTGGCCATACCGCGCCGCGCGCGAGCTTGGTCTGGAGGACCCGGCTGCCATCCTGCCACAGCTTTATGCTTTCTACCTGCGGATCTCCAGCTAAGCCTTGTTGTTGAAGTGGCTTCACATCTGGTGTGCGTGTCTAGCCCGCTGTTTCTGTATCAGTGTTTTGCGTTATCTCTGATCAGGTTTCTGGGACCGGCGGACGCATGCCAAGCGAATGATGTGGCCGTATTTGGTTGTATTGCTTGAGCCAGATGTTGATGGCGACCTGTGCCTGTTTTGTGCGCCATGGAACCATTTGGCGCTACCGTCGTTTGCTCCTCGATAACTCACTGCTCAACCAACGAGGTCTTTCCCAACATGTTGGCTGAGCACGACTTAAAGGAGAAAGACTATGAGCAATGGTAAAGTTATCGGTGCGGTTCTGGGTGTAGCGGCTGTGGCAGTTATCGCTTATGGCGCCTTCTACTTCGTTGATGTTGAGCAGACCCAGGAGGCACGCATGCCAACAGTCGATATCGAGGTTGAAGGCGGACAAGCGCCCGAGTTTGATGTCGACACCGGCAGCATTGATGTTGGTACGACGACCGAAACAATCGAAGTTCCGGATATCGAAGTAACCACCAGTGAACGTGAAATCACTCTGCCGACACTTGAAGTCGAGCCCGCCCAAAACTAAGGCGTTGGTGCTTAGAAAAGACCGCCAGTTCCCCCGGACTGGCGGTTTTTTATGAGCTTAAGACTGACAGCAAAGCCATATCGGCTTTGGAGACGAATGGGCGAGCCCGCGCGGCCACCCACGCCGAGCGACGCCTTTCGACAAGCTTGGCATCAAATATGTCGGGATGAATGTAGCTGGAGCGCGCCACAGTTGCCGTGTTGCCAAGGCGAGCTGCTGCTGCTTCGCTCATGGCTTTAATCGTCGCTCCATTTTCACTGTTCTGTTCCAAAGAGAGCGCTTCGGCGCTCGCATGCCATAAGCGAAAACTCTTGGCCGTGAACGGGTTCAGTCGCAAATCTGCATCATCCGGCCTTGCGGCACTCTCGACCAGCCATCGGCTGATATGGCGAGGACTAACTTTGCGTTGCCCGCCTTGGTTGGCCACGGCAAACACTTCTGCATTTGCTTTGGCCTTGCGCGCTGTCACGTGCGCGATCAAATCGGGCTGGCGCAAGCGAACAAAACGTTCTTTGCCGCCTTTGGCGGTGAAATGCAGGTGCACTGCGTTTTCGGTAATCTCAACGTGTTTGCCTTGCAAGCTGACCGCACCAACCGTGCCGTTGGCCTGCCGATAAGCCCGTGAACCCACACGCAGCGCGCCCTCATCAATGGCAAGCACACAAGCAGTCACGGCCTTTTCAAACATATCAGATTGCTCATTGCGCAAAACCGCCACGGCGCGCCTTCTAATGACTGGCAAAGCAGCGCCAAAAGCCCATAGGTCAGCAAACTTGTCAGTTTCGCGCTTCTCCCGAAACCAAGCCGCGTAAATCGCCTGTTCCTTACCAGAGCCATCAATGGCCATCGCCTGAACCTTGCTGCGCCCGGACGCGGCGAAGAACGCTGGATTCCAGGCCGGTGGTACAGCCAATCCATTGAGACGGGCGATCAGTCGTGGCTCGGCAACGGTCTCGTTTCGCTCACTCCAAACATACACCGCCTGATTATTTTGGATCTTTCGACGGATCGGAAATTTGGCGGGATCAACAGCTAACATGACCCAATATCGAGTTAGAGAACGCCATAGGCAGTTAGCGCCTTGGCGACACGTCGGTAGGCCGCAATGTTAGCACCGCGCCGATAACCGATCTTTCTACCATCACGGCTTTCGTCCGCGATCGTGTCGTGCAGACGCCGCATGATCATTTTCAGCTCCTCGTCCACCTCTTGCGCGCTGGCGAAGCGGCGGTGGGAATTCTGGCTCATCTCCAGTCCAGAGATTGCGACGCCACCCGCGTTGGCGGCTTTTCCTGGCGCATAGAGAATGTTAGCGGCCTCCACTTTTGCAGCCGCTTCAGCGGTCAACGGCATGTTCGCGCCTTCTGCGATAAGCATTGCACCAGCATCCAAAACCGACTGCGCTCCATCGCCGCCCATTTCGTTTTGCGTCGCGCAAGGCAACACTATGTCAGCCTCTTCACCCCAGGGCTGGCGACCTTCTTTGAACATCAGGCCGAGATGCTTGGGCGGATCAGAGACATCGCCGCCAGCCGCCTTTTGATCGCGAACCCACCGCACGGCTTGCTGTGAAAGACCATCTTCGGCGATCAACGTCCCAGACGTATCGGATAAGGTGACAACCTTAGCTCCCGCCTCAATGGCTTTCTTGGCTGCGTGGGTGGCCACATTGCCTTTGCCAGAGATAACGACGCGCTTGCCTTCAATGGTGTTCTGATGCGCTTCCAGCATGGTTTGGACGAAATAGATCATCCCGAATCCGGTGGCCTGAACCCGCATAGCACTGCCGCCAAAGGATTGCCCCTTGCCGGTCAACGCCCCGTGAAACTGACCGAAGTGACGCTTGTACGCGCCAAACAGATAGCCGATCTCGCGGGTGCCGACATTAATGTCGCCAGCGGGAACATCGCGGTCAGGCCCGATATGATGCACCAGCTCGGCCATGAATGCTTGGCAAAAGCGCATGATTTCACGCTCGCTGTGCCCTTTGGGATCAAAATCCGCGCCGCCTTTACCACCACCCAGTGGCAAGCCAGTGAGCGCGTTCTTGAAAACCTGTTCGAAGCCGAGAAATTTCAGGATGGACGGGCTGACAGTGGGGTGGAAGCGGATGCCGCCCTTGTAAGGGCCGATGGCGTTGGACGTCTGCACACGCCAACCGCGATTGATCCTGACATCACCGGCATCGTCCTCCCAGACAACGCGAAACGCAACAATCCGATCAGGCTCAGTGAGTCGCTCCAGCACCCGAGCTCTTGCAAAATCGCTATGCGCCTTCTCAATCGTCAAGACGTCGCCAGCCACCTCTTCGACAGCTTGTAGAAAAGCATCCTCGCCCTGGTTGCGAGCTCTAACGCGGTCCATGAAGTCGGCAAGAAGAGTTTCGCGCGCTGTCATCAACGGCTCCAAAAACGTGTCTATGAAAGGCGAGGCCTGAGAGATCAGTTGTTGCGCAGCGCGTCCATCAACTCGTCTTTGGTCATGCTCCAACGGCCTTCGATATCAAGTTCACCAGCGCGTTCAATCAGTTCATCCTTGGTCCATTCCTCGTAAGGGGACGCCTTGCCACCTTTCCTTGACGGCGATTGATTGTCGTTAGCCTAAGCGTTGGCGATGCGCGCTGCTTTCTCTTTCGATGCGCCGTCCTCGCGCAGCGCCTCGTAGGTTTCATCGTCCTTGATGGACGGTCCGTGATCTTTGCTCATTGTCTTCTCTCGATCTGTCCGTCTTGGGATCAGTGTCAGCCAAAAGCTTCGCCAAGCTCGTCGGCTTTGGTTGCGCCGCGCTCACCCATCGGGCGGGGCTCGCCAATTGTTGAATCAACTTTGGTTTGGGCTTCCATTTCAGCGTTCACTGCAGCGCCCATCAGCACCACAAAGGCCGAAATCCAGAGCCAGAGCAGCAACACCACCACACCCGTCAGCGAACCAAAGCTCTGGTTGTATGTGGCAAAATTGGCGGTGAAGAATGCAAAGCCTGCCGATGCGATGAACCAGATAAAGGCGGCGGCAATCGCGCCAACTGACAGCCACTGCCATCGCGCCTGGCGCCGTGACGGACCAAATCTGAAGAGCAGGGCAAGCGCTAAGAGAACGAACACCATTAGGAGCGTCCAACCGACAACAGAAACAGCAATTTCCGTCAGGCTATCCAACTGGACCAGCGAAAGCGTTGCTGGCAAAAGCGCCGCCATGACAAAACCAATCAAAATGCCGATCATAAGAAGGATCGTGAGGGCAAGCTTGAGCGCGAACAAATGAACGAAGCCGCGTTTCTCGCGCTCGTCATAGACGATGTTCAGTCCACCGATCAGGCTGCCGACACCTTTGGTGGCTGAGAACAGCGCCAGTCCCAAACCGAAAATGGCCACTAAGCCGAGATCGTCCGATCCGGTGCGTGCGACGGACTCAGCCTGGTCGATAAGAATATCACGGGCGTCTTCCGGTAGCAGGCGAACCACATCGCTGAACTGCTCAATGATCCGGTCTGGATCAAGAAACAGCAGGCCGCCCAAAGCAACAAGCGCTGTGATGCCAGGAAACAAAGCCAGCAACACGAAAAACGCGATGCCTGCGGCGATCAGTGTGAGATTGCCGTCGCCAATTTTTGCCCAAACACGACGACCGACATCCATCCAACCACGTGGTGGAATATTGGTCGGCACCTCAGCCTGACGACCGCGCTCAATTTGCTTCGCTTGTTCCCCTGATGGCGCCGCTGCCATAGATCACACCCTGATGTTTCAGTGATCCTTTAACGCGCGTGCTTCGGAACAGTTCCATCAGTCTGGCATGCACTGCGCAATAGCACCGCATTTACCGCTGCCATCAAGTCGGCTGGCTGGAATGGCTTTGTGACGATGGGCGCGTCTCTCAATGAGGGATGTAAGCCAACCTTTTCGGCAAACCCGCTGACAAAGATGAAAGGTATGCCAAAATCCTGCATACGCACCGCGAAAGATTCCGTCGTGTCTTTTCCCAGTGAAAAGTCCAAAACCGCCAAATCGATCGTTTCAGTAAGATGATGATCAGCATCTTCCAACGTCGTCGCCAAACGCACATTGTCGATTCCATGGTCGCGCAAGATATCTTCAATATCCATCGCGATCATCGCGCTGTCCTCAACCAATAGCGCCGTAACTACGTGATCTTTTTGCTTATCGTCGTTCACCGCACAATCCCATTCAAAGTCCCTTGCCGACCTTTGCCGGATAGGGGAAAGCCCTCGGGATCGTTGGAAGCACGACGGACAACCTAGCGCGATAACATAGGTTATGCGCCCGACCGAAAATAGGATATCTGAATATAGGACGGGACTGCTGGTCCCTCTAGGCCAGCACTAGGTCGGTTTCACCTCGCTGTGTCCTTTCAAAACCTTATCACCATCATCTTGTTCGATGAGATAAGCCGGGTCGTCGGCGCTGCCATTGCGTGTCACCTCCGTTCCCTTGATCGTTTTGGTCACATCGTCCGTGAACGTTTCGACAATTGTACCTTCAGCGGACCCATTGCCCCAGTTCCATTGCACCCGGGTGCCTTCATCATAGGTTTTGGCCATGATCAAATTCCTCTCGATAAAGGGAAGTTGTTTGCTTAGATGATCAAATAAAGTGACGAAGATCTGGCACGGGCGGTTTGTCGCGCGCGACCGCTTCCAAACCTTCCTTATCTAGGATCCGCAACATCGGGCGGTTCCAAGCAAGCAGGCCTTCTGTTTCCAGGCGCTTGAGCGTGCGGCTGATGTGCACGCTGGTTAGACCCAGAGCCTCCGCCAGATGCACCTGATTAAACGGTGTTTCCATTGACTGGTTGCCCGCCAGACCCACCTGCTCAGCGCGGGCAAAGAGCTGAAGAATAAGGTAGGCAATACGCTCTTTGGCCGACCGCTGACCAAGCGACACCAGATTACCATCGAGCAACTGTTCTTCGCGTGATGCCATCCATGTCATGGCAAAAGAGAGATCAGGATAATGTGTGAACACCTCCCACAGGCGCTCTCGATCGAACACGCACAGGGTCGCATCGGTCAGCGAGGTCACCGTGTGCTCCATTTCACCAAGCACCGACATTTGCAGGCCGATAAAATCGCCAGGCAGCGCAAAGTTAAGCACCTGTCGGCGCCCGTCGTTCAGGCTTTTGTGGCGGAAGGCCCAGCCACGTAGAACCGTGTAGAGGTGCGGACTGCGTGCACCCTCCAGCAATATATTGGTGCCCGCATCCAACCGCAGCTCGCCGATTTTAAAACGCTCGATGAAACGCAGCTCATCAGCCTTAAAGTCTTTAAAGTTTGCGTTCGTGCGAAAGGGGCAATTGGCGCAAGCAGTCCGTGCGGGACTGATGGGTCGCGACGCGTTGAATTCTGGAACAGTTATGGCCACGGACTTAAGCAGCTTTCTGGCTTAACTGGTCTGCGTGCCAGATTTGCAACGCATCAATAGCAATCGGGCCGATACCCAGCGATTCTAGGTCTGCGGTTTGCCCATCCACTGACGCCCAATCCTCACGTTGAGTCATTGCGCCTGGCGTGAAAAGCACAGGGATACCTGCGGCCATGGCGGCACGCCCGCTTGCGACCGTGTCTTCGATCGCCAAGCACTGCTTTGCCTCAAGCCCGAGCTGCTCTAGGGCAAAGTCATAAATTTCAGGGTTGGGTTTGGCGTTCTTGGCATCAGTGCCGCTCAAGATCAGATCGAAATGATTTGGTGATACACCCACGGCGCCCTCAATCACGGCGTCAACGACCTGTCGGTCCGTGCCCGACACAAACCCCACGGCTAATCCGGCTTGACCGGCTTGCTCCAGCAGGTTGAGCACACCAGGCCGCGGTTCAATGCCAGCTTTGAGATCAGCCAGAAATAAGGCGGTTTTTTCGTTGTATATCGCGTCAACCAAGGTTTCATCATTCATGCCGCTTGCCTCCAAAGCCCTGGCAATTCGCAACCTACCGCTTGGTTGTTGGAGCAACTGTTCATAGTCTGCTCTGTCCCAGAAAATATCGACATCAAAGTTGCGAAAAGCGGTATTGAACGCCGCGCGCTGGATTTCCGATGTCTCCACGATGGCACCGATAGCGCCAAACAGTACAGCATGAAGGGGCATGATTGTCTCCTGTAAGATCAGGTTGTCTCATCCGTTAACGCAGCAAAGCCAGTTTCGTTCATCGCAACCCTTTGTCCGGTGCAACGCTGCGTGGTTTGGTGCGTAAGATTTTGATAGCGTGTAGACGATCCCGTCTTCTGCCACTGCTTGCCGACTTAGGATGTCTCCACAATGTCACTGCATGTATTGCGAACGCTTTTTCGCGGCTATCTTTTCTGGCCGCTTATCATGGTCGCTTTGTCGCTGGTTTTAGCAGCGTTCGCTGCGCATGGAGATGATCATTTTGCTGCGCAGGATGAAATCGCCGATGCGCTCAACGTGCTGCGGCTAAGCAATGATGATGCGCGCGCGGTGCTTTCCACCGTGGCAGGATCGGCCATCACCATTTTAAGTCTTGTTTATTCCATGACGCTGGTGGTTTTCACGCTAGCAGCAAGCTCCTTGGGCAACCGCATTATCCGCACCTTCGGCGACAATCGGTTGGGCCAGATCACCGCGGGCTTGCTTGCTGGAACTTTTGTTTTCGCGCTCGCGACGCTTTATTTGGCGCCCCCTGATAAGCCCCCACTTATCTCAACCGCCCTTGCTGTTGTGTTGGCAATCGTCTCAGTGGTGTTGTTGATTTCCTTCGTCAACAACGTTGCCCATCGTATTCAAATCGACAACGAGCTGGCGCGCATTCAGCGCATGCTTAGCCATTCCATCGTTGATATGGCAGCGCGACTGAACCAGAGCGCTGCTGCTGATGGCCATCAGGGCGCCAACGAAGGGCTACCCAATGCGCAAACGTGGAAATCCCCCAAAACGGGCTACATCACAGCGCTGGAGTTTGAAGCGCTCACCATCAGTATGCAGCGCATGGATGCGATGCTGATACTCGGATCGAAAACCGGCGACTTTGTTCTGAAGGATGAACCATTGGGCACTGTGCGCACAGCGGGCGACCCAACCAAGGCCGCCCAGTTGCTTGAGACAAAAGCTGGACGTTATATCGACATTCGCGATGCGCGAGCGCCTGAAAGCGATGTCAAATTCAACGTTCACCTCATTGTCGAGATTGCGTTGCGGGCCTTGTCGCCGGGGATCAACGACTCGTTTACGGCCATTGCCGCTATCGATCAGCTCTCAGCATCACTTGTGACGCTGATGCAAACAACGACGAGCCAGGCAAGATTGCGCGACGAGGAAGGCCGCGTGCGGGTGGTCGCGGATCTTTTGTCTGTGCGAGACATTGTTGGCTCTGCGATCCACCCTATTCGCCGGGCAGCTGCGGACAATGTGTTGGTGATGATCGCACTTGCGCAAGCTCTCAACCGTTTGGCCAAACACTCCAATGCGGCGCATGGCCGAATTTTGCGCAAGCATATCCGGCTGAGCGTCAGTTCGGCTCGCGGATGTTTGGATGAGCGAGCGGATCGCGACGAAGTTGCCGAACTATTGTGGGAGGCTTGGCGCACCACCAAACGGCTGCCCTTATAGCAAGACGAATCTCGGGATTTTTCAAGCAACGCAATAAATTTTGGAACTAAGCGTCAGCGCCAACGTTTTGTCGTCAACCTACCAACATAGGAGGACGAGATGACAAGTTCATCCACGACAACCATGCCCATGGGCTCTGACACTATGGCGCGCCGGAACAATCCGCAGCCGATGAACGGCGCAGCGCGGACAACCACCACATCAGATGGTGCAACCGTCAAGACTGCTGAAAATGCGCGCCAAGGTAAGCGCGGCAGCCGCATGCTTTATGTGCTGGCAGCCAGCGTGCTTCTGTTGCTCATTCTCTACGCGCCGATCGGCGTCTTTTCAGACACGATTCTGGTCACCGACCTTGCTGCACCCACCGCTGACGAGGCGGTGGTGCCTGGCCCAAGCGAAGCGCAAGAAGCTGTAATCACAGGCGCCCAATAAGCCAGCGATCTTTCTGAGACAACAAGAATGAAGGAGGTCGCAATGACCTTATCCGTTTTGAAACCGACACCCGAAACGTCAACCGCGAAGAACGGCATTGATGATGAAGCTCGTGAACAAATTGCCACGAAGCTGTCTGCCATTCTGGTCGACAATTATGTTCTGACCCTCAAGTCGCATCTTTATCATTGGAACATTGTGGGGCCGACCTTCAAGTCGATCCATGATCTTACTGAAGAGCATTACGAAGACCTGTTCCAGGCGTCTGATGATCTGGCAGAGCGGGTGCGTGCTTTAGGCCATGTGGTTCCTGTAGGAGAGCACAGCTTAACGCTGTCGCTGACTGCCGCTTCACCGGGCTCGGATATGCCAAGTGCCGAGACAATGATTACCGATCTTGTGGATCAACATGATTTGCTCGCCGCCTCCATGCGCGACGTTGCGGAATTTGCCGGCGAGCACAAAGACTTGGTTACCGAAGATCTGCTGACTGGTCGTATCGCTTTCCATGAAAAAGCAGCGTGGATGCTCCGCGCTATGCTTGGTCAATAAGTTTATGAAATAAGGAGAATAGCTATGATTGAAGTTGGTGGCCTCTTTGGCCTTATTCTGCTGATTGGTGTGGTCTACGCGATCGTAAAAACAATCGGCTCGTCCGCATCCACTGGTTCTAAAGTGCTTTGGATTTTAGCACTGCTTCTGCTGCCACTAATCGGCCTGATCCTTTGGTTCTTTTTCGGGCCAAAAGCCAGCCGCAGCCTGGCGTAGTCGTCACAGATGTCTGGACGCAAATCGGTCGATCCTGCTGTCGCGATTGAAGATCCTCGCTCGGTTTTCGACACCCCGGAAACTGTGCTGGACAGCGCGCTTAGCAGTGACCAGAAGCACGCGATTTTGGTGCGCTGGATGGAAGATGAAAAGGCGCTTCTGCGCGCCTCTTCCGAAGGCATGGGTGGCGGAGAAACGCCCATGGTTCAGCGTGTGGAACGCGCGCTTGAGAAGCTTGAAAACGAGCGGACCTAGACTCAACATTCATAAACATCGAAAAAACGCGCGCTTGCTACAGGCGCGCGTTTTTTTGTTGCACCATTGGAACCATGTGGAAGGGCGAACGTTAATCGACCGAATGGCAACGGGCCATTGCCTGGGCATCGCCCAGACACGCAATCAAATTTAAGGAGATTTATCATGGCAACCGCCGCTCAACGTAAATCCGCCAACAGCCGTTCGGCCTCCACTGATCTTGTCGATCCAAAGCTTGTTTCCGAATTCGACACTCAGCTATCTTCACTGCGTGCTGACATTTCTGATCTGACGGCCACCGTTAAGGCAATGGCTGATGACAGCAGCCGCCGGGCGACTGAAACGGCGTCTTCTCTTGCCAAAGATGGCGCGGAAAAACTGCGCGAAACCACCGAAGTCGCGCGAGAGCGCGCAATGGTCGCTGGCGACGATGCATATGCTGCCGGTCGCGCTGCCGCCGCTCAGGTGCAAGGCAACGTGGCGCAGAACCCGTTTGCCGCTTTGGCGCTGGCAGCAGGTATTGGCTTTTTGGCCGGCGCACTGGCGAAACGCTAATGCTCTCTCTTGTTCAAATGCTGATTGATCGCGAGGCAAAGCCCCTTGTCTACGCGGCAGCAGAGGCGGTCACAAAGCCAACAAAAAAGGCTTTGGGCCGCGCTCTGTGGGCGCTCGGCTTTTCAGTCGGCGCCCTCACTCTTGCTATAGCAGGTATAGGTGTGGGCACCGTTGCGATAACTGCCATTTTGGCAGACCTTTTGCCGGATGCACAAATTGTATTGTCTTGGGCTGCGGTATCGCTGCTCGTAGTGGCCGTTCTGCTTGGTGTGGTCGCCGCTATGTTGGCTAAGGCGATTTCGCCAACCAGTTTGGCGCGCGAGGGAAAAGATGCGTTTATCAATGAACGTCACCGGCGCGAACGGTCAGCCGGATCGACAGGGTCCACGACTGATCCAGTGACGAGCAGCTACGCATTTGCGCGCGGCTTTGCCGACGGATTAAAATACTAAAAAGGCCGGGCGGTATGCGCTTAGTGAAAGCAATCGCCCGGCAGAGTAATCGTACATCGCAAACCAGCCGGATCAAAATCCAGGCTGGTTTGTGCGTTTAGCGCCATAGCGACGGCGCGTTGCAAGTAAGCCGTCCCAAAGCCAGCGCTCGCGGGCGGCGAAACTTCTGGCCCACCTGTTTCCGCCCAATGAAAGTGGACATCGTCGCCAACCTCTTCCCAACGCGCGGATACTTGCCCCCCATCAATCGACATTGCGCCATATTTCAGCGCATTGGACACCAATTCGTGCAACGCCATCCCGAAATGTTGGGCGGCCTCACTGGTCAGCGTTAGGCTAGGCCCGTCGATGACGAACGATCCCTCTCTGATGGTTCCGGCTTGGCGCGCATTGCGCTCCACCAGCTCAGCCATGTCAGCGCCGCGCCAATTGGAGCGCACTAGCAAATCGTGACTTTGCGACATCGCCGACAGTCGGGCAGCGAAGCTTTCAACAAACGCTTCTTTGGTTGGTGCTTTGGACGCTGTGCGTCGCGCTGTGGCCTGTATGACAGCCAGCAAATTTTTGGTGCGATGGGTTATCTCGCGCATCGCCAGGCGCATTGCATCTTCATATTGTTGCAGATCAGACAAATCAATCGCGGTGCCGATCAAACCAATAACGTCGCCATGGGCGGAGTAACGCGGTTCCAGCTCAACGTCGTAGCTGATTGTCCCGTCTTTCCCATCTGGCACTTCAATGCGCCCTGCCCACTCATTACCAGCGAGCGCGGTTTCGCGCTTCAACGTGGTAAGGTCATCACCGGTTTGGTCAAACAGATCTTGGTCAGTTTTGCCGACAGGCGACTCTTCGAAAAAGGCAGGCGCGTTGGCCATGAATGTATAGCGCAGATCCAAATCCTGCTCGAAAATCGTAACTTTTGACCCGTGAAGGGCAAGCCTGAGCCGGGTGTTGGCTTCCTTCAGGTTGCGACCGTAAGCTTCCATCTGAATGGTTTGCAGACGACCGGTTGTGATGTCGGCGATCGCCAAATGGAAGCATTTGTCTTCGGAATCACCAGACACGCCAACACGAAATTTCAAGTGAATAGGGTTGCGATTGTCGTCAGCTAGCGTGTGTTCAAGGCTCGCCTCTTGTCTTGTGCTAAGCGCGCGATTGGTGACGATTTGCGTGATGGGCAGAAGATCGGGCGGCCAGATGTCAGCAATGTTGCGTCCAACACACTCTTCATCGCTATAGGTTCGCTCAGGACCACCTTTCAGCAGTGCAAAGCGTTCGGAGGCAAACCCGATGTTACGCGCATTGGAAACAACACCAGCCTCATCAAACGTCAGCAGACATGTTGAGCTATCCACCAGGGACTGCAGAAGAATACGCCGCTCGATGTCGTCGAATTCTTCAATGTGAAATTCGTCCATGTCAGTTGCCTTATTTGTATGACCTCAAACTCCTACGTGCCATAGCGATCCAAGTTCCCAGCCACAAAGTTTTTTTGCAGCTGTTTGGGAACGTGAGGCCTGGATCGACGTTGTTAAATCAGATGCGCAAGTCTGCGTATTTGACGTGTTTTAACATCTGACGAGGAGGTACTCACGATGAACTGGGACCAAGTTAAAGGTAAATGGACCGAATTCCAGGGCGCTGCGAAAGAGACGTGGGGCGAACTCACGGACGACGATTGGAAAGAGATTGACGGTCGGCGCGAAAAACTAGCAGGCAAGCTGCAGGCGAAATACGGCAAGACCAAAGAAGAAGCAGAGCGTGAAATCGACGCGATGGCTGCAAAATTCAACTGATCAATGTCGGTTTGATGTTTCAAACAAACAAACCACGTGTTGAAGAACCCCGCTACGGTGCAACTGTAGCGGGGCTTTCTTGCGTGGTGTTGAGCTTCATCGTTTTGGCGATTTAAGCAGCGACGCTGACGACTTCCAGCGCGCTATCCGCGCATCGACCACCGCGCTGAGACGCGCTCCCCTCCCCACATTTCAGGACAAGCACATGAACGATCTCGACGTTGAGGCCGTAGACGCAGACATTTCGACGGCCGTGGAAACCATCACAGCGATGATCAACGGCCTTATTGGCCTCATTCCCCTCCTCGTTATCGCTCTTTTGGTGCTGGTGATCTTTTACATAGCCGCCCGGTTTGCGCGCTTCGGTGTGCAGAGTGTGGTTGGCCGAAAAGCATCCAAACACTCCCTCGGCGTTGCGATGGGGCGGCTTGCTTTCATCGCTGTTGTTTTCGCTGGTGGGTTGATCGCCATATCCATCGTTGCACCAAGCATCGGCGCGGCTGAACTGTTCCAGCTGCTCGGCGTTGGCTCTGTAGCGATCGGCTTTGCGTTCCGTGATATTTTGCAAAACTTTCTGGCCGGCATCTTGATCCTCATTCGTCAGCCTTTCACCGAAGGTGATTGGATCCGCTACGAAGATTTTGAAGGTATCGTGGAAGAAATTTCCACGCGGTCCACAAAGATCAGCACATTCGACAAACGTTTGATTATCATCCCCAATGGCGAGATCTTCACCAGTGCCGTTATGGTCATGACCGCTCAGCCCTATTTACGCCGCGAATACGACTTCGGTGTGGGCTATGATACGGATATCGATGAAGCGATTGCGACTATTTTGGATGCGGTAAAACGCACGGACAATGTGCTGTCCGATCCGGCGCCGGATGCAGGTGTCGTTGATCTGGCAGGATCATCGATCAACATTCGCGCGCGCTGGTGGACGGATACGATGAAATCGTACCAGACGAATTACGATGTGATGAAAAATGTCAAAGAAGCCCTAGATGCCAAGGGCATCGACATACCCTTCCCAATCCGAACTTTGCAATTTGACGATCCCTTAAAATTGGAGCGTGCGTAAGACAAAGCCCCAGATCATCGGACGATCTGGGGCTTTGTCTTAAGCGAACAACAGTTATTTGGTGCGCGATGCACGCCTGGGTTTGCCAGCCCGGATGACAGTATGGCTTAGCACCGCTTGCAGGATCAAAAGCAGCGGCACGGCCAACATAGCGCCAGCGATACCCCATAGGCCAAACAGCAACACCAGTGCCATGATGAGAATAGCTGGTTCCAGCTTCACTTGGCTGCCGACAATGGAGGGTGTGAGAAAGTTCGCTTCCAGCGCGTTTAGGCTGAAAAAGGCCAACGCTGGAAACAACGCTTGTCCAGGCTCGTCGAAACTGACCAAGCCAGCACCGACCAGCAATACAATTAAAACACTCGGGCCAAGATAGGGCGCGTAGTTTAGCGCAAACGCTAACACGCCCCAGAGCAAAGGATTGGGCAATCCAAAGGCCCACATCGCGAACGCGGTCGCAACGCCCAATACAGCGTTAATGGCAGTCACAGTGATCAAATAGGTGCTAACCTGCTGCTCTGCATCGCGAAAAACATGCGCTGCACGCAGCCGTGTCTCGCGCGTCATACATAACCGCAAAACACCGGCGCGCAGACGCATGCGGCTTTCCAGGAAAAAGAAAAGCAGGGCGAAAAATACGACCAATTGTCCCAGAAAAATTGGAGTCTGCAGAGCGACCAAGCCAACGCCGCTACTGAAAAGCGCACCTAACTGACTGCCGGAATCGACAGGGTCCACACCCATCGCTTCTTCCACGGCCTGACCAGCCGATTGCAACCGCCAGGCAAGGCGGCGCAAATCGTCAATGAGTGCCTCTAAGGCGTTGCCGATTCGTGGCAGATCATTGGCCCAACTGGCAAAAGACCCTGCCGTAAGACCAATAAGACTGACCAGGATCACCAACAAGCTGAGCACTTGTAGGCCCGCTGCCAGGCCTCCGGAAAGGCCGCGCGCAACCAACCGACCTTGAACCGGCCCCATAATCAGCGCTGCCACAAAGGCGGCCACTATAGGGACAAAATAGCCCGCACCCAGATAAAGTACTGGCAGCAACGCACATCCCGCAATGATAGCGATCGATGCGCGTACACCGGAAAAACTTGAACGGGATTTTCCCGAAAGCGTGGCGGTCATCGAATGAGCGGATTGGGAGCTGCGCACTGTAGATACTTAATGGCGCGACGAGAAAGAAAGCGATGTACGGGTGCCTGTTGGATCACGTTCAAAGGTCACTTTTTCGTTTTCACCGAGATCAACATCTTTTCCTTCGGAAACAGCGCGCGCCATTTTGAACGCGACGATGATCGGATTGGGATTGCCGTCCCAAAACTCACCCTTCTCAACATCGACACAGAGCAGCACGATGTTGGTATCTTCTGGCCCATCGGGAAACCATGCCTGAGCAGCAACCGACCAAAGGTCGCGTTTACGCGCCAAATCGTGCTTCACCAACGCTTTGCCGCTGATCGACACGAAGTGTTGCTTACCGGGATCAGATAATGTGACGCAGACTTGCGGATTCATCGCAATCTCGTCGTCTTTGACGCCGTCCTTATGCGCCAAGAACCAAATACGTTGCTCATCGCGACGCGGATAACCAGACATCGGCCTTGCCCGCACGGGCGTTGAATCCCGTGGCGAACTTTTGGTCACCAGCATGAAGGTGTTGTGGTCGCCTAGCAAATTCCACAACTGGTCTTGGCTATCTGTGCTTGATGGCTGTCGACTAAACAATGACATGTTGAACCTCATTTTAATGATTTTCAACAAACACAACGGCGCTATGCACTGATCGTTCCATGCACAGCCTGGCCTGCGTGATTATGCTTAGCAGGCCGTTAAAATGCCAACTCCAGCGGTTTGGTAGAGCGGAAGAAAAGCGCTTGAGAAACAGCAGCGCGCACCATATCAGGCTCATACGGTTTGGTGATGAGGAATGTCGGCTCGGGGCGCTCACCCGTGAGCAGCCGCTCAGGGAACGAGGTAATGAAGATCACCGGAACGTCGATGTCTTGCAAAATGGTTTTAACGGCGTCGATCCCCGATGACCCATCGGCCAGTTGGATATCGGCCAACACCAGATCTGGTTTGTTCGCGCCAGCGGCAGCAACGGCTTGCGATGCCGTGGTCGCCTGGCCGCTAACGACGTGACCAAGATCCTCGACAATTTCAGCCAAATCCATCGAGATGAGCGGTTCATCTTCGATGATCAAAACATCGGCTTTGACACTTTCGGTGATCTCACTGATGGCGCGCTCAACCAGAAGCGCCACGTCCATTGGCGAACGATCCATGATCAAAGCCACATGTTCCTCAGAGAATTGCTCCAAGGATTTCAGGAGGAGTGCCTGCCGGTTCTCCGGCGCCATCCGCTCTAAACGTTCTTGGGCGGTGCGTTCAAAAAGGCTCGCATCTGTGGCTGAAGCGGGCTGAGAGTCTGACGACGACCAGAGCGCATGAAAAACTTTATAGAGAGCAACCCGTGGTGAGAGCGCTTTATCAAACATCGAACGATCAGCGATCAGCGCTTCAAGGCAGGCGCGCACGTAAGCATCACCAGACTTTTGAGACCCTGTGAGCGCACGGGCATACCGCCGCAAAAATGGCAGATGGGGACGGATTGTTTCGCTCATAGTCGACATTCTTGGCTCCTGGATTGGGCGGTAGCATTTACGTATTTATGCGCGGATACGAATATGGTTCCATCTTTTTGAATTTTTTTTGGAACTTTTTATAACGACCTGCGTTGGCAATTCACGAAGGAAGGAAAAACGCGCATGACTGGCAAGCAGCCAAGCGAAAATTCCAACCAAGCTGATGATCAGCAATCTGATGATGAGGCCGCTTTGACGTATGGCGAACAAAACGAAGATTGGGTGGCTTCTAGTTTGAAGCAGCTCTACCGCTCCACAGTGGAAGAAGGCATTCCCGACGACATGTTGGCACTGCTGGATGCACTGGATGATGATGAGGATGGAGAGCAAGACGTCTCGACGACTGCTGGCAACTCCCCTGCATCGACCGGAGGTAGCCGATGAGCGCCGCCGTCAAAAAACAGTTTATCGATGCCATCCCAGCGTTGCGCGCCTTTGCGCGGTCACTTTGCGGTAACGCGGTTCGCGCTGATGACTTGGTTCAGGAAGCCCTGACAAAGGCATTGGCAAAAATCGACTCTTTCCAGGAAGGTTCGAACGCGCAGGCCTGGCTCATCACAATTCTACGCAACCAGTATTTCTCTGAAGGCCGCAAGCGCCGCCGTGAAGTGGAAGATGGCGAAGGCCATTTCGCAGCCACCTTAGTGGCCCCTGATCATCAGCACGACAATCTTGAGGTTAAAGATCTCATGTCCGCGCTGCAAATGATTGCCGCCGAGAAACGAGAAGCGCTGCTTCTGGTCACGGCCAGCGGCTACTCCTACGAAGAGGCAGCCGAAATCATGGGTTCCAAACCCGGAACGGTCAAAAGCCGCGTTTCTCGCGCACGTGCAGAATTGGAAGAATTGATGAATGGCAGCCAAGAACTGTCGGCGTCACCGCATGTTCATTCACAATCGGCCCGAGAGATTACCACAGCTTTCCAGCGCGGGGCTGCCGCTTGAAAGGGTGAGGTCGAATAACCGACAAACTCATACGTTAAAAACAGCGACGGCAGAGAACCAATCTGTCGTCGCTGTTTGCGTTTTTGCTCCATATGGCGATGCGGATCGGTTGTTGATCGCACACGCAATTGAACTGCTAGAGTGTTAGGCGTTGGACCAACGCCGCTTTTAAGAGAGTATCATGCCGGTCACCCCGCTTATTCAGGCTTCGCAGGCCTATCCAGCGATGGAGCGCATGGTGATGGAGGCGACCCAGTCCGTCTGGCTGGCTTTCCGCATCTTCGATCCGCAAACCAAGCTACGTAGCCCAGAAGCGGCCGATAACGATTTGCAGACATGGGCTGACCTCGCCCGCTGGTCCTGCACGCGAGGCGTTGATTGGCGCATTCGGCTGACGGACTTTGATGCCATTGGCGCCACGGATTTGCACGGGCTCAGCCATCGTTCGGTCGAGGGTTTTCGCGAAGCTGCCAATCTCAATATGCAGGCTATCGCAGCGCTGCACCCTCACGAACTTGGATGGCTGCCGCGGCTGGCCTTCTGGTGGCCTGCCAAGCATAGGTTAAGACAGAAGCTTGCTGATCTTCACGCCGATGGGACCAGCGAACAAGAGATCGCTCACCTCTATCCCGGTCTGCGGGCGTGGCTGAACGCCGGACCGTCAAACCAAAATGCTAGGCGCTGGCCACCTTTCAGCCTGCATCCCCTGGTGCATCACGAGAAGCTTATGATCGTCGATCAGGATCGCATGATCTTGGGCGGTTTGGACGTCAACGAGCGCCGCTATGACGATGCGACGCATGAGCGTCCGGCTGACCAGACATGGCACGATGTTTCGCTGATGATCGAAGGGGAAAAAGAACCAACACTCGAAGCTGCGCAACACTTTGCCAGTCTGTGGAACGATGCCATCGGCACTCAGGATCACGGACAAACGCTTTCACCCCTGTCCGCCAAAAGCACTGGGGAGGCCGACCAAAATCGGTCGCTGGACTTCGTGCGCACCCTCTCCATGCCGCGGCAAGGCGCTCTGTCGATTGGCCCAGATGAACAAATCCACGAGATCGAAGCAGCGCACAGCAAGCTTATTGAAGCCGCCAACGACCTTATCTATCTGGAAACGCAGTATCTGCGCTCCAGCGTTATCGCCAATGCGCTGTGCACACGCGCCGTGCAAAATCCCAAGCTGCGCCTCATCGCTCTGTTGCCAGCCGCACCGGACGATTTGGCGTTTGAAAACAACACAGGCCCCGATTCCAAACATGGAACCTGGCTTCAGGCGCAAGCAGTGGACACAATCAAGCGCGCTTTCGGGGATCGCGTGATTTTCCTAAGCCTGGTCGGCGCCAAAGCGCCGGAAGGTGACCCGGAGGACATCACTGATCATGCGCGTGTGAACCGCCAGCCGATCATCTATGTCCACTCCAAAGTGATGATCGTTGATGGGCGACAAGCTTTGGTGTCGTCGGCCAATCTCAATGGTCGAAGCATGCGGTGGGACACAGAAAGCGGCGTGGTTTGGCGCGATGCGACAGCGGTCTCAGCATTTCAACAGGCGCTATGGGCAAAGCATTTTAAAACTCTACAAGCACCGACATTCCGCGAAGATGATGCTTCTTCTGTCATGGACGCTTTCGGATTCGCTGCAGCCCCAAGCCAAGACACGTTTTTGGCTCAATACCCGCATCATCGCACCAAGCGTTTTGCGGCTTCAAAAATGTATGTGCCCGACAACATGGTCTGATTCTTTGCAACCATTTGCGCCGCAAAGTGTTCTCTGATTACCGACACATCGCAAAGGAGAATGTCATGCTTGGTTGGGCTCTTGCTTTTCTGATTATCGCCATCATCGCAGCAGTTTTGGGTTTTGGTGGTATCGCTGGTGCGGCTGCTTCCATCGCCCAGATCATCTTTGTGGTAGCGCTGGTTCTGCTGGCTGTTTCGGCTGTCATGCATGTCATGCGTGGGCGTGGCATCTAACAACGCTTCCTAAGCCAACGGCTGAATAATCAAAGCACCCGTCATTGACGGGTGCTTTTTTATGTTTGGCTATAAAAAAATCGAGGTCTAACGCGCCTTGGCGACCGTTCAGCTTTTGAATCGCGCGTGTGCTCGCGCTGCCTCACCGAGCGCAGAAAATAGACTTCGGTGAGCTTTGCGGTAGAGAAGCAGTTCCGGATGAAACTGGACAGCTAAGCAGAAGCTTCGAGATTTATCCTCTAGCGCCTGAACCACATTGTCTCCATCCCGCGCTGTCACCTGCAACCCATCTCCAACCGCATCAGCGGCCTGTGTGTGCAGGGCATTGATAGTGAGATCGGTCGTTCTAACGATGGATTCCAGACGCGTGTCAGGTTTGACCTTCGCTTTTTTTCGAAACGTTAGCGATGGCCAGATACCCGCACCCGGATAATTCTGACGCTGAGCTATGGTGCGCACGTCGACATGCAGTGTACCGCCACGCGCTACGTTCAACAATTGTAAGCCTCGGCAAATGGCCATCAATGGAATGTCGGCCTGGTCCGCGCGTTCGATCCACGCGGTTTCCAGCTCATCACGCGCTTGATCATAGCGATACCCATCCTTGGGTGCCGCACCATACCGATCTGGAAAGATGTCCGTGCCGCCCGTCAAAAGCAAAGCATCGGGCGCCCTGTCGGGTTCTGGCAGTTCTGCGGATAGGGCAACTGGTCGAGCCCCCCCAAACCAAACGCCCATCCATAACCATAAATTGTTGATCGATAAGCCTTTGCCCGAAACAGTGATGCCAACCGACGGCTTGGTTTGATCGGTCATGCTTTGAGCTCTGGCGGCAGCTCGCCATGTTCCAACAGCGACCCCAACACGAAAAGAATGCCAAGCCCAATCAACGGGTCATCATCCTCAAGACCCGCAGTTTCTACGGCTTCAACATCGGCTAAGTGTTTTTTCAGTGCTTGAAAAGATTGGCGCAGGCCAAGCCCGGTGTTGGGATTGCTGGCAAAAGCTTTGAGCGCATCTGCGATGTTACCGGACTTCAGTTTCTCCAACAGAGCAGCGTTGTTTTCAGAAAGCGCTGCTGCGTTGGTGTCAGACTTGGCTTTTTCCAGGGCTGCCAGCAACCAAAGGCCCGGCAGCTTGGATTGATGGCCGATCTCTGGGCGCGGCATGTCGCTCACGGTCCCTGAGACTGTCTGCTCATACAGCATCCATGGAAAATCGACCCCTGAACTGATCGAGTGATCGAGATTTGCCCAGAACCGCGGATTAAGCTCGATCATCTGCGGGGTATCATCGGCCTTGCCCGTCCACATGAAGTCGATTTGGCCGACACCCGTCCATCCAGCGTCACCGACCAGCGTTCGGGCAGCTTCCTGGAATGGCGCATGATCTATGGTTTCGCGAACCACGCCTGCGCCATACTCGGCCGGGTAGCTCATCAGATTGCGGTAGGCCATATCGGCAACGATCTCACCGTCCTGGGCGAGGAAGCAGTAGCAATAATCATCGCCCTCGCTAAGAGCTTGAACCACCGGTGCACCAGGAAACTCATTTTTCAGGGTCTGCCAATGCGTGCCCAACTCTTCCACCGAGTCGACCTTACTGATGCCACGCCCTCCGACGCCGTCGGCAGGCTTGATGATGCAGGGAAAGGAAAGGGCATCAGCCGCGTCATCCAGATCCTCCTGCGTGTCGCAAGCAAAGGACTTCGGTGCTGGCAGATCGAGGCGATTGACGGAGCGCGCAAACGCATCTTTCGGGTGCACTGCATCGATGGACGTTTTACGCGGCACCGCCACTTTGATCAGTGGTGAGAAGCGATCTGCGTGCTCGGCAATCAGCTGTGTCTCATTAAATATCGGCATAAGAACATATGGCCGATCATCGTCCGGGGCGTGCTCGCGGATAATCGCTTCCAGATCATCGAGAAATGCCTCCGGATCATCGGAAGCCTTTGCGTGCTTGGCGCTTGTGGTGGCCCATTTGGAGAAAGACAGAACCGTCAAATCGACGTCATCAATACCAATCACCTCTACGCCGCGTCGCGCGAGTGAGCGTGCGATGGCCAGCGCCATCAATGAGCGCCCATACGTGACAATGACGCGGCCTTTGGTGAGTTCCATTGGAGAAAGCCTATCTTAAAAAGGGCCGCAGCGCGGCTATCCGATGTCCTCTAACGCGCGAAGGTGGCTTTGGTTCCAGCGAAAAAACTCAAGCCAAGTCACTGACGATGCGGCCAAAACGCCAGCCAATCTCGTTTTAGCGTCAAGGCTAATCTCTGACCGACAATGCCGGGCTTGATTGGAAACAGTGTAATTGGAAAACAGTACAACAGGAACTGGCACTTCTTTACTGGCAATCCGCTGACTCTTTGCAACCGTTGGAGAAAAAGTCGATCACCCGGGCCATTTTAGATGGCGCCCAACCAGCCGACCTCACCGTCGATAGCCTCGCGCGCATACCGGACCTACCTCCCGATTGGCGGGATCAGAGCAGCATCCTCGCGCCCTAAAACCTCATCAGAAGAAGCCATCTCTGCCGTGTTGATCGGTGGATGGAAAGGTGTTGCAGGCGATGCTGAGGGAAAGCAGCAGCCTCGAGAACGTCTGCGAATGCATCGACCACACTCTGCCAAGATGCAAGCACCATCGCCCTACCAAACGTCTGGAGACCGAAACAGGCCCACAGAGACGCATCGCCCAATCCTGCCAGTTAGACCGCAGGGACGGCATAAATTGCGAACTTAGGAGACCCCCAATACAGCACAAGCCATTGAAATCATGGAGCTAAAATGTAAGTCTCACAAACCGGTCGAAACTTAAGGACTGCGTGGTGGGCCCGGAGGGACTCGAACCCCCAACCAAGCGGTTATGAGCCGCCGGCTCTAACCAATTGAGCTACAGGCCCTGTAGCATGTCAGCCGCGCGACCTGCATACCGTGCCCAGCCCAAAGGTCAATCCAAAGCGTGGCTATCTGGCCTCATTGGCGCCGCATTCAAAGCGCCCTAAGCCAACCTCGCCCTGCCGCTCAACGCACACGGATCCCCCTTTATGTCTTTTGCTTCTTCTCGCCTTCTGCTCGCCTTTTCCTTGATCGCCTTCGTGCTGACACTTGGAGCCGTTGCCAAAACCGCCGTCGCGCAGGAAATGCCCTTCGAACCACTTGCTGAAGCCACCATCACCATTACGGGTCATGGCACGCTGAATGCCGAACCGGACATTGCTGTGGTCAACGCAGGCGCGGTGAGCGAAGCGCGCACTGCACGTGAAGCACTTGATGCCAACACGAAAATCATGGCGGACGCATTTGCAGCCCTCCAGGCTATGGGCGTTGAAGAGCGAGATATGCAGACCAGTCGATTAACCGTCGAGCCGCGTTACACCTATTTCGATAGCTCAAATGGCGAGCGGCGCCCGCCACGCATCGACGGCTACAGTGTTTCCAACCAACTGCGCGTTCGCGTTCGTGATCTCACCATCATTGGAGAAGCGCTCGATGCGCTGATAACAGCAGGCGTCAACCAGATGGGCGGCCTGTCTTTCGCAGTTGATGAACCCGATGCCCTGTTCGCAGAGGCCCGCCAAGCCGCTGTCGCCAATGCAATGGAACAGGCCAATATGCTAACAGAGGCAGCGGGTGTATCCCTTGGCCGGGTCATCTCTATCAGCCAGAACCAAGCTCGCCAGCAACCGCCTCAGCCACAGATGGCTCGTATGGCGATGGCTATGGAATCCGCCGATGCCATTCCCGTTGCCACCGGTGAGCAGGAATTGACAGCAACGGTCACAATAACTTGGGCAATCGATAACAGCGCAAACTAAGCTGCATAGGCAAAGCGCTTACTTCGGTATGGTGAAGGCCTTGGTGAGTCCAAGCCTAGGCCAGCATCGCACTTGGCGTTAGCAAACACTTAAGCAAATTGAGAAATTTGCATGTCGACCTAACCGTCTCTGTTTACCTCTGCTGCCTAGGATCAAGTTCGATCTGAGCACGGAGTCGAACTATGTCCATCCTTCCGAAGTGGACCAACCATTTTAAGAATTTTGTCTGCGACCAGCGCGGCGTGGTTGCCATTATCTTCGGCATCGCGGCCATTCCTATCATGGGAATGGTTGGGGCAAGTCTGGATTACAGCCGTGCCGCCAACGTGCAAACCCAATTGCAGGACGCGCTGGATGGAGCCATCCTCACTGTAGCGCATGAGCGCCAGCTGAGCGATGCTCAGATGGAAGCTGCCATTCGCACGCAGATCGATGCGATGGTAGGCGGTGCGCACGGCGCTAACTCTCTAACCCTCAATATTTCTCGCAGCCCCGATGAGGACACTCTCGTCGAAATCAGTGCATCGATGAAGGTGGCCACGACGATACTGGACATCATGGGCGTCAACGACATTGTGGTTGGTGCCAATGCTGCCGTGGGTGTTGATTTCCAATCGCTGGAAGTGGCGCTGGTTCTCGATAACACCGGGTCGATGCGATCGTCTAATCGGATCGGAAGTTTGCGCGAAGCTGCCCTGGATTTCGTCGACGTGGTCACTGAAGAAGGCGAGGCTGACAATGTGAAGATCTCGCTTGTTCCTTACACCGCACAGGTGAACATCGGGAACACAGTGACGATGGAGCAATATCTCGACCAGGAAGGCTTATCGGAACACCACGCCCAGCTCATTGAAGGCCAGGTAATTGCCCGCCGTGACACTTGGAGCTGCAGTAGTGCGCAGGTCAGCAGCCTCGACCATCTCGTTGATTCTGAGGTCGAGTTTGCCGAATGGCAGGCGCCATCTGCTGATGGTTCCACCGTTCCCGGATTTGCCCGCCTAAGTTTCCTGGATGCTTATGGGGATGTTCTACGCGAGCTGATTGGCGTTAACGCCGCGCACGCGCAAACTGTGACTCCTTATGAGTACGAAGTTGATGGTTGCTTCATCTACAATCCCGATCAAATTAGCCATTGGCAGCTTTACGAACAGATGGACGATGTGGCTTGGAAAGGGTGCGTCGAAGCACGTCCTGAGCCGTTCGATGTCGACGATACCCCGCCAGACGACAACAACCCAGATACGCTGTGGGTACCTGGTTTCTGGATCGATGATTCAGGTTGGAGCAGCACCAACAATTGGTTGTCGGACCGCGAGCCAGAGCATGATGGCGATGACTACGATTTCTATGATTATGGCGCCCATTACAGCGTCTACAAGTACTCTAGCTCATCAGGTCACAGCGTCGATGAAATCCCCAACACCACCCTTGGTCCTGCGCAGAACTGCGGTGATCCAATCATTCCACTGACAGATAACTTCTCGATGCTTGAAGATAGCATTGACGGCATGACCTATTGGCGCGGTGGCGGCACAGTGACAGCACAAGGTGTGGTCTGGGGCTGGCGTACTCTGTCGCCAGCACAGCCTTTCACCGAAGGCGAGCCCTATGATGAAGTTTCCAAAGTCATGGTGGTAATGACCGACGGTCGCAATGAATTGGTTAGCTCCAGCAATGGTGCACTGGGCTCGCACTACTCAGCTTACGGTCATCTGGAATCCGGGCGTCTTCCCTCTCAATCCGTCACCGCGGCCCGTGGTTATATCGATGAGCGAACATTGGCTGCCTGCGCCAATGCCAAAGCAGCTGGCATCATAATTTACACAGTGACGTTTGGCCTCGACTCGTCCTCACAGACGATGTGGAACACCTGTGCAACGGAAACCGATATGGCATATCACGTGAATTCGTCATCAGACTTAATCGGCGCGTTCAACGAGATCGCCGACTCTGTGGGCGAGCTTCGCCTCACCCGCTAGGCTCGCCAAGTCGATATAAAAACCCCGCCAAACATACTGCTTTGGCAGGGTTTTTTATCAATATATGATGACGGTGGCGGCTTAGTTGAAAACAGCCGCGCCCTGCTCATCGATCACCTGTTTGGCTTTCATCACCGCAAACTCAGAGGCTTGATCAGCCGAGGTGAACAGATCAGCGCGTATCACTGTTGCCCTACGCGCATCCTCTGCTTCGCTCTCCACAATGAAGGCCCGCAGCCGATACTGGCCGCCCTCAGCCATAGGTGAGGCTTCAATGATGAAGTCCTTGTAGGTCTCGCGCGAGGCAACCTTAGGCGCCCCGCCAGAGCTTTCACCACCACCAAAAAGCTTCTTCAAAAACGACATGGCGGCCTCTAATTGTCCAAGAACGAACGCAGTTTGCGCGACCGTGATGGATGCTTGAGCTTACGCAACGCCTTGGCCTCAATCTGGCGAATACGCTCGCGCGTCACGCTGAACTGCTGACCGACCTCTTCCAACGTGTGATCGGTGTTCATGCCGATACCAAAGCGCATGCGCAATACACGCTCTTCACGCGGCGTCAGCGAGGCCAGAACACGCGTGGTGGTTTCACGCAAGTTCGATTGAATGGCCGCATCGATCGGCAGAATAGCGTTTTTGTCCTCGATGAAATCACCGAGGTGGCTGTCTTCCTCGTCACCCACCGGGGTTTCCAGAGAGATCGGCTCTTTGGCGATTTTGAGAACTTTACGCACCTTCTCAAGCGGCATCGCCAACTTTTCCGACAGCTCTTCGGGCGTTGGCTCACGGCCAATCTCGTGCAGCATCTGGCGCGAGGTGCGCACGATCTTATTGATCGTCTCAATCATGTGCACAGGAATACGAATGGTGCGCGCCTGATCGGCAATCGAACGGGTGATCGCCTGACGGATCCACCACGTTGCATAGGTGGAGAACTTGTAGCCGCGGCGGTACTCAAACTTATCGACCGCCTTCATCAGGCCGATATTGCCTTCCTGAATGAGATCCAGGAATTGCAGGCCACGGTTGGTGTATTTCTTGGCAATCGAGATCACCAAACGAAGGTTGGCTTCCACCATCTCCTTCTTGGCAATCGCGGCCTCGCGCTCGCCCTTCTGCACTTTGTTCACGATGCGGCGGAATTCTGGAACATCCAGGCCAGCTTGCGTGGCCAACTCACGGATATCGCCGCGAAGCTCTTTCACTGCGTCTTTTTCTTCAGCGATGAACGGCTTCCAGCCGCGACCGGCCAAATTTGCCACCCGGCGCACCCAGTTCGGATCAAGCTCTGAACCCTGATGCGTCTTCAAAAACTCTGCTCGGTCCACGCCATAGCTCTCAGCAAGGCGCAGCAAGCGGCTTTCCATAGACACAAGATTGCGGTTGATCGCATAGAGCTGCTCAACCAACGCCTCAATCCGGTTGTTGTTGAGCTGAAGGCTCTTCACCGCTTTGATCGTGTCGTTCTTCAAACCCTCCAGACGGCGCTCTTGGCTCGGCGTCAGTGACGATCCAGCCTTACCATCAAGGTTCACATCCTGAAGCTTGGAGAGTTTGTTGTAGTTGTTGGCAATCTCATCAAAAATTTCGACAACCTTTGGCTTCAGCTCTGCTTCCATGGCCGAGAGCGAAAGGTTGATATCGTCCTCATCATCCTCGTCATCTTCATCAGAGTTTTCGCTGTTTTCACCGTCCGGCGCATCATCATTGGCAGCCGTTGGTGCCGCTGACGTTGGCGGTGGTCCATTAACACCGCCAGGACGGTTGTGGGTTGGGTTGGTCGGCGGTGGCGGTGTCACGCCTTTGCCTTCCGGGTCAGCGTAAGTCGCTTCAAGGTCGATAATATCGCGCAGGAGAACCTTTTCTTCGTTCAGTTCATCGCGCCAAATGATGATTGCCTGGAACGTCAGCGGGCTCTCGCAAAGACCTGCAATCATTGCCTCGCGACCAGCCTCAATACGCTTGGCGATGGCAATCTCGCCCTCACGTGAGAGCAGCTCGACCGTGCCCATTTCGCGCAGATACATGCGCACAGGATCGTCAGTGCGGTCAGTTGGCTCACGTTTCGTGGTGGTTGCAACGGCTTTGGTCGTGGTTTCAGCGACAGCAGTAGACGTGCTTTCGGCAGCCTCTTCAGCTTCCTCAGCCTCAACAACATTGATGCCCATATCGTTGAGCATCGCCATCGTGTCTTCAATTTGCTCAGACGCCACCTGGTCGGACGGCAACACCGCATTCAACTCGTCATAGGTCACAAAGCCGCGCTTTTTGGCGGCTTTGATCATCTTTTTGACGGATGCATCGTTGAGATCGAGAAGGGGCGCGTCCGCGCCTTCGGTCGAAACTTTGGCCTCAGCCTGTTTTGCAGCCATATAAAAGGCAACTCCTGGTCAGGGTCGTACAACGCGGCGCACAATGCGCGGCAAGCGCCCTTGAAAAAGTGAACATCTGCGCAAGCAGTGTAATGCATCAGCGTAAAGCGGCTCTTAACCATCACCACGCGTCAGCAAGACACACGATACCTACGTTGATCGTTGCAACGATCAATCGCTTATGGTTCAGAGGCGCCCTTGTAAGAAACAAGTTTGCCGGATGTTGCGCGTTTCTGAGAATGGGGCGCCATGGCGTCTGGTCAGCCCGCGTTGTCGCGTCGCAGTTTATGTAGGCAATTGATGGCCTTGCGCAACCACCAAAACCACGCAAAATCGACCCAATGCGAGGGTTTTTCGCGCTTTCTTGGCGAAAACACCCGTCATTTAGCTCGCGCTCTTGATCTTGAGGCTGCGCATGACGCTCGCCTCTTCATCAAGTTGGCGCTCTAACTCATCAATCTGCACCTGCATGGAGCGGGTCTCATTCTGTATCGCGACCAACCGCTCCATGGCCGCTTCATTGATCGATTGAGGCTCAAGCGCAAGCGTTGAGGACGCCTCAGCCTCAATGCAGCGCAACTCCATCTTGGCAAACAAAAAGGCAAACAGCATGCCAATGAAGCGTGGGCTGGCGTCTTGTTTCAAGATCGGAAACGGCAGAGCCTCCAGGCTCGCTTCATCGTGTGCTCCGCCCTCACCTTGCAGCGCAGTTTCTAACCGACGCGCCAGTGCCTGATCTTGGCACAACGCAAAAACATCGCGGTCGGCAAAACGCTGCGCTTCGTCTGGATAGCGCTGCGCCAAGGCAAGCAATTGCGTTTCGGGCGTCACGAGCTTGGGCGCGATACGGGCTTTGGCACCTGTAGCACCCAGACTGTCACCGAGCCGATCTCTGCCCGCTGGCCTTGAGCCCTGTGGGTTCTGCGCCTGCCGCAACGCCCGGCGCATCGCGTAAAACCGGTCTTTGAGCGCCTGGTCATAGTGCTGACGCACCGTCGCGTCTTCAATGCTGGCGACCAAGCGTGAGAGGTTGGTTTGAAACGCTGCCATGCGTTCAGGCGTCGACACATCCAGTGTGGCTGTTTCGCGCGCCCACAACGCGTCAACCATCGCGCTGGCAGTACCAAGCTCAGCCTCAAAAGCGTCAGTCCCGCGTTGGCTGACAAAGTCATCGGGGTCCATGCCCTTTGGCAAAAACAAAAATTTCAAACTCTTGCCAGGTTTGAGCATCGGCAAGGCTCTGTCGATGGCACGGTGAGCGGCACGCTCCCCTGCCCCATCTCCGTCAAAACAGATAATCGGTTCATCGGTGAAGCGCCACATAAGCGCAATTTGCTCTTCGCCCATCGCGGTTCCAAGCGAGGCAACCACCTCCGGAAACCCTGCGCGATGCAGCGCGATGGCATCCATATACCCTTCAACGACAATCAAACGGCTGTTTTGGTGGGCGGCTTGCCGAGCACGCTGCGCATTGAACAACATCTCGCGCTTACGAAAGAGCTCAGTCTCAGGGGAATTGAGATATTTTGGCTCGCCATCCCCAAGCACCCGGCCGCCAAAACCGACCACTTTGCCACGCTGATCCTCAATGGCGACCATCAGCCGGCCACGGAACCGGTCATACGGCGCGCGGCCACCATCGTCCGGCGCAATCACCAAGCCGGTCTCGATCATATCACCAACCGGCACATCATGGCTTTTCAAGAAACCGATCAACCCGTCGCGCTGATCTGGTGCAAAGCCAATGCGGAAGGTTTGTTGTGTGGTTTCATCAAGCCCACGGTTCAATGCATAGGCTAGTGCATGCTGGCCTTCTGGCCCATGCAAATGCCGCTCAAAATAGCTAGCCGCCAGATCGAGAACATCGTTGAGTTTAAGGCGCTCTTTCTGGCGCTGTGCAGCCTGCGGATCAGGCGCGGGCATAGAAAGCCCAGCTTCGCCGGCAAGAAGCTCAACAGCTTCGGGGAAGCTGAGGCCGTCGAGCGCCATCAAGAACCTGAAATGATCACCTGATTCCTGACAGCCAAAGCAGTGATAGCGCCCCTTGCGGTCATCGACATGGAAGCTCGGAGTTTTCTCGCCATGAAAAGGGCAGCATGCCCAATGGTCGCCTTTGGCTGGGCGCGATTTGCGCCGATCCCAGGAAACCCGCCGCCCGACAATGTCGGACAGCGGGATACGATCACGGATTGTGGAAAGAAAACCTTCAGAGAAGCGGATCATGGGCGCACCCGTCCCGTCCGCCGACGCGGCATCTTAGCTGGCGGCAGGGGCACACAAATGCTGTTTGGCAAGGCTAGAGGCTTTACAGGCATCAATTTGTCCGGGAAACCGGGCTTTCAGCGCGCTCATGATCTTACCCATGTCGCGCAAGCCTTCAGCGCCAGTCTCATCGATAACCGTCACCACAGCTTCGCTCACCTCATCCTCGCTCAACTGACGAGGCATGAAGGTACGGATAATGTCGATCTCATCAGATTCCTGCTGCGCAAGATCAAGCCGACCAGCCTCTTCATAGAGACGGTGCGATTCTTCGCGCTGCTTCACCATTTTGGCGAGCAAATCCAAGATGCCTTCATCTGACAAACGCTCAGATCCACTGGTCCGCATAGCAATGTCGCGGTCCTTAATGGCGGCGTTGATCAAACGAAGAGTGCAGGCCTTGCGGCTGTCTTTCGCCTTCACGGCATCTTTTAAACTGTCATTGAGCGTATCGCGCATGGAGATCCCATAAGATGTTGAACGCGTTGAAATTTCACTAGGCGGAAGCCAACGGCGTCGCATCGCTAACAAACTGACACACCGGCAAAGTTAACGCAGGTGCAGCCCGAAGCAAAGCGACATTTCCTTTTCCACAGGCCATAAGTGCAGCCCAACATCGGACGAACACACAGTTTACACGGTCAGTTCAGGCGCGTAGCACACGCATCAACCAACCTTCTTGGCCATGAGAATTGCATTGTAACGAGCGGGCTGATGTAAGGGCTCGCCAGCAAATTGCAAGCCATGCTTGTAAGGCTCATATGCGCCCCCAATTGTGCCGTAGCGACAACAAAGAACAGACCGATGACCACAGAGACTATGCCACCGATCTCTCCAACACCTTCTGCCTGGGCACCTCGCTTGAAGACCGGACGATTGGTTTTGGCTGATGGCAGCATCTTTGAAGGTTTTGGGTTTGGCGCCACAGGCACCGCTGTGGGCGAAGTATGTTTTAATACGGCGATGACTGGGTATCAGGAAATTCTGACGGACCCGTCTTACGCCAATCAGTTCATCACCTTCACCTTCCCTCATATCGGCAATGTCGGAACCAACTCAGAGGATCAGGAACAGCTGCCGCCAGGCGAAGATTTTGCAGGCGCACGCGGCCTCATCATCAAAGCCAACATCACCGAGCCATCCAATTGGCGCGCTGCCCAGCATTTGGACACCTGGCTGAAAGCCCGCGGCATCATCGGCCTATGCGGCATCGATACACGGGCCCTCACCGCCCATATTCGCGAGCATGGTATGCCCAACGCAGCGCTTGCCCATGCGCCTGACGGGGTCTTTGACCTTTCAGCATTGAAATCAGACAGCGCAGCTTGGCCAGGTCTTATTGATCAGGACTTGGTTCCTGATGTGAGCATTGAAGAAACGACAGAGTGGAGCGAAACCAGCTGGGTGTTTTCCGACGGTTTTGGCCAGAGCACTGACACCGCTCACCACGTGGTTGCCATCGATTTTGGGGTGAAACGCAACATTCTGCGGTTGCTTGCCGACCGCAACTGCAAGATCACCGTTGTACCAGCGTCGACTAGCGCTGAAGACATTCTGGCCCTCAAACCCGATGGCATCTTTTTGTCAAACGGACCTGGAGACCCCGCGGCGACCGGCACCTATGCCGTTGCTACCATCCAGAAGTTGATGGATGCCAACTTGCCAATCTTCGGCATTTGTCTGGGACATCAAATCTTGGCTCTAGCGCTGGGCGCAACCACCAAAAAGATGCACCAAGGCCATCATGGCGCCAACCATCCGGTGATGGATTACACCACCGGTAAGGTTGAAGTGACGTCGATGAACCACGGTTTTGCAGTGGATGGCGATACGCTGCCCGACACGGTCGAAGCAACACACACCTCACTGTTTGATGGGTCAAACTGCGGCTTACGCCACAAGAGCTTGCCGATTTTCTCGGTGCAGCATCACCCAGAGGCATCCCCAGGTCCGCGTGACAGCCATTATCTGTTCGATAGGTTTATCGCGCACATGGCGGCGCGCTGACAACGCCAGGCGCTTAGGTTAAAGCGCCGTCAGGCCGTCGATCACACGGCTTGTCTCATCGATTTGCTCGCTGATCGTGTCACGACGAGCCGAAAGGAGATCGCGCTGGCGTTCGCAAAGTGCACGCACAGACTTCGCGCGTTCACCATCGGTCAGATCACTTTCGACAAGCTGAACCAACTCGCCGATCTCATCCAAGCCAAGACCCATGGCCTTCCCTTTGAGAACCAGGCGCAACCGTGCACGACAGGTCTCATTATAAAAGCGTCGATTGCCGATCCGTCGTGGTTGTAACAGACCTTTTGACTCGTAAAAGCGCAGGGTGCGCATGGTTACGCCAAAGGCTTCAGCGGTTTGCGAGATGGATTGCTCGGCCAAGTCAACAGATGCTGAGCAAACAGCCTCGGCAACACTTCCAGACGCCATTTCTGCCGATGCGCTTACCACATACGACGTGTCAAAAAACCAACGCATGTTGGACTCTCCAAGTTTGAACCCATTGCTATTAACCCAACTAAGGACTCGCGACCGTCTCTATCTAAAGAGGTAGAGCACGAATCCACAACGTGAAGGGTTTTGCGGAGGATTTCTTTACGGGCGTTAAGGTAGCGGCGCTTTTCCGCAGACGTCAAAAACTTGTCCCCTGCGTCAATCCAAATATTAAACAGAAGTATATAAGTAGTGGAGAGTTTACCCTGCTTCGGCGCGAACTTGGCGTGGGGAACGGCCAAACCATCGTTTGCAAGCGCGCGTGAGGTTAGCCTGATTGGCAAAACCCAAGCGATAGGCAATCTCGCCCACCGGCAGTTTGGTTTGTACCAAGAACTCTTCTGCAAGGCGCTGACGCGCCTCATCGCTTAGTCTTTGATAGTTCGTACCCAACTCGTCAAGGCGACGTTGCAAGCTTCGCGGGCTCACCCCCAAACGGCGCGCCGTCTCATTGATATTGGGGCCCTCATCGACAAGATGATGCATAATGTCTTCACGCGCACGGATTGACAAATCATCGGGGATACGCCGCTCCGCCATCATGCGATCAGCCAGCATAACAGCAATCTCATGGGCATGGCGATCGGCGCGTACATTGGGCAAATCCAAATCCGAACGGCGCAAAACGATGCGATTGAGCGGGGCCTCAAAACCCACATTGGCGCAGAGCGCATCACGATAGGGGCGCGGATCGGTAGGACGGGGTCGTTGCAGATTCACTTGGATGGGCACCCAATCACGGCCAAACAGATCCCGCATGTGGGTGAGAAACATCCTCGCGGCGCGGTCACACATCACATCGCGCGCAACAATCAACGGGGAGTATGCCCATTCGAACGAGACGTGCTCCTCCCCCACTGTTGTAGAGGCAAAGGAAACATCGGCATAAAGGCGCATGTAGCGACAAAGCACCTGCAGAGCCATGTCGAGATTGGGGGCGCTGACAACAGCATTACCCAAAGCACCCAACGAACTGAAATGGAGGGGATTGGCGACATCAAGCCCTATCGCCTCATTGTCCAACAAGCGCCCAAATCGACGGATCAATTTGGCAAATCGGCTCATGCTGATAAAACTGTCAAAGGCATCCACGCGAACGTCATCAAGACCAAGCATGGCCAACTCTTGCGCGATCACCTCATCAGAAAGACCCTGAGACTGGCCATACTCAACCAAGCTGGCCAAAGCACGCGCATGGATGAGAAAACGGTCGGACTCATCCTCGCGCCCGACTGCCTTACCTACCGTTTGACGGCGTGAAACAGCAGATGTGCGGGCGCTATCTTTCATTTTGCCATTGGGCGGCGAAAATGTGTCGTCCACCATGTGAAATCCACGCGATTACCCGGATGTCCCCAGCCGAAATTCCTGCTGAGATAAATATACGGCATCAGGAGACAATTCCCAAACTTGGCCCTTGGTCATTGTTGGATTGTGCGACACACATCACCTTGTCATCGCGAATGTGAGGCGATAGCTATCGAAAAGTTAACAACGACAGCTTGCAGATGATCCCGCCCGTTGCTCCCTCCGATCCGCTGGTCGCCTTTTCTACGGCCTGGCAAGAATGCCGGGACACCGGTGCTTTGCCGACACTCAACGACATGAAAGATCAAGGCGCTCCGATCGATGATCCAGGTTTTGCGATGCTTGGACGCGATGAGACGCAGCATCGCGGGAAAAATAAATTTGTTTTTCGCGTTCTTGCGGTCGGTTCCGATCACACGCAGTGGCATGGCCATATTGAGGAAGGACAATTGCTCGATGAAATCGTCCATCCAGCACACCTGGAATCATTGATTGGGTTGTACAATCGGCTCTGCGAAGAGAAGACGCTTCATCGCTGGCGTTGCATGAACATGGTGCGCAATGCACCGCCCACCAGCTACACGCGGGTTCTCGCGCCTATTGCCGATGATGTCGGCGACGGTCGTTGCTTGGCCGGCATATGGGTTTGGCACGCGCCGCACGCCAGAGACGCTGTTGCCGCCTGAGTCTACAGTCGCCGGGCTTCAAATGTATCGCACTGGCTCATATCACCGCCCTCAAAACCGACGCTGAACCAACGCATGCGCTGTTCGGCGGTGCCATGAGAAAAGCTTTCCGGCACCACATAACCTTGCGCACGACGCTGCATGGTATCATCACCGATCTGACTGGCGGCGTTCAGCGCCTCGTCCAGATCGCCGCGTTCCAACAAGCCGCGCGCCGCGGCATCATGACCCCAAACGCCAGCCAAGCAGTCGGCCTGCAGCTCAACACGCACAGACATCGCATTGGCATCTCGTTCTGACATCCGACGCCTTGCTTCGTTAAAACGACCTAAGATGCCCAACTGGTTTTGAATGTGATGACCAACTTCGTGCGCAATCACATAAGCCTGCGCAAAATCGCCCGGCGCACCGAAGCGACGCGACAGTTCTGAAAAGAAAGACAGATCAAGGAACACACCACGGTCAGGTGGGCAATAAAAGGGTCCACTGGCCGAGCTGGCAAAGCCGCACGCTGACTGAACTTGCCCCGAAAACAGCGTCAAGGTTGGCGGTTCGTAGCGCATACCCTGTTCATCAAACTTGGTCGCCCAGACATCTTCGGTGTCGCCAAGCACACGTGAAGCAAAGTCGGCCAGTTCATCGCCCTGCCCTGGATTGAACGGTTCACTGGTCTGTTGGGATGGCGCCAACTGCCCTCCACCACCGCTGGACCCACCGGTCAGCAGGGTAAGCGGATTGATGCCAAGCGCCCAAGCGATGATCACCATGACGATGATTCCGCCGATCCCCAAACCGCCGCCAGCGCGTGAACCACGACCGGAGGGAATGCGGACCCGTCGCCCGGAAGGAATACGCATACGCGAACCACCCATGCCGCCAGGCGAGCGCGAGGCCCGCCGCAAATCGCGCACCTTGGTGCTGCGTCTCATATTTCGCCAACGCATGCTTGATGTATTCCCTTGTCACCACTGTTGGCCGCAAACTGCCAACCCCTTCCGACAAGAGCAAGGCCAATAGACCAACGAAAAACGCCGCCCTAGGGTCTGGTCCTAGAGGCGGCGCGTATCTAACACAGTTTATTGGTGGGAGGGGACGGTTTTACCAGTCAATCCCAACATAGCGCATAATAGCATTCCAAGAGCACGAGAACGTCGCATGGCGGTGCAAATCTGGACGGCGCGGTTCAACCATCGAACGGTGGACAATCATATCCGTCAACATGGCGCATCCTTTCATTTTTCGTTGGCGTGTGAACCAAGAAGCCTGGTTGCACAAACCATGGCTTGACCCGGCGCACTGAGTACGCTTTACACAATCGTATATGCACTTTTTGCACCTCATACAAGAGTAAAAAGGCACTTTTTGCATGTTTTCGCGCACAAATTGCGACTCACTGGATTAGGAATGTCTGACAAGCACGGTAAAAAATCGGATGACGACGCCAACCCAATGCCCGCTGAAGCCTTTCGTGATTGGCGCAAGCGTCTTGGGCTCAAACAAAAGGACGCTGCGGATCTTCTTGGTTTGAAGAAACGCATGATCCAGTATTACGAGACAGGCAGCCGTAGCGGCAAACACGTCTCCATTCCCAAGTCGGTTCGACTGGCCTGCTATGCGTTGGAGGTTGGCGTTGGCGACTATGACGGGCGTAACATCCTTGGTGACACGCCGGTTTCGAACAGGTTTCACCACCCAAGCCTTCAGCAGCCCAAGACAGAGCCCATGACGGCATCCGCGTTGCATGCGCAGTCCTCAACACGCATGGGCGAGGCACACAGCAATGGACAACCGCCGCCGCTTCCAAGCCGTGAGCCCAAGACCGACTGATCACCGCAAAAGCCCAGGAAGCAATATCTTAAGCGAAGACGCACAGCTTCTATCCCTCGCCTCCCTTCCCAACTCCACACTTGGTCTCTATAGAGCCATTTCAGCCCCTTTGACGCGCTTCAGCGCTCGCCCGTCGCACGTTCGTCATCGTGCGCAGCGATCGCGGTGCGCGCCGCACGCCTGACCATCTGTTCCCCTCTCTGCGAGCTGACCGAACCACTATGCCAAAACGTACCGACATCCAGTCCATCCTCATCATCGGTGCGGGACCGATTATCATCGGCCAAGCCTGCGAGTTCGACTATTCCGGCACACAGGCCTGTAAGGCGCTGAAGGATGAGGGCTACCGGATCATTCTGGTCAACTCCAACCCCGCCACCATCATGACCGACCCTGATCTGGCCCATGCCACGTATGTGGAGCCAATAACGCCGGAAGTGGTGGCCAAAATCATCGCCAAAGAACGCCCTGATGCGATCCTGCCAACCATGGGCGGGCAGACAGCGCTGAACTGCGCTCTATCCTTGCGCAAGATGGGCGTACTGGAAGAATACGGTGTCGAGATGATCGGCGCCACCGCAGAGGCGATCGACAAGGCCGAGGATCGTGAATTGTTCCGCAAGGCTATGATCAAAATCGGCCTTGAAACAGCGCGCGGCGAAACGCTGAAGGGCTCACTGCGCGATAAGCTCGACGCCGATGGCAACCCGATCACCGACCGGGCGGGCAACCCCATTCGCGAACTGTCACCCGAGGGCCTAGCCAAAGCGCTCAATCTGCTCGATATGGTCGGTTTGCCGACGGTCATCCGCCCATCGTTCACACTGGGCGGCACGGGCGGCGGCATTGCCTACAACCGAGAAGAATTCCTCCAGATTGTTGAAGGCGGCATTGATGCCTCGCCGACCAACGAGGTGCTGATCGAAGAATCGGTTCTTGGCTGGAAAGAATATGAGATGGAGGTCGTGCGCGACAAAGCCGACAACTGCATCATCATCTGCTCCATTGAGAACGTCGATCCGATGGGGGTGCACACGGGTGACTCGATCACTGTTGCCCCTGCCCTCACACTGACCGACAAAGAATACCAAATCATGCGCGACGCCTCACTGGCGGTGCTGCGCGAGATCGGTGTTGAAACCGGCGGCTCCAATGTACAGTTCGCCGTGAATCCGGACGATGGCCGCATGGTGGTCATCGAGATGAACCCACGCGTGTCGCGCTCCTCCGCACTAGCCTCCAAGGCAACCGGCTTTCCCATCGCGAAGGTCGCAGCACGTTTGGCAGTTGGCTACACGCTTGATGAGTTGGACAACGACATCACTGGCGGCGCAACGCCTGCTGCCTTTGAGCCAACCATCGATTACGTGGTCACCAAGGTCCCACGCTTCACGTTTGAAAAATTCCCCGACGCTGATCCGGTGCTCACGACAAGCATGAAATCTGTCGGCGAAGTGATGGCCATCGGGCGTACCTTCACTGAAAGCTTACAGAAAGCATTGCGGGGCCTTGAAACGGGGCTGTCGGGCCTTGATGACATCGAGATCGAAGGCTTGGGCGGAGACGACGACAAAAACGTCATCCGCGCGGCCATCTCGACACCCACACCTGATCGGCTGCTCAAAGTGGCGCAGGTGATGCGCGCTGGTGCGACAGACGAGCAAGTGCACGCCGCTTGTAAGATCGATCCATGGTTCATCGCCCAAATGCGCCAGATCATTGATCTAGAAGCGCGGGTCAAGGCTCATGGGCTGCCGGACAACGCTGAATGGATGCGTGAACTCAAAGCCAATGGCTTCTCTGATGCCCGGCTTGGTTCGCTTACAGGGCAATCAGAAGCTGAGGTGAAAGCCCATCGACTGTCACTCGATGTGCACCCGGTTTTCAAGCGCATCGACACATGCGCAGCCGAGTTCGCCTCCCCCACCGCTTACATGTACTCAACTTATGAGAACCCCTTTGGCGATGCGCCTGCCAACGAGGCCGAACCATCAGATCGCAAAAAGGTGGTCATCCTGGGCGGCGGCCCCAACCGCATCGGCCAGGGGATTGAGTTCGACTATTGCTGCTGCCACGCCGCCTTCGCGCTGAAAGACGCTGGCTTTGAGGCCATCATGATCAACTGCAATCCAGAGACAGTTTCGACTGACTACGACACCTCTGATCGGCTCTATTTCGAGCCGCTGACTGCAGAAGATGTTCTGGAAATCCTGACTCTTGAGCAGACAAAAGGCACGCTACACGGCGTGATCGTACAATTTGGCGGCCAGACGCCGCTGAAACTTGCTGATGCGTTGCAGCAAGCTGGCATACCAATCCTCGGCACCTCACCGGATGCCATTGACTTGGCTGAAGACCGCGACCGGTTCCAAAAACTTCTCACCCAGCTTGGCCTGAAACAGCCACGCAATGGCATCGCGCGCTCCAATGCAGAAGCCAAGCAGATAACCAACGAAATCGGCTATCCGGTGGTGGTGCGGCCGTCCTATGTCCTTGGTGGTCGGGCCATGGAAATCGTGCGCGATGATGCCAGCCTCGACCGCTATATGCGCGAGGCGGTGGTCGTTTCTGGCGACAGCCCAGTGCTCATCGATGGCTATCTGGCCGACGCCGTGGAAGTGGACGTCGATGCGCTCTGCGACGGCAAAACAGTCACCGTTTGCGGCATCATGGAACACATCGAAGAAGCCGGCATCCATTCCGGTGACAGCGCCTGCGCTTTGCCAGCCCACACCCTTTCTGACGCGACGCTTGATGAGCTGGAAGTCCAGACCAAAAAGCTTGCCTTAGCGCTCAATGTGGGCGGCTTGATGAACGTGCAATACGCCATCAAGAACGGCGACATATATGTGCTGGAGGTCAATCCTCGGGCCTCGCGTACCGTGCCGTTCGTTGCTAAAACCGTCGGTGCGCCGATTGCCAAAATCGCCTCCCGCGTGATGGCTGGCGAAGCACTGGAACCGACCCTCACAGCCTACGGACGCGCGCCACAGCATCGTGACCTACCGCATATCGCGGTAAAAGAAGCCGTGTTCCCATTTGCCCGTTTCCCGGGTGTGGACACGGTGCTTGGGCCAGAAATGCGCTCGACTGGCGAGGTGATGGGCATCGATACGAGCTTTGGTTATGCCTTTGCCAAATCGCAGCTTGGCGCGGGTTCTAAAGTACCTCTCCTCGGCAATGTGTTTGTGTCACTGCGCGATTCAGACAAACCACGCGCGCTAGAGGCCATCCGGCTTTTGCGTGACCTAGGGTTCGACATCCTCGCCACATCCGGCACACAGCGTTATCTCGCTGACCAAGGAATCGAGACACAGCGCGTGAACAAGGTACTTGAAGGCCGTCCGCATATTGTCGATGCCATCAAGAACGGCAATGTCCAGCTGGTTTTCAACACCACCGAGGGCAAGAAGGCTCTGGAAGACTCCCGCTCCCTTCGCCAGACCGCTCTTGTGCAAAAGGTGCCGTACTACACCACAGTTGCCGGGGCCAACGCAGCCGCACAGGCCATTGATGCGGTTTTATCAGGTGACATTGCCGTCAAACCCTTACAAGATTACATGGCCAATCTGGCGAACTGATTTGCCAGCGGCCTAAGCAGGCTTCCCCAACCAACTGCTTAAACCCAGTACACTCTGCCCGAGCCTGGCTCGCGGACGGACTGAGATATGCAAAGGACGGACCATGGAAAAGGTTCCGATGACCATCGCAGGCTACGAAGCTTTGAAAGAGGAGCTTCAACAACGCCAAGCCGAAGAACGCCCCAAAATCATTGCGGCGATTTCCGAAGCACGCGCCCATGGCGATCTGTCCGAAAACGCCGAGTACCATGCGGCCAAAGAGCAGCAGAGCTTGAATGAAGGTCGGATCAACGAACTTGAGAGCAACATCGCCCGTGCTGATGTGATCGATCCGGCCAAAATGTCCGGTGATACGGTGAAGTTCTCTGCCAAAGTGTTGATCGTGGACGAAGAAACTGACGAAGAAAAAACCTACATCATCGTTGGTGACGTTGAGGCTGACATCAAACAGCACAAAATCTCGCTCTCCTCGCCCATCGCCCGCGCGCTGATCAATAAGAAGGTCGGTGACAGTGTGGAAGTGGCAGCGCCCGGCGGCAAACGCGCCTTTGAGATTTTGAAAATCAGCTACGGCTGAGGCTCGTCGCTAACCCGAGCCTCTTCAGCCGCTGCCAAAAGGCCCGCACGATCGATCTGCGCCAAACTGCCTGGATTGTAGGGCGGCCCTTGCGGACTGCCACTCTCGCCGACCAGACGTTTTAGCACCGATGGGTGCAACTCATCGATGGATGTGGGGCCTTTGCGATCGCGCGCGGATGCAGCCAAAGCACGCGCCATTAAACTGGGTTTTTGCGTGGTATTGCGCAACGGGCCCAAAGGATTGTGCTGCTTTGCGATAACTTGAACGGCCTTGGCTTTGAAGGCCAAACCGCGAGCTTGCGCACCTTCTAAAATCCAAGACAGGCCAATGCTTGAGAGCGCCAAGATATCGCCGCCACCACCAACCGATCCGTGATCACCCAGCAGGAACTTTTCCTGGTAAAGCTCTGTCCCATCCTCTTGTGAGTGTTGCAGGTCCTGTAGATTGGTCCAGCGGGTTGGCTCAAATGTTCTGCGCCGCTCATCCAGCGCTATGGCGTGGCGCGCCGATTCAACCATGCTCGACAGATCAGCGTCGTGAAACTGGTATTTCTTGCGGCTCAATAAGCCTGCCACGGACAGGTGGCGAGGCACGCCCAGCGCACCAACGGAATCCCAAACGCCCAAATAGGTGATCGTCAGTTTGAAGGGCTCTGATGGCGCTTGAGGGTTTTCAACAGTCTGCTCATTGTCCAAGCGCCATGCACGTTCCTGGTCACTTGTCACAATCAACGGAGACATTTTGAGGCGGTGCTGATGACTTTCCTCGCTATCTGGGTGCGTTGTTTCATCATCGACGATGCGATAGCGACGGATGGCTTCGGGCAACAGATACAGATGGTCTCGTGAAATGATCCCCGTAGAACGGATCAATCCGGTCAAAGAGCGCGCGGTGTACGCGCCTCTGGAGAACCCGAAAATGTAAATCTCATCGCCGGGCTCATAGAGAAAAACCAGGTGCTGATAGGCTGCGGCGATGTTGTCCAAAAGACCCCAGCCAAACATTCCGCCCAGATATTTGTCTGACCACCTGGAAAACGCGGTGACGCCTTTGCCGGTCCCAACGCCTTGAACGTAGATCGGCACCTGCGTAACGCCGACGTGGTCGACGCTCTTCATAGCCTGGGCCAAACGCACAACATTGGTAGGATACAGGCTGTCAACTTTGTTCCATGTGCCGTCACACAGAATAACGATGCGCTTCATATCCCTGGCTCCATAGATCAGCGCAGATCAGATCGAGCTGCTCAGATTGTACGGTGCCTAACTGTGCGTGATCAGGCCCGCATAACAACCTCGCAACGCATAATGAGCGTGAATTCGGTCAGTTTTAGGACGCGCCAGAAGCCGCTTCACTGTTTGGCTGATGGCATCGCCTTGCGCCAGTTCCGCATCCAACATCATACCCTCAGCATCGAAAGCACGCAGGGACAAAAGGCGGCGATGCATCACCTGCGGGATCGTATCCTGCGCTTGATAGGCGTCTTGCGCACCCTCGCGAACAAAGATGGCATGGGACGTTTTGTAAGGCGTGTCCTGGCCCATGCTGACATGGTTCACCAGCAGCAAGGTTTCGCCAATCTTGGCATCGCGCATCTCGATCCGGTCGGGAAAGCCCGGGCTCGTGTCGGCAGTGTACCGATAAGCCCCGTGCTCTGCCAGACCGTCGTCAGACAGACCGTAAAGGTGGCGATAGGGCTCTGGCGAGAGGCCGGAAACGACAAATGATGAAGCGGTCAACATGGCAAGGCCCCTCCTTGGACCAGCGCCATGTTGGATTGCAGCCAACGTCGTTGCCACCCGTTTTCAAACCGGTCACAAGTTTTTAAGAGCCCCGGTTAGGCCGCACTCTGCTTCAGCACGCGCTGTACATCGACATCACCGCCGAGCAAACTGTTGGCCTCGTTGGCAGGCATTGGCCGACCGAGTAGAAAGCCTTGCCCGCAGGTGCAACCCAGCGCCTTGAGAGTGGCCAGCTGTATATCGGTTTCCACGCCTTCAGCTGTGGTTGAAACCTCCAACCCTTCGCCCAGCGCAATGATCGCTTTGACGATGCTCATTTGTTTGTCACTGACTTCAAGGTCATTGACAAAACTGCGGTCGATTTTGATGCGATCAAAATTGAATTTTGCGATTTGCGATAGGCTGGAGTAGCCGGTTCCAAAATCATCGAGCGCGGTGCGGATACCCGCCGCTTTCAGATCAGAGAGAACCTGCAACGCCGAGTCTCCATCCTGGATCATCGCGCTTTCGGTTATCTCAATCTCAAGGCGGGTCGGCACCAACCCATTCTCTTTCAAAATGGTGATGATGCGCAGACCAAGCAGCTTGTCGGAAAGCTGCGTCGGCGACAGATTGAAAGACAAAGAGATAGACGATGGCCACTGCGCTGCATCCTGGCAGGCCTGGCGTAGCAAGTGTTCAGACAAATCGGTAATCAGCCCGGTTTGCTCTGCAATCGGAATGAAATCTGAGGGAGGGATGACCTCCCCGGATGATGTGGTCCAACGGGCCAACACTTCGAAGCCGTAGATCGTATCGGTCTCCAAATCCATCAAAGGCTGGTAGTGGGGTACGATGTCGCCAGCGCGAACAGCCTTCTTTAAGGCGCTCTCTAGCCGCGCGCGTTCTGCGGCTTCTTCGAGCATGTCTTCAGTGAAAGATGTAACGGCATTGCCGCCAACGCCCTTGGCTGCGTACATTGCAATATCAGCACAGCGCACCGCTTCGTCCATATTCGCCGTCTGACCAGGGTAGACAACAAAGCCAATCGACACGCCCACCTCGGCATGGATGCCCTCAAGACTCATCGGCTTGCAAACCGCCTTTGACATGCGGTGCGCCAAAGCTTGTATGGCCGCAGCGTTTGGCGCTTCGGCGATGACAAGGAATTCATCGCCACCCACGCGCATGATCAAATTGTCCGGTGCAGCTTTCACGAGGCGACGAGCAACACACTTGAGCAGCGCATCGCCGCCTGCATGGCCATGAAGATCATTGACCTGCTTGAAGCCATCCAGATCGATGGAGAAGACGCCGTAGGTCTTTGCCCGGTTACCCGCACGAGCGTTAGTATCAAACTTCTCCAAAAATCCATGGAGAAACCGACGATTGGGCAGCTCCGTCAGCGCGTCATTCTGCGCCAACCAACTGACATCGGCTTCTGCCGCCATACGCTTCTTCAGTTCCGCGCGCTTCTCCAGATTGCGCCGAATAGCATAAACAAAGCCAGCAATACCGATCAAAGTCAGAGAGACAATCGCTTCATCAAGTTGCCACGACTCATGGTCTTCCACAAAGTCAATCAGCAACTCAAAGGCTTCGATATGACTGAAATAGACGAAACCAACCAAGAAAAGAACAATAAGAATTGCGGCATCCGTCGCCGCCCGATTACGTAACCAGCCCATACAACTTCCCCTAGCGTAAAGCTTCTGCACAACCAAAGCGATATGCAAAATGTCCGCAAAATGCTAATTTTGAGTGTCCAAAAACAGCCATTCCTTGCATGCTTTGTCGCTTCGGCGGCGGCGGTTCTGACCAACAAGGCCGCGTCCCTCACTGCCCACTTCCATACCACCTTAGTGGGCTGCACTGGATGGCATGCCGCCATCCAGAAACGGTTAGACCAGCGCTAGAAGCCAGCCGAGATTTTTCATGTTACCCTTGTCTGACAATGATCGCGGAGGAGATTGCCCATGACTGTAGACCCCATGGATCTTGGCGCGTTTTCCATCAGCCTTGCTGTCAAAGACCTGGCACTGTCGAAAGCCTTCTATGAGAAGCTGGGCTTCACAACGATGGGCGGAGATAAGGCTCAAAACTGGCTCATCTTAAAGAACGGCACAACGGTGATTGGTCTGTTCCAGGGAATGTTTAAGAAGAACATGCTCACCTTTAACCCGGGCTGGGATCAAGACGCCAAAGCTTTGGAAAGATTCACCGATGTCCGCCAGCTTCAAGCAGATTTGAAAGCTAAAAATGTTCAACTTGAATCAGAGGTCGAAGAAACAGGGAGCGGCCCAGGCAGCTTTGTCGTGATCGACCCCGATGGTAATCCTATCCTCATCGATCAGCACGTTTGAGCGGTTAATACGATCTGTTAGAGCGCGCGAGTCAGGCGGCTTTGCTTGGTTTCGCTTTGGAGACTGCGTGGATATCAAGCAGGCTCCTCGCGTCCGCCAAGCTGGCCGGGCGTCCAAGATAATAACCTTGTCCAGCCGACACACCCAATGTTTTGAGCATCGCCTGCTCGCCTTCTGTTTCTATGCCTTCGGCGATGATTGTAGCACCTGTTTCGCGCGAGAAATGGATCAGCGCATTGGCCAGAGATCGTAACGCCTGGTCGGTGTCGATATCACGAGTCAACGACATGTCGAGTTTGATGACATCAGGACGCAACCGAACGATGTGCTGCAAGCTTGAGTACCCAGCCCCTGCATCATCGACGGCCAACCGCAGCCCACGATCACGCAGCGGCGCCAGCGCATCGCCTAAGGCTTGATAATCATCAACAGGCGCGTGCTCGGTGATCTCCAACAGCAAACGATCCATCGGCATCGCGCTCAATAGATCGGCAAGACCTTCGCTCATTGCAGTTTGCGGGCTGGTATTGATCGATAGATAATAAGGATCGGGCACCACCGCCCAGGCGTCCAAAGCCTTGGTGATAGCAGCCAGTTCCAACTCGATGGCCAGACCGACATCGGTCGCTTCATTGAACCAGATGTCAGGCGTTCGATACGGATCACCTTCAAACCGGCAAAGCGCCTCAAACCCAATCGGCGCTTCGCGCAGCATGTCCCAGATCGGCTGATAGACAGGTTTGAACGCCCGCGTTTCGAGCATCTTTTCAATCCGCAAACGCTTGTCGCGAAGCGCACGGTTCTCGTCGAGGTCCTGGTGCACATGATCCGTAACGATCTCAGCAAACATGCGCATCGTTTTCATGTCACGTTCATTGAGCGAGCGATTGGGTTTCGAGCTTAAGCAACAAAACATGCCGTAGACGCTGCCATCAGGGCGCGCGATGGGCAGGCTCATATGCGACCCAATCGGCACAGCATCGGTGATAGGCAAAGCCTTGGCAAAGGCGTTGGCGGAGGTATCGGGAATAAGCTCTGGTAGGCGACCTTCAATGATGTGACGGCAATAAACGTCATCTAATGAAAGCGTGCGCCCAACATGAGCAAGCTCTTCAAGGCCTGGAGCATCGACCGCTCGAAACACCGAGTCATTGCCGACAAATTCTGAAAGATAGGCCACTTCCATCCCCAGATGCTCGCGGATCGTCACCAAAGCACGGTCCAGGCGTTCACGACGCGCTTGCGCGCCCTCATCGACTAGTTCGCCCTCATGGTCTTTGCCCAATTGCGTACGTTGGTTCATCATCGTCATTCCATCTTTCGCTAGCGAGCTAAACACGCCGCCGTGTCAAGATTATATGACAGTGGTTTTAAGGAGCCGTGGGCAAACGTGGTTGAGGCGGTTTTGACCAACCTCCGCCTTGGAATGTGCCAAAACGGCGCAACTTCAGGTTGTCAATCGACGGGCGCTACACCCGCGTCTTTTACCCGGCGCAATGTGAGCGCTGTGCGCACAGACGCGATGTTGTCAGCTTTGGTTAGCTCATCGATCACAAAGGATTGGAAACTGGAAAAGTCTTTGGCCGCGCACTTCAAAATGAAATCAGCCTCACCGGAAATGGCATAGCATTCGCGCACCGTGGACCAAGCGGCCACCCGCGCCTCAAAGGCCACCAGATCACTTTCTGATTGATTGACCAAGCCGACCATGGCGTAGGCAACGATATCGAAACCCAGCGCTTTCTCATCAAGCAAGGCGCGATAGCCGCGGATCAGCCCAGCTTCTTCTAAGGCACGCACCCGGCGCAAACATGGTGGTGCGGAAATGCCGACACGACGCGCCAACTCGACATTGGTCATGCGGCCATCGGCCTGCAACTCGGCGAGGATTTGCCAATCGATAGCGTCTAAAAGGGCTTTCATCGCTAGCTCACCTCCTCAGATGCAGTTTCGCCATAGTTTTACCGCAGCGTAACATTGTTGCGCGGTCTTGATTGACACCATCGGGTGGCGCTTTCAAGCAGATGCTATGGCGGAATTTCGAGCAAACGCACCCACTATGAGCGGCAGGCCCTTGAACGCACTCATCATTACCGATGGCAAAATGGGTGATCTTGCCCAGTGTCGCGGGGTTGCCGATGCTCTTGGCGCGACAGTCCACGAGATTGTAGTGAAGCCCGGTAAGATCGGCGCGATGCTAGGCCGCACCAACAGCGATCGGCATTTTGCAGACGCCATCGCAGCAATCGATACGGCACCAACACTTGTTCTGGCATCCGGTCGCCGCGCAGCTCCCTATCTGAAAGTCGTCAAAGCAAAATGGGGTCATGAAACGCTCACGGTCTTTCTCAAAGACCCGCGAACCGGCGCAAGCTCCGCTGATCTCATTTGGGTGCCAACGCATGACAGATTGCGTGGGTCAAACGTCATCACCACGCATACGGGTCCGCATGGGCACACAGCGCAGCGTCGGGCCAAGGCTGGCAGTGCCCTGCGCGCGCAGCTTGCGCGCTACCCACGACCATGGCTCGGCGTGCTGCTGGGTGGTGCAACCAAAAAAGTTGCCTATGACCAGGCCACCATAGATCGGCTTGTTCACGCTGTCGAAATAGCCGGACAGAAGGCCGGCAGTGTGCTGGTGACGCCCTCACGCCGCACCCCGGCAGAACTCACCCAAGCGTTGGCCAGCACCCATCGTCATCTATGGATATGGGACGGCAACCCGCTGGCCGAAACACTCGCCAATCCCTACCCTGGCATGCTCGGCGCGGGCGATGCATTTCTGGTGACAGGCGACAGCCACAACATGGTGTCGGAAGCGCTCAGCGTAGGCAAACACACAATGGTGTTTCGCCCAGCTGGTTTGCCGAAAAAGTTCATTCGCTTTCTTGATGCAATGGACGCGGAAGGGGCCATCACCTCGCCTGGTCAAGCGCAGTTCGACCGCGACCAAGACCCCATCGACGCAACCCCCTTGATCGCGTCGGCCATCACAGAACGGCTGAAACGCCGCGCTTAAGGCCAGAAACCGGGGATAAGCCATCACGACGCGGTGACCCAACCACCCCAGCGCTTGGCAGCCTGCGCAACCATGCCTATCTTTTGCGCTGGAAAAGCACCGGCCTCGAACCAAACGACGCGCCGGGCATCATAACTCTGCTCAAGGCAAACACTATGTCCCAAACGCTCCACACCAAAGTGCTCGTCATCGGCTCCGGCCCCGCCGGTTACACGGCCGCCATTTATGCGGCCCGCGCGATGTTGGAACCGATGCTCGTCTCAGGCCTCCAAACCGGTGGTCAGCTCACCATCACGACCGATGTCGAGAACTATCCTGGCTTCGCCGACGTCATCCAGGGTCCTTGGCTGATGGAGCAAATGAAAGCCCAAGCTGAGCATGTCGGCACACAGTTCGTGCAAGACATCATCACCGATGTCGACACGACACAGCGCCCGTTCGTTTGCCAAAGCGATTCTGGCACCACCTACAAAGCCGATTCCATCATCATCGCCACCGGTGCGCAGGCCAAATGGTTGGGCCTGCCGTCAGAGCAAACCTTTATGGGCGGCGGCGTCTCAGCATGTGCGACATGTGATGGGTTCTTCTATCGCGGCAAAAACGCAGCCGTCGTCGGTGGTGGCAACACCGCCGTTGAAGAAGCGCTCTATCTGGCGAACCTCTGCAATGAAGTGACGCTGATCCACCGGCGTGATGAGCTGCGAGCAGAAAAAATCCTTCAGGACCGATTGCTGAAGCATCCAAAAATCAACGTGCTTTGGAACAAACAAGTCGAAGAAATTCGCGGCGAGACAGGCTTCCCAGCCCATGTCACGCACCTGCATTTGAAGGACACGGTAACCGGCGAGACCATGGACCATCCAACTGACGGTGTGTTCATCGCCATCGGCCACGCGCCTGCTGTCAGCCTGTTTGAAGGCAAGGTGAAGCAAAAGGACAATGGCTATCTGTGGACGGCCCCCGACAGCACTGCCACAAATGTGCCGGGCATCTTCGCGGCCGGCGATGTGACCGACGATATTTACCGCCAGGCCGTGACGGCAGCAGGCCTTGGCTGTATGGCTGCCTTGGAAGCCGAAAAGTACCTGGCCGAGCATGAAAGCCTTCAGCAAGCTGCAGAATAGCCATTAAGCGGGGCCAACAGGGGCGCCGCCCCATCGTTTGAGCCTCACAAGGAACCCATCCCATGCCCAACTCAGGCCGCATCATCGTCCATGACGACACCGCTGCGGTGATGGATTGGGACAAGCTGCGCATTTTTCATGCCGCAGCTGAGGCTGGTTCGTTCACCCATGCTGGCGACGGCTTGCACATGAGCCAGTCCGCCGTCAGCCGCCAGGTATCCGCCCTGGAAACCGACCTCAATGTGAAGCTCTTCCACCGCCACGCCCGTGGGCTGGTGCTGACCGAACAAGGCGAGCTGCTCTATCGCACGGCGCACGAGGTTTTGCAGAAGCTTGATCGTGTGCGCACACGCCTTTCGGATTCCAAGAACCAGCCGACCGGAACGCTGCGTGTTACCACCACGGTGGGCCTTGGGTCGACCTGGTTGACCGCGCGCTTGCAGGAGTTTCGCGACCTTTATCCCGGCATCCAGCTGGAACTCATCCTCAACGATGATGAGCTTGATCTCTCCATGCGCGAGGCCGATGTCGCGATCCGCCTGCGCAAGCCCATTCAGCCCGATCTTGTTCAGCGGCGACTGTTTACGGTGCATTTTCACATCTATGCGGCACCGGAATACATCAAGCGCCACGGCCAGCCGAAGTCCATTGCTGAACTCGATGACCACGTCATCCTCAGCTACGGTTACCCCGCACCACCCTATCTGCGGAACATCAACTATTTGGAAAATGTCGGTCGCGACGAAGACGATCCGCGCCGCGCTCAGGTGCGCATCACCAATGTCTATGGCTTGCGCAAAGCGTGCCTACGCGGTGTCGGTATCGCCATGCTGCCGGACTACATTGTCGAGGATGACAAGAACCTGGTGCGTATAGAGCTTGAAGGTCAGGATTTGCCCTTCTTCGACACCTATTTTGTGTACCCTGAAGAGATGCGCAATTCAGCGCGTGTGATGGTGTTTCGCGACTTCCTGTTGGCCAATGCACGCCGCTGGAGCTACTAGCGCCTGCTGCCACGACACCATCCCATCTATCGACTCAATTGCAAATCATGGCGCCGGTCTACAGGTATCCTCTCGGTGACCGTAAGTGGCAGAATCGACGGAAGGCTCGTACAAAGACATGCCCAAACGTAGGGTAAATACGTATAGCACTTGAGTTGGCACTAGAAGTTTTCTTTCAATATATCAATGCCCTATGCGCGATCAGGGTATTTCTTCAGAAGCCATGCACCAAATGCATAACTGACATGCTAGCTTGTTCATTGTGATTGGTGAGCAATTGCTTAGATATCTCTTCGACACGGTCATACAGGCGCGTCCCTCCCTGCGCCGACCGCTGTTCCCCTCGAGACGACGCTCCACCCCTCGGACGCGTCGTCCGTAACTCCAGACGTCGGGCTTGATCACACCTTTTGGGTGACCGGATCGCCCGGCGTTTTTTTATGGCCCGAATAACGCTATCCACCAATGCAACCAATCAACAATGCGCGCGTTAAGCGCTGAAGGGCAATCCCGCCCCGTAAAACACGCGGCGCTATGGAATTTATCCCCTTCAGTCTCGACCCACGCGACATCTTCTATTCCATCATCGGCTTGGCCCTGCTTGGCCTCACCTTTCAGCCCGTGTTGCGCAAATTTCGGCTCGTCAATTTGCCGCTGATTTACGTCGCCATTGGCGCTGGACTCGCTTTTCTCGGCGTTCCGGTGCTCAATCCACAAAATGGCGGACTTTCGGCGAAAGTTATTGAGCACGCCGCAGAGCTTATCGTCATCATTTCCTTGGCCGGTGCTGGACTAGCAATCGACACAAAAGAAACCTGGCGCAATTGGCAGGCTGCCTACCGTCTAATTCTGGTGTCCATGCCTCTGACGATCCTCGCCATTTTCTTTTTTGGCTGGCTGGTTGTCGGCATGCCCTGGCCAAGCGCCATGTTGCTGGCAGCGGTCATGGCACCCACCGATCCGGTGTTGGCCCGCTCGGTACAAGTGGGGCCGCCTGGTCACAAAGAAAAGCCGATGGAGGTCGCACTGACCGCCGAAGCCGGGCTGAACGACGGCCTGGCGTTCCCTTTTGTTTATCTGGCACTGGCCGCCGCTGCCGCTGGCTATATGGGCGATGGCTGGCCGCAATGGGGTTGGTCTTGGTTCAGCTATGATCTGCTCTACCGCGTTATCGCCGGTTGGTGCATTGGCTGGGTGTGCGGCTTGCTGATCTCTCGCCTGGTGACCTCGCGCTTTGGCGACGCTTCGCAAGGCGCATGGAACTCCATCATCGTCGTTCTATCCTCAACGCTCATAGCCTATGGCGTCACGGAAAGCTTTGATGCCTACGGTTTCCTGGCTGTGTTCGCCGCTACCCGGGCTGGACGCTCGCGCTCACGCGGGACGCAAAAACAGGCCTATGAAAAATACGTCCACCACGGTGCTGACCAGCTGGAATCGATCCTGCTAGCACTTCTTCTTTTGTGGTTTGGCACCTATGTGGCCTCCGGCGTTCTCACCGGCCTCACCTGGACCGAGGTAGCACTCGCCTTAATGATCGTGTTTGTCTTCCGTCCGCTCACCGGCATGCTGGCGCTAATTAAGCTCGAGTGCGAAGATTTGCAGCGCTTTAAGGTCGCTTTTTTCGGCATTCGCGGTATGGGCACGATCTTCTACATCGCCTATGCGCAAAACCATGGCGCGTTTTCTGACATCGATACGGTCTGGCGTATCGCTGCGCTCACGATCCTGATCTCGATGATTGTCCACGGCTTTGCCGCCAATTTTGTGCTGGACGAGGCAAGCGACGAACAGCATCCATACAAGGCGCACGATCCAGAGGTACGCGGACGGAGCTGATGCGCGGCGACAGAGCGCCTAGCGGTCCACGCGCGCCAGTGCCAATCCGACGCCAGAGGCCACAAACAGGCCACCGGTGAGTTTGTGACGTAGCTTTCCAAGCCGCAAAATAGTCGGTCTGGCTGACCCGGCAAATGTCACCCACAGCAAGTCGCCGATCAAAATCACGGTCAGATACACCAAAGCAGGCACCAGAAGCCCGCTGGCACCATCCTCAACCCGCACGAACTGCGGGATGAACGCTACATTGAAAAGCAGCGTTTTTGGATTGACGATGGACAGCATCAAGCCCTGGAAGAAGAGTTTGGTTTTGGATGCACTGACCGCCTGAGGCGCAGACAAACCATCGTTCGCCCGGCGCCAGCTCACCACGCCAAGATAGAGCAAATAAGCCACACCGGCCCATTTCAGCCAAACCAATGCCGAGGCCGCCAAAGCCAACAGTGCCGCCAGACCAACCAGCACCAATGCCAGCTGAACAGCGATACCAGTGGCTGTGCCAAGCACGGTGACGGCACCGGCGCGATAGCCGTGGGCGAGCGTGTTGGCGATGAACAGTGCCAGGTTGGGTCCCGGTATCAACACCATCACCATTGTTGCCCCGATCAACGCGAGCATGGCGTCCAAGCTCATGAAAAAACCTCCACGCACGGATTGTGCGTGGAGGCGTTGTAAAGCCTGAGCGGTTGTTGGGTAAAGCGCGCAGATCAGAGCGCCAACAGCGGCTAGTTCGCGACGCCACCAAAGGCCGACATATCAACCCAACCGCTCTCGCCATCGTCACCAAACGGCACGAGGCACCAATCCAGCGACTCGTCACAAGCTTCAATGAACCCGCCGCCGCCGGGCGCCACAGTCCCGGCAACCTCCGTTCCATTGGGCTCGGTGTAGGCGGTTACCGGCTCCTGAGAGAGGTTGTAGTAGGGAACATCAGGCGAAAAGGCGCTTTGCCAATCGACGTCAGCCGTCATCGCATCGTTTGCGGCAGCGGCCAAGTCTTGGGCTGCATCTTGCGTTGCATCCACCGCTTCACCAGTCGCTGTTGCCACATCGCTGGCCACCTCACTGGCAACATCTTGGGTCGCGTCCACCGCCTCACCGGCGGTTGTTGCCGCGTCGCTGGCCAACTCCTGGGTGCCCTCTTGTACCGCATCGGCTGTTTCGCTCGCAGCACCGGCCAGATCGCTCGCCACCTGCGACAGACCCTCGCTGGCAGAATCCAATTGCTCGCTCAGCGAGGTCACCACATCGCTTGCAAGCTCTGAGGCCGCCTCATCAATCGGCTGGCCATCGGTGATTTCATTGAGCTGCTCGGTGGCCAGTGTCGCAAGCGTGCCTGCGGCTTCCTCAACAGCATCCACCGCTTGTTCGGTCGGCGTCAGATCGGTCGGTGGTGCATCAGCGACCTCATCTTCGGGCGCTGACGCTTCAGGTACTGGCGAGTCATACTCATTCAGCTCCGGGGCCTCTGCCTGATCGGTGTTCTGATCATCACAAGCAGCAAGGGCAAGAGCGGCAAGGACGGGAATAATGGCGTAGCGGATACGCATGGAAAGGCTCCTCAGTGGGCAAACGAGACAGGGCCTGCCCGCGAGCAAGATGACTCACGAACAGGCCCTGTCGTAACGCGAAAGGGTCTACTCTGTTAAGGGCTGCTGCTCGGGGAGTGGCTCGGGCGCTGAGTCATTCAACTGAGCAGGCTCTTCCGCACCAGGCGTCTCAGCCGGGTTGCAAGCAGCCAACAAAAACACAGCAAAAACAGGCAATAAAGCAAATCGGGGGGTCATGATCTCACATCCATCTGGTTGAAAGAAGTCACCAGACAGCGTGAAAAATATGCCGAGCATGGGGCAAGATGGCCTGTGAGGCCATCACGTCCCGTTACCGATTGCGAAAGCCCTACATGAAGAGTCGCGGATCGTCGATCTGGCTATAAAGCTCAGCGACCTCTTCTGCATACCCATTGTAAAGCTGCGTTGGCACGCGTTCTTCGGCATCACCTAACAGGCGCTCGCTCGCCTGGCTCCATCGCGGATGCGGCACTTCCGGGTTCACATTGGCCCAGAAACCGTACTCATTGGCGTTGGCCTCTTCCCAGAAGGTCAGCGGCCGCTGATCGGTGAAGGTGAACCTCACCAAGCTCTTGGCGCTCTTGAAGCCATACTTCCAAGGTGCTGCCAACCGCAGCGGCGCGCCATACTGTTTGGCCACCGGCTTACCGTAGACCCCGGTCACCATGAACGCCAAATCGTGCGTGGCCTCTTCGATTGTCAACCCTTCTGTGTAGGGCCACGAATACCAGCTTTGACGTTGGCCGGATGCCATATCGGGATCGTTGAAGGTCTCCATAACAACGTATTTCGCGCTGGAAAGCGGGCGGGCATAGGCCACCAGATCGCGCATGGGGAACCCAGTCCATGGAACGGTCATCGCCCAAGCTTCCACGCAGCGATGGCGATAAACGCGCTCTTCCAGAGTCATGGCACGGATAAGCGTGTCGATATCGACCTGCCGCTCTTCCTCAACCATGCCGTCAAAGGTCACCATCCAGGGGCGCGTTTCAAGATCCTGCGCCGCACGCCAAATGCCTTTGTGCGAACCGAACTCATAGAAATTGTTATAGGTTGCCGCATCCATCTCTTCAGTCAGCGCGCGCCCGGCGTTGGCAAAACTCGGGTTCGTGAACGCCGGATAAAGATCGGCAGTTGGATCACCGTCGACGGTGAAAGGAACAGCATTGCCGCCATCATCGCCTTCAAACAGGCCAAACAAGGCGTGACTTTGCCTTGTGCCAGCACCAAGCGCTGTCCCAGCAGCGCCCAACGCCAGGGCACCTTTCATCAAGGAACGGCGATTGAGATAAACACTCTCGTCTGTTGCCGCACTCTCGGGCAACATCCAGCGTTTCTTTGAACGGATTAGCATGGCACGATTCCTCTTGTAACGTGGGACAAGAGATAAGCGCGCACGCCATCACCGTCCATTCACAACCCCGTGGGTGGTGAATGAACGTATGATGCAATTGCTTATTTCAGGTTGCCGCAGAACCGTTGGATGCGCGTGCAGGCTTCTTCCAGCGCCGCATCCGATGTCGCGTAAGAAATGCGGAAATTCGGTCCAAGGCCAAAAGCCGAACCCTGAACCACAGCGACGCCTTCGGTTTCCAAAAGCTCCGTCACGAAGTCTTCGTCGGTTTCCAAAACTTTGCCTGAGGGCGCCGTCTTGCCCATCGTGCCTGCACAGGATGGGTACACGTAGAACGCGCCCTCCGGCGTTGGGCAGGAAATGCCGTTGGCCTGGTTGAGCATAGAGACCACCAAATCGCGACGACGCTTGAAGATCGCATTGTTCGGCGCAATGAACTCTTGTGTACCCGTCAACGCTTCAACCGCCGCCCACTGGGAAATGGACGATGGGTTGGAGGTCGACTGCGACTGAATCTTCGCCATTGCCTTGATCAGATGCGCCGGGCCACCAGCATAGCCGATCCGCCAGCCGGTCATGGCATAGGCTTTGGAAACACCGTTCACGGTGAGCGTGCGCTCATAGAGTTGCGGCTCAACCTCTGCGACCGTGGTGAACTCAAAATCATCATAGACAAGATGCTCATACATATCGTCGGTCATGATCCAGACGTGTGGATGCTTCATCAGCACATCGGTCAGGGCCTTCAGTTCAGAACGCGAATAAGCAGCTCCCGAAGGGTTGGACGGTGAGTTGAAGATCAACCATTTGGTTTTCGGCGTGATCGCAGCATCCAAGGCTTCAGGCGTCAGCTTGAAGCTGGTCTCCATGGTCGCCTCGACGAACGTCGGCGTGCCACCGGCCAGCAGCACCATATCAGGATAGCTCACCCAATAGGGCGTTGGGATCAGCACCTCATCGCCCTCGTTCAGTGTTGCCACCAACGCGTTGTACAGCACCTGCTTACCGCCGGTTCCAACCGTGATCTGGCTGGCTTCATAGGTAAGGCCGTTTTCTTTTTTGAACTTCGTTGAGATTGCAGCCTTCAGCTCAGGAATGCCATCAACAGCGGTATACTTCGTCTTGCCATCATTGATCGCGGAAATAGCCGCCTGCTTGATATTGTCAGGCGTGTCGAAATCCGGCTCCCCTGCCCCAAGGCCGATCACATCGCGACCAGCGGCCTTCAGCTCACGCGCCTTGTTGGTCACCGCGATGGTTGCGGAAGGCTTGATGCGGGCAAGGGCGTCGGCGAGGAAAGCCATGGGAGTGTGATCCTTCAATACGAGTTGAAACCAAGTGGGGGTGAAATGTCGCGTTTGAAAACGCAGCAAAACTCCTAGACCTGCCAGCATCCCCGTGCAAGCAGGCGAAGTGCCAACACCACAACAACAAGCATCAGCACTTGGACTACGTGTGGGCGCCAACTTTATTCCACGTGACGTTCTGGCAGGGTGAATTGGGCCGGTTAGCCGTTAGAGTGGCCAGATGAATGAGAGCAAAACACCCCATGTCCTCGTGCTCGGCGCTTACGGGCTGATTGGTTCAGGTGTCTGCCACCATTTGCTGACGCTTGGTCACACGGTCACCGGTCTTGGGCGCAGTGAAGCGACGGCACAACGGGTGCTGCCTCATATGCCTTGGCGCACCCGTGATCTTCGGGCACTGCAAACAAGTGAGGCTTGGGAACCACTGCTTGCTGATGTCGATATCGTGATCAATTGCGCTGGCACTTTGCAAAGTGGCGCCAATGATGACACCGACCACGTGCAGCACCGCGCCATCGCCGCAATGGCCAAAGCGTGTGAGGCGACCAAGACCAAAATCATCCAAATCTCTGCTGTCGGTGCGCAGGACGACGCGTCAACGGCATTCATGCGCACCAAAGTCGCTGGTGATAAGGCCGTGCGGGAAGCCAAAACAGACAGCTGGATCATACGGCCCGGGCTTGTGCTCGCATCTCATGCGTATGGTGGTACGGCGCTGATACGCATGTTGGCAGCAGTGCCGCTTGTTCAGCCGCTCGCACTGGCAGAAAGCCCCATCCAGTCGGTGGCGTTGGCGGACGTTTGTAAGGCCGTCGCGCGTTGCATCGCGGGAGAAATTCCACCCGGCACAGAGGCTGATCTGGTCGAACAAAAATCGCACACACTAGCACAGATCGTTGCCGCACATCGTGCGTGGCTCGGCTTCAAACCTGCCCGCTGGAGTTGGACCGCGCCCAACTGGTTGGTCACCGCGACATACATGGCAGCAGATGGTCTCGGCAAACTGGGATGGCGCTCGGCGTTGCGCTCTACTGCCGTTGTCGTTTTGCGCGACGGCGTGAGTGGCAATAGCGATCAATGGGTCGCGGCGGGCGGCCAAAAGGTCATGGATTTGCAAACCACATTGCAGTCTATACCTGCCACCAGCGAGCATCGTCTTGCCGCACGCATGGCATTGCTCTTCCCGATCATCATCGCGACCCTTTTTGTGTTTTGGCTGAGTGCCGGGGCGATAGGCCTGTTCCAGTTGGACGACGCGGCCTTGGTGCTGGAAAACGTCGGTTGGTCACCAAGCTCAGCCAAAGCCAGCGTCATCGTGTGGTCGCTCGTCGATATCGCGCTGGCCTTTGGCATACTGATCAGGCGCTTTGCGAAACGAGTCTGCTGGCTGATGGTGGGCGTCAGCCTGTTCTATCTGCTCGCATCTACCGTTTTCGTGCCGCCTCTCTGGCTCGACCCTTTGGGCCCATTGTTCAAAGTGTTGCCAGCGATTGTGTTGGCTCTGGTCGCGCGCATCTTGCTGGAGACACGGTGATGCTCGACGGCTTCGTCTTGGAGCTCGCACTACGTTGGGTCCATGTGATCGGCGCGACAGTGCTGCTGGGCACGGGGGCTGGCATCGCTTTCTTCATGCTCATGGCTCATCGCACCGGCGATCCCAAACTCATCGCCCATACCGCAGGCATTGTCGTTGTTGCCGATACAATCTTCACCGCCAGCGCTGCGATCATCCAGCCGATCACTGGCATCGTGTTGGCTCGCGCGACGGGTTGGTCTCTGTCTGAAGGCTGGATCGTTCTGTCACTGCTGCTTTATGTGTTCATCGGCCTGTTCTGGCTTCCCGTGGTGTGGATACAGATCCAGTTGCGCAATCTGGCGCGCCAATCAGCCAGCGAAGGCGCACCACTGCCAGAACGCTACCATCAGCTCTTTCGCATTTGGTTTGCATGCGGCTTTCCAGCCTTTGCAGCTATCTTGCTTATCATCGCTCTGATGCTGTATCGCCCGGCGATCAAGCTACCCTTCTGACGACCAGTTCGAGGTCATTTATGCACACCCTCTTTTCGATGCAAAATTCCGGCAATTGCTACAAGCTGCGACTTGCGATGGCGCAGCTGGGCATCCCGTTTCAAATTCACGATGTCGATATCCTGAAAGGTGAGAGCCGCACGCCAGAGTTTTTAGCCCTCAACCCCAATGGCAAGGTGCCTGCGCTACGCCTGGAAACAGGCGAACTGCTTGCCGAGTCAAATGCCATCTTGTTCTTTCTGGCTGAAGGCACAGACCTGCTGCCGGACAATCGCTTCTGCAAAGCGGAGATGCTGCAATGGATGTTTTTTGAACAGTACAGCCATGAGCCGTACATTGCAGTTGCCCGCTTCTGGCTGAAACTGATGAAGGGCGGGCGTGAGCTGAAACGCGATATGCTCGATGATTGGTGGGAGCGCGGCTATGAAGCGCTTGGCGTGATGGAGCGGCATTTGGAAACCCATGATTTCTTCGCCGCAGGCCAGTATTCTATCGCCGACATCGCACTCTACGCTTACACCCATGTGGCTGGCGACGGAGAGTTTGATCTGTCGGATTTCCCCGGCATAAATGCATGGATGACGCGGGTGCAGAACCAGCCTGGCCATGTCGCAATGGACTGGCGGCCCTGATCCGCCACAGAGACTGGCCAACCGCCCCAACCACGCAATGGAGTCGTTGAAGTGTTGCACAAAAGGGTCATCATCAAACGAAACGACCAACCGATAAAAACTGGTCTTTCAAGCCAAAGCAGAAGCGCTTAACGCTGCGGAAGGAGGTAGCGTCGCGTGGGGCCGCGCTGTCTAGAATCACTGAATGAGATGGCAAAGCTGCTTCACGCGGCTTGTCGGAAAGACGCCCCAATGACAGACCTGATGCCTAACCTCCCCCACGCCTCATTGCCTAAAGCTGCTTTCCGCCAGTCCGGTACCGGCCAGCGTATCGCTAGCTTGGCGCTGAGCACCGCGCTGATCATCCCGACATTGGCCGCTCCCATGCTGGTTGGGCCAAACCCCGCCCTCGCCGCTTGTACGCCAGTGGCAGCAAGTGGTGTTGTCGCTATCTGTTCCGATGAAACAACAAACCAAAACGCCCCAAATGGCTATGGTACGGGTAATGAAGATAATGTCGATCTCACGGTTCTGCACGGCGCAACAGTGACGGGGACCAATTGGGGTATTGTTCTGCGTGACGATATCACCATCACCAACAATGGCTCGATCATCGGCATTACCAGTGACGGCGTTTATGCTGTCAGTGATATTACGACCCTATCCAATAACGGTATCATACGCGCCAGTGGCGGCACGAGTGCAGGTGTTTCTGCTGCAACTATAGGCACCCTATCCAACACTGGCACCATCAGCGGCGGCAATCGTGGCATTCTTGCCAACACCATCACCTCACTGACCAACAGTGGAACCATCAGCGGCGGTCCGTTCGCGATTGAGGAATTAAGTCCAACACACGATACTTTCCTCACGCTCAATGCTGGCTCGATCGTTATCGGCGGCGTCGATCTTGGTGGCGGCGTGAACACGTTGAACATCGGCCAAGGGTTGTCGCTGAATTCGACGTTTGAGGATCCTGACGGAGCCTCGGTTGTCCCCATACTTGGAACCACCAGCGGCCATCTGGTTGCATTCCTGGACCAGGCCAATGGCGGCGGTGGTACAGATCGCCAGATCGTCGCGGTTGATCCTTCCGCCTTTGCCTCGGCAGATGAGGCTTTGGCGGCGCTAACAGCGGGCATTGGCCAGACAGTGCAAGGCCGTCAGGCAGCGCTACGCTCCGATCCGGCGCTTGGTTTCGCAAGCCGCTATGCTGCCGCGCAGGAGACCAGCCTCGCCGCTTTCTCTGATCTTGATCTGGAAGGCGCGCCACATCTCAACCCCAACCGCTTCTGGATCGAAGGCTTTGGGGCCTATCGCGAGGATGACAGCGATCGTGTGGGCAGCTCCTTTGAAAGCCTAACAGGTGGTTTGGTGGCCGGTGTTGATGTGCCTTTGGATGCCATCACCAGCATCGGTGTCATGGCAGGCTTTGCTGCCAGCACCTCAGAAAATGAGATCGATACCCAAGAGACCGACACGATCAGCTACTATGCTGGTGTCTATGCATCCACGCAGGCGCTGGGCTTGGCCTGGGATGGCTCGCTCACCCTCGGCTACACCGACTTTGAGCAGGAACGCATCACCGCCAACAATCTGGTCGCGGGTGGCCTGGAAACCGCGAGCGCCGACTTTGGTGGCTGGTTCATCAACCCTCAAGTCACTATGACCCGTGAGGCCGACAATCCCTTTGCTGGCGCGGGCTTTGGATCGCTCGTTGCCACCCAAACGCTTGAACAGAGCCTGACCTTCTCTTATGCCGGGCTGTTTCTGGACGGCTACACCGAGACCGGCACCAGCAATCCGCTCACGCTGGATGATCGCGCGATCCATGTCGCCTCGGCCCGCGCGTCTCTGGCCCTTCCCTTTGAAGCGATCCATACTGATGGCGCGCTGACAACCCTGCGCCTTATCGGAGGTGTGGAAGCGCGCACCCAGTTTGGTGATGACACTATCTCAGGCACACTCTTGGGCCAAACCGTCTCCACCACGCCAAGTGATGACGACGCCACGCTCGGCGGCTTCCTTGGCCTTTCCGGCGAATACCAGACCACGTCCGGCCTCACTGCCTATGCCAACGCAGAAGCGTTGCTGGAAACCAATTCCGCCTACCAGCTCTCCGCAACTGCAGGCCTGCGCATCGCGTTTTAGCACCAATCCTGTGACAGCTGACACAGTGTGTCTGCCACAATTGGGCCATCAAAGGGTACGCAAACGGCCTCACCACCTCCCATGTCAGGCCACACTGCGCTGATCAAACGGCATCATCGAAACTGATGATTCCAGCGTAACGGCCCTTGTGATGACCCAAACATACAGCGTCTTCCAAACTGACACCGACCTGACGGCAACACCAAAAACCAAACGTCGCCCCTTGCGCGCATTCGGCTTTATCGGCCGTGTGCTTGAAGGCACGGGCATCGTTGCGTTCACGCTTTTCGTGGCACTGATGACGCTGACCAGCGCGGCCCGGGCCGACACACTGCTCGCCGACGTCAGCAGCACGACGGGACCGCTGATCACACTAGCAGTTCTTGCCGTCTTTGCTGTCATGCTCGCCATGGTGCGGCAGACTTGGCGTCAAACGGCCAAAGGCATCGCGAACGCGCCACGCCGATCCCATCGCATCGGCTGAGCCTCACAGCAAACGACACTAACGGCCAATCCACGATTGCAGCAACGCGTATAGCTCCTATGTGAGAGATAAGCCCCCACGTTTCTCTGGAGCCCCCATGCAACGCGTCTTGCCCATCGCCGCCTTCGCCGCACTAGCATTTACACTGCCATCCATGATGGCCAACGCGCATACGCCTGTTGAAGACAGCAGCGGCAGTTGCGCACTGGTTGCAGACACGGTTGCCACAGGGTTTGAAAACCCATGGAGCCTTGCTTTTCTGAACGCGGACACCGCGCTTCTCACCGAACGGCCTGGCGCCATGACGCTGGTGAGCCTCTCCGATGGCTCCACACTGGAGGTCACAGGCGTTCCCGATGTCGTCGACAACCGCCAAGGCGGCATGTTGGACGTTGTCACAGCGCCAGATTTCGCGTCCACCAACCGCATCTTCTTTTCGTTCGCAGAGCCCCGCGATGGTGGCACGGGCACGTCCATCGCCAGTGCAACGCTGGAAGGATGGACCACGGGCGCCCCATCGCTGGCCAATATCGATGTGATCTTTCGGCAGTCTGGTCCCGATGGCTCAGGCTTCCATTTCGGCTCGCGTATTGTGTTCTTACCAGACGACACACTGGCCTTCACCATTGGTGATCGCGGCACGCCGGAACGCGCGCAAAACCCATCCGATCACGCCGGTTCAGTGCTGCGCATCAATCAGGATGGTTCCATTCCCGGTGACAATCCGTTCACCGGTCCCAGCGAAACACAGCCCGCCATCTGGTCGCTAGGTCACCGCAACCCGCAGGGCGCGGCGCTCGACCCAGCCACCGGATTGCTCTGGACGGTCGAGCATGGGGCTCGCGGCGGCGATGAGATCAACCAGCCCGAAGCTGGATTGAACTACGGCTGGCCAACCATCTCGTACGGCGTCAACTATTCCGGCACGCCCATCGGCGTTGGCACGGAAGCCGATGGCTTGGAACAACCCGTCTACTATTGGGACCCATCGATCGCGCCATCCGGCATGGCCATCTTAAGCGGTGCAAGCCTCTTCCCAAGCTGGGAGGGTGACATGCTTGTCGGCGCGTTGGCGGCCCAAATGCTCGTCCGGCTGGATCGCATGAGCGGCAATATCGTATCAGAGGAGCGCTTGTTTGAAGGTGCACTTGGCCGCATCCGCGATGTGCGCCAAGGGCCAGACGGAGCCATCTGGCTGCTCACTGATGACAGCCAAGGGGCACTGGTGCGCGTCAGCCCAAAAGAGGAAGCTTGCTAGGCGATCAAGCTTCGTCCGCGTCCACAATCCAGGTTTCCGCTTTCCCTGCCGCTTCCCAATCCTGCCAGGATGGCAAGGCTTTGATCGTCGCCATATAGGCCCGCGTGTCGTCAGAGACCGGCAGATCGTACACGTCCAAACGGTTCACAACAGGCGCAAACATGGCATCGGCCAAGGAGAACGAGCCGAAGAGAAACGGCCCGCCGCTCGCCTGCAAACAGGTCGACCAAATGGTCTCAACGCGCGACACATCAGCGGCGATTTCGGGGGTCATACTAATCCCTGCCCGCGCCCGGCGCATGTTCATCGGACAAGCCCCGCGCAGCGCAAAGAACGAGGACAGCATTTCGCAGCTGATCGCCATGGCGTGCGAGCGATCTTTGTCGCTGTCAGGCCAAAGGCCGTTCTGCGGGTTCTTGCGCGCCATATGATCAAGAATCGCAAGCGACTGCCAGATGGTTTCATCACCATCCACCAAGGCGGGCACCTGGCTGGTCGGCGAGAACTTGGCGAAGTCCGGGTTTTTCGCATTCGCGTTGAACGGAACCAACCGTTCTTCAAAGGCAATTCCTGAAACCGTCATGCCGAGCCACGGACGAAACGACCAGGAGGAGTAGTTTTTGTTACCAATGTAAAGAATGGGCATGAAAAGGCCTTATCGTTGGGGTCTTGCTTGCACCAAGACTGCCCCGCCAAACGGGTGCAGAAAAACGAATTCTGCTGTCAGCTGTATTCAAGCCGGTTGATAGCTTCCCCAGTGCTTAGAAAGGCAAGGATTGATGCGCATGGTTTTATGGATTGTCGCTGTTCTCATCATCGCTGCGGCAACCCTCTTTCTAGTAGGGCCTGCAACGCTTTGGGAACGCATCGCTGGCAACCCCGATATGGGTGCACAAACACTGCAAACACTCGAACGAACCGGCAAACCTAACGACACGTTGCTTGGCCCGGAAGACGCGCTTGCGATTCCCTCAGATGCCGCAACGCCTGTCTTCGCGGTGCCGCCTGAAGAGTTGTTTCAGACTTTGGTCGCTCGCGTCGATATCGCCGAAGACATCAGGTGGGTTGAGCAAGACCCCGAAGGCCTCTATGCCCGCGGCATCACCACCTCACCGCTGATGCAATTCCCTGACACCAATCACATTTGGGTTGTGCCAGCAGGCGACAGCGAGCCGCAAAGCGAATCCACTTTGGTGCTTTATTCCGCCGCACAGCTCGGCCAGTCGGATATGGGCAAGAACCGTGAACGCATGGATGCCTGGCTTGCTCTTCTTGATGATGTGCCAAAGGCGCAATAAGGCTGGATTTCTGGCCAATCGAACCGATCTTTATCCAAGATCAACGCTGCAAAGGTCCTGACAGGTCACACTTACCGAACGCCGCGGAGTGAAAAAACACTGGCGGGGTAGCCCCCAATGCGTGCAAAGTTACGGGGCGACATATGGAGGATTTGATGCGACCGCCCCTTTCCGTTGACCTTGCCCTCGATCCGGCAACCGTTCGCCTGTTTATCGACAAAGCGAAGGCTGTGGCCGCCGACCTCAACCAGGAAAACCTGGATCAATCTGCCGATACTGTTGAGTTCGATGCAGAGCGGTTGGAGGACACCCATCAGCACGACGGCCTAGCTGAAGAAGAGACTGAAGATCTCACAGGCGAGGAGTTGCGTGAGCTGATCGATGATCTGAACACGGATGAGGCTGGATCTCTGGTTGCCATCGCTTGGGTTGGGCGCGGTGATTTTGAGGCTAACGATTTTGTTGCTGCCCTGGAATCCGCCAAGGAGCGCGCCGAGGGCTCTACCAGCGCCTATCTTATGGGTATGCCGCTGCTCGCCGAACATTTGGAGTCAGGTCTTGATGCGCTCGGGGTCTAGCCTTCTCGCGCTTGCCTGCGCCACGACCATCTTGGCAAACCCAGCGTGGGCTGGCGAAGCCGATGTGATCGCCGCCACCGCCACACAAGATATTCGTGGCACATGGTCTGTGTCTGCCACCATTCTGCACGCCGACACTGGGTGGGAGCATTATGCCGACCGGTTCGATGTGCTTGATGATGAGGGCAATGTGCTGGGCAGTCGCACGCTGTTTCATCCCCATGTGGATGAGCAGCCCTTCACACGCTCGCTTAATGCACTGGCCATACCCGACGAGGTGACCACCATCACTGTGCGTGCCCACGACAGCGTGCATGAACTGGGTGGCGCTACGGTCGAGATCACTCTTGAACGCTAACTCTCTGTTTTCAGGCTTTGAAACCGGGTCCATTGCCGTCGGCGAAGACATTGAGATCGCCTATGTCATGGGGGGTTCCGGCCCACCAGTTCTGCTGCTGCACGGCTATCCGCAAACCAAGGCGTTATGGGCACAAGTTGCGCCTAAGCTGGCGGAGCGTTTCACCGTGGTTGCTGCAGATTTGCGCGGCTATGGCAACTCATCCAAGCCTCAAAACGCCGATGACAGCAGCACCTATAGCTTTCGCGCAATGGCCAATGACCAAGTCGCGCTCATGCAGCATCTGGGATTTTCATCCTTCCATGCTATCGGCCATGATCGCGGTGGCAGGACCGTTCACCGCATGGCACTCGATCATCCCGCAGCGGTGAAAACACTGACCGTGATGGACATCATCCCCACCAGCGATGTGTTCGCCCACACTGATAAGCTGCTCGCCATGACCTATTGGCACTGGTTCTTCTTGGCCCAACCGTCACCATTCCCAGAAACGCTGATCAATGCCGATCCAGACCTCTTCTTTGAGACCTGCCTGCTTGGTTGGGGTAAGAGCACGCTGGAAGACTTTGACGCCGATCAGTTGGCCGAATACCGCGCCTCTTGGCATGACCCCGCAATGATGCACGGCTCCTGTTCTGACTACAGGGCTGGCGCAACCATCGACAGCGATCATGACCAAGCTGACTCTAACGTCAACGTAAGCTGCCCAACGCTGGTCATGTACGGCGCTGACGGCGTCATGGCTGACATGTTCGACATCCCGGCCCTTTGGCAAGCCAAGTGCCAAACCATCCAATCAGTGGGCGTTCCAGGCGGCCACTTCTTCGTCGATCAGCGCCCGCAACAAACCGCCGATTCATTGCTGGCGTTTTTGGACGACCAGCCCGCCTAAACCCTGCCGCTAGGCCCGTTTGGCCACGATATAGGGGTGATGCGGCTTACCGTTGGTCAGGTGTGTTTCGCTGGCGATGATCTCAAAACCGGCGCGTTTAACCGCATCATGAAGCTCGTCCGGCGACAAGCTTAAGACATGCCGTGGCGCTTTGCCGACAAGCTTCATCAGCGGCACCGCAACCCAGCTGATCAAAGGATTCATTGCCCCCAAGCATGGCGTCTTGCTGATCAGCAAACCGCCAGGTTTCAGGCTCGCCCTCAAACTGGCCAGCAATTCGTCCACATCAGCCACCAGGTGCAGGATGTTAAACGCGAACACAGCATCGAAACCACGCCCCGCATAACGCGGGTCGGTGGCACCGGCGACCTCAAAACTCACATTGGTCGTGCCCTCGCGCTTTGCCTTGTCACGAGCAATATCGATCATGGCGCTGGAAATGTCGGTCGCGGTTATATGAGCAGCATGCGGTGCCAGCTTCAGCGCCGTGGTGCCCGTGCCACAGCCAACCTCAAGAACGCGATAATCGTCATCGAGAAACGAAGCCGTCCGCTCCAGTGTGCGCTCGTAGCCAGCCATGTCGCCAACGGGGCTTTTGGCGTATTTCTCGGCAATACCATCCCAGAATTTAGCGTCTTTTTGCGTGCCGGTCGTCATGGGTCTCTGCTGCGAGGTCAGTGTGTCGGTCGTCATGGCATATCTCCTTTGACGCGACATCTATCATGCAATTTCATAGGGTGAATTGCCCAATTTCGCAGTCATGATATACGTATCTGCATGTCGAATTTTGATTGGAATCAGATGCGCGGCTTCATTGCCGCTGCCGAAACAGGCTCACTGTCAGCGGCTGCACGCCAGTTAGGGCTGACACAACCAACCCTCAGCCGTCAGGTTGCCGCGCTGGAGGAGACGCTCGGTCTCACCCTGTTTGAGCGCATCGGCAAGAAGCTAGCACTCACCGAAACAGGCCTTGATCTGCTGCATCACGGCAAAAGCATGGCCCAGGCCGCTGACGCGCTGGCATTGGTGGCCACCGGTCGCTCGGAGACGGTGGAAGGCTTGGTCAGCATATCGGCCGGCGATGGCATCTCAATCAAGATCCTGCCGCCAATCATCGCAAAGATACGGCAGGCCGCCCCGCAGGTGAGCATCGATCTGATTGTTTCCAATGCTTTGTCTGACCTGCGCCGACGCGAGGCCGATATCGCCGTGCGTCATGTTCAGCCCACCGAACCTGATCTCATTGGCAAGAAACTGCGCGATGCCAAAGCTCATTTTTATGCATCTGAAAGCTGGGTTGAAAAGCACGGACACCCGCACAAGCCAGAGGATATCAGTGGCCCGGTTTTCATCGGGTTTGACCGCTCAGAGCGGTTTGTTGGCTATCTGCAAGGGCTTGGCTTGAAGGTGACTGCCGCCAGCTTCCCGGTGTCATCGGAAAACACAGTGGCCTGTTGGGAAATGACCCGGCAGGGCCTCGGCATCGGTGTGATGATGCTCGAAACGGCGGACAACACAGAGGGCATGGTCAAAGTGCTTGAAGACCTGCCGCCCATCACCTTCCCTATCTGGCTGGTCACACATCGCGAGCTGCGCACCTCGCGTCGCATTCGCCTTGTCTTCGATATTCTGGCTGAGGAACTCAGCAACCCTGCTTAGGGCTTGGTGTCTGGGCACTTGGTTCGCCGCAACAAGACGAGCATCAAGCCGCCAGCGATCAGGCCCCAGAACGCACCTGAAACACCAAAGATCGACATGCCCGAGGCGGCTGCCAAAAACGTCACGGCGGCCGCAGGACGCTCTTCCTCATTCTTGAAGGCATTCATCGCCGCCGCTCCAAAGGCAGAGATCAACGCTAGGCCCGCCACCGCTTCGATCAGGATCGAGGGCGCCAGGCTGACAAAGGCAATCACCACACCGGCAAACAGGCCAAACAGGCAATAGGCAATGCCGCACACCACCGTGCCCCAGTAGCGCTTGTCGCTGTCAGGTCCGGCTTCCTCGCCCGCCAGCATAGCCGCGGTGATGGCGGCCAGATTGCTGGACAGGCCGCCAAAGGGCGCACCAAGAAATGAGAAAACGCCGGTCGCCGCCAGCGTTGGCCCGGTGTTCACCGTGTAGCCATTGGCTTTCAGCACCGTCAAACCGGGCACGTTCTGCGAGGCCATAGTGACGATGAAGAGTGGTAGAGCGATGCCAAACATCGCTGACATTGAAAAAGTTGGAACGATCATAATCGGCGCTGGCATCAGTGACGCAGCGATACCCGCCTGCCAATCCGGTGGAAAATCAACGCCAAGCACCACCACCGCAATAAAAGCAAGTAGCGCTGCCGGAACGCCCAAGAAACGGTTGATGCGCCCGCCGATGATCCACGCAACGAGGATCGGCAGACCAAGCAGCGGATCAAACGCGATAGCGCGAAAGGGGGCGAGGCAGAGTACCAACAAAATACCGGCCAGCATCGCATTGGCCAGCGAGCCCGGTATCGCCTCCACGGCTCGGCCAAAGGGGCGCCAGAGACCGGAAAGAACGATCAAAGCGCCGCAGACCAAAAAAGCTCCCACCGCATCGGAAAACCCGCCGGCAACAGCGGCCGAGCCAGCCAGAAGCGCCGCACCTGGCGTCGTCCAAGCCACGCTGATCGGTTGCTTTGTGCGCAGGCTCAGCACGATGCCGCAAAGCCCCATCGCCACCGCTGATGCCATAAGGCCGGAGGCAGCCTCAGCCTCCGTCGCACCAACAGCACGTAAACCGGCAAGGACAACCGCAAAGGACGAGGCAAAACCGACAAAGGCTGCCAATAAACCGATGAAGATTGATTGAGGCGTGATATCTCGAAGCATGACCGATGATTGGTCAGGCTATCTTGCACTGACAAGCCCCAAGGCAGTGCCTGCGGTACGCTCAACATGCCGGGGCAGAGATCTGCCCCGGTGTGTTTTAGATATGCGGTTACAGTGAGATACGGAACCGGGCGAACCCGTCCGGCCCATCGCCTGCCGGCTCAATCTCAACGCCCGGCACATCCTCGGCATAGGCTTCCGCCGCCGGACCGGTATCAAACAGCACCGTGGTTCCCGGCATCGGCGCGAACGACCAGTTGGCATCAGCCCGTGGATTGATGGTGCCCTGCTCGACAATGTAGCGCACGATCACATCCCGGTTTGTATCCGGGCCTTCAAAGATCGTGGTTTCCGGCGACGCTCCAGGGAAGCTGCCGCCACCACCGGCGCGATAATTGTTCGACGCAATGACGAACTGCTGATCGGGCGACACCGGCTCGCCATTGTAGGCCAGGTCAACAATGCGGCTGGCATCCGGATTGACTAAATTGCCATCGGAATCAAACTTCGAGGGTTGCGACAGGTCGATCTGATAGGTCACACCGTCGATCACATCGAAATTGTAGCTCGGGAAATCTGGATTGAGCAGAACTTGATCACCGCCGCCCGGCTCAATCTGATTGAAGATACCAGCCGAGCGTTCAAGCCAGTCTTTGACCTGCTCACCAGTGACCAGAACGGCGCGCGTGGTGTTGGGATAGAGATAGAGATCAGCCACATTACGGATGGCCACATCCCCGGCCGGAACGTCGGTGTAATACTCCGGGCCGCCCCGACCACCAGCCTTGAACGGAGCTGCCGCCGACAGGATCGGCAGACCTTCATACTCGGTCCCCGCCATCATCTGTTCAATGTACCAGGTCTGCGCAATAGAGACGATTTGCACCGAAGGATCATCGGCCACCAACGCGAAGTAGCTGTGCAAGGGCGCTGCCGTCCGGCCCACAGCGCGGCGCACATAGGCCAGCGTTTCGTCATGCTCCTGCTGAACAGAAGCCAAAACCGCCGGCACACTTTCCACCAGCGCGGTAACCGAGCGATCTTCGTTGCGCATAGAAATCGGCCGCGCTTCAGACGTGTGTGCTGCGATGCGCCATCCGCCGCCATCTCGTTCAAGCATCAGGTCCAGCAGCCCCATATGGCTGCCCCAGAAGCCACCCATCACGGCTGGCTTGCCCATGATGGTGCCCGCTGCTGCATCCACACCTGGCGTATCTTCATAGTCAGGACCCGGGAACACGCGGTGATGGTGACCGGTCAGGATGGCATCAATCCCGTCAATCGCTGCCAAAGGAACCGAAGCATTCTCCATGCCTTCGATGGCATTGGCTTCTCCAATACCTGAATGCGATAGCGCGATGATGATATCAGCGCCCTCCTCCTTCATTTGCGGCACATAGGCTTGGGCGGTTTCTAGAATGTCCCGCGCCATCACATTGCCTTCCAGATGACGGCGATCCCAGTTCATGATCTGCGGCGGTACGAAACCAATCAGCCCGACCTTGATGGCGTGCTGCTCACCAGCACCATCGGTCACCTGATGATCGAGGATCATATAAGGAGGAATGAGCGTCGCATCGTCCGTCGGTGTCGCGCCCATTTCAGATACGACATTGGCACACACAAACGGGAAGTTGGCGCCAGCCAGAGATTTTTCCAGGAACGACAGGCCGTAGTTGAATTCATGATTGCCCAGCGTGGAGGCATCAAAGCCAAGCACATTCATGGCGTTGATCACCGGGTGCGTGTCACCATCGGCCATCCCGCGCTCATAGGCGATGTAATCGCCCATCGGGTTGCCTTGCAGAAAGTCGCCATTGTCGAGCAACAGAGAGTTGGTGCTTTCATCGCGCACTGATTGGATTAGTGCGGCGGTGCGCGCCAGCCCAACAGTGTCGCGTGGACGGTCAGCGTAGTAGTCATACGGGAACACATGAACGTGCAGATCAGTCGTTTCCATGATGCGCAGATGCGCTTGGTTGGCCGATGCACGCACCGAGAAGGGGTGCAGAGCAATCAGCCCCGCCGTCCCTGCCAGAAACGTTCGTCTGTTGAGCATAAATGTCATGTCTTGGCCTCCTCTGGATTGGGCTTCTGGAGGCAAGAGTGAATTCATTAGCGCCTGCTTACAAGTTGGAACGCTGGCAATCCGTAATCACACGTAGCGCCCCGGCCAGCGTTTGTCTGAGAGTTGATTTGCAAAGTGCGACAGGCCGCCGCACACTAACCTTCTTTGCACTTCAGGAAAGGACACGGATATGTTGCGTCACCTTAGCCTTCTCGTGCTTACCCCGCTGAGTTTTGGATTGTCACTTGCTCTGCCTGCGTCAGCTGCGCCTGACCTTCCGGTCGGCACCTGTATGGCCGGTTCAACGGACGGCCAGATAACCTGCGATCTGCGTGCGGTGGTTCCTGCCACACTCGATAAGTTGGAACGCGTCAACGATGCCATGCAAGGCGAGAGCCTGATGCTTGAGCCGTTTGAAGGCACCGCAGCCTGGTTGATGCTGGTGGATGAAACCCATGAAGCACCGGTCGGACTGATCACCGATGACCGCTATGGCGGCATTCGCGCCGACCTTACCGATATGATCGCGCTTTCCAACGATAGCAGGCTGGTCGAGGTACAAGCCTATGATGGTACATTGCAAACCTTGGCCCCGTTTGGGAGCGATGCCTCGCAGGCGGCAACGGCATTGCAAGATTTGCAAGCTGTGCAGGTGGATCCGCAAGATCGATCCGGGCTCTATCTTTCCGCGCTTTCTGCCGTTGAGCGGCTGGCCGAATTGGACGCTGACCGCAAGGCCTTGGTGCTCTTCACCGATGGTCTGCAAAACGCTTCCGACGCGAGTGTCAATCGCCTCATTGATGCTGCAGACGCGGCGGGCGTGACCATCATCGGCATGGCCTACGCGGGCGGTGAGGCTGACCTCGCCAACCATTTGGACTTGCGGGCAATGGCAGCGGCCACGGATGGCACAACGCTCTACCCGTCCATGACCAATCAGCGCCTGTCGGACGACAATCTACGCGGCTTCTTTGCCACGCTGGAAAACGGTGGAACACTGGAATTGTCCATGGAGGCGGTGGACATGAACGCCGTGCGCGTTCGCGCCCTTTACTCCGATGGCCGCACCATGGATGGCGAACTGACGCTGCCTTCGCAGTAAAGCGCACATGGGGCGGCCTGCTTAGTGGTCGCCCCATGTTAGCTTCCTGCCAACATGCTGACAAATCTGTCAGGATAGCTGCCATTTGGCCCTTTTCCTGGCCGCTCCTGCCATCCATATAGATCGGCATGAGCACCAAGAAAAAGCCCTCCGGATTCGAAGAAGCCCCACAACCTGCTTTCGACAGCGGCACGCCGGTCGATGTCTTCGATCCGATGAAAATCGGCGCCACCTTTGCCAAGGAAGTGGAAGCCGAAGCCAAGAAGGCGCCAGCGAAAAAGAAACCTGCCAAGAAGCCAGCAAAGTCCGCGCGCGGTACATCATTGGGCGGCACCCACGATCCCAAGAAGCGGGCCGCCGCTGGCCTGAACCCAGTCGCCGGCATGGATGTGTCGCTGGAGGATGCCAAGAACCTGCCAGCCAATGATGGCGTGACCGCCACCGTGAAAGCGCTGGAAGATCTGATCGAGAACGGCCATCCGGCGTTTCGCGAAGGCACCTGGCAGCCGCACCGCCCTGAACGACCGGTCAAATCCGAAGGCGGCATCCCCTTCAAGCTATCCTCTGAGTACGAACCCAAGGGCGATCAGCCCACCGCCATCGCCGACCTTGTCGAAGGCATCAACGACCAGGATCAGACCCAGGTGCTGCTCGGCGTCACCGGCTCGGGCAAAACCTACACCATGGCGCAGGTCATCCAGCGCACCCAGCGTCCGGCTGTGATCCTGGCGCACAACAAGACACTGGCCGCCCAGCTTTACGGCGAGTTCAAGAATTTCTTCCCCGACAATGCGGTGGAGTATTTCGTTTCCTACTACGACTACTACCAGCCCGAAGCCTATGTGCCGCGCACCGATACCTTCATCGAGAAGGAAAGCTCGATCAACGAGCAGATCGACCGCATGCGCCACTCAGCCACACGCAGCCTGCTGGAACGCGATGATGTGATCATCGTTGCTTCAGTGTCCTGCATCTACGGCATCGGGTCAGTGGAAACCTACACCGCCATGACGTTTGAGCTGGAAGTTGGCGAGCGCATCAACCAGCGCCAACTGCTGGCCGATCTGGTGGCCCTGCAGTTCAAGCGCAATGATGGCGCGTTTGCCCGTGGCACGTTTCGGGTGCGTGGCGACACGGTGGAAATCTTTCCCGCCCACTATGAGGATCGCGCCTGGCGCATCTCGCTGTTCGGCGATGAGATCGAGAACATTGCCGAGTTCGATCCGCTGACCGGGCAGAAAGCGGGCGACCTGAAAAAGGTGAAAATCTACGCCAACTCGCACCATGTCACGCCGCGCCCAACGCTCAACCAGGCGATCAACAAGATCCAGGTGGAGCTGCAATCGCGTTTGCAGGAGTTGAACGGCATGGGCCGGCTGCTGGAAGCGCAGCGGCTGGAGCAGCGCTGCAACTTCGATTTGGAAATGCTGCAAGCGACAGGCAGCTGCGCGGGTATCGAGAACTATTCGCGCTATCTCTCAGGCCGCCAGCCTGGCGAACCACCGCCAACATTGTTTGAGTACATCCCCGACAACGCGCTGATCTTTGTCGACGAATCCCACCAGACCATTCCACAGATCGGCGCCATGTATCGTGGTGACTTTCGCCGCAAGGCGACGCTGGCTGAGTATGGCTTCCGCCTGCCCAGCTGCATGGACAACCGGCCGCTGCGCTTTGAAGAGTGGGACATGATGCGCCCGCAGACCGTGGCAGTGTCGGCGACCCCAGCGGCGTGGGAGCTGGAGCAGGCTGGCGGCGTGTTTGCCGAGCAGGTGATCCGCCCCACCGGGCTGATTGATCCACCGGTGGAGATCCGCCCGGCCACCAACCAGGTCGATGATCTGCTTGGCGAGCTGAAGCAAGTGGCCGCGCAAGGCTACCGCGCGCTCGTCACCGTGCTGACCAAGCGCATGGCCGAGGATCTGACAGAGTATCTGCACGAAAACGGCGTGCGTGTGCGCTACATGCACAGCGACATCGATACGGTGGAACGCATCGAGATCATACGTGATCTCAGGCTCGGCGCGTTTGACGTGCTGGTGGGTATCAACCTTTTGAGGGAAGGCTTGGACATTCCCGAAGTAGCGCTGGTGGCGATCTTGGATGCCGACAAGGAGGGCTTTCTGCGCTCCGAAACCTCGCTCATCCAGACCATTGGCCGCGCTGCGCGCAACGTGGATGGCCGCGTGGTGCTCTATGCCGACCGCATGACCGGCAGCATGGAGCGGGCGATTGCCGAAACCGACCGCCGCCGCGAAAAGCAGGTGGCGTACAATGAGGAGCATGGCATCACGCCGGAAAGCGTGAAGCGCGACATCGCCGACATTCTCGACAGCCCGTATGAGAAGGACCGCGTGCATGTGAAGGCCGGCATGGTGGACGAGGGCAAGCTTGTCGGCGGCAACATGAAGGTGACGCTGGAAGAGCTTGAGAAGAAGATGCGCGACGCTGCCGCCAACCTGGAATTCGAGGAAGCGGCGCGCCTGCGCGATGAACTCAAGCGCCTTCGCGAAACCGAGCTTCTGCTCGCCGATGATGCTTTAGCCACACAGTCAGCGCTAGAAAACGTCGCTGGAGGCTACGATGGACAGAAAAAAGGTGGCGGCGCGAAGGCACGCTCAAGACGCCGTCGCTGACCCAGACGTCATCCTCGGGCTTGTCCCGGGGATCCATTCCATCAGCGCGCTAAGCCTCACGGCGAGATGGATTCCCGCCACAAGGGCGGGAATGACGGCGTGTTAGTACCAAACAGACGCCGCATTCTCGGCATTTGCTTTGCAAACGCCTGTCATGCCCACGCCCTTTGCTGCGCAAAAGGCTGGCTACAAAACACTCATCGACACACGGCATGTGCCCGATGAGATACAGCCAATCTGCCGGGCAGCACCACGGCTGAGATCGATCCCGCGACCGCGCACAAACGGGCCGCGATCATTGATGCGCACTGTTACCGAACGATCATTGGCAAGATTGGTGACACGCACCTGTGTGCCAAAAGGCAGTGTTTTGTGGGCAGCCGTCAGGCCATCCGGATTGAAGGATTCCCCATTGGCGGTGGTGTGGCAGCATTGATACCAGCTGGCGGTTGTCACGGTGCTGTTGTCAGACAGGCCGGGCGCTGACTGACAGGCGACGAGAAACAGACCCAGAATGACTGGGGCAAAAAACTTTTGCATGAGGGGACCTTATGTGTCTGCAAGCAGCGCTTCGCTATGAAGCGATCGCTGCATGTGGGGGAATGTCAGCTGTGTTTGGTCGTTGCCAAATCAGGACACGTGTCTAAAGCGGGCCGCAGGTCGGCGAAAAATGCGGCAGAAGTGAGGGCCAAGGGTGGACAAGGCTAAACTCTACATCCATCAGGCTACATTTTTATTCATTAACAGTAATCGGAGCGGGTGTATTTGTTTAATAGTGATTTTTGTGGAAAAGTTTCATCAGCAACAGACATTTAGCACTTAACCCTTGCAATATTTGGGCATCTTCCTATATCTCTACTGCGACGCTTGTCGTGCGAAAGCCTTCGGGAACTCCGCATCGCCCTTAGCAAGGCGAGGCAGTTGTCTAAGCTGTCAACTAGCAAGATGCAGTTTACAAGTGTGATGATGAATTTCATTGTTACTCCTCTGTTGTGTATCGACATTGCTATCGCGGCCATGGCCACGCTAGCATGCTTACTGATAGTATAGCACATATAGTCTATATTTAGGACTCGAGTGTGGAGCTTTTAGCTCGCATGATAAACTGGCAGGAGGGATGGCTATACTATGCCTAGTAGTGCTGTTCCTCCTACTCATTCCAATAGTTGGGAACCTCGCCCCAAGGATATAAAGACTTATCCACATTTTGACCGCAGGGTTTCTCGCGAAGAGCTAACCAGACTGGCCAATGATCCAGGCAGGGTAGCAAGGCATGCCTTTTTACCCCTTTTACTGTTTTATGAGGAATGGACGCGGTTCCGGAAACACAACGGCCCAATCAAAAAGAAAAAAAGGCCGATCAGATACGCGTCCCGTACTGATGCTGCCATTTATGCTCGCTACAGAGCCTATTTAGCAGAGAGGTATGAGGCAGAACTCATTCGAAGAGGCATTCAGCGGGTTCCAATTGCCTATAGAGCCATTCCCACCGAGACAAACAGTGGGGCAAACAAATCCAATATTGACTTTGCGCATGACGCCTTCACAGCAATCCGCACATTTGGCGAATGCCTAGTAACAGTAGTCGATATCAGCTCTTACTTTGAAAGTCTTGACCATGACCTTATACGACTGCAATGGGAGTCGCTGATCGGACATCCGCTTACACCAGACCATGCCGCAGTATTCAAGTCCGTAACACGATATTCAGTTGTAGACTTAACGCAGGCAAAAAAACGACTAGGTCTCCTAGAAAAGAACAGAGTTGGCCCCCGAAAACATGCAAGACAGAGAAAAATAGATACCTTGAGGTCGAACAGGTATTTGCAACTTTGCGATATGAAAGACTTTCGGTCGAAAATTTGCGGGCAAGGTGGTGCTTGCCGAAGTCTAGTCGCTACCAACGGAAGAAATTACGGCATTCCCCAAGGCACACCAATTTCCGACGTTATAGCCAATTTTTATCTGTTAGACTTCGACCAAGAAGTCAACGATTGGGTCACTTCAAGGAATGGAGTATACCATCGTTATAGTGATGATATCATTGTAATTATGCCTGATACAGCATCCACAGATCCACATGATACCAAAAGATATCTGCAAAGTCAGATCTCGAAGTTTGGCGAACAGCTGAAGGTCCAAGACAAGAAAGTTGTAATTGGACGTTTCAGTAGCAGCTCTACAAACCAAAGTTACAATCGTGAATTCGGCAAGGCCTCGCGAAATGGACTTGAGTACTTAGGCTTTGCTTTTGACGGAGAAAAAGTCACGTTAAAAGATGCCACAATGTCCAACGCATGGCGGAAACTGCGCAGACGATCATACGGATTCGCATGGAGATATGTGAAACGATATCGAGACAAAGGCGAAGTGTGGATACGGCATAATTATCCCCACAGCCAACTCTTGAGGAGTATTATCCAAATTGTTTCATACGGTCAGGATACGGGACCAGAAAGCTGGACCTTTTTGAGGTATGTTAAGCGTTCTCGCAAAAAGTTTGCCGACTTTGACACCCGCTTTTTATCGCAGACAAGAAAGTACAAGCAGCAAGCTTTAGCTCTCATATTGGCCGACTTGGATAAAGCGATTAAACGCCATGGTTAGGGACCGATGCTGGGTATCTGTTTAATCCCGTGCCCACTGGAGACAAACTCAATTTGTAAATCAGCACTTGAGAACCGTTGAGATGATTTTGGCGGGCATTATCCCCACTCCCCTCTATCCCCTCGCCTTCACTATGGACAGCGTATGCACCGTGATCCATGCGTAGGGTGGAAGGCAGATTTTTAAGGAAGAGCCGATCACCGTATCAGGCAGCATTACGCCGCTTTTTCAAAGCGCATGATTGAGAGGGCATAAGCCCCTAATAAAAATGGCCGCCCTTTAGCTCGTCCATTAATTGTTAACGCTGATGAGGGCCGCCAGAGGCTGGCTCCTCGGGTCAAGCCCGAGGATGACGCATGTGGGTGGCGCGAGCCCAATTAGCCAAAGAGGCGTACGAGGTTAAGCAAGCGTGCGAGATGGCGGCCTTGCTTACACCGCCAATCTGCCCACCGGCTTACCCGGTCTGATCATCCACCTTGGCATCGGGGGCGTTTTTCGCCACAGACGCGATGCCATTGTCGCGGGCAGAAGTGCTTTCATAAGTCTCTGAGGTGCCGATCACCTGACCATTGCCGGCGCGCAAGTTAAACCGCGGCTTACCACCCTTGGTCTCAGTGCGCTCAAAGCGCTTGTCGTCCTGGCTGTTCTTGCGCACCGATTCAATGCCGTTCATGCAGCTGGCTTTTTTCTTGTAACCTTCGCTCGCCAGGATCACCTGGCCGTTTCCGGCTTTCAGACGGAACCGCGTTTCGCCTGCTTTATCGGTATAGACTTCAAACTTACCAGCCATGGTCTCTCCCCTCGGTGATCTGCTTTGTGCATGTTGGTAGGCTCAGCAAGGCCGGATTTGCGGGATTCGTCAACGTCCCTGAGGCAATTAGGTGAGGATAGACGTCCGTCTTATCCCCGACCGTTGGTCTTGCGCCACACTCCCCTCGCCTTCACCCACCGAACAGCGTGTGCACCGTGACCATACGTGGCGTGAGGGGCAGGTTGTGCCCGGCGGGTTGAGCGCCAAGGGCTGGTCGCTAGATCGGCTCCCCAACGTTCTGTCACACTCCGCCAGGCTCAGCACTTTGTGCGGGAGCGAAAGCTCCTAGCAGCGCAGCGTTCGTCCGCCCCAGTGAGATCGGGAAAGGCGACGCCACTTAGTACTGCCTTCGGGCGTATTCGGGCGCCTTCCGCTTCGATCCGAGGTTTGGGGCTTAAAATGTGATGGTCAGGCCGGACTCAGCCTGACTGCATGGCCGACACCCGAGACATCCTTCCGACACCTGGCGCGGCAGCGTGTTTGCCTCAGTCCAGGTCGTCACACTTGATCGCACGTAGAGCGAAGGCGAATCTGGCTTGCCTGTCCTCGCGGCGTAGCCGCTGCGGGCAAGGCGACCAGCCTTCGTGATGCGCAAGATCAGGTGCAAAGAATGGAATGGCGGCAGGCGTCTGTCATCGGTGGCGATCCCACCGTCGCATAGTGTGCAGCACCTGCAAGCGGGGCGCGGCAAGCGTCATGTGCTTCAATACAGCGATCCGGCGTTTTCCGCGCCCCGCTTCGGTTCCACCTGCGGTTGGGCCGCAGGCCCAGAGCCACTGAGATGACTCTACCGTGTCTCACGCGGTGGAGATTTTGGTGCAGGGGCCGCGGAAATGACGGCTGCAATTGAAGAGTGCGAGACGATGCAGCCCTTGACCCCCCGGCTCACACCCGCCACGCTCCTCCCACAACCAAAAAGGGAGAAGACCCATGAGCGTAGCTCGCGTCACTGAAATCATCGCATCCTCTACTGTCAGTTTTGAAGATGCCATCCAGCAAGGCGTCGCCCGTGCAGCCAAAACGCTGAAAAACGTCGAAGCTGTTTGGGTTAAAGACCAAAAAGCCACCGTGCGTGATGGCAAGATCGTCGAATATCGCGTCGGCCTGAAAGTAACCTTCGTGCTGGAAGACTAGGCCTCAACCAGGCACAAGTCCGATGTGAACATTTTTACGCCTGGCGCCAATCGGTGCGCCAGGCGCCAACCTACCTGGAGCGCACAATGGCAGATTATTTCGTGGTCGTGGATGTAAGGATCGATGATCCGGTGGCCTATAAGCGCTACGCCGATGGCTCCAAACCCATCATCGAGCGGTGCGGCGGCAGCTATCTGGTACGTGGCGGTGCCTTCGACGTGCTTGAGGGCGACTATTACAGCCCGCGGCGGTTGGTGCTTTTACGGTTTCCCAGCCGCGAGGCCTTCGACACGTTTTACAATGACGCCGAGTACAGGGCGCTGCGCGAAGAGAGGCTGAAGGTCAGCGATATGGTGCTGATCGGTGTCGACGGGTTCGACGGCTAGCCTCGCGCAACAACCAACTTTTACCCCTCAAATCCCTGCACAATAAACGGGTTGCCTTCACGCTCGGCCCCGAGCGTCGAACCAGGCCCGTGGCCGGGCAAAAACTGATACTCATCACCCAGCGGCAGCACTGTCTGAAAGATGCTTTTCATCAGCGTTCCATGGTCTGAACCCGGCAGATCGGTGCGGCCAATCGAACCCTGAAACAGCACATCGCCCATGACGATGAACTTGTGGGCATGGTTCACGAAGATCACGTGCCCCGGCGCGTGACCGGGCGTAAACAAAACATCGAAGGTGAGATCGCCCACCTCCACCGTGTCGCCGCCCTCCAGCCAACGATCAATGCTAGGCACCTTCACGCCAGGCGTGCCAAACATCGCTGCTTGAGCCGCAACGCCTTGGATCAGCTGTTCGTCGGCGCGATGCGGCCCAACAATCGGCACACCAAAATGCGCCGCCACATCCGCCGCGCCGCCAATATGGTCGATATGGCCGTGTGTCAGCAGCACCTGTTCCAGCGTCGCATCGGCTTCTTCCACCGCCTCAATCAGCTTCTCCGCCTCCCCACCCGGATCGACGATCGCCGCCTTGCGCGTCTTGGTGCAGATAAGAAGAGAGCAGTTCTGCTGGAACGCCGTCACCGGCATCACAGCGATCTCCAAAGTCGGAGTTTTGGCTTGATCGGTCATGGGCGTTGCCTGCCACGATGTATCTCCGGTTGCAACACCACTTCCATAACGTCACACGCCTGTGGCATGGTCGGCCAAACCAATTGGAGATTCCCCGATGATCCGCGCCCTTACCTTGGCTTTCGCAACCTTGATGGCCACCACGACTTTCGCGGCCGACCATGGCCAAAACCGCACAACGGTCTATGGCGACATTCCCGCCTGCGACGCGCGCGGTGTGCTTGGCCAAGTGGCCGAAAAAGAGCGCTATTATGGCCAACGGCCTTATCAAGACCTGGTGGACGTGGTGGAGTTCGATCACGTGCGCCAGACACGGTATGTGACCCCCGCCTATCTCGGTGCACGCGAGCGCCGCTGGTGCCAGGCCCGCGCCCATCTTGCCACCGGTCACACACGCACAGTCTATTATCTAATAGAGAGCCATGCGAGCTTTGTTGGTGTTTCCTACGGTGTAGAAAGCTGCATGGCCGGTCGCGACCTCTGGAATGTCCATGGCGGGGATTGCAGCGCGCTCCGACTTTGGTGATTGACCTCTGGTAGCGAACACCTTGAGCCGGCGGTTCATCCAATGGGGCATCATTGCTCTTGCCATTGCCATAGCGGTGGCCACCGGCTGGCAAGGGGATGACCAGCCCGAAAGCTCTGATGCGCCCTTCGATTTCTATGTTCTAGCGCTTTCTTGGTCGCCAGCGTTTTGCGCCTCTGAGGCAGGGCAACGATCACCCTTGCAATGCCGTTCGGGCGCCGATCATGGCTTTGTCACCCACGGGCTCTGGCCGCAATTCGAAGAGGGCTGGCCAAGCTTCTGCCAATCGCCCTACGGCGACAGCATGCCCTCTCACGTTGCCGACAGCCTTCTTGATATCATGCCAGACCGCGGCTTGATCGAGCATCAATGGGACAAGCACGGCACCTGCTCCGGCCTGTCGCAAGAGGCCTATGCCGATGTCACCCGACAAGCCTCGCAGAGCATCGCCATTCCCGCCTTCTTCGACGGCACAACGCCTTCACGGATAGATGCTGACGACATTGAGCAGGCGTTCCAACAGGCCAACCCTGCCTTCCCACGCGACGCCATGGCAATCAGCTGCCCTGGCGGTCGCTTTGCCGAGGTGCGCATTTGCCTCGACCAAAACCTCTCACCACGTGCCTGTGGCGAGGTTGATCGCAATGGCTGTCGGCAGAACAGTCTTCATCTCACCGCCCGGTAAGCATCACACCTGGCCTTCGCTCCCATTTGAGCCAAGCTCTTAAGCTGCTGGTTACGGAACCCATGGCATACACAACCTATGGTAAGCCTAACTTCTCACGCATGGCGCCGCCCACTGCCTGACCGCAGCTTCAAGCTGATTGTGGTTGGCATCGGCTTGGCATTTTGGGCCGCGTGGGGCATTGCCATCTTTTTCCTCGTCGAAGGTCACCCGCTCAACGGAATGGATTCCTGCGCATCGATCGATAGTGCTGGCATTTTTTGGGAATGCACAGCCAACAAGCTAGATGCGGTGTTGGCCACAGGCATCAACGCTATCATCATCGTGACACTGGCTATGCCTGTGTTTGTGTCGGCCGTGGAAACCCAACCTGCTGTAGCGCCTCTGGCTGCCATGGGTCTTACCTTCCATCTGTTTGGGTTGCCGGCCGGAATGTTTGTGCTGGTGCGCTCGCTAAGGCGACTGGTTGAAAAGGCCCGCGCCTAGCCTAGTCAAACCAACAAAACTGCGGACAATGCCGCTGTAGTCCAACGGGCGATACAAAAAAGCCGCCCTTTGATCGGGGCGGCCGCAAAAGCATTTTCTTTTTACGCGAGCCTTGATTAGCCTTTCAAACGGCTGCTCACATACCCGAAATAACTGTCCATGAACTCAAGGTCGCGCACAGCGTCAACGCTTTGAACGGCGTAAACAGCATCCGCTGCAACAGATCTCACATCATGGTGGAAATTGACCAACGGCACATCAAGCATTTCCGGACGCAGATCGGCAAACTGGGGCGAACCCCAGGCAAAGGCAAATCCAGCAAGAAGCAAAGTGCGAAACACGCAATTGTCACTTTCTCTGTTGAGCAGCCCATTCACCACTCGATTCCACTTGACGCTATCGATTTAGCAGCGATGTTTAAAAGTGCCATCAACGCAATAGGTTAAGTTTTAGGGGAATTCTCTTGGCAATTTTACGCAGTGCTGCTGCATCACCGTTTGTGCGCAAATGCTCTATTGCCGCTATCGTTCTGGGCCTAGAAAACCAGATCGAGTCGCAACCGGCCAATACCGCCGATCCGCTTGACCCGCTGCGACAGCAAAACCCGCTGGGCAAAATCCCCACCCTCGTTCTTGACGATGGCGAAACGCTTTACGACAGCCGCGTCATCGTCGCCTATCTTGATCAGCTTGCTGGCGGTAACAAGCTTTATCCTACCGACTCCAAACAACGCATAACCGCCATGAAACTTGAAGCACTGGCGGACGGCATTATGGATGCAGCCATTTTGCAGGTGTACGAGAAGCGCTACCGCGAACCGCATGAACGCAGCCATAGCTGGGTGGAACGCCAGGCCGAGAGGGTGAGCGTCGCGCTCAACCATCTTGAAGGTCGCTTGCCTCCCGCCACCGGAGCACCGACTGTTGGCACCATCGCAGTGGCATGCGCGCTGGGATATTTGGATTTTCGCTTTGAAGGGGCCTGGCGGCGCGCGCATCCGGCCCTCGTCGCTTGGTTGGACGCGTTTCGTGCCACGGTGCCAGCCTTTGATGCCACGGCACCAACCGCCTGAGAACCAAGCGACACAAAAGAATATGGCATAACCTCGCGTCAGCCCTTGTCTTTTGCCGGTTCACATCACACATGCGCATTTCCATGAGCCGCCATACGCGGCATTAGCCCGCCACATCGCATGATCGCTCGGACAGCCCATCTTGCTTGACTATCTGATCTTGGCGCTTGGCCTTGCAGGGCTTGTTATCGCCGGTGACGCTTTGGTGCGTGGTGCTGTTGGCCTGGCCGAACGCTTCGGCATACCCCCTCTCATTATCGGCCTCACCATCGTTGCCCTGGGAACCAGCGCACCAGAGCTGATGGTATCGATCCAGGCTGCTTTCGACGATGCGGCTGACATTGCTGTGGGCAATGTGGTCGGCTCAAACGTTGCAAACATTTTATTAGTTCTGGGCGTTCCTGCCCTTATAGCGGCCACGCCATGTGATCAGATGGGCCTGAAACGCTCCACTGTTTTCATGATGGGAGCATCTCTGCTGTTCGCTGCTTTCGCGTTCACCGGTCGATTGGTGTTCTGGCACGGCTTGGTGTTTTTGGCGCTGCTGGCTGTGTTTCTCGTCGGCTCTTACCTGTCCGCACGCAAAGCAGGCGCGAGCGGCGACGTCAGCGAACTTGAAACCATCGATGGCGTAGAGGGTGTGCCCCACTCGCTTTGGGCAGCACTTGCGTTCTTCGCTGTCGGCATCATCGGGCTGCCGTTGGCCGCTGATGCGACAGTGGATTCCGCCTCATCCATTGCCCGTTCGCTGGGCGTGCCGGAAGTCATCATTGGCCTGACGATCATCGCCATCGGCACATCTCTGCCAGAGCTTGTGACCACGGTTGCCGCAGCCCTAAAAGGCCAGGCTGACGTGGGCGTCGGCAATGTGATTGGCTCGAACGTTTTCAACATCCTGTTTATTCTCGGCGTCACGGCAAGCATCACAACTGTACCCATTGCTGAGCAAATTTTGCGGTTTGATATCTGGGTGATGCTGGCAAGCTCGGCCCTGCTGCTGCCCTTGGTTATGATGAAAATGACCATCGGGCGCAAAATCGGCCTCGCCTTTTTGGCACTCTACGCCATCTACCTTGGCCTGTTGATTGCCAAGGCCATAAGCTAGATGGCTGTCGGCGTATAATTCACGCCCAAAAGGCCTCCCATGACTGTTCTACCTGCAACACTCATCACCGGCGCGGCCAATCGGATTGGCAAAGCAATGGCCATTGATCTGGCCAAAGCAGGCACACCCGTTTGCATCCATTATCGCAGTTCCGAAGACGAAGCCCAGCAAACTGCTGACACCATCAAACAAGCTGGTGGCAACGCCACAACCGTGCAAGGCGACTTGCTGAACGATGATGATGTTCAAGGGCTTGTTGCAAAAGCAGCAAACGTAGTGGGTACGCCAATCGGTTGCTTGGTGAACAACGCTTCGCTGTTCGAAGGCGATGCGGTTGGCGACCTTGGTCCAGATCTTTTCAAAACCCATTTCGGTGTTCACGCAACGGCGCCAGCCTTGCTTGCCGATCAGATGGTGAACCAATTGCCACCCGACGCAGAAGGTCTCATCGTCAACATTATCGACCAGAGGGTGTGGCAGCTAACCCCCAATTTCATCTCCTACACAGCATCAAAAGTGGCGCTTTGGGGGCTAACCCAGACGCTGGCTCAGGCCTTTGCGCAAAGCACGCAAGGCAGAGTTCGCGTCAACGCCATTGGCCCAGGGCCAACGCTTTCCAATGATCGACAGGCAGATGAAGACTTTGCCAAACAAGTGGCTGGCATACCGCTCAAACAAGGCCCAGATCTTGATGCCTTTGCCGCAACGCTTACCTATCTCTGGCAGATGAAATCGATCACCGGGCAGATGATAGCGCTTGATGGCGGCCAGCATTTGGGTTGGGAAACGCCCGATGTGGTTGGCGTCAACGAATAACAAGCGTCATGACGATGGAGCCTGCTGCCAAACCTGGCAGGAAAGGTCGACGCGGTCGCAGGCGGCCAGTCTGGCTTCGACCTAAATTTCCCGACATTATGAACCCCATGGACCAAAACGATTCCAAACTTGCAGACCCCAAACTGCGTGACGCGGTTGGCCCCGGCCCGCTGGCGAGCGAAGTGTGGGTAGGCGAGCAGGAAACAAGCAATACTGACGCGCCGCAAACAGGCTTTGATGTAATCGCCGCCTTCGTCAAAAAGCTACCAAACACGCCCGGCGTCTATCGCATGCTCAACGATAAGGGCGATGTGCTCTATGTCGGCAAGGCACGCAAACTCAAAGCCCGTGTGACCAGCTACACGCGGCCCAACGGCCTCTCCAACCGCATCGTGCGCATGATCACGCAGACGGTGGCCATGGAATTTGTATCCACCCGCACCGAGACCGAGGCGCTGCTGCTGGAGGCCAACCTCATCAAGCGGTTGCGCCCACGTTTCAACGTGCTGCTGCGCGACGATAAAAGCTTTCCTTACATTCTGATGGCCGAGCAGCATGAAGCGGCCCAACTGGTCAAACATCGCGGTGCGCGCAACAGCCAGGGCAGCTATTTCGGGCCATTCGCATCGGCTGGTGCTGTCGGACGCACCATCAACGCGCTGCAAAAAGCTTTTCTTATCCGCACCTGCTCCGACAGTGTCTATGAAAGCCGCACGCGGCCCTGCCTGCTCTATCAAATCAAGCGCTGCTCAGCACCGTGCACGGGCGAGATTAGCCTGGATGACTACGGGCATTTGGTGAACGATGCCAAAGCGTTCTTGTCCGGCAAGTCCAAGCAGGTGAAAGCTGACCTCGCCAAGCAGATGGAGCGTGCCTCCGAGGATTTGGATTTCGAACGCGCAGCCGTCTACCGCGACCGGATTTCAGCGCTCAGCCAAATTCAGAGCCACCAGGGCATCAACCCACGCAATGTGGAAGAGGCTGATGTTTTCGCGCTCCACACCGAAGGTGGTCAATTCTGCGTGCAGGTGTTCTTTTTCCGCACCGGGCAGAATTGGGGCAACCACGCCTATTTTCCCAAGGCTGATAAATCGGTGGAGCCAGAGGAGGTGCTGCAAAGCTTCCTCTCCCAGTTCTATGACAACAAACCGATCCCCAAGCTGATCCTGACCTCGCACGCTTTGCCGGAAGCGGAGTTGATGGCCGATGCTTTTACCCAGCACGCCGGGCGCAAGATCGAGCTTTTGAAACCGCAGCGTGGCGAAAAGCGCGATCTGGTGGACCACGCCACCACCAATGCGCGCGAGGCGCTGGCCCGCAAACTGGCAGACAGTGCCAGCCAAACCAAACTTCTCGACGGCCTAGCAGAAGCCTTGAAGTTGGACGGCACACCGCGCCGCATCGAAGTCTATGACAACTCCCACATCATGGGCACAAATGCCGTCGGTGGCATGATCGTTGCCGGGCCCGATGGGTTTGTGAAAAACCAGTACCGCAAGTTCAATATCAAGGACTCCACCCTCACCCCAGGCGATGATTTCGGCATGATGCGTGAAGTTCTGACCCGCCGCTTCTCCCGGTTGGTAAAGGAAAACGAAGGGCAGATCGAAGACGATGCCGAGGCATTTCCCGATTGGCCGGACCTTGTGATCATTGATGGCGGCAAAGGACAGATGTCGGCCTCCAAAGCGGTGCTTGATGATCTGGGCATCACCGACCGGGTACAGATGATCGGCGTGTCCAAAGGCCCAGATCGTGATGCTGGCCGCGAGACTCTGCACCCCATGGAAGGCGAGCCTTTCATGCTGCAACCGCGCGACCCAGTGCTCTACTTCATCCAGCGTCTGCGTGATGAAGCCCACCGCTTTGCCATCGGCACACATCGCGCAAAGAGATCAGCGCAAATGCGCGAAAACCCGCTGGACGAAGTGGGCGGTATCGGCCCGACGCGCAAGCGCGCCCTGTTGAACGCTTTTGGCTCGGTCAAAGGCATCAAACGTGCCGGCTTGAGTGATCTGGAACAGGTGCCTGGTATTTCTGGCGCCCTGGCGCGCACGATTTACGATCATTTCCGCGAAAGCGGCTGACCTTGGCATTATGATGACACACCCTTTGGGCACAGTCCTTGATTGACGCCTGTACCACCGCCATGGTGAAACGACCTTAAGTCAACTGGCAGCGCGAGACCTTCCATGGCCACGGCCCAAAGCACCGTCTACTCTGTGCCCAATCTTTTGACCTACGGGCGCATTGCGGCCATTCCCGCTATCGTGGCGTGCCTCTACTCCAGTCAGCATCTCTGGCTTTGGGTGGCGCTGGTGATTTTCATTGTCGCGGCAATCACTGATTATCTTGATGGCTATCTGGCCCGCGCCTGGTCGCAGCAATCCAGTCTCGGCAAGATGCTGGACCCCATCGCCGACAAATTGCTGGTTGGCGCAGTGCTGATCATGCTGGCGGCCAACGGGACCATCACAGGCCTGGCTCTGATCCCGGCCATCATCATTTTGAGCCGCGAGATTCTGGTTTCCGGCCTGCGCGAGTATCTCGGCCAGATGAACCTGTCGGTGCCTGTCTCCAACCTCGCAAAATGGAAAACAGCCGTCCAATTGGTGGCACTCGGCGTGCTGGTAACGGGGCCAGCAGGCGATGCACTCATCCCCGGCACCGTGATGGTGGGCATCGGCCTTTTGTGGTTGGCAGCGCTGCTTACGGTGTGGACAGGCTACGATTATGTACGCGCAGGCATCGGTCATCTCGTCGCCGCAGATCAGGCGTAAGATCATGAAACTGCTTTATTTTGCCTGGGTGCGCGAACGCGTTGGAAATGAAAGCGAGACACGCGACATTCCTGCCGATGTGACCACCATTGGTGCGCTGAAAACCTGGCTTGCCAGCCTAGATGAGGGCTACGCCTACGCTTTTGAGAACCCGGAGATCATCCGCGTGGCGCTCGACAAGACACTTGCCGAGGATGATGCACCGCTTGGCGATGCTCAGGAAGCAGCCTTCTTCCCGCCTATGACTGGCGGGTAAAATGAAGATAAAGGTTCAGGCAGAACCCTTCGAAGCGGGCGCCGAGATCGCAGCTCTGCACGCTGGCGACCCCGCGATTGGCGCCGTTACCAGCTTCACTGGCTATTGTCGTGATGAAGGCGGGCAGTTGGAAGCCCTGGAGCTGGAGCATTTTCCAGGCATGGCGGAAAGCCAACTGACCTCCATTGCCGAAGACGCCACCGCACGGTGGCCACTCCAAGGCCTCACCATTATCCACCGCTATGGCAAGCTGAAACCAGGCGAGCCTATCGTATTGGTTGTTACAGCGTCAGCCCATCGTCGCGCGTCCTTTGAGGCTGCGGACTTTCTGATGGATTTTTTGAAAACCAAAGCGCCGTTCTGGAAAAAAGAACACCCAGCAAACCCCTCAGAAGAGGCCAGCTGGGTGGAAGCAAAGGCGTCAGACGATGCCGACGCTGATCGCTGGAAGAAAACCTAAACGCTAGGCGGCAGCTTGCGCTGCCTTGGGCCGGATCGCAACATCATAATCGGCAATCAAGCTCTGCGAGATCTGGCCCGGCGTGAAGGTGAACGGCCCGATTTCAGACACCGGCGTTACTTCGGCAGCCGTGCCTGTGATGAAGCATTCGCTGAACTGCGCCATCTCGTGCGGCAAAATGCGGCGCTCAACGACCTCAATGCCACGCGCTTTGGCAAGCTTGATAACAGTACGCCGCGTGATGCCGTCCAGGAAACGGTCCGGCGTCGGCGTATGGATCACGCCATCTTCGATGAAGAAGATATTCGCCCCTGTGGCTTCAGCCACATAGCCTTCCCAGTCATACATCAGCGCATCGGCGTAGCCTTTGGACTCCGCGGCGTGTTTCGACAGCGTGCAGATCATATAAAGACCAGCTGCTTTGGCATCATGCGGCGCAGTTCGCGGATCGGGGCGACGCCATTTGGCGATATCCAGGCGAATGCCTTTCATCCGCTCTTCCGGCGCGAAGTAACTTGGCCATTCCCATGCCGCGATAGCAACATTGATGCGGTTGGCCTGCGCTGACACACCCATCATCTCCGAGCCACGCCAGGCGATAGGGCGCACATAGGCATCAACGAAACCGTTGCGCTTGATCACCTCTTCACACGCCGTGTTCAGCTCTTCAACGCTGTACGGGATTGTCATGTCGAGGATTTCTGCAGACTTGCGCAGGCGCTCATGGTGGGCGGTCTGCTCAAAGACAATGCCGCCATAGGCGCGCTGGCCTTCAAACACCGCCGAGCCATAGTGCAAGCCATGCGTCAGGACGTGGACTTTGGCGTCATCCCATTCGACAAAGTCACCGTTCATCCAGATTTGTCCGGACAACTGATCGAAGGGCACACCGGCCATAGTCTTCACTCCCAAATGAAAAACGTTTTATGTTAAGGACTTGGCTCAGGCAGCTCGATAGACTTGAAAAGCCTGCACCATTCTTTGATCGTCAGGCACGCATGCCGATTCCTATCGGGAAAACGCGATTGCCTGACAAAGCGGCACTGAAAGCAAGAAATGAAAACGTCGACCCGACAAGAGGACCTTTTCTTTCGCCAGCAGAGGCGTTGGTGTAACAACCTTACCGAAATATGTCAACATGGCTGACATATATTTCGATCCCAAGCCGCGTCGTGATCGGGATGGCGACCCGGAAACCGTGTCGATCATCGAGCACCTGTTTTTCGCCTATCGCGATTTTGTTGGCGAGCCGGATGCGATCCTCGCTGAGCTCGGCTTTGGCCGTGCGCACCACAGGGTTCTGCACTTTGTCCATCGCAACCCAGGCATGACGGTCGCGGTGCTTTTGGAAATCCTACAAATCACCAAGCAGAGCCTGGCCCGCGTGTTGAAGAACCTGATCGAGACCGGATACATCACCCAGGAAACAGGGCCAGATGATCGTCGCCAACGGCTTCTTTACACCACCAAACAAGGCGCTGATCTGGCTGAAAAGCTCATCGCCATACAATCGTCACGGATCGAAGGCGCATTGCAGACGCTCCCAAAGGGCGGCCGGAACGACGTGCGTGACTTTCTGCGCGCGCTGATGAATGACCCGGTAACCCCGTTGGAAAGCTTGAACACCGCTGGCAAGCCAGGCGAGACCTCCTCATAAGTCTCACTTTGGCGCGCCCGAACAAGGATGTCCGTTATGCCGTCTGCCGCCGCCTCTCTGTCGATTCCAGCTGACACCGCCGCTCACATTCTCATCGTTGATGATGACGCGCGTATCGGTGACCTTCTCAAACGCTACCTCGGCGATAATGGATATCGCGTCACCGTCACCAAATCCGCCAGCGATGCACGCCGCGCCGCCTCTGGCCTCTCGTTTGATCTGATTGTGCTGGATGTGATGATGCCGGGCGAAAGTGGCTTGGAATATCTCACCGAACTTCGCAAAACGTCAACCATACCCGTCATCATGCTAACAGCTCGTGGGGAGGCTGGTGATCGCATTGCTGGCCTAGAAACTGGCGCCAATGACTATCTGGGAAAACCGTTCGAACCGCGCGAATTGCTGCTGAGGATCGACAACATTTTGCGCGCCTCCCAGCAAACACGCAGCGGCAGCGTTGATGCGGTCGACTTTGGCCGCTTCCGGTTTGCACTCTCCAAGCGTGAGCTAACCAAAGACGGTGAAATGGTGCGACTGACAGAGCGAGAGCGTGAAATCATGGCCATGCTCGCCGCTCGCCCCAATGCCACCGTGTCACGGCTCGACCTGCTGGGTGATGATCCCAACAAAACTGACCGTGCCATCGATGTACAAATGACGCGCCTGCGTCGTAAAATCGAAGAAAAGCCAGCAGCACCAGCCCATCTTCAAACCGTACGCGGCGTAGGGTATCGTTTGGTGAGCGACTAGCCGCTACGCACCCTTTTTCCGCACAAGGATCGCCAACAGCCGATGGCCGACTGGCAAGAGACCAACCCAGATGCCATCGAGACGAGCGATGCCACCCCGCGAGAGAACCGTCTTGGTAGGCTCTGGCGACGCCTATCTGGCCATCACTGGTGGGGCGGAAGCGCCAGTAACACCGATCCATCCATCGAGCGATCTGTCGGTCGCGTAGGCGGCGCCATCCGCACCCTTTTGGCACCGCTCAATCCTCTCTTCTCTGCCTTGGGCTGGTTGCTTCGCCAAATTGGAACGTTGGCCAAACCCTTGCTGCCACAGGGGCTCTACGCGCGATCACTGCTGATCATCATCACGCCGGTGGTCATCCTCCAATCCGTGGTCGCCTTCGTGTTCATGGAGCGCCACTGGGAGCTTGTCACTGAACGCCTCTCGCAAGCGGTAACCCGTGACATCGCCGCTGTGATTGAGATGGTCGAAGCGTTCCCGGACGACGAAGCTGACCAGACCGAGATCATTCGCATTGCACGCGACGCACTGGACCTCAACGTCGCTTTTTTGCCGGACACAGCCCTGCCCACAGCCCTGCCAAAACCGTTCTTTGACCTGCTTGATCGCACGCTGAGCCAGGAGATATCACAACGCATTGAGCGCCCGTTCTGGATCGACACGGTTGGCCGCTCCAACTTGGTTGAGGTGCGCGTCAAGCTGAACGATGGCCAAGTCCTGCGCGTGTTCGCCCGCCGCAACCAAGCTTATGCCTCCAACTCGCACATCTTTCTGGTTTGGATGACCGGCGCGTCCTTGGTGCTGTTGATCGTCGCCGTGCTTTTCCTGCGCAATCAGATCCGCCCGGTTCTCAAGCTCGCCGATGCAGCCGATCGGTTTGGCCGTGGGCAAGAGGTGGATGAAGGCATGAATTTGCGCGGCGCACGCGAAATCCGCCGTGCCACCATCGCCTTCTGGCGCATGCGCGAGCGCATTGAGCGCCATGTCGATCAACGCACCGCCATGCTGTCAGGCGTCAGCCATGATCTGCGCACCATTCTGACCCGCTTTAAGCTGGAACTGGCTCTGCTCAGCGATGAAAAGGCCGCCCAGGAGATGGGCCGCGACGTTGATGAGATGCAGGCGATGCTAGAAGGTTACTTGGCGTTCGCCCGTGGTGATGATGGTGAAGTAAGCGTGCCAAGTGATGTTGAAGCGCTGCTTGATGACATCGCACACATAGCCAAAGCAACCGACCGAGAGGTGACAGTCTCATTCGAGGGGCCAGTCACCGCCTCCGTCAAACCGCTGGCGTTCAAACGGCTTGTCACCAACCTCGTCAACAATGCTTTACGCCATGCCGACACGGTGGAGGTGAACGCTGAGCGCACACCTGAAGAGCTGATTGTCAGCGTACGCGATGATGGTCCTGGCATCCCCGAAGAGAAACGCGAAGAGGTCTTCCGGCCCTTTTATCGCATGGATGAAGCGCGCAACTTGGATGAAAGCGGCACGGGCCTCGGTCTGGCTATCGCCCGGGACATCGCCCGTGCTCATGGCGGCGACATTGTGCTTGAAGATAGCAAGCTTGGTGGGCTTCAGGCGAAGATCACCATTCCGGCCTAGTAAAGCCTGCCACCGTTGGGCACGTCGGTGGTGGGTTGCAGCAGCACCACTTCGCCATCCGCATCTGGCACGCCCAAGGTTAGAACCTCAGACATCATCGGCCCGATCTGGCGCGGCGGAAAGTTCACCACAGCCATCACCTGACGACCAATCAACCCTTCTGGCGTGTAGTGTTTGGTGATCTGAGCGGAGCTTTTCTTAACCCCAATCGCGTCGCCAAAATCAATCTTCAGCTTGATCGCGGGTTTGCGCGCTTCGGGAAAGGGTTCTGCTTCGATGACCGTACCAACACGCACATCGACTTTCAGAAACTCATCAAAGCTGATTGTCTCGCTCATGCGCTACGCAGCTTCCGGTGTTGGCGCTGCATCCTCATGGCTGCCACCATCATCTCCATCACGGCGGCGCATGCGATCGCGCAATCGGCAAAGCGGACCGCCATTGGCCCCGCCCTCGCCGCGCATCAGCTTGACCAACCCATCCAAATCTCCAATGCGTCGTTCCGCCTGCCGCAGCGCCTTATCAAGCTCAGCCATGGTAAGCGCCTGGCCTTCATCGCTTTCGCGTACAAACACCCGCATCACGCGGGCATAGACCTGCAAAAGGCCGGCCATCACGAAAGCACCACGTGCTCCATCAACGTCAACATCCGCACTGGCAGCCATCCGTGTCATCGATTTGGATGCGATACGACCGAGCGCCATCGTCAAAGCGGGATCACGGCGTGCATCACGCTCAAGCTGAATAAGCGCGAGCTTGTGGGGCAGCAACGCATCGAAACGGCGCATAAACACATCAAACAACCGCTCGCGCGCCGGTTCCTCGGCCATATCCGGATCATCCTCGGCCAGCACCACTTCATCGATACGCTTGGCGAAGCCTTCAAAAAGCTCCAAGCGCGAAGAGAACGTCATCAAAAGTTTGGCGAGCGGCACATCGGCTGCCTCAGCAACCGCGCGAAGGCGAATGTCGGTAAAGGGTGTTGTCATAAGCGCCGTCATGAACGCGTTGATGACAGCGTCTGTCTCACTTGTGTTGAGCATGATCTCTCCTGCGAATACCGCAGAGTGTTACGATTTCAGAACGTCTTTGGATGCCGCAAGCGCAACCGACCTGTCAAATGCCGCCTTTGTGGTGTCGCGCATGAGATCGGCTAGTTTACCGGTGTCACGCAACACGCTCAAACCTGCGGCGGTCGTACCCCCCGGCGAGGTGACATTGGTGCGCAATTGCGCTGCACTCTCTGAGCTCTGCGCCAAAAGCTCGCCAGCTCCCACAATCGTTTGGCGGGCAAGCGCCATGGCAGTCTCAGCCGGCAGTCCGAGCGTTATGCTGGCCTCGGCCAGCGCCTCGACCATATGAAAAACATAGGCTGGGCCAGAGCCAGACACTGCCGTCACCGCGTCCATTGCCCGCTCGGTGTCCACCCATACCACCTGACCAACGGCTTCAAGCAACGCCGTAACACCAGCTTGCACATCCGCAGTCGCATCAGGACCAAAAGCCGCAGTTATACCAGCACCCACAGCGGCAGGCGTATTGGGCATGGTGCGAATAGAAACAGCTTTAGGAAAGGCAGTCTGAAGTGTAGCGAGCGTGGTGCCAGCCGCGATGGAAAGCACCGTCAAATCATCATGATCGAGCGGCGCCAAACCAGGCAGTACCGCGTCCATCATCTGCGGCTTGATGGCAAGCATAAGCAACGACGGTTCAGCGATGTCTAGCTCGTCAGCGCTGGCAAAACACGCCACGCCTTTCGCGGGCCAACCACGATCGTCATCGGCAAGAGCAGGATCAACAAGGTGAATGGTTGCTGGATCAACGCCTTGGCCAATCCAGCCATCCACCAAAGCGCCACCCATCTTGCCAGCGCCAATCACCACAATGCTTTCAAAGCCGGCCATAATGCTTAACTTCCATGGTGCTTACGCTTCGCCAGCGGTCTCAAACAGCGCGTCGGACAGAGCATCCTGCGCGCTCTTGCCAGCCCAGACCACATATTGGAACGCTTCGTAATAGCGCTCGCAAACCTCAGCGGCGGACTCCAACATACGGGCACACTGCTGCGGCGTTGCATCAGCTCCACCGCTTAAGAGCAATGTTGCACGGAACACGATGGCCGACTGGTCGCGCCACAGATCAAAATGGCCGATCCAAAGCTGCTCATTCACCAAGGCAAGCAGCTTGGTGACCTCGCCAAGGCGTGTTGGCGGCACTTTTAGGTCAAAACCACACGCCAGATGAAGCGCCTCATAGTCTTCCATCCAGGAGAAGGAGACATGGTAAGACGACCAGGATCCCTCCACCGAAATGGTGATCTCATGATCGCTCGAACGCTCAAACGCCCACTCGTTGAGCGAGGCCAAATGTTCGACAACATCGACGGGATGGTTGAGGCGATCAGCCTCGAAATCGGCAAGCGACATACTGCCTATCCTTTGCCCGGACCAAGCAGAGCATGGGCCGGGAGCAAGCGAATCTTTCGGTACGTCAACTATAGGTGAGCAGCGGGCCGTGAGCACCCCACAAAGCAATCAGACAAGGGGTCAAGCACGGCATTACCCGTGAACAACTTTGCATCATACTGTGGATGACCCAAAGACGGGTCTCCGACACAGAGAGTTATGCGTCAGATTTTTCTGCAGAATTTGTCGATGTGAGCTTGGCGATCTGCTCTTCGAGCGCAGACACACGTGCTTCAAGCGCCTCATTGGCGGTGCGTTGCGTGGCAACCATCTCGCGCAGGATGTCGACATCTTCCTCACGCGCAAGGTCCATCGTGGCCACCATCCGCTCCATCTGCGAACGCGCCACAGTTTCCACCTCACGACGCACGCCATCGGCAAGTCCAGCAGCATCGGTCATCAAGCGGCCAAGATCGTCAAACAAACGGCTGTTCGATTGGGTCATGTGGAAGTGGTCCTTTTTCAAACGTGGCGCTACCAGCGCTTGAAAACATATGGTTCACCCTTCGCGTTCATGCAAGAGAGGGGCAAAACTGCCAGCTACACAACTGGCCGAGATGGGGCACAAGCATACGCAATGATCACGCTAACAACCCTTCCAGCCCTGGTTTTTCCAGTCATCGATCCGGTTCTGATCGAGATCGGCCCATTCGCGATTCGCTGGTACGCGCTGGCTTACATCGCCGGCCTGGTTGGCGGCTGGTGGTATGTTCGCCGCTTGGTGCAACGCCCACAGCTTTGGCCAACCGCTGGCGCGCCTTACACGCCGGAGGATGTGGATGATTTTCTAACCTGGGCCACCATCGGTGTGATTGTCGGTGGGCGCCTCGGCTATGTGCTGTTTTATGAACCGGCACGCTTTCTCGCCGATCCGGTGAGCATTTTTTACGTCTGGCAGGGCGGTATGGCCTTTCACGGCGGGCTGCTCGGCGTTGTCGTCGCAATGTTTTTTTTCGCCCGCGCCAAGGGCGCCAGCGCTCTCTCCCTGTTTGACATCACCGGTGCAGCCGCCCCCATCGGTCTGTTCTTTGGCCGTCTGGCAAACTTCATCAACGCAGAGCTTTGGGGCCGCCCAACAGACCTGCCCTGGGGCATGGTGTTTCCAACCGCCGATGATCAACCGCGGCACCCAAGCCAGCTTTACCAATCCTTCGGAGAGGGCGTTGTCTTGCTGGTTACCTGCGCCATCGCTATTCGGTTGGGCGGTCTGAAACGCCCAGGCCTTGTCGGTGGCGTTTTCACAACCGGCTACGGCATCGCCCGTTTCCTAGTGGAGTATGTGCGCGCCTTTGATCCCAGCATCGGGCTAATTGGTGGGATCATTACCATGGGCCAACTGCTTTCGCTGCCGATGATCCTTGCCGGTCTGATCCTGATTGCACTGTCACGCAAAGCAGCAACTGGCGCAGCGGCATGACAGCGCTGAAGACGCTTATCACCACTGAGATTGAAACCAGCGGACCGTTACCGGTAAGCCGCTATATGCAGCTTTGCCTCAACCATCCCGAGCACGGCTATTACATGAAGGCCGACCCACTGGGCTTGAACGGTGACTTCACCACCGCGCCGGAAATCAGTCAGCTTTTTGGCGAACTGATCGGCGCCTGGTTGGTGGAGGTTTGGCGACAGCTTGGATGCCCGAACCCTTGCAGCTTGGTAGAGCTTGGCCCAGGGCGCGGCACGTTGATGGCCGACATACTTCGCATCGCCGAACTCGACCAACACTTCATGCGTGCCGTCACAGTCCATTTGGTCGAAACAAGCCAGGTCCTGCGTACCAAACAGAGCGAGACGTTGAAGTCATTGGGCGTCACACCCGCCCATCATGCTGCGCTCGACACCTTGCCAAATGGACCGGCCCTTTTCGTGGCCAACGAGTTCTTTGACGCCCTACCAACCAACCAATGGGTGCGCACACAAAGAGGCTGGAATGCCCGCAAGATCGGGTTGGATAAGGCAGGAGACATGGTCTTCGGCGTCGATCCAACCCCACTGCCCGCGCCCAAGCCGATCCATGAGGTGTCACCCGGCACAATCCTGGAACACAGCCCCCCGCAAGATGCGGTCATGCGGCGACTGGCCGAGCATATCATAGATCATGGCGGTGCCGGTCTCATCATTGACTATGGAGCGCTGGAATCAGGCACTGGCGACACATTGCAAGCGGTGCGCGCGCACCAAAAAACTGACCCACTGGCCAACATTGGCGAGGCGGACCTCACAACCCATATCGATTTTGCCCATATGGTGCGCTTGGCAGAAGAAGCCGATGTCCAAACAATTGGACTTGCTGAGCAAGGGCGGTTTTTGCTTGATCTTGGCCTTTTGCAGCGCGCTGGCATGTTGGGCGCAAACAGCGCGCCGGATGAGCAAGAAGCGATCAGCCTTGCGGTGGAACGCCTTGCTGGCGACACCGCGATGGGCAAGCTGTTCAAAGTGTTTGGTTTTGCCAGCATGCCGATTCCCTTACCTAGCCTTGCGCCCATCACCGTTCAAAAGGAAACCGCATGAGCGAAGCCCTCAAGCCGCTGCTGGACCCCACTTTGGCAGCCATGACAGGCATTCGCCACGGCTTTTTCACCCGCCAGGGCGGGGTATCGATGGGCATCTACAACAGCCTGAACACAGGGCTTGGCTCGCGCGATAACGTTCCGCACGTGAAGGTGAACCGCGCCCGCATCCTGGCCTATCTGGGCGGTGATGCGTTTTTGACGGTCTATCAGCATCACAGCGCGACCTGCATCCGCACCGCGGTGCCCTGGCAATCCAATGCCGCGCCGCGCGCCGACGCCATTGTCACGGCCACACCTGGTCTGGTGATCTGCGCTCAAGCCGCCGATTGTGGCCCGATCCTCTTTGCCGATGAGCAAGCCGGTGTCGTCGGCGCAGCCCATGCTGGATGGAAGGGCGCCATGACCGGCATCATTGAGGCGACCATCACACAGATGGAAACCGAGGGCGCCACCCGCGCCAACATCAAAGCAGCCCTTGGCCCTTCAATCAGTGCCAAAGCCTATGAGGTAGGGGCTGAGTATCTGGCGCGCTTTGTTGAACATGATCAGGACAATGCCCGCTATTTCGTGCCTTCGCAGCGTGAGGGGCATTTTATGTTCGATCTGCCCGCGTACACTATGGATCGGCTCGCCAAGGCCGGTGTGACAGCCACCAGCCTCAACCGCTGCACCTACAGTGAGCCAGATCTCTTCTACAGCTACCGCCGCAGCACCCATTTGGGCGAGCCGGACTATGGGCGCCTCGCCAGCGCCATCATGCTGACACACGACCACCAGAGAGAAGAAAACGCTTAACCCTAGACGTGGTAGAGGATTGCCGCGATAAAGCCGGTCCGCCTTGGACTACCCTTACGTTGAGTCGAGTACGCCCTTGTTAAACCGCGCCGCCATCTTTGCCGCCTTGTTGTTTCTTGGCGCGTGTGCATCGCCAGAAGGGCCAGGATCGCTACAACGGGTAAGCTCCGTCACACCGCAGCCGGTCACACAGGTTCAAACAGCGCCTCTGCCAGGCACGGTAACGGCACAGCCCTTAGGCACTCCAGGTTCACAGCCCATTCAAACCGCCCGGCAGCCGAGCACGCTGACGCCGGGCACAGTACAACCTGGAACTTTGCAGCCGGGCTCACTTTCTACCAATCCGGCACAGTCTTCCACGTTGCAAGACTTTTCGCGCACGCAGCCATTGAACGGGTCAGATGGCAACGCGCAGGAAACGCTGCAAGACGCTGTTCAAGCTGGCCTTCAACCGCAATCAGTGGCACCTGGCCTTGCCCCTGCAGTGCCTACCTGGCCACGCGTCTCGCTTGCGCCGATCACCACAGCGCCCGAACCCAACGCAACGCAGCTGTTTGATGCCATCGATGATGCCACCTATCGCCGTGGCATGCAGCTAGCGTTTTTCGGCGATGAAACCGCGCACTATGTCGTGCGCTCACAGGTCAGCGCTATCCCGGGCGATCAAACGACGTCAGTGATTTATGTCTTCGATATTTTCGATGCGCGCGGCACGCTGCGCCATCGGGTATCTGGCTCGCAAACGATCCCTCGTTCCGGTCCAGATGGCTGGGCACTGGTCGATCCAGCAACCACGCAAACCATTGCCGATGATGTAGCTGGTCGTATGATGCAATGGCTTCAACAGAACCCAAGCTGACCGAAAAAACAGCTTTGGACCATTGCCGGCAACACTTCTGTTACAGACTCCCAACGCGATGCATGGACTCTAAGGGACCCTTTCGCTAACACACCGGCGACTTTTCCCTTTCAGGACCGCCCACATGAAGCTTGTCGCCGGAAACTCCAACCTTGCGCTGGCCAATGCCATTGCGGGCTATCTCGATGTGCCGCTGTGCAAAGCTGATGTCCGGCGCTTTGCCGACAAAGAAATTTTCGTTGAAATTCAGGAAAATGTGCGCGGCGAGGATGTGTTTGTCCTCCAATCCACAAGCTTTCCAGCCAACGATAATCTGATGGAAATGCTGATTCTGGTCGATGCGCTGCGTCGCTCCTCAGCCAAGCGTATCACTACAGTGATTCCCTATTTCGGTTATGCCCGCCAAGACCGTCGTACCGCTGGTCGCACGCCCATCTCTGCCAAATTGGTTGCCAATCTGATCACCGAAGCTGGCTCAGACCGCGTGCTCACCATCGATCTGCATGCCGGACAGATTCAGGGCTTCTTTGATATCCCAACCGATAACCTTTTCGCCGAGCCAGTCATCTCCAAAGACGTAATCGAGCACTACACCGCCAATGGCCCACTGGCCGTGGTCTCGCCCGATGTGGGTGGCGTGGTACGCGCGCGCGCCATCGCCAAGCGTGTCGATGCACCACTGGCGATCGTCGACAAGCGCCGTGATCGTCCCGGTGAGTCAGAGGTCATGAATGTGATCGGTGATGTCGACGGCATGTCCTGTCTTCTCGTCGATGATATCATCGATTCTGGCGGCACGCTGTGTAACGCTGCTGATGCGCTGCTGGCACGCGGTGCCAAAGAAGTGTCAGCCTACATCACCCACGGTGTTTTATCGGGCGGCGCGGTGACCCGCATCGCGGGGTCCAACCTCAAAGAATTGGTCACCACCGACACCATCGAAACCACCGAAGCTGTCAAAAACGCCCACAACATCCGCGTCATCACTGTGGCTGGACTGCTAGGCGAAGCCATCATGCGCACGGCGTTGGAAAAATCAGTTTCGAGCCTGTTCGCTTAAGGTAACCGGTAAACGCGCCGAAGAAAGTTGGTGTCATCGAACACTAACCGCACGCTGTCGCCGACGCCCACCTGATCGACAAAAACGAAGCGCTCGATGCGCTGATCGAGGACCATGCGGTTGGCGAGAAACAGCTCACCCGTCTGCGTGTTTTGGCCAACGATCTGCGTGTGGACGGAGTACTCCTCGTCGTCCCAATTCCAGAAATCAGCCGCGGAAGGCCCCAACAGCATACCAAAGGTGAGCGTCCAAACGACGACAAGGCGAATTGCGTGTTGCATGATGGAAACTCCTCATCAGGTACGAGCGAAAACAGCCTCCAGCCAGTTCGCCAAGGAAAGCAGGCAGGACCAATGAATTGAGCCCGCCTGTCTGTCCAGCGTCATAGGTAGGTCCTTAACGCAGTACGACCACCCGATCCAATTCATTGTTATGATCGATGATCACACGAACCTTGTCGCCTGCAGCAGCCTGTGAAGGCATCGCGAACCACTCGACAGACTGATCGAGCGTGGTTCCGTTCGCCAGGTTCATCACACCATTGTTGCGATCAACCGAGAGAACGGTCGTATCGATTTGGGTTTCAAAACCGTCGTTGGCAAGCGCCGGGGCAACAGCGGTGCCAGCTGTCAAAGAAACGACAACGAGGGTGAGAGCAAAACGTTTCATGGGGATATCTCCTACTGAGAGTTTAAAGTTTTAAAGTGAACTAAACCGTTTGGTTCAGTTAATGGACAAATGCCATGAGGATGCGCTACCGTCAATCAGAAAATGAACTAAACAGTTTGTTTTACTTTTATGACCAATCCGCTAGTCGCCTCCCAACCAAAGACCAAACCGATGACTGAACCCTCCTTAAGCATGCACCAGACCGACCAGTTACCGAGCCAAGTGCTGCGCGCTCTTGACGAGGCCATCACGCGCAAGCCCGTCGGCCGCAAAGAGGATCAACTGCTTGATGCAGCCGAAGAGATATTCCTCTCACACGGTTATGCAGGCGCGAGCGTTGATGACATTGTGCTGAAAGCGGGCATCTCCAAAGCCACGCTCTACAAATACTTTCACGACAAAGAAGCGCTGTTTCGCGCGGTCATTGATCGACGCTGCGTGCAGCAACGTCAGCGTTTGAAAGCACTCACGCTTGATGCCTCGACTGAGGACGCGCTCATCGATGGGTGCAAACTGGCGGTGACCTTCTTGGTCTCTCCGCTTGCCCAGGCTGTGTATCGCACCTGCGTGGCAGAAGCAGAGCGCTTTCCCCATGTCGGTCACGCCTTCTATCTGAGCGCAATTGTGCCGCTGGTCGAGCAGTTGACGGCCTTGTTTGAACGCGCTGAAGAAGCTGGCGATCTCGTGGTGCCCGACAAAACATTTGCAGCCCACCAGTTTTGGCAACTTGCACGGTCAGTCTACTTCTATGAGCAAATGTTCCAGGTTCGTGACAATGTCAGCCAGAACGAGCGCAATCGAGTGGTCAAAGAGTCGTTGCAAATGTTTGTTGCCCGCTATGGCACCGAAAGCTTCAAGCCGCGCATGGCCAGGGCACTGGAAAAACTGAGCTAAGCGAAAAGCGTCAACGCCACACCCAGCGTTGCGCACACACCCAGCGTTGCGCACACACCCAGCGTTGTGAACAGTCCGCGCTTCAAGCCGATCAGTAAGACACCCGCTACCCCAGCAATCACCAAGGCGGGCACATTGATGCTGGAAAGCATCGGTGCGGGCAACCGCGCCGGGCCAAGCTGAATGGCACTTACCACATCAAACAAAACCTGAATGGCGAACCAAACAGCCAGTGAAGCGATCACGCCAACCACCGCTGCCGTTACGCCGCGCAGGGCGTTTTTCAGCCAGATGATTTCGCGGGTGCGCTCCACAAAAGGTGCGCCAAGGAAAATCCAGACGAAACACGGGAGGAACGTGAACCACAGTGTCAGCGTGCCACCAAGAATGCCTGCAAGCACAGGGTCGATGCCAAGACCTGCCTGGGCAGCCGCGACATAGCCAACAAACACCAGCACCAAAATGAGAGGCCCGGGCGTGGATTCAGCCAGGCCCAGTCCCGTCACCATGTCGGCGGTAGAGAGCCAGGCAAAATCCTGCACCACAACTTGGGTGATGTAGGCGAGCACCGCATAGGCGCCTCCAAAGGTGATGATCGCCGTCCAAGAAAAGAACAGTGCCTGCTGCGCCCACAGGTTCTGCAGACCCAAGCCGAGCATCAACAACGCCAAGGGGAGCAACCAAAGCACAGCACAGATCGCAGCGGCACGCAGAGATGACGCATTGCGCGCGGCATTGTCAGCCACCGCCGCCTCAATGGTTGTACTATCTCCCCTACCCCATACAGCAACGCCCAGCAGGGCCGCCACCGCGATGACCAATGGGAACGGCACATCAAACACATAAAGAGCAGTGAAGGCGGCCAATGCCAACGCCGCTGACAGCGGCGAGGTAAGCGTTTTCTGCGACAGCTTGATCAGCGCCTGGAGCACGATGGCAAGCACCGCGGCCTGCAAACCAAACAGAAGCCCTTCGACGGCAGGCACATCGCCAAGCGTGACATAAAGTGTGGCAAGCCCGAGCAGCACCAGAAATCCAGGCAGGATGAACAGAGCGCCGGCGACCAATCCGCCGCGCACGCCCTGCAACAACCAGCCAATATAAGTGGCCAGCTGCATCGCCTCTGGCCCAGGCAGCAGCATGCAATAATTCAGCGCATGCAAAAACCGGTCTTCGGGCAGCCATTTTTTTTCGTCCACCACCACCTTGTGCATGAGCGCAATCTGCGCCGCCGGCCCACCAAAAGAGAGCATACCAATGCGCGCAAACGCGCCGGTAACCTCGCCAAAACTGGCAGGTTCTTGCGCCGATGGTGCGGGGGAGACGTCAACGGACATGCCCTGTGGTAGTCGAGCCAGTATGACAGGGCAATGACAGCAGCAAACATCGTGCGGGCAGCATTTGCATCACACACAAAACGGCGTTATAGACCGGCGTCCGCGCCAGACCCCCCTGGAGGCACGCGTGGATGGATCGCCGGATTGTCCGGCGTTTTTTATTGTATCATTGGAGAAATGCCATGCGTGAGAGCTATGAACTGGCTGGTGCGCGGCGCGAACGGGTCGGCAAGGGAGCTGCCCGTGCTCTGCGACGCGAGGCCAAGCTGCCCGCCGTAATTTACGGCGACAAAAAAGATCCGATCCCCGTTGCACTGCCTTACAAGGAAGTGAACCTGTTGATCCAAGGCGGTGCCTTTATGACCACCGTCGGCACGATCAATGTGGATGGTGACAAGCACCAGGTGATCGCGAAAGACTTTGAGCTCGATCCTGTGCGCGATTTTCCCATGCACGTTGACTTCCTGCGCGTGTCCAAAGGCGCAACGCTGACCGTCAACATTCCGGTGCACTTCCTCAACGAAGAGACCAGCCCAGGCCTGAAAGCTGGTGGCGTTCTCAACGTTGTGCGCCACGAAGTGGAGCTGAATTGCCCAGCCAACGCGATCCCTGAGTCGTTGGAGCTGGATCTTGGCGCTGCTGAGCTTGGCGACACGCTTGGCATTTCTGCCATCAACCTGCCCAAAGGCGCTGAGCCAACCATCACCGACCGCGACTTCGTGATCGCCACGATCGCCTCACCGGCTGCTCTGAAGTCTGAAGAAGACGAAGAAGCAGAGGGTGAAGGTGAAGAGGTAAGCGTCGAAGTGCCAGCGACCAACCAGAAAGAAGACGAGGACTAAGCGCCACGTCTCGTCTGGCCACCCGATGAACGAGGCGAGCCATGCATTTGCTTGTCGGCCTTGGTAATCCAGGCGGCCAGTACACCAAAAACAGGCACAATATCGGCTTCATGGCCGTTGATGCCATCCATGCGCGCCACGGCTTTTCGCCGTGGCGTTCGCGTTTCTCTGCGCAAGTAAGTGAGGGACGCATTGGCAACCACAAAGTTCTGCTCGCCAAGCCAACAACCTTTATGAACCTGTCCGGCCAAGCCGTTGGCGAGATCGCACGCTTCTACAAGCTTGAGGCAAGCGACGTAACGGCGATCCATGATGAGCTGGACCTTGAGCCAGGCCGCACCCGCATCAAAGTTGGCGGCGGTCATGGCGGACACAATGGCTTGAAAAGCCTGGACGCGCATCTGGGCAAAGACTATCGCCGTATCCGTCTCGGCATCGGCCACCCCGGGCACAAAGACTTGGTGTCAGGCTATGTGCTGCGCGACTTTGCCAAAGCTGACGAGCCATGGGTGGAAGCGCTGTGCGATGAAATGGCCCGCTCCATCGACTTGGCACTTGATGGCAAAGACAGTGACCTGAATGCGCGCCTCAATGAGGCGACGGCGAATTGGCGAAAGTCCGAGGACAAGCCCGCCAAAGCACAGAAGCCGAAATCATCGGGTACCGGCGGCGGCCAGTCACACATCCGCCAAGCCCGGCAAACCAACAAACCGAACGTGCCCAAATCAGGGCCCAAGACCGGACCAATGGCCGACATGCTGAAAAAGCTGCTCGGCGGCAAAGACACCTAGGGTCAGGACCCTAAGAAAGAGACACCCCCATGGGTTTCAAATGCGGCATTGTTGGCCTGCCCAACGTCGGCAAATCGACACTTTTCAACGCGCTCACCAAAACGGCGGCAGCACAGGCAGCGAACTATCCCTTCTGCACCATTGAGCCGAACACCGGCGATGTGGCGGTGCCCGATCCGCGCCTGACAGAAATCGCGGCCATCGCGACCTCCAAAGAGATTATTCCAACACGGATCACGTTCGTGGATATCGCCGGACTGGTGCGTGGCGCAGCATCCGGTGAGGGCCTGGGCAACCAGTTCCTGGCCAACATCCGCGAGGTCGACGCTATTGTGCATGTGGTGCGCTGCTTCGAGGATGAAGACATCACCCATGTGGATGGCAAGATCGATCCACTGGCTGACATCGACACCATCGAAACCGAGTTGATGCTGTCCGACCTGGAGAGCCTTGAAAAACGCGTTGTCGCAATGCGCAAAAAAGCATCCAGCAAGGACAAAGAAGCGCTGCAAATGGTGCCGCTGATGGAGAAGGCGCTACACCTTCTTCAGGACGGCAAACCGGCCCGCTTGGCAGATATCACCCCAGAAGAAGAAAAACCCTTCCAAGGACTGAACCTGCTGACCTCCAAGCCCATTCTCTACGTCTGTAATGTAGAAGAGGACTCCGCAGGCGAAGGCAATGAATACTCAGCCAAAGTGTTTGAGCACGCTGCTGCAACAGGCGCACGCGCTGTGGCTATTTCAGCGGCCATCGAATCCGAAGTGGCTGTGCTGCCGCTTGATGAGCAGGCTGAGTTTCTCGAAACACTAGGACTGGAAGAAGCAGGCCTCGATCGCCTGATCCGTGAAGGCTACGCGCTGCTTGGCCTGGTGACCTATTTTACCGCTGGCCCCAAAGAAACTCGCGCCTGGACCATCACCGAAGGCACCAAGGCCCCGCAGGCCGCAGGCGTGATCCACACCGACTTTGAGCGTGGTTTCATCCGCGCGCAGACCATTGCCTATAACGATTATGTGACCTTGAAAGGCGAGACAGCAGCCAAGGAAGCCGGTAAGGCTCGCGACGAAGGCAAGGAATATGTCGTCCAGGATGGCGACGTACTGCTGTTCAAGTTCAACACTTAGGTCAGCACCCTAACAGGTTCCCGGCATAACGGACAGCAGCGTGAACACACAGACCCATCTGCTTGTTGCCGCTGCCATCTTCGCCAAACCCGATCAGCCAAAGCGCAACGCCGCTCTGATCATCGGCGCGCTGCTGCCCGATGCGGCGATCTTCGCTTTGTTTGGCTGGGCAATGCTGACCGGTGTGCCGCAAGAAATATTGTGGCGAGAGATCTACTTCTCTGAGCCGATGCTCACCTTCACCGCTATTGGCAACTCAGCTCCGCTTTACGCCTCCATTGCTCTGCTTGGCTGGTTTTGGGCCAGGGCGCAAAAGGGTGCAAAGATTGCTGCCCTACCAGCCCTGACGGTTCTGGGGTTAGCCGCCCTCACCCATCTGGCTGGCGACTTCCCAGTGCATGTGGACGATGCGCATCCGCACTTCTGGCCGTTGTCAGATTGGCGTTTCCGCTCACCCGTTTCCTATTGGGATAACGCCCATCATGGCCGAGCTTTTGGCGCCTTTGAAGCCGCTCTGGGGATCACCTTGGCGGCGATCCTATTTTTTCGTTTCCAGGCACTTTGGGTGCGCGCACTGCTGGCTCTTTGCGTGATCGCCTACCTGGCAGTGCCCGTTTTTTGGTATTTGCAATTTGTTGGGTGACCCGGGTGTCATCCAGGACGGTCAAACCACCCCTAACATTCATTGGTTGTCAGACGTCCGTAGCCAATCCAGCAAGTGCTTTTGCAACGCGTTGCTCACGCGATCCAAATATCTCCAATAAGGGCGGTCCATCCTCAAAGAAACCGAGATCGTCGTCTCGCAGCATGGATTTCAGGCGCGCGTCGACCTCTCGACGCAGCTTCGGATGTTCAATATTCACCGTGATTTCGTCATCGTCCAGAACAGGGACGAAGATGATGAGATCAAAAGTTCTCATCGCGCGCTCGATCCGAGCGAGTTGCTTTGCTGAAGGCGCCCACTCACAACCTTCCGCATCGCTTACCACGTCCAAATACGCAAGAAAATCAATGGGACAGCGGTCAAAAACGAGACCGCTGTCCATAGAAAGCTCTAGGATCAACTCGCAGCTCTGATTGAGCTGCTTTTCGAAATCATCCACGTTGGGGCCGTCGACAAAAGCCGCATCGCTTTCAAAAACAAAATGTGGTTCAGGGACTGCATCGAGCTGCTTGGCAGCTTCTGCCAGGCCCTCAATAAGCGTCGTCTTACCGGTCCCGTGCGTCCCAGTAACTGCGATGCGCATTACAAGCGTCTCCCTATACTCGGCGACGAGTTCACAGAACTTAATCGCAACGGCAACTGGAAAAGGTCTGCGCTCAAAGCGCACATCAACGCCACTCTCTAGGGAAAGGAAACGTCAGTCGCCTTCAAATTCCATCAGCGCGTGAACTGGAACACCTAGAGCTTCGATTTTCTTAGCGCCCTGAAGGTCTGGCAAATCGATGATGAAGCACGCCGCGACGACATCAGCACCCATCGATTGAAGCAGCTTGATCGCCGCTTCCGCTGTGCCACCAGTAGCGATGAGATCATCCACCACGATCACCTTCTCACCAGGCTTGATGGCGTCTTTGTGCATCTCCATCTCGTCGATGCCGTACTCAAGGCTGTAGGCAATGCGCACCGTTTCATGCGGCAGCTTGCCCTTTTTGCGGATAGGCACGAACCCAGCGGAGATCTGATGAGCGACGGCGCCGCCCAAGATGAACCCACGAGCTTCGATGCCCGCCACCTGATCGATCTTCAGCCCGGCATAAGGCTGGACCAACTGATCGACAGCACGACGAAACGCCCGTGCGTCGCCAAGAAGCGTTGTGATGTCTCGAAAGCTGATGCCAGGCTTGGGGTAATCGGCAATGGTGCGGATCGCCGACTCAAGGGTCGGATCAGGTTGGATAGCCAAAGCGGAACTCCGTCAGGGAAAACAGGCGCGAGAGCGCGGCAAACCGTGGCACCCTAGTCGTGGGCTGGCCCGGTGAAAAGGCCAACCAAGGTCATGGTGCAGCCGCCCACAAAAAAGCCGCCCATGGCAAACCAAGGGCGGCTTTTGAATTGAATAGATGAGGCGCGCTTAGTGGTCGACCGCATTCCAAACGCGACGCTTGGTCATGTAGACCAGCCCACCGAAGATCAGCAGAAACGCCATCACGCGAAAGCCCATTTCCTTGCGCTGCTCAAGATGAGGCTCAGCAGCCCACATCATGAACGCCGCAACGTCCTGCGCATATTGCGAGATCGTTTCCGGCGATCCGTCTTGGTAGGCATGCATGCCGTCAAACAGCGGCGGCGCCATAGCGATGTACTCACCCGAAAGGAAGTACGGGTTGTAGTAGTTCAACTCACCCTCAGGGTTCACATGGTCTTCATCGTACCCGGTCAGCAACGAGTAGATGTAGTCAGGCCCGTTCTCCTGATACTGCGTGAAGATATCGATCACGAAGCCAGGAAACCCGCGAAACGCAGCACGTGCTTTGGCAAGCAGCGAGAAGTCTGGGGGATAGGCGCCCATCGCAGCAACAGCAGCTTCCCGGTTGGGGAAAGGCGGTGGGAAGCGATCAGACAGACGGCCAGGACGTTCAAACATTTCGCCAAACGTGTCTGGTCCATCCATAACGAAGTAGTTCGCAGCAATCTCGCGAACTTCAGCTTCTGAGAATTCCGGGCCACCCGGTTCCATCAGGTTGCGGAAGGCAACGCGGCTCAGCGCGTGGCACGCCGAGCAGTTTTCAGAATAGACCTGGAAACCACGCTGAAGCTGCGCGCGATCATAGTGGCCGAAAATGCCAGCAAACGACCAGTCCTGCATGCGTGGCGGCTTGGAATCGCCACCCGCAGCAAACGCTGTGCTTGCTGGGACGATGGCCACAACAGCCGCCATCGCCAGCGTTTTCAGGGAACGGCTTGAAAAGAAAGCCATGGAACAATGTCTCCTATTGGCAGAAGTGCCGTGCGGGTCGAGACCCTAACCTTTGGTTTCCGGTGCAGCGGTCGCGCCAGCAGGCTGACCAGAACCAGATGCAACGCTCTTGCCGTTCTTCTTCAACACAGCCTCAGTGATTGATGCTGGCAGCGGTTTGGGTGTTTCAAACAGGCCAAGCAGCGGCAAAATGATGAGGAAGTAGGCAAAATAGTAGATCGTCGAGAGCTGCATCATCGTGACGTAGAGGCCCTCAGCAGGCTTGGAGCCAAGCCAGCCCAGGAACACCGCGTTGATGGCAAACACCCAGAACGCGACCTTGAACCAGATCGAGCGGAACGCGCCTGATTTCACCTTGGAGGTATCAAGCCAAGGCAGCAGGAACAGGATCGCAATCGAACCGAACATCAACAACACACCACCCAGCGCTGAAGGAACAGCACGCAGGATCGCGTAGAATGGCAAGAAGTACCATTCGGGAACGATGTGCGCCGGTGTCACCAGCGGGTTGGCTTCGATGTAGTTGTCCGCGTGCCCCAGATAATTAGGCAGGAAGAACAGGAAGTAGGCAAACAGGCCGAAGAACACGACCATCGCGAACAGGTCTTTGACCGTCGCATACGGGGTGAACGGCAACGTGTCCGACTTCTGCTTCACTTCAACACCAGTTGGGTTCGTCTGGCCGGTCACATGCAGCGCCCAAACGTGCAGGATCACCACGCCAAAGATCATGAATGGCAGCAGATAGTGCAGCGAGAAGAAGCGGTTGAGCGTTGGGTTATCGACGGCAAACCCGCCCCACAGCCACTGCACCAACGTATCCCCGACGATCGGGAACACCGAGAAGAAGTTGGTGATCACCGTGGCGCCCCAGAAGGACATCTGACCCCACACAAGCACGTAGCCCATGAACGCCGTGGCCATCATCAGAAGGAAGATGACAACGCCCAGAATCCAAAGAATCTCGCGTGGCTCTTTGTATGAGCCGTAATAGAGACCCCGGAAAATGTGCAGATAGACGGCGATAAAGAACATCGAAGCGCCAACGGCATGCATGTAGCGCAACAGCCAGCCATAGTTCACATCGCGCATGATGTGCTCAACGGACGAAAACGCCATGTCAGCATGCGGCGTGTAGTGCATCACAAGCACGATACCGGTGATGATCTGCGACACCAGCATAATCATCAAAATGCCGCCGAAGGTGTACATGTAGTTGAGGTTCCGCGGGATCGGGAACTCAACGAACTGACCATGCATCATGCGCACGACAGGCAAACGTGCATCGAGCCAACGCTCGATACCGCTCTTTGGAACGTAGGTTGAAGGTCCAGCCATAAAGGGGTCTCCTAGAAACCTTTAAATCGAAAGAAAGCTCGGCTTAGCCGATGCGAATGGTTGTGTCTGAAATGAACTCATACACTGGAATAGGAAGGTTTTCCGGAGCCGGTCCACGACGGATACGGCCAGCCGTATCGTAGTGCGAACCATGGCAGGGGCAGAACCAACCACCAAAATCACCGGCTTCCGACAGTGGGATGCAACCCAAATGGGTGCAAACACCAACCATCAGGATGAATGCTGGATTTTCAGGGATGGAGCGCGCCTCATTGGTTGCGGGCGCAGCCTCATCGGCGGCCAGTCGTGCAACCGGATCAGGCAGATCGTTGACATCAACATCATCGGCTGCCGCGATCTCATCTTCGGTACGATAGCGAATGAAGACAGGCTTGCCCTGCCACATCACCGAAACCTGCTCACCTGGCTGCATGGACCCGATATCCACTTCGCTGGTGGCAAGCGCGAGGGCCGATGCATCTGGGTTCATCTGCGCGATGAACGGCCAGGCAAGACCGCCGACGCCAACAGCGCCCATGGCCGCTGTAGCAATAAAAAGAAAGTCGCGCCGAGTTGGCTCGTCTTGTGTTTGGGCTTCAGTCGACAACTTCGTCATCCTTCGTAGCAACTGTCCGGTGGGATGTGCCAACACGAGCCACAACCCAGTAAAAATCCATACTCTGATGAACTGGCAAGCGATATAGAGAATCGCGCGCACCTTGACATGCAGGCATATCGCCGCATTCGCCAAGGCTCAACAGGTGGCTGCTCTTAACGTTTGCGTGGCGCGCTTGTCCACTAGCCGATGGGCGGCAAAACACAGGAAACAAGGCTCAAGCCTATTCTGCAAAGGGCTGAGATGAACGGCCCATCTTTTGCCTCGCGCTGCGGGCCGATACGTGTAGAAGAAAAGGCGCCGCTTTCACCACCGTCTTTGCATCGCCTCTACCTTGGTTTCACTCGCCCTCTTTCAGCCCGAAATTCCAGCCAACACAGGTACGTTGATGCGCTTATCGGCCTGTCTGAATGTGCCATTGCATGTGATCGGCCCAACGGGATTTTCGATGGACGACAGGGCTTTGCGGCGCGCTGGCATGGACTATCGCGACAAAGCCTTGACCTATGTGCATGTGGATTTCGACGCCTTTTGTACGGCTAACGCGTGGACGGCACCGCGTTTGATAATGATGACCACCAAAGCGAGCATGACCTACACCGACTTTAGCTTTCAAAAGAGCGACATGATCGTGATGGGCAGGGAAACCGCCGGAGCACCTGAGTGGCTGCATGAACGCGCCGACGCCCGCCTCATCATACCCATGGCAGTGGGCACCCGCTCGCTGAACATGGCGGTCAGTGCAAGCCTTGTGGTTGGTGAAGCTTTGCGACAGACCAACGATTTTCCAAAACCGACGCCTCAAACTGCCGATCAAGACAAGTCCGGCACAGGGAGCCAGCACAAATGACAAGCTTCACCCCGATCTTTACCCCCGACCAGTTGAGCGCCAACCTTCCCGATGACATTGAAGCCAAAAAAGCAACGGCAACAGCATGGTTTGCACAGTTGCGCGACCAAATCGTCGGCGCATTTGAGCGCATTGAAGATGAAGCCGACGGCAAGCCAGGAACCGAAGGTCGTAAGGCCGGTCGATTTGAGCTGATCCCGCACGAGCGCACGAACCATCACGGCACACCTGGCGGCGGCGGCACGATGGGCCTGATGAAAGGCCGTGTGTTCGAAAAAGTCGGTGTGCATATCTCCACCGTACACGGCACGTTTGCACCAGCGTTTCAAAAGCAAATCCCAGGCGCTGATGAAGACCCACGTTTCTGGGCCGCAGGCATCTCGTTGATCGCCCACCTGCACAATCCCAACATCCCAGCGGTTCACATGAACACCCGTATGGTGGTCACCACCCGCCAATGGTTTGGTGGCGGCGCTGATCTGACACCGGTGTTGGACGCGCGGCGCAACCAGACCGACCCAGACACAATCGCATTCCACGAAGCGATGGAGATGGCCTGCGAGGGTCATGCCCAAGCCAACTACGCTGCGTTCAAAGCATGGTGTGAAGATTACTTTTATCTGCCACACCGCGATGAACCACGCGGCATTGGCGGCATTTTCTATGACTATTTGAATTCAGGAAATTGGGACGCTGATTTCGCGCTCACCCAATCGGTGGGTCGCAGCTTTGCTGATATCTATCCCAAACTGGTGCGCGAAAACTGGGATACGCCGTTCACCGATGAGCAACGCCATGAACAGCTGGTGCGCCGTGGTCGTTATGTGGAGTTCAACCTGCTTTACGATCGCGGCACGATTTTTGGCCTCAAAACCGGTGGCAATGTGAATGCCATCCTATCCTCGATGCCACCGGAAGTGCGCTTTCCGTGAGTTTTAGTATTCGATTGGCAACGCTGGGCGATGTCCCAGCGCTGGTTCCGCTCTGCCTTGAGATGGAAACCCATTATCAGGGTGGTGCAGCCATCGATGAAGTGACCGCCCGCCGAAAACTCACCCACTGGTTTGAGAAGACCAGCGACAGCGTGATGCTGATTGCCGTCAAGGATGCTACGCCGGTTGGCCACGCCGTCATTTGCCCGCTTTTCCCGGCAGGCGATCTCTCAACGGCTTGGTTTTTAAAGGACATTTTTGTGTCGCATACCGCGCGCGGCGAAGGCATAGGCGAAGCTCTCATCAAAGCTTGCGCCAAAGAGACTGTGCGCCGCAAAGGCTCACGCCTTGATCTGACTGTTGATGCTGGGAACGATGGTGCCCGCGCTCTGTATGAGCGCTTGGGCGCACACGACACGGCAAAAGCCTATTTGCGGTGGGACGGTGAAGCGCTTGCCTTGCTTGGCAATGACTAAGTTTTCAAAACGTCCAGAAGGTCGTCGCGACCCATCGTAAAATCAGAAGCAGCCCAGGCGCCTTCCATCATTTTCAATGCGGTGCCAAGCTGAGGCCCAGCCGGAACGCCACGCTTCAGCAAATCTTTGCCTGATACCGGCATCGATGGTTTTGTCCACGTGTCGGCAAGGTTCCACATGCGCGTGACACGATCTGCCTCGCCCTCTGGCAGCGCCTGCTCAGGGTCAGCATCCAGCGCGCGCGCCGCCTGCAAGATCAGCACATCGCGCATCGCCCGCTCTCCATGCTGGTAAAGCGCCGCACGCAAGGGCTTGGGCTCGGCCAGCGGAAGGCTGTTCAGCGCTGCGTCCGTTTCCATCGCCGACGTCAAACGGTCGCGCTCAGCTCCAGAAAGCTTCAAACGGCTCGCCAAATCCTTGACGCGCTCGGCGGCTTGAGGTGGCAAAAGAGCCATCAACCTCAGCAAAGGGTCGGGGTGCACACCGGTTGCTTCTTCCAGCCGCATGAAGCGGGCAAAGCCATCCATATCCCCGCTTTCGGGCAATACCGATTGATACACGCCGGTCTGGCGCATCCAAAGCAACGAGCGTGTGACGTGCGGTGCAAGAAGGATTTTCTTCAACTCGGCCCAAACACGCTCAGCCGATAACGAAGCAAGGCCAGCTTTGTTGGCGACAATCGCCTTGATGGCGTCTCGGTCCGGCGCGCCATGACCATACCAGCCATAAAACCGGAAATAACGCAGCGTGCGCAGATAATCCTCTTGGATGCGCATGGCCGCATCACCAATAAAGCGTACACGGCGCGCTTCCAGGTCTGCCAAACCGTCCACCGGGTCATGCAGCACCGCATTTTGATTGACATAAAGCGCGTTCATCGTGAAATCGCGCCGCCCAGCATCTTCAGCCAAATCGCGGCTAAAGGCGACAACGGCACGGCGTCCATCAGTTTCCACATCGCGGCGCAGCGTGGTGACTTCAATGGGCGTGTGGTCCACGACCAGCGTCACCGTGCCATGCTCGATACCGGTCGGTACAGCTTTCATACCGGCGGCCTGCGCGCGCGCCATTACGGTTTCTGGCAACGCCTGGGTGGCGATATCGATATCGCTGGACGCTTCACCCAATAGCGCGTTGCGCACGCATCCGCCAACCAGCCAAGCTTCATCGCCGTCTTTGACGATGGCATCAAAAACCGATGCAACACCTGGGGCACTCAAGAGGTGGCGGAGCGGCTCGCTCATTCGACCGGTTCAACAACCCGGCCAGGGACGATCTCGCCATTTTCGAAACGCGGCGGCTCGTATTGGCCCGTGACGTCACCGGTTTCAAACTGGGCAAAAGCGATCATCGCCACCAACACCAGGGCCACACCAGAACCGACCAACCAGTAAAACGGCATGTCAGAGCGTTTGCCACGCACGGTTGTCCATAAAAGGTACAGCGCGAACGGGACCAGAAAGAGTGCCAGGTTGATAATTGCAATGCGCGCCACGCGATAGCTCCAATGTGAAAGGGGGATTTAGGACAGGTGACTGATCAGTCGTTCAGACATGTGGTGCACAATGCCCGCCGTCAAACCCCAGATGGCGTGATTTTGAAACTGATAGGTGTAAAAGAACCGCTCCTTGCCCTCAAACACACGGCTTGTGCGCTCAGCATTGCTTGGATCGAGCAGAAAGGCCAGTGGCACCTGGAAGATCGCATCTACCTCGGCCGGGCTGGGCTCTAACGCTGGCAAACCATCCAACGCGCCAACCACGGGATAGACACGGTAGCCAGTACGTGAGGCATAGCTCGGCAAAAACCCCTGCACGTCAACGGCACTTGGCGGCAGGGCAATCTCTTCCATTGCTTCGCGCAGAGCCGTTTGCTGCGCCCCTTCACCAGGATCCACGCGACCGCCGGGAAATGCTATCTGACCGGCATGAGCGCTTAAAGTGGCGGTGCGCACGGTCAGCGTGACGTCTGGTTCGGCCTTGGCCATATCCACCGCAATCAAAACGGCGGCTGGCTTCAACCCGTCCTTGGGACGGAAGGTGGAGAAATCTGGGTTGAGAACATGATCGCCTGATGGGTCATTTGCCTCAGCACGTGTCGAAACATCCGGCTGATCAGTTTGCAGCGAGTCAAACAGCGCGCCAGCCAACTCCTGTCCATCGAGGTTCGCAATCGACCGGTTCTTTGGATTTTTAAGGTCGGTCCAATTGGTCAAAGGCACATCCTTCAAGAGCGCCAACGAGAAGGCGCTCGTTCACATTTCACCAGGCAAGATAGGAAACCTCTGGCCGCCGGAGCGCAGAATAGGCGTCTCTTGGGTAAGATCAACAAAGCGCTCATCGTTCACAAGCGCCATCGTCGTGGCCCGGTTGAGCAGCGCTTCGATCCGTCCGCGCACCAGCACATAGGGTTTCAGCCCTTCACTGCCAACCTCTTGTGAAAAACGTACCGGATGGTTCTCATCCACTTCTACAACATCACCCATGGAGGTTCGCAGGACCAAAACCTCACCGTCAGACATGGCCTTGGATGCGTAATCCACAACAACTAACGGGGCATCGTCCACCTGGATGGCGAGCTTCTCATGCGGGGTGACAAGATAGGTCACACCGTCCTCATCTTTGCGCAGGACTGAAGAAAACAGCTTGGCGAGTCGTGGACGTCGTATCACCCGGCCTTCATGGTGCCATGTGCCATCAGCCGCGATACGGATGTCGATAGCGCCGCAAAGCTCCGGGTTCCAAAGATCAACCGGGGGATTGCGCTTGCCCGAACCAGCCGCTCGCAGCAAAGCGTCAAATGACTCTGATGCTCCTGTATCATCGGCGGTTGATTGGGCCATTTGCAGTTTCCATCCCCAGTTTCGGCACTACCTTCACCAGAAGGTGATAAGCAGCTTATGCCAAACAAAGACCATCAGGTCTTGCGCACCACACACTTATTGCGCAGCTTCCCCTCGACAGCCTTGCAAAAGGGGTGCACCACGCATCTCACGACAAGTGACAAAAAGGCGCCATGAACGATCATGATAAGTGTAAAAAGCTGTCACAGAATCAACCTCGCGCCGTTGGTTTTTGCTGCAAGTTTACCGCCTCCATCACGACCAGCCGCGCCCTAGGAGCATCTCGTGCCCGATACTGACTTAGACAATCGAGCTGCCGCTGAGACGGCAGCAATCACAGACCAAGCGCAAGCGATGGCAGAGCGTCTTTCAACAGCCAAAGAAACCATCGGCAAGACGATCCTTGGCCAAGAGCAGGTGATCGAGAACACGCTTGTCGGCCTGTTGTGCGGCGGTCATGTGCTGCTTGTCGGGCTGCCAGGTTTGGCAAAAACCAAATTGGTTGAAACGCTTGGCACGGTGCTCTCGCTCGGCGCGCGGCGTGTGCAGTTCACCCCCGATCTTTTGCCATCGGACATTCTTGGCGCCGAAGTACTGGAAGAAAGCGCCACTGGATCGCGCGCTTTTCGCTTTATCGAAGGCCCGGTCTTTTCTCAGCTTTTAATGGCCGATGAGATCAACCGTGCAAGCCCGCGCACCCAATCGGCGCTTTTGCAGGCAATGCAGGAGCATCACGTCACTGTGGCCGGAACGCGCCACGACTTGCCAAGCCCGTTCCATGTGCTGGCCACACAAAATCCCATTGAGCAGGAAGGCACCTACCCGCTGCCAGAAGCGCAGCTTGATCGGTTCTTGCTCGAAATTGAGATCGGCTTCCCTGATCGCGAGGCGGAGCGCGCCATGCTGCGCCTCACCACCGGCCAGGCCGAAGCCACGCCAAAGGCCATCATGGGACCGCAAGAACTGATCGACGCGCAGAAGCTTGTGCGCGCCATGCCGGTGGGCGAACAGGTGGCCGACGCCATTCTTGATCTGGTACGCGGTGCCCGCCCAGGTGCTGAAGCCCATCCCGTGGTCGGCGATCACCTCGATTGGGGTCCTGGACCGCGCGCATCCCAGGCGTTGATGCTTGCAACCCGTGCCCGCGCTTTGCTGCATGGACGTTTTGCCCCGTCCAAAGACGATGTGGCGGCGCTCGCCGAACCTATTTTGCGTCACCGCATGGCACTCACCTATGCCGCGCGCGCTGAAGGCGTGACCCGCCGTGATCTGGTTGCCAAGCTTGTCGAGGCGCTTTTGTGATCACTTGGCCTGGCCAAACACGCGCAACGCAAGGCCCAAGCGGCCTCAAACCCCTTGATCCGCTGGATCTTGGCACGCGACCGCGCGCGTTGGCAGACGCGATGCCCGACTTGATGGTCGAGGCCAAAAACCTTGCTGCTTCGCTACTGGCTGGGCTGCACGGTCGCAAACGCGCTGGCGCAGGCCAATCCTTCTGGCAGTTCCGCCAGTATGGCTCAGGCGATGCATCCAGCCGCATTGATTGGCGTCGCTCAGCACGTGGCGATGCCTTGTTCGTGCGCGAAATGGAGTGGGAAAGCGCTCACACGGTGCGCCTGTCGGTCGATATGTCCTCCTCCATGCGCTTTGCCTCGCCCGATGCCCGCGAACCCAAGCGTGATCGCGCTGTGGTGATGGCACTTGCTCTGGCGGCCATGCTCACCAAGGGCGGCGAACGTGTTGGTCTAATCGGCGGAGAGCGGCCCAAGACCGGCCACGCCGCCATCAACACCATGGCCCTGGAGCTGATCACCCGCGACACCGACAAATCCGGCAAGCTTCGTTGGTCAGACATGACGGCGGTCAAGCCGCGCGAGGATGTGATCATCCTCTCGGATTTCCTGTTTGATGAGGAAAGCCGTTCGCAATTGGTTGAGCAGCTGGTTGCACGTGGCGCGCGCGCCCATCTGGTGCAGATCATTGATCCGGTGGAAGAGGCGTTTCCCTTCAAGGGCCGCATGCGCTTTCAACCGCTCGACAAACACTCCAGCGACATCACAGCCGGGCGCGCTGAAAGCTGGCAGCAGCCCTATCAAGCGCTGTTTCGCGCCTTCACCGATGAACTTCGCCAAATTTCCCGCGCCCGTGGCTGGAGCCACACCATCTCTCACACCGATCGGCCCGCCGCGACGCCACTGCTGAGCGTCCACGAAGCGCTATCACGCGCCAGGGACCGCTAGATGGGCGCGCTTAGCTTTCTCGCACCCCTGGCTTTGATTGGCCTGATCGCCTTGCCGGCGCTTTGGTGGCTGCTGCGGGCGACGCCACCACAACCGGCAACAACGCTGTTTCCGCCCTTGCGGCTGCTGGAAAAGCTGACCAACGCTGAAGAAACGCCGGTGAAAACACCATGGTGGCTTCTGGCGCTGCGCATGGCGCTGCTCGCGCTTCTTATTCTTGCGTTCGCTGGCCCCATCTGGCGTGCCTCCGACCCAATCGCCTTGCCTGGCGACAACGCGACGCCGCTGCTCATCATCATCGAAACAGATTGGGCAAGCGCGCATGATTGGGATGTGCGCCGTGCGCAAGCGGAGCGCATTATCAACGTGGCCAGCGCCGATGGACGACCGGTTGGGATTGCCGCTTTTCCGCAACCTCTTTCCACGACACCGCTGCCTGGGGATCGGGCGAATGCCTTGGCGAGCCTTGAGACCTTAGAACCACAGCCAGTCTTGGCAGACCGATCTACGATGCGGGAAGCGCTGGATACGCTGTTGGGAGTGGCAGCATGGCAAGAAGCCAGTATCGCGTGGCTTACAAGTGGCCTTAGCCACGACAGCGAAACACAAGCTTGGCTCTCCACACTCGCAAATGAGCGCCCTGTCGCATGGATAGCGGGGAACCCACCTGCCCTGACTTTGAGCCTTGATGGCGGCGGCGACGGACCAGCCGTTCTGGTAACGCACATCGAAGGAATGAACACCAACGATCCACGCTCCGTGGCCGCTCTCGATGGCGCAGGCCGCCAGCTCGGCCTGACACCGTTGCTGGATGCTGAAGGCCTATTACAAACTCGTATCGCCTTTGACCTGCCTTTGGACTTGCGCAACGACATCGCCCGCATCGCTGTCGTACCCACACAACACGCCGGAGAAGTTGTTCTGGTTGATGACCGGCTGGAGCGGCGGCGTGTGGGCGTTGTTGGCGCTGAGCGTAGCGACGAGGCCCAGCCACTCCTCTCAGGCACCACCTATGTGGAACGCGCCCTGCGTCCTACCGCCGATGTCATCGTACCACGTTCCGGTGACACAAACGGTGAGATCGAAGCGATGATTGAGCAGGATGCCAGCGTCATCGTGCTCGTTGATGTGGCAAGCCTTATCCCGTCGACCGTCACACTGCTGGAACCGTGGATCGAAGATGGTGGCGTTCTGATCCGCTTTGCGTCCACTGGGCTCACGCAATCAAGTGATGATCTGATCCCAGTGCCGCTGCGTGCGGTTGATCGTCAACTTGGTGGTGCCCTCACCTGGGAAGAACCGCAAAGCATTGCGCCGTTTTCATTGGGCAGCCCCTTTGCCGGCCTTCCAATCCCTGAAGATGTCGCCATTGAACGCCAGGTGCTCAGCGAACCAGGCGCAGCTCTGGCAGCACGCACCTATGCCGAACTGGCCGACTCCACCCCACTGGTCACCGGCGAGACGCGCGGTTCTGGGCAGTTGGTGCTGTTCCATGTAACCGCGGATACAAGCTGGTCCAACCTGCCTCTGTCAGGCCTTTTCGTCGATATGCTCGCTCGCTTGGTGGAGCTTTCAGCGACTCGCTCCGACACTGCAGCATCCTTTGGCCCAAGCGAAGAAACCACTCTTGCACCGCGCACAACGCTGAGCGCTTTCGGCACACTGGGCAGCCCGCCGCAGCATGTTGAAGGGTTGGTCCTCACGTCGGCACCAACGACACCGACCTTAGAAAACCCTCCAGGTTTTTACGGCCCAGCAAGTGGTCCCCGTGCGCTCAATCTGTTCGATGAACCGGCAAATTTTACACGTGCAGATCTGGTATTGATCTCCCAATCAGGCGCAGAGCTATTGGAAATCGGCGAAGATGAATCCTTGTCTTTGCGCCCCATATTGTTGAGTGCAGCGGTGGTACTCGCCTTGGCCGACACAGTGATCGTGCTCATTCTTTCAGGAGCCTTAGCGGGCCTATCATCAGCACGACGCGCAGGCTCAGTGGCCAGCATAGCCTTGCTGGCGGCGTGTCTTGTTGCTGGCGATGCTCTGGCCCCAACGCCTGCCGTCGCTCAATCCAACAGCAGCGAGCAATCGCAGATCAGTCGCTTGATTGCAGCCGCCAACTCAACACGGCTTGCTTATGTTGTGACTGGCGATCAGCAGATCGATCAACGCTCCCGCGAGGGCCTTTCCGGTCTGTCGCGCATTCTCACCCAGCGCACGGCCTTTGAGCCTGGTGACCCAATGGCCATCGATCCGGCGCAAGATGAATTGGCCTTCTACCCACTGATCTATTGGCCCATGCCGGACATGCCGCTGGCCGTTTCCGATCGACTGATCACGCGGATAGATGCGTACATGAACAATGGCGGTACGATCCTGTTCGACACGCGCGATGAGGCCGTAAGCATCACCAACGCCTCTATCAGTCCGCAGACGGCAAACCTGCGCACACTACTTTCAGCGCTGGATATTCCACCGCTGGAACCCGTGCCCGACGATCACGTGCTCACCAAAAGTTTCTATCTTCTCGACAGCTTTCCTGGCCGCTTTCCCACCGGACCTCTGTGGGTTGAGGCGCTGCCCGACGATCCAGAGGGCATCGACCGACCGGCGCGCGGCGGCGATGGTGTCTCACCTATCATGATCACCGGCAACGATATGGCGTCCGCCTGGGCACTGTCCTCCGATGGCCGCCCACTCTACGCCACCTCTCCGCCCGACAGATTACAGCGTGAGTTTGCCTACCGTACCGGCGTCAACATCGGCATGTACGTCATGACCGGCAATTACAAAGCTGATCAGGTGCACATACCCGCCCTGCTGGAGCGGCTGGTGCAATGAGCGATTGGACGCTGCTTTTCGATCCTTTGATCCCGCTATGGCTGGTCATTCTTATCGGCGTTGTGGCGTTGGGCCTTACAGGCTTCGCACTTTGGCGCGGGCGACGCGGTGCTGTGCTGCGCGCAGCGGCGATGGCGATTGTCATCGTCACATTGCTTGATCCATCGCTGCGCCTGGAAGAGCGCGAGCGCTTGCCAACCGTGGTGGCGTTGGTGACCGATGAAAGTGCAAGCCAAACTATTGATGACCGCAATGCGATGGCAGCAAGCGCAGCCGAGACACTGCGCCCGCAATTGGAAGCACTTGGCGCTGTCGAAGTGCGCACTATCCGGCTTGGCACTGATCCAGAGAGCGGCACGCGCGCCATCGGCCCCATTCAGGCTGAACTCGCCGATGTGCCGCAGGAACAGATTGGCGGCGTCATCCTGCTGACGGACGGTCAGGTCACCGATGTGCCTGATGAAGAAACATCCATCCCGCTCACCGAAAGCGGCTCTGTGCCTGTGCACACGCTGCTGACCGGTCATGCAGAGGAAGGAGATCGCCGCATTGAACTCTTGCAGGTGCCGCGCTTTGCCCTGGTAGATCGCCGCGAAGTTGTACAGTTTACGGTGGTCGAAGACGGTGTTCCGCTTTCCGCCAACCCTAACCCAACCGTGAACCTGACCATCCTGCGCAACAACACCGTGCTCGCCGAAGCGCCTGTGCCGGTGGGCGTCACGGTTGATGTGCCAATCCAGGTGGATCGCGCCGGAGACAATCTGTTCGAAATCCGTATCGAAACGGCTGACGGCGAACTCACCGCACTCAACAACCAGGCTGTTTTCTCGGTGGAGGGTGTGCGCGACACGCTTCGGGTATTGCTCGTCTCCGGCGAACCCCATGCCGGGGAGCGGACATGGCGCAATCTTTTGAAATCCGATCCGTCGGTGGACCTGGTGCATTTCACCATTTTGCGCCCGCCAGAAAAGCAAGACGGTACGCCAATCAGTGAACTGTCCTTGATCGCCTTCCCAACCCGCGAACTTTTCGTCGACAGGATCAACGATTTTGATCTGATCATCCTGGATCGCTATCAGCGTCGCAGCGTGTTGCCGCTGATCTATTTTGAGAACATTGCCGACTATGTGCGCCGCGGCGGTGCCTTGTTGGTTGCGGCAGGTCCAGAGTTTGCCGATACAAGCAGCATCGCTTTCACGGCTCTTGCCGATATCTTGCCCGCCTACCCCACCGGCTCCATCGCCGAGGAACCCTTTCGCCCACAGGTGACCGATCTTGGCCGCCGCCACCCTATAACGCGTGGCCTACCCGGCGATGTGGCAGGTGATGGCGATGGTGATCCAAGCTGGAGCCGCTGGTTCCGCCTCATCGAGGCCGACGCATCAGCTCAAAGCACGGTGGCGATGCGCGCACCTCAATCAAGCTCCATGCCGGGGGCGCCTCTGCTGGCCCTTGATCGGGTGGACGAGGGACGGATCGCGCTCCTGCTTTCCGATCATGTTTGGCTTTGGGCGCGCAACTTTGAAGGTGGCGGCCCGCATGTGCAGTTGCTGCGTCGCATGGCCCATTGGCTAATGCGCGAACCTGATCTTGAGGACGAAACGCTTAACGCCAGAACGCAAGGCCAGCGCATGATCATTGAGCGGCGCACGCTGGGCGAAACCGTTGATCCGCTGAGGATCACCACACCATCGGGCGAAGATATCGCATTGGAGCTTACCGATGAAGGCGATGGCCTGTTTCGCGGCAGCCTGCCTGCCGATGAGATCGGCCTCTGGCGTATCACCGATGGCACATTGACGACCCTTGCTCATGTCGGTCCACCCAATCCAATTGAGTTGCAACAAGTCGTCTCAACACCCGATCATCTCGCCCCGCTAACCGAAGCAAGCAATGGCTCTCTGGCACGCCTGATGGAAACCCAAGGCGATGAGATGATCGTGCCGCGCGTGCGGTTGGTAGGCGAGACAGCCCGTACATCGGGCAATGGCTGGATTGGCGTACGTCGCACCGATGCCAGCGTTCTCGTCGGCGCAACGCAGCAACCGCTATCCCTTGGCCTTTGGGCACTGTTGCCCGCTTTGGCGCTCTGGGGCACGGCTTGGTGGCGCGAGGGGCGTTAAGATGTTCCTCGAACAGCGCCAGTGGGCAAGGCATCCACTGACCCGTTCATGGCGATGAGAAGACGGGTGGGATCAACCGGCCCGGGCATGGTCATCGTTCCAAACGGCACAACAGCAAAGCCCGCAGGCGCGTAGTAGGGCAGATCGCCGACCAGCAGAACAAATGGTTCGTCAGATTGATGGGCGGCTTTTACGGCCTGAAACAGCAAGGCTTTGCCAACACCCACATCGCGTTTTTCTGGCAAAACCGCCAAGGGACCAAGCAGCACGCCACCGGTCTCACCCACCGCAATTCGCGACATGGAAACAGCGCCGATCAGCGTGCCCGCTTCCTCCGCCACCAACGATAAGGACAGCAAAGGCGCTGCCTTTTCACGCAGGCGAAACGCCGTGCGGGCAAACCGACCCGGACCGAACACGCGCTCATGAAGCGCGTTGATGCGTGGTTCATCAACCGATTGCATGGACGCACAGGTAATGGTGCTCGGCACGGCAGGCATGCCAACGGGCTGAAGAGGAAGGGTCACGACGGAATACTCGGAAAAAAGAACAGATCAGGCGGAAGGTTTGTGCGGCCATAGGTGGCCACGAACGCAAAATGTTGCGTTATCGTCGTGAGCGTCGTCGCTCTACCTGGAACCTGATGATGTTCATGGCGTTGCGCTAGCATGACAAAACGGGCGATGCAATCGCCGCAGATCACCATTGTTCGCTCACATGTAACAGTGCGTGCGGAACCTAATCGCTATGCAGAACGATGCTGTCGCCCTATTTCTTATCTCAACGCGACGAACACGCATGAAGGATTAAAACGATGGGCTTACTGGTAGAAGGTGTCTGGCACGACACATGGTACGACACAAAGAAATCTGGCGGGAAATTTGTCCGCAAAGCTTCGCAGTTCCGCAACTGGATCACCGCTGACGGCAGCCCCGGCCCAACTGGCGAGGGTGGTTTCAAAGCCGAAGCTGGTCGCTACCATCTTTACGTGTCGCTCGCCTGCCCGTGGGCCCACCGGACGCTGATCTTCCGCAAGCTTAAAGGCCTGGAAGACATGGTCAGTGTCGATGTGGTTTCCCCGCTGATGTACGACAAAGGCTGGGTGTTCGATGCTGATCAGCCTGAAGCCACGACCGACCGTCTGTTCGGCTCATCTGTTGCCGCAGATATTTACGTAAAGGCCGACCCAACCTATTCGGGCCGCGTCACCGTGCCGATCCTTTGGGACAAACACACGAACACCATCGTTTCCAATGAGTCAGCGGAAATTATCCGCATGTTCAACCAGGCTTTTGACGACGTCGGCGCCAAGCCTGGCGACTACTATCCGCAAGCACTGCGCGAAGAGATCGATGCCATCAATGAGCGCGTCTACCACGCGGTGAACAATGGCGTTTACAAATCCGGCTTTGCCACTACGCAAGAGGCCTATGAAGAGGCAGTCACCGAGCTTTTCAAAGTCCTAGACGAGCTGGAAGAGCGCTTGACGTCGAACCGCTATTTGGTCGGCGATCAGATCACCGAAGCCGACTGGCGGCTGTTCACCACGCTGGTGCGGTTCGACCCGGTTTATGTTGGCCACTTCAAATGCAACATCCGCCGCATTGCCGACTATCCGAGCCTGATGGGCTTTCTGCGTGAACTCTATCAAGTTCCCGGGGTGGCTGAGACCGTGAGCATGGATCACATCAAGCGGCACTATTACATGAGCCACGAGACCATCAATCCGACCCGCGTGGTGCCCGCTGGGCCAGAGCTTGATCTGACAGCGCCCCATGGCCGCGACAGCCTCAAAGCCGCAGCCTAAAGCCCTCTCTCAAGCCCAATAAGGATCAACAGCCCGTCCGGCCTGCCATTCGGCAAGTCGGGCGCGCGTGCCTTTGGTAGTGCCGTCCGGCAGACTGTCGAGCGCAAAGAACCCGATCTCGGCGATTTCAAAGCCTGGTTCGATGGCACGCACATTCTCGATGGCGCTCACGGCGTAGACAGCCACATGATCGCCCTTCCAAAGTCGGCTGTTATAGCTGAGCCCACGAAGTGCAACCTCGCTTGCAGCACGATAGCCAGTCTCTTCTTCCAGTTCGCGCCGCGCGGCTTGTTCCATGGTCTCGCGGTAATCCACACCGCCACCAGGCAAGTGCCAGCCTGGCGTGTAGCCGTGACGCACCAAAAGCACCTCTCCAGCATCGTTCAGCGCGATCACCCGCACGCCAAGCGTCATGCCACGCTGAAACAGCATCACCCGCACCCAAACCCAGCGGGCTAGCTTGCCAAAAAGTCCTCTTGGTGTGTCCAACGCCCAACCTGCCTGTGTATGAATCAATCATTGCCAACCGCATGCATGCCACGCATAGCAGCCGCGCCAAGCTGTGTGTTGTGCAGAACAGTCAAACACGCCATAGCGCGTATCCGATCATTGATCGGCACTGCCAACCGGCAGCGCACCCCCCACACGTAGACTTCGGTGATAGAAATGTTCTCTTTGTTTTGGAAGGCCCTTTGGTCGAGCCCACTTAGCGCCCGTCATTCTTCTATGGACTGGTCACGCCCCGGCACATACGCCGCGCGTAACACCATGCCACTCTAAGCACAGCCAGAAGAGCAAAACACACTTGCGCGCGCGAAAAGTTTGGCCAATGTGCGCGCAACATGACCTTCCGTATCGCCCACCTGTCTGACTGTCACCTTGGCCCTCTGCCGCCGGTAAAGCCTAGCGAACTCGTCTCCAAACGGGTGCTCGGCTATCTGAATTGGCAGCGCAATCGCGCCAAGGCCTTTGTTGCTGGCACGACAGACACGTTGATCAGCGACCTTAAGACCCAATCGCCTGATCATATCGCTGTCACCGGCGATCTGGTGAACATCGCTCTGGAAGCTGAGTTTGAAAATGCCGGTCGCTTTCTGGCAAGCCTTGGTGCGGCCGATAGCGTGACCGCCGTTCCCGGCAATCATGATGCGTATGTGCCCGGCGCGCTGGACCGCTTCAATCTGCACTGCGCGGCGAACCTCGCCTCCGACACCCCGCATTCCTCGGTCTATCCCGTGCTGCGCCAGCGCGGGCCTGTTCAGATCATCGGGTTGTCGACGGCCATAGCAACCGGCCCATTCATGGCTACGGGTTCAGTTGATCACAACCAACGCGACCGGATGGCCTCAAAACTCGACGCCTCAAAGGATATGTTCCGTTTGGTGCTGATCCACCACCCACCGTTCGACAAAGCAGGGCCTTGGTACAAACGGCTGGTTGGCGCCAAGCGCGTGCGTGATGTATGGAAAGAACATGGCGCGGAGCTGATCCTCCACGGTCACACCCATTTGCCGACGCGCCGGACAGTTTCGGGCCCCAAGGGCCCAATCGCGGTGTTTGGCGTTGCCTCAGCAGCACAGGCACCGGGCGGACATAAGCCCGCCGCAAGCTACACGCTGTTTGATATCGATGAGACGGACATGGGCTGGAAAGTCACAGCCACCCGTCGCGGCTATCCAGCGGAAGGCGGCGCAATCACTGAACTGTCACAAGAGGTCTTCGAGACCTCACGCAACTAGGGACTGAATACCTAGCCCGTGGGCCCAGCTTGAAGCCAAGCATAGGTGAAGAGCGCCGTCGCGGAGCAGAGACCGCCGAGCACAAACAACCAAAACCCAGGCCAAAAGCGCGAGCGAGGCTGCGCAGCAGGCTCTTGCTGCGTTGATACGGTTGTTGGCGCGGCAGCAGCAACCGACGTCGTTCCCACCAAGCCTTCGCGCTCAACAATTCTGTCGGCAATATAGTCCGCCACATTGTCGGCCATCGCTTCGCGATCAGCCTTTTCAGCAACAACAGATGGTCCGTCGCGCTGCTGTCGCACCAAACGATAGTCCAGCGTTTCGGGGTGCAGATCGACATAGCTCAGCGTATCGATTGCCAGGCGCTCGCCATTTTCTGATGGCACAAGCGCAAAACGACCGGCCTCACCGGAAGGCAACTCATCGGCCATGGCGCGCAATTCATCCGCCAAGGCGTCCAAACGACCCTCTTGCGCAGCCAACGCATCGCGCAACCGGCTCTGCTCACGGGCGCGTGCACGCTGCAACGCATCGGCCAAGCGACCGGCGCGGCTCACGATGGGCACGACATTGGATGTATCTTCACTCATGGTGAGAGCTTAGCAGACTGGCAGTGTAGCGGGCAATCTTGCCTTCTTCATCGGTGGGAACAACCAAGACATCAATGGCCGATCCGGCAGATGAGATTTTGCCAGCATTGGCAGCATTGGCACCCTCATCCAGCGTCATACCCAACCATCCAAATCCTTCGCACACGCGCTGACGGATCGGCGCAGCGTTCTCGCCAATACCGCCGGTGAACACCAGAGCATTCAAGCCGCCCAAAACCGCCGTCATGCCGCCGATTTCACGCTGAATACGGAAGACAAAATAATCGAGCGATTCCTTGGCACGGGGATCGTCACTGGCCAGCAGAACCCGCATATCATTGGTGAGGCCCGACATGCCTTTAAGGCCTGACTCTTTGTAAAGCAGTGTTGAGATCGCATCGGCATCCATGCCGTGCTCTTGCATCAGATAGAGCAAAACGCCCGGATCGATCTGCCCGCAACGTGTGCCCATAGGCAAACCATCAAGCGCTGAAAAACCCATGGTCGATCCAACACTATGCCCGCCTTTCAGCGCACACATGGACGCACCATTGCCCAGATGGGCGATGATAACCCGGCCTTCCCTCACGCCAGGGTCAAGCGATCCAGAAACGTAATCGTAGGAAAGCCCGTGAAACCCATAGCGCCGCACCCCTTCGGCGTAATAACGGTGAGGCAGAGCAAAGGTGTCGTTCACAAAAGGATGGGTGCGGTGAAACGCGGTATCAAAGCAGCCAACTTGAAGCGCCTTCGGGAAAGCCGCCTTGGCCTGCTCAACGCCAGCCAGATTGTGAGTCTGATGCAGCGGCGCTAAGGGCGAAAGCTTGGCCAGATCGGCAATCACATCATCGCTCAGCACCACGGGTGCAGTGTGATCCATACCGCCATGCACCACGCGGTGGCCCACCGCAACGATCTCACCAAAATCATCCCGCCCCTCACACCAAGCAAGAACGGCAGCAAAGGCGCTCGCCAACTCTCCAGGCTCATCAAGCACAAGCAAAGATCGATCACCATCCACGCTGGTGATGGCCACTTCGCCTGGCGCACCGCCACGATCGAAGGCGCCAACATATCGACGTTCAGGCACCTCGCCATCAAGTGTGAAGAGGCTGAATTTCAGGCTGGAAGACCCAGCGTTCAACGTGAGCAGCGCCTGCGTCATAGCCAGCTACTCAACGTCGTTGAACAGGCGGGCATTGACCGGTTTGCCAGTGCGAAGCCATGCCCCGTAAAGCACCGCCAGGGCGCACGAGGCGAGCCGTGCTTTGTCATCATCGGCCCGGCTGGTGAGGATCACCGGCACGCTGGCACCCACCAACAGTCCCGCAGCTTCCGCATGCGCAAGGAACGTCAGCTCCTTGGCCAGCATGTTGCCCGCTTCCAGGTTCGGCGCGACCAGAACATTGGCATGGCCGGCCACCAAACCGCCAATACCTTTCGTGCGCGCTGCACCGATATCAACTGCATTGTCCATCGCCAGCGGTCCGTCAACGATTCCGCCTTTGATCTGGCCACGATCAGCCATCTTGGAAAGCACCGCTGCATCCAGAGTGGACGGTATGGCCGGATTCACCGTCTCGACGGCGGATAGTATGCCGACCTTTGGGGTCTGAATACCAATGGCGAGCGCGATGTTGATCGCGTTCTGCACGATATCAACCTTGGTTTTGAGATCCGGTGTGATGTTAATCGCAGCATCGGTGATGATGATCGGCTGCGGACGCCCTGGCACATCCATCACAAACACATGGCTGATACGCTTGCCCGTGCGCAGGCCGCCATCGGCTTTCACCACATGTTTCAGCAAACCATCGGTGTGCAGATGGCCTTTCATCACCGCGTTCACCCGGCCCTCATGCACCATTGCCACGGCGCAGGCCGCCGAGGCGGGTTCATCGTCAATGTCGACCAGCTCCAAGTCAGCAATCGATACGCCAAGTGTCTCGGCAGCTTGATGTATGCGGGTTTTTGAACCCACAAGAATGGGTTTGATCAGGCCCTCATCGCGCGCCAGCAAGGCGCCGCCCAGCGAATTGGGATCGTCCGGTGCCACGACAGCCACTGGCAAGGGTTCAAGACTCTGCGCCAACTCCAACATCGCATCGAAATGGCGATGCTTCTGCACTTGCAGGTCAGGCACTTCGATATCAGCCAAATACACCGGCGCATCTGGCGCCTGAACTTTTGCCTCGCCCTCAACAAGCACCACGCCATCAGGCCCCTTCACGCGGGTTACCAGCGTCACTTGTCGATCATCGGAAAGTTCAGCAACCGTGACCTTGATCGTGAGCTCATCGCCGACACGGGCACGACCGGAAAAGGTCAGTGTCTGTGAAAGATAAAGGCTGCCTGGCCCCGGCAAATGGTTGCCCAGCACCGAGGAAATCAGAGAACCCAACCACATGGCTGGCGCGATGGGCACATCGTCCAAGCCATCACCGGTGGTATCGGTAGAGGGAAGATGGATCGGGTTCATATTGCCTGAGGCATGGGCAAAGACGATCAGATCGTTGGCAGTACAGAGCCGTACGATGGAGGCACTTTGCCCGACACGAAGCTGATCAAAGGGGGTATTGGCCAAACTGGTCGAGGGGTCTTGCGAGGAGAGATTCATGGGGGATTCCATTGTTAGAAGGACGGAACCTAGCCCAAGCATGGTGACGATGCCATGTCAGCAAAACCATCAAGGACGGTTCGCCGCAACCCCTAGATAATCGGCCAGAGCAGGATGGGGAGGATCAGGCAGGATGGCAGCGGTCTCACCCATCACGGCGATTTCGCCATTATAGACAAATGCCAAGCGCTTACAGAGGCCCTGTAACTCATTCGGGGCATGCGAAACAGTCAACATGGTCAAGCCACGCTTTTTCTGCATGGTGCTCAAAAGCGCCGTAAAATCAGCCCGCATCGACGGACCAAGCGCGGCAAACGGTTCATCCAGCAACAGAATAGGTTTGTCACGCACCAAAGCACGCGCCAAAGCGACACGCTGCGCCTCACCTCCAGAAAGGCTGGTTGGGCGCCGATTTTCAAAACCAGCCAAGCCTACCTGAGCCAGCGCATCACGCACTTTTTCCATCAGTTCGCCAGCCTTGCGAAAGCGCGGGCTGATGCCCAAGCCGACATTGGTCGCCACATCCAGATGGTCGAACAGATTGTTGGATTGAAACACCATCGAGATGGGCCGCTCCGCCGGAGTGCTGGCCGAGTGGTCCTGTCCCGCAAGCTCGATAGTGCCGCTATCAAGCTCCACAAAACCAGCAATCATCTTAAGCAATGTCGATTTTCCGGCGCCGCTGGCGCCGATAACCCCAAGGCTCTGGCCTTCGGCGACCACAAGATCAAAGCGAAATATCCCTTCCTGTGAGAAACGCCTGGTTGCGCCGGTCAGTTTTATCATCCGAGCACCTTATGGGTCCGTTCTGCGAGCGCAATAAGCGCAAAAACAAACAGGCCAAGCAGCAGCGCGACACCGGCAGCATCGTCGGTGCGATAGCTGCCCATCAAGTTGAGAATGAGCACCGGTAGCGTGACCAGATCATAAGCGCCAAACAGCGCCGCGGCACCTAAATCACCGACAGACAAGACCAAGGCAAAGGCCAGCGCCACAGCAAAAGGTTTGGCCAATACCGGCGCATCGACGCGTGAGATACGGTTCATGCCCGTCAAACCTAGACTGGCAGACAAAGCACTGTAGCGACGCTCGGAGGCTTCAAACGCCGGGCTCATGATCCGCAGCACAAAGGGAAGAGCCATTAGCGCGTTCACCAGAACCACCAAGCACGCGGCGATGAGCGTGGGTGCAGGCCAACCGCGCATGGCCAGAAACCACCCGGCTCCCAGCACCAATGGCGGTACAGCCAGCACCGCCGAGCCGACCATGCCATATCCTGCCTCGTAAAACCGCAGAGCCCGGCTGGTCGCATGAAAACCTCGCAGCCGGGCGACCAACATCGCGTAACTGGCCAGCGTCGCGAGCAGTGCAGCGGAGGTTGCGATGACAAGGCTGGTGCCAATGGCAGCCCAGAGTCTGGCCATACCAAACAGCCGCCCCCATTCAGCGAACAAGCCACCGACAATCAGCGCAACCAGGGGCGTAACGATGAAAAGGATCGCCAAGCCCAGCACCAACCGTCCCCACAATGGTAGTGGTCGCGCCCTCGCCTCGCGGCTCACCAACGCTCCTGCCCGGTCCTCCGGCGCACCGCCCAACCGGGTCAGGAAAATCAACACTGTTCCAGCCAGCGTCAATTGCACCAGCGTGTAAAGCGCCGCCAAAACGGGATCAAAATCGAAACGCAGCGCCTGATAAATCGCCACTTCGAACGTTGATGATGAGGGCCCACCGCCCAGCGTCAACACCAGCGTGAACGAACCGATGCAGAGCATCATGATGAGACCGGCAACGCCTGGCAGATGGGCACGCAGTAAAGGCCATTCCAAACGCGTGAACCGGCTCCACCCCTCAAGGCCGAGCTGATCGGCCAACCGAAAAGTCGTGGCTGGTTGCCGCTCCAAATGGGTCAGCATCAGCCGTGCCGCTAAAGGTAGGTTGAAGAAGACGTGGGCGAGCAAAACGCCCTGAAGCCCAAAGATATCAAGGCGCACATCAAAGCCAAGCGCCTGAAATACCGCTGACACCAACCCGCTGCGTCCCCATACATCGAGCAGGCCAAACACCGCGACCAGCGGCGGCAGAGCCAGCGGCAGGGCAAGCAGGCGCACCAACGCCGCACGCCCGAAAAACCGTTGGTGCCGGTGCAGCACAATCGCCAAAGGCAAAGCACCGACAATCGAAAGCACCACCGAAAGCGTTGCCTGCGTGAGCGTGAAGGCCAGAAGCGAGCGCGTGTACGGACTGGTCAACCGATCAAGCGGCAAACCCGACCCGCCAGCCACCATCAATGCCACCAATGCCAGCGCGATAAACGCGCCAAAGCCCGCAATGACAGCAACGCCTGGAAGAGCGGACGCCCGCACGTGCGCGACCTCTACCGGATCAACCCTATTGGCTCATGGCATCCAGCCATTCTTCAATCCAACCCTGGCGCTCAGCCGCCACTGTTTCTGGATCAAGAAGCAGCGCATTTTCTGGCTCTACCAACCGTTCAAATGGTTCAGGCAAGGCTTCGTTGCCAGGCGCAACGGGCAGCATCCAATTGGTCACAGGCAGAACAGACTGCGCTTCTGGAGCGATAAGAAAGGCTAGAAAATCACGAGCCAGATCGATCTCAGGCGATCCTTCAATGGCCGCTGCCACTTCAACCTGCATATAGTGGCCCTCTTCGAAAGCGGCAGCCTGATAGCGCTCATCGTCTTCCGCGACCATGTGATAGGCGGGCGATGTCGTGTAGCTCAGCACCATCGGCGCTTCACCAGACGTGAACAGGCCATAGGCCTCGCTCCACCCTGGTGTGACGGTCAATATACGCTCCGACAACTGCGCCCATTTCTCGCCAGCCTCATCGTCATAGACGGCCTTCATCCAAAGCAAGAAGCCCAGCCCTGGCGTTGAAGTGCGCGGGTCTTGAAGAACGATGGGGTAACCGGCATCCCCATCAATAAGATCAGCAAGACTGGTTGGCGGACTGCTGATCGCCTGCGTGTCATAGACAACGGCAAAATAGCCGAAATCAAACGGCACAAAGCTTTCATCCGTCCATTCAATTGGCAAATCAAGCGCGCTGACATCGACCTGGTGCGGCGCGATCAATCCCGTTGCCACGGCATCGGCGGTCAAATTGGTATCAAGGCCCAAGATAAGGTCGGCATCGGTGCTGTCACCTTCAAAGCGCAAGCGGTTGAGCACGGCGACACCATCGCCGGGCGCCACCCATTCGATGGTGCAATCGCACTGGGCCTCAAATGCCTCGGTCAGCACAGGCCCTGGGCCCCAATCGGCGACAAAACTATCATAGGTGTAGATCGTAAGCGTGCGACTATCAGCGCTTGCAGTACCGGGCAAAACCACCGCAGCAGCCAGGGCGGACAAAGCGGTGAATGTGAAAAGGCGATTGGCCATAGGTAAGGTCTCCACGTCAAAAGAGCGGAACACCAAACGGATGACAGATGTTGAGAAAGCGCCGCCAACAAAAGCAAAAACGCTGGCCCAAATCCCTCCGCCGGCATAATCCGGATCAGGTTCTACGGGTTCGCGAAACGCATCTCAGCCTCGTTAAAAGGCACCCCGGTGAGCAAGGGCAGACATAGGACCAAGCTAAGAAACTGTCCAGTGGGCGCTTGCGTCGCACCGCCTGCTGGGCCATGGGGTCGCGGGATGACAGACCTGACCTCGACCCGTTTTGTGATTTTGCTCGCAGGTGAGATTACCCCAACGCCAAGGCTGCGCGCTCAAGTCACTGACACCAGAGTGATCGCAGCCGATGGCGGGATCACTCACGCCAAGACACTCGATTTGACGCCTGAGCTTTGGGTGGGGGATTTTGATTCCTCCAACAAAGCCGATGGCGATGCCTTTCCAGGCATGGTCCGCCAAGCCCATCCGTCCTTGAAATCTGAAACCGATGGCGCGTTGGCCGTTGAAGAGGCGCGCAAACGCGGCGCCACACAATTAACGCTTGTCGGCGCTTTTGGTGGGCGAACCGACCACAGCTTTGCTGTCATGACACAAGCAACAGCTTTCGGCGCAGAGGGTGTGTCTGTCTTGCTGACCGATGGACGCGAGGAAGCACGCCCACTGTCGCCAGAACCACAAACGTTCGATTATCCATCGGGCACGACCTTCAGCGTCTTGGCCTTTTCAGCATTGGAAGGTCTCACACTCACCGGAGCCCAATGGCCGTTGGAGGCCATCACCATGCCTTTTGGTGACACACTGACCATATCCAACACAGTTGATGGCCAACTGACAGCAACGCTCACGCAGGGAACTGCTTTGCTGCTGGCGCAACTGGACGACTGAAACTCTAGGGTAATGCTCGCGCTGCTTCCACCAGCGTAGGCGAACCATCGGAGGCACGGCGAACAAGCGTCGGCATCATGACGGCGTCAAACTGCGCTGGATCGGCCCCTTCCATGACACGAAAGAGAATATCCACCAATTGCTGACCGATCTCACGTGTTGGCTGGCTCATCGTGGTCAGTGGCGGTGCGGTGTAAGCACCCAAAGGCACCCCATCATAACCGGTGATCGAAACATCGCGTCCGACATCATAACCACGCGCGCTCACCGCCTGGATAGCGCCGATGGCCACAACATCAGCAGGGCAAACCACAGCCGTGGGTCGGTGCGAGTTGCCACCATCAAACAGCGTCGCGATGGCGCTTTGGCCGCCCGCCGATGTGTGCGGCACCCGAACGATGGCAACGTTGTCATCAAGCAATGCATTGCGGCTGACGCCCAGCTCAAACCCAATCCGTCGCAGTCGCGCGAAAGTCGCCTCTTCTTCCAAGTCCACATAGGCAAAGCGCTGGTGACCAAGCGCGAACAAATGATCGACCATGCCTGCGATGGCCGCTTCATTGTCCATGTCCAGATGCGGATACGGAGCATCGCTTGATGCACGTCCATAGACAACAAAAGGCACGTTGAGGTCACGCAGGAGACATATGCGAGGATCATTGTCGCGGGAGTTGGTGACGATGAACCCAGCGCATTTGCCCGCCGCAATTAGGCGCCGATACACCTCAATCTCGTCCTCATCATCCCGGACAGTGGCAACCAGCAAATCGTGATCGCGCGCTGAGAGTGCCGATGCCAAAGCATCCAAAAAATCAGAGAGAAACGGGTCATGGGTGTTGCGGCTGTTCACCGGCAAAACGAACGCCGCTGTCTCCACACGACCCCGCGCCAACTGGCGCGCGCGAGAGGACGGTTGGTAATTGAGCTCTGCCGCAAGGGCCAAAATGCGTTCGCGTGTGGCCTCAGCAATATCGGCGTAGCCGTTCAGCGCACGCGATACCGTGGCTGGCGCAACGCCAGCACGCTCTGCCAAATCATTGATGTTGATGCCAGTGCGACGGCGCTTCACGCGCCGACTGCTGCCATTGTTCTTGGTAGACGTCATAACGCCTTCCCCCCATTGCGTGGCCTTTTTGGCCATCTTGTCTCGCAATCACCACAAGTGAAGTGAAATCCGAAAGCGGTTTCGCCCAGCCTGCCCCATCGCACCATCGGCACGCAAGGGTTGCGCGAAGAAAACGGCGTTACACCTTTTGGGGTCCGGTAGGCAAACCGCGTCGCGAAAGCACAACGAAACGGCTGCCCATGGCAAGCAACGAAATAAGACTGGATATCAAGATCGCTTGGTAGAGCCCGGTCGCGCCACCACCCAAGTGCAGAGCAAGAAACCAGGCAAGCGGCAGCATCACAAACCAATAGCTCACCATGTGGAGCGAAGTCGGTATCCATGTATCCCCGCGCCCACGGCAAGCATGGTTGAGCACTGACTGCGAACCATCAGCCAGAAGCGCCATCACCATCCAGATCATAACTGGCAATGCCGCCGCGATCACTGCCTGATCATTGGTGAGGCCCCTAATGAAGACCTCTGGGAACAGCACGAACACCACACTGACAGCCGCTGAGCTGACAAGCGAAAGCCCGAATCCAGCCCATCCTGCCTGCGCCATGCCACGTGCATCCTGCCGTCCCCAGGCATTGCCAACACGTACCTGCGTTGCACCAGCGATGCCGAAGGAAATCATGAAGGTGATGGCGAAGAGCTGGAACAGCACCCCCATCGCCGCCAAGCCGATCACACCCAAAAGGCCAGCCAGCACAGTGATGCCCGCAAACGCTGCAGCCTCCAGCCCGTAAGACGCGCCAGCCGCATAACCAAGCTTACGCTGCTCATTGCCTGATGGTGGCAAATCAGCGGATTTGACGCCAAATCCATAGGTCTGACGATCCGGGAGCAGAAACCGGACATACCCTGCCAACCCAAAGCCAAGAAGTGCCGAGGTGATCACGGTCGCAAGTGCACAGCCCCAGGCGCCCATCGCTGGGATCGGGCCGAAACCGAAAACAAAAATGATGCTGAGCAGTAAGTTCACACCATTGGCGATGAATACAGCGATGGTGGCATGGAAAGGTTTTTCCAGCGCCTCAAGCAGTGTTGCCGAGACCAAATAGAGCCCGATAAACGGCAGACTGAACGCAAGCAGAGCCGATACAGCACCGCCACCGCGCGCCAAATCTTCTGCTTGCCCCGTGGCCGCGAAGAACCAAGGCGCGCCCTGCCATGCAATTGCCGCAGCCAAGCCAATAATCACGGAAAACAAGAGCCCGCGACGCCAGATAACGGCGGCAAGATGCGGGCGACCCTCACCAATGGAGCGCGCAGCTAGCACCGGCACGCCAAGCTGAAGGCCAGCCATGACCGCCACCAAACTGTCGATGACGGCGAAGCCGAGAACATAGTAAGCAAGCTCTTGCGCGCCTGCCCGACCGACCACCACCACATCCATCGTGCTCATCGTCACAATGCCAACACGCGATAGGATCACCGGCCAGGCGAGCACAAGCGTACGCCGCACATGCCAGCGCAGCGTATTGGGTGTGGTGGCTAGGGAAAGCGGTGCATTAGCCAATCATTGTGCCGCCCGAAGACGCGCGATCATGCCTTGGCCAGCCACTTTGTGTAGTCTGAGACAAGCAGATGATTGGGCATCACATCTTCTTCGATCTCGGCAAAGCGCGGAATGTCTTCCTGAAAAATGTTGTCGGTCTCATCATCATTGACGGTGGAGACCTCGCCGATCAACACATCGCCACCCTCGCCCCAAAAGGCGTGCCAAACACCGGGAAGCAGCGTGACGCTTTCGCCTGGATCAAGCTTCAGCAATCCGCCAGCCTCAACGGTGCGAAGCTGCCCATCAACAGGCACCGTCACTGGCTCGGTTGGGTGGCAGGAACCGTCTTCCGCAGGTGCAAAAAGCTCCAACACAAGCTTACCACCACCACGATTGATGATGTCTTCGGCCTTAATGACGTGCTTGTGCATCGGCGCGAGCTGATCTTTTTTCGAGATCATGATTTTTTCGGCATACACCATGCCACCGCCAGCTTGCAGATCGGACAGCAAGCCATTGCGCACGGTGAAAAGAAACAGCCCGGTCGAGTCGAAATCGCCCTTGCCATAGTCAGTAATGTCCCACCCCATGCGCCGGTCGATGATCATGCTACCGCCGGGCGCTTTGCCGTCAGCCAGCATCTCTTCTGGCGACCAATAGGCAAAGGGTGGCAGGGTGTAGGAGAAGGATTTGAAGAAAGCATCGCCCTCTTCAAGAATGGCATTCACCTGCGAGCGCTTCATGGCAAAGGTCCTGACGCGTTGGATCGAAACTATCGGTAAACCGGACTTGCCTGTTTAGACCGATAGCGCCGCTCGTCAATCACCCTACGCCATCACGTTGATCAATCCTGCCATCAGTGCAGGCTAAGGTCACCATCCACATGGCGCCAAAGGCCAGGTTTGATCAGCTTTTGGTGCGCGTATTGCACCGAATGCAGCGGCCCATCGAGCGTGGATCGCCAAAAATCCAAGAACTTGGTGAGCCTAGGGAATTTCGGTGCCAGATCATACTCCTGCCAAATAAATGTCTGCAGGACACAGGGGTGATCGGGCATACGATAAAGAATGTTGGCTGTTGTCAGCCCATACCCATCCAGCATCAATTCCATCTCACTGGGCGCGTCGCTCTGGGCACGTCCGGTGTCTGGGTCCAAAAACGTCATAGCAACCTCCGTCGTGGCACATCGCCATGATGGGAAGCCTCCGCCTCTATGGTTAACAAGTGTTAAATGCCGCAAGCATAGCCCATCCATTCACCCGCATTTTCAATGTGTTAGCAGCCGCATTCAGCGAGTGATAACGAGTTATCACTCTTAAGCTAAAAGCCCACCACATCGCGACGATGCTGCAATCGATAGGCACGCGGGGTCATGCCATGATGGGCTTTGAAGAGCGCATAAAAGTGGCTGAGATTGCTCAGCCCGACATCGATCGCAATCTGCACGATAGCCTCGCCCGTGTCGGCCAGCATCCGCGCTGCAAGCGCCATACGCGCTTCTGTAACCAGCTGAGACGGCGTTTTGCTGGTGAAACGTTTGCACACCCGCGCCACATGGGCAGGGTCTAGACCAGAGACCGCAACAAAACCCCTCACTCCTTGCCGCAGCACAACCGGACGGGACAAAGTACGGCAACTTTCGCTGAGCCAATCAGGGCCATTCTCAGCACCCTCAGGCAGCGGATCATCGTGTACCAGCAAGCCCAAAACCGCGAGCAAAAACGCATCAAGGGCAAGCTGCCCCCGACCCGATGCGTCCAACCTCTGTGTCCAAGCGTTTAGCGTGCGACGCTGCAAAGGCCCGAGCCGAACATCATCAGGTTGGTTTTGCCCGCTCCAAAACGTACTGCCGCGCAGCACGTCGCCATGGCGTGCTTCGAGATACACAATCGTTTCTGGCCAAAAGGCGATGTTGGTGATGTGAGCCGCGCCACGGCGCGGATAAATCGCATGCTCATCATCAGGGCGAATGAAGGTGATAGTCCCGCTTTCCAACACATCCTTTTCGCCATTGATAGCGTGCATCGCTGAACCGCCATCAAGCCAAAACAGTTCAAAAAAGTCATGTCTGTGTACGGGCGGTCGCGCGCCTGGTGTTAACGGACGCTGGGTCAGCAAAAAGCGCTCATCGCCTTGCAGATAATCGTTCAAACGGAACTGAGGGATCGTCAAAAATCAAAATACCGTAAGAAATTGGCAATTTAAGAGAAGATAGATCAACAAAACAAAGGCACCGTCAAGACACCACCCAATCGCACCGAAGAGTGCCCGACATGCTGCCATCTCAACACGACCTGGCCTTCAAGCCGGTTACCAATGCCAGTCCTAAGGCGCTCTCGCTGAAGCAAATCCAGCAGTACAATCGCGAAGGCTATGTGAGCGGCTTCACCGCCTTTGATGAGGCAGAAGCCAATGCCAACAGGGCCTATTTTGACGATCTGTTGGCGCAAGCAGGTCCAGATGGGGCCTATGGCATCAACTGTTTTCAAGCCCGCCTGGCTGGCCTTTGGGATATCTGCACCAACCCCACAATTCTTGATCATGTGCAGGACATTGTTGGGCCAAACATCATCTGCTGGGCGGCGCACTTCTTTGCCAAATTGCCCGGAGATCCCAAAACTGTGCCCTGGCATCAGGATGCCAGTTTCTGGCACTTCTCTCCTGCGCGCACGGTCACGGTATGGCTGGCAATCGACGATACGGATGAAGAAAACTCCGCGATGCGCTTCATTCCAGGCACCCACGACAAGGGCCCAATGCAATGGGAAGCAGCCGCGAAAGAGTCGGTGCTGGACAGAGAGCTGATAGGCGCCGAAGACCTTGGCGCGCCGGTCAGCAACGACCTCAAGGCCGGGCAATTTTCCATGCACGCCGATATGCTGGCCCACGGCTCACTGCCCAACACCTCGTCGCGTCGCCGCTGTGGGCTCACCATCCGCTACTGCCCCCCAGAGGTAGCCGTAACCAATGAAGCCTGGGGCCAAGGCATCGAAGCCATCCTCTGCCGTGGCGAAGACAGAACAGGCACCTGGCGCCACCACCCTCGCCCAGACGGCGACCGCTTGGTTCTAAACGAAGGCCCGCGCAACATTGGCGGCAACTAAATCGTTACAAGCGAGAGAGGAGTAGCCCACCCATCACCATCAAAACCGCAAGCACGCGAGTGAGTGAAATTTCTTTGGCTTGCAGGCCAAATGCGCCGATGGCGTCAATCACCAACGATGCCATCAATTGGCCAAACACGACGGCAGCGACAACGGTCAGCACACCCAGCTTGGGAACACTCCAAAGCGCCGCAAGCACATAGACGGTGCCAAGCATGCCGCCGATCCAAATCCAGGCTGGGGCCGCTGAGACATCAGGCACCACAAAGCTCTGCTCGCGCAGCAGCAAGCTCACCCCCCACGCGACAAGCAAGGCAACAAAGCCAACAAAAAACGATATGCACGCCGTAAGAATAGGATCGGCAATGGTCCGGTTGAGCATAGCATTGATCGGCGCCTGCGTCGCGATGGCCATCCCGCCTGCAACAACCGACAAGACGGCAAGGACCAAGATGATGGGGGAAGGTTCGCTGGGCATTGGATCACTTTCTGCAGTGGGTTCCACTCGGCTATTGCATACGAATTCAACGCGCGCGATGATCACTATCAGCAACGCGCCATACCTGGCGATATCACGACAAAGGACACAAGCACCATGCAGCTAAAATGGTACGGTCACGCCGCCTTCCGCATCACCGCAGACGACGGCACGTCCATCATCACCGATCCTTACACACCTGAAGGCGTTGGCTATCGCCCAATCGGTGAGACCGCTGATCTGGTAATCATATCCTCCGATGATGACGACGCCCATTGCCGCGCCGATCTTATCCCCGGCAATCCAGCAGTTATCAACGCGCTCGACACCGCGCTTGATGGCGGCAGCGCAACAGCAGCAGGGATTACCGTCAACGCCATCGAAGCAGCAGAATGGGTCAACCATCCGCGCGGCATTCCCGGCCAGAACGGCATGTATCGGTTTGAAGTCGATGGCATCAAAATCGCCCATATGGGCGATGTCGGCAATCCGCTCACTGAAGCTCAGATGGCGTTCTTTGAAGATGTCGATGTGTTGCTGGCGCTGGCCGGTGGTTATCTGACCATCGAGCTACCCGATCTTGATGCCCTGATCAAAAAAGTGCGCCCAAAAATCATCGTGCCGATGCACTTCCGCACCCTCACCTACAAACCGCGCAACACGATGTGGATCGAGAGCTTTCTGTCCTACTTCGATGATAGCGATGTGGACTTCGCACTTGACCATGTGGCGCAGCTTTCCAAGGCAGATATCCCAACCCAAACCCGCGTCTTGGTGATGGATTACGTCCACTAGCCACGATATTGGTGGGCAGCGATGCTGACAGCCACCCTCTCCTTTTTGCTCGCAGCCCTGGCACTGACAGGAAGCCCAGGGCCCAACACGCTGAGCATGGCCGCTGTCGGCGCCTCTTTCGGGCGTCTACGCGGCATTGAATATATGGTGGGCCTCAACCTCGGCATGGTGGTTGTCATTGCGCTGGTTGGCACCGGCATGGCGGGCATTGTTCTGGCCGCCCCAGGCCTTGCGCCAATCGTAACGGCGCTTGCCGCGGCCTACTTTCTCTACCTGGCTTATCGCATCGCAACGGCTCCACCTTTAAAAGCCGCCACGCCAGACGATAATGCCACTCCAACAAAACCCGCGCCACGCTGGTATGAAGGTTTTGGCCTCTCGCTGGTCAACCCAAAAGCCTATGCGTCAATGGCCGCACTTTTCTCTGGCCACGTGCTGATAGACGGCAATCAATTGACCGACGGCCTTTGGAAAGCTGGCTTGTTGATCACGACAATCATCGTCGTCAACACCGCTTGGCTGTCCGTCGGCGCCGCGATGACAAGCGCTCTGCAAGACCCACGCACATCGCGGATGGTCAACATTGCTTTTGCCATTCTTCTTTTGCTTTCGGTGGCTTACGCCATCCTTGGCTGAAACCTCACTTGCCTACAAACTGACGTTGCGACAGCACAAAATACGTGCACTCTTGCATTCGTATTCAATCTGGACTTATGCTCATCGGAAAATAGCTTCTCAAGAAGTGTGGTGGCTTTCTCCGAAAAGGCTTCCGCGAAATCCATGCATCAGGTTCTAAGGGAGGAAACCATGAACCATTTCAAAGCAAGCTTGCTTGCTGGCACCGCTTTCGCTGTTGCGTTGACGGGCACGGCCTTTGCGCAGGACGTGCCGCGCGAAGACACAGTTGTTTTTGACATTGACCGCACCATTCGCGATCCGGAAAACTTCAACCCCTTCACCCCAGGGGTGAAACGTCAGCATGGCGCCCATCAAACAATGTGGGAGCCGCTCTTCATTTTGAACTATGAGTCCGGTGAGATTGAACCATGGCTCGCCACCGGCTTTGAGGCCAACGACGCACAGGACGAATGGACAGTCACCCTTCGCGATGGCGTCACCTGGTCAGACGGTGAAGCCTTCAACGCCGATGATGTGGTGTTCACCGTGCAAATGGCACTCGACAATGAGGGCCTGTCTGAGCGCGAGCCAGCCACGATCCGTGCACAGGTCGCCAGCGTTGAAAAGGTCGACGATCTGACGGTCACCTTCACGCTCAACAGCGCCAATCCTCGCTTCATCTTGGAGAACTTCTCCAACCGTATTTTTGGCTCGTTCCTCATCATGCCCGAGCATGTTTGGGCAGGTGAAGACGCCGCGACATTCGCCTTCAATCCACCCATTGGCACCGGCCCGTACACCATGACATCTATGGCAACGAACCGCGCCATCTGGGACCGCAATGATGAGTGGTGGGGCGCAGCGTCCGGCTTTATGGACCTACCTGAACCGCTTCGCGTGATCTTCCTTGAGTCTGGCGGCGAAGAAAACCGCGCCCAGCTCATGGTGGCCAACGAAATGGATGCGGCGCAGGCCGTAACCCTTGGCACGTTTGAAGCCATGGGCTTTCAAAACCCCAACATGATCGCTTGGTTCGATGACCTGCCCTACGCCTGGCCGGACCCTTGTGCCCGCCAAATGGAGTTCAACGCCACCGTTGCCCCATGGGACAATGCAGACATGCGCCGCGCGGTGGAAATGCTGATCGATCGCAATCAGATCGTGAACGTTGCCTATGAAGGCACCACGCAGGCCTCGCGTTCCATGTTCGTCCAGTATGGCGCAATGGAACCGTTCATCTCTGCGATTGAAGCAGCAGGCCACGGCTTTACTGCTGAAGCTGATGTGGAAGGCGCGCAGGCGCTGATCGAAGCCAATGGCTACGCTAAGGGCGATGATGGCATCTACGAGCTGAACGGCGAAGATCTTGTTGCCAACATCCACGTGAACTCAGCCTCGCCTGAGTACACGCGTACCATCGATGTGATCGTGGAACAGCTCAACCGCGCTGGCGTCTCTGCCCGCTCGGTGCCCGTTGAAAACTCGGTGTTCTGGGGTGAAGTGCTACCGCTTGGTGGCTACGACATGAGCTATTCTTGGCTCTCCTGCGGTTCGGTGAACGAGCCTTGGGCGTCCATGAACCGCTACACCAACGCCACCATCGCCCCCATTGGCGAGCGTGCACCAGGCTTCAACAACACCGGTCGTTGGGACACGGACGCGACAGCCGCCTACACAGAAATCGTGCAGGAAATGGGCACCATGGCCATCGGCGATCCAGCCATCGTGGACATGGTTGCTGAAGCCCATGGTTACCTGGCGCAAGAAGTGCCGTTCGTACCGCTGGTGCAGGCTGCAAAACTGCTGCCGTTCAACACCACCTATTGGACGGGCTGGCCAACGGCTGAGAACAACTACAACCATCCCGCGTTCTGGTGGGGGTCTGCGCACCAGATCATCCACAATTTGGAACGCGCGCAGTAGTCGCTTCACAATTGGGCGGGACGCTGAGAAGCGCCCCGCCCTCTTTGTATCCGCTGCAAAAAGAACAGCGGAACAAGAAAACAACCGGCTGAAGAGCCAAGGGCATAGGGGCAAGGGAGCGTTTCAATGAGCGGGTCATCTGGAGGCGGCATACCCAAAGAGTATGTCATCAACCGACTGATCACCTTCGTGATCACAGTCTGGATCGCAGCAACGCTGATCTGGATCATTCCACGCCTGTCACCGGTTGATCCGGCAGAGGTGATGCTAGGACGCATGGCCTCGGGCGGTGCATTTGTCGAAGGCTCCGACCAGATATTGGCGCAGCTTCGCGAGCGCTTCGGCCTCAACGAGCCGCTATGGATGCAATATCTGCTCTATCTGCGCTCCATCATCACTTTTGATTTTGGGCTGTCGGCAGCCAGCTTCCCCACCCCCGTTGCGGCCCTTATCTGGCAGGCCCTGCCCTGGACCCTCGGCCTGATGCTGCTGTCGGTGATCATCACCTTCATCATTGGCAATGCGCTTGGCGCCTTCATGGTGTGGGAGCGAACGCCCAAAGTCTGGAAGGTCGTCATACCCAGCATGATGATCTTTACCGCGATCCCCCCAATTCTCTCAGGACTGCTGCTGCTCTACCTGTTTTCTATCAAAATGCGACAATGGACGGGCAATGAGTTTTTCTTCCCGCTCACCGGGTCCTACGGGCTGAATGTGGAACCAGACTGGACGCTGGAATTTGCCCAATCGGTTGCTTATCACGGCACGCTGCCAGCGCTTTCCATTATCCTGGTGACGTTCGGTTTCTGGACGCTTGGTATGCGCGGGCTGATGATCACCGTACAGGGCGAGGATTATGTGAACCTTGCCAAGGCCAAGGGCCTAAAACCGCGCTACATCCTCTACAAATACATGGTGCGCAACGCGATCCTGCCGCAGGTCACAGCGTTCGCCCTTAAGATCGGCCTGCTGGTTTCCGGGCAGATCCTGGTAGAGCGCATCTTCTCCTACAATGGCATGGGCAAACTGCTTTACGACGCGATCCTGGATCAGGATTTCTCGGTCATCCAAGGAGTCAGTTTCATCATCATTTTGATGACGGCAGCCAGCGTGTTCATCGTGGATCTCATCTATCCGCTGATTGATCCGCGCATACGCCAATCAACTGAAAAGGCTGCGTGAGATGGCCGACACAACCAACACACCCAATGTGACCGCAACCACCGATTCAGAAGCCGCTGGCGTGGTGGACACCTCCACTGCGGGCGGTCGCTTCAACCGGTTCGACAATCCATGGCTCAACCCCAAACTTATCTGGGGCGTCTGCATCCTGCTCTTCATCATCGTGATGGGCATGATCGGTCAGTTCATCTGGAACACCGATCTCGTCTTCACCGGTTCCACGCCCTTGAAATTACCGCCGGTTGGGTTTGAAAACCTGCGCGGTCAAGGTGGGGTGGGCGAGTATCCGATGGGTACCGATGGTGCAGGTCGTGACCTGATGGCACTGCTCATTGTTGGTACACCCAACACGCTGATGATTGGGGCCATCGCCTCACTGATTGGCATGTCCACCGGCATCTTTTTGGGCTTCTCCGCCGGGTTCATCGGCGGACGCACAGACGATGTCATCCGCATCCTTTCCGATGTCATGATCACCATCCCGCCGCTGCTCATCCTGGTGGTGTTCCAGTCAGCCTTTGGCGATGTCTCGCTGCTTATGATGTCGGTGCTCATTGCTGGTTTCATGTGGCAGTCGCCCACGCGCCTCATCCGCGCACAGGTGCTCTCCATGCGTGAGTCAGGCTACGTGAAAATGGCCCAGCTATCGGGTGCATCGACGATGCACATCATGTTTCGCGAGATGATGCCGAACTTGGTCCCCTATCTGTTCGGCTCCTTCATCGCCAACGTGACCACCGCCATCGTGACGGCTGTCGGACTAGAAGTCCTTGGCCTTGGGCCGCAGCGCATCCCAACGCTCGGCCGGGTGATTTACGATGCTATCAACTCCGGCGCCCTCATCCAAAATCTTTGGTGGTGGTGGGGCCTTCCAACAGCGCTTCTGGCCATCATGTTCATTGCGCTTCTGCTGGTGAATTTGGGCCTTGATGAAGTCTCCAACCCGCGCCTCCGTAAAGTCTAACGTGCAAAGTGTGAGAACGAACCGATGGCAGTAGAACAATCCGGAAAAGTCGTCCTAACGCTCAAGGACGTCTCCATCGATTTCCCAACCTCTGGCGGGTTGGTGCACGCGGTGCGTAACCTCGATCTGGCGATCTATGAGGGCCGACGCGTCGGCTTCATCGGTGAGTCGGGATCAGGCAAAACCACCACGGCACTGGCGGTGATGCAGATGCTGGCCGCACCAGGCTATGTTTCGCAGGGATCGATCACGCTGGGCGACACCGAAATCCTCGATCTGAATGAAGAAGAGATGCGCCGCACGCGGCTCCAGCGGGTTGCGTACATTCCGCAAGGGGCAATGAACTCCCTCAACCCCATTATGCGCATCGAGGATCAGATTTGGGATGCTATCCGCGCCCATGAAGGCAATGTCGCAAAGGCTGAGCTGAAACAGCGCTCAGACGATTGCCTGGCAAGTGTTGGTCTTGGCGACCATGTCGGGCGACTCTACCCGCACGAGCTATCAGGCGGCATGAAGCAGCGCGTCTGCATCGCGCTTGGCGTTTCCCTGAATCCGGAACTTATCATCGCCGATGAACCAACCTCGGCGCTGGATGTAGTCACCCAGCGCCATGTCATGCAGACGCTCAAAGAGGTACAGGCCAAGATCGGCTCCGGGCTTATCTTGATCGGCCACGATATGGGGCTGATGGCCCAAAGCGTGGACGAACTTGCAGTGCTTAAAGATGGCGAACTGGTCGAGCATGGCACGGTGAAGCAGATCATCGAAAGCCCAAAACACCCATACACCAAGCAACTCATTTCCTCTGTGCCTCTGGTGGGCGGTGATAGTTTCTTGGACGAGGGTCTGGGCGCACCACCGGTCAATCGCTCAGCGGGGTCAGAACCCCTGTTGCAGTTCGATGGTGTCACCAAGACCTATGGTGACGTCACCGCCGTTCACCCCATGTCGTTCAAGCTCGATGGTGAGGTTCCAAAGATCATCTCCATCGTCGGCCAGTCTGGTTCAGGCAAATCGACCATGGGCGATATGATGCTCGGCTTCACACCGCCATCGTCGGGTCGAGTGATGTTTGAGGGCAAGGACATCAACAAAATGGGCCCATCGGCCCGGCTTGATTTCCGCAAGAATGTGCAGGCGGTCTTCCAAGACCCCTATGCTTGCTTCAACCCGTTTTACCGGGTGGATCACGCGCTGAAATTCCCGTTCAAGCGCTTCGGCTTTGCCAAATCCGACAGCCACACCGAAGAAAAGATGTTTGAGGCCTGCACCGCCGTGGGCTTGGACCCAGGACAAGTGTTACGGCGCTACCCACACCAGCTTTCTGGCGGCCAACGGCAAAGGCTGATCGTCGCGCGCGCTCTGATGCTGGAGCCCAAACTGCTGATTGCCGATGAACCCGTCTCGATGGTCGACGCCAGCCTGCGCGCAACGATTCTGAAGAACATTTATGATCTGAAAGACCAGTACGGCATCTCGATCCTCTACATCACGCATGATCTGGCCACCGCTTATCACGTGTCGGACTATGTGATCGTGCTCTACCACGGGCATATCGCCGAGGCTGGACCGCCCAAAGAGGTGATTGGCAACCCACAGCACCCCTACACGCAGCTGTTGATCGACTCGATCCCTTGGCCGGATGTGAGCCGCTCTTGGGGTGAATCCGCATCAGCGGACGACGACGTCAAAACGCTCGAACAGCTGTCGAAAAACACCCAAACCGTGTTTCGCGGCCAAGTGCCAGGCTTTGATCTCACCGTGCCTGGGAGTATATCGAAAGCTGCATAAGGCTCTTCGAAGAACATCCTCCATGAAACATTCCATCTACTGGACGGTCGAGAAAATCGCCGCCCGTCTGAAACTGATTGCGCCCTTGGTCTATCGGCGTCGCCAGCCCATAATGCCCTTCCGCTACACAACGTTGGACGGCCCTCTGGCCAAGGCGCCGGTTGAGGCTGGCGTCGATATCAGTGAATGGGAAATGATCCCCTTCGACAGCTATTGGGGCAGTTGGGCAACCGACTTTGTGATGCGCACGCGCATCTCTGTGCCGCCAGGCTGGGGCACCAATGGCGAGCATGGCGGACCTTTAGCGCTGCACCTTCCACTGGGTGTGGCCGGCGATATCTTCACCCACCCTGAGGCACTGGCATACATCGATGGCGAGGCCGAAGCCTCTGTCGATCGGCATCATCATGAGCTGTTTCTGCCCGACCATATCAATGATGGCAGGGAGCACGATCTGGCTCTGCATGGCTGGACCGGCCTTTCCGGTTGGCCACCCAATCCCAATGCCAAGGACAAGCTTTTCATGCGCGAGTGCTCGCTGGTGGAGATCGATCCACCGACCCGCGAGCTTTGCCAGTTGGCGCACACCGCGCTCGATGTGGTGAGCCAGCAACCGGAAACCTCCACCGCGCGCAACGAAATTCTCAAAAGCCTGGACGCAGCCTTTAAAGCGCTGGATACGCGCGATCCAGTGGGTGGCGAGCCGTTTTATGCCTCTGTGCCCAAAGCTTTAGAAGTCTTGAAAGAGGGACTTGCCCAAGGTGGCAATCCGCTCGACGTCGATATCATTGCTATCGGTCACGCCCATCTGGATCTGGCCTACATGTGGACGGTGGATCAATCGCGCCGCAAATGCGGACGCACCTTCGCCAACGTGCTGAAGATGATGGACACCTACCCAGACTATCACTTCAGTCAGTCGCAACCGCTCCAATATCAATTCACCAAAGAAGACTATCCGGCGATCCATGAAGGTATGCGCGCCCGCATCGAAGAGGGTCGCTGGGAAGTGCTTGGTGGCATGTGGGTGGAGCCCGACTGCGTGATCACCGGTGCCGAAGCGTTGGCCCGCCAGATCGTCTATGGCCGCCTCTATTTCCGCGAGGAGTATGGCCCGGAAGCCGAAACCCCCGTCCTTTGGCTGCCCGACACATTCGGGTTCACCTGGTCATTGCCGCAACTGATGAAGGAAGCGGGGCTCAAATGGTTCGTCACCAACAAGCTCAACTGGAACCAGTACAACCAGATGCCGCACCAGCTGATGTGGTGGCAAGGCCTGGATGGCAGCAAGGTGATGGCGCACTTCTTCACCACGCCGCGCAAGGTGCAATACCTGCCCCATGCAACAACTTATAAGGCCGAACTAACCGCTGAAGAGGTGTTTGGCACCTGGGAGAACTTCCGCCAGAAACCTTCCCACAATGAGCTGATTATCGCCTATGGCTATGGCGATGGCGGCGGCGGACCAACCCGTGATCTCATCGACACGCTACACGCCTATGATCAGATGCCAGGCGCGCCGCGTCTGCGTCCGGGCACGGTGCGTGAGTTCTTCGAAAACGCAGAAAACGATCCCGAAGTCACAAGCATTCCCACCTGGAACGACGAGTTCTATCTGGAACTCCACCGTGGCACGCTAACCAGCCAGGCCCGCGCCAAGTGGCACAACCGAAAATGCGAAGTTCTGCTGCATCAGGCCGAGTTCATCGGCGCGCTGGCGAACATCACCACCGGTCACCCCTACCCAGCCGAAACGCTGCGCGAAGCCTGGGAGTTGGTGCTGCTCAATCAGTTCCACGACATCCTGCCGGGCTCATCGATCACCGAGGTCTACGAGGAAACCATGGCCGACTACGCCGAGGTGCGCCGCAGCGTTTCCGCGGTGCGCGAAACGGCGATCAAGGCGCTGGCTGGGTCCATGCCGGAAAGCGCCACCGCTCTTGTCATCAATGCCCAACCCTTTGGCGGCGGACGCACCGGCTTCCTGGCTGACGACATCGACACCGGTCTGATGGATTTACGCGATGAACGCAGCCTGCTCACCCAAGCTGTCGATGGTGGCACGTTAATCGAGACCCCGATCATCGAGCCCTATTCGGTGATTGCGCTGGGACCGACCGCGAGCCCAGCCAACACGAACACCGGCCTCACCGCCGAACTAACCGAGACCGGCGCAACCCTGGAAAACTTCGACCTCAAGGTCGTGTTCGATCTGAAGGGCGAGATCGCCTCCATCTGGGACAAACGCGCCAAGCGCGAGGTGCTCGAAGAAGGTAAAACCGGCAACCGCCTTCTCGCCTTCGAAGACCGACCCGTTGTCTGGGATGCCTGGGACATCGACATCTATTACGAAGACCGCTGCGATGTGATCGATGCGCTCGACTCCATGGAAGTGGTAGAGACCGGTCCGCTTCGCGCAACCATCGCAATCACGCGCACCTTCCGGCATTCCACCATCACTCAGCGTATCTCGCTGGATCATCGCTCCAAACGCATCATGTTCGACACGGTGATTGATTGGAATGAGACGCACACCTTGCTGAAAACCGCCTTTCCGGTGGCGATCCTGTCGCCAACTGCGACCTACGACATTCAGTTCGGCAATATGGAGCGCACCACCCACCGCAACACCAGTTGGGACTATGCGCACTTTGAAAGCGCGGCGCAGAAATGGGCTGATCTGTCAGAGGGCAATTACGGCGTGGCCCTGCTCAACGACAGCAAATATGGCTATGACATCCACCACAATGTCATGCGGCTCTCGCTGCTGAAATCGGCCACCATGCCCGATCCGATTGCCGATCAGGGCGTGCACTACATGACCTACGCCCTGCTGCCCCATGAAGGTGACTGGCGCCGCGATGTGCCGCGCGCCGCCTATGATCTCAACAATCCGCTTATCGTCCGACACGTTGAGCAGGCGGGAGGCCGCACGCCCTGGCGCCATTTTGCCATGCCGCACCAATCCAACCTCATCATCGAGACCATCAAGCAGGCAGAAGACGGCAATGGCGTCATCATGCGGCTATACGAGAACAGCCGTGAACGTGGGCCGGTCACGGTTCAGTTCGGCTTCGATGTCGCTGCCGTCATGCGCTGTAATCTGCTGGAAGATGTGCTGGAGCCGGTGCCGGTGCGCCACAACCATATCGAGCTGGACGTGAAACCCTATCAGATCATCACGCTACGGGTAATACCAGCGCTCACCGGTGGCGGCGTACCGTTAGAGCTGATCAGCCAGGGCCCTCTGCCAGAAGACCAACAAGATGCTCCCCAATAGGCAGCGATGAAGTGGCAGCCGGGGACGGCGCATTGCAGACATGCAGCGTACGCGGCGTCTGTTTGATCAGAAAATCATGAACCAGCGTGCCGTCCTTCATCACCGCCTGGGCGCGAATGCCGGCCGGATAAGGTTCCAGATCCTCAAGCGTCAGGTAGGGCGCATACTTTTGGCAGAGCTTCAGATAGCGCCGCTTTGAGAGCGAGTTGCGGAACTCGGTGACACCGGAGCGCAGGTTTTTGCCCATCACTTTCCAAAAACCTGAAAAACCGAGCATCGAGAGGACATCGCCGGTGTTGAACGAGCCCTTGGGATAACCTTCGCGGGCAAAGCCAAGCACGGCATTCGGCCCAACCGTCACCGACCCGTCGATCATGCGCGTCAGGTGCACGCCAAGAAACGGCAGGTCGGGATCAGGGATCGGGTAAATGAGATGCTTAATGATACTGTTGTGTCGGGCATTCAGGCGATAATATTCGCCGCGAAACGGTACGATCTGGAAATCGACATCCACGCCCGCCATCTTGGCCAGCCGGTCAGCCTGCAGTCCGCCACACACAACAAGCTGGCGAGCCTCATAGAGGCCCGTGCTGGTCGCCACTGAGACCGTGTCCGGCCCCTCGGCGATCCCGGTGACGGTACAATCAAGTACGACATCACCGCCAGCGTCTTTCAGCTCCACAGCCATCGCGCGGGCCATCGCCGGATAGTCAACAATGCCGGTCACGCGCACGAAAAGTGCGCCAAGCCCGGTGATATTGGGCTCGCGCGCTTTCAACTGGTCAGCGGACAGGCGCTCCGGGTCCAGCCCATTGGCACGGCAGCGCTCTTCCAGCGCATCCATGCGATCAAGCTCGACCGGCGTGGTCGCCACCAAAAGCTTGCCGCACTGCTCAAACGGGATCTGATGACGGGTGCAAAACGCTATTGTCGCATCCACACCAGCGCGGCAGAACTTCGCTTTCAAGCTGCCCGGCGCATAGTAGACCCCGGCATGGATGACGCCGGAGTTATGGCCGCTTTGGTGTGCAGCCAGGCGATCCTCTTTTTCCAGTACCCGAACGGTGGAATCCGGATAGGCTTTGGCGAGCTGCATCGCGGTCGAAAGACCAACAATGCCACCGCCAATGACCAGATAGTCAGAATGCCGGTCGTCAGAGCGCAAGGCTTACCACTCGCCGGTGTTATCCATGGACGCCCATGGCTCCTGCGCAGGCAGGGCGTCCCCCTTCTGCAAAATCTCGATGGAAACACCGTCGGGCGAACGCACAAACGCCATGTGCCCATCGCGCGGTGGTCGGTTGATGGTCACACCACCATCCTGCATTTTCTGGCAAAACGCGTAAATGTCATCGACCACATAGGCCAGATGCCCAAAGTTGCGCCCGCCGGAGTAGCTTTCGGTTTTACCGTCTTCGTCCGGCCAGTTATAGGTCAGCTCGATCATCGGCGCCTTATTGGCAAGCGCCGCATCCTTGTCCTCGGGTGCGGCCAAGAAAATCAGCGTGAACCGCCCACCTTCGCTATCGCGACGGCGGATCTCCACCATGCCCATAAGGTTGCAATAAAAGTTCAAACTGGCATCGATATCTTCGACGCGAACCATGGTGTGCAAATAACGCATGAGCAGGCTCTTCCTTTTTATGAGTATGCGCCCGACATAGGACACCTGACGCTCTGAACCAAGGCCATCTCATCCATGCCCATAAAAACGCACACCCCACGCAACACCCAGCCGAAAAACGATCTGGAACGCACCGCCTATCCTGTCCTGTCAGATGAGCATGTCGCGCTGCTGGAAAGCGTTGGTGAACGGCGGTTTGTGGAACCTGGCGAGGTGGTGTTCGAGGTTGGCCAGGACAGCTATGATTTTCATCACCTTCTCTCCGGCACGATGCACGTGATCGACCGCACCGATGGCCATACGGTTGTGACAATTTCAGCGCCCAACTTTATTGGCGAGCTTGGGATGCTGATGGGCCAGCGCACCTTCTTCGCCGCAGAAATTGGTGAAAAAGCTGAACTCATCACCGTTAAAAACGACGTGCTGCGCGACCTCATCGCCACCAACCCAGAGTTCAGCGACATCATTGTCACTGCCTTTGCCGCCCGACGTCGCCTGATCATGGAATGGGGCGAAGGCCGCCTGACACTTGTCGGTGACCCAAGCAATCGTACCACACTGCGCCTTTTGGAATTTGCCACTCGCTCGCTTGTGCCACATCGCTTTGTCGATCGCACCAAAGAAGGCTGGCAAGATGCGCTTGGCCACCATTGCGCGTTGCCGGACGCTGACTGCCTGGCGCTCATCGGCAAAGACGAGATGCTTGTGAATCCGCGAGCCCGCGAAGTTGCCTCAGCCCTCGGGCTGGATCTGGAAGCCAAGGCCGACAAGCTGTTTGATGTCCTGGTGGTCGGAGCCGGTCCGGCAGGGCTCGCCGCATCGGTTTACTCAGCATCTGAAGGGCTCAACGTCATCAGCATTGAGGACACCGCCATCGGAGGTCAGGCTGGCACCTCCTCGCGCATCGAAAACTATCTGGGGTTTCCGCGCGGCATTTCCGGGGCTGATTTAGCCTATCTGGGTGAAGTGCAAGCGGTGAAGTTTGGCGCCCGTTTCACCGTTCCGCGTCGGGCAACCAAGCTGCACTGCAAGAAAACCCACTATGAGGTGGAGTTGGATGACGAAACCTGCATTCGCACCCGCTCCATCGTGCTGGCCAACGGGGTGCAATATCAGCGCCTGCCGCTGGATGATCTGGAGCGCCTTGAAGGGCACGGCGTCTACTATGCCGCCACGGAGCTTGAAGCGCGTTTTTGCAAAAACACCGAAGTGGTGATCATCGGCGGCGGCAACTCCGCTGGCCAAGCGGCTATGTTCCTCTCTCGCCACGCCAAGCACGTGCACCTTTTGGTGCGCCGCGATGGGCTGTCCGAAACCATGTCGTCCTACCTTTCCACGCGCATCTTGAGCGACCCATCCATCACTCTGTGGACGCAAAGCGAGGTCTGCCATCTTGATGGCGAGCAACGCCTTGAAGCCGTGCATATCAAGAACCGTCAAACCGGTGAGGTGAAACAGGTGGATAGCCAAGCGCTGTTCATCATGATCGGCGCGGCACCCAACACGGGCTGGCTGGATGGGCAGATCGACCTCGACCCAAAAGGCTTCATCAAAACCGGTGGCGACGTGAACCTTGAGACACGCGGTTACGCCACGTCCATGCCTGGCATATACGCGGTCGGCGACATCCGCTCAGGTTCTGTCAAACGCGTCGCGTCGGCGGTTGGCGAAGGGTCTGTTGTGGTGTCAGCCGTGCACGGTTTCTTAGCTGATAGCTGACGGTTTCTGGAGAAACCTACCTTCTCTAAGTCCTAGATTTGAGGCGAGCCCGGCGCAAGCTGAAGAGCCTTGATGATGGTTTCAAGATGGGCACGCATTTCAGCTTCTGCCGCAGCCGGATCCTTCTTTTCAATGGCAACCACAATGCGCTGATGTTGGTCGCTGTGCTGTCCCGTAAACTCCTTGATGCCGATATGGCGATACGTCCGATCCCATTGCGTCTGCCATATAGATCGACGCCTGGCGTCGGAAAGAAACGTCAGGATTGAAAAGAGAATAGGGTTTTTCGCCACTTCCGCGATGGTGCGGTGAAACACATCATCGGCTTGCTGGCACTCAAACCGGGCAACACCTGCACGTCCGTCTGCCACACAAGCGTTCAGCTTTTCAATATCCGCAGTGGTGCTGTTTCGTGCAGCTTCAGCCGCAACAACCGGTTCAATCAAAAATCTCGCCTGCACAAGTTCCTGTATCGAAGTCGCCTGAACGAGAAGTGTTTCTTTAAGTGGCGCAGCTGCCGGCCTTGGACCGCAAAACGTCCCCTGGCCCACGTGCCGCCAAAGCTCATTTTCGCCTTCAAGCACCGAGAGCGCCTGCCGCAGTGTTTCGCGGCTGCAGGACAGGCGCCGTGCCAGCTCCCGCTCCGGCGGCAACTTATCGCCTACCGCCAAATCACTGGATTGAATGAACGTGCGAAGCGCGGCCAAGCTCGTTGATGCCTTCAAGGATAGAAACTCGTTTCAGACCAATTTGTAGACCAATCTAGCAAACCTCCAATTGGGGCAAAAGCCAAGCTGGAGAAGTGATCTGTTCGAGCTGTTTGTGATTGTCACCGCAGGGTTTCTTTGCGGCGCGTTGAATGCCGTTGCGGGCGGGGGAACATTTGTCAGCCTGCCCGTCTTGATCTGGCTCGGCATACCGCCGGTTGTTGCCAATGCGACGGCAACAACAATGGCAGTGCCAGGCTACTTGGCAAGCGTCTGGGCCTATCGCCACGACATTCGCGCCGAAGGTGCGCTACGCTTGGGAACAATCGTCTTTCTGGCGGCACTCGGTGGCATTCTGGGTGCCGTTTTGCTTATCGTGACATCTCCCGATGCTTTCCTTGCCCTTGTCCCCTGGCTCTTGCTGACAGCGACTCTTTTGTTCGCCTTTGCGCCTCAATTGCAAAAGCTTTCAGAAACTAGCGGCGTCGGAATGCGTTCGCGATCTGTGGCGATCGTCGCGCTCCTCTTAGTGACAACCTATGGAGGCTACTTCAATGGCGGACTGGGCATCATCATGCTCGCCGCGCTTTCCCTTCAAGGGTATCGAAACCTTCATGGAATGAACGGGCTGAAAAACCTGCTCGCCTCTATACTCTCCACACTGTCTGTCGCCACCTTCATGTTCGCTGACCTGATCGCGTGGGAGGCGGCTGCCCCAATGGCTTTGGCAAACATATGCGGTGCTTACGTCACGTCTAAGATGGTGCGGCGCGTTGAACGAATGGACATTCTACGTTTCGTCATCATCGCGATAGGAGGTGCGATGACCATCGCATTCTTTGTTGCGTAATCGCGTGCAACGACTTGATGTTGATAGATCACGGCTGAAGCCTACGTTCACCGTTGATTTACCTCATCATTGAAGTTCCCCGCGAAACCGCCGCCTTTTTAGCCAAGTGTTAGCCCGCCTACCCGACAGTCGCCGCGGGGAGTAGCAAATGGCTTTCATCAGACGACACCATCTTCGTTTTGGCGCGATTTTCGTGTTGGCTCTTTCTGCCTGGTTGGTGGGTGGACAGGCGTTGCATAGAAGCATTTCGAACCACAGCAATACGCTTGTGCTCGAGGATATTTCTCAGCAGTTGATACGGCGTGCTGAGAAAGCCATTGATTTCGTTGTGATCGCCAATTCCGAGTTCTTGGTTGCTGGCCACAACGCTTGCGATGAACCAGCACGCAACATGCTGCTGCAGCTGGTGATCGACACAGGGACCGTCTCCGACGTTTATATGGTAACGCCAACTGGCGTCTGCTCCAGCTTTGAGCAGTTGAGCAACCCCCTGCCGTCAAGCAGCGAACGCGCAACATGGGTTGAAGCGCGCAATCCTGCCTATCGCATCGGACAAATCGACGGCCACAACTCCCATCTGATCGGCGTGTCGTGGGGGTTTGGCACCGACCTTGAGTTGGTTGCAGCCATCAGCGCGGATGCAATCTTGTTTGATGTCTTACCCAACGAATTGCGCAGCACAGGCCGCGTTGGCCTATCAATCGATGAGATGCTGATCGCAGACTTCGTCGGCTCGCAGGCGCAAGAGCCAGATGCAAACGACTGGACGTCGTTCACCACTATGGGGTCTCGCTATCCACTCAAAGCAGAAATTCTGGTGGCCCCAGAAGCCCTATCGAGCTGGCGCGCAACTGTTTCCACGCCAATCATGCTGGCCTGGCTTGTCTTGGGCTCTGCCGTTGCATGGCTAAGTGCCTGGGCAGCCAGCGGTGGCCGCAACCGGCACGTCGCAGATGTTGTGCATGCACTGGAAAACGACGAAATCGGTCCACATTTCCAGCCAATCGTTGACCTGCGGACGACCACCGTCATTGGCTGCGAAGCCCTCGCGCGGTGGACCAAACCAGATGGTGAGCAAATTTCTCCAGGTCGATTTATTCCGTTGATTGAGCAACATGGGCTCAACGACAAATTGCTCAAGATCATGGTTGAAAAGGCAGGCACCGGCCTACGCGACGCACTGCAGAACGATCCAGACTTCTATGTAAGCTTCAACGTCACGCCGGATCAGCTGTGTCGGCCTGGATTTGCCAAGGTTCTCAATGACTTGGTGGAAGACAATAGCTTAGCGCCTGCACAAGTGTGCATTGAGATCACCGAACGCCAGGAAATTTCATCACCTGAAAACGCGGCATCTGCAACGGCGATCCTGCGCGAGGCAGGTTTCCGAGTCGCAATCGATGATGCGGGAACAGGGCACAACGGTCTGGCGGCCATTCAAATGCTCGACGCGTCGGTGCTGAAAATCGACAAGTTCTTCATCGATCATATCACTCACGATACGCGCTCAACGGTGATGGCCGATATGCTCGTATCCATGGCAAAGCGCTATGGCATGAAGACGGTCGCCGAAGGCGTTGAAACGCAAGAGCAAGCAAAAATATTGCAACGCGCCGGGGTCGATTCCGTTCAGGGTTTTTTCTATTCACGGCCTGTCCCAGCCAGTGATTTTCTCACCGCTCTCAACACACACTGGCGGCATTTCGGCGAACCAGAAGCGAACGATGCGGCCGACGAGAAAACAGCACCAACGAGACCGGTCGCGGCCACGTCGCCTCTGATCCAGGTTGGAGTGGCAGCTTCCGCTTAAGGCGCAGTGGCCAAAGCACGTCTGGCTGATCTCAAGAAACCAAAGCGGTCATCCATCGGCCGGCCCAACCGCCATTGCTTCAATCTCCACCAGAAACTCTTCGCGTGTGAAGCCGCCAACAATGATCAGCGTTGAGGCTGGAAGTTTCGGCACGTCGGCAAGCCATGCATCGCGCGCTTTCATGTAACCTGCCATATGCTCACGCGCGGTCACGAAGGCAAACAGATGGCAGACATCGTTTTTGCTGAGACCTCCCTCGGCAAGCACTGCCTCTAGGTTCGCAAAAACCAACTGCGCTTGTGCTTCAGCGCCCTCGGGAATCGAGCCATCCTTTGCCATCGCCAGCTGCCCAGCGGTGCGCACCATGCGTTGGCCAGCTTCAATCGCCACACCGTGGGCATAGCGGGCAAAGGGCGGAGCCAAACTGTCGGGCAAGAGGGATCGAAAGCTCACGGGGACCTCGTTCAAAAGCATTATCTGATGGATTGTGCCTGCGTATGCAGCACAAAAGCTAGGCAGTGTGCACAGCACAAAGGCAATAGGGCAACACGATTAGATTTTAGGCGTTTTTGCGTTGACATCACAACCCACCCGCCACCTAATCAGCATAACCGGAATGGTGCGCGCGGCATGACAGCGCCGCCGATCTGTTCCCAATTAAGGCCTGCACATAACTGCAAGCCAAGCGATGCGCGTCGCATGCGCACAAAAAACAGCGGAGTCGTTTATGACACTTTCCAGCCCTTCAACCTCAAAGCGCCACACATCGACGCGCAAGGTCGCCTTACTGGCTGCAACCACCATGTCCCTTGGCGCGGTTTCACCAGCCCTTGCCTTGGAAGAGGTCGTGTTTGGCACCAACTGGCTGGCTCAGGCTGAGCATGGCGGCTTCTACCAATCCGTGGCTGATGGCACCTATGAAGCGTGCGGTCTGGACGTGTCCATTGTCACCGGTGGACCGCAGGTCAATAACAAAGCGCTGATGCTGGCTGGCCGAATTGATTTTCACATGGGCGGTGATCTGCTGTCCACCTTCTTGGCCGCAGAGCAAGGCATTCCAGTGGTTGCCGTTGCCGCCTCTTTCCAGAAACACCCTCAAGTGATCATCGCCCATCCCGACGTTGCCGAATCCTGGGACGATCTCAAAGACCTCACGCTGCTGATCGGCGACAACGGCTTTGCTGGCTACTATCGCTGGATGGTCGCTGCCCACGGCTTCACCGACGAGCAGCGCCAGCCTTACACCTTCAATCCGGCACCGTTCCTTGCCGACACGGGCACGGCCATGCAGGGATATCTCTCCTCCGAGCCCTATGTGATTGAGAATGAGGCCGGCTTCACACCTGATGTGTTCCTGATCGCCGATGCCGGTTTTGCCACCTACTCCACCATCATCGAGACGATGGCCGACACCATCGCTGAGCGCCCTGAGGTCGTGGAGTGCTTCGTCGAAGGGTCCATTCTTGGCTGGTACAACTATCTCTACGGCGACAATGCCGAAGCCAACGCCATGATCATGGCCGACAATGCCGAAATGACCCAGGACAAGATCGATTTCGCCATCGAGAAAATGTTGGAGTTTGGCATCGTTGATTCCGGCGAAGCGCTGGAGCTGGGCATCGGCGCGATGACCGATGAAACAATCAACGCCTTCTATGCGCAGATGGTCGATGCAGGTGTGATCGATGCCGGCCTGGATTACACAGCCGCTTACACAACGGACTTTGTGAACCAGGGTTTGGGCATGGAACTGCGCCCAGAGTAGGCCATGTCATTCATCCCCCCGATGACACTGCCGCGGCGCGCCTTGACCCAAGGTGCGCCGCACCCCTGAAATGATCCGGATCAGCCTTCTTGCCCGATACCAAAACGCAATCCTCGCCCATCCTTTCGCTGCGCCATGTCGGCAAGGTGTTCGGTGGCACCGTGACAGCCCTCGATGACATGTCGCTGGACATTCACGATGGCGATTTTGTCAGCCTTTTGGGCCCATCAGGTTGCGGAAAATCCACTGCCCTGCGGCTGATTGCAGGGCTGATGCGCCCGACATCAGGTCGCATCGCTTGGTCTGACACCGGGCAAAAAAGCACCGGCGGGCAGGACCTCGGCGTAGTATTCCAAGAGCCAACGCTGATGCCGTGGGCGACGGTGGAAGACAATGTCTGGCTGCCCATGCGCCTCTCGCGCATTCCCAAAGCGCAGGTGCGTGATCAGATCGCCGAAATTCTCTCCGTTGTCGGCCTGTCTGGCTTTGAGAAAAGCTATCCACGCGAGCTCTCCGGCGGCATGAAGATGCGTGTTTCCATCGCCCGCGCCATGGTCACACGCCCTAAACTGATCTTGATGGATGAACCCTTCGCCGCACTTGATGAGATAACCCGGTTCAAACTGAACAATGATCTACTGGAGATGCAGGCGCGCATTGGCTGCACCGTCATCTTCGTCACCCACTCGGTGTTTGAAAGCGTATTTCTTTCCAACCGAGTGGTGGTCATGGCCGCCCGGCCAGGCCGCGTCGTGCAAGAGCTTGCCGTCGATGAGCCCTATCCACGGCACGAGGACTTCCGCACCTCACCAGAGTATGCCGCAAGCTGCCGTGAAGCATCCGAAGCGCTGCATGGAGCGATCATGAACACCAGTGTGGAGGCGGCATAAATGGCTGTGATATCCCCTGATGAACGCACACCGCATGTCGGCCCCTCCGACGATGCGCAGGTGGTCGATCTAGAAGAACGTGCTATTGCCCGCCGCGAGCGGCTCGACAAAATCGGCGCCTGGATGCTTCCTGTGGTCATGATCGCGCTCGGCATTTTTGCCTGGGATCGGATCGTCGCTATCAATGAGATTCCGCACTATATCTTGCCAGGGCCTGGCCGTGTCTGGGACACGCTGATTGCCGACTGGCGCGTGCTCTTCGATGCGCTCTCAATCACCATGATGATAACTGCCGCAGCTTTGGCCGCCGCCATCATCGGCGGCGCTGGGCTGGCCATTCTCTTCAAGCAGTCGCGCCTGATGGAGATGTCGCTCTACCCATATGCGGTGATCCTTCAAGTCACACCCATCGTGGCGATTGCCCCACTGATCTTCATCTATGTTGAGGATCGGCTGGTCGGCCTGCTCATCTGCGCCTGGCTGGTGGCGTTCTTCCCGGTGCTTTCCAACACGACGCTCGGGCTCAACTCCGCCGACCACAATTTGCGGGATCTCTTCAAGATCTATGGCGCCTCGCGCTGGCAGCGACTGTTGCATTTGGAGCTGCCCTCTGCCCTGCCCTATTTCCTGGGCGGTTTGCGTATCGCGGGCGGTCTGGCGCTGATCGGCGCGGTGGTGGCCGAATATGTGGCGGGCACCGGAGGCATCGGCTCGGGCCTTGCCTTCACCATCCTGGAAGCAGGCTACCGGCTCAACATCCCACGCATGTTCGCAGCATTGATCTTGATCGCGGCCACCGGCGTTGTGATCTATGCGGCACTCAGCTTTCTCAGCTGGCTGCTGCTGCACAAATGGCACGAAAGTGCCTTGAAACGGGAGCGCTAGGTGCCGTCTCTTTCTCTACAAAACGGCCCCGTCACGCTTGACAACATCGTTATACCTGGACCGCTCATTGGCTCGCAGGAAACGCTTGTCTCAACCTCGGTGACAATCCGCGACGGTCGTTTTTCCGATCAGCCAGCCGAGCAGCGCATCGACATGGAAGGGCAGATGGCCTTGCCAACTTTTGTCGATATGCACACGCATCTGGACAAGGGGCACATCTGGCCGCGCAAACCCAATCCTGACGGCACCTTTGATGGTGCGCTATCTTCCGTGGGTGAGGATCGCGAGGCCAAATGGTCCGCGCAGGATGTGCGCGCCCGCATGACCTTCGCACTGGAAGCTGCGTACGCGCACGGCACCAAGGCCATCCGCACGCACTTGGACTCGATCCCGCCGCAGGATGAGATTTCTTGGGGCGTCTTTGACGAGGTCCGTGCCGATTGGAAGGGCAAGATTGACCTCCAGGCCGTAAGCCTGGTGGGCGCTGACGGCATCGAACCTGATGGCACAGGCCGCTACCAGAAAACCGCCGACATTGTCTCCAAAGTCGGTGGCGTGCTCGGCATGGTCACCTATCCATTGCCGGACCTCGAGCAGCGGCTAGAGGCCTTTTTTGATATGGCCACCCAGCGCGATCTCGATGCTGATTTCCACGTCGATGAAACCGGCGATCCGTCGGTGGCGACGCTTCGCCAGATCGCGCAAATGGTTCTGAAAACCGGCTACACGGGCAAAGTGGTCTGCGGCCATTGCTGTTCGCTGGCGGTGCAGGACGAAAGCGAGGCTGACCGCACCATGGACCTGGTCGCTGAGGCTGGACTTACCATCGTTTCGCTGCCTCTTTGCAACCTCTACCTTCAAGATCGCAATCCAGGGCGGACACCGCGATGGCGCGGCGTCACGCTGGTGCATGAGATGAAAGCGCGCGGCATTCCCGTCGCCTTTGCCTCTGACAACACCCGCGACCCGTTCTACGCCTATGGCGATCTGGACATGGTTGAAGTGGTGCGCGAGGCCACCCGCATTGCGCACCTTGATCACACCAACCATGATTGGGTGAAAGCCTTCACCACCACGCCCGCCACCATGTGCGACTTCGACTATGCGCCGTTCGCAAATGGTGAGCCGGCTGATTTGATTGTGTTCAAAGCGCGCAGCTGGAATGAGCTGCTATCGCGTCCCCAGACCGACCGCACGGTCATTCGTGGTGGAGAGGCACTTGCCGTTTCCCCGCCCGACTATGCGGTTCTCGACCCTTTGATGGAGTAAAGCATGACCGGAAACATCGCTGCCGTTCGCGAAGCGCTGGACCACCTTGATATCGACGACAATCCGGCCACGCTGAAACAGAAGAGCCGCGACTTCTTTTGGTACTCCCCAGTGCTCAAAGAAAAGATGGACCATCTGGTCGGTGACTTTGTCGTGTCGCCTCGCTCCGAAGAAGAGGTCATCGAAGTTCTCAAGACATGTTTTGCCCATGATGTGCCGGTCACCACGCGCGGGGCTGGCACCGGCAATTACGGCCAAGCTATGCCACTTGCTGGTGGCGTCGTCATGCACATGAAGAACATGACCAAAGTGAAAGAGATTCACCCAGGACGCGTGATCGTTGAGCCTGGAAAAGTGGTCAAAGACTTGGATGCCGAGACCCGCGCCCATTCCGGCCAGGAACAGCGCATGATGCCCTCCACCTATGGCACGGCGACCATTGGCGGCTTCATTGCAGGCGGATCCGGCGGCATTGGGTCAGTGCGCTGGGGTGCTTTGCGCGATCTGGGCAATATTTTGCGCCTGCGCGTCGTTACCATGGAAGCCGAACCGCGCATTTTGGAATTCACCGGCGAAGATTTGGCCCGCGTCTCGCACGCCTATGGCACCAACGGCATCATCACCGAAATCGAGATGCCACTGGCACCGGCCTATGAATGGGTGGAATTCGCGCTGGGCTTTGATGATTTCATGCAGGCAGCACAGTTTGGTTACGATCTGGCCCAGCAGGATGGCATTCTGGTGAAGCTCATCACGCCGATTGAAGCGCCAATCCCGTTCAAATTCTTCAAGCGTTTTCAGGGTCATGTGCGCGAAGATCAATCGATCCTTATCGTACTGGTCGCGCCGCAGTCGCTGGACGGTTTTGGCGCCTTTATGGGCCGCAACAACAACCCCGACGTGATCTACCGCTCTGACGCGTCGACGTTTGATCGCACCCCCGGCCATCTTGCCGAGTACACCTGGAATCACACCACCCTGCGCGCGCTTCAGGTCGACCCAACGGTCACATATTTGCAGGTGCGCTATGGCGGCCCTGATCCGCTGGCCAAGGTCGCCAAGGTGCGCGAAACCTTCGGCGCAGAAGTGCTTCAGCATCTGGAAGCCATGCGTGAGGGCGGCAATGTCATTTACGCTGGTCTACCCATTGTCGACTATTCTGATGAAGCGCGCCTCAACGAAATCATTGCCATCCATGAAGAGCTGGGCTGCATGATCTTCAATCCGCATCGCTACACGCTGGAAGAAGGTGGTCGCCAAAAGACCGATGATCGTCAGCTGAAGTTCAAACAGGAAGCCGATCCAAAGGGTCTCTTGAACCCGGGTAAGATGATCTCCTGGGACGACCCCAACTGGTCTTATGAGGCCATGTACGCCTACCCGAAAATGAGAAAAGCAAGCTAATCAACTGAATTTCAGTTCATTCGAGGGAATGAGAGCATGCCAGGCAACGAGAAAAGGGTGATGGTAATCTTCGCACACCCTGTGCCTGAAAGCTTCTCCTCTGCCTTGTACACGCGCGTGGTAGAAACGCTAAAAGATAAGCAATGGCAAGTGGATGACTGCGACTTAAACGCGGAAAAATTTCCTGCCGTGATGACATGCGACGAGCGTCGCACGTATCACGATGAGGATATCAACATAAATCCAGTTAAACCCTATGTTGATAGGCTCCAAGCCGCTGATGCTATCGTCTTCGTCTATCCCGTTTGGAACTTTGGCTATCCTGCAATCTTAAAAGGGTTTTTCGACCGGGTTTTTCTGCCTGGCGTGTCGTTCAAACTGGTTGATGGCCAGGTACGCCCCGCGCTGACGAACGTCAAAAAGTACGCGACGGTCACCACCTATGGCGGAACGCGTCTGCGCGCCTTCTTGGCCGGCGACCCGCCCCGTAAGCTGATGACACGGCCTATACGCTACGTGATGAACGGTGCGCCTATGCAATACCTCGCACTTTACGACATGAACCGGGCGAGCGATCAGAAGCGTGCTGCGTTTTTGCAGCACGTGACACAACAGATGGAGAGGTTCTGACCCAGCATGCAGGCAAGTAGCAGGACGGAAACGGTATGAAAGCGTTGATCGTTTATTGCCATCCCAGCGCAACCAGTTTCAACCACGCGGTTCTTGACACTGTGATGGACGAACTCAGGCAAGCTGGCGCCGAAACGCGCGTGATCGACCTTTATGGCGAGCAGTTTCAACCGGCGCTCACGCTGGAGGACTGGACTGAGTACGAAGACACCAGTTGCAACACCGATCGCATCGCCCCTCATGTTGAGAGCCTGCAATGGTGTAACGCGCTGATTTTTGTCTACCCCACCTGGTGGTTCGGCCCACCGGCCATGCTTAAAGGCTGGTTGGATCGGGTGCTGGTACCAGGCGTTGCTTTCACCATGCCATGCAAAGAAAACAAGCGCTTTGGCCACACGCTCAAACACATCAAGCATTTGGGCGTGTTTACAACCTGCGGCGCGTCCTTCTGGCTGACCAAACTCATCGGCTCACCAGGCAAGCGCATCTTGATGCGGGGCCTGCGGGCGCTGTGTCATGAACGGACACGCACCGCTTTTGCTGCGCATTACCGTATGGATTTTTCAACACCGTCGAGCCGGGCCAAACATTTGGCACGCGTGCGTGCAAAAATGCGCAAGCTCATCGGCGAGCGACGTTTTGAGCAGGATGCAACACGCTATTCCAACAAGGTGAGGCAAACGGCATGACCATCATCCCCATTCTCGACTACGCGACGTTCTCCGGCGCGACCAAACAGGACTTTGTGGACGCGTGGGGCAAAGCCGCACGAGGGCCAGGCTTCATGGTGGTGAAAAACCACGGCGTGGACCCTAAACTCATCGAGGCCATGTTTGCCAAGGCTGATGAATTCTTCGCCCTGCCAGGCGCGGAAAAGGCTAAAATTTCCATCGACAAATCTCCGCACAATCGCGGCTATGCTGGCACCGGGTCGGAAAGCTTGGATGAAAAAAGCGGCCAGATGGATCAAAAAGAGGCCTTCAACATGGCCCTTGATCTGCCCGCTGACGATCCGCGCGTGATCGCCAAAGAGCCCTATCGCGGCACCAACATGTGGCCAGATGTTCCTGGCTTCAAAGACACCTTCACCGCCTATTTCGATCAGGTGTTCAATCTGGGCGTCAGTCTTCACCGCGCCATCGCCCTTGATCTCAATCTGCCCGAAGATCATTTCGCAGAACCCTTCGTGGATTCCATGTCCACCTTGCGCGTGCTGCGCTATCCACCTGCGATCAACCCGCAACCTGGTGAAATCGGCGCCGGTGCACATACTGACTATGGCTCCATCACCCTGTTGATGAGCGATGGCACCGCTGGCTTGCAGGTCAAGCCGCGCGATAGCTCCGAGTGGATCGACGTCCCGGCTGTTGATGGCGCCTTTATCGTCAACATCGGCGACCTGCTGATGCGCTGGACCAACGACATCTATGTGTCCAACCCGCACCGTGTTCTGCGTCCGGTGAAAGAACGCCGTTCCATCGCTTTCTTCATGGATCCCAACCCCAACGCGCTGGTGGAAGCTCTGCCGGGAACGGGCGAGGAAAAGCATTATGAGCCCATCCTTTGCCATGAGTATCTAACGATGCGCCTCACCGCGACCTACAGCCAGAAAGCAGCAAGCTGACATGGCAGATACTCCTTCTCGACGCTATCGCTGGGCCGAGTACAAAACCACAGAGTTTGAAAACCTCGACCCGCAAAAGGTGATCGCCGTGTTGCCCACCGCGGCCATTGAACAGCACGGGCCGCATCTGCCGGTTGGCGTCGATACCTATCTCAATGAGGGCATGCTATCGACGGTTGAGACAATGCTGCCCGACCTCGCGCCGGACTTGGATGTGCGCATCCTGCCGGTTCAGGCCATCGGTAAGTCCAACGAGCACTTGCATGCGGCTGGCACACTGACACTGCCTGCTGAGCTGGCGCTGTCGATCTGGACGGAAATCGGACTGTCAGTCGCCCGCGCCGGTGTGCGCAAAATGGTCATCACCAACTCGCACGGCGGCAACCTTGATCTGATCTCGATCCTGTCGCGCGAAATGCGGGTACGGGCGCGCATGTTGTGCGTGAAAAGCCAATGGGGCAATTGGGGCGTGCCCGATGGGCTCTACACCGAGGATGAGATGAAATTCGGCATCCATGGCGGCGACGTGGAAACGTCGATGATGCTGCATTTCCACGAAAATTTGGTGGATATGAGCAAAGCGGAGAACTTCCGTTCAACCGCCGAAGATCGCCAAGGCGGCTTCAACATATCCCCAACTGGCATGCCCGCCTATGGATGGATCGCCTCCGACCTCAACACCGAGGGCACGGTCGGCGACGCAAGCATTGCCACCGCAGATAAAGGCCGACAAACCGCTGAGCACTACGCCCGTGGGTTCATCGGCCTGTTGAAAGATGTCGCCGAAGCGAACATCACCCGGTTCGATTAGGGCGCTCTAGCTGTTATCACTCTGATCCGGCTCATACCGGATCAGATCTCCGGGTTGGCACTCCAAGAACGCGCAGATCTTCTCCAGCGTCTCAAAGCGCACCCCTTTCACTTTGCCAGACTTGAGCAGCGAAACCTGCTGCTCAGTGATACCGATGGCGGCGGCCAGCTCCTTGGAGCGCACCTTGCGCCGCGCCAGCATCACATCCAGATCAACGACAATAGGCATCAGACAATGCCTGCATGGTCGTCGGCCACCCGCGCCGCTTCGCTAAGCACCAGGCCCAGCCCCCACAGTGCAAACCCTGCCGCAAAGGCACCAATGTCAGATGTCGTGAAGCCGACGGAGAGAACACCTGGACCATCGGGGTTAGTCATCGAAAGATAGAGCGTTGTTAGCGTGTTGCTGGCCATGGCCGTGATGGCGAACACCACAAAGCCTAGCCCCGCACGCGACACCAGCTGCGCATTGCGCGCATCAAGCACAGTGCCTTTGGCCAAGCGACGAAACAGCTGGAACAGCACCAGCATCGTCAGCACAAACACCACAACAGGAACCGTGCGCAGCAGCATCGGCCAAATCACATTGGGAAAGCTGGCAGCCTCTGCTGCCATGTCGTTGCCCAGCATGCCCAGCGACGTGCTGATCATGGTGGTGCGGATATCTTCAGAAACCCACTGGCCAATCAGACCAATCAACAGACCAGCAGCGGCGAGCAGGGGCACAATGGCCACCCAGCGGGCGCGACGCGAGATGGGGGTAAGGGTGGAAGAATGGGGGGAGGCATGCATGGTATTGTCCTTAAATGTGCAAATGACGGGCTGACAAAATTATCGCTTCCAATCTAAAAATTAATATAATACATGAATTTTATCGTGTCAAAGTACGAGTTATTCAAACCATGAAATTCAATCCCCGCACTCTCCCCCTTTCCCGCAAACTCACCAGTGCATGTCTCGGTGGTGCAACCGCGCTTGCCCTGCTGGCCGGTTGCAGCCACGTGCCAGTGATGTCCATCCCAGCGCTGGCAGCCATTGACTTTGAAACCACGCAGTTCAGCGTTCTGCGCGCCGCGATCGAGATGCCGGCTGCTCTGGTGCCTAGAATTGACGGCGTCCGGCTCAATATCAGGCTGACCATTGAAGGCGCTGTGGCCGAAGAGCGCTCCTACGCGCTGATTGGGCAAGATCTCACGTTAGTCCAATCAGATCTTCCGCAAGCAGACGGCGACCGCCACACCTTCGTTTATGCGCTTTCGCCGGACGATCAGCGTGGCATGGACGCCATCCGCAGGGCCATCGAGGTCGCCAAAGCGAACCAGCAAAGCGGATCGCTCAGCGTGAACGTCAGCGTCGATGAGATGTGCGCAGCAGGCAGCCTTCCAGACGGTCCGCTGCGCGTCGATGTATTCCTGAAAACCAGCGAAACCAACCGCTTCGTGCGCACACTCGATGGGTTCGATTTAAGGGAAATCTCAATCGATGGATTGGGCGACGAGCTACCAGCCTGCTGATTCCAGCGCGGGCACTCTGCATAGAAATGCCGCTTGCCAAGGTTGAGGGCAGAGTGGAAGGGTGAGCGTATCTCACAAGCTCGGAGCTCATGATGCCCTCAACCGCCCTCACCCGATTCTCTGTTGCGCCTTTGTCGGGCATGACCCGCCACCTTGCTGATGTGGCATCCGGGCGGGCGGACCCTGATTTGGTGATCACCGGTGTGCGCACGCTCAACACCTATTCTGAGCGCATCGCGACCGACAAAGAAGTCTGGGTCGCTGGCGGGCGCATCGCCGCCGTGAAACTCGCAGGCACCTACCAAGGCGCTGCCAGCCGGTATGACGGCAAGGGCGGCATCATCGCACCAGGGCTGGTCGACCCTCATCTGCACATCGAATCGTCCATGGTTACTGCCTGCGCCTATGCTGAGGCAGCGCTTCTCAACGGCACCACCACCATCTTCTGTGACAGCCATGAGATCGGCAATGTCATGGATGTGGCAGGCGTGGAAGCCATGCTGGAAGATGCGCGCCAAGCACCGCTTTCGATCTTCCTAACCGTGCCATCCACCGTTCCTGCCACCTCGCCAGAGATGGAAACCGCAGGCGGTGATCTGACGCCAGAAAAAATCGCTGGCATCTTTGATCGCTGGCCGGAAGCCGTCGCCTTGGGCGAGAAGATGGACTTTGTGCCCGTCTGCATGTCGGACGAACGCTCCCACGCCATCATCGAGGCATCCCTGTCGCGCGGGCGACCCGTATCCGGCCATGTTTATGGCCGCGAGTTCGTGGCCGCCTATGCCGCCGCGGGCGTGACCGACACGCACGAGGCCATCGACCGCGATATTGCCGATGATTTGTTGGATGCTGGTGTTTGGGTTTTTCTGCGTGGCGGCCCACCGACAACGCCATGGCACTCGCTGCCCGAAGCGATCAAAACCATCACCGAGCTTAGCGCCTCCACCAAACGCGTCGCGGTCTGTACCGATGATCGCGATGCCGACGATCTGCTGATGTTCGGACAGGACTGGGTCACCCGCCAAGCGATGAAAGCCGGCATCAAGCCCGAAACGGCCTGGTCCATGGGCTCCCTACATGGTGCCACACGCTTTGGCATGGAAAACGAAATCGGCGGGCTCGGTGGCGGCAGGCGCGCCGACCTAGTGCTGCTCAATGATGATCTAGAGCCGCAAAACACCTGGTATGGCGGCGAGCTTGTTGTGGAACACAAAACCATCACACCCGTCCTCGATCAGGCCCTTTCTACCCGTTACACCTATCCTGATGCGGCCTTCACCAGCGTCAAAGTGCCAGGCGCCGTCACCATGACGCCAGACGTTCCATCGCGTGATGTCACCGCCAATGTGCTGCGCGTCGCCCTACCCGGCATCACACTTTTCCACGACACGGTGGATTTAAAGGCCAGCAACGATTGGACCACACATTTCGATGAGCACGGGCTCTGCTTCGTCACCATCATCGAGCGCCACGGTAAGAGTGACGGAAACGTTGCCCACGGCTTACTGAAAGATTTTGGCCTGAAAGACGGCGCTGTGGCGTCCTCCGTCGGTCACGACAGCCACAACATCATCATCGCTGGTACCAATGCCGAAGACATGCAGGTCGCGCTCACGGCGCTGAAAGAGCACCAGGGCGGCGTCGTCACCGTTCAAGGCGGGAAAGTCACGGCCATGGTGCCGCTGCCCATTGCGGGTCTGCTTTCGGACAAGCGCGTGACTGCGGTGGCGGAAGAGATGAGCGCGTTGAAAGTGGTTTGGAAAGAAATGGGCTGCACCATCCCATTCATGGGCTTCAACCTCATCCCTCTATCCGTGATCCCAGAAATTCGAATCACCGACAAAGGCATGGTGCGCGTTCCAGAGATGGTTTTGGAACCGCTTTACGTTGCGGAATGAGAAAAAGCCTGCTGAATCAATACCGGTTGCGGGATTCAGGATGCGAAGATTTTTCTAAACGATCTCAAGCATTTTTGAAGAAAATGATGCAATCATCAAAGGTTGTTGACCCAAACAGTGGTAAAGAGCGTAAGCTGAATTATGGACCAAACGGCCCTCCAACCAAGGAGTGTGACCATGCAGACCTCTTTTCCACCGCCTCCGGGCAAGCAAAAAGCGCCAAAATTGGTGCGCTTTCTTATCAAAAACGCCGCCATCGGCTTTGCTGTTGCCATTGTTTTTGTTGGCGCGATTCTCACCTTCAACGTCGGCAACCTCGCCACAGTGTTCGCCCAATCAGGCGTTGGACTGTTCGCGGTTGCGCTGATGACGTTCATGATCGGCCTCACCTTCGCGAGCCTGCAAATGGGCTTCGCGGTGATGTTTAAATCCGGCGACCTCGATGACGACCAAAATGAGCGAGGCACACCTGTGCCCTCGCACGATGACATGCTGCGCTTGGGCCTTCGGCCTGTACCAGTAAAAGCCAAGGCGAGATCAACACGCCACTAAGGTTTAGACCCCAAAACTCCGAAGCTTCCTCCCGAAACTAAAAACGCCGCGCTGGAGTTCCAACGCGGCGTCTTCTTTTTGGACTTAACGTCTCCGGCAATACGCCGGGACCAAAACCTATTCGTTTGGCACAACCGTCTGGCGATACAGGTGCCACGTTGCATGGCCGATAATCGGCAGTGTGATGATAAGCGGGAAGAAGAACAGAAGCGCTGAGACAGCCACGATACCGGCAACCATCACGCCCCAGACAAACATCGGCCATGGGTTCTTCGCCACCGCATGCACGCTGGTCATGATCGCCGTCATGAAGTCCACCGGCTTATCGTGCAGGTAGGGCACACCAACGACGGAGATGGAAAACACGGTGCCGGCAAGAACCGCCCCGAACGCGTTGCCGACAAACAGGAACACCAAGCCTCGGGCAGTAAAGGCTTCTTCGATCAGTGAACTGAGATCCATCTGCGCAAAATACAGCGGGTCATAGCCAAAGTTCAGCGCATAGATCACACGGGCAACAACCAGCCAGACGATCAGCATGAACGCCAAAACAAAGCCGTAGAGAAACACGTGGGTGACGCCATGGCGTTTGAAAGCACCCAGCACATCCCAGCCGACACGCTCTCCGGTCTCAATACGGCGTGAAATCTCATAAAGGCCAATCGCGGCGATAGGACCGATCAGCAGGAAGCCGGCGGTGAAGGGGAAAATTAGCGAATACGACTCGGTGACCAGCAAAAACACCATCAGCAGCAGACCCATGACAAAATAGGCCGCACCAAAGAACGTGGAGATAAAGGCGCCCTTTTTAAAATCTGCAATGCCAGCGTGCAGTGAGCTGAACACGGTATCCAGCGTGATCGTGTTCACCTGGGTCGGTGGCACATAGCCCTGCGGCACAAAGCCTGCGCGGCTATCCTCGGGCTCACCAATGATTTCATCAAGTTCGTTGATGTCCGGAATATCGTTTGCACTCGTCATCGGTGTTTCATCCCTTTAGTGCCTGCATCATGCTCAGCCCTGCCAGCGTCAGCCATTGACGCGCCAAGGCTCCTTCAAATCGGACCATAGCCCAGCCCATGCGACAACCTGTCCAAGAGACGCAAAAAGCGCAAGTCCGGGCTGTCACTGCATGGCGACCCAGTGAGAGTCGCAATGGGGTCCAACCTGACCGCTATACCCAATCGCGTCTCTGTGGATCGACATAGATCAAACACGGACACGACTTTTGTTCATCCGCAAACACCCGTGCGCATCACCCCCAACTGATGAATGATAGGTCTCTTTGGCTACCTTTGACCTAGCGCAACGCCTTCGCGCCCACTTGGGGGTTTGTGGGCGGTGCGTCGGACGGTGAGTCCGTCTGTGCTTGCATGCGTTGGTTTCAACCGATGCTCATCCGCCCGCACCGACCTTTCACTGTCTGCATGCAGACGCGACATAAGACGAATTTAGGTCAAGGACACCAAACAATGTCAGCACAAGCCGTAGCTCAATCGGCTGGCAGCACGCAGACCCAGGCGCGCCCGCTTACTTATGCGGATGACGCCATACGCCTCTTCACCATCGCAACGGTCCTTTGGGCCTTTGTTGGGATGGCCGGCGGGGTTTTCATTGCTGCTCAGCTCGCCTACCCCTCGCTTAACTTTCACGAGTGGGTTAATTTCGGTCGCTTTCGGGCGGTCCACACCTCGGGTGTGATTCTCGGCTTTGGCGGTAACGCGTTGCTGGCCACGTCCTTCTACGTTGTCCAACGCACCTGTCAGACACGCCTGTTCGGCCCCAATTGGCTACACATCGCCATGTTCTGGTCGTACCAGGCTTTGTTGCTGGCCGCCGCTGGCTCCTATGTTCTGGGCTACACCCAGTCGAAGGAATATGCCGAGCCTGAGTGGATCTTCGACATCATTCTCACCATCTGGTGGGTGGCCTATCTGGTGGTCTATGTCGGCACGCTGGTGAAGCGCAAAGAACCGCACATCTACGTCGCAAACTGGTTCTTCCTGGCTTACATTGTTGCCGTGGCGATGCTGCATATCGTCAACAACATCTCCATTCCCATCTCGCTGTTCTCGCTGCACTCTTACTCGGTCTATTCCGGCGTTCAGTCGGCCATGATCCAGTGGTGGTACGGCCACAACATGGTGGGCTTCTTCCTGACGGCCGGTTTCATCGGCATCATGTACTACTTCGTGCCCAAGCAAGCAGAACGCCCGATCTACAGCTACCGTCTGTCGATTGTGCACTTCTGGGCGCTGATCTTCCTTTATATCTGGGCTGGTCCGCACCACCTTCACTACACCGCGCTTCCCGATTGGGCGCAGACGCTCGGCGTTGTGTTCTCCGTGATGCTGTGGATGCCCTCTTGGGGCGGCATGGTGAACGGCATCATGACCCTGTCAGGTGCCTGGCATAAGCTGCGCACCGATCCGATCATGCGCTTCCTGGTGGTGGCGGTTGCCTTCTACGGCATGTCGACCTTCGAAGGTCCACTCATGTCAATCAAAGAGGTCAACGCCCTTTCGCACTACACCGACTGGACGGTGGGCCATGTGCACTCTGGTGCTCTTGGTTGGGTGGCTTTCGTTGCCTTCGGCGCGATCTACTACCTGGTCCCACGCCTGTGGCGGCGCACCATGCACTCGGTCGCCTTGATCGAAGTGCACTTCTGGCTCGCCTCAATCGGTATCCTTCTCTACATCACCGCGATGTGGGTGTCGGGTATCACCCAAGGCCTGATGTGGCGCACCTATGATGAGAACGGCTTCTTGCTCTACACGTTCTCCGACACGGTCGCGATGTTGCATCCCTATTATGTAACGCGCTTCCTGGGTGGTGTGCTCTATCTCTCCGGTGTGATCGTGATGATGTACAATCTCTATCGCACCGTCACCGGCCCGATCGTCGCCAGAACGCCAACCCCCCTCGTCTCAGGGCCTCACCCTGCAGACCTCACACCGGCGGAGTAAACGGCTATGTTTAATCACGGTATCATTGAAAAAAGCACGCCGTTGATGCTGCTCCTGATCCTCCTGTCCTTGGGGATCGGCGGCATGGTGCAGATCATTCCGCTCTTCAAGGTGGAATCAACCATCGAGCCAGTGTCGGGCATGCGTCCCTACACCCCGCTCGAGCAGATCGGCCGCAACATCTATATGCGAGAGGGCTGCTACAACTGCCACTCGCAGCAGGTGCGCCCGTTCCGCGATGAGGTCGATCGCTACGGCCACTACTCGCTGGCTGCAGAAGGGATCTATGACTATCCCTTCCTTTGGGGCTCCAAACGCACAGGGCCGGATCTGGCCCGTGTAGGCGGCAAATACTCCAACGAGTGGCACGCTGCCCACTTGCGCAACCCACAGGCTGTGTTGCCTGAATCGATCATGCCCGACTACGCGTTCCTGGAACGCCCGCTGGACTATGACGATATCGAGCTGCACATGCGCACCCTGCGCTTTGTCGGTGTGCCTTACAGCGATGCTGACATTGAAGCGGCCCGTGATGATATCATCGCGCAAGCCGTGCCGCTGATCGGTGACACGACCGCTTTGCGCGAACGGTATGCAGACGCGCCGCTTGGCCCCTTCACCGGTCCCGATGAAGAGGTCACCGAGATGGATGCGATGATCGCCTATCTGCAGGTTCTCGGCACGATGGTGGATTTCACCTCGTTTGATCCGGACACCATGCTGCAAGGCCAGGAGGTCGGACGATGAGCGCTGAAGCTCTAATCGGATACTCCGAGGCCGCTTTCCTAACGGTCGGTCTGGTGGCCATCCTGTTCCTGATCATTCGCGTCTACCACCCCGGTAGCCGCGAAGCGATGGATGACCACGCCAACATCATTTTCCGCGGGGAAGATGCACCCGAACCCAGATCAGAGGTCGGATCAAAAGCCCCTCAAGACGCAGGCCGCACGGCGGCAAGGCAGGACCACAATGGGTAACAAGATTGAACGCGACCCAATCACGGGCCAATACACCACTGGTCACCAATGGAACGGCATTCGCGAACTGCGCACACCGGTTCCAACATGGTGGATGTTGGTGTGGATCGCCTCCATCGCTTTTGCGGTGGTGTATGCAGTGCTGCTGCCATCCATCCCACTGGGGGACCAAACCACCGCGGGCACAACCGGCTACACAGCGCGCCAAGCGCTAGAAGCGCAGTTAGAAACTGTGCGCACCGCGCGCGAGGCTCAAGGCGCTGTTCTGGCCGAAATGGAACTGGCGGACATCGTCGCCGATCCTGAGCTTGCAACGCTTGCCTTCAATGGCGGTCGATCAGCCTTCGGCGTGAACTGCATTCAGTGCCATGGCGCTGGCGGCGGTGGCCAGATCGGCCAATTCCCATCGCTGATCGATGATGATTGGTTGTGGGGCGGCACGCTGGATGACATCTGGTATTCCATCAACCACGGCATACGCAACGAAACGCTGGATGCACGCTTCTCCCTTATGCCTGCTTATGGAGACTTCTATGAGCAGGCCGAGATCGAAGCGGTGGCCGACTATGTCTTGGCCCTCAATCCAGCATCACCAGACCACGCCACGCGTGATCAGTTGCCGGGCGCTGAAATGTTCGACCTGGAATGCTCCGCCTGCCATGGCGTGAACGGCTTGGGCGACACGGTCTTCGGTGCACCCAATCTCTCAGACGCTGTTTGGCTCTATGGCGGCGAGCGCGAAGAACTGATCGCGCAAATCACCAACCCGCAACAGGGTGTGATGCCAGCCTTTGGCGAACGGCTCGATGAAGCCACCATCAAAATGCTGGCCGTCTATGTGCACTCGCTGGGCGGTGGCGAAGAAGCTGGTGTGGGCGAAAGCGCAGCCCTGCAATAGGCTAACCGCAACACCAAATAGTCGCGCGACATGATGGTCGCGCGGCAAAAGGTCCCGACGCCCTTAAGGGCTAGTGCTGACGACGACGGGCACCGCGCTATGGAACATTAGCGCCACATTATTTTATTCGGACAGAAGGCAAAAACAATGGTCGTGGGCTACCAGGCAGACGAGTTCCCTGGCGTCAAGAAAGTCTATCAAAAATCCGTCACGGGGCTCTTCCGCCGGATCAAGAGCCTTGTCCTGGCCGCCATCACAATCTTCTTCTTCGGTGCCGCCTGGATTCCTTGGAACCGGCCCGGTGAAACGCCCGACCAAGCCTTTCTGATGTCGTTCACCGAAGGCAAGTTCTACGCCGGACCTTGGACATTTTGGCCACAGGATATGTACCTGCTGGTGCTGGTGCTTTTGTTCTCAGCTTTCGGCCTGTTCTTCACCAACACCATTGTCGGCCGCATCTGGTGTGGTTTCTCCTGCCCTCAGACGCTTTGGACCGATGGGTTTCAGATGATCGAGCGCCTGTTTGAGGGCGACCGCAACATGCAGATCAAGCGGGCCAAAGAGGGTCTGACGGCGCAGAACCTTGTTCGCAAAATCGGCAAGCACACAGTCTGGGTGGCCATCGGGTTGCTGACCGGCCTGACGCTGATCGGTTATTTCATCGGAACCGTGAACACGTTCACTCAAGTGCCCACGTTCCAGGCGAGCACTGCAGCCATTGTTATGGTGGGCGTTTTCGGTGCCCTCACCTACCTTTTGGCAGGATTCGCACGCGAAAAAGTGTGCCTCTATATGTGCCCATGGCCACGTTTCCAGTCGGCCATGCTCGACCCCAACACCAAAATTGTCACCTACCATGCCTGGCGTGGCGAGCCGCGCGGCAGCGCTAAGAAGAAAGCCGCCGGCGCCGACATCGGCGACTGCGTGGATTGCAATCTGTGCGTCAATGTGTGCCCAACCGGCGTTGATATTCGCAACGGCCTGCAACTGGGCTGCATCGGTTGCGGCCTTTGTGCGGATGCCTGCGATGGCATCATGACCAAGCTCAAGCGCCCAACCGGCCTCATCAATTTCGCCAGCCTAGCTGAAACCCACGATGAAGCTCATCTGGCGGCGCCACTCGTCGAAGTCGGCGGCCAAAAGCGCAAACCAACCAAGGTTCGCTTTTATGGCTATGGCGCGCTGATGATTTTGGTGTCTGCCGCCATGGTGTTCACCCTGTTCAATCGCACCGGGTTTGATGTCGCCATCACGCCTGATCGCAATCCGCCCTTTGTCACGCTGTCGGATGGGTCCATCCGCAACATCTACAATGTCCGCCTATCGGATCGCGGTTCGGAAGCAGAAACCGTGCGCTTTGAAGTGGAAGGCCTGACGGGTCAAACCATCGCCATCAGCCATGCCGGTTCAACGCTTGCAGAGGGTCAAGCGCCGACTATCGGCTTCAGCGATATTGAAGCTGCCTCTTTGCGGGTTCTCATCACCGTTCCACCAACCCGCCGCCCTGAAGGTCAAACACCGATCACCTTCTCCTTGGTCAATGGCGACAATGGTGAAGTGATGACGACAAGCAGCACATACTTCTGGGGTCCGGAAAACTAGGCGCACGCGCCCAAACGGCATCAAGGAAAAGAGACCATGAGCACTGACACCTTGCATCCAACCCCACCCAAGCGCCGCGGTTTCATGGGCTGGCTGGTCGATTCCAATGGCTGGATACCCCTGCTCTTCGTTGGCGGTTTCCTGATCCTTTTCGCTGTCACCGGAAACTTTGTGCGCCTCGCGCTCACCACCTTCCCAGGCTTGGTCACCACCAATGCCTATGAGCGTGGCCTGGCCTATGATGATGTGATTGCCGCTGAGCAGGCGCAGGCCGAACAAGGCTGGCAGATGGACATCATCGCGCCAGAATTTTCTGGCGAAGGCCAGATGGCAGCTGTTTCGCTGGTTGATCGCAATGGGCAGGCGCTGTCTGGTGGCACGGTCATCATGATGGCCGAGCGGATGACGCGTTACGCCCAGCAGGTGCGCGTTCCGCTGACCGATGTGGGCGACGGACAGTATGAGGGCGCGGTCAACTTCCCGATTTCCGGTCGCTGGTTTGTCAGCGTTTTGGCCGATGTCGATGGCGCACGACACTTCGCGACCGAAGAAGTGTTCATCCACGCACCCGGCGTCAACTAAAAGCTCGGTCTAGAACGACATATGGCATCCCTCGACGCATCCTTCGCTCTACCTTCCAGCAAGCCCGGCGCACGGTCTGGCCTTGATCTCTCGACAGCAGTCGAAACCGACAAGGACGGCATGCACGCGATCAATTTGCTGGTCGGCAATGTGCATTGCGGTGGCTGTGTGCGCAAAATCGAAGATCGGCTGGCGCAAGAGCCTGGCGTTGAGGTCGGCCGGGTCAATCTCTCCACCCGCCGCTTGACGGTGAAATGGACCGGCGCAGAAACGCGCGCCAATGCCTTCGCCAAAGCCATCGAAGATTTGGGCTATCCCGTAGCCCTCTACCGCATGGAAGCGGTGGTCGAACGCGACAAGAAAACCGAGCGCGAACTGATCATGGCGCTGGCGGTTTCCTTCTTCGCTGCCGCCAATCTGATGATGCTCGCCTGGGCGGTCTGGGCTGGGCATTTCGCCACCATGGGTCAGGCCACGCGCGATTTCTTCCACTGGATCGCGGCGCTGATCGCCGTTCCATCCGTCTATTATGCCGGTCTACCCTTCTACCGCTCCGCCATCGCTGCGCTGCGCAAAGGCCGCTCCAACATGGATGTGCCAATCTCCGTCGGCGTGACGCTCACCACGGCGATGAGCCTCTATGAAACGTGGACCGGCGGCCCACATGTCTATTTCGACGGGGCGCTCATGCTTCTATTCATTCTGCTGGTTGGTCGCTATCTGGATCACAAAGTGCGCGGCACGGCTCGTTCGGCGGTGCACGATCTGGCGATGCTGGCTGGTCAGCCTGTGCAGAAGCTTCTGCCCGATGGCACGCTACAAGCCGTTGCCTCTGATAGCCTGGATAGCGGGGATCGCATTCAAGTGGCCGCTGGGGAACGCATCGGCGTGGACGGCATTGTGCGCGAAGGCGGATCAAGCATCGACACAGCGCTTATCGATGGCGAAACCACACCCAAAGATGTTGCTATAGGCGCAAGCGTTCTGGCTGGCACCATGAACCTCACCGGTCCATTGATCGTTGAAGCCAAAAGCGTCGGCGAAGCCACTGTGCTCGCCGAGATTGTGCGCCTGCTGGAAGCCGCGGAGCAGAAAAAGGGCCGCTACATGGCCTTCGCCGACAAGGTGGTGCGCTGGTACTCTCCCACCGTGCATGCGCTCGCGCTGGGTGCGTTCCTTGGCTGGTGGCTCTTTGGTGGCATGGCCGTGCCCGAAGCGTTGATGATCGCCGTCTGCGTGCTCATCATCACCTGCCCCTGCGCGCTGGGTCTGGCCGTACCGATCACCCAGGTTGTCGCCGCTGGCCGGTTGAGCCGCCAGGGTGTGCTAGTGAAATCCGAAACTGCGCTGGAGCGTTACGCCGCCATCGACACCATCGTGTTCGACAAAACCGGCACACTGACCACGCTGGAGCCGCGCCTGGTGGGCCTGCCGGAGGATGAAAGCGCGCTGAAAACAGCTTCAGCCATCGCAGCCTCCTCCAAGCATCCCCTCGCCCAGTCCATCCGAGCAGAAGCACCCGATGTACCACGTTTCAAAGGCGTCGAGGACACGCCAGGTATGGGCCTTTCCTGGATGAGCGAGAATGGCGAGGTTCGCCTTGGCTCTGCACGTTGGTGCGGTCTGTCCGATGATGAAGCTGCCAGCAACGGTGCCTCCCATGGCGGCTTAGAAACCGAAGTTTGGCTCACCCGTCCAAGCCACGCTCCGGCGCGCTTTGCGTTCGCACCCTTGCTGCGCCCAAAAACCCGGCAGGTGATCGACACGCTGAAAGAGCGCGGGTTCCAGATCGCCATCATGTCCGGGGACCGCGCCCGTTTCGTTGGCCCCTTGGCCGATCAACTTGGCATCAAAGATTGGCAGGGCGACATGACCCCTGCCGACAAAATCGCAGCCATCGAGGCCATGAAGGCCGATGGCAAGCATGTGCTGATGGTCGGCGACGGCCTCAACGACACCCCGGCCCTTGCCGCCGCCCACGCCTCCTTGGCACCCACCAGCGCTGCGGACATTTCACGCCGCGCAGCCGATGCCGTGTTCCAAGGCAACAGCCTTGCAGCTCTTCCCGAAACGCTGGAAACCGCACGCGCAACACGGCGCATTGTGGTGCAAAACATCACCTTCTCGGTGGGCTACAACCTCTTCTGGGTGCCAGTGGCCGTGCTCGGCCTGGTAACACCGTGGATCGCCGCCATCGCCATGGCTGCCAGTTCCATCATCGTCACGCTAAACGCCTTGCGCATGGATGGCCTGAACCCGTTCAAACGGCTGGGCACCCGCACCGAATCGCCAATCCAATCACCTGCATCAGCCCAACCAGCAGAAGGAACCATGTGATGGATGTTCTGCTTTTTCTGGTGCCGCTGGCGCTGGTTCTCTCAACAATTGGTCTAATCGCGTTCTTTTGGGCGCTAAAATCGGGACAGTTTGATGATTTGCAAGGCGCGGCCGAGCGGATCCTCTACACCGATGACCATCCTGAGCATTCTTTGCCTCTCGAAAACACACCCACCAAGACGGATGAAAAGCAATGAGCACTTCAAACGCAGGCAAATCGACCGCCGGTAAAACCCTAGGCGGCCTCATCGTCCTCCTCATCAACATCGTCGGCTTTGGCGGTATCGGCTACGCCGTTGGCGGCGTCACCGGTGCAATCTGGGTTACACTGGTCGGGCTCGTTCTGTTCGGTCTTTTGTTTGCCTGGCCAAGCCTGACCTCAGGCGCAGAGCAAACTGGTCTCGCCAAAATCATCACAGCACCCTTCGCGCTTATCGCCAGCATCATCCTGTTCATTCCGGCGCTCATTGTTGGCCTTTTCCGCCGCTTAAAAGCGCAACGCGACCGTAAGATGGGCATTGAGCCGACCATTGATGATGTCGATGACACTGGGGCAAAGCGCAGCTTCTTCTACGGTCGTTGGACGGATGCCACCACGCTCTCGCTGTTCCTGGTCAACGCTGTTGTTGCGTTGATCATCGCCGTTATCTTTTTCGGACCCTCCGCGCTCATCGCCTTTGGCGTGATTGCAACGCCGGTCTTCTTAGTGGCGCTCTTCTTGGTTGGCCTGAACGGCGCCAACCCGGAGCTAGCCAAACCACAGCCTGGTGAAGAGGTTGAAGAGCTGGCGATTTAGGCCAACCTTTTCCGGGTCGAAATTCAAAAGGGCGGCGCCAACTGGCGCCGCCCTTTTTCATTGCCCCAAATAGATCCCTTAGAACTGCTCCTGCATTCGACGCAGGCCCACCTGGCGATCAGACGCTTCCAGCGCGTCGGCCAGCGTATGGACGCCCTTGGCTTCGAGCAGCGGCAGAAGCTTGATAAACACTTCGCCGGTGGCCAGCGCGTCGCCCAGCGCCGTGTGGCGATCCTCAGGTGGCAACACAACACCAAACCGCTCTGACAAGCCATCCAGTGACAGGCTTTCATCGCGGCCCAACGCGTGAGCGGCCAAAAGCAGCGTATCGAGAACAGGTTGGTTGAACTGCACGCCCACTTGGCTCTCTTTCAGCGCCAGGAACTTCATGTCAAACGCCGCATTGTGCGCAATCAGCGCGCCGGGGCCGACATAGCCATGGAAACGCGGCAAAGTCTCGTCGATCATCGGTGCATCGGCAACCATGGCATCGGTAATCCCGTGGATCTTGGTGGATGCCGCCGGGATGGTGCGCTGCGGGTTGACGAACTCGTTGAAGATTTCTCCGCGCAACAACCGCCCGTTGACGATACGCACCGCACCGATGGAAATGATCTCATCGCCTTTGGACGGCTCTAGGCCCGTGGTTTCAGTGTCAAACACCACGCTGGTGAGTGCACGAAGGGGCTGCTTGTCCAGCTCGCTGGCATGCGGGCGGTGCAACAGATCAAAATCGTAAAACTCGCGGCGCGCCTGTGCCGGCATGAAAGAGCGTTCTGTGCGCTCATAGCGCTCCGCAGCCACCTTCAGCGGCAAACGAAGCCGCGTAACACCCTCGCCAATATTCGCATCAATCTGGAAACCGGTGCGGTGTCGGTGGAGGATATCATTGCCCGTCACCGGACCCAGGTCAGGCTCCAGCCGTTCGTCCATCCAACTGGTCAGCACGTCCTCGCTCAGCGCGTCACCTGAGTAGAGCAGGTCCACATAGGCCTCGCCGTCAGAGGCGAGCGTTGCGATCACCCGGAAATCCCGTACGCCAAAATCCACCGCGATGCGATTGGCCATGCGATCCAAAAGATCAGTTATCGAGGCGCTATCGCAATGCAGCCAAACAGGATCGCCCTCGACCGAGAAAGTAAGGCCACGGCCTTCCGAGTCCCGCTCGGCCACGCAGTGGAACAGTGTGGTGGAGAACACCGCGCTCATTGGCCAGGCACCGGCCAGCACATCCAGAAGGAACGTATCCAGTCGCTCCACCTCTTCGACGACCGCCTGCATGTCAGATTTCAGGTCAACCGCATCAGCCTTCGCAGTGAGGTCGCTTAACCGCGTGCGCAGATCATCGCGGATATCAAACAGGGCGCGCTCGCGATAAAGCGCAGTGGCAAGCGCGTTGGTCACATCCTCAAAGGTCACCACGTAGCCGACAGGAACTTCACCGTCATCATCCATCATCAGCGACATGCGCCCTTTGATGGTGTGACGACCATCCACAGTGCCGGCGATCAACATAATGCTCAGCCCATCGGCATGGTCAGCATGGCGACCGGACGCAAAGCGGGATTGAAGACGCAACAAGGCGTGACGGAAAGGTCGCTCGGCCAGCGTTTCAAACAGCGGGCGATCAAGACCCACCTCGCCCGTCACATGGAGGATCTCCAGCGCACGCGCATTGTAGAGCAACACCTGGTGTTCCAGCGTGCAGATCAACACACCGTCGTGCAGATCACGCAGCACAGTTTCCAACCGCCCACGCACAGCCGTTTCACGCTGCTTGGCATCATCCTGACCGCTGGAAAGATGCGTTTCGAGCAGTTGGCTCACCTCGCGCACCACACCACCCATAAGACCAGGATCACGAAGCCCAGCAACCGCCGCCGCGCCCTCATCAGGAACACGGGCCAGCGCACCTTGCAGCCGTTCTGCTGGCGAAAGCGCCGTGGCTTGCACCTTGTTCATCAGCGCGAACAGCATGGCGATGAGACCCAGCGAGGCAAGCGCAGCAAGCGGCGCCAGTGTTTTGGCCAACCCGCCATCGCCACCAAAGGCTATGGCGGCTGCCAGCAGCATGACGATCACCGATAGGCCCATAGCGGGCATGAACAAGCTGCGCGCCGCGCGGCGCGGCTCAAAGGATGGTGGAGTGCTCTTACTCACGGCGGTCCTCCCACAGGCACCCATTGGGTGTCACCGGTGTGTCAGGCTGCCATGTTTTTATTGTGTGTGGCTTAGCCCGTCGAAGGCAGCAGGCTAAGCACAGCCTGCAGACCCTTCCTTGATCCTAACCAAATGCAATGTGCGCGCAGCCCTATCCTTCCGTCGAAGGCTGAAACGTCGGGGAGATAAGAACTTGCTAGGAGCTTTGCGGGCTATGGCGCGCGCACGTGGCCGCGATCAGCGGATCATCCAGCCCTGCTTGCGTCCAGTTGGCATCGACCGGCATGCCGTTCTCGTCCATCTCGGTATCATCGCCGAGAAGAAAACGCTCGCCAGCCTCGCAGTTGATCATGTTGGTGGCGATTAGGGCGGCGGAAAACCGCTCCATCAGAATGACGTCAACCAGCACCATATTGTCGAGATCCGGATTGGTGCGTGCCGTTGTGTGATCAATGGCAACGAAGCGGTTCACGCGTGGCACCAGATAGGTCCAAGGCTGGTAAGCCACCGAATAATCAAAGGTCTGCACCACCTCGATATCTTCCGGCAGATTGGAAACAACCTGATCGTACCAGCCATACTCAATGTGGATGGTCAGCAGCAGCATGCCGAGGCCAGCCGTGGCCGGGTACATCCAGCGTGGCAGTTTGAGCCGAAACGTTTTTGAAATGATCAAAAGCACCGCGGCCAGGCTGATACCGCCAGCGATTGCGCCAACATAACCTAGGAACATAAATGCCTTCCGGGCAAAACGAGAAACACGATCAGCGCTCCGTTTAGCCGGTGCCGGACCAATTCACCAGCCCAGCCTTTGGACGACGCAGCCCAGCGCAAGCCAAGCGGGGCATTGACCGCTATCCAGCGCTGCGCCCGTGCCCAAGTGCAGATTGCAGCCCTTTGATGACGCCGAAAGCATCCTTCAAATGGTTGCGCTCAAAAGATGAAAGTCGCGACGGAGCCAGGAAATTATCCGGCTTTTCGCCGTCGCGGATCTGTCGCGCCTGATGGCGCAAACGCATGGTGGAAATCAGATCATACGCGTCGATAAGGTCACTGGCACCAGACTTGGAAAGCGTTCCCGCCTCACGCGCCGCTTCTAATCGCTCACGGGTGTTCACCGCACCAATCGCGCCTTCCAGCGCGTACATGCGTGCCAGATCGACAATCGGCACAACACCATTGTGCTTCAGGTCCACCGTGTCCTTATGCTCGCCTGATTTGATCAAGGCAAAGCCGCGGAACAAACCGAGCGGCGGCGTGTGCTTGAGCGAATTGGCCGCCATGTGAGCGCGGAAAATCGAGTTCTTGGAGGCCAGCGCCAGTGTCGATTCCTGCAAGCCATCAAACAGGCTCATATCGCCATAAATGGCCCGCAGATCGAACATCACCGAGGCAAGCATCTGCGCCATCGGATCGGGTTTGCGCACCCAGTTTTCAAAATAGCCGCGCCAAACTTTTACTGGCTGCCGCCACCGGTCGTTTGTCGCCATCATGTCGCCAGGGCAATAGAAGTACCCGGCTTCATCCAGCCCATCGGACACAAACTGAGCCATGTCCTTGAAGTAGGCATCATGTGAAGCCGGATCAAAATCATCATGCAGGATCAGGCAGTTGTCCTGGTCCGACACACCCGTCTGCTCACGACGCCCTTGGCTACCGCAGGCAAGCCACAGATAGGGCACCGGCGTAGGCCCAAATTTTTCTTCCGCCATTTCCAGAAGACGGGTCGTCAGCGCATCGGTCAGCGAGGTCATCACACGGCCAATCTCGTGCGGCGCAACGCCAGAGCCCACCAATTGCACAAGCAAGGCGGGCGCTTGTTCAATCACGTCGGCCAACTTGGCAGTGTCTGACAGACGGCGAATATCGCCAATCATGTAGACCGCCGACACTTGCTGGCGACGCACCAAATTGGTCCGCGTTATAATACCAACCGGCTTGCCATCCTCGGCAATCGGCAAGTGGCCAATACCCTTGCTGCTCATCGCCAGCATCGCGTCGAAACCTGACGCATCCGGCGCAAACGCCATGGGATCAGCCGTCATCACCTCATCAACGGAAATTTTCGGATCGCGGGCCTGCGAGACCACCCGCCCGGTGATATCGCCAGTGGTGAGCAGCCCGACCAGCGTCTCGCCATCGACCACCAGAACGCAGGAGATATGTTTCTCCGCCATGATACGCGCCGCATCCTGCACACTGGTGCCAAGCGGCACGGTGATCGGATTGGGCGTCATCAAGTCGCGCAGCGCGATGCCCACAAGACTGGCATCAGCGCTCGGCGCCTGCTCGGCCTTCTGGGGTAGGAACCTGCCAAAAAAAGCTTTGAACGGACTACTGGTTTCCACCAGCTGCATGAAGGTCGCGGTTGGCACCGTGTAAACGGCCACGTGATCGCCGCGTGCGCGCGCCGATTGATTGGCCACGCCATCATTGAACAAGGCGCGCGAGCCAAAACTGTCACCGGCATGCACTTGGCTGATCACGTCCCCATCGGGTGAAAGCAGATCAACCTCACCGCGTGCTACAATGCGCAGCGCATCCACATCCTGGCCAAACCCGAAAATGATCGTGCCATCGGAGTAGGTCTCGACACCCATGCCATCGAGAAGTTGCTCCATCGCCTCATCGGAGAGCGAGTCAAACGGATGGTAATTGCGCACAAAGTCAGGTGCGTTGGCGAGGGTCACGTCCATCAGGAGTCCTTGGCATCAGCAGCGGCAAATCCGCGTGCAGACCATGCGCTTGGACGGCCCGCAAGCCAATTGGGCAAAGCCCTTAAAAGCAAAGCCTAACGGGGTTGCGCTCAAGAAAAAACGGGCCCCGCGTAAGCGGGACCCGTCAAAGCATGTCGCAGGTTGCGAAGACTTAGTGGTCCACAGCAGCCGCAGCACCACGTGGAATACGTACCGATTCCACCAGCGCCTGGATGTGCTCTGGCGGAGCCGCCGTTGCACGCGAGACCAGGAACGCAGCAGCAAAGTTGAACACTGCACCAATTGGCCCGAAATGGGTTGGTGGAATGCCAAACAGATACTGCGAGCTGTCAAACGATGCCGTGCCTGGGATGAAGAACCAACCAAGGAACAGGAACAGGTAAAGACAGGTCGAAATCAGACCAGCCAACATACCTGCGATCGCCCCGGCGGAGTTCATCCGCTTGGAGAAGATGCCCATCATCAACGTTGGGAACAGCGTTGCAGCGGCAAGACCGAAGGCCAGCGCCACAACTTGCGCAGCAAATCCTGGAGGATTGAGGCCCAGATAGACCGCCACACAGATCGCCACCGCCATCGATATACGCGCTGCAAGCAGCTCGCCCTTCTCAGAAATGTCCGGCTTGAACACCGACTTAATGAGATCGTGCGAGATAGCAGACGAAATCGCCAGCAGCAGACCAGCCGCTGTTGATAGCGCAGCAGCGATACCACCAGCAGCAATCAAGGCGATCACCCAACTTGGAAGCTGTGCGATTTCCGGGTTGGCAAGCACGAGGATGTCACGGTTGAAGGTGACAAGCTCATTGCCTTCCCAGCCACGCTCAGCGGCAAGTTCGGCCATGTCTGGATTGGCATCGTTGTAGTACTGGATACGACCGTCGCCATTCTTGTCTTCGACACCCAGAAGGCCAGTGACCTGCCACGTTTCGAACCAATCAGGCAGTTCATCCACAGCAACAGCTTCGCCTTCAATACCAGCCGGCCACATCGTGGTCGTGATGTTCATGCGCGCCATCGCACCCACAGCTGGAGCGGTGAGGTAGAGAAGCGCGATAAACACCAAAGCCCAACCAGCAGATGTACGAGCATCAGCCACTTTAGGCACGGTGAAGAAGCGAATGATCACGTGTGGAAGACCAGCCGTACCAATCATCAGCGACAGGGTGTACAGCGCCATCAACCATGGATTGGTTGTTGCCGTGTATTCCCTAAAGCCAAGGTCGGTTAGCAGCCCATCGAGCGTCACCAGAAGGTGTTGCCCAGCGCCTGCTTGGCCTTCAGCCATGGTGGAGAACAGACCAAGACCTGGGATCGGATTGCCAGTCAGGTTCAACGAGATGAAGATTGCCGGAATGGTGTAGGCAATGATCAGCACGCAGTACTGTGCAACCTGGGTGTAGGTGATGCCCTTCATACCGCCGAGAACGGCGTAAACGAAGACAACAAAACCAGCAGTGTAGAGACCCAGCTCAATGTCGATTTCCAGGAAGCGTGAGAAGGCAATGCCTGCACCACGCATCTGACCAATCACGTAGGTCACTGAAATCACGATGAGACAGATAACCGCCACAACGCGCGCAGCGTTGGAGTAGTACCGGTCACCAACGAACTCAGGCACCGTGAACTTGCCGAACTTACGCAGGTAAGGTGCAAGCAGCATGGCCATCAGCACGTAGCCGCCGGTCCAGCCCATCAGAAACAAAGAGTTGTTGTAACCAACGAAGGCGATAAGACCCGCCATCGAAATAAACGACGCAGCAGACATCCAGTCAGCAGCGGTCGCCATACCATTGATAATTGGGTTCACACCACGACCAGCGGCGTAGAACTCGCTCGTGGACGCGGCACGCGCCCAAAAAGCGATACCGAAGTAAAGGGCAAAACTGGCCCCCACGACGATAAAGTTGAGTGTTGTTTGATCCATAATTGGTGCTCCCAGACCTACTCTTCATCCACGCCGTATTCTTTGTCCAAAGCATTCATGCGGATCGCATAAAAGAAGATCAGGACCAAGAAGACGAGGATGGAGCCCTGTTGGGCGAACCAAAAACCAAGATCGGTACCGCCAACGGCGATGCCGGAAATAAGCGGGCGAAGTAGGATCGCAAAACCAAACGAGGCAAGCGCCCATATCACCAGGCAAAAGCCCATCAGGCGAAGGTTCGCCTTCCAATAGGCATTGTTATCGGAGTTCTCAGACAATACGCGTCCTCCCTAAAGACGTTTCCAGCCCTTAGATCGCATCTGCCCAAATGGAGATCCCAGCACGCCGCAAGGCACACAAAAAAGGGATAACCCAATGGTAACGATCCAAAGCTGAGGCGCAAACTATCGGAACGCTTCGGATTCTTGAAGCGGGTACGTACGGACTACCCCCTATACTTCCGGGTAATCAACGAACGGCGTCCACCCTTCGGATAAGAAGAAAAATAATATTTATTTTCAATATTTTAAAGAAAAAATCGCACCAAGTATTCACGCTGCACCGCAGCAATTTCGTGCACTGCAACTTTCGCTGCCCGGTGAAAGCACGTAGCCGCCCACAGGGGTCGGCGGCTACGCGCAGGTGTCATCGAGGCCTATCGATCAAGCCTGCATGGCAGGAATAATCGTGTCGCCATAACGCGCGATGATGTTCTCTTCATCGCCATTGTCCAGATAGATGTTGAACTGGGTCACGCCGACACTTTCCAGCTCTTGAAGCTTGGCAATGTGATCATCGACCGAGCCCAGAACAGCAAAGCCATCGATGATGTCATCGGTGATGAAATCCAGGTACGGATTATCGCTCTGGCCATGCTTGGAATAGTCGTAACCACGACGCTTCTCCACATAAGCTGTTAGGCTTTGCGGCACCAAGTCGGTGTCAGCGCCGTACTTCTCCACGATGTCCGCAACGTGGTTGCCAACCATCGCCGGGAACCATTTGGTGGCCTCACGTGCTTCAACGATATCGCCGATATAGGCAGGGGCAGCCGACATGACTTTGAAGTTTGACATGTCACGACCAGCTTCCTTGCCCGCGGCAATCGCCTGATCGGCCAGCCACTTACAAATGCCAGGCTCAGCAATTTGCAGGATCAAGCCGTCGCCGACCTTACCGGCAGATTTCAGCGCCATTGGTCCATAGGCAGCCACCCAGGCAGGTAGCTCATAGCCAGTTGCCCAAGGGAATTGGATGGGCGCAGGCACATCGCCATAGGTCACCTCTTCACCACGCACCATGGCCTGCACCTTGGTGATGAACTCTTCGAGCACAGCAAGCTTGGCAGGCTTTTTGCCCATCACGCGCACGGCGCTGTCACCACGCCCAACGCCGATATCAAAACGGCCACCAGACTGTTTGGCGAGCGAGCCAAACATGGAGGCCGCCAGCGACCAATCGCGGGTGTTCGGGTTGGTCACGCAAGGACCAAACCGCATGGTCTTGGTGTGCTCCATGCACATGGCCATGGCGGCAAAGCTCTCACGCCAAAGAATGTGGCTGTCGTAGAACCAACAATAGGTAAAGCCAGCATTCTCCGCTTGACGCACCAAGGCACGCGCACGATCTGGCTCGACAAAGCCCTTAAATGTGATCCCAAATTCCATCGGTTTATCCCCTCGATAGTGTTCGATTTCAGTCTAGGTAGTCAGTGCTGAACTAGGAAAAGTGGGAACCGGTTTTCCGCCCGAGTTCAGCATAAAAAAGACAGGAGCGCGCTAGTGCTCCGGCGGCCAAATCTTCACACCGGCATGCGTGAATGGCACCTGCTTGGAAATGTTGATGCGGATGAGAATGGGTGTGATGGCCTCAATGCAGCGCGCCGCGCTGGCACCACCGGCATTGTAGGCTTGCACGCCCAGCTTTTTCACCAACGCGATAACTTCCTTACGGGCATCCAACGAATTACCACACACGAGAACATCGCAGTTGATGTCCCAGTCCAGCGTGTTGAGCGTGGTGGCTGAGACATTGTGTAAGGCGCCGATAACAGGAATGTCATCGCCCAGAATGGTTTGCGCCGCCTCGGTGGCCGAGCCTTCCGTCGGCATATCCACCGTCTTGGGATCGTTGGGTGACAGTGGCACCACAATGTCCACCAGGATCTTTCCGGCAAGCCCGCCTTTAATCTGCTCCAGTGTCGCGTTGTGCCCAGCATAGGGCACCGAAAGGATCACCATCCGGTCGGCAGCGGCGACCGCATCATCATTGCTGTGACCCGTGATCGGCGCGGCATCACTGCCAAGCTGCGCGGAAAGCTCGCCAGCGATCTCAGCGGCGCGTGCCCCATCGCGCGAGCCTATGGCCACCGGCACGCCAGCACGTGCAAAGCGCAACGCCAACCCTTTTCCCTGGGGGCCTGTGCCCCCAACAATGGCAAGTGTCATCGAAACATATCCTCAGTTTGCGCGCGTATCAGGTCAGCCCCCCGCGCGTCGTTCGTTGTTGACCAATCAAGGCCGCGAAATAAAACCACCGGCGTTTGGGCCGCTTTGCCGATCACCAAGCCCGATGCTGCCGCAACCTCATCGGCAAAGGCTGGCTCAGTTACCTTTAACTCGCGTCCGCGCGCATCTTGTCCACCGGCTTCATTGATCCGTGCTGGAACACCAGCCAAACCAATGGCCACGTTCACCTGACCAAGCCGCCAGGGGCGGCCAAACGTGTCTGTGATGATGACGCCGATATCCGTGCCGAAACGCGATCGCAGCGCGTTGCGAAGCCTCTGTGCACTGGAATCAGGGTCTTTGGGCAGCAGGATCACCTCATCCGCACCACCGGTGTTGCTTTCATCAACCGCTGCGTTAGCTGAAATCAGCCCCAGCCGATGTTCGCAGATCATTGTGCCTTCAGTGGCGTGCGGGTGCTTAAAGGCACGCACCACGCGGGTGCTTTCATCCAGCACCGCCTGAACTTTGCGCGGGTCTTTGGAAAGCTGTTCGCCATAGCGCAGCGCTTCTTCGCCTGGCGTGATGTCAGCCAGCTGCCGCACCCGACCTTCGGCCTTGGAGACGATCTTGTGAGCGAGGGTGAGAATATCCCCCTCACCCGGCATCAGGTCAGCGGCCACCAGCGCATTACCGATCAGGAGGCCAAGATCATCGCCTGCCTTCACTTCCGGTATGCCTGGAACCGCTAGGATCTCTGCGCGCCTCATGAGGAAAACGCTCCCAAAGAGCGATCCAGGCCCCGGGCCAAACGAGCACCAAGATCAGATGAGCGATCCACATCGTAAAGCAGGCTCGGCAGCGGCGTTACAAGGCAGGAGAGGCCTGCCTCTTCGGCATTGGATTGGTGGGCCGCGCAGCTATCAGGTCCATAGGCAAAGGCCAGTGCATCCGGCGGCGTAACCAGAAGAGCGTTCGTGCCGCCATCATGAGCGGGCGCTACAATCGCGGAGTTGATCTGACGTGGCAGTGCAAAGAGTGCTGAGAGATCCTCTGGCGATGGATCGGCAAGATCACCGGGCAAAATGCAAACGCTGAAAAAGCGATGGTGCGCCGCATAGTCCGCGCCCGCTTTCACCGCTTCGTTCAACCCCCCACCTGGATCGGCCAGAACCTGCACGCGAAACGGTAGACAAATGTGCCCGATTGCATCGGAGTTTGTGACCACCACAACATGCAGGTCCTGATCCAATGTTTTCAGCACGCGCAAGGTTTGCCGGAACAGCGTGCGGGTCAGCGCCGCGCGAGTTTTGGCCGGCAGCGTATCGCCCAGCCGGGTCTTGGCCTCACCCGGATCCTTCATCGGAATGACGACACAAAGAGAGGCATTGGACTGGCTCACAGCGCCACCTCCAACAGATGCGCGGCAACCTCACGCTTGCGCTCTTGGTCCGGCATCAAGATATCGGTCGCCGAAACCTCCATGCCCAGCGCTTCGATATCGTTTCGCAAATCAGTATCTTGGGCATCAATCACAAGCGTATCGACCAGCCCTTGATAGTGGCGCGCGATACCCAGTGCAGATGATTCAAGCCCCTGACTTTCCATCATCCTGGCCGCCGGGCCTTTCACGGTTTTGCCAGCAATCAGCGGACTAACGGCGATCACCGGCGCAGGTGCTTCCACGACCGCATCATGCATGCCGGGGATGGCGAGGATCGGATCAAGGCTCACCAGCGGGTTGGACGGGGCAAGCACGATAAGATCAGCCTTTTCAAGGGCTTCCAGCGCCTCGGGTGTTGGCTTGGCAAACTCCACGCCCTCAAACCAGATTTCCAATACCTCTGGTCTGCATTGTTCGCGCACAAAATATTCCTGGAAACTTAAGGGCCCGATGTCGGTCACCAGCCGCGTTTGCATCCAATCATCCGTCGGCAAAACGATGGTCGGCACCACACCAAAAGCTTTGGCAATATGGCGGGCGATATCGCTGGGGCGATCACCCTCGGCGCGGCGCATGGTGCGATAAATATGCAGGCCAAGGTCTTTATCACCTAGCGTCATCCAGGTGTGTTCGCCGAGTGCTTCCAAAACACCAAGCGCCCGCAAACCTTCATCCGCAACACCCCAACCTTGGCTGCGATCAATCAGCCCAGCCAGCGTGTAGGTGACGGTATCGATGTCTGGAGAAACCCATAGCCCGTGAAACTGCTCATCATCAGCGATATTGCCGATAACCGTCAGCTCAACATCGTCCAGCGCAGCCAAACCCTCGGCCATTTTCGCGCCACCGACACCACCAGCAAGGAGCGTAACCTTAGGCACGCTTACGCTCGCTTTTCTCAAGAAACGCCAGAGGGTTAGCGCCCTTACGATCCACCAGCGGCACTTGCGTTTCTGGGTCAAAATCAGTGAAATCTCGCACCGTTCCGTATAGGGTATTCCGCTGCACGGGCACCCGACCTGCAGAACGGATGATTTGCACCATTTCGTGGGCCGTTACCTCCTGGCCATTCTTCGCGCCAGCCGCCCTGGAAATGCTTTCATTCATCAGCGTGCCGCCCAAATCATTGACGCCACAACCAAGCATCGCCTGCGCCATTTCGGGGCCAAGTTTTGTCCAGGAAACCTGGATATTATCAATGTATCCGTGAAGCATGATCCGCGAGACCGCATGCATCAAAACAACCTCATCACGGGTAGGTCCAGGGCGAACAGAAGAAGGGTCTTTCAGGTAAAGCGGCGCATCCTCATGAACGAAGGACAGCGGCACAAATTCGGTGAACCCGGCAGGCGTTTGACCCTGATTTTGAGACAGACCGTCCGCTTGATCATGCAGACCGTCCGCTTTTTTATGCAGACTAGTCTGCGGACCGTCTGCTTTCTCAGGCAGACCGTCCGCCTGGTGAAGCGGACTAACACGCGCAATTTCGCGCAAACGTTCCAAATGATCGGCCCAGTGACCAGGCCCATCCACATGGCCGTACATGATCGTCGCGGTGGTCGGAATGCCAACCTGATGCGCGGTGGAGATGATCTCCACCCACTCATCGGTGGTCAGCTTATCGCGGGTAAGAACTTTGCGGATCTCAGTGTCGAGAATCTCCGCGGCCGTGCCCGGCATCGAGCCCAAACCGCAGGCTTTCAGATCAGCCAGAAAATCGGCAATGCTCATGCCGGTCTTTTTCACGCCGTACCAAATCTCAAACGGCGAGAACGCGTGGATATGCATGTCCGGCAGCTCGGCTTTGATAGCGAGCAGTATGTCGCGGTAATGCGTGCCCTTCATCTTCGGGTGCAGACCGCCCTGAATGCAGACTTCGGTCGCCCCGCGATCCCACGCCTCACGGGCACGGGCAACAACAGTGTCCAGCGAGAGAAACTCCGCGCCCTTATCCTCCATCCGCTTGGCAAAACCGCAGAACTGGCAGCCCATGTAGCAGATGTTGGTGAAGTTGATGTTTCGGTTGACGGCGAACGTCACTGTGTCGCCGCACACCTGACGGCGCAGCTGATCGGAAACGGCGACCACCGCGTCAAGGTCTGAGCCGCGCGCGCGAAACAACGCCTCGCCTTCGTCGCGGCTCACTTCGCCACCGACCAAGGCTTTATCGAGAATGGACCGAATGGCTGAGGATGCAGGTTGCGGCATGAGCATCAGGCTGCACCCTCCAAGATTTGCTCCAAAGCTTGGGATACCGCGAGCCCATCCTGCCGCGTCATGGCTCGCGCACGGGCGGCAACGGGCGAGGCGACAAAGCCATCGGCAGTCAGATAGGCGGGGTACACCGTCAATCGCTCCTGCAAGGTCAGACCCTTCTCGGCACACGCCTCTGCCAACCCATCAAGCTGCGGCCAGGGGCGCTCAGGATTGATAAAATCACGCGTCACCGGCGAAATCCCGCCCCAATCATTGATCCCTGCATCGAGATAGGCGGCATGACGGGCCGAAAGGTTGGGCGGTGCTTGCAGGCTGATCGAGGGGTCGAGCATCAGCCGCGCAGTGGCGAGCGTCAGCAGCATATCGTCAAGCGTCGGCTCGGGATGATCGGCCATCGCGATGCCCGGTTTGGCCTTGAAATTCTGGATAATCACTTCCTGAATGTGCCCGTGACGCTGATGCGCTTCATTGATCGCTGCCAGTGCCTCCACGCGCTCCGCCCAGGTCTCACCAATGCCGATCAAGAGCCCAGTGGTGAACGGCACTTTGTTACGGCCTGCGGTTTCCAAAGTGCGCAGCCGCGCTTTCGGCGTTTTATCAGGGCATTGATGATGCGGCATACCGGGTTGCATCAGCCGGTTGGAAACGGTCTCCAGCATCATGCCCATCGAGGCGGAGACGGGCTTCAGCGTCTCGATTTCTTGGTCTATCAGCGTGCCAGCGTTGACGTGCGGAAGCAGCGAGGTTTCTTCCAGCACCAGCGCGCACATGGCCGCTAGATAGTCGATCATGGAGTCATAACCGAGATTGGCCAGCGCCTTAGCGGCTTTCTCATAGCGCTGCTCGGGTTTTTCACCCAGCGAGAAGAGCAGCTCCTTGCAGCCGGTCTGTTCGCCTTGCCGCGCCGTCTCAAGAACCTGCTCCGGCGTCATGATATACGCGCCAGGATCATCGGGGTGTTTGACGAAGGTGCAGTAGCCGCAGGTGTCGCGGCACATGGTGGTCAGCGGCGCAAACACTTTGCGAGAGTAGGTGATGGTCTCGCCCCAATGGGCATGTCGGATGGCAGAGGCTTGAAGCGCGAGCTCGCGGCGCAGGCTCTCGCCCGCCTCACCATACGCAACTGCTTCTTGCAGGCTGACCATAGACTGCCTTCCCCTCGCTCAAGCGCCTGCCGTTGATGGGCAAAACCGCTTTGAAAGGAAAAGTAGACCATTTGGTCAAATTTTGGTCAAGGGGCAGTTGAGGTGGCTACTCGAACGAAACGATCCAATGTCGGTTCTGAGCCCAATGTTGACCAATTTGTCATCACAATCCATTGGCGTTCTGGTCAGATCAAAAAAAGCAGGATCTTTTATTTGAGCAGATTACACAAATTCGCATTTGCTATTGCAGGCGTGATATCGACAATCGGACCTGCAAAAGCCTGCATGATGCTCAGCAGCTTGGAATTGAGCGATGTGCTCATGGCCGATGTCGTGGTGATTGGGCAAGCTACTAACTATCAGATCATTGAAGACCACGTCCAACGTGAGCAGTGGCAAAGGTACCTCGAACACCTATCGCCTGAGCAAAGAGAAGCTCAAGCTGAGCGATCATGGTTTTTGGGTGACTACGCCCGTTTTAACATCGAAATTAGTACTGTTCTTCGAGGCGAAGTTGAAGGTGTCATTGGCGTCACTTGGGATAATTCAACATTTGGAGAACCGGCATCGATGTCAAAGGGACCTTATCTAATTGCACTGCGTGCTTCCGGGACGCCGCTGCTCCCTCTAAGAGGCCCCAGCGCTACGATCCTTCCAGATCCTGAGCCAGGCCTTTGGAGTGTCTTGCAGGCTCCATGTGCGCCGCCTTTCATATTCGAGAGTCAAAGTGAAAGAGCTGAGGCTATACAAGAGCTTTTGAGTGCAGCGCCGCAATAGCAGGTTGGCAGCTAAGTCCGCATATCACTCATCCGTCGGCACCATCTTGCAGGCTCCACCCACCGAAGTTGGATGGCCGAGTCAAGCCCGACCATGACGATGGAGCTTTCCGTACCACGGATCGTCATCCTCGCCCGTCGCGCGTGCACGTGTGGCGGGGATCCATTCCGATGAACGTTCCTGACATCAGAGGTGCCAAATCAGCCTCAGGCATGGACCCTCGGCACAGGGCCGAGGGTGACGTCCGGTGGGTGTGGTAAGCACTGGGATGAGGGGCAATGAGTTTGGCGGTCGATGCGAGTTTCGCACTTAACTCTATCCCATCCGTGTCATAGCCGCCCTTGAGGCGCTATCCAGTGGTGGTCTCTCGCCTGCACCATCAAGCAAGCTGAACGCTAAAAAGCTGGATGGCCGGGTCAAGCCCGGCCATGACGGCAACTCTCAATGGCTCCCCGTTGCTCCAACCGCCTCCCCTGCCTAAACTCCAGCAAACGGGGGACGAACCATGCTCAAACGCTTTGCACCATCCGCTGCTATTATTGCGCTTCTTGTCTCCGGCGCGAGCGCCCAGGAGGCGCCGGAACCCATCGATCTGATGACATTCGCCCAAGGGGTACTGCCGGTTTCCATCACCGCCAGCGCCGATTTTCGCACCGCCATGGAGCACGCCATTTCGGCCATCGATGGCAACTCAGGCAAGTATGTGATGACCCCGCGCTTCGGCGGGCCGAACGACACGCTGGAGATTGTCTACGCCCTGCCCGCACCCACGCAGTTCGACAGCTTTGCCGTGCCTAGCGTGTTGGAAACGCCGAGCCCCTCGCAAACCTTCTTCCAGTCGGTGGAGGTTCTCGGCTCCGCTGAAAGCGCCGAAGGACCGTTTCAGCCCCTTGCGAGCGGCACGCTGACCGAACACGAAGAGCGCGGGCTTGTCACCGCCCTCACCCTGGCCGCCGATCAACCCGAGGTACGCTGGGTGAAGTTGCGGCTTTCCGGCGGGCTTGATGTGCAGGTGGACAATACGTTCTTCGAGTTCTCCGAGCTTATCGGCCATGGCACGCAAAGCGCCGTGCCCATGTCCACGCTTTATTCAGGCGTTTGGGACGGGCGCGGTGTGGATATCGAACTGGAACAGGAAGGTGCCACCGTCTCGGGCTGCTATGATGGCATGCACCCGCTGACGGGCACAGTGGACGGCACGGTGCTGCGCGCGCTGGGTGCCGACGAGGCGGGCATCGCCTCGCAGTTTATTCTGATTGCGAGCGAGGATGGCAGCCTGCGCGGTCTGCGCTCCTCCAACGGTGCGCCGTTCCGTACCTATGATGGCGAACAGTCTGCCACCGCACCCACGTGCCTGACGCCCGAAACGCCAACGCTGGGCTGCGGCTCGGTGGTGCACGGTATTGGCTTTGACTTCGACTCCGATATGCTGCGTGCCGACGCGCAACCCATTATCACAGCCATGTATGAGGGGTTGAGCGCAGAGAACGCCGCGATCACCATCGTCGGTCATTCCTCATCGGAAGGTGCAGAGGATTATAACCGCGATCTCTCGCAGCGCCGCGCCGCATCGGTTGTCGAGGCGCTGGTGGCCCTGGGTCTTGATGCCAGCCAGATGAGCGCCAGCGGCATGGGCGAGGATCAGCCGATCGCCAGCAATGAGGATGAGGCGGGCCGCTCGCTCAACCGACGGGTGGAAATCAGCTGCGCGGGGTAGAAGCTCGCAGCGCAGGGTGGGCTGAGGTTAGGCTGAGGCCTTCTGCGCCTCGCGCGCCTGCGCTCGCTCCATGTTAACCCGCACCTTGGCCAGTGCCGCATCGCCACCACGGGTTTTGGAGATCATGTCCAGATCATCAAATGCGTCGAGCTCCACCGGTTTCGTCGCCAGATCCACATAGTCGCGGCGGTTTTTATCATGCTTGATACGCCAATAACCGGGAAACACTGAGGCGAGCAGCCCCAGCCAGCGGGCCTGGCTCGCGGCCATCTGCCAGGCGATTTTCGGATAGAAAAGCCACACCGGCTGGATCGGCAGACCCGGACGACGATCCAGCCGCGACCTGCGGCGGAAGAACCCTGACTCCAGCGGGTGAACGCCCTCGATTTTCACCGATCCAGCAAAGATCAACATCAACATCATGATGTTGGTGGGCGAGCGCCCCGTGGCCGCCATGCGCCGCATCACCGTCGCCATATGATCGGGCGAATAGTAGCGGTCCCAAGCATCGTGGTAGGCCTTTTCCCACTCCTCATCACTCATCTTTGGATGGTGCGAGACCCGGTGGTTCAGGTCGTATTTGTTCATGTCCGGGTCCATCCAGTCGCCCCGGCCGTGCATCACTTTGTGATCCTCTGAACCTGGCAAAGGCGTGAGGAAGAAGAACTCTAGCAGATCAAGCGGCAGCTCACGCTTCACAATGTCGATATCGCGCATGATCGACTCGTAGCTGTCACCGGGAAAGCCGAGAATATAGCCGGCATAGGTCGTCACCCGGCGCTCTTTCCAAGCTTGCAGCATCTCACGATACTCAACGATGCGGTTCTGCTTTTTCTTCGCCGCCAGCAAATTGTCCGGATTGATGTTCTCAAGCCCGATAAACACGCGGCTGACACCGGCCTGAGCAGCCTTATCGATGAACCCTTCGATCCGGTGACAGAGCGTATCGACCTGGATGACGAACTTCACGTTCATCCCGCGGTCCTGGCGCAGCTGGATCAGCCGGTCGAAGAACTGCTCCCAATCCTTGTTGCGGGCAAAATTGTCATCCGTGATGAAAAACCGGTCGATCCCTTGCGCGTAGTTCTCAACGATGATCCGCTCCAGATCATCGGCGGAGCGGAAGCGGGATTTGCGGCCCTGCACATTGATGATGGTGCAGAACGAGCACTGGAACGGACAGCCGCGCCCAAGATCGAACGAGGAATGGCTGCCGGCGGTGCGCCCAATATGTTTGGCAGGCAGGATCGGCACCGGCTGCCCGGTCATATCCGGCAGATCATTCATGAAATTGTAGAGAGCTTGCAACGTACCGGAATTGGCATGCTGCAAGATGTCGTCAAAGCGTCGATCTTCTGCCTCACCGGCAAAGATGGTAATGCCCATATCAAGCGCGGCCTGCACATCCGGCTGCATCTCATCGAGCATGGAAATGCAGCCCGACGCGTGAAACCCACCAATGGCGACTTGGTAGCCCTGGTCCCGAAACAGCTTGGCGATGTCGCAAGCACGCGGGAACTGATTGCTCTGCACGCCAACCAGCGCGATGAGCGAGGCCGTTCGATCCTCTGGCAACCCGCGCATGATCTTGGCCGGATTTATCCGCGCATTGGTCTCATCATAGGTGGAGAGAACAAGATCGGTGTCGTCACCCAAAACCCTGCGGGCTTTGCAATCCTCACCCAGACCATTGAGCGCCGCCAAGGTGTTGGAGGGTATCAGTGAGCGATACCACTGGATGACATAGCCATCATCGTCGTAATGCGATGGTTTGATCATCACCAAATGAAAGTCGCGTGCCATGCTTGCATCCCTTACACGCTGCGGTTGGGGTCAGGTCGCATATTACGTTAGGTAGCAAAGCATAGTCTTATGCACTTGGCGAATCGGTAGCACGTTGGGCCGATCTCGACCTCTATCCCACAACCTGTTCCGCGCCTGTTTCCATCGCCGCACGCGTTGGCTATAGCCTCGCTTACACCTTGCGAAGCGGAGCTGCATGAACACGTCAGAAAATTCAGACAGACAGGCATCGCAGACCAGCGATCTGACGTGCATTGGCGGGGCGGCGATCAACCGCAAATACCACGCCAAAGCCGCGCTGATCACTGCCACATCCAACCCTGCTACCGGCCACATCACGTTTGGTGGCGTGGCGCGCAATGTGGCTGAAACGCTCGCCCGACTGGAAGCAAACGTGATGCTGGTCTCACTGGTGGGCGACGACGAGGCGGGCCGCGCCATCCTGCATCATTTGAGCGGATTGGGCATCGATATCAGCCAAACCGTGGTCTCGCCTACGAGCACCACGGCGGAATACATCGCGATCCTCGATAAGGCGAACGAGCTGCACATCGGCATGGCCGCCATGGACGCATTTGAGGCGATCACACCAGTGGTGCTCGAAAGCGCTTGGCCCCACTTCCAAGCCAGTGGTTGGATGTTTGCCGATTGCAACCTGCCTGAAGCCACATTGCGCGACCTGCTGCACCGCAAAGCGGAGACCAGCGCTAAGCTCGCTATCAACACCGTGTCAGTACCCAAGGCGGCGCGGTTGCCACAAAAATTGTCTGCTATCGATGTGCTCTTCACCAACGCCGATGAGGCCCGAGCCATGCTGGGCGACACAACCGAAACGCCGGAACATCTCACTGAAAAGCTGCGCACACGCGGTGCAAGGGGCGTGGTGCTCACCCTCGGCGCGAAGGGTCATCTGGTCGCCGATGAGACCAGCATCACACATATTTCAAGCCTCGATGCCACACCGCTCGACGTCACTGGCGCAGGCGATGCGCTGATGTCCGGCACACTTTACGGCCTGATGACAGGCCAATCTCTGGTCGATGCCTCGCGCCTCGGCGTGGTGCTCGCGACCTTCACTCTTGAATCTGAGCAAGACGTTTTGCCCAATCTCAGCCCTGCCTGGTTGGAGGCGCAAACCGACCGCTTGGCCCGCATCACATCACGAAAGTTACCTGCATCATGACACCCGATACCCTGCGTTCACTGATCGATATCCATCCGACGGTTGCCGAGGCTTTGGCGGCAAGCCGCCCGCTGGTGGCACTGGAAAGCACCATCATCACCCACGGCATGCCCTATCCGCAAAACATCGAGATGGCGCAGGCAGTCGAGGACATCATCACCGAGGGTGGTGCGACCCCGGCGCTGATCGCGGTGGTCGATGGCTGCATCAAGGTCGGTTTAAGCGATGAAGAACGATCCGCCCTGGGCCAGACCAAAGACGCCCGCAAAACCTCCCGCGCTGATCTTGCGTTCGCCGTTTCCAGTGGCGGAAGCGCAGGCACCACAGTTGCGGCCACCATGATGGTCGCCGAATGGGTCGGCATCAAAGTGTTTGCCACTGGCGGTATTGGCGGCGTGCACCAGGGAGCCAGCGAAAGCTTCGATGTTTCCGCTGATCTGATGGAGCTCGGCCGCACCGGCGTGATTGTGGTGGCGGCAGGCGCCAAAGCCATCCTGGATATTCCGAAAACTCTTGAAGTGCTGGAAACCCAGGGCGTGCCGGTGGTCGGCTATCAAACCGATGTGATGCCCGCCTTCTGGTCACGCACATCCGATCTTCCGATCCCGCTGCGGATCGATAGCGCGCAAGAAATCGCAGCGTTCCAACAGACCCGCGATCAGATGGGTGTGGACGGTGGCATGCTGGTCGCCAATCCCATCCCCGCTGCCGATGAAATTCCGCAAGCCGAGATGCAAGGCTATATCGCGCAGGCACAGGCTGACCTGGAACGCCTCAATATCAAGGGCAAAGAGGTGACGCCCTATCTGCTCGGACGCATTCTGGAACTGACGGACGGCAAGAGCCTGACCAGCAACATCGCGCTGGTGAAAAACAATGCGCGCCTGGCCACAGAGATCGCCATCGAAATGGCCAAAGCGCTGACATGAGAGACCTGTCCCCGATCATTGATGATCTCAGCCGCCCTGCCCCACAGTCAAGCAACGGCGCGACCTGGCAGTTCATCGCCGATGGCGTGATGGGCGGCGTGTCGCAAGGCACCATGACCCGCGAAACGGTTGATGGGCGCGAAGCTTATCGCATGCGCGGCGCAGTGAGTTTGGAGAACAATGGTGGCTTCATCCAGGTGGCGCTGGATTTAGCCCCTGATGGTTCAGCGGTGGATGCAAGCGCCTTCTCTGGCATCGCACTGGATGTTTTGGGAAACAGCGAAACCTACAATTTGCATCTGCGCACCACGGATGTGACACGGCCTTGGCAGAGCTATCGCCAGAGTTTCATCGCGGGACCAGAGTGGGAGACCCACCGCATCCCGTTCACCGACTTTGCGCCGCACCGGATCGACACACCACTGGACGTCACCAAACTGCGCCGCATCGGCATACTGGCGATTGGGCGTGTCTTTGAAGTAGATGTCAGCGTCGGTGGCGTGCGGTTTTACTAACACTTTCGCGCAGCATTCCCGCTATCGCGAGCCAAGAACGGAGACCCTAATGGAGCACGCCTTTTGGCAAGAGCGCTGGCGCGAGAACCGCATCGCGTTTCACGAAGCAGAACCCAACCCGCTCCTCACCCAGAACTATCACCACCTGAAGCTTTCAGCCGGTGATCAGGTTTTCGTGCCGCTCTGTGGCAAATCGTTCGATCTGGATTGGCTGCTCCTCCAAGGCGTTTCAGTTATCGGTGCTGAACTTAATGAAGGCGCCGTGCAGAAGGTGTTTGAGCGCCTGCGCCTGACGCCAGAGATCACGACGGCTGGCGCATTGAAACGCTACAGCGCCGAGGAGCTCACAGTGTTTGTTGGCGATTTTTTCCAGCTGCAAGCCAGCGACATTGGGACGGTGAACGCTGTCTATGATCGCGCCGCACTGGTGGCGATGCCCGACAGCATGCGCGCCGACTACGCACGGCACCTCATGGCGATTACCGACAAGGCTCGCCAACTGCTGGTCTCGTTTGACTATGACCAAAGCCAGATGAATGGGCCGCCCTTCTCAGTGCCCGACAAGACAATCGCGACCTATTACGATGACGTGTTCAAGCGAGAGTTGATTTCCAACACAGCTATTTCCGGTGCACTGGCTGAGCGATGCAGCGGCCAGGAGCAAGTCTGGTTGCTGACAATTTTGGACAGACTCTCGTAAAAAAGGGCCGGTTTCCCGGCCCTTCTCATCCATGCTTGGTCCCGGTCGTTATGTTCTTTCAGAACAACCACTCGCGGGAACAGCACCATTCATCACGTCGTCCAACAAAGCGGTCGTTCGGCAAGAACGGAGCGTGTTGGACCACTAACAGATGGGCTTAAAGCCCATCTGTTACGACGCTCGTCCAAGCCCCGGTTGGGCGTTCGGTGATCACGGGGTCTTCACCGCCAGACATCAGCGAGTCCACGGTTGTCTCATAGGCCGCCACATCCAGCGCGCCGGTAGAGCCAGCCGTCAGATTGTTGATCTCACCCATCATGCGGATCTGGTGAGCCTCGGTCTGCGCGCCGGTCTGGTCATATTCCAGAACGATCATCGCTGCTTCTTCAGGGTTTTCCTGCGCCCAGTTCCAGCCCGCCATAGAGGCGCGCACGAAACGGGTCAGCTTATCGACCATCTCCGGATCTTCCAGCGACTCTTCAAGCACATACAAACCATCTTCCAGCGTCGCCACGCCCTGGTCGGTATAGTTAAACACCACCAGATCATCGGCTGAAAAACCAGCATCAATCACCTGCCAGTACTCATTGTAGTTCATGGTCGAAACGCAAGCGGCCTGACCCTGGATCAGCGGATCAACATTGAAGCCCTGACGCACCACCGTCACGCCTTCATCGCCACCATCGGTGGAGATGCCAAGCTGGCTCATCCAGGAAAGGAACGGATATTCGTTGCCGAAGAACCACACGCCAAGCGTCTCACCTGGGAAGTCTTCTGGTGACGTCACACCGCTGTCGGCGCGGCAGGTGAGCATCATGCCAGAACGGGCAAACGGCTGAGCGATGTTCACCAGCGGCACGCCACGCTCACGCGCAGCCAATGCAGCCGGCATCCACTCAACGATCACATCGGCAGCGCCACCGGCGATCACCTGTGGCGGTGCGATATCCGGACCACCTGGATTGATCGTCACATCCAGATCTTCGGCCTCATAAAGCCCTTCGTGCAGGGCCACATAGTAGCCGGCGAACTGCGCCTGCGTGACCCATTTCAGCTGCAATGTCAGCTCATCAGCCGACAGCGCCGGTGCGGTCATCGCGAACGATGAGGCAAGCAATGCGCCCCCTGCGAGCAATTTGGTTGCGGTCTTCATAAGTTGGAACTCCTTCCAGTTTTCGTGGGCACCTTTGCGGCACCCATTCCCCTTATTCTTCAAATCTCATCGGGCACGCCGGTTTGATGGATGCCAGAATGTGATGCGACGTTCTATCAAAGCTATCGCACCATAGGTGAGCGAGCCTGCCAAGGCGGCAACAAAAATTTCTGCCCACACCAGATCGATGTTGAGGCTTCCGACAGCAGTGGAAATCCTAAAGCCCATGCCGACGATTGGCGTGCCGAAAAATTCTGCAACGATTGCACCAATAAGCGCCAGCGTGGAGTTGATTTTCAGCGCGTTGAAGATGAATGGCATCGCAGCGGGCAGGCGCAACTTGATCAGCGTTTGCGGATAGGACGATGCGTAGGTGTGCATCAAATCCCGTTCCATCTGCCCGGCGGCGTTAAGCCCCGCCAACGTGTTCACCAGCATTGGGAAAAACGTCATCACGACGACGACGGCGGCTTTAGAGGGCCAATCGAAGCCGAACCACATCACCATGATGGGTGCGATGCCGATGATCGGAAGAGCCGACATCAGATTGCCCACCGGCATGATGCCCGCTTTCCAGAACGGCGAGCGATCCACCAAAATGGCGACCACAAAGCCGAGCCCACAGCCCATGACATAGCCTGCGATGACGGCTTTCAGGAACGTCTGCTGAAAGTCGGCCCAGAGAATATCAACGCTGTTGGTGATCCGCTCCCACACCATCGAAGGCGGTGGCATCACCACCTGCGGCACATCCAGCCCGCGCGTGATCCCTTCCCAAAGCACCAGCAGCGTGGCGCCGAACAGCACCGGGATCAAAAGGTTCACCAGCACTTTGGGTGCACCGGAAAGGTTCAGCCCGGCGAGCCGTTGGTTGGCCGCCCAGGCGACGATCCAGAAGGCGAGCGCAGCCCACAAAATGCTGGTTCCGGTGAGGCCCATCATACCGCGGCCTCGCGTGCACCCATGCGTTTGTTCACAAACGTGCCGATCCAGCCAATGGCGTAGACGAGCAACGCCGACATGAAGGCCGCAGCGAACAGTGCTGCCCAGATCTGGATGGTTTGGCCATAGTACGAAGAATTGAGCAGACGCGCGCCGATGCCGCCCTGCGCGCCGGTTGGCAGCTCACCGACAATCGCGCCGACCAGCGAGATGGCCACCGCGATCTTCATGGAGGCAAACAGATAGGGCAGCGAGGCAGGCAGCCGCAGCTTCCAAAAGGTCTGGCCGCGCGTGGCGGTGTAGGTGTGCATGAGATCAAGATGCATCGCCTCAGGCGAGCGCAGTCCTTTCACCATGCCGATCGCGACCGGGAAAAACGCCAGATAGGTGGAAATAAACGCCTTTGGGATAAGCCCTTGCACCCCAAGTGTTGAAAACACGATGATGATCATCGGCGCGATAGCCAGGATCGGGATGGTCTGCGAGGCGATGATCCAGGGCAGCAGCGATTTGTCGAGCACCTTGGAATGCACGATGCCGACAGCGAGCAAGATGCCGAGCAGCGTGCCCATCGCAAAGCCGACCAGCGACGAGGACAGCGTGATCCAAGCGTGGAAGACGAGGCTACGCGGCGAGGATGGATCGCGGCCAAAGACGCTCACCTGAAACTCGTTCCACACCTGATGTGGCGCCGGCAGGATCGGGCGGTCCATTGCCATGGTCGCCTGCACCATTTCCATGGTGGTTTTTTCCAGGCCCATGCGTTCGAACCGCTCAGACTCAATGCGCCAGTTCAACGCCACGGTGCCCGCATACCAGACCACCAAAATGATGCCGAGAACGGTGAGAATGGGGAGGAGCGAGCGGCGCAACACTACACCACCTCCTCATAGGCATGGCCGGCGCGCAGACCTTCGCGCACGCGGTGGGCGATGTCGAGAAACTCTGGCGACTCGCGGATATCAAGCGGGCGTTCCTTGGGTAGGGTGCTCTCAATCACGTCCGTCACCCGGCCCGGGCGCGGGCTCATCACCACGATTTTGGTAGAAAGATAGACCGCCTCGGGAATTGAGTGGGTGACAAAACAGATGGTTTTGTTGGTGCGATCCCAAAGCTTCAAAAGCTGTTCATTAAGGTGGTCGCGGACGATTTCATCCAGCGCGCCAAACGGTTCGTCCATCAGCAGAATATCCGCATCGAAGGCCAGTGCACGGGCAATACTCGCGCGCTGCTGCATGCCGCCGGAAAGCTGCCAGGGGAATTTTTTTCCAAACCCTGCAAGGTCCACCAGCGCCAGGGATTTCTCGGCCCGCTCGCGCTGCTCGGTTTTGGCAAAACCCATGATCTCAAGCGGCAGGGTGATGTTGGCTTCAATCGTGCGCCAAGGGTAAAGCGCGGGCGCTTGAAAAACATAACCATAGGCACGGTTCAACCGGGCTTGGTGTGGCGTGGTGCCATCAACGGTGATCGTGCCGCCGGTCGGGCTTTCCAGATCGGCAATCACGCGCAGAAACGTGGTCTTGCCGCAGCCCGACGGCCCGATGAACGAAACGAATTCGCCCTTGTGGATGTCGAGATTCACATCCGACAGCGCATGCACCGGACCGTCATTGGTCTGGAAGGTGAGATCGAGATTTTGGGCGGAGATAACGGGGGGAGCAGTCATTGATCTTCGTCCTTAGGTTTCCTTTGCCACCAGATCACCATGGACCCCAGCGCGCCTGAAGCCCACAATGCGTATCCAACAATATCGGCAAAGGTCGGCTCGGTGCGCACTCCATAAGCAAAAGTCGACTGTCCGCTCCAACGAAGGTTCCGAGCTTCAAAATTATCGTACCATGGCGCTAGATTACTAGTGAAGTAGTCAAACAGCATTCCCAGCGCCAACCCAATAGTTATTATTATTGAAAAAGGAAATCTAATATTTATTAAAGCAACTTGAATCAAATAAAATAGCACGAGAATTGGAAACATACTTAAAAATGTTAATATTAATCCCAGTAGAGCAACTAGTATAACTTGCAATATTATTTCTTCAAAATTATCAAAATGATTTGCTTCGCTAAATAAGGAATATATACTATAATATAATCCTGAAAACAAAGATATGAAAAATGAAAAAATCAGAAATGCGCGCGTGCGGCATTTCAAAAAATTCGTAAGATTTGATGCGGAGATAACAGGTGGGGTCGTCACGCGGATACTTTCATCATGCAGAGGAGCGCACTACGTTTCTGCACGATCCGTGCCACCACCTCAATGCGTCATCCTCGGGCTTGTCCCGGGGATCCATCGGGAACGCGGATCATCCACAGGTGGTTGGCATTGTAATACTGGACCCTCGGATCAAATCCGAGGGTGACGATGTATGGTGTGGCCGGGCTTTGGTTCATCCCTTGCCACCGGGTGCCGACGCACCTTCGCAGCGATCAAGCACCCAGCGTGGTGCGCCATCAGCCGCATAAACCGTCATTCTTGGGCTTGGGCCATCACGATTAAACTCAATGACGAACTGTTCTAAAGATGGAATGCCTTCGCCGCTGCAAAGGCCCTGCACGCCAAAGCCGCTCCCATTGGGGTACGGCCAAACCTCGGCCCATGTGCAACCCCATTCGTAGCCACGGATGCTATCGGCATAGACATTGATGCCGCCCGGCTCGTCGATGTCATTCGGACCTATGGTGAGCCGCGCGCAACCAAGCTCATCGCCAAACACGCCATCAATCGGTAGTTCTGCGGCGAGGACAGAGGTGGCACAAAGGGTGGCGGCGGCAGCCAACAGCAGGCGCATCAAACCCCGCTCGCCGGAATGCCGGTGCGCTCCACTTTCCTTGGCGCAGTCACCTCTTTCCAGGTGGAGAGCGCAGTGTTCACCGCCTGGAACGGCTCGCGCTCCACAAACTTGCCGTGCCCTTCCTGTGTTTTCACTTCGCCATCGTCCACGGCCACCATGCCGCGGGTCAGCGTGTAGCGCGGCAGGCCTTTCACATGCTTGCCCTCAAACACATTGTAGTCGATGGCCGACTGCTGCGTGCCAGCCGTGATCGTTTTCTCCTTGGCCGGATCCCACACCACGATATCAGCGTCTGCACCCACCAAAATCGCACCCTTTTTCGGGTAAACATTGAGGATTTTCGCGATGTTGGTGGAGGTGACGGCGACGAACTCGTTCATCGTCAGGCGACCGGTTGCTACGCCATGAGTCCACAGCATCGGCATGCGATCTTCCAGCCCGCCGGTGCCATTCGGGATAAGCGTGAAGTTGCCAACACCGTTGCGCTTCTGCTCGGTTGTAAAGGCACAATGATCGGTCGCGACCACCTGCAGCGAGCCGGCGGCTAGCCCCGCCCACAAGCTATCTTGATGCTTCTTGTTGCGGAACGGCGGTGACATCACCCGGCGCGCCGCGTGGTCCCAATCAGCATGGGCATACTCACTATCATCCAACGTCAGATGCTGGATCAGCGGCTCGCCATAAGCGCGGATGCCATTCTGGCGGGCCCGGCGGATAGCCTCATGCGCCTGTTCGGATGATGTGTGCACGATGTAAACCGGCACACCGGCCATATCAGCGATCATGATCGCGCGATTGGTCGCCTCGCCTTCCACCTCAGCAGGGCGAGAATAGGCGTGGGCTTCGGGCCCATTGTTGCCCTCTTCGAGAAGTTTCGCCTGAAGCTGCGCCACCACATCGCCGTTCTCGGCATGCACCAGCGGCAGGGCACCCAACGCGGCGCAGCGCTGGAAAGATGAGAACATCTCATCATCGTCCACCATCAACGCGCCCTTGTAGGCCATGAAGTGTTTGAAGGTGTTGATGCCACGCTTGGTGACATCCTCCATCTCGTTCCACACCTGCTCACCCCACCAGGTGATCGCCATGTGGAAGGAATAGTCGCAGTTGGCGCGGGTGGATTTGTTGTCCCAGCGTTGCAGGGCTTCCAGCAAGCTTTGATCCGGATTGGGCAGGCAGAAATCCACCACCATCGTCGTACCACCGGCGAGACCAGCACGTGTGCCGCTCTCAAAGTCATCGGTGGAATAGGTGCCCATAAAAGGCATTTCCAGATGCACATGCGGGTCGATACCGCCCGGCATGACGTAGCAACCTGTTGCGTCTAACTCTGTGCCGCCGGAGAGGTTTTCGCCGATCTCGGTGATCTTCCCGTCTTCGATTTTAATGTCGGACTTATAGGTCAGATCGGCGGTGACGATCGTGCCGTTCTTGATGATGGTGGTCATGATTGATTGCCTCCGGCGTTACCCTCTCCCCGCTGGGGAGAGGTCGGCCCGCGCGAAGCGAAGGCCGGGTGAGGGGGTGGTGATGCGCCGTTCCAAAACGGCAAGAATTGTTTCCAGAACAGATTGCCGCGAGGCCGTTATCTCATTGTTCCAAAAGCGCAGAACTGAATAGCCTTGCTCATTGAGCCAGCACGATCGCAAATGATCTGTTTCGCTTTCAGCGTGTTGGCCGCCATCAAGCTCAACAATCAGTTTTTGGGCACGACAACAGAAGTCCACGATAAAGCGACCAATGCGAACCTGGCGACTGAAGCGATAACCAGCCAGACGGCAATCACGCAAATCTGCCCAAAGGAGCGCTTCAGCGTCTGTTTGATTTTTTCGAAGGTCGCGCGCCAGCGGTTTGGTGAAAGCGGGTGGTTTAGGGCGATAGGCCCCCTCACCCGGTCGCTTCGCGACCACCCTCTCCCCCTTGGGGCGAGGGTTTAGACCCAGCAACTCTTCCTTCTCCCCCACGGGGAGAAGGATACGAGGCTTAGTTTCGTCCCGCGAAACACTAGCCGCAGTTGGATGAGGGGGAACTCGCCTCACCCAACGATCTCCGCTTTTTCCACCACGGCATGGAACAACACATCGGCGCCAGCGCGCGCCCAGTCCTTGGTGATCTCTTCGGCTTCATTGTGCGAAAGCCCATCAACGCACGGGCACATCACCATGGCCGTCGGGGCAACACGGTTGATCCAGCAGGCATCATGGCCAGCGCCCGAGACGATGTCCTGATGTGAGTAGCCCAAGCGCTCCGCAGCATCGCGGATCATTTTTACGCAGCCTTCGTCAAATGCTGGTGGGTCGAACTGGCCCACCGTCTCGTAGCTCAGCTCGACACCGAGATCTTCACAAAGCTTCGGTGCTTCTTCCTCAAAACGCGCCACCATCGCCTGCAGTCGGTCCAGCTCGTGTGACCTGAGATCGACCGTAAACACCGCCTTGCCAGGAATGATGTTACGGCTGTTGGGAAAGATATCGATATGGCCGATGGCGCCGACAGCGTTGGGCGCATTGTCCATGGCAATGGTGTGCACAAGCTCGGTGATCTGCGCCAAACCGCGCCCGGCATTCTTGCGCATCGGCATTGGCGTCGAGCCGGTGTGGCTTTCCTTGCCGGTCACCGTGCATTCAATCCAGCGCAGCCCCTGCCCGTGGGTGACGACGCCAATATCCTTGCCTTCGGCTTCCAAGATCGGGCCTTGCTCGATATGCAGCTCAAAGAAAGCGTGCATCTTGCGCTCGCCGACTTTCTCCTCGCCCTTCCAGCCGATGCGCGCCAGCTCATCGCCAAATTTTTTGCCCTCGGCATCCTCGTGACTATAGACGTCTGCTTGATCGAGCACTCCGGCAAACACGCCAGATGCCATCATGGCCGGGGCGTAGCGGGTGCCCTCTTCGTTGGTCCAGTTGGTAACAACAATCGGGTGCTTGGTTTTGATGTCGAGGTCGTTCAGCGTGCGGATAATTTCCAAACCCGCCAGAACCCCAAGCACACCATCATATTTTCCGCCGGTGGGCTGCGTATCGAGGTGAGAGCCGACATAAACCGGCAGCGCATCAGGGTCAGTGCCCTCGCGGCGCATGAACATGGTGCCCATCTCATCGACACCCATGGAAAGGCCTGCATCCTCGCACCAGCTTTGGAACAAGCGGCGGCCTTCGCCATCCTCGTCGGTCACCGTTTGGCGGTTGTTACCGCCAGCGATTCCAGGGCCGATCTTGGCCATATCCATCAGCGAATCCCACAGGCGTTCGGGATTGATCCGCAGATTTTCGCCTGGTTGATTTCCTGTTGACGCCATTGCGTTCCCCTCTGGCTCAAATCGGTTTGGAGCAGTGAAGACCGCAATTGGCGCGACGTCAAGATTTTGACCATTTGGTCGAAAGTTTTCTCGCGCGCCGTTGCTGAAATCGCTACTTTATGCCTTTCTTGGTTCCCTTCTTGCACGCCCCGCCGATCACGAGTTCGATCTTTGTCAAAGCCAAGCCGCATTCAAATGGAAAACCGCGCCGCCATCGCACAGGCAGCGGTCAGCGAGTTTTCATCGCGCGGCTATCACGGCGCCACCATTGATGCGATCGCCGACAAGGCAGGCATGTCCAAGCCCAACCTGCTCTATTATTTCCCCTCCAAGGAAGCGATCTACAAAACGGTTCTCGAACAGATCGTTGAAGAATGGCTTTCGCCGCTGATGACGCTCGATCCAGCTGCCGATCCGGTGGAAGAGCTACGCCGCTACATAACGCTAAAAATGCGGATGTCGGCTGACCGCCCACAGGCTTCGCGTCTTTTTGCATCGGAAGTTTTGGCTGGCGCGCCGATCCTGAAAGACTTTTTGGAAACCCGTCTGAAATCTCTGGTCGAGGAAAAATCCACCATCCTGCAAGGCTGGATTGATGCGGGCAAACTGGCGCCGGTCGATCCGGTGCATTTGATCTTCATGATCTGGGCCACCACCCAGCATTACGCCGATTTCGAAGCGCAGATCGATGCTGTCACGGGTGCGCAATCGAAAAAACCAGGGTTCAATGAACAAGCTTCGCAAGCGGTGCTCTCAATCCTGCTGAATGGTATCAAGCCGCGCTAGGGTGCAGACACCAGGGTCGAGACCCTAACTTTCTTTCGTTTGGCCCAAATCATTGTCGGCCAAAACACCGGCCAGCAAACCAATCATGAGTGCACGCTCAGCCTCACCCAGACGCGCCAGCAAACGCGCATTCACATCGGCCACGATCTTAAAGAGCGTCGGCGCAAGCCGCTTGGCTTTTTGCGTGGCGTGCACCGAGTTGGACCGCCGTGAGGCCGGATCGATACGTCGCTCCAAAAATCCATCGCGCTCCAAACCATCAATCGCCCGGCTAATCGCGTAGGCTGGCGCGCTAAACCGCTGACCAATCTGTCGTTGCGACAGACCTTCATTTTCAATCAACATCATCACGACCGCAAACGACTGAACATTAAGACCATGCTCTGCCAGCGCATCATTCATCGCGCGGTCCAGTTGTCCAGCCAAACGCTGAATGTGCCAGCCGACGCTGCCCTGGCGCACTTGGCGCACTGCATCAGCCAACTCATCTGTGTCTTTGGTCATACGCAGGTTTCCAACGGGAGTTGACAATTGCCAGCACAAGAACGGGCAATAGGCCTTATATTCGCATGTCGCAACATTTGCATATTGCAACAATTAAACAAATGCGCTATCCAATGCGCTCTCACTCGCACCAACAAAGGCAGACTCATGACCCGTTATCACCCCGCTCTTGTCGCCTTGCACTGGCTGCTCGCCATTCTCATCCTGGTTGCACTGTTCGGTGGCACCTTCATTTTGGATGCTATGCCCAATGATCACCCCAACAAGATCGAGGGGTTGCAGGGTCATATGATCGTCGGCATCACAATTTTGATGTTGATGCTGGTGCGGCTTGTCGTGCGTCTGCGCACGACCCATCCACCCGAAGCCGATATCGGCAACGCGCTGCTCAATCGGTTGTCCAAATGGGCCCATTGGGCATTCTACATTCTGATTTTCGGCATGCTCGGTTCAGGCATCGGCATGAGTGTGCTTGCTGGCCTGCCACCGATCGTTTTCGGCGGCTCCAGTGACCCGTTACCCGTGACGTTTGACGATCTACCGCCACGCATCGCCCATGGCTTTTTCGCAACCGCATTGATGCTGCTCATCGCCGGGCATATCGCAGCGGCGCTTTATCACCAGTTCGTGCGCAAAGATGGTCTTTTGCGCCGCATGTGGTTCGGTCAACGCAGCTAAACACGTCACTATACCTGCCTAATACTTAGGCTGGACGAAGTTTTTTTCATCGCATACGTTTTCCTCCGAACTCCGATCAACGGGGTCGGGCGCGATGTGGGTGAGCCCACGAAAGCGCTTCCAATTCTAGGGAGACACTCCATGAAAAGAACAACCCTCACGATCACCGCGCTTATGGCCGGAACGTTTCTGGCGTCTGCTGCAAGTGCTGAAACGATCCGCTTCTGGACCACCGAAGAGCAGCCCGAGCGCCTGGCGATCCAAGAGCAAATGGCCGCCGACTTCGCTGCCGCCACCGGCAATGACGTGCAGGTGATCCCAGTTTCTGAAAACGAGCTTGGCACCCGCGCCACCGCTGCGTTCGCCGCAGGTGACTTGCCGGACGTGATCTACCACACCCTGCAATATGTGCTGCCTTGGAACGAAGCTGGTATTCTTGATCCAGACGCCGCAACTGACATCATCGAAGATCTGGGCATGGACACGTTTGCCCCAGGCGCGCTGGAAATGGCAGCCATCGAAGATGGTATCTACGCCGCTGTTCCCGTGGATGGCTGGACACAGATGGTGATCTACCGCACCGATCTTTTCGAGGCTGCCGGTCTTGAGCCGCCAACCTCCTACGCCAGCATTTTGGCTGCCGTTGAAGCGCTCCATAACCCGCCAGAACTGTTCGGCTTTGTGGCCGCCACGAAGATAGACGAAAACTTCATGAGCCAGGTTCTGGAACATGTGTTCCTCGCCAACGGCGTCTCGCCGGTCAGTGATGATGGCTTCGCGCCACTTGATGAAGCGGCCACTATCGAAGTGTTGGAATTCTACAAAGCGATTGCCGAAGCCTCGCCTCCGGGCGACCTTTTCTGGCAGCAGTCGCGTGAGCTTTATTTCGCTGGTCAGGCTGCAATGATCATCTGGTCGCCGTTCATCTTGGATGAGCTGGCTGGTCTGCGCGACAGCGCCCCACCAACGCTCAATGATGATCCAACCTCGCGCGATCTGGCCGCAGCAACGGGTGTTGTGACCACCATCTCAGGCCCGTCAAATCCGGATGGCGCGGCCTGGGCGGATATCCGCTATCTCGGCATCACATCGGGCGCAAACCTTGATGTGGCACAGGACTTCGTCGCCTACTCGATGAGCGAAGGCTACATGTCGACGCTCTCCATCGCGCCGGAAGGCAAGTTCCCGGTTCGCCGCGGCACCGAAGACAACCCAACGGAATTTGTTGATGGTTGGTCGATGCTGGATGTGGGTGTGGATCGTCGCGCGCCGCTGTCCGATCTCTACCCTGAAGAGGTCATTGGCAGCATCGTCGCCGGTCTTGAAACAGCTGATCGCTGGGGCGTGACCGAAGGTCAACTCTCCATTGCTTCGCAGATCATAAACTCGCAGATCATCAACCGTTATGTGCGCGAGTTCATCGATGGCGAGCGTGATGCCGCCGCGACGGTTGCGATCATCAACGACGAGTTGGCTGCCGCCGTCGAGTAGGCGCCAATTGAAAGACGCTAGACGCGATGCTGCCCTGAATGGGCAGCATCGCCCTCCCCCCTCTGGCACCCCACTATCTGCGACTATGTTGTGTCTGACCGCACCGGGTGAACGCCGTGTCGATTGCTGACTCTTCCTCTCTGGGGCCTCCGAAAGGTTCCGGACCCATGCGCAAGCGCGAGGCCAAGCTTGCCTTTGGCATGCTGCTGCCAACCGCGCTGATTGTTGTTCTGGTCGTCTTAGGTCCGCTGCTCGCCAACTTCTGGATTTCCGTCAAACCGGTCGAACTTGCCGATCTGCGGGCACCCACGATGCTGCTCACCGAGCGCTTTCGTGGTGACGCCGAGGCTGTGGGTGATGAGGTTGAGCTTGAATACCGCATGCGCAACTCCTCGCCCAACCAGCCGGTGCGCGAGGCGGCGTTCACCGACACCATTCCTGAAGGACTGACCGTCACGGGCTTGGATGAGCGCTGCCGACTGAGCGGCCGCGAACTCTCCTGCGCTTTGGGCGATTTGGAAGGCGGCTTCCGCGAGCGCTTCCGCTTGCAAGCCGAGGTCACTCAGGCGTTTCTCGACAACCCGATCGACGTTCGCCAAACCGAGCCGAATGTTACAGGCTCCGGCGTTAACGTGCTGACCAGTTTCGATTTCACCTTTGAAAATTTCCAGCGTGTATTTGACAGCTCCGAGTTCTGGAGCGTCCTGCGCGTCACGATCTACTACACCGTCTTCTCTACCGCCGGTGCGCTGATCGTCGGCCTGTTCGCTGCACAACTCATGAACACAGCCTTCAAAGGGCGAGGTATCCTGCGCGGACTGTTCCTCTTCCCCTATGTCGCACCGGTGATCGCGGTGGCCTTCACCTGGCTGATCCTCCTTGATCCGTTTTCCGGCACCATCAACGCCATGCTTGTCGAGATGGGGCTGATCGGTGCCCCGATAAACTTCTTCGGCACGCGGGAGGTGGACATCACCATCTTCGGCTTCACCTTCGGGTTCCCCGTGGCGCTTTCCACCGTGATTGCCTTCGAGGCCTGGCGCTACTTCCCGCTCTCATTCCTCTTCATCCTGGCAGCTATGCAATCGGTCTCCGCCGAGATGTATGAGGCCGCTGAAATGGACGGCGCCACCCCGCTGCAACAGTTCTGGTATCTTTCACTGCCGCAACTTCTGGGCATTCTGTCGGTGCTCTTCCTGTTGCGCTTCATCTGGACCTTCAACAAGTTCGACGACATCTTCCTGCTCACCGGTGGTGCCGCGGGCACGCGCACGCTGACGGTTCAGGTTTACGAGCAGGGCTTTGCCCTCTCCAACCTTGGCGCGGGCGCTGCGGTGGCTGTGGTCGTGTTCTTTGTGCTCTTGGTTTTCGCACTCGCCTTCTTCAGGTTCTCACCCAAAGAGGGATGGGCGTAAGCTATGGCCATCGCAGAAACATCCCCCGCGTCTAACCCCACCCCCGCCCCGTCCGGCTTTGCCTTTGGTGCAGGCACGCTGATCAGCGCTGTTATCGGGGCCTTGGCGGGCTTCGTGGTGATGATCGTGGTCGGCGTCACGCTTGGCCTCATCACCGGAGCCTTCGCCACGCCTCCCGCGGGCGCCGCCGCGCTGGCAGGTTTGGTGGCTGGCGCCTACATCGGCGCGTTGGATGCAAGCGCGCGCGCCACAAAGCGGTCACGGGCCATCGCCTTCATTCTCTTTCTGATCGTGCATCTGCTGGCAACATTTGCCATGCCCTTTGGCTTGCCGATGGATGTCATCGCGGTCTGGCAGGGCATCGCACTTTCGGTATTGGGCATGCTGACCGTTGTTGGCACAACGCTGATGATTGGCGATCTGCCGCCTGGCCAAGTGTCACGCTACATGACCGAGGCGGCTTTTATTCGCACCATGAAGGGGCTTGGCTTCGTGGTCTTCACGGTCATGGTAGCCCTGCCCTTCTATGTCATGGTGATGACCAGCCTGAAAAATCAGGCTGAGCTTCTGGCCAATCCGCTCGACCTGTCCATCGATCTAAGCCAAGGCTTTAGCAGTCTGTTCTCCAGCTATTATGAGCTGTTCACGCAGTTCAATTTCGGGCGCTATCTGCTCGTCTCGTTCATCGTCTCGACGGCGACGGTGATCTTGACATTGCTCTTCTCCATCCCAGGCGCCTATGCCGTGGCGCGGCTGCGCTTCAAAGGCCAGCACGCCTTCGCGCGGTCAATCCTGCTCATTTACATGGTGCCCGCCATCGTGCTGGTGATCCCGCTTTACGCCGTGTTCTCGCAGCTTGGCCTGCGCAATTCATTGATCGGGCTGCTGATCGTCTATCCGGCCACCACAGTGCCCGTCGCCCTATATATGCTCAAAGGCTATTTCGAAGGTATCCCGGCGGAGTTGGAAGAGGCCGGCCTGATGGATGGGCTAACCCGCATGGGTGTAATCCTCAAAATCACCCTCCCACTCGCGCTACCTGCCCTCGCCTCAGTCTCGCTCTATGTGTTCATGATTGCGTGGAACGAGTTTCTCTTCGCCTTCATGTTCCTCGATGACCCGAGCATCTTCACGCTCTCGCGCGGTGTCGTCTCGCTCAACTCCTCCGAAGTGCCACGTCAGCATTTGATGGCCGGTGCAGTGGTGGCGACCGTGCCGGTGCTCGTCGTCTTCCTATGGCTGGAGCGGTTCCTGGTGGCCGGGCTCACAGCCGGCAGTGTGAAAGGCTAACCCGTGTCGGTAGCAGAAAAACTGGCTTTGGATGCCGCCGCGCTTTCGCGGCAGGCGCAGGCGATCATCACCGGCAATGACCGCGGTGGGTACACCGTGCCAACCGCAGGTCTCTATCCATATCAGTGGAACTGGGACTCCGCGATCGTCGCCATGGGCTTCGCCGCCTTCGATCTGGATCGCGCCTGGACGGAGATCGAAACGCTCGTTGCCCACCAATGGCCCGATGGGATGATCCCGCACATCGTCTTCCACAAAGAAGCGCCGACCTATTTCCCCGGCCCCAATGTCTGGGACACCGGACGCCCGGTACCGACCTCCGGGCACTCGCAGCCGCCGGTGGCCGCCTTTTGTTCAGAAGAACTGCTTGCTCGCGACAATGGCCCGCTCGGCCAAGCGCGCGCAGCGCGGGTGTTCGACGCCCTCATGCGCTGGCACCGCTGGTGGCACGACTACCGCGACCCCGGAAAGCTCGGCATCGTCGCCGTTACCCATCCTTGGGAGTCGGGCCGCGACAATTCTCTTGATTGGGATGAGGCGCTGAAAGCCGTCGATGGCTCCAAGGTTGCACCCTATGAGCGACGCGACTTGAAGCATGTCGACGCCAAAATGCGGCCCACAAAAGAAGAGTATGACCGTTACATCGCGCTGGTGGAGTTTGGTCGCTCACTTGGCTGGAATGCCCGCGACATCGGCCAGCGCAACCCCTTTTTCGTCGCTGATCCCGGTACCACTTTCATCCTTCTAGCCGCCGACCGGGCACTGCTGCGCATGGCGCATGTCTTGAAGAAGATCGACGACATCCCAGTCATCGAAGAATGGATCGCCCGTGCAGAAGTCGGCGTGGACCGCCTTTGGGATGCAAGCCAAGAAACCTTTGCCGCGCTTGACCTGCGCACCTCCAAACATGGCGGCGGTGTCTCCAATGCGGCCATGCTCTGTTTCTTTGCCGGTGCTGGTTCAGACGACCAACGCGCGGCCATGCTGGGCCATTTCAGACGCATTCGCGCAAAGACCGGCTATGGCGTTGCCAGCCACGATCCCGATCAGCCGAACTTTGATTCCATCCGCTATTGGCGCGGGCCGGTCTGGGCCTTCATGAACATGATGATTGGCAAGGGGTTGAGCGACCAAGGTTATGCGGCCGAAGCCCAGCAGGTTTGGGACGACACCCGCGCGCTGATGTCCAATTTCGGCTTCGCGGAATATTTCGATTGCAATGACGGCTCACCAGCCGGTGGCGGTGCGTTCTCCTGGACGGCCGCCACATGGCTGCAATACGCCGCGGACGGAGCCCCTTGGGCTCCACAGAACAAAGAGTAGAGGGTTCCAATGGGCGCGATTGAACTCAAAGCGGTTGAGAAATGGTTTGATGAGCTTCAGGTCATCAAGGGCGTGGACCTCAAAATCGAAGATGGGGAGTTCGTCGTTTTTGTCGGTCCGTCGGGCTGCGGGAAATCCACGCTTCTACGCATTATTTCCGGCCTGGAAGAGGCTTCACGCGGCGACATTCTCATCGATGGTAAAAGCGTTGTTTCTGCGCCACCGTCACAGCGTGGTCTTGCCATGGTGTTCCAGTCCTACGCGCTCTATCCGCATATGTCGGTGCGCGAGAATGTCGGCTTCGGTCTGAAAACAGCCGGCAAACCGAAATCAGAAATCCAAGAGAAAGTCGATTACGCCGCCAGCATCTTGAAGCTGGATGATTATCTCGATCGACGCCCAAAAGCCCTGTCAGGGGGACAGCGTCAACGCGTCGCCATCGGGCGCGCCATTGTGCGCGAACCCAGCGCGTTTCTGTTCGATGAGCCACTGTCGAACCTTGACGCGGCACTGCGTGTGGAAATGCGTTTTGAGATCGCAAAACTGCACCAAAATCTTGGCTCGACCATGATCTACGTGACCCATGATCAGGTAGAGGCCATGACACTGGCCGACAAGATCGTGGTGCTTTCAGCAGGTAAGATCGAGCAAGTCGGCTCGCCCCGAGAACTCTATGAGCACCCGGCCAATCTATTCGTCGCCCAGTTCATCGGCTCACCGAAAATGAACATCATTCCTTGCACGACGGTGGCGGAGAACTTCAAGATTGACGGTCACGGCACGGGCAGCTTCCCGCAGCACACGACTGGTCGCAAAGCGGTAAAACTTGGCATCCGCCCAGAGCATATTCAGCTTGGCGATCCCTCTTATGCCCATATGCGCGGCACTGTGGATGTCGTCGAATATCTCGGCGCCGACACCTACCTCTATGTGACGCCCGAAGGCCACGACACACTGATTGTGCGGGTCGCCGGTACCGAGACGGTCAAAGTCGGCGATGACGTCGCGTTGATCTTTGAAAAAGACTTTGTCTGCTTCTTCGATGAGGATGGCCAAGCTATTCGCTAAGCGGTTAAGGCGTCAGCCACCGGCAGTCGGCCCATCCATTTCGCGCACCGACCAGCCGGTCATGCGCTTCTCTATCATGATGGCGATGACGTACATGATGACTCCCATAATGGCGGTCACCAGCAATCCGGCGAACACCAGCGGCACCTCAAAGCGCGAAGACGCGACCATCATCAGATGGCCGATGCCTTTGTTCGACGCGACCGTTTCAGCGATGATCGAACCGACGAACGCCACCGTGATCGCGATCTTCAGCGACGCGAAGAAGTAAGGCAGCGAGCGCGGAATACCGACTTTGACGATGATGTCGCGTTTCGACGCGCCCAGCGCCCGCAAAACGTCTTTCAGCTCCGGCTCAACGGTGGCGATACCGGTCGCAACATTCACCAAGATCGGGAAGAACGAAATCAAGAACGCCGTGATGATGGCAGGTATCGAGCCGATGCCAAACCAGATCACCAGGATCGGCACAACGGCCACTTTGGGGATCGAATTGAAGCCGATCAGCACTGGATAGAAGCCGTTATAGATAAGGCTCGACGACCCGATGATGATGCCGGTGACCAGACCGAACACAATGGCGATGGCAAAGCCAACAACAGTGGTGAAGGCAGTTTGCGCGGCGTTGTCCAGGATCGGCACCCGCCACTGCCACATCGCCTCGAAGATCACTGAGGGCGCAGGCAAAATGAACTGCGGGAAATCAAAAACCCAAACGGCAAGTTCCCAAAACAAAAAGAGGCCGATCACGACGGCCCAGGGCATGATCCGTTCAATGGTTTTGGGTGACATCTGGAAGCCAGACGGAGCCTTGTCAGCGCTTGCCGATGTGGCCTGCGGCGCGGTTGTATCAGCCATTACGCAGCATCCTGTCGCGCGGTGTAAATGTGGTAGCGCAGATCGTGGGCGATGTCGCCAAAGTCCGGGCGGAAGGTGATATCCAGATCGCGCGGACGGGCAAACTCAATCTCGCGCTCATGGATGATGCGGCCGGGGCGCGAACTCATCACATAGACTTTGTCTGCCAGATAGACTGCCTCGCGCAGATCGTGCGTCACCAAAATAACGGTTGGATTTTTGGTCATCCAAACCTCTTGCAGCACGCCCCACAGTTCTTCGCGGGTGAACATATCCAGCGCGGCAAACGGCTCATCAAGCATCAGCAGGGCTGGTTCATGGATCAGTGCACGGCAAAGCGACACGCGCTGCTGCATGCCACCTGACAGCTGCCATGGGTATTTCTCGTCAAACCCTTCAAGACCCACAAGCTTCAGAAGTGCCCGCGCTTTGTCTTTGAAGTGACCCTTCCGTCGGCTCATTTCTGAGCGGTACGGCTGGGTGATTTCCAGCGGCAGCATCACATTATCAAGCGTCGTGCGCCATGGCAGCAAGGTTGCTGCCTGAAACGCCATGCCGACCATGGACAGCGGGCCAGAAACAGTTTGCCCGGCGACGGACACGCCGCCGGACGTTACGGGCCAAAGGCCCGACATGGCTTTCATGAGAGTGGACTTGCCACAGCCGGACGGACCGACAACGGCGATAAACTCGCCTTTATCAACGCTCATCGACATGCCGGAAAGCGCCAGCGTGCCGGTCGCCTCTCCGCCATAGCGCAGAGACACATTGTCGATATCGACGAACCCGGTTCCCATGAAATCGCCTCCCAAGGCCCTCAGTTGGCGGGCATCATACGCACATCCGTCTCCGGCAGGTAAGCGTCGGAATAGATATCATCCACAGTCAGGACGTTGGGCAGATTGTAGGCGTCTTCCACCGAAGCAATGGAGCGCTGGAAGAACTCTTCATCAATGCTGGAAAGCCCACCAGCCACAACGTCAGGCGTCAGGATCATTTCATCGATGGTCATTTCCCAGCGACGCAGCTCAAGATCGGCATCGGTGAGCGGCTCATGATCCACCAGCGCTTCAATAGCAGCTTCCGGGTCAGCAACCGCCATACCCATACCCTGCATCATGCAGGAAACGACCGCCGAAACAGCTTCGGGGTTTTCTTCAGCAAAAGCCCGGCTGGTCAGGATCGATGTTGAATAAAGCTCAGCGCCGAAATCCTTGTAGCGGAAGATGCGCTGATCGTCCTCGGGCATGCCAATGCGTTCCAGCGAGAACAGCGATGAGGTGATGAAACCAGTGATGCCATCAGCCTCGCCACGCGCCAGCATGGGCTCGCGCAGTTCTGGCGACACGGAAATCCATTCCACCGTGCTTTCATCGATCCCGGTCGCAGCAGCAAAGATTGGGAACAGTTGGCGGCCGGCATCGAAATCAGGCGCGGCGAGCGTGGTGCCATTGAAATCAGTTGGCTCTTCAATACCGCTGTCAGCGGCCACCACAGCGACCAAGGGCGAACCGGCCATCATGACGGCCACAGCGATGAGGTCACTGTCGGGGTTCTCGGCGCGGAATTTGATGGTCGGGTTGATATCGGCCAGGCCCATATCGTAGTTGCCGCCAGCCAGCTCGACAGGCACACGGCCAGACCCAAACCCGCGATCAAGCGTTAGATCGATACCGGCGTCTTCAAAGCAACCGGCATTACGTGCCACCAATGCGAAGGCCTGCGGCCCCTGCCAAGCCCAATCCATCATGAAGCGAATATCGGTCGCTGCCGCGGACGTTGCGCCCAGCCCAACACTGAGTGTGGCGGCCAGCACAGTACGGCTCATAAGTTTGCGATCCATGGGTATCTCTCCTCGTCAAAACAGTACGGACCGATTGGCCCATCAGGCGCATCCGTCCAACAGCGCACCACCTGACCTAAGCGGTAAAGCGCAGGTGAAAGGCCCACAAGCGGCACAAAGCGCGACTCCTGCACATTTTTCCATCATGCCCAACATTCACTCTGAATGTACGCTTCTTTGCCGCAAAATTAGGCAAACGGATAAAACTCACGCGTCACCACCCACGCGGTCGCGCAGGGAAACATGGGCAGCAACCACACGCCAGCCATCTTCCATCCTTACCCAGTTTTGCGATTGCCTTCCGATCGTGGTGGTTCCCTCGCGGGTGAACTCGGTGTTGGCGGTGGCAAAGTCGTTGCCGAACGTCGTGATCACGGTGCGGCGAAGCATACGATCCAAACCGACAGGCGGGCGCACCTTGCGAAAAGCCAAAATCTCATCTTGCCCATAAAGGCTTTCGGCCGGGCCATAACGGATGGTATGCGGCGAGCCCCAAAACAGCTCATCCAACACGGTCACATCATTGCCAATCAGCGCCGCTTCATAACGGGCAAAAACGGCTTCAACCTCGGCCACCACGTCCGGGTCGTTGACCACCATCAGGCAGCAACCGGCATGCGCCGCGAAATGATGGCCAAATCATCTTCGCTCAGCGAAACCTCTTGGCCAGAATGGATCAGTTCGGCGAACTCCTCATTGGGCACCATGGCGCAGAGCGCATAGAGCTTGCCCGCACCGTTGTTCTCAACAATGTGCTCTTTGCCCGGCGGGATCAGCAACGATGAGCCAGGTGCGAGGTCTACCTCCACCCCGTCACAGAAACCTTTGCCCGTGCCTTCCAAAATGAAAAAGAACTCGTAAGCGATGCTGTGCGTATTGGGTGGCGTAGCGCCGCCTTTTTCGTAGATTTCGACAATGAAGGTGAACGGCACGCCTTCGGCCACCGGATCGGCAAGGCAAGCAAAATAGTTCGTATCGTCCGGGCTGATTTTGTAAGCCTTGAGGTCCTTCGGTGCTTTGGCAACAACCTGTCCACTCATGAATGTTCTCCTTCGATAGCCGCAACAAAGGCGGCGGATGTCAGCGTGAAGCCGAAAATCTGCCGCGCATTATGCAGCGTGGCTTGCATGCAAAAATCAGGGTTCGTCGTGGCGCTGGCGTCTTCAAAGAGCAGCGTGTCGTAGCCAAGAAAACTGGCATCAGCGAGCGTGTGCAGCACGCATTGGTCGGCGTTCACACCGCCGAAGAACAGCGTATCGACTTTCAAGTTCCGCAAGATGCTGTCGAGCGGCGTGTCCCAGAAACCGGACATGCGGCACTTGTCGACGAAGATGTCGCTTGGCTCGGGTTCCAGCTCATCGATGATCGCTGCGCCCCAGCTATCCTTTTCAAGTACCGGCGCCTTACGCGGGCCACGGGCATCGCCCAGCCCGCCGCCCGTGCCCGTGCCATCGTACACGTGTCGCAAGGCCGGTGAGATGTTGGCAAGGTCCGCACGGTTGCCCCAGTTCACCCAGATAACCGGCATGCTCGCCAAACGCGCCGCGGGCAGCACCGCTTGCAGGGGTTTGATGGCAGTGCCAGCACCAGCCACGTCCACCCCGATGCCCGCGAGCCAACCATCAGCGTGGCAGAAGTCGTTTTGCATATCGATGATGATCAGCGCGCTGCGGGCCAGATCCACGCGCACCGGCTTCGGGTTGGCTTCCATCTCCGCTGGTCTCGGTGGAATGGGTTCGCGCACCAGATCGGCAGCGCCTTCACCCACTTTCCAGCGGTTGCGTGGGTTGGGGCCAAGCGGATTGAGATCATCGAATTGGCTCACAGGTTCTCCAAATCCAAACCAAGACCCAGCAAAACTTCGTCAGCGCCTGACCAACCGATGATGCCCAAACCAAGCGGGCCATCAGGCGTGGAAAGGGCTGGCACAGCAAGCTGTGGCAAGCGACCAAGGCCGCTGGGCGAGAGAATTTCCAGCGCGCGATTACGGATATCATCCAGCACCGGACCTTCCAGACCGCGCGTCGGCGCAATACCCGCAGCCCCAGGCACCAGCAGCAGCGTTCCCGGCAACAAAGTGCCAGCCAAATAAGCCGCGATATCCTCACGCTTGGCTTGGGCTTGGCGCACCTCATCGGCATCCAGCCCCTTGGCATAGGCAAAACGATCTTTGATGCCTGGACCAAACTCGGGCTTTTCGGCCTCCACCCAGGCACCATGCACCTGCCATGCTTCCGCCGATTGGCAAATGCGGAAAACGTGCCGCCAGGCTTCAAGATCACCCAGATCGCCGTCCTCTGGCGCGAGCGTCATGATCTCAAGTTCAAGCCCCAACCGCTCAGCAACACGCATCGCCTTGGAGAGCAGGGCATCGCGCAGACTTTCATCGACGCGCGCAAACATGTCTTCGGCCACCAACAAACGGTCCGGCGCAGCGCCGACCCCACCGTCGGTCATCAGAACAGCACCGGCCTTGACCATCAACTCCGCCGATTTGGAAAACCAACCAACCGTGTCAAAGCTCGGCGCAAGAGGAACCGCGCCTCCAAGATCGATACGCCCGTGGGTCGGTCGCAAACCCCAGACACCGCAATAGCTCGCAGGCAAGCGCACCGAACCACCAGTGTCCGATCCCAAAGCGATCTCAACCAAGTCACCAGCGACCGCCGCAGCGGACCCAGCCGATGAACCTCCAGGGATGCGTCCAGATGCGGCTGGGTTCAAAGGCGTGCCATAATGGGCGTTCTCGCCGTTCAGGCTCCATGCCAACTCATCGGTCAGCGTTTTGCCCACAAAGCGGGCACCAGACTCCAACAGTGCAGCAACCGCAGGCGCATGCGCATGAGCCTCCACTGTGTTTTTCAGCCAGACAGGCGATCCGGCTCCCGTCTTCAACCCTGCAACATCAAACAAGTCTTTGATACCCAGAGAATGCCCGGCCAATGGCCCATCAACGGGCGTAAACGCATAGCCATCCAGCGCGTAAGGCGCATGTGCCATAAAAGCACCAAGCGGGTCAGGCGTTGTGCTGGTGGGTTGGGTGAACATCATCATTCGGTCTTTCTGCGAGGGTTAGCAAAGCAAGAGCGATGCCAAGTTCAAAGGAAGGAAAGGCGAGGTCTCGCCCACTGCGTCATCGCGTTTTAGGATTAGGGCCTTAGATAGAGCGTAGCACTTTCTTTCCCGCAACCGATGGAACTCCATGGCCAAAGCCACTCTCAACACTGCCTTCGACAAATTGATCGCTGCGGCGCGTCACGCCTGGTTCATCCGCTTGGCTCTCATCGCATCGCTTGCGTTGGCGCCTTTTCCGGCGTTCGCCCAATCAGGTGACAAAGCCGAACTTCAGGCGATCTTTTCGAACTGGTTGGATGAGGAAGAAATCGCAGGCGGCGTGCTCCTAGTCTCCACACCGGATCACCGCCTTATCGTTACAGCAGGTGTTTCCAACACGCACACCCAAACACCGGTGATGCCCGACACCCGCTTCTATGCCGCGTCCACCGGCAAGATGATGGTGGCCGCCGCGATCCTCACCGCCGTCGATGAGGGTCGGATCGCTCTGGATGATCCCATTGATGGGTTTCTGGCAACAATCGAAGGCGCCGACCAGTTGGATCGTGGGGGGACCGTCACCATCGAACATCTGCTCAATCACAGCAGTGGCCTAGCAGAGTATATCACCGACGATTTTTTCGATGCCTCATTCGCCGCGCTCTCCACCCGCTGGAGTGCCGCTGAAGCGTTAGCCTTTGCCTATGATGATGAGGCACTCCCACAGGGTAGGCGTTTTGAGTACACCAACTCCAACTATGTAATCCTCGGCCATATTCTTGAGACCTTGGATGGTTCGCTTGCCCAGTCGCTTCAGCGATGGGTGTTTCGCCGCGCCGATATGATGTCCACGACCATCGGCGCGCCACCCGACCCAGGCCCACAGTTTGCCCATGGCTATGATGTGGATGGAGAGGACGTAAGCGCGCTCGGCTGGAACAGCATTCTTGGCGATGGGCCGGTGGTCACCACGGTTGGCGACTTGGAGGCCTTCGCCCGCGCCCTTTTCGCCAGCCAGCGCATCATTTCGTTTGCTAGACGTGATGAAATGACCACACCATCAGCGCTCGAGCTGTACTATGGTCTCGGCGTCGGCATTGATGAAGATGATTTCGGCATCTTCTATGGTCATTCAGGTGGCTATGACGGTTTCGAAGCGGAGCTGCGCTACTACCCAGACCACGACCTCGTCCTCACCTATTTGGTCAACGGAAATCAGCTCTCCGACAGCGATCTTCTTGACCTGGCCGCTGACTGGCACTTCAACCAGTAGGCGTTTTTGACGTCTTTGCACGTAAACCACGCCGAAAAATCAACGGTTGCGCGGCTTTGGGCACTTGAACTAAGAAAAAGTACGCGCGTTCATCACGCTGCCCCAATCGCAGCTTGGCTTACGCGTAAACACAAGAAAATAAAGCGCTCAAACGAGCCGCACTATCGTCTTCACAGGGAAAAACAGTATGAAAAAAGTACTCTTCGCTGGTCTCAGCACCGCTGCTCTCATGACCGCAACAGCCGCGATGGCTGATGATCATGAAGTCAAACTGGGCATCATCCTCGGCTTCTCCGGCCCGATTGAATCGCTGACGCCGGACATGGCCGCAGGCGCCGAGCTGGCCATGAGCGAAATCAGCGACTCCGGCAACTTCCTGGATGGCACAACGGTTTCCTCCGTGCGCGCTGACTCCACATGCATCGACGCCGCTGCTGCTACCGCTGCTGCTGAGCGCTTGATCTCTGCTGAAGGCGTTGCTGCCATCATGGGCGCTGACTGCTCCGGCGTGACGACAGCCATCATCAACAACGCGACAGTGCCTCAGGGCATCGTCAACATCTCACCATCGGCCACCTCGCCTGCGCTGACAGACATCGAAGACAATGGCCTGTTCTTCCGCACCGCCCCATCTGACGCACGTCAGGGCATCGTGTTGGCTGAAGTTGTGATGGATCGCGGCATCGATGAAGTTGCTGTCACCTTCACCAACAACGATTACGGTCAGGGTTTTGCTGATGCCTTCGTTGCAGCGTTTGAAGGCATGGGCGGCACTGTCACCCTGTCAGCACCGCACGAAGATGGCCGCGGCGACTATTCCGCTGAAGTTGGCGCACTGGCTGCTGCCGGTGGCGACGCACTGGTCGTGCTCGGTTATGTCGACCAAGGTGGTCTGGGCGTGATCCGTTCCTCCATCGACACCGGCGCGTTCGACACCTTCGTTGGTGGCGACGGCATGTTCGGCACCTCACTCGTCGACAATCTCGGCGCGGATCTGGAAAGCTGGTACGGCACCGTTCCTGGCTCGGCTGTTGGCGACGACAACCCATGGCCTGCTGTTGCTGAGGCGGCCAGCGTCAACCACGAAGGACCCTTCGTTGGCCAGAGCTATGATGCTGCTGCGCTGATCCTGCTGGCCATGCAGGCTGGTGGTGAAGCAACCTCCGAAGCTGCCGCTGCCAACATGTTGGCTGTCGCCAACGCACCTGGCGAGCCAATTGCTGCTGGTGAACTGGCTCGTGGCCTGGAAATCCTGGCCTCCGGTGGCGAGATCGATTATGTCGGCGCAACCGGCGTTGAGTTCAGCGATGTTGGCGAGCCAGACGGCGTGTTCAACGAGTTTGAACTGATGGACGGTTCGCTCGACACTGTGCGCACGCGTTAAGCGCTGCCGCTTTTTTGCACATCTTGATGTATGGCCGCTCCTTGCCGGGGCGGCCATACTTCTATTGAGTACCCAGCCAAGTTGGGGAGATTTCGAGTGTATTGGGGGCAGCCATGATCCGCGTTACGGATCTGCACAAGCGTTTTGGCGGTGTGCACGCCGTTGATGGTGCTTCCATCGAAATCAAGACCGGAACCATCACCGGTCTGATCGGCCCCAATGGGGCAGGCAAAACAACCCTTTTCAACGTCATCGCCGGCGCGTTCCCGCCCACATCGGGCAAGGTTGAGTTGGATGGCGAAGACATTACCGGACTGCCAGCCCACGAGTTGTTTCACAAAGGCCTGCTGCGCACCTTCCAGATCGCCCATGAGTTTTCCACGCTCAGCGTGCGCGACAATCTGATGATGGTGCCGCCCGGTCAGCCTGGCGAATCCTTGATCAGCGCCTGGTTTCGACCGTCAGCGGTACGCCAATCCGAAAAAGAGATCAGCGATCGCGTTGATGAAGTGCTGGATTTTCTCAGCCTCACCCACCTGGCCGATGAGCGCGCTGGCAACCTTTCCGGCGGCCAGAAAAAGCTGCTTGAGCTTGGCCGCACCATGATGGTGGATGCCAAGATCGTCTTCCTCGATGAGGTTGGCGCGGGCGTGAACCGCACCCTGCTCAACACCATCGGTGACGCGATTATCCGCCTCAACAAAGAGCGCGGCTACACCTTCTGCATGATTGAACACGATATGGCGTTTATCTCCCGGCTCTGCGATCCGGTGATTGTGATGGCTGAGGGCAAAGTGCTGGTTGAAGGCCCGGCAGATGTGGTGCGCAAGGACGAGCGCGTGATTGAGGCCTATCTCGGCGTTGGCCGCAAACAGGCTGCCAAGCATGAGGGCGAGGCGCCCAACCAAATTGGCTCTGGCCAAGCTTCTGAAAACGAGGCGCCAGCATGACGCTCCTGCAAGCCAACAATATGCGCGGCGGCTACGGCAAGGCCGACATCCTGCAAGACTGCACCATCACCTGCGATCGCGGTGAAGTGGCGGTCATCGTCGGGCCAAACGGGGCTGGCAAATCCACCGCCATCAAAGCCATTTTCGGCATGATGGGCCTGCGCGAGGGCGAGGTGACGTTCGACGGCGAAACTATCAACGCACTGCCCCCGCAAGCACGCGTTGAATCCGGCATGGGCATGGTGCCGCAAACCAACAATGTCTTCCCCGGCATGACGGTGGAAGAGAATTTACAGATGGGCGCATTCCTGCGTGAGGATGGCGGTGCGGGCGTTATCGACAAAGTCTATGAGCTCTTTCCCGCCGTGTATGAAAAGCGCTTCCAGCACGCAGGTGAGCTTTCCGGTGGCCAACGCCAGCAAGTGGCCGTGGGTCGCGCGATGATGACCGAACCCACCTTGCTGATCCTCGATGAACCGACAGCGGGCGTTTCACCCATAGTGATGGATGAGCTGTTTGATCGCATTCTGGAGATAGCTAAAACCGGCGTTGCCATCTTGATGGTGGAGCAAAATGCCCGCCAAGCACTGGAAATCGCCGACACCGGCTACGTGCTCGTTGAAGGCCAAAACCGCTTCACAGACACCGGCGCGGCGCTTCTTGCCGACAAAGAGGTACGCGCAACGTTCCTGGGCGGAGACCAATCATGATCGACTTCGCCAACGCCTTGGTGCTGCTTTCCAATTTCGTTCTCATCCCGGCCATTACCTATGGCGCGCAGCTTGCGCTGGGTGCGCTGGGCATCACGCTCATCTACGCGATCCTGCGTTTTGCCAACTTTGCCCATGGCGACACCATGGCCTTCGGCACAATGCTCGCCATCTTCCTGACCTGGGGTATGCAATCGCTAGGTTGGTCGCTTGGCCCATTGCCGGTTGCGCTGCTTGCCCTGCCGCTGGCGATCCTCGGCACCATCGGCATGGTGCTTGCCACCGACAAGGTGATCTACAAATTCTACCGCGATAAACGCGTCGATGCCGTCATCTTTGTTATGGTGTCAGTGGGCGTCATGTTCATGATGAACGGCCTGGTGCGTATCTTCATCGGCACCGGCGACATCAACTTTGCCGATGGCTCACGCTTCATCATCCGCGCCCGTGAATTCCGCGAGATGACCGGTCTGGACGAAGGCTTGGCCCTGCGCACCACGCAGGTGATCACCATTGTGGTAGCCGTCGCGGTGATGGCGGCACTGTTCTGGTTCTTGCAGAAAACCCGCACAGGCAAGTCGATGCGTGCCTTCTCCGACAATGAAGATTTGGCGCTTCTATCGGGCATCAAGCCGGAAAAGGTGGTGATGGTCACCTGGATGCTGGCGGCAGCCTTGGCGACTATCGCAGGCGTTCTCTATGGTCTCGACAAGGGCTTCCGCCCCTTCACCTATTTCCAGCTGCTTTTGCCCATGTTCGCCGCCGCCATTTTGGGCGGCATTGGCCAGCCCATCGGCGCGGTCGTGGGCGGATTTGTGATTGCCTTCTCCGAAGTGGCGGTCACCTATGCCTATCGACGCGTCTTTGAGTATCTCGGACCGGAGGGTTTTGAGGTGGATGGCCTGATGCAATTGCTGGCAACAGAGTACAAATTCGCCGTCTCCTTCATCCTGCTTGTCATCGTCCTCCTGGTCCGACCGACAGGCATCTTCAGGGGGCGCATCGTATGAGCGGATCAAGCACCTCACCAGCCCGCGTTGCGGCTGAACAGCCAACGCTTTGGCAAAATCCCATTTTGCTATTTGCCATTATGGCGGCGTTGCTTGCGCTGACCGGCTTTGCGCAAAGCTGGTTGCTGGCGCTCACCATCCTTCAGCTCTGCATCATCTCCGCCATCATGACGCTGGGGGTGAATGTGCAGTGGGGCTATGCTGGCCTCTTCAACGCTGGCACCATGGGTTTCGTCGCGCTGGGCGGCTTGGCTGCCGTTCTGGTGGCTGCTGATCCGGTGCCGGAAGCCTGGGTTGCCGGCGGCGCAGGCATTGGCCTCTCCGCGCTCATCATCTGCACCACCATCGCCGCCATCCTGCTTGTGCGCACTTATTTAAGTGGCTTGCTGCGCTTCCTTGCGACCATTGTCTGCTTGGTTGTCGGTTACGTGGTTTTCGGCCAAGTGTTTGGCCCAGCCAGTGAAGCGATCGAAGCGGTGAACCCTGCGCAATCCGGCTATCTGGGCGGCATGGGCATCTCGATTCTGTTCGGCTGGTTGCTCGGCGGTCTGCTTGCGGCAGGTGCCGCATGGATCATCGGCAAGATCGCTATTGGTCTGCGCTCTGATTATCTGGCCATTGCCACGCTCGGCATCGCCGAGATCATTCTGGCGTTCATCAAAAACGAAGACTGGCTGTCGCGCGGCGTGAAAAACGTCACCGGACTACCCCGCCCCGTACCCTATGAGGTCGATCTGCAAACCGATCCAGGCTTCATTGAACTGGCCGCCAATTGGGGCATGGAGCCCAATGCGCTGGCCGGCATTGTGGTGAAACTTGCCTTCATTGCGCTGTTCACGCTGGTTCTTGTGGTGCTGGTCTATCTGGCCGAGCGTGCTCTGCGTTCGCCTTGGGGCCGCATGATGCGCGCCATCCGCGACCGTCCGGATGCCGCCTCGGCCATGGGCAAGGACGTCAAACGCCGCCATCTGCAAGCCTTTGTGATTGGCTCGGCCATTTGCGGTATTGCTGGTGCCATGCTGGTGACCGTCGATGGTCAGTTTACCCCAGGCTCCTACCAGCCGTTACGCTTCACCTTCCTTGTACTGGTGATGGTGGTTGTTGGCGGATCGGGCAACAATCTCGGTTCGGTGCTCGGCGGATTCTTGATCTGGTTCGTCTGGGTGCAATCGGAAGCCGTGGGCTTTGCATTGGTTGATCTGCTCTCCAGCGGGCTTGATCCAAGCAGTTGGTTAGCTGGACATCTTACCCAAGCAGCGCCTCACTTACGGCCAGTTCTGATGGGCCTCATTCTGGTGCTCGCCCTGCGCTTTGCTCCGCGAGGCCTGATACCGGAGCGTTAGGGTGGAGACCCAATGGGTGATTTAGACCTTCTGCCATCCAAACTACTCGCTGTGCTCGTGCGGCCAGATTTCTGGCTCTGGCTAGGGCTTTTGACCGCGCTTTGGGCATCATGGCGTGGGTGGCACAAAATCGCCACATGGGTTCTGGTGTCGCTGGTCGTAGCCGTCACGCTGGTTGGCTTTGTTCCCATGGGAATGGTATGGCTCACGCCGCTTGAGAGCCGCTTTACCACCAACCCAGAGCTTTCCGGCTCACCCAGCGCGATCATCGTTCTGGGCGGCGGCGAAGACCCACGCACCAGCGCAGCGTGGAATGCTCATAACATCGGAGGTGCGGGCGACCGCATCTTACACGCCATCCGCCGCGCCCATCAGTTTCAAAGCGCACCGGTTCTTTTCACAGGCGGTGCGTTTAATGCGACAAATGATCCAATGCTGGAGGGCAATGCAAAACGCGTGGGTGAGATGTTCGAAGCCTCCGGCATAGCGCCAGAGCGCGTGCACATCGGCGCCATCGCACGCACCACCGCCGAGCATCCAGCAGACATCACCGTCTTTTTGGACAATCAGGGTTTGGAGCCAACCGCTGAGGCACCCATGTTGCTCATCACCAGCGCTTTTCATATGCCGCGCGCCATGGGCGTGGTCTGTACGGCGGGCTTTGAGCATATCGTAGCTGATCCAACAGACCACCGCACCGTACCAGGCGCGCGCTGGCAAGACACGATCCGCTGGAGCTACGCGGGCAATCTGTCAAACCTCCAACTCGCGATCCGCGAATGGGTTGGCCTTCTCGCCTATCAACGGGCGGACCATACCGACGCGCTCCTGCCCGATGGCTGCTGACACGTCGGACTGGGGTTTGCCACCCATTGCCTTATCAGTGCGCCAGCCGTCTGCGTGGGCAATCATCCATGGCGGCAAGGCGATAGAAAACCGCTCGCTTGGTTCCATTCACGCGGGCAACATGGATTGCCGCCGCATCGCGATCCATGCGGCGGTGGGTTTGACCGAAAAAGAATATCGCTGGAGCTTGCAAAAGCTAAACGAGTTGGGCGTAATCTGCCCTGCCCCAGCCGACCTGCCGCGCAGCGCCATCATCGGCAGCGTGGATGTGGTGGACATCGTCTCGCAGTCCGACAGCCGCTGGTTCAGCTCGCGGCCAGGCAATCACGGTTTGGTGCTGGAAAATCCTGTGCCTTGCGATCCGATCCCAGCCAAAGGCACGCTTGGCTACTTTGAATGGGAACCATCTGGTGCACTGGCGGAACCGAAACCTTGGATGAACGCCTATGGCGCACCGAACAAAGACGATCAAACCCTCTCCCTGTTCGATGACTTGAAGCCCGGTTTCAAATCCCCACCCTCAAGACCTTGGGGCGAGGATTGAACCGGCAAAGCAGGTAATGGCCCCTATTCGTAGGGACCGCCAACCTCAACCACTTGGCCGTCTGAAAACACCAGCTGGTCTGCATAGACCTCTCTGGGCAAGTCATCAGCCAGACGCCCATTCACGGTGACGGCATCGCCCGCACCAACCGGCATGCGATGCGGACCGATATAAACGCGGATGCTCCCCGTCGCGTCCTCGAACACAAATGTGTCACTGTCGGTCACACGCTCTACCGTGCCTTGAAGCGCCGCGGGTTCATAGGGTTGCAGCTGATCAACCGTCGTCAGCTCATAAGCCAACGCAGGGCTCGCCAAAAGCGAGGTGGCAGCAATCAGCGCAAGTCTAGTCAAGCGCGATACCCAGAAGAACCAAAGCAATGATCGCTGTTGATGCGAAGACCCATGTTGGAGCTGTTAAACTCAATGGCTTCTTCAAAAAACTCATCACATCTTGAGTTTGGGGTTGCTGTTGCGGTGCGCTGTCAGCGGGGTTTTGCGTTTTATCCGTCGGTTGGACATCTGTCATCGAGTGTTTCAAAGCTCCGTAAAGTGGTTGCAATGAAATCTACGTATAAAACCGATTGCTCCGTACAAGAAGCGACGAGACGAATTCACAAAAAAGCCACAAAAGATGACAGTTCGCCGGGCGTTTGACTTTATAAACGGCGGAACCGCAGCATAATATCCACCACATGCGATAGGCCCGCGGCGGCCAGAACGCTGGCTATCCATGTCCATGGTGCGTCAGTGATGGACAGGCGCACGGCCAGCATCAACAATGCGCCGGAAAGCAGCGTTGGCCAAAGCGTCGCCAGATGCGGCGCGAAAAGGCGCGGTGCAGTCGGCACCAGTTTGTAGAGCACCAGAAACGCGAGCGCTTCGAGCGCGACAAGCACCAAAATGGCGTCAATCAAGGCACCTGATTGTACAAAATCCGCCATCGCAAGCGCTTTTACACCTGCGGCTTGGGTTCAGCCTTGTTCGCATCTTTTGGCCCTGGCGAAACCAAGCCGAACAGATGGGCTATATCTTTAAAGAAGATGCGCGCGTGGGCCATAGGATCGGCCTTCACCAGCTTCTTGTTCATATAGGCTTGCCAGGTCAGCCGCTGCACATCGGGATCCTCGCAGATCGACACGAACCGCTCGCGGCGCTTGTCGCTGGAGTACCAGAAATGCTGCATCATGCCCAAAATCCAGAAGACGCGGCCATGATCTTTCATGAAGGCTTTGCGTGCGCCAGTGAGAGCGCGGGCATCGCCGGTTTCCAGGAATTTGGCTGTGGCCAGACCGGCCAAACGACCGCCCTCCATGGCATAATAGATGCCCTCGCCGGAGGACGGAGCCACGATGCCGGCAGCATCACCAGCGACCAGCACGTTCTTGCCATCATCCCACTTTTTGAGCGGCTTCAGCGGTATGGGGGCGCCTTCGCGGCGTACGGTTTCGGCATTTTCAAGCCCGGAAATTTCGCGCAAGGTCTTCGTGGCACCGCGCAGTGAAAAACCTTTATTGGCACTGCCAACGCCGATGCTCGCATGTTTGCCATGCGGAAAAACCCAGCCGTAAAAGTCCGGCGATACGCGCCCTTGATAGTAAACGTCACACCGGGTCGGCTCGTAGTCAGCGCCGTTGTCATTGGCCTCAGGCGCTTTGACGATCTCATGATAGGCAAACACACACGGCACGCGATCAGCGTTCTTCACCGCCTGTTTGGCCACCGCAGAACGAGCCCCATCGGCGCCGATCAAACCACGGGTGCGCACTGTTTCTAAAGGCGCTTCGGGATCGGCATCCTTGGAACGGAAATGCACTGTTACCGTGCCATCATCATTGCGCGAGAAATGATCAAACGTGCCATAGGCGCGGTCAGCGCCCGCCAAGACGGCACGCTCGCGCAGCCATTCATCAAAGTCCTCGCGGTCCACCATTCCCACATAGCCGCCCTCAATGGGCATCGGCACTTGGCGACCGGATGGCGCCACCATCAAGGCAGACTTGATGCGCGCAACAAGCAACGCATCCGGGATATCAAAATCTTCCACGCAGCGCGGCGGGATCGCACCACCACATGGCTTGATGCGGCCATCCTTGTCCATCAACAGCACGCGCCAACCATCACGGGCAAGCTCGGTTGCTGCGGTCGCGCCGCAGGGTCCACCGCCGACCACGACAGCATCATACTGCTCGGCTAAGGCCGAGCCTGCGTGTGGTGCTGGTGCTTCGGAAAGGCGTGTCTCTCTGTCTGTCTGCATGGCTTAAGGGCCTCCAACGCCCGAAAGATAACCATCGCCAGCAACTGCCAGGCGATTTCGTTTCTCGGCCAAATGATCCATCCCGATGCGCGCGGCGAGCAGCGCCGAAATCAGGAACACGATCCCCTCCAGGGTGAAAACGGTGGTGTAAGAAAACGCGACGGAACCGGTGATCGCGCGCGTGATATCGATGCCCATGGTGCCAACCAGGCCACCAAGTCCAAAGGCGATAGCCTGCGCAGCACCCCAAAGGCCCATGCGCACGCCCTCACGGTTTTTGCCGCCCTCTGATGCCAGGCTCATCATCGATCCAATGGCCGCCACCGCAAACGCGCCATTGGCAAGGCCAAGGGCAAACACGTTGGCCTGAAGTGGCCAAACCTCTGGAAAACGACTGGAAACCGCCAGCGCAAACAAAGCAAGACCGGAGCAGATGCAACCGCCAACGGTCCAGGCCTGAAGGCTGCCAAAACGGCGGCCTTTGAAACCCATACCCGCCAGCGCAACGACGATCATGCCAATCAGCACACCACCATGCTGCGTGCCTGCCAGCTGGGTCGATGCACCCGGTGTGTAGCCATAAATGGCACCAGCAAACGGCTCCAGAATGAGGTCTTGCGTGGAGTAAGCAAGCATGGAGGCGAACACAAAGATGGAAAAGTTGCGCGCCTTCGGCTCAGCCCAAACCTCTGCAATCACTTGGCGGAAAGACGGCTTGGCCGCTTCAGCATGAGGGGCCTCGGCAACGGGTTGGCTCTGTGGCGCGCCTTCAAGGCCAACGACTGCGACAAGCGTCAGCGCAAAGGCAAGCGCGGAAACGACGGACGTCACCACCACCAGGCGTGTCATGGAGAAGGGATCAAGCTGGCCACCAGCAATGGCGGCGGTGAGGATGAAGCCGACAATCATCATGACCCACACAATGGTGGCCGCTGGCGCACGGCGCTGCGGGACAACGCGCACAGCTAGCAGCGTGAGCAAGGATGTGCCCGACGCACCGACACCGACACCGATGGCGATGAAGGAAAGCGTTGCAGCGATAATGCCAAGTACGGTGTTGGACGCCATCAAGGCGACGGACAACGCCGCCGTGACGCCGCCAAGAGCGAGAACAGCCATACCGCCGATAATCCAAGGCGTGCGCCGGCCACCCATATCCGATCCATAGCCCCAGCGCGGACGCGATAGCTGAACTGCATAATGGATGCCAACCAAAATACCCGGCACCATCGCCGGCAACATCAACTCCACCACCATCACCCGATTAAGCGTCGATGTGGTCAGAATGACGATGGCGCCAAGGGCCGTTTGCACCAAGCCGAGGCGCACAATGCCGAGCCAACCGAGAGGTTTCACGTCCGTCGCAGCCATCTAGAGGCCTCCCAGGATAAGGCCGCGCACGGCAAACGCGCTGATCATCATGCCGGACACGTAAAGCGTAGTCCCGGTGGCGTTGTAGATCGCAGCATTGCGGTAGGGTTCGGCCAGCAAGCGTTCGGTGTTGAGAAGATAGCGGATCATCAGCGCAATTTGCGCCAGGAGGACCACGACAATGGCCGCAGCGAACATCGGCTTGCCCCAGGCGAGCAACAGCCCGATCACGACGACCTGCGGCAAGGCCATCACCCAGCAGGCAAGCTTGGCGGCGCCCGACGCCCCAAGTTGCACGGGCAGCGAATGCACACCCATCTGCTTGTCGCCTTCGATGGCCTTGAAATCATTGAGCGTCATGATGCCATGGGCGCCGATGCTGTAAAGCACGGCGAGCATCACGATGCGCGAGTCAGGAAAAGCGGCCATCAGCGCAGCTGCGCCAGTGAACCAGGCAAGCCCCTCATAAGAAAGGCCGACGGCAGCATTGCCCCACCAACCATTTTCCTTCAGGCGGAAAGGCGGTGCGCTGTAGGCCCAGGCCAGGAAAAGGCCAACAATGGTCGCCACCACCACCCAGGTGCCGAGCACAAAAGCAACGGCCAGTGAAAGCACCGACCACAGAATGGCGATGTAAAGCCCCCACTGCCCAGGAATGCGACCCGAGGGGATAGGGCGGTCAGGCTCGTTGATCGCATCGACATGGCGATCATACCAATCGTTGATCGCTTGGCTCATGCCGCATACCAGCGGACCCGCCAGGACAATGCCAAGCAGCGCAAAAGTCCAAGACTGTGTAATCGAAACGCCTGAGGAGATCACACCGCAAGCAAAGGCCCACATGGGCGCGAACCACGTGACCGGCTTGAGCAACTCCAAAACCGCCAGCGGATCAAGCCGCGTGACAACGCGTTGATCGGCTGCAGGAGATGGCGATGCAGGCATGATAAGGCCGCTACGTTTCATGCCATCAGGCTACGCGCGGAACCAAAAAGTGTCAATTTTATTTGACGCTTTTTGATGTCAACTAAGTGTTAGAACGTGGACCTAATCATCCACATTGTCTGTTGCCAGATCACCCAGCCCAAAGCGGTGCATTTTAGCATAGAGACTCTGTCGTGAAACACCGAGCATTTGCGCTGCCGATGCACGGTTGTCACCAGTTAGTTTTAGAGCAGCTTCAATGCAAAGACGTTCCACCACATCGGTGGTCTCGCGCACCACTTCTTTAAGCGGCATATGACCGATCAAATCAGTCAACTGCTCAGCAGACTGGGCCGGGAAGCCTGTAATTGGCGTTTCTTCTGAAGGAGCTCGCACCGATCGGCGCAACACCAGCCCATAAAGCGCACCGCTTTCACCGGGAACAGAAACCGCAGTGATCTCAACATCTTCGGCTGAGCCCAGCTCACCGCGAATAACGGTTGGGAAACGGCGCACCAAACCATGATCACGCACGTTCGAAAGCAGCACATTGGCATCAACGCTCGACCGCTCAAACCAGGTGTCGATCACCGCATCATGAACTTGTTCGTAAGTTGCCGCCTGAACCAACTCCAAGAAGGCCGCATTGGCGCTTTGCACGCGGCGCTGATCATCGATGATGACAAAGCCTTCGGGCAACCGGTCAATGACAGCCATGGCGCCGTCTGCGCTGGCTGAGCCGATGCTGACATCCGACCCTGAACGTGGCAGCAGACGGACAAGGATGTAGGTCACATCGGCCTGACGGAACAGCGACCCCTTCAGCTCCAGGCCGCCTGTCGATTCGCTGGTTGCATTGGCAATCGCTTCGGCACGTCCCGTCGATTGCGATGTGGCCAACAGCGAACGCACGGCCTCACGGTCTTTCGACCCAAACACATGGCTTGCGCGGCGGCCCACAATCTTGGCCACCGGTACGCCGAGCAGTTCAGCAGCCATCGGGTTGGCATCCGTCACAGCCATCGTGGACGCATCCACGATCAGTACCACTTCGCCAACAATCTGGAACAGAAGCCGATAGCACGCCTCAGCCTGACGCAGACGGGTGTATTCGCGCTCCATGGAAATTTGCGTGTTGACCAAACGCTGTTGCAAGCGGGCGAGCCCACGCATATCGCGGCCGAACAACACAATGCGCCCCTCATCGCCCAGCCGAACCGCCATGCAGTTCATTGGCAGCGATTCGCCGCTCTCGCCCACGAAGTTCAGTTCGCGACGACGCGAAACCAGCCCTGAGCTGAGTTCGCCAAACATGATCTCAACTTTGTTGCGGCTGTCTTCGGTAACACAACCACCCAGCGGGCGCCCGATCCATCCATCAATGCCGTCGCTGGTAAGCTCAGCACCAGAATAAGCCATATCAAGCACGGCACCAGCGCTATCGAGCACCAGGGTCAGATCAGCAGCGGCCGACAGAAGATTGGCCGCAATTGACGCATCCATTGCGCCAAGGTGGTTTTCCGCGTCATTGAAACTGCGAGCAACGTTTGGGCTAAGCAAAGCATCCACCACGTTTGGAACGATCGAGCACGATCTGGCACTCCATTTGTCAGTTGTAGGCGCGCTGCGGTGCGATTCGCGACATCATGCGCTCGATCTGGTCGAGCCCCTCACGTCCGTCGCGAGCAATCAAATCCACGTCAAGCATACGGGTCGCCGTACTGGCTTCCTGTATCCCGTATCCACCTACCAGAATTAGCAAATTAGAATTAAGTGATACATCACGACATGCCTTTACAAGGCTTTGGCAATTTTGCAAGTCGTCAGAGCTGCCAACCGATAACCCCAAAACGCTAAATCGTGTTTTGCGCACGGCATCAACGATGGCATTGTGATCAATAGTCGATGGGCTGCGAACGGTCCAACCTGATCGGCGAAACAACTCTTTGACAATCAACAGACCGAAGATGTGCTGGTTGCCAGGCATAGGCGCGAGCAAAGCACTGCGATCTTGGTCAGGCGCGACACGAATGGTGCCAGCAGGGCCTGAGCAGTGCAGCACAACCTGCTCCAGCGCGGACAAACCAATGGTCACATCGCAGAAGCTGCACGCATCGCGCAGCCACATATCGCCAAGCTCTTTGGCGGTCGGAGCACACAGATCAAGCAACAAGTCGGGCACAGCGTGTCCACGAGACACCTGGGCGTCAATGAAGCGCTTGGCAACAGATGGCTCAAAGGTGATCAAAAGCTCGGCAAACGCGGTAATGTCAGCCTGCGTTACATGAAGCGGATGGTTCTCCATCGCCAGCTGATCCGTTTTGGCTTCACTCTGATAACCATGCCAATCGGCATGATTGGAGGAAGCCGCTTTGCCGGTTTCATCACGCAATAGGCTCTGATGGGCCAGCAACAAGCGCGGGATAATCTCGCCCTCAATGGTATGGATCAGTCCATCTACCGACGACGCTTCATCGCGCGTTGTGCGCGCAAGGTCGCTGGGCACACCACCGAGACTGCCACGCGGGCGTTCTGAGCGCCCTTCGTTCTGCACATTCGCCATACCGCTACTCCCCGTCGGTTGACCGGCGCTCAATATGACAAGCGCCTAAGCCTTGTGAATTGTCATTGGCGCGCGCCACACATCTCGAAGAGAGCGTGACAACACTTGGCATTGCAGTTCAATTGAACCAGGCGAAACATACGCCGGCCATGTTGAAGACCCACCCCGATGCGGACCTTCGTTTGGACTGCCAGTTGGCCTTGCAACCCATGCGAGCACCCTAGGGCAACCCACCATACAGGCCAACAGCTACATGCTCTGCTTCTGCGTCGTCATTAAGTACGTGCTACTATCGACTTGTTATTCACCTTTGGCGGTGCGCACACCTTATTATCCCGCACACATAGCCTCTCCCAAAAAATCCAATGTGTCAATTTTTTTTGACGTTCCGTCCAATTGACATTCAAGGCAAGCCACTCCTAGATTGTGCCATAAGACGGGCGCAGGCCCGTCGCGCCACTAAGGCAGCAATTCGGGAGAGCGCGGCACCACATGACAGGGCAAACAGGCTCCAGATCAGCACCTGATCAACGCGCCTTTTCGGTCGCGCCTAAGAGCCGTTCGCCCATTGAGGCGGGCCGATCCGACCCGAACCCAAAAGCGTCAAGCCAGCTTTACACTCCTGACCAGCGCGCCCGCCGCGACGCCACACCATGGACGTTGGTTCAGGGTATTCTAGCGCCGGTGCAGTTCCTTGTTTTTCTTGTCAGTTTGGCCCTCGTCGTTCGCTATCTGGTGAGCGGTGAAGGCTTCGCGCTCGCCACCTGGTCGGTGGTGATCAAGACCCTTGTGCTCTACACGATCATGATCACCGGTGCGATTTGGGAGAAAGTGGTTTTCGGCCGCTATCTCTTCGCTCCGTCCTTTTTCTGGGAGGACGTGTTTTCAATGCTGGTGCTGGCGCTGCACACAGCCTATTTGATTGCGGTCTTTTTCGACCTATTGGGTGCGCAAGGGCAGATGCTTTTGGCGCTAGCCGCCTATGTCACCTACGTGATCAACGCCGCACAATTTGTGTGGAAACTGCGCCAAGCGCGCCTTCAAAGCCCTACAACGCCTCCCGCCAATCCGTCTTTTTCGATGGGGGCGACGTCGTGAACGAACTTTCACCAATCCAAAATACGTCTGCGCAAGGCTGTCTTGAGCGACCGATTCTACGCGAACGTGGCCAGCGGGAAGTCTTTTGTGGCCTGACCGGCATCATATGGCTGCACCGCAAGATCCAGGATGCCTTCTTTCTCATTGTTGGTTCGCGCACCTGCGCCCACCTGATGCAGTCAGCCGCTGGCGTGATGATCTTCGCCGAACCGCGCTTCGGCACCGCGATCATGGAAGAGAAAGATCTGGCCGGCCTCGCCGACGCCAACGAAGAGCTCGACAAGGTTGTGGCGCGGCTGGTGGAGCGCCGTCCTGATATCAAACTGCTGTTTCTGGTGGGTTCGTGCCCATCGGAAGTGATCAAGCTTGATCTGGCTAAGGCCGCGCAACGCCTTTCGGGCACCTACGCGCCAGATGTGCGCATTCTTAACTATTCCGGATCCGGCATCGAAACCACCTTCACCGAGGGCGAAGATGCATGTCTGGCATCGCTGGTTCCAAGCCTGCCCGAAGCCGGCGATGCAGCCACCGGTCAGCTTCTGGTGGTCGGCGCGCTTGCTGATGTGGTGGAAGATCAGTTCACCCGGCTTTTCAACGCGATGGGCGTCAAAAACGTCAGCTTCCTGCCCGCGCGTAATGCCGGTTCGATGCCCGCCATCGGACCTGGCACACGGTTCCTGCTCGCCCAACCTTTCTTGACTGAAACCGCCCGAGCGCTGACCCGCCGTGGCGCTATGCATCTGCCCGCGCCTTTCCCCCTGGGCGCCCGCGGCACAACAGCGTGGCTAGCGACAGCCGCCACAAGCTTCGGTATCGACGAAGCATTGTTCAATGAGGTCACCGCGCCGGCGCAGGCGCGCGCTGAAAAAGCACTCACCCATTATCGTGAGGAACTGGAGGGCAAGAGCGTCTTCTTCTTCCCCGACTCACAACTGGAAATTCCGCTTGCACGCTTCCTCCACGAGGAGCTTGCCATGCGTCCGCTGGAAGTCGGCACCCCCTTCCTCAACAAGCAGCTCATGGCGTCGGAGTTGGATGCACTGCCCGAAGACGTTTTGGTGAGCGAAGGCCAAGACGTCGACAAGCAGCTGGACCGTTGCCACACGCAGCGCCCTGATATCACGGTCTGCGGTCTTGGCCTTGCCAATCCGTTAGAGGTGGAAGGCCTGACAACCAAATGGTCCATCGAGCTCGTTTTCACCCCCATCCAGGGCTACGAGCAGGCCGGTGATCTGGCCGAGCTTTTTGCGCGCCCTCTTGTCCGTCGAACACGGCTGGAGGTGTAGCGGATGCAGCTGACCGTCTGGACTTATGAAGGCCCGCCCCATGTCGGCGCGATGCGCATCGCCACCGCGATGAAGGGCCTGCACTATGTGCTGCACGCCCCGCAGGGCGACACCTACGCGGACCTGCTGTTCACCATGATTGAGCGGCGCAAAGAGCGTCCGCCTGTCACCTACACAACATTTCAAGCCCGTGATCTGGGCAAGGACACCGCCGAACTGTTCCAGAGCGCAGCACGCGATGCCTATGCCCGCTTCCAGCCGCAGGCGATGATCTGCGGCGCAAGCTGCACGGCTGAACTTATCCAAGATGACCCAGGCGGTCTTGCCAAGGCGATGGATCTCCCGATCCCAGTGATTCCGCTGGAGCTTCCCTCCTATTCCAAAAAGGAGAATTGGGGCGCCTCGGAAACCTTCTACCAACTGGTGCGTGGCATCGCCGGTGCGCAGGCCCCAGAACCAGGAACTGCTCGCGCGCCGCGACCGGAAGGCCAACGCCCATCGGCCAACATTGTTGGTCCCACCGCACTTGGCTTCCGTCACCGCGATGATGTCACTGAAATCTCTCGGTTGCTTGCAAGTTTGGGCGTCGACATCAATGTGATTGCACCGCTCGATTGTACGCCCGCCGATCTCGCCAAGCTGGGCGATGCCGACTTCAACGTCGTGCTCTACCCGGAAATCGCTGAAACGGCGGCCAACTGGCTGAAGCGCGCCTTCGGTCAGCCCATGACCAAGACCGTGCCCATCGGCGTTGGCGCCACCAAAGCTTTCATCGGCGAAGTGGCTGAGATCATCGGCGCGGACGCCGACACGTTGATCGCCAACGAACAAAGCCGCCTGCCCTGGTACTCACGCTCCATCGATTCCACTTATCTCACCGGCAAACGCGTCTTCATCTTTGGCGATGCCACCCACGCTCTAGCAGCGGCGAAGGTCGCAGAGAACGAGATGGGCTTCAAAGTGGTGGGCCTTGGCACCTACAGTCGCGAGTTTGCCCGCGACATCCGCGCTGCCGCCAAAGACTATGGCGTCGAGCCGCTAATCACAGACGATTATTTGGAAGTTGAGCAGGCCATCATCGATGCCACGCCAGAGCTGGTGCTTGGCACACAGATGGAACGCCACATCGCTAAGCGCCTGGGCATCGGCTGCGCCGTGATTTCCGCTCCCGTTCATGTTCAGGATTTCCCCGCTCGGTATTCCCCCCAAATGGGCTTTGAGGGTGCCAACGTGCTCTTTGATACCTGGGTGCATCCGTTGGTGATGGGCCTGGAAGAGCATCTGCTCGGCATGTTCCGCGACGATTTCGAATTCTCCGATGCCAATGGCCCCTCACATCATGGTCATGCACCATCGCGTCACGCACCGGAAGCTGAGGCCGAACCTGTCGCGACACCTGTTCAAGATGCGGCCAACACGCTGATGGATAGCCGGGCCGACATGCCAGCTGGCTGGACGGCAGAAGCTGAAAAGGAACTGAAGAAAATTCCGTTCTTCGTGCGTGGAAAGGCGCGCCGCAACACGGAAACATTCGCCGCCGAACATGGGCTTGCGCAGATCACTTTGGAGACGCTCTACGATGCTAAAGCTCACTTCGGCCGCTGACGGCACGCCTGTGAAGGTGGTGATCGTCACGCTGGACAATCATTTGTCCGGTGCGGTGGAGCGCGCCCAAAAAATGCTGCTGCGCGAGATGCCTGGCGTTTCCATTGCCCTGCACGCCACCTCCGAGTGGGGCGACAATCCCGACGCGCTGGAAGCCTGCAAGAACGACATCGCCACCGGCGACATCATCCTCGCGACCATGTTGTTCATGGACGATCAAATTCAAGCGATCCAACCGGCGCTGGAAGCGCGGCGCGATCGTTGCGATGCGATGATCGGCATGATGTCGGCCGGTGATGTGGTGAAGCTCACTCGCGTTGGCCAGTTCGACATGAGCGCCAAACAAAATGGCGCGATGGCGCTGCTGAAGCGCCTGCGCGGATCAAGCAAAAAGCCCGGCGAACAAAGCTCCGGTGCTAAGCAGATGGCGATGCTCAAGCGGTTGCCGAAAATCCTTCGCTTTATTCCAGGCACCGCGCAAGATGTGCGCGCCTATTTCCTGACACTGCAATATTGGCTCTCTGGATCGGACGAAAACGTCGCCAACATGGTGCGCTTCCTGGTGAGCCGTTACGCCGCTGGGCCGCGCGAAAACCTGCGTACATCCGTCAAAGCCGATTTGCCCGCCGACTATCCCGAGGTGGGCATCTACCACCCCGACCTACCGACCCGCGTCACCGAAACCGATGCTGGCCTTCCAACGCCGCCAAAAGCGCACGGCACCGTTGGCCTCATCCTTATGCGCTCTTACCTGCTGGCGGGTAACACTGCGCATTATGATGGCGTGATCCGCGCCATCGAAGCGCGCGGTTTGAAAGTCATCCCGGTGTTCGCCTCCGGTCTCGACGCACGTCCAGCGGCGGAAAAATTCTTTGTCAAAGATGGTCGGCCGATCGTCGATGCCATGCTCTCGCTCACCGGCTTTTCACTGGTTGGTGGCCCCGCCTACAACGATGCCAAGGCCGCAGAAGAGATGCTGGCTGGCATGGACGTTCCTTATCTTGCCGCCCACGCTATTGAGTTCCAAACCCTGCAGGATTGGGCCAAGTCGCATCGCGGTTTGATGCCGGTGGAATCGACCATCATGGTGGCGATCCCCGAGTTGGATGGCGCCACTGAGCCAACCGTGTTTGGCGGTCGCGTCGATCCAGCTGGCAGCCCGTGCACTGGTTGTCACAAGGCGTGCAACTTCTGCGACCCAGAGTTCGCCAAGCTGATGCAGGTTTGCTCCGAGCGCGCCGAACGCTTGGCCATCCGCGTTGATCAGCTCATCGCGCTGCGCCGGTCAGATCGCGAAGACCGCAAAGTTGGTATCGTGCTCTTCAACTTCCCGCCCAATGGCGGCAACACCGGCACCGCCGCTTACCTCTCGGTTTTCCGTTCGCTCTACAACGTTCTGCAAGGCCTTGAGGACGAAGGCTACGACGTGGAAATGCCGCAAAGCGTGGATGCGCTGCGCGAGGCCATCGTCAACGGCAATGCGGGGCAGTATGGCACCCACGCCAATGTGCATGCGCGCATCCCGGTCGATGACCATGTGCGCCGCGAGCCTTATCTGAAAGATCTGGAAGCCGTTTGGGGCCCTGCCCCTGGCGCGCAACAGACTGATGGTCAGTCGATTTTCGTGCTGGGTGCTCAATTCGGCAATGTGTTTGTCGGTGTTCAACCTGCCTTCGGCTATGAAGGCGATCCGATGCGCCTGCTGTTCGAAGAAGGCTTTGCACCAACCCACGCCTTCTCCACCTTTTATCGCTGGATGCGCGAAGATTTTGGCGCCGAAGCTTATTTGCACTTTGGTACCCATGGCGCGTTGGAATTTATGCCCGGCAAGCAAACCGGTATGTCGGGAAAATGCTGGCCAGATCGCCTGATTGGCGATGTGCCCAACTACTATCTCTATGCCTCAAACAACCCATCGGAGGGCATGATTGCCAAGCGCCGCACTGCTGCGACGCTTATCAGCTATCTCACGCCGCCTTTGGCGCAAGCCGGGCTCTACAAAGGCCTTAACGAGCTGAAAGCGTCCATTGAGCGTTGGCGCGGCATGGATGATGTTTCAGGTGCTGAGGCAGAAAGCCTTGCAACGCTCATCCAGACGCAAGCCGCTGAGCTCGACTTGGCTGAGGAAACCCCCGCCTGGAACGATGGCGCCGCCAATCACATCGTCGCGCTACAGGAAGCGGTTCTGGAGCTTGAATACACGCTTATCCCCCACGGCCTGCACGTGGTTGGCGAGCCTATGAGCGAGCTTGAGCGCGCCGACATGATCCAAGCCATCGCCGAGTCCGCGCATGGGCTGGAACTCTCCCAAGATGATGCGCTTGCCATCGTGATGGGCGAGGATCCGGCACAAGCGATCGATGTTGAAACGCTCCATGCGCTGGCACAAACAGACAAGCTCTTGTCCGAAGACCATGAGCTGAAAGCCATCATTCATGCGCTGGATGGCGGCTTCATCAAACCGGCGCCGGGCGGCGATGTTGTGCGCACGCCGGATGTGCTGCCCACCGGTCGCAACATCCACGGGTTCGATCCATTCCGTATTCCATCGGCCTTTGCGATGAAGGATGGCGCCGTTCAGGCCGAGCGTTTGCTCGAACGCTACAGCCAAGAAACCGGTGCCCTGCCCGCTTCGGTCGCACTGGTGCTCTGGGGCACCGACAATCTGAAAACCGAGGGTGGCACGATTGCCCAAGGGCTGGCGCTGATGGGCGCAGCGCCTCGTTTTGATAGCTATGGCCGACTTTGCGGTGCGCAGCTCACATCGCTGGAAGAGCTTGGCCGCCCACGCGTTGATGTGGTGATGACGCTGTCGGGTATCTTCCGTGACTTACTGCCCCTTCAAACCAAAATCCTAGCCGAGGCAGCCTTGTTGGCGGCAGAGGCCGACGAGCCTCTAGACCAAAATCCGATCCGTGCTCATGCACTGGCCTACGTCGAGCAACATGGCTGCGACATGGAAACGGCTGCGCTGCGCGTTTTCTCAAATGCTGATGGCGCTTACGGCTCCAACGTCAACAATCTGGTCGAATCCGGCACCTGGGACGATGAGGACGAGCTGGCCGAAACCTATGAGCGCCGCAAGAGCTTTGCCTATGGTGCATCCGGCAAACCGGTGCAGCAATCAGCGCTTCTGCAATCCATGCTGGCCGATGTTGATATCGCTTACCAGAACCTCGATTCCGTTGAGCTGGGCGTGACCACCATCGATCACTACTTCGATACGCTCGGTGGCATCAGCCGCGCTGCGACCCGCGCCAAGGGCGATGCGATCCCGGTTTACATCGGTGATCAAACCCGTGGCGAAGGCAAAGTGCGCAGCCTCTCTGAACAGGTGGCACTGGAAACCCGCACCCGCATGCTCAACCCCAAATGGTACGAGGGCATGTTGCAGCACGGTTATGAAGGCGTGCGTCAGATCGAAGAGCATGTGACCAACACCATGGGTTGGTCGGCCACCACCGGCCAAGTCCAGCCCTGGGTCTATCAGCAACTCACTGAGACCTATGTGCTCGACCCAGAGATGCGTCGCCGCCTAGCAGAGTTGAACCCAACCGCATCAGCCCGTTTGGCAGGCCGTCTGCTGGAAGCCCATGAGCGTGACTACTGGCAGCCTGACGATGCCGTTCTCGATGCCCTGCGCGACGCTGGCGAAGAGCTGGAAGACCGCCTGGAAGGCATTGGCATTCCCGCCAACGATACAAACCATCAACAAACCGCCGCCGGGCAATCGATCGGCATGGAGGCCGCAGAATGAACATCGTGACCCCACCGCCGACAGGCACAAAGACCACATTGCTTGATCGCTCACCCAAAGGCTTTTCAACCGGCCACGAGGATGGCGAAGGCTCGGTCCAGGTCAAAATGGACCCGGCCATGACCATCGACACCGCCAAGGTGTTTGCGGTTTACGGCAAGGGCGGCATCGGCAAATCGACCACCTCGTCAAACCTTTCAGTTGCTTTCTCGAAACTGGGTAAGCGGGTCCTGCAGATCGGCTGCGATCCGAAGCATGACAGCACGTTTACGCTTACCAAGAGCCTCTGCCCAACCGTCATCGACGTGCTGGAAGAAGTGGATTTTCACTCCGAGGAACTGCGCACCGAAGACTTCGTGTTCGAGGGCTACAACGGCGTGATGTGTGTCGAGGCTGGCGGCCCGCCGGCTGGCACAGGCTGCGGCGGCTATGTCGTCGGCCAAACGGTGAAACTTCTCAAAGAACACCATCTGCTGGAAGACACCGATGTGGTGATCTTCGACGTGCTCGGCGATGTGGTCTGCGGCGGCTTTGCTGCCCCACTTCAGCACGCCGAAAAAGCGCTGATCGTTACCGCCAACGATTTTGACTCCATCTTCGCGATGAACCGCATCGTGTCAGCCATCAAAGCCAAATCGAAAAACTACGATGTGCGTGTCGGCGGTGTGATCGCCAACCGCTCCAAAGCAACCGATGAGATTGATCGGTTCAACGAAGTCGTCGGCCTGGAGCGCGTCGCGCATCTGCCGGACCTGGATGAAATTCGCAAGTCACGGCTGAAAAAGCGCACGCTGTTTGAAATGGACGAGACGGACGCTGTTCTCGCCGTGCAGAAAGAATATCTGCGCTTGGCGGCCAGCCTGCTGGTCGATGAGACCATCTGCCATCCCTCGCCAATGAAGGACCGCGATATCTTTGACTTCCTAGGTTTCGACTAATGGCTGCAGATACCTATCAGACACGGCGTGGCGAAATCGAAGCCTATTTTGATCGCACTGCCGCCAAGACCTGGGAGCGCCTGACGTCCGACGCCCCAGTCTCTGGCATTCGCGCCACGGTGCGGGCAGGCCGCGATGCCATGCGCTCAACGCTGCTTTCCTGGCTCCCAGACAATATGAAAGGCCAACGCCTGCTGGACGCAGGATGTGGCACCGGCGCACTGGCCGTCGAAGCGGCCAAACGTGGCGCCGATGTTGTGGCCGTTGATCTCTCCCCAAATCTGGTGGACGTGGCACGCGAGCGTATGCCGCACAATCTTGCAGGCTCCATCACCTGGCACGCTGGCGACATGCTGGATGAAAACTTTGGTCAGTTCGACCATGTGGTCGCGATGGACTCCGTGATCCATTATGAGTCAGGCGACAAAGTCGGCGCTCTAGCCCGCCTTGGCGAGCGTACCGATGGTCACGTGCTTTTTACCTTCGCGCCTAAAACGCCATTGCTGGCTGCCATGCACACGGTTGGCAAGCTTTTCCCACGCGGTGATCGCTCACCCGCCATCGTGCCCATTTCAGAGAAAAAGCTGCGCCGCCTTTTGCGCGAACGCATGCCCGACTTCGCAGCCGGTAACACCAAACGCATCGCGTCAGGTTTTTATACCAGCCAGGCCTTCCAGATCACACGAACGGAGGCTCGCACGTGAGCAGAGGGCTTCCTCAGCTTAAAGACCAGTGGACCAAGATTGGCCCACGCTTTCTGCCGTTTGCTGATGCTGCAACCGCTGAATTGCCTCTGCCCCGCTTGCTGCGCCTGGCACTGTTCCAGATTTCCGTTGGTATCGCCGTTACGCTGATCACCGGCACGTTGAACCGCGTGATGATCCTTGAATTGTCGGTTCCAGCTTGGCTTGTCTCCATCATGGTGGCTCTGCCCCTGCTTTTTGCGCCACTGCGCGCGCTCATTGGGCACAAATCCGACACCCACACATCCATCCTTGGCTGGAAGCGCGTGCCCTACATCTGGTTCGGCACCATCTTCCAGTTTGGCGGCTTGGCCATCATGCCGATGGCCATTCTGCTCATGAGCGAAGGCGGTGGTCCGTTCTTCTTAGGCCACATGATCACTGGCCTCGGCTTCTTGCTGATCGGTCTTGGCCTACACACCACGCAAACCGCCGGCCTTGCGCTCGCAACCGATCTTGCCCCGGTGGATGCGCGCCCACGCGTCGTCGCGCTGCTTTACGTGATGCTGTTGGTGGGCATGGTGATAGGTGCGCTGGGCTTCTCGTGGCTTCTGGCCGACTTCAGCCACCCACGACTTATCCAAGTCATTCAAGGGGCAGCGGTTGTCACCATCGTGCTGAACGTCATCGCGCTTTGGAAACAGGAAGCGCGCAACCCCGCCGCCACCGCACCCGATCTTCCTCGCCCGACATTCTTAGAAGCGTGGCGCGCCTTCACCAGCACCAATCGCACCGGTCGTTTGCTGCTGGCTGTTGGTTTGGGAACGTTGGCCTTTTCCATGCAAGATATCCTGCTGGAACCCTATGGAGGGCAGGTGCTTGGCCTATCCGTCAGCGCAACCACATTGCTCACCGCCCTGTTTGCCGGTGGCACGCTGGCAGGCTTTGCCCTTGCAGCCCAGCGATTGGGTCACAACAGCGACCCCTACCGCTATGCAGGTCTTGGCGCCGTTATTGGGGTGGTTGGCTTCACGCTGGTTGTGTTCTCAGCTCCGCTCCAATCGGCCTTCATATTCCGCAGTGCAACCGCGATGATTGGTTTTGGCAGTGGCCTTTTCGCTGTCTGTTTGCTTACCGCCACCATGCAACTGGCTCAAACCACAGCAGATGGCCGCTCTACAAATGGCATAGCGCTGGGGGCGTGGGGCGCCGTCAACGCAACGGCGGCAGGCCTTGGTCTGGCAGCCGGCGGCGCACTGCGCGATCTCTTCACCGCCATGGGAAGCTCGGGGCTTTTTGGCCGGGTCATCACCGATCCAGCCTTTGGTTATGGGGCAGTCTATCACCTAGAGATTGGACTGCTCTTCGCAACGCTCATCGTTCTGGGGCCTCTTGTGGGCGCCCAGCGACGAGCCACGGACACCACCACAAACAGGCAGGGCTTTGGCCTTGCCGAGTTCCCCGGCTAGCCGGGGGCAAAAAGGAGGACCGCACATGCTAAACTTGTTAAGCCGCGAGAGCTTTGACGTTGGTTGCACTGTGGATGTGCAGAACACGTTCGACAGCTTGCATGCCTATGTCGAACTGGATGGCGATGTCGCCATCGCGCCTGGCGATGAGGTCATTGTGCATGGCCGGCCAATCGAAGTGCCCTATGGCGAACATGTCGTGCTTCAGCGCACCGCCACCGTGCGCCGCGCCAATTGGTTGGAGCGCACCTGGACGCGTATGACCGGCGACTTTGAATTCATGGAACTTTGCGAATTTAGCTTCTCTGAGGAGGTGGCCCTATGAACGTTCATGCACCCGTTAAAGATGGCACACCGATGACATCTGACGTGAAAGCGCGCGCGCCGATCAATGAAACCACGCGCATGGCGCAGGAAACCACCCTGCTCGATCCGCGCTTTTACACCACCGATTTCGACAAGCTCGACAAGGTTGATGTGACCTTGGTGCGCGAGGAATGGGACGCGCTGATTCAAGAAATGCGCGACGATCCAAACAAGGGTCATTTCAAGCGCAATGAGGACTGGGACGAAATCGACATCGACGCTCTTGGCCCGGAACTGAAGAAAGAATTCATCGACTTTCTGGTCTCTTCGCTAACAGCTGAGTTTTCTGGTTGCGTGCTCTACAAGGAAATGAAAAAACGCGGCAAAAACAAAGAAATTTGCGAACTGTTTTCGCTGATGGCACGCGATGAAAGCCGTCATGCGGGCTTCATCAACGATGCTTTGAAAGAGTTCGACATCGGCGTGAACCTTGGCTTCCTGACGAAAGCCAAGAAGTACACCTACTTCCAGCCCAAGTTCATCTTCTACGCCACCTACCTGTCAGAGAAGATCGGCTACGCCCGCTACATCACTATTTTCCGGCATCTGGAAAAACACCCGGACAAGCGCTTCCATCCAATCTTCAAGTGGTTCCAAGAGTGGTGCAACGATGAGTTCCGCCATGGTGAGGCGTTCTCACTATTGATGCGCGCTGACCCCTCGCTGCTTGAGGGTCGCAACAAGCTTTGGATCCGCTTCTTCCTGCTCGCCGTCTTCTGCACAATGCATGTGCGTGACCAGGCCCGCCCTGCATTCCACGACGCGCTTGGCGTGGATGTTGAAGAATATGACATGCAGGTCTTCCGCACGACGACGGAGATCACCAAACAGTGCTTCCCGGTTCTGCTTGATCTGGACAATCCAAAATTCCTGGAGGGTCTGCGCAAACTCAACCGGATCAACCAAGCCATGGGCGATGCAGATCGCGCGGGCGGCTTGGGCGGTAAACTGCGCAAGTTTGGTCTTGGCACCAGCGCGTTTCTCACCTTCGCCGGTCTCTACTTCATGAAGACCAAGCCCAACACGATCCCGGCGACCAGCCGACTTCAACCAACCTGGTAGGCAAGGTCTAGAAAGAATGCACACGTGATCAGCTGGCTCGCCCCGATCGGTTTTGCATTGTTCCTCTGGTGGTTTTCCACCGGGGTGATCTTGCTTGCTGATCGGATGCCACGGGTCACGCCACGTGCCACCTTTGTGGTCGCCAGCTTATTTGGTGTGGCGGCCATCGCGGCAGCTTGGCTCACCCGCGACACAGCGACGGTGAGCGGTGCCTTTATCGGATTCACCGCTGGGCTCGCACTTTGGGGCTGGCATGAGGTGAGCTTCTTGACCGGCATCATCACTGGTCCACGGCGCGACACTTGCCCGACGGGCGCTGCCGGATGGAAGCGTTTTGTCTACGCTGCGCAAACGCTCATCCATCATGAAGTGGCTATCGCACTGACCGTGGTTGGATTGGTAGTCATTCTTTGGGGAGCTGACAATCAAGCTGCGCTTTGGACCTTCACAATCCTTTGGGCGATGCGCCTTTCCACCAAGTTCAACATCTTTCTCGGCGTGCCCAACATCACCGAGGAATTCCTTCCCAGCCATTTGGAGCATCTGAAAAGCTATTTCCGCAATCGGGCCTTGAATATGCTTTTTCCTATCTCGGTGACGGCCGGAACTGTTCTCACCGTATGGCTTGCCCAACAAGCATGGGGCGCGGTCCCACCAACTCAAACAACCTTTGTTCTGCTCACAACACTCGCCGCGTTAGGCGTGATTGAGCACTGGTTCCTCGTCCTGCCTTGGCGCGATGAGGAACTGTGGCGCTGGTATCTTAAAAGCCCAACGCCAAAACCGACTGAAACGCCCAAAGAGGCGTCCCTTCCAACCACCATCATCACACACCATGCCAAACAAGAGCATGAGACTGACGCGCTTACAGGCGTGCCTTCCAATCGGGGATTATCGATCATGACGGACACAACCAAACCCACCGACACCAAGAATGGCCCTGTTCCGTTCAGCATCTCGACCCAATCAACCGGCTGTCCAGCCGCCACATTGGCAACGCGGGTAAAAACCACACACCCGGCGGCGGCCAACGATGAGATAATGGACTATGAGACCTATTTCGCCGGCGCCTTGGATGGGTTGCGCGAGGAGGGCAACTACCGGGTGTTTGCTCACCTTGAGCGCAAAATGGGCGCCTTTCCAAAGGCTGTGCGCCACACTGATGATGGCATTCAAGATGTCACCGTTTGGTGCTCCAACGACTATCTGGGCATGGGCCAAAAACAGAGTGTCATAGACGCCATGCACGACGCTATCGAGCGATGTGGCGCAGGCGCAGGCGGTACCCGCAACATTTCTGGCACCAACCATTTCCACGTGCTTTTGGAACAGGAATTGGCTGATCTGCACGGCAAGGAAGCGGCCTTGATTTTCACTTCCGGCTATGTGTCCAACTGGGCATCGCTTGGCACGCTGGGCTCGACCATTCCCGATTGTGTGATCCTGTCCGATGCCCTCAATCATGCCTCGATGATCGAAGGCATTCGCCATTCGCGCGCTGATAAAGCGATATGGAAGCACAACGATCCTGAGGATCTGGACCGCAAACTGGCAGCCATCGCACCGGGGCGGCCCAAAATCGTGGCCTTTGAGTCAGTCTATTCCATGGATGGCGACATCGCCCCCATCAAAGAAATCATCGAAGTTGCCGAGAAACACGGTGCGATGACCTATCTGGACGAAGTGCATGCCGTTGGCATGTATGGGCCACGCGGCGCCGGTATTGCCGAGCGTGACGGCGTAATGGACCGCATCACAGTGGTCGAAGGCACACTTGGTAAGGCGTTCGGCGTCATGGGCGGTTACATCGCCGCCTCGGCTGCGCTGTGCGATTATGTGCGCTCCTTCTCATCGGGGTTCATCTTCACCACCGCTTTGCCGCCGACCATTGCTGCGGGCGCAACAGCCTCGATCCAGCATCTGAAAGAAAGTTCCGTTGAACGCGACACACAGAAAGCGCGCGTGGCCACGGTGCGCGCAGCGCTGGATGCCAAGGGCATTCCGCATCTGCCCAACCCCAGCCACATCATTCCGGTGATGGTAGGTGATGCTAAAAAGTGTAAATTTATCAGTGATGTGCTGCTTGATCAGTACGGTATCTACATTCAGCCGATCAACTATCCCACGGTGCCAAAGGGCACTGAGCGGCTACGCATCACTCCTGGCCCTCTGCACAGCGATGAAGACATTGCACACCTGGTCAGTGCGCTGAACGACCTTTGGTCGCAATGCGCCCTTTCACGGGCCGTCGCGTAGCGCTAGACATGCCGGTTGGCGGCCTTTCCGGTCGCCAACTAGGCCAAACGTCTAAGACACTAATTTCTGCTCGCCTTGAACCGAACACCACGCCATGCGTAAACCTATTGCGCGCGCGAAAGCTTGCGGAAACCATCTCTCGATTCTGTGAGAGAAGTTCATAGGCTATTAAAGCGCCATATCCACTCGTTGCCTTGACAGGGCTTTCCCGCTCACGTCAGTGTTTCTGCGGAGTGGCATTTCTAGATCGGCCGTCCGGCCAAGGGAGAAAGAATGATGAAACGTTTCGGGATCGCGTTCGCAGCTGCAGCCTTCACCATGGTTGGTGGGGCAAGTATTGCAACTGCGCAGGACGCCCAACCCTATATCGACGCTGATGCAGAGGCCGGTGCTGCCGTGTTCCGCCAGTGCTCCGCCTGTCACATGGTTGGCCCTGGCGCGACAGCACGCGTTGGACCACCGCTTAATGGCATTATCGGCCGCGAATGGGGTGCTGTTGACGGCTTCCGCTACTCAGACTCGCATATCGCCGCTGGCGAAGAGCAGGGCGGTGTTTGGACTGTCGCGATCATGTCTGAATATTTGCAGAATCCACGTGCCATGGTCCCACGGACCCGCATGGCGTTCGCAGGGCTTCGTCAGGAAGCGCAAATCCAAAACGTCATCAAATATCTTGCTGGCTTTGACGCAGATGGCAACGATGTCGACCCCGCACCGGTGCTGACCGACAATTACGGCGGCGACATGTAAGCATTTGCTTATACTAGATTTTTTCGAAAAGGCCGATGCGTGTGCGTCGGCCTTTTTTCTTAGCCAAAGATACAAAAGAAGAACGCATTGTCCGCAAAGCGCTCAGCACGCAGGACATAGCGGGAACAGAAATTACTAAGGCGTAAACCGCCCTTCACTTGATACGTGTCAAAGAAAATAGACACTTATGACTGTTTACTGAACTGATCGGATGACTATCTGAACCGATCACGGAAAGGGCCAGCCATGCGTATCCTTCTCATCCATCCAAACTACCATTCGGGCGGCGCAGAGATCGCGGGCAATTGGCCACCAGCATGGGTCGCTTATCTCACCGGGTCACTGAAAAAGGCAGGCTACACAGACGTCGCCTTTATCGATGCGATGACCAACAAGATGTCGGACGCTGACATTCGCGATGCTATAGCCGCTGAAAAGCCTGATGTGATCGGCTGCACAGCCATCACCCCTTCGATCTACAAAGCCCAAGGCATTTTGCAGGTCGCTAAAGAGCTCCACCCCAATGCCGTAACCGTGCTGGGCGGCATCCACGCTACCTTCATGTACCAGCAGGTCCTGGCTGAAGCGCCCTGGATTGATTGCATCGTGCGCGGGGAAGGCGAAGAGATTTTTGTCGATCTCATCTCCACCATCCATCAGGGCAATTGGCCAGGCGCACGCGAAGCAGTGCAGGGCATTGCCTATCTCGATGGGAGCGAAGTTGTTGCCACGCCCGCCGCCCCAACGGTCAAAGACATTGATGGGCTAGCGCCCGACTGGTCGATCCTCGACTGGGACAAGTACATGTACATCCCGATGAACCGGCGCGTCGCCATTCCTAACATGGCACGCGGCTGCCCGTTCACCTGTTCGTTCTGCTCACAGTGGAAATTCTGGCGCGACTATCGCATTCGCGACCCCAAGAAAGTGGTCGATGAAATCGAGATTTTGGTCAAAGAGCACGATATTGGCTTCTTCATCCTCGCCGACGAAGAACCAACCATCAACCGCAAGAAATTCATTCAGTTCTGCCAGGAACTGATCGACCGCGACCTGGATGTACTCTGGGGCATCAACACCCGCGTGACTGATATTTTGCGCGATGAAGAGCTACTGCCCTTCTATCGCAAGGCCGGCCTGGTGCACATTTCGCTTGGCACCGAAGCGGCCGCGCAGCTGAAACTGGATCTCTTCAACAAAGAAACCACGATCGAAGAAAACAAGCGCGCCATCCGCTTACTGCGTGAGGCCGGTATCGTCACCGAAGCGCAGTTCATCGTCGGTCTTGAAAACGAGACGGTGGAAACACTTGAAGAGACCTATCAAATGGCCCGCGATTGGGAGCCGGATCTCGCCAACTGGGCCATGTACACGCCCTGGCCCTTCTCCGATCTCTTCAAAGAGCTGGGCGATAAGGTCGAGGTGTTCGACTTCGACAAATACAATTTCGTCACGCCGATCATGAAGCCAGAAAGCATGGACCGCGCGACACTGCTTGATCGCGTCATGCATAATTACCGGCGCTTTTATATGAACAAGGCCTTCTTCTCCTACCCATGGAAAGGCACGGGTCAACGGCGCAAATACCTGCTGGGCTGTTTGAAAGCTTTTCTGAAAGCCGGGTTTGAGCGCACGTTTTACGATCTTGGACGGGTCAATTATTGGGGTCCACAATCGAAGAAGGGCGTCGACTTCAAGTTCGACACCACCAAAAAGCGCTTTGATGCGAGCAAGGTTGAGTGGCAAACCACCCATAACCGGCCCGAAAGCACGATGCATGAAGCGGCCAAGGCGATGGCCTGCGGCGGCGCGCCCGTGCAGCTGACCGATGAACAAATGGCCGAGGCTGAAAAAGTGGGCCATGTCACCCTGTTCGATGGCCACCCCAAAGCAAAAGCAAAAGGCGACTCGGCGAAGCACAACGTGCCCGCCTGATGGGCAGCACCGCGACTTGGCAACCAGCTGCACCCTTAGAGGGTGATCGTTCAAGCGATCGCCCGGGGCGGATCGGCCCCAATGCGGTTCTCCAGGTTTTCAATGCATTGGAAGAAGGACATGGCGTGCAAGAAGCAACGCGCATGGCAAGGCTGGCTGGTCTTTCTCACCACCGCGAGCAGGCTCCAGCCACCATGATTGATGAGCGTGATGTGGTGGCACTGCACAAAACCGTGCGCAACGCGATGACCGGCAAAGAAGCTGATCAAATCCTATGGCGTGCTGGTGAGCGAACGGCGGACTACATTCTGGCCAATCGAATCCCCAAACCTGTCCAGATCATGCTGCGCGCCCTGCCCGCGAAACTTGCAAGCAGACTTCTTTTGAAAGCGATTGCCAAAAACGCCTGGACTTTTGCTGGCAGCGGCACTTTCGCCTTCACGGCAGGCAAACCGGCAATCCTAACATTGACCGACTGCCCAGCCTGCACCGAGGTGTACGCCTACAATGAGCGATGCGCTTATTATAGTGCGACCTTACAAGGCTTGTTTCAGGCGCTGGCTCATAAAAGATCGCGCATTGAAGACGATCTAAGCCTCACCACCAATGGGCGTGTGCGCAGGTTTGTTTTAGACTGGCCATCCTAAGCGGCAGCAACCGGCCGCGCAGCGTTTTTGCAGGACCGCCATGTCGCAGACAACCAAGCAGCAAAGTATCACGCCACAAATCACCATTCCGGCCATAGCCGAAGATGGCTCGCTCTACCCCATCGAGAAGCTTCGGGCGCATGAGCTAGGCGTGTTGCACGTGGCGATTTCAGCGTTTGTGTTCAGCCCTAAAGGCGAGTTGCTCATTCAGCGGCGTGCTTATGGCAAATACCATTGCGGCGGGCTCTGGGCGAACACCTGCTGCAGCCACCCGCATTGGCAAGAAGATATCGCTGATTGCGCTCACAGGCGCATGCAAGAGGAGCTGGGAATCACCCTGCCGCTTGAGCCCATTGGTGAGGTCACCTATCGCGCCGATGTTGGTGGCGGGCTGACCGAGCATGAACATGTGCATATGTTCAAAGGAATCGCAGACCCGCAAACATGGATTCCCAAGCCCAACCCAGACGAAATCGCCGAGCTACGCTGGGTTTCCATGGACAGGCTGTTTGCAGACAATGAGCAGAATCCTGAGTATTTTACGCCATGGTTTCGACTCTACATCCAGCGCTGGTCAGACGTCTGGGCGCCGGCAGCCTGATCGGCCAAAGCGACACTGTTCGCCTAGACCAGTTTCAGCCCTAAGTTTTTCGTCTGTAAACTGAAATCAACGTCCAATTTTATTGACACATAGAGGCTGTCGCCCGTATTCTGTAAGGTGTCGGCGCTTGGTTTCCTGTGCTGGCAGCTACCGGTGGCGTTCCATCGGACCGAACAGAACGGACGAACCAGATGATGCTCGTCATCGGACAGATCAGGGTTGCCCCGGCGTGTGCTTTTACACAGGTCGGTGGCGCGCTCTATCGCCATCGCCCCTCTGCTCAGCCACCCGCACGGCAGTGCCCAATCCGCCTTCGGCCTGGCCATTTTAACGCATAAGGGAGCATTTGGAGGGCGTTATGGATTTCACACAATTCGACTTCGTCAACTTAACCACCCACTTAGATCTTGCGCAGGTCTTGCTTTACGGCTTCTGGCTGTTTTTCGGCTATTTGCTGTTTTACCTGCAAAGGGAAACACGGCGTGAAGGCTATCCGCTGGAATCCGATGAAACCGGCAATGTGTATGAGCATGGCATCTACATGCCAGAGCCGAAAACCTTCCGACTGCCACACGGCCATGGATCGGTAACAGTGCCCAACTATGAGCGTGAAGCGCGCGAGCTGGCGCTTCAGCCAAGTGAGCCATGGTCAGGCGCACCCAAGGATCCAACCGGCGATAATCCGATGCTTGATGGCGTTGGACCTGGTGCCTATGCGCTTCGTGCGGATGTGCCTGATTTGCTGAACTCAGGTGCGGTGAAAATTCGCCCGATGCGTATGCTTGAAGCATTTGCGATCCCTGATGGTGATCCCAATCCTATCGGCCATCCCGTTGTTGGCTGTGACAATGAGATTGGCGGCACCGTGGTTGATGCTTGGATTGACCAAGCTGAAAGCGTCATTCGTTACTACGAGATCAAAGTCTCCGAAGAGGAAGGCGCACGCACCGTGTTGATGCCGACCAACTTCGCGGTGGTGAAAACACAGCCGAACCTGCGGCTCTACGTCCACGCCATCAAAGGCGAGCACTTCGCCGATGTGCCACTGACAGCAAGTCCTGATCAGGTGACCATGCTCGAAGAAGAGAAGATCATGGGCTACTACGGCGCAGGCTACTTCTATGCCATGCCGCATCGTGCGGACCCGCTGCTGTGAACTACATCCACAACCATGATGACTATGCCACTGAGCCAGTTCGCGGGCTTCCCGCAGCTCTGCCGCGCGGCGAGTTTGTGTTGTGGCAAGGCGCTCCATCCTGGCGGGCTTTTGCTCGCCAGGTTTTCAAGACCCATATCATAACAGGCCTGGTTGTCGCTGGTGCCATTGCACGCGCTGCCTGGTCGCTGAACGCTGGCGCCACCCTCGGTACAGCGACCGGCGAAGCCGGTATCATTCTAGCGTTTGGACTGGTTGGGGTTGGCATTTTGATGCTTCTCGCCTGGTCGGTTGAGAAAACAACCGTCTACACCATCACCAACAAGCGCATCATGATGCGGGTTGGCGTTGCGATCCAAAAAACCTTCAACGTTCCATTTGCTGCCATTGATGGGGCGGCGCTGAGGTCCAACAACAAGGACATCGGCAACCTGTCTGTCTCCTTGAAACCAGACGTTTCCTTGGCTTACCTCATCTTGTGGCCGCATGCCCGGCCATGGCGCATGCGCGACACCGAGCCAACGCTGCGCGCGATCCCCAAAGCCTCCAACGTCGCCAAGCTGTTGACCGACACCTACACCGCTTATGTGCAAACAAACGACGCCTTGCAGCGCTCTGGTATCAGGGTTGAGCACCTCAACGCCGACGAGGCACCTGCAACAGACGTTGAGACCCCTGCAAGAGATGCTGGCGGCCAGCAAAAGCTTCAAGACCCGCACTATATCCCGCGCTCACTGGTGATGATGGCGGCAAGCGCAGCGATCATCACCATATTGGTGGTTGCTTTTGCCCAATGGACGAACACGAGCGCGCTACGCACCAACGATGGCGCCCCTGCCTTTGCTCAAGAGGTTCAGTTTCTTCCGCTCGAAGGTGACCGGATTGCCGTACAGTCCGTTGCCGATGGCGCATTGATCACGACCGTGGAAGCTGGCACGGATGGGCTGTTGCGCGGCGCATTGCGCGGCCTCAGCATGTCCCGCACCCAATCGAACTTGAACCTTACAGCACCCTTCATTCTTCAGCGCTTTGAAGAGGATGGCGTGTATTTGGCGGATCCACTAACCGATCGATCCATCCGCTTGGAGTCCTTCGGGCCCCTAGAAACTGGGGCAACCGCTGATCTCCTGCGCCTGGGGCATTCCGGCGCGAACTAGGGTCTAGACCCTAAAGCGTTTTGCGTTTTATCTACGACCAGTCTTATCGCAAAACGCGCTCGTCCAATTCTTATCAATCCAACAACGACCTTACGGCGCCCCACATGGCGCCGTTTTTGTTGGATGGTTCTGCCGCAGTGCAACCACAAAGGCTAATCGTCGCCGCGAATAATCCGGTAGTGAGATTGCACCATGCCAGATGCAAAGTCTTTTGTTCCAAGATGTTCCAGCCGGATGTCAGAAAGCACCTCACCAAAGAGCGGTAACCCTTGCCCGATGAGAACCGGAACACGGGTGATGATCATATCCTCGATCAATTCTGCTGCTAGAAAGGACTGAATAAGCTGGCCGCCATCAATGTAAGCGCGCTTCCAACCAGCCCGGCGCACCTTCTCCATCGTCGTTGAAGGCGATAGATCACAGATCTCGACCCGACCTTCCAATGCCTCAGGAATATCCGAAGACTGACGTGATTGGCTCATCACGACAACTGGCTTGCTATACGGCCAAGGCGTGAAGGTTAGCACCTTTTCAAAGGTTCTCCGGCCCATGATCAGGCCATCTACCGAGGCTATCATGGCATCATAACCATGATCTTCGCCCCCAGTATCAACCCGCATCAACCAATCCAGATCACCGTCTGGCCGGGCTATGAAACCATCCAAGCTGCACGCGATGAACACATGACCGGTTGTCATAGAACGCCCCTTTGGCAGAACTCTGCATGCTAGTCCGGTGCTGAACGATCACAGCCGTCCTTACGCCAGTCCACCCTACCGCATCGCCTTTGCAGGAAACTATACGGCAAGGCTATCGAAGCAACAGTTGAGCCAGGCCTTCCCGACACAGGCCTGACACGTCACCCGGCAAGCGCCCTTTAACGAACGCGACCAAACAAAAAACGCCGACCCCAGGGCCGGCGTTTTAAAGGTCTCACTGTTGAGGAACCAACTAGTTGGTCGTGCTCTCACTTGCTGGCGGCGTTGAATCAACCGCGTCAGGTTGTCCATCTGCCACAGGCGCCGTATCCGTTCCTAGCGTTTCAGCGACTGGAGCGGCTTCAACAACCGGAGGCGCCGCTGGCTCAATAGCCCATTGCGAGACTGTCGAGTCCGGCGTGATCGGCCACCAGAAGAGGTCCTCCGGCACCACGCCATGCTTCATGCCCCAAAGGGTCCAATCATCCACCACAGTGCCGGTGATCAGAATACCGATACCACCGGTCAACGTGGTGAGCATAGCAAACCACCATGCCCAGCGGTGAATGGATTCCATCGACGCGTTGAAGCCCATGGTCCACCGCCAGAACAAAGCTGCACGTTCCGAGGCCGTTCCGCGATCAGTGATCTGTTCAATCTCACGCTCACCGCCATAGCGGGTCACCGCAAGGATTGTCGCCCCATGCATGGCAAACAGCAGCGCTGAGCCATACAAGAATACAATCGAGAGCATGTGGAACGGGTTCCAGAAGAGATTGCCCCACTCGATGGAGAAATTGTTCGTCCAGTCCAGATGCGGGAAGATCCCATAAGGTACAGCATGATGCCAGCTGCCCATCATAACCGGACGAATGAAGCCCAGTACCAAGAACAACCAGATGGCAGCGCCAAACGCGTAGAACACGTGCAAACCGAGCCCCAGCGCCTTGGCGCGGCGATACATGCGCACCCACCAAAGCAAAATGGAAGCTGTGAGGAAGAAACCGGCGATCAAGAACCAGCCACCCTCGCGCAGAGGCGGCAGAACCTGCAATCCATATTCGGGGCCTGGCGGATCGAGCGAGAGCCAGAAGAACTCGCGCACGAACAGAACCGGGTTCCAGCCCACATCAGCGGCCATATTCATGCCCATGATGAAGAACGAGATCGAAAAGCAGATCACGGACGCGACACCAAGGGCACCTAGATAAATCGGGCCGAGCTGCGCGTTACCGATCTTGCCGATCCAATAGCTCAAAAAGCCACTGGTGCGCTCATAGGCTGTGTCATCATCGGGGATGTCCACACCGGGCTCAACATGGCCCATCACCTGAACACGGGTGAAGATGTTTTGATAGTTGTTCATCATACCCTCCTAAACACCATCCCAGGTGATTGTTTCGCGAATGAACTCCCACCAATCGATCCAAGAACCCGCATAAACCGGGCCGGATATGATGATGCACACCGCGCTCCAGAAACCAGCGTTCAAGGCCAAGAACAGACCCAGACGGTGAATGCCCAGCGTACCGATGGAGTAGCCGATCGTGTCGCGGAAGTAGGTGTCCTCGTGCTCCGGTGTCTTCACTTCGCCGCCGCGCTGCGGATTAACCGCTGAGAGCACCATGCCACCGTGTAGGGCCAAAGCGAATGTGGTGGTGAAGAAGAACGTGATCGCCACCATATGAGCGGGATTGTAGTGGAAGTTCCCGTACTGATAGCCGGTGAACCAAACCCAGTTCAGGTGGCTCATAATGCCATAAGGGAACCCGTGTCCCCACGCGCCCAGAGCAAATGGTCGGAAAACGTTCAGTGTTACAAAAGCCAAGATAGCGATGGAGAAAGCAAAGGGAACGTGAAGTCCCATGCCAAGCTTTCGGCAGATTTCCACCTCGCGCAGCGCCCAGGAACAGAAGGCACCGACCGCGCAAATGGTGATGATTTGCCAAAGACCGCCTTCCTGCATGGGCGCTAAAGCCAGCCCGTAGGAAACGTCTGGCGGATTGATGGACAACAGCCAAATGTTCCAGGTTGGTCCCATCGAGGCACCGAAAATGATCAACGCTGTTCCAAGCACCGCGAAGAAAATCGACGTCACGCCGAAGAAGCCGACGTAAAAAGGCCCCACCCAGAAGTCGAATAGGTCGCCTCCGATCAGTGTGCCCCCGCGCACGCGATACTTTCGCTCGAAGCTGAGCAAAGCCATGATGTCCTCCTTAGCCGAGCGTGGCGGATCGTCAGCTCAAGCCATAAATCGTCGAGTGAAGGGAGGCGGGGGGAGCGGGGAACCCGTGTTCCCTCCGCCGCCATTGGCATGTGAAACGCGTAAACGCGCTTAGCCGAGCAGTGTCGGCTGTGCAGGTACGCTCATTTCGATATGAGATGTGCTGCCTGTCATGGTTGAATCTTCCAACCAATTGAACTTGTCGGTGCTGAGCAAAATGAAATGGATCAGCACTGCCAAGGTGAACAGGAACACAGCCAACGCCACGAGAACGCGGCGCGGATCGAAGAGAAGCCAGATTCTCCACATGTTTTCAGGTCCTTATTTGATGCGGCCAATTAGAGCCAAGGATTGTAGAACCACATGGAAATGTGGGCGAGGAAGGGAAAGAGTGACATTGCAATCGCACTCTTCTTGAAGAGTCGATGAAACTCCTGCGCCTCCTCAGCATTCAACCCCGATGGGGTAGTTCTGTCTGAAGCCATTTGCATGACCTCCACTTAATTGCCTTTCGGCGGTTACCGCGCACCTCCCGCGCGGCGGGGATGCCAGAGCATGCAAGAACATCTCTGACGCTGGCCCGGCGAACCAAGCCAACCTGTTGATGGGCCGGCGTACCGGACCAAAACGATGGGCTCGTTAGCCCATGAAAGCGTAGCCAACGGCTGTGCTGGCAGCAGAACGCGCCTCAGCAATTACCGAAGGCCGCGCACTGCTCTGCGCGCCAAACACCCGCCAAGGCAGCAGCCGGGCGAGCATCACAAACGGCAAAGCTAACGTGAAAATCAGCGCGAAAAGCATCCAAAACGCGCGCCGATCATCACCGCGTGCACGCGGCGACTGGATGGTTGTATCGGTCATGAGCAAGGCTCTCCGGTGCTGGTGAAAAGGACAGACGGCAAAAGGAAAGGAGGTTGCATCAGGCAAACTCCCTGCTGGTTTGAGTGCTGGCTTTGGTGCCACTGACAGTGCGAACGGTTTTTAGGCCGACATGGCGAAGACCCTCGGCGCGCGCCGATGCTTCAGCGGCGTCTCGCAAACGCTTGGCTGCGGAGATGCGAACCAGAACAGGTTCAGCTTCCACCAACTCATCGAGCAGCGCTTTGGCATCATCGTCCCAGGCCAGCTCTTCAACGAGCCGTGCGGGTGTCGCCGGTGCCTGGTCCATGTCGGTGGCAAGCGGCAGAATATTGAACAGCGCATCGAACAGGCAGTTGCACACTTCCTGAATCAGATAGGTGGCGCCCGCGTAGCCCATAAACGGTGTGCCGGTGTGCCGACGAATGATTGCCCCTGGGAAGGACGCAGGAATGTACTGCGCTTGCGGGCCAAACCCACCGCCAGGCTTTTCAGCCAGATACATGCGTTCATTGTACGAACCGAACAGGATAAGCGGCGTCTTGGTGTGCACCAGCTCACGCACGGCTTCATTGTCGGTTTTCTTGCCTGTATGCCGGGCCACCGAGAACGTGCAGGGCAGCCCCATCTCATTGTCCAAGAAGTTGCGCAGACCCCGCGCATAGGTCTCATTGGCGACCACAGCAAAGCTTGCGGTGCCGAAGAAGTCCTGTGTTACAGAGCGCCACAAATCCCACAGCGGCTTGATGGTCGTGTGCTTTTCTTGCTCGATGAAAGGCTCCGGATCGAGATCCAAAAGCTCACCCAGCTTGCGCAGGAATTTTGTGGTCGAGTGCAGGCCAATCGGCGCTTGCATATAGGGCCGGTCGAGGGTCTCGCAGAGCAGGCGACCAAACTCGCGGTACATGCAGACGTTCACTTCCGCATCGGCCAATTTCGGCACATCGGCCAGATGGCTGCCAAGCGGGAAAGTAAGGTTGACCTCTGCTCCGATGCCTTCAATCAGACGGCGAATTTCAGCGAGGTCCGATGGTGTATTGAACGTGCCGTAGATCGGCCCAATGATGTTGACCTTGGGCTTTTCACCCTCTTTGCGCGGCTTCAACGCCTTCACGCGTTTCGGGCCATATTCCGTCCACAGCCACTTGATGGCGCGGTCAGCACTCTCCCACTGATCTTCATCGATCGTGCGCGGCAAAAAGCGGGCAATGTTGGTGCCTTCCGGCGTTACACCGCCGCCGATCATTTCAGCAATCGAGCCGGTGACAACCACCGCTGGCAGATCAGGGTCGAGCACCTTGTGCGCCCGGCTCATCGCCTCTTCGGTGCCCTTTTGGCCAAGCTCCTCTTCGCCAAGACCAGTCACCACAATCGGCAACTCATGCGGGGGAAGCGCATCGGTGTAATGCAGAACAGAGGTCACCGGCAGGTTTTCGCAACCCACAGGACCATCAATGATCACCTGCAGACCTTTGACAGCCGTGAAGGCGTAGACAGAGCCCCAATAGCCACCGGCGCGGTCGTGATCGAGAACTAGCATCCGATAGAGCCCTCCACGACCTTTTTGGTTTTGGAGGCGATGCGCGCGGCATACTTCTTTTTGTGGTCCGGGCGCACGTTCGGCATACCTTCCCAGACACCCGCCGTGTCACCTTTGCCCACGCCCTCAAAGAAGGCGGTCATGGTGTCGAAGCGCTCTTTGTTGGCGAGCGCTGCATTGATCACGGTCGCCAGGGAACCAGCACCGGCAGGCCCCATCAGCGGACGGGCCGAAATCAGGTTGGTGAAGTAAAGCGCGGGAATCGAAAGCTCTTTGGCCTTCTGAACAACTGGCGTCGTACCAATCGCAAGATCAGGCTCATATTCAGCCATCGCTGCTAGATCCTGTTCCAGCGAAGCGCGGAACTGAACCTGCACACCCTTGGCTTCCAGCCACTCGCGATCAGGATCAGAAAAGCGCGTGCGCGGCAGCGCTGTGCCGACATAGCGAAGATCAGCACCGCTTTCGACCAGCAGGCGACCCACCAAAAGCTCTGAGCCTTCATAGCCAGACAGGGTGATGCGGCCATTGATCGGCATCGCGGCCAGCGCGCCTTCAATGGCGGGCATGATGGCGTTTTGCGTTGCACCAATGGTGTCAGCCGAGACACCGCAAGCACGGCCAATGGCTTGCAACCAGTCTGCTGTACCATCGCGACCAACAGGGGCTGAGCCAATCACCGGACGGCCAGCAGCTTCAAACTCGCGGAATGACGCGGTGTAGAACGGGTGGATGCCAGCAACCGCAGCACAATCAAGCGCTGAATAAAGCTCGCGCCATTCACGCGTTGGAACAACTGGACCGGCAGCCAAACCCATTGGGGCCAGAAGTTGTGAAATGACCACCGGATCAGCGGGAAACATTTCGCCCACCAGCGTGATAGTTGGCTTGTCGGATTTCGGCGTGGATGGGGCTTGAACGGGGCCACTCATCGCTTCTTCGCGGGCATATTTCAGCATCGCGCCAGCAAGCACGTCTTTGGCTTCGGCGTGGGTTGGGATGCCGAAACCTGGAACATCAATGCCGATGATCCGCACGCCATTGATCTCTTTGGGCAGCAGTCGCAACGGCACACCGGAGGCTGACGGCACGCAAAGGTTCGTCACCACCACCGCATCATAATCTTCAGGCTTGGCGATATCGAACACCGCTTCGCGAATGTCCTCAAACAGTTTGCCGGTCACCAGCGTTTCGGAATTGAACGGCACATAGCCAACCGAGCGCCGTGCACCGTAAAAATGCGACGTAAAGGTAAGGCCGTAGACACAGCAAGCCGAGCCAGAAAGCACACTTGCTGTGCGCTTCATCCGCAGGCCAACACGCAGGCTACCAAAGGCCGGGCACATCGATTGGGGCTGATCGTGCGGACCTAGTGGATAGTCCTTGGCGAACTGGTCCAGCATCTCGCTTTGGCCAGCCTGCTTGGCAGCTTCCAGCATGGTGTCTTTGCCAGCGTGGCAACCTTCGACCTGCGCGACCGGCTGTTCAGAAACAGCTTCCGCGCGCCCACCTTCAAGCGGAACGTTGTCGATCAAAACCTGACCGGCATCATCATAGACGACCTCATGGACTTCACGCCCATTCTCGCCGAGGTCAGCGGCAAAGCCACCGTCTGGCGCTAGGTTGGGTCTGTCGAGATGATCGCTCATGCCCCGCCTCAGACCTCGTCGTACACGACTTCAAGGGATGGCTTTTCGACGTAATTGACGCCGCACATATCGGCATATGTTGCTGGTTCCAGCGTGTAGCCATTGTCGCTCTCTTTGCCTTTGAAGAGATCAAGCAATTCTTCATGCGTTAGCGGGGTTGGGTGCTTTGGTGGCGCTTCGGCGACATTCATTCCAAGCTCTTCGAACAAAGGCCCCCAATCACCGCCGGGCTTGCCGATAATGTCGTAGTTGGCGCTCTTGCGGCGAATGTCTTCATCCGCTGGGATCGAGGCCAAAACCGGAATTTGCACCGATTCTGCAAAGGCCGCCGCCTCGCCAGTGCCGTCATCCTTGTTGATGACCATGCCAGCCACGCCGACATTGCCGCCCAGCTTGCGGAAATACTCCACCGCTGAGCAGACATTGTTGGCAACATAGAGCGACTGAAGGTCATTCGACCCAACAACAATCACCTTCTGGCACATGTCACGGGCGATCGGCAGGCCGAACCCGCCGCAGACCACATCGCCCAAAAAGTCGAGCAAGACGTAGTCGAAATCCCAATCGTGGAAGCCCAATTTTTCTAGGGTTTCAAAGCCATGGATGATGCCACGCCCGCCGCAACCACGACCAACTTCCGGCCCGCCAAGTTCCATGGCGTAAACACCATCGCGCTTGAAGCAAACGTCGCCCACTTCGACCTCTTCGCCCGCAGCCTTCTTCTTCGACGAGGTCTCGATGATGGTCGGCGTGGAATGTCCGCCGAACAGCAATGATGTCGTGTCAGATTTCGGATCGCAGCCGATGAGCAGCGTTTTCTTGCCCTGCTGCGCCATCATGTAGGAGAGGTTGGCGAGCGTGAATGACTTGCCGATCCCACCCTTGCCATAGATCGCGATGATCTGCGTTTCTTTGGTCACCGGCCCGGTGTGCACATCGTCAGGTTCTTGCGCAGCTTCCGCGCGCACTGATGCCTGGGTGTCGATCAGGGTGTGCTGTGTGGGGACTTCAGTGGCCTCCGCACCAGAAATCTGGCTGGCGTCTTCAAGCATAGACGTCATGCTGCATTCCTCCAGTCGAGTACCATTTTCAGGCAATCAGGGTCGCCAAAAGCTGTGCGGTACGCACGGTCGGCGGCATCTGCTGGTTCATTGTGTGTAATCAGTCTATCCAGCGAGAGCTTGCCCGCATCGATGAGACCAAGAACGGCTTCCAGATCACCAGGCTGCCATTCAGCAGCCACGCGCAGGCGCGCTTCGCGCATAAAGGCTGGCGGAAAGGCAAATTGCAGCGGCTTGTCGTAAAAGCCTGCCAGCACAATCTGCCCGCCACGGGTCAACCGACCAATCAACGAATCGAGCAAGGAGCCATCGCCACTCACATCGTAGATGGCCGCATAGTCGCGCCGCTCATCGGTGTCAGGGTGCACAACCGTGTAGCCCTCAGCACCTTCAGCGCGCCTGGCATTGGTTTCCCAAACCGTCGGCGCTTCATCGGCAAGGCTGGTGGCAATGCGCGCCAACAAACGGCCAAGCACACCATGACCAACAATCAAATCAGGCAGCACGGCGTCGTTGGATGCGAGCGCGTGATAGGCCGTTGCCGCAAGCGCAAGCAGCACACCACTCTGACCAAGATCATCATGGATCGCCGGGGCACGGTCAGAGGCGATCACAACCCGCGCGGCTGAGCCACCAAACAGACCGCGCACATCGCCAAAGCAACGCGCACCTGGCACAAAAACAGTCTGACCAATGCGGCTGGCAGCATCAGGGCCTGCATCAACAACACGCCCCACCGACTCGTAGCCTGGCACCAGCGGATAGCCCATACCGGGGAAGTCAGGCATGCGCCCGCTCCACAAAAGGCGCTCAGTACCGGCGCTGATTCCACTCCAAGCCACATCCACCACAAGGTCCCCATCACCGGGCGCCGTAAGCTCAAGCTCACGGATACTCAGTGTTTCAGGGGCCTGAAGAACAACGGCCTTTGTGGAAAGAGAGAGGGTCAAGGCTTTGCGTTTTCAATCTAGACGTCATTTCTACTCAATGACACTCTAAATTGACACATCAATCTGTCAAGTCGAATTGACACTTCATCGACTGGTTTTTCCCTTACGTTGCCTGGGCAATGAGCACGCGTGTGAGCAGAGGGCTGGATGTGTGCGGGCTGCGAATGCGCCCAAAACCGGTTTGCTTAAGGAAAGCACGCAGCTCTTGCTCTGTCCGCGGTCGTCCGCTGCGCATGGCAAGCAGATAAAAGCCGAAATACGCATCCCCGGCCTTTTGAGCGCCGGATGTATCCGCCATCGGCTCGGCAACCAGCAGAGTTTGGCCGACATCAAGCGCAGCGCGCACTTGCCGTAAAAGGCGCAAAGCTTTGTCATCATCGTGATCGTGAAGAATGCGCACCAGCGAGATGATATCGGCATCTTTGGGCAAAGCGTCGGCAAAGAAATCTCCGCCCTTAGCATCAGAGCGCTCCGCAAGTCCGGCAGCGTTCAACCTTGCCTTGGCCCGCTTGGCAACGGCAGGCAGATCAAACACCGTGGCATGCAAACCAGGCGTCCGCTCCAGCGCTGTTTGCGCAAAACGCCCTTCTCCTCCGCCGACATCCATCAAGCGCTGGTGACGCCTCAGCGGATAAGCATCCAACACCTCATCGCTGATGAAGCCCTGCGAGGCAGCCATAAGCGCGCTATAATCAGACACATCACGAGCACCCAGTGCATCGGGCGCACCGGCTTGCGCATAAGCCCAGTACTGTGAAAGCCCTGTTGGCTTGTCTTTGTCCTTAAGCAGCGCCAGCGGATCGCGCAGATCTTCGTACAAAATCTGATGATGCTCGATCATGGCAATCACGCCGGGGTTGGCCAGCAAGGCTGCACCCAACTCATCCAATCCATAGCGCCCACCTGATCTTGGAGAAATCAGCTCAAGCGCCTGCGCGCCGCGAACCAGCCGCAGCGTGGAATCTTCATCAAGGTCGATGGCCCCCGAGAGATCAGTAAGCGTTGCGGGTTCATCAGCCATTTGCTCAAGCAGCTTCACCCGCACGCATGTCGTGATGATCTGCGTGTAGACAAAACCTGCCACCAGATCGAAAAGCTGTCGAGTTTTTCGGCGCGATAGTGGACGCGTTAGCGGAAAGCGCGTCGCCCAACGGATGAAAGCTGGCTTTTGCAAAAGCCGTGCGCGCCAATCACGGAAACGGTCGCCAAAAGTGTCGCGAGCCGTGTCAGTCACATTGGTAGGCCTTTAGCAGGGTGAAACTAGGCAGCGACCAAAGAAAGGCTTTTGGGCTTCAGCCGCTTGGCCTCACTCATTATCAGCGCTTCCAAGGATGCGCGACCCTTACAATCGGGGATCGAGGCAATGGCGCCTGCCACGTAACCTTCAAGACGGCCAACAGTTTCTTTGATGCCGCATTCGCTGACCAAACTTGGTCGATCATGAGCATCATCTTGCCCGGCTGGCTTGCCCATTTCTTGCGATGAACAGAGCGCATCGCGCAGATCGTCCGCAGCTTGATAGGCAGCCCCAAGACTATCACCCAAGGCGCGCCAAGGCGCTGGGTCAGCACCGGCTGCAACAGCGCCAGCCATCGCTGATCCAACGAACAACGCGCCTGTTTTTGCGCGGTGATACGCCTCTACTGGGACGGATGCTTCACTTTCCCAACCCTGGCCAGCAACGATGCCACCTGGCATGCCAACAGCACTAGCAATTGTAGTGATAAGGGGTGCGAGCCGCTCAGGTGCTTGATTGGCGGCGCGCGCCAAAACTTCAAACGCAAGAACGATCATGCCATCGCCAGCGAGCAACGCCAAAGGCTCGCCATAGGCCGTATGGACCGCAGGGCGCCCGCGACGCACATTAGCATCATCAAAGCACGGCATGTCGTCGTGAACGAGAGAGGCAGAGTGTAGAAGTTCCACAGACGCTGCAGCGGCATTGGTGAGTTCAGGCCGGTCATCACCGCAGGCTGCCGCGACGGCCAGGCAAAGCCGTGGGCGCACGCGCGCACCGCCTGGAAACAAGGCATATCGAATGGCTTCAGCGAGCTGCGGTGGGGCGTCTGAACCACTGGCACCATCGACAGCGGCTCGAAGAGCATGGTCGATACGAGATTTGATATCCATGGAGACCACCCTTTGCACCAGCATGCTGGAAACCGTTGCGTTATTGTCAACTTACAACGACTTGGTTTAGTGTCAAGATTAATTGACACTCGATGCACAAGGCTTCGTTCGTGAACACCCACCATGCTGTGATTGTCGGCGCCGGAATTGGCGGCATGTCTGCTGCGCTCGCGCTTGCCGGGCAAGGGTTGCAGGTAACAATTCTGGAAGCGCAGAGCGAAGTGGGCGGCAAAATGCGCGCTGTACCCGTTGGCGGCACAGCCATTGATGGCGGGCCCACAGTTTTCACCATGAAATGGGTGTTTGACGAACTGTTCAATGAGGCCGGTCTCGCTTTCGATGAGGCGATGACCCTCACCGAGGCAAGCGTTTTGGCCCGCCACGCGTGGGATGATAGCGGAACCCTCGATCTCTTCGCCGACCTTGATCAAAGCGCGGATGCGATTGGCGCCTTTTGCGGGGCAAGCGAAGCAGCAAACTTCCGAACATTCGCTCAAGACGCCGCCAGCGTGTACGCGACGTTAGAGAGGCCTTTTTTACGCTCCTCCAAACCCAGCATGATCGGCATGAGCGCGCGCCTTGGACCCAAGGGGTTGGCGGTGAAACCTTTCTCCACCTTGTGGTCGGCGCTTAAAGGGCGGTTCAGCGATCCAAGGCTCATCCAGCTTTTCGGCCGCTACTCGACATACACCGGCGCTTCTCCCTTTTTGGCACCAGCCACACTGATGCTTATCGCCCATGTGGAGATGGATGGCGTATGGATCGTCAAAGGCGGCATGCGCGAGCTGGCCAAAGTGATGCGCCGCGCCTGCGAAGCCAAGAGTGTGACCATCCAAACCAGCGCCAAGGTTGCCAACATCGAGGTCGAGCATGGCACCGCCCGTGCTGTTGTTTTGGAAACCGGCGAACGCCATGCTGCTGATGTGGTGGTCGTGAATGCTGACGCATCGGCCATTGGTACAGGAATGTTTGGTAAAAGCGTTCAGCGCGCCGTTGATCCAGTGCAACCCGCCAAACGATCCCTTTCGGCCATCGGGTGGACATTGAAGGCCAAAACAGAAGGTTTTCCGCTGGTCCATCACTCGGTCTTTTTTGGACAAGACTACCCCGAAGAGTTCGACGCTGTATTCAAACAGTCGCGTTATCCCGCTGATCCAACGGTTTACATCTGTGCGCAAGATCGTGCGGATACCGGCACACTTGCCAAACCAGATACGCCTGAACGCATGCTGATGGTGATCAACGCCCCACCCAACGGTGACCAGAGTCCCAGCCAATCGGAGATGGAACAATGCATGGAACGCAGTCTGGCACGCCTGAGGGCTTGCGGCCTTTCGGTGCAGGTGGACCCGAGCATGAGCGTTCCAACGGGGCCGGAGGGTTTCAACAGCCTGTTCCCGGCGACGGGTGGCGCACTTTACGGGCGAGCAAACCACTCCCCGTTCGCGAGCTTTCAGCGACCGGACAACAGAACCAAGATACCGGGTCTCTATCTGGCGGGGGGCAGTGTTCATCCGGGGCCGGGCGTTCCGATGGCAGCCCTTTCGGGCCGCCTGGCGGCAGCGCGGATCGTTGCCGACCTCGCTTCGACACGCCCGTCGCGCCGGACGGTTACCGTTGGTGGTATGTCGACGGCCTAAGCAATGATGGCCGCTATGGCCTCTCGGTCATCGCTTTCGTCGGCTCAGTTTTCTCGCCTTACTACGCTTGGTCTGGTCGCAAAGACCCGTACGACCACATCTCTATCAATGTGGCGCTGTACGGCCCCAAAGCACGCTGGGCCATGACCGAGCGCGGCAAAGATGCTTTGAATGATGGGCCAGATCACTTCGCCGTTGGCCCAAGCGCTCTGCATTGGGAAGGTGATACGCTCGTGATCGATGTGAATGAGATCACGGTTCCCCTGCCCTCACGCCTCAAGGGTCAAATTCGTTTCACGCCCGATGTTGGGCAAAACGAGCATTTCGCTCTGGACACCACAGAGCGCCACCATTGGTGGCCTTATGCTCCCTTCGGGCACATCAAGGCCCAGTTCGACAAGCCTGACTTGTCATGGGAAGGCCATGGATACGCCGACACCAACACAGGCACGGCGGCACTGGAAGCTGATTTCTCAGGCTGGACCTGGTCGCGGGCAACGGTCGATGACGGCGCGGTGATGTTTTATGAGCCGCAAGAGCGCGCCGGTGCCCACAAAACCATCGCGTTCCATGTCGGTTCAGATGGCACCCTCACCCACCGCCAAGCGCCACCACGTGTGGACCTAAAGAAAGGATTTTGGGGTGTGGCGCGCAACACGAGATCAGAAGATGCAAGCCAAACCCGCATAACCCAAACATTTGTGGACGCACCGTTCTACACACGCGACGCCCTGCAAATGGTGCTGGATGGAAAGCCCTGCCCGGCTGTGCACGAGAGCCTGAACCTTAACCGGTTCGCCAGCCCCATCGTGAAGATGATGCTACCCTTTAAGATGCCGCGGCGCGCGAACTGGATGCACCCCAAAACATAAGAGACGTTCAAACGGCTTGCTGCGGGTTCAAGCGTAAAATCGTGAAATTAAGAAACGCCGCAAAGCTCACCCAGACCAAATAGGGCACCATCAACCAAGCAGCGACCGTACTGATTGGCCAGAACGCCGCAATCGTTGCAACAATGGCGAGCCAAAGCAGCGCAACATCCGCCAGCGCGTAGTCCAACCGCTTCATGCCAAAGAACAGCGCTGACCACAACGCGTTGAAGACCAGTTGAACGAGCCAGAGGCCAATTGGCACCATAGCTGCTGGCCACTCGGCCTCACCCCAAACCAGCCAAGCGGCAACAGCCATCATCGCATAAAGAACCGTCCATGCGATGGGAAACAGAAAATCAGGTGGATTCCAGCTAGGTTTGGTGAGATCGCGATACCACTGGCCAGGCCGGAAATAGCCGCCGGACATCGCAGCGACAAACGTCACGGCGAAGAACGCAATCAACGACCAGGAGATGAAAAAATCCATCGGCATCCTCTTTCTTGAGCCTTCGTATCACATGATCGTGCGAATGGCAGTCAAAGTTCTGGAACCAAAAGGTTCAGTGATGCCGACAGAGTTAGGGCGATTGGCGCGCGCTTAACCCGTCCTGTTTGCGACGTTCCAAGCGTTCAAGAATTTCCACGATACGGCTCATCGGACGTGTGTCCTCATAAGTGCCGATGCCATCAGAGGCTGGATCGAAGGATGGCACCGCATCGACCAGAAAGGCGGTTTCAGGCAACGCCGCGGCTGGTTCACTGTGCGGCGTCCACATCGCCGCGTTGCACGCGGTGCCAAGCAGCACCAATTTGCGGTGCTTGGAAACGACGGCGCGCTGATCAACCGAGTTGTAGCCATTGGCCGCGACCTTGTGACCAATCTCGCGATAGATCAGCCGCGCTGCATGGATGGCCGGTCTACAATCGGCTGGCAGAGCTGCAATCCCGCCAATGGCCCGGTCGTAGAGCATGTCTGCGGTCTCAAGAAGCCGTTCAACGCACACCGCAATACGCGCATCAAACACTGGATTGGCGAGAAACACGTCAACATCCACCCCCGCCTCTTCCAACCAATCACGTGGCAGATAGGTGCGGCCATTGCGGGCATCCTCGCCGACATCACGAGCGATGTTGGTGAGCTGCATGGCCACACCCAAATCACAGGCTCGCGCCAACGTATCAGCCTCACGCGCGCCCATCAGAACGGTCATCATCGCCCCAACAGCGGACGCGACCCGGGCACTGTAGGCATAGGTATCTGACAGGGTTTTGGGCGCCCATCCGTCGCTGTCCCACTCCAAACCTTCCAACAAGGCTTCGGGAAGCGCGCGCGGCATCTGGTAACGCTGCACCATTTCGGCAAAGGCGCGATCAGCCGGGATGTTTTTCGGCTTTTCCGCATAAGCGAGGTCCAGCCGTTCACGCAGATGATCGACGGCATCTCTTGGCGCGTCCACGGCATCCACGGCATCATCGGACACGCGGCAAAACGCATAGAGCGCATAGGCAGGCGTGCGGATACGCCGTGGCAATAACAGCGAAGCGGCATAAAACGACTTCGAGCCCTGGCGGATTAGGGCCCGACACGCGGTCTCGTTCCAACCGCTCTGAAGGCTGGTCTTAAAGGCAGCTGTCGGCAGTGTCTTTCACCTTCTGCAAGTGTGAGAGGGGAGCATAGTCATGAGTGTAAAGGTCGAGCAACATCAGTTCTACATATCCGCTTGAGCAGGCGCCGTAAGGACATCAAGTGTTTGCGCGAAAGACACAATGCGCTCAACAGCACGCTCCGGCGCTTCTTCGTGCGCCAAATGGCCAAGGCCAGGCCACAGCTCAACCTCAGCGCTCTGGCAATGCTCGGCCACCTCCTGCGAGACTTTGGGCGGCACGGCACGATCTTTCTCGCCAGCGATCAAAAGCAATGGCACGTCTAGTTGGGGCAATTCGCGCATCAGCTCTGTCAGTTCCCAATGCGCCATCATCCCCAAAACACCAGCAATGTGGCCCGGCGACTGCATCAGCACCCGGTAGTAACTGAGGCCCGCATCTGGCAAGCGTGAACCGGTGCCCTCAATCAAGCGCTCCACCCGCGCGTGGCTACGCCCGCCAAGCGCGAACAAGCGCGGCGTGAGTGGATTAACAAAAAGCAGCTTAGCAAGTGCTGGAAAAATGGCGCCCGCTGCCCCATCGAAAGGTTGAAAGGCCCCGTTAAAGCCAACCAATCCAGCAGGCGCGATGCGGTGATCCAGCGTCATGCGCGCAAGCGTTGCCGCACCGGCCGAATGGCCAACAGCAAGGCGCACATCAACACCAAGAACCTGGATGAGTTCACCCAATAAGGCCGAAACACGTTGCAGCGTTGGCCGATAGTCTCTTGGGCAATCAGAAAAGGCATGGCCGGGCAGGTCCACCGCGATAGTCCGAAAATGCTTCGCCAGGCCAGTCATCACATCGCGCCAAGAATGGGTCGATGCCCCTGCGCCGTGGAGCAGAAAGAGAACAGGCCCCTCACCCATCTCCTGAACATGCCAACGCATCCCACCGGCGTTCACAAACCGGCTGCTCTGATGGTGCGGCCAGGTGCGCCCAATGGCCCGCCAGGATAGCGCTGCCGATGGGCTGGATGTGGTTGGATGAGCCGACATTTCTACCCGGCCATCTTGCGTTGCAGACCGCCATCGACCAGCTCTTTCAGGCCCGCAGCGTTGGGATATGGCAACGGCAAGTGGATGGCCTGCATCGCTTGCGCGATCTCAAAAGCTTTGGACGCCGACGTTGACCCTTCGCGGCTGCCACGTTGCGGACTGGTATCGATGAAAAGACTGGCAATACCGTGCGAAGCGATGCGCTTGGCAGCCGTCAGCGAGTCTGCACGCGCGCCAGCGCGGCCCGTTGTTGGATTATAACCCACATTGGCCTGCGCATCACTCATCACCACCAGTCGCGGACTTCTACCCAACCGCTTGCATTCCAACGCCACATCCAAACCGGCATCAAGACCCGCAGCTAAAGGTGTACCACCGCCACCAGGCACGCCAGCCAAACAACGCTTCGCGCGCACCAAGGAGCGCGTAGGCGGGAGCACCATGTCAGCACCTTGCCCACGAAACACAATCAACGCCACATAGTCGCGGCGGGCGTAACTCTCCGCCAGTAAAAGCTCCACCGCGCCCTTCACTTCTGCCAAGCGATGCAGAGCCGCTGACCCAGACGCATCGACCAGGAAAATGGTGACGCTTTCCTCATTGTGCTTGAAGCGACGCACACGGATATCATCGTTGTTGACGGAAATACGCGAGGCACTGTCGCGCTCCTGTCGTCGTAAGGGTTGCCATGGCGCAGCAGCACGAAGCGTATCCACCACATGCAGTTTCGAGCGACCGTCCAACCGCCCACGGCGCGACCCGATGGGTCTGCCACGCATCAAGGCCTGCTGTTGCGCGCCTTTTCCGCCGGCGCTTTGCGCATTGGAACTGCCTATGGCAGCCCCCAACTTCAGCTGCTCAAGAAGCTGGGCGGGAATGGCTGCCTCAACAGCCTCAAGAACCTGATCATCCAGTGGGCCATCAGGTGGCGGTGGTGGATCATCGCGATCCTCCTGTGTCATCTCCTGTTGTTGCTCATCAGGCTCAGGTTGCTCCTCAGGAGGCGTTTCCGCCTCATCGGGCTGTTCATCATCCAGTTGGTCTTGCATCGGTAGTCGTGTGGCACGCGGCGCAATCACCAAGCGGGCAGCCAGTTCTATATCTTGATCCTCGGCATGGTCACGACCATCCAAAGCAGCAAGGCCGCGCGCAGTGCGAATGGCAAACAGAATCGCCCGTACCGACGACACACCAAAAGCGGTCGCGAGCGCTGTCATCACCTCCAACAACCTGTCATCGGTCTGCGAGCCAGCAAACAGCGCCTTAGCCGATAGAACATCGTTTCGCGTCAAAGGTGGCTCGGCGATATCACGAATGGAAAGTTCAGTGAGGTCCGTGCGGAAGGCGAGCCGATCCGCCAAAGCATGCGACAAGCCCTCCTCACCAAGCCCCTCATCCAGCGCCACCACGCCAAGCTTGGCTGGCAAAGTTGCGGTGATCCCGTCGCGCTCAAGCGCGACTTCACCCGTATCAAGCACAGCCGTCAGGCGCGATGCGGTCAGTGCTTCTATCCGTTCCGCCATCGGCACCAAGATCACGCCGCCATCAACCTCTGACAGCAACCCACGCTGGGTAACAGGCTTACCGGCCTTCAAGGTAGCCGCCATATCTAAGCCGCCAAGCAACCGTTCATCAGCGATGTGGCTCGGCATCTTTCGAACAGGGATCTCGCCAGGCACGAGATCCTGAAAGGCTTGCACAAGCGCATCGCGCACTGGGCCAGCATGAGCGCGCACGACGATCCCTCCAAAAGCCGATGGATCAAGCGCCACAAGAGCCATGGCCGTTAGGGCATCAGCCCAAATCTGCGCCTTGGCGTCAGCGGAAAGGTCAGACAAGGGATCGACCGGCAGGTCCATCAGACGATCACCCCATCGCCTCTTCTATGGCGCGCTCCACGCGCGTCGATGCGCGAGAGTCATCCAACGGATTGCGCCGCAAACGGTGGCTCAGCACCATGGGCGCTACGAACTTCAGAGCATTACGCGTCACCTCATCATGGCCTTCGAGCGCTGCAAAAGCGCGCGCAGCGCGCATAAGGGTCAGTTCGCCTCTCAAACCGTCAGTGCCGAGCGCCATACAAAGCTCGGCCGCCTGACCAAGCACAGCATCAGGCACCTCCAAACCTTCCAACCGTTCGCGGGCGCCGACAATCTCTCGGCGAACCGCGCCATCTTTGCGCTTCCATTTGGCAACAAAGGTTTCTGGATCGCGATCAAACGCATCGCGCCGACGCACCACCTCAATGCGCTGCTTCACATCGTCTGGCGTAGAAACATCCACCGACAGGCCAAAACGATCCAAAAGCTGCGGACGAAGCTCGCCCTCTTCCGGATTGCCCGAACCGATCAGCACAAACCGGGCTGGGTGGCGGATCGAAAGCCCTTCGCGCTCCACAACATTTTCACCCGACGCCGCCACATCAAGCAGCAGGTCGACCAAATGATCTTCCAGCAAATTGATTTCATCGATGTAGAGGAACCCGCGATTGGCTTGCGCCAACAAGCCAGGTTGAAACGCACGTTCGCCTTGGGTCAACGCCTTCTCAATATCCAGCGCTCCCACCACGCGATCCTCGGTGGCACCAAGCGGCAAATCAACAACAGGCACCGGTATCTGCCGGGTTTTCACATCCGGGTCATCGGCTTTGGCTGGATCAATGTTGTAGGCGGATCCTGCAACCACTTTCATTTTCGGCAGAAGCTGTGCGAGCGCGCGAACAGCGGTGGATTTGCCAGTGCCACGATCACCAAAAACCAGCACACCGCCAATGGTCGGATCGACGGCGGAGATGAGTAGCGCCCGCTTCATCGCCTCCTGCCCAACGATGGCGGAAAAGGGGAAGTTCACACGCATAGACACAAGAAGCAGCCACTCACAGAATTCAGGAGTCTCAGTCCTAGCAGCGCAAAAGCGTCATGCAAAGTTGACACTTGTCCCTATCATCTTTGGTCAACGCCCGGACGGGCCAAACCAACCAATATCGTGGATTGCCGCTTCGCCCAGCGAGCGGCCTTCAAAGATTGCTTGGCGCAAAAGCGGCCACGTTGCAGGCGTCATCAGCGCAAACGGCAACGGATCGTTTAAGCGCCACGTCACGTCGCGACTGGTAAAAAGCGCCTTACCAACCTGCCGATAGCGCGGCCATTTGCCGATGGCACCCCACAGCAGTGTCAAAGTTGGGTAAGCCTGCTGCATCCGTGTGTGACGACTGAAACGTGGCACAAAGCCAGGTTCCAAAATCGCGCGTGCAATGTCTGCTGTTTCCAAAAAATGAATACCGCTGTTGGCACGCGGGTTACACTCAAACGCCGTGACATCTGGCCCATCGATCATCAGGTCAAGAGACAGAAACCCTGTATGGCCACTCCATTGCGCGACCTGGTCAACATAGGCTTCCACCTCCGGCACTTTTATGCGCTCAAAAACCGTTGAAACCGTGCCGTCGCGGATAACAGGCTTATAGACCACCGTCTCAGACACGCTGCCCGCATGCACGATGGAAAAACTGCTGACCTCTTCGCCTTCCAGTCGCTCTTGAACCAGCCCGTTAGGCCTGTCAGGCAAGCTTGAACCTTGTTCCAAAAACGTGACGTTCGAGCCGGATGCACCCCATCGGTCTTTGACGATGGTCGGGCCGGTACCCGCAATGGCTTGCGCCTCCAATGTGCCGAGCAAAGCGGTTTTGGGCGCTGCAAGCCCGGCCTGGTAGAGGCCCTCGGCAAAGCGAAATTTGTCGTGCAGCGCCGACACATCTTTGGACGGGGCTGTAAACAGTGTCACATCGTCTGGCAGACGCTCACCAAGCGCGGCAACATGCATCGTTTCTTCAGAGATCGGCACAACCAACGACACACCCTCGCGAGCAATCAGCGCCAGCAAAGCATCCAAGTACGCCGCTTGATCGGTGTTGGGCGCAGGCAATTGAAAAGACTTGGCCACTGACCGCGACAGCCCACACAGGTGCCAACCGAACGGTTCGGCTACCAACACCCGCCAACCGGCGGCGTGGAAGCTGCGCGCGATATCCAATCCTTTTGGAAGGCGCCCCAGCGTTAGCAGCACTGTCTGCGTCACCAAACCTTCTCTCCCTGCGGCGGCGCATCGCGTTGCCCGCACTTTGCCAAGCTGGTAGCGTCAAACATGTTTGACACACAAGGGGCGCGCCATGCTTGACACCACATCGGATTCTCGTCCCCGGGCGATTGTGGTTGGCTCAGGCTTTGGCGGTTTGGCCGCTGCTGTGCGGCTGGGCGCAAAAGGTTACCGCGTTTCGGTACTGGAAAAACTCGATAAGCCAGGCGGGCGCGCTTACACCTACAAGCAAGACGGCTTCACCTTTGACGCCGGGCCCACCATCATCACCGCGCCGCAAGTGTTCCACGAACTGTGGGAGCTTTGCGGCAAGCGCTTTGAAGACCATATCGACCTGCGCCCCTCCAACCCGTTTTACGACATCCGCTTTGATGATGGCCGCGTGTTCCGTTACAGCGGCGATGATGATGAAATGCGCGCCGAAGTCGCACGGTTTAACCCTGATGATTTGGACGGCTTTGAGCGCTTCAAGAAGGTCAGCGAAGACATCTACAAAGTCGCCTTCGAAAAGCTGGTGGATGTGCCGTTTCACAGCCTTCTCTTCACGCTGAAATGCGCGCCGGACCTGATACGTCTTGGCGGCTACAACTCGGTCTACAACACTGTCTGTAAGTATCTGAAAGACCCTGCCCTACGGGTTGTGTTTTCGTTTCACCCGCTGCTCATTGGCGGCAATCCGCTGACCACCACGGCCTATTACTGCCTGATTGCCCATCTGGAACGGAAGTTCGGAGTGCACTACGCCATGGGCGGCACCGGCGCGCTGGTGCAAGGCCTGGTGGACCTGATCGAGGGTCAGGGCGGCGAGGTGATCTGCAATGCAGGCGTTGACGAAATCCGCATCCAAAACGGCATCGCTGTCGGCGTGACACTAGAAAGCGGTGAGCGGTTGGACAGCGCGGTGGTGGTTTCCAACGCCGATGCGGCCACCACCTACATAAAGCTGCTGCGCAATCACAAACGCAAGGTCTGGACCGACGCGAAGGTCAAGCGCCGCGACTTCTCGATGAGCCTGTTCGTCTGGTATTTTGGCACGAACAAAAAATTCGATAACTGCCAGCACCACACCATGGTGCTCGGCCCGCGCTACGAAGAGCTGCTTAAAGACATTTTTAGCCGCAAGATACTGGCCGACGACTTCTCGCTCTACCTGCACAGGCCCACGGCCAACGACCCATCGCTGGCACCGGAGGGTTGTGACTCGTTTTACGTGCTCTCACCGGTGCCAAACCTAAAGAGCGGCACGGACTGGAGCGTGCAAGCTGAGCCCTACCGGCAGGCGATTGAGAAGCGGCTGGAAGAGACGGTTTTGCCGGGATTGGGCGAAAGCATCGTGACCCAGCACATGCTCACCCCGCAGGATTTTCAGGACCGGCTGTCCTCGGTCAACGGTGCGGCCTTTTCCATCGAGCCGAAACTGTTCCAGAGCGCCTGGTTCCGCCCGCACAACAAATCACCAGAGGCGAAAAACCTGTTCCTAGTCGGCGCTGGCACCCACCCGGGGGCAGGCGTACCGGGCGTGTTGCCATCGGCCAAAGTGATGGAGAAGGTCGCTCCTGATGCGAGTGAATTTGTGAAAGTTTAGGGGGCTTCGCCAATCAGTCGAATGGCGGCTTCGAGCCCAAAGTAGTGAATACTGAGCTGGGTTCGAATGGCCGCTTTGCGGTCTCTTCAAGCGCTAAACATAAATGCGCAAATGCCTGAGGCGAACACATCGCGCCCGCCTGTTTTGGGGTCTGCGAGTTACAGTCGTATCAACTCGCTGCGCGGATGAAACAGCTTCCAAGAATACCAATACTCATCGGATATCATCAGCATTTGGAGGTTAGCCTGGATGGGGCCTTGCTTGTGCATTCCGCGGATGTCCCAGACGGTACCGGTGGCTTGATCACGAAGGTCATTTCCCTCGCCTTGAACAAGACTGATCAACGTTCCATCGACCGTAGCACGAAAGGCATTCACCGCCTTGTCACGCGCTACAAGGATGAGGTCGTTTGCCTCGTTGCTGACCACTCCCTGCTTGAGAACTTTATCCTTCAAGTACACGATTTTCGGCGTGACAGACGGATCCGTGACGCCAATGACAGAAGTGCGCGCAGGGAAGGACTTATCGCGCTTGGCTGCTGATAGGCCTGGGGTTAGGTCGCCGCTGGTCAGCTTTTCCCAAGCACCCGGGATAGGGAGAGCGAAGGGTCGAAAATCATCCTCTGTAACGTGCGGGATTTGCGGCATCTCATCGAGTCCCTTGACCTGCTTCCAGGTGAGGAACTGGAACATCACCATGTCGAGGGTACGCGGATGGAGCGGACCGATGGAGGATTCAAACGTGCCTTGCTGAAAGAACGTTCCGGTCTTGCGATCCGCCAGCACCATATTGCCGTTCTTCATAGCACCTACGTAAAGCGGCCCAATGTTCGTCACGTCGAAGGGAATGACGCTGCGGCAAAGCGCACAGTAGGTCAGAGAGACCATCCGGTCGCCAAACCAGTCGTTAATGATGTGTCCGTGGATGAGGTAATCCAAGGGATAAGCCTTGGTGATGCCGTTATGCTCGATGATTGCCATCTGAGCTTCATCTTTGATCGGCAGTGTCAACGGATCGGCCGACATCTTAGGGTAATCCACGGCCGGAAAAGCGACCGACGGGTACAGGTTGTAGATGATGAACACCGCCAGAGCCATCAGCACCAAGGGGCCGGTATGGGCAAGCGGAAAGGTGCCAGTTTGGGAAACAGACCAAATCTGCCAGGCAACGGTACATAGGACGATGCCCCAGACAACCGGCTTTCGGATGAGGGAATGATAGTAGACTGCGCTAAGCGGAATGGCGGTGACCAGGATCAGCGGGATAAAAACCAAACTTACAACCAAGGCCGTTAAAGCTAGCAGGTAAAGAATGAGGAGGGTCATGGATGGCGTCCTTTTCGAGACGGGTTGTGTGGCTTAGCCAGCAAGCGCTAGCGCCAGTTTTTCCTGACCGGCATCGGACAGGACCGTGAAACAGTCACCAATGTGCTGGTCACCAACGAACAACTGCGGAACAGAGCCGACCCCGTTTGTTTTGCTCTCCATCTCGGCCTGAAGCTCAGGCGATGCGGCCACGTTTAATTCTTCGTAGGACAGTCCCTTCTCATCGAGGAAGCCTTTGAGTTTTTGGCAAAAGTGACATTGCGGGCGGGTGTAGATGCGGATGTTAGACATGGTTTGCTCCTATTGAGGGTACGAGGTCACACAATTAAAATGACTTCTCGGTCAATAAATGACCAATGGTTCATTGATTGACCGAAGAGTCATCGCGTGTCAAGAAGAGGTGGCAACAAAAGTCTTTGGGAGAGGCACTGAAGCTATGGAAAGCACCGCAAACACGGTAACAAATGCACCGAAAGAGCTATCGCGTTCGCAGCGCCGTCGCCGAGATGACATCGTTCAAGCGGCCCTCAAAGTATTTGAGCGCGACGGCTATGAGGCGGCGAAGATGGCGGATGTGGCCAACGAGGCCGAGGTCGCGAAGGGTACTCTTTATCTCTATTTCGAGACCAAGGCGGCTTTGCTGGAAGGGGTGATCCAAACGGTCATTCTTCCCGCCCTTGAACAGATTGGCGCGGCGGCCAAGACCCACACTGGCAGCGCACAGGCCCTGCTGGAAAGTCAGGTCCGTATCATGGCGGCCCGTCAGGCCTCACCTGAAATGAAAATGTTGATACGGCTGATGATCTCGGCTCCGGAGCAGCATCGCCCCATCATCCAATTCTTCCATGAGCATGTCGTTCAGGAGGGGTTGGATTTGATCCGTTCAACGCTGAAGTCTGGCGCAGAAAGCGGCGAGTTCCGGCCCGAGGCGGCAGACATGGACCCCTTGGTTTTTGTCGGCGCACACGTTTATGCCGCCGTCTGGCATAATCTCTTCGAAGATGAAGGCCCTCTGGATATCGAGAAGCTAGTTAACGACAATTTGGCTCTGGTCATGGGCGGCCTGCTAATGCGCTTGTAAACGTGTGAGGGTCTACAATTAAGTTGCACGGATCTCAGAAAGCGGCCGTTTGATTTTTGCTGCGAACGGTCATTTTGTCCGCAAAGCAGACGTTCAATCAGGTACCATCTCCACCTACTCTGCAGCCTGCACGGAACTCTGTCGCCGCGCTTTACGCTTAGGGTTTTTCACCCGATACCACTGGTAGAAGATGATCGAGAGGCCAACGATCAGCGGGATCGACCAGAGCGTTGGGGTGAGTGCCGCTTCGGGCAGAAAACGCACAGCGCCGAAGGCAAAAAACGCGGTGTAAACCGAGATGCCCGTGCCGACGAGCGCCTTGATATGCTCCATCAGCCAGTCCTTCACCCAAGGCTTCGGTTTGTAGAGAAACCAGAGGTTCGTCACGACCGTGGCGTAGCCGATGGTGGAAATGCCGATCATCAAAACCTGCCCATCGACCAGCCCGTGGTACGTGCAGTTGATGGTCGCGACTAGCAGCGCTGCCTGCAGAAACAGGTTCAGCGGATCGCGGATCGCGGCGCGGTTGGTTTTGTGTTTGACCGTCTGCCAGCCATACCAGGTGAGGTTGATGGTGAGGATGGCCAGATAGATCATCAGCCAGCCAAAAATGTCGCGAATCACGGTGACATCGCCAAAATCCGGATGGGTCATTAAATGCGGGTGCGTGCCCGCCGGATCGTACAGCGTGGTCAGGCTGATCAGGGTGGCAAAGCAGCCGGTGACCAGCATGCAGATGGTGAAAATCCGGCCCGTGCGCACATGCCACCAGCCGCCCTTTTTGCCAGCTACTGGGCCCCAGAAGATCACCAAGCCAATAGCGCCAAAAACGATATGCCCCCACACAAAGGTGTGGAAGACATCAATGCTGGGAATGCCGAAGATCGTCAGGGCCTGCATGTCCACACTATGCGACAGTTGAGGGTGTCAAAACCAGTAGATTTGTGGTGAATGTAGAGCGAATATCGCCCGATTGGCCATAATGAACAGTCCGTACGTCCCGCCTCGCCCCGTTTCTCTGCCCGCCATTGTTTCGCTCATCCGCGTTCTGCGCCAGGGCGATGGCGATCTTCTCAGCCTGTTGCCGATCACAGCCTATCGCGATTCCATAGGGCCGCTTGGCTATTCGCGCCGATCCATCATCATTGCCAACGATCCGGCTTTGATCCGGGAAGTCTTAAGCGATGAAAACGAGATTTTTCCCAAAAGCGACCTGATGGTGAACGCGACCGAGGCACTGATCGGCGACTCGATCTTTGTCTCCTCCGGCGACACATGGCGACGACAACGTGCCATGGTGGACCCGGCTTTTTCCGCCATGCGCATCAATCGCGCGTTCCCTGCCATGAGCACAGGGGTGGATGAAGCCGAGCGCCACTTCAATGAATCTATCGCTCAAGGGCGCCCCTTGTCGCTTGACAAGGCGATGGGCCATATGGCCGCCGACATCATCTGCCGCACGGTGTTTTCCTCGTCCCTGAAGTCAGAAATTGCCCACCAGGTTTTCGATGATTTTGCGATTTTTGAGCGCTCAGTGGCGCAAGTCGAAGTCCTAAGGCTGATCTTCGACAAAGCCTGGAGCAAGGTGCCGCAGAAACCGGATGTTCTGGCAGCCTGCGCGCGCATTCGGTCGCATCTCGGCACTTGGATCGACGGTCACATGTCCGCGCCGCCGGGTACTTATGACGATATAGCCTCAGCGGTCATCGCAGCACGCGACGAGCAGACTGGCGAAGGCTTCACCCGCGAGGAACTGATCGATCAGCTTGGTGTGTTCTTTCTGGCTGGTCACGAAACCACGGCCAGTGCGCTTACCTGGGCGGTCTATCTGCTCGCCATGCATGTACCGACACGCGAGCGTATGCGCCAAGAAGTCGAAGCCGTGGCAGGCGATGACCCGATCACCATCGAGCATACCAAAAAGCTGACGTTCACCCGCAATATGTTCCGGGAAACGCTGCGGCTTTATCCGCCCATCACGTTCTTGCCACGCGTGGCACTAGAAAACACGAGGCTTGGGAAAAAGCGGATCAAAAAAGGCGCTCTGGTGATGATCGCCCCGTGGGTGGTGCATCGCCACCAGCGCTATTGGAAGGACCCGGATGTCTTTGACCCAGAACGTTTTTCACCTGAGCGCGAAAATGAGATGACGCCGGGCTGCTACATCCCGTTTGGACAGGGGCACCGGCTGTGCTCAGGTGCGGCGTTCGCCACCATTGAAAGCACCTTGTTCCTGGCCCGGCTCGTTCGCGGCTACGACATTGAGATCGAAAATCCCGATGTTCGCCCGGTCGCCCGCATGACCACGCGTCCCAATGAGCAGATCATGGTGAAGATGCATCAGCGCTGAAGCGATTGTTCCTCAGGAACAGAGCGCAGCGCAACCCGGAATGGCGAGCGTCAGACCGCCTCAAACACCTGCGGCACACTCCGCCCCTCGCCTTCCAACCAAGAAGGCACCGGCAGACCCTTCTCGCGCAGGAACGATGGATTGAAGAGCTTGGATTGATAGCGCGTGCCATAATCGCAAAGGATGGTCACGACGGTCTTGTCGCGTCCTAGATCACGGGCGAGACGCATGGCGCCAGCCACATTGATGCCCGACGAACCGCCCAGCACCAGCCCCTCATGCTCAAGCAGGTCAAAGACGATGGGCAGTGCCTCGTTATCAGGAATGGAATAGGAGCGGTCGGGTTTAAACCCTTTCAAATTGGCCGTTTCACGGCCCTGGCCAATACCTTCGGAAATGGAGTTACCTTCGGCTTTGAACTCACCAGTTGTGTAAAACGAATGGATAGCCGAGCCACCTGGATCGGCCAGCGCAATGGTGACACCTTTCGGCTGAAGCGCCATACCAACCCCAGCAAGCGTGCCACCGGTTCCGACAGCACTGACAAACCCATCCACCTTGCCATCGGTCTGGTTCCAAATTTCAGGACCTGTCATCTCGATATGGGCTTGCCGGTTGGCAATATTGTCGAATTGATTGGCCCACACCGCGCCATTGGGTTCGGTCTTGGCCAATTCGTCCGCCAAACGCTGCGAATACTTCACGTAATTGTTGGGGTTCTTGTAGGGAACCGCTGGCACTTCCACCAACTGCGCACCGGCCAGTCGAAGCATGTCCTTCTTCTCTTGGCTTTGCGTTTCGGGGATCACAATCACGCTTTTGAAGCCAAGCGAAGCGCCAACCAAAGCCAAACCAATGCCGGTGTTACCTGCCGTGCCTTCGACGATCGTGCCACCTGGTTTCAGCGCACCACGGGCGACCGCATCACGGATGATATAAAGCGCCGCTCTGTCTTTCACTGACTGACCCGGATTGAGAAACTCGGCCTTACCCAAAATCTCGCAGCCCGTTGCCTCAGAGGGTCCGCGAAGGCGGATCAACGGCGTGTTGCCGATCATCGAAGCAAGATCAGAATGGATAGCGGACATAGCGGGGTTCCTTAAAAACAGGTGCCCGTGATAGGCCCCGCCACCGCAAAGCTCAAGACGCAGTAGGTCTCTTGATCGCCGGCTAGCGCAACCTCATTTTACTTTCTCAGAAAAACAAAAAATGAGATTGCGGCGCTTAGAGCCCCATCTGCGCGCGACCCAGTGGGGTAAGATCATCCAGCGTTGCGCGGCCTTTGAAATCAACTTCATAATTTTCCGCGGCAAAGTCTGGCGCGCTTTCACCAGCGAGGAACTTTTGCGCCTGGCCGTAAGCGTAGGCCTCGTTCTTGGCACATTTGGGCGAAGCGGCAATGTAGATCACGTTGGCATAGTCCTTTCCGTGGTGCTCGTCTCCCACCGCATGCACCACATCGGGGTGCCACCACACCGTGTCGCCCGGCTCAACGGTCGGGATGGAGACTTTGCCTGCCAACAGTTCAGCATGCCACTGTTCACTGACTGAAAGCGCACGGCCCGGTGTTGCCCCACACAGATCATCCTCTGGCACATCATCCTGCAGGCCGCGCAACAACAAATACGCGATGCCCATGGCCGATGGAACAACGCGCAACGTGCCATCTTCGGGCCCTTGCGTTGTCAGGCAAGTCCAGCCTTGGAAGGTGCGGAACATCGAGCAGACGGCAGGCGATTTATATTCGCGCACCTGTGTGCGGAAGGTCGCCTTCCACGGGTCGTACTGCTGCCATGCACCTTCAAAAATTGGCCCATAAATGCGCTGATAGGCCGGGTCGACCCAGCGCTCATAGGATCCGGTATCCACATGCGGGGACAGGCCAAGCGTTACGTCGCCAGGTTCCCGACGGCGCGTGCGATCGGCGTAGGTAAGGTCATGGTCTGGGTCGAACTCCTCACCCATCGGCCCTGCCACATCCCACAGTCTGTTGAGAAACTGTTTGGTGACCGCCATCTCTTCGGCCTGGCGCGCCATCACCTGCGGTTTTGACCAGTAAAGGCCATAAATTTGTGGCGCTCCAGCTTTCAGAGCACTGAAATATTTGTCCATCCCGGCCTTTTCTTTCTGTTTGGCCAGATAGTCATTTTCAGCAATGTACACGCCCAGTTCAGCGTTCCAGCTTTCAGCCTGCGCGCGCGGAAACACCCCGCGAATGATGGCGGTACCGGTCTTGCGGATAGCTTCACGCGTTGCAATTGAAACGTTGCCGTCAGCCACATCCTTGTAGGACACCTCAGGAATGTTCGACCTACCCTTGGCATCATTATCGCGGATCGTATCAATCTCGCGCGCCATGGCATCGCGCACACCATCAAAAGCGGCCTTCACATCTTGCAGGCCACGCAAATGGGCTTTGGTTTCACGGATATAGGCTGAGACATCAGCGCTCATAAAAGGTCTCCCAATAGGTTGGCTGCCGTTATGGAAATATCTGGGCAGCTTCTTTTTTCGCACGGAGTTGAGCATCGCCATGCAATGCGATCAAGCCATGATATGAGCATCTGATACCGGCGTCTTTTGCGCACGCGCATTGGCAGCCAGTTACAAAGATGGCTATGCAGGCCTCCGATTATGCAAAGCGGGCGCTTGGAAGATGTGATGGCTGATTTGTTCCTTGGGATTGATGCTGGCTCCTCGGTGCTGAAGGCAGCGGTTTTTGACACGACCGGTCGGCAAGTCAGCGTTGCAAGCGCCCGGACGCCGCTCAAACGCCCTCATCCAGGCTGGGTCGAAGCCGATCCGCAAACCTGTCTCAACGCGCTCTATGCCGTGATCACCAAAGCCGCCAAAGGCCAGGAACGCGCGATCCGCGCTGTTGGTATTGCTGGGGCCATGGTTGGCGCTTGGTTGGTGGACAGCGGCGGAAACGCCCTGCGCCCAGGCATCAACTGGGAGGACAGCCGCAGCCAGGACATGCTGGATGCTATGGTCGCTAAACGCCCATCCCTGATGTCCGACATCTTCGCGGTTTCAGGATCGGTGCTGCAACAGGGCTGCACCTTGCCGGTTCTTGGCTGGTTCAAGCAGAACCAGCCGGATGTTTTGGCGCAAACGGCGCATGTGCTCACCTATAAGGATTTTTTACGCAATCATCTCACAGGCACCTTTGCTGCCGACCGCAGCGAAGCTGCTGTGCTGCCCGGCGATGCACGCTTACAGGGCCGCAGCGCAGACCTGATGGATATGTTTGGCATAACCGATCTGGCGTCTCTGCTGCCCGATGTCTCTGCCAGCCAGGATGTCGTCGGTCACCTCACATCAGAGGCCGCCCAGCGCACAGGTTTGCAGTCCGGCATTTCGGTCATTGCCGGTGCAGGTGATGTGATTGCCAACGTCATCGGTGCTGGTGGGTTGAAGGCAGGCGCAGCAACCGCAATCCTTGGCACGACCTGCATGGTCGGCGTTTGTCACGACGAAGCGATTTTCACACCACCAGATCTTGGCCTGCTGTTCTCTCTGCCTGATCGGCATTGGTATCGCGCGATGGTCAATGTGGCTGGCACGCTCAACCTCGACTGGACACTCAAACTTGTCGCACCAGACCTAAAGGACGACCCGGACCGCTTCGCACAGGTCAACGCCATGGTCGCCAGCGTGCCTATCGGCTCGAACGGCGTGACCTATCTGCCTTATTTGAGCGAAAGCGGCATCATTGCGCCGGTCGCCGATCCACATGCACGGGCACAGTTTTGTGGCCTGCACGCTGGCCACGACCGTGCCGACATGTTGCGCGCCGTCTATGAAGGCGTGACATTCGCCATAGCCGATCTTGTTGACCTGCTTTCCATTGACCCCGACACTCCTATCACCTTGACCGGGGGTGGCAGCCACAGCGCTGTATGGTGCCAAATGATCGCCGACGTCACTGGCAGGTCCATTCTGGTTCCAGAAGGTTCAGAGTTCGGCGCCAAGGGCGCGGCGCTCTTGGCTGCAACCGCCTTTGGCACATTTCCAAGCGTGACAAAGGCATCGCAAGCAACGCTGGCGACCGGCACACTGACTCGGCCCAAGACAACATCACACCAATCTTGGGCTGATGCTCGCGAGCGTTTCGTGCAGTTCCGCGACGCCCTTCTAAACTAACCCTCCTCACCCAGACCGGCATCAACACGAAGGCTCTTGCCAACCTCAAAATTGGTATATACCATTTTGTCTATGGTATAGTCCGCTAAGTCTCACGGAGAATTCCGCCGCATGCCAGAGCCGCAACAGGCCCGCTACCGACAAATCGCTTCGGCGTTGGAGGCCGACATCGTCTCCGGTCGTTTGAAAGTGGGTGAGCAGCTGCCCTCGGAGCGGGCCATGGCCGAAGAGCTTGGTATCAGCCGCATGACCGCTCGCAAGGCGCTCGAGCAATTGGCTGGGCGTGGCATGTTGGAGACACGGGTTGGTCACGGCACCTTCGTCGGCACACCGCGCATCCGTCAGGAGCTTTCCGCTCTGTCTGGCTTCACCGAAGAGATGGAACGCCAGGGGCGCACAACCTCTAGCATTGTTGTGGAAGCACAGCACTGCGAACCGACAGCCGAAGCTGCGAAAGCTCTCAAGCTTGGTCCCAAACAGTTGGTGTATCGCCTGACACGTGTTCGTCTGGCTGACGAAATGCCGGTTGCCTTTGAACGCACGGAGATCGACGCGTCGCGCGCGCCTGATCTGCTGTCAAAGGCTGATTTTGGGACGTCCTCGCTTTACGGCAACCTTAGGCGCCACTTTGGCATCGTACCGGTGATTGCCGAACAGACGCTGGAAGCCGCTCTGGCAGATCAGTCCATCGCACTGACGCTCAGCGTGGATCCGGGTGCGGCGGTCCTCATGCAGACCCGGTTGACCTTCGACAACACCAACCGACCCTTTGAGTTTGTAAGGTCCACCTATCGTGGTGATGCCTTCCAGATGAAGGTTCAACTCACCATCCCTGCCGAGGCGCACGCATGAACTCTGTTGCTAACGCGTATTTGGATGAACTCTGCCAGCGGCTCAGCGCGCTGAAGAACAAGACTGCCGAGCCGGTGGCAGCCGCCATAAATGCCATCGTTGAAACGGTGAGCAAGGATGGCTTGGTCTACGTGTTTGGCACCGGCCACTCGCACATGCTGGCTGAGGAAGTGCACTATCGCGCCGGTGGCCCAGCCTTCACCGTGCCCATTCTGGCATCCGGCCTGATGCTTCACGAAGGCGCCATCGCATCAACGGCCATGGAACGCAACGAAGGCGTTATCCAGCCGCTGTTCGATCGCTATCCCATCACCAGCAACGATGTGCTTTTTGTTGCGTCTAATTCCGGCACCAACGCCGCACCGCTGGAAGCCGCTCGCCTCGGCAAGCAGATCGGCTGCACTGTCATCGCAATAACATCAGTCGCCTATTCCACGGCCAGCGCCAAAGGCCGTAAGAAGCTGGCCGATTTAGCCGACATCGTCATCGACAATGGCACGCCACCGGGCGACGCGATCGTTCAATTGCCTGGCACAAACCTGAAGTCAGGCCCGGCGTCCACCGCCATTGGCGTTGCCATCATCAACGCCATCTTCGCTGAGGTGGCCCACCGGCTGGCTGAGCAAGACGAACCACCAATCTACCTGAGCGCCAATATGCCCGGCGCGAAGGAGAGCAACAGGGCGTTGGTCGAGCGCTACGCCAAGCGCAACCGGCACCTGTAGAATGCCCCGTGACAACAGATCCCACAGGGAGGGACATGGTATGAAAATCGCCTTGAGAACACTGCTTGCAACAGCCATGCTGACCGTTCCAGCGACGGCTTTTGCCGATGCTGTCGAGATCACGCTCTGGCACATGGAGCAGCCGCCACACCGCGTCGAACGCATCCAGATGCTGATCGACGAGTTCAACGCTGCCAACCCAGACATTGTGGTTTCGCAAGAGCCGCAAAACTGGGGTGAAATCTACGCCAAAGCGCCTGCCGCGCTAGCCGCTGGCACCGGCCCAGACATGCTGTTCGCCATCCCCGATTTCGCACCGATCCTCAAAGAAATGGGTGCACTGACCTCTGTGGAAGACTTCGTGGCTGAGCTCGACGCCGAGCACGACTTTGTGGACAGCACCGTTGAAGCCTACAGCTATGATGATGGCGTTTGGGCGGTGCCGCTCTACAACATGACGCTCAATCTTTGGTATCGCAAAAGCGTGCTGGAAGAGGCTGGCCTCGACGTGCCCACAAGCTGGGACGAGTGGCGCGCGGCAGCTGAAGCGCTCACCACCGATGGCCGCTTCGGCATGGGCCTACCCGCCAACCGGCAGCTTTACACCGATCAGACGATCTACTCGGTCATGGTCAATGGCGGCGCATCAGAGATCTACAACGAAGATGGCAGCTTGCGCTTCGACAATGAAGACACCGTGGCCGCCTACGATTTCTACAGTTCCTTGATGGAGTTCTCCCCACCCGATGCCACGTCCTGGACATGGGGCGAGGCTGAAGCCTGCTTTGCATCATCCAGCTGCGGCATGATCATGCAGTTCACGGTGATCTCCACCTATGAGAACCAAGCCGAAGGTGATGCATCCGATTTGGGCGTGGCCGCCATCCCAACCCGTGACGGCTCAGGCGACAATGCCACCATCGCGTATGCCAATGCGGTGCTGCTTCTCAGCCAAGAAGAAGCCGAGCGTGAAGCCTCACAAGAGTTCATTCGCTTCCTGCTTCAGCCGGAAAATTATGGCCGCTTCCTCAACATGGAACCTGGTCTCTTCATGCCGGTGACAGCTGATGGTGCAACCGCAGATTCTTTCTGGAGCGATCCTGTTGTGCAGGAATATCGTGATCAGATCGAAACGGTCATTGAGAATGGCCAGAACGGCAAACTGTTCGGCTTCACCTCAGGCCGCGTGTTCCCAGCAATTGCGTCCATCTCGGCGCAGAACGTGCTCGCCGAAACCTTGCAAAACGTGGTCGTCAGCGACATGGAGCCTGCGGACGCGGTTGAAGCAGGTCAGGCCCGCATGGAAGATCTCTCACGCTAAACTGAAGGCTTCGCCGTGGCGCGCAAACCGATCCTTGCTTTCGCGTTCGTCGCCCCGGCACTGCTATTTCTGGCGGCCACCCTCGCTTGGCCGCTGGTTTCTGCCTTCGTGCTCAGCCTGCAAAATGTCCGCGGCATTGGCACGAGCGGCCAATGGGTTGGGTTTGAGAACTATCGCTTCATCCTAACCTATGCTGCCTTCTGGGAGTCGGCTGGGCTAAGCCTTGTTTGGGTGTTGGCCAACGCGGTTGTTCAAACGCTTCTTGCACTTGCTGCTGCGCTTATCCTTCATCAGAAATTCCCCGGTGTGCGTATTGCCCGCACTTGGATCATCCTCACCTGGATCGTACCCACCGTGGTGGTGGTGATGATCTGGCGCTGGCTGTTTTCCACCTCCGGCGGCATGATCAATCCGCTCCTCATTCAACTTGGCATTCTTGACCGACCGGTGGGCTTTTTCGCCACGCCGGAAAGTGCGTTTGCAACGCTGGTCTTCATCAATTCCTGGCGCTGGTTTCCCTTCATCGCGTTGATGATGTTGGCCGGATTGTCGCGCATTCCTACCGAGCTTTATGAAGCCGCGCGCATTGATGGTGCTAGCGCCTTTAAGCGCTTCACCCGTATCACCTGGCCGCTCCTTGCACCCACGCTGACGGTGCTGCTGATCATCGGCACGCTGCTCTCTTTCAACGTGTTCGACATCATCTGGCTGATGACGCAAGGCGGACCAGCGGGTGGAACACGCACCCTTCCCATTCTCATCTACGAGACCGCCTTTCGCAGCTACCGAATGAGCGAGGCAGCTACCATCGCGGTGCTTGCGACCGTGCTTCTGATGGCCTTCGCAGTGCTCGCCACACGCTCGCTCGCCCGATCAGGAGATGAGCGATGAGGCGTGGTCGTTCTTGGAACGTGGTGCTTATCGCCGGGCTGCTTTTCTTCGTGGCGCTGATCGGCCTGCCATTCTGGTGGGTGATCTCCGGATCCTTCAAGGTCCCGCAGGAAATCATCGCCCGTATCCCAACGATGTTCCCGCAATCGTTCACGTTGGAACATTACCAAAAGCTGCTCTCGTCCTCCGACTACGGAACGTATTTGGTCAATTCGCTGGTCGTCTCCAGCCTATCCGCTTTCATCACGCTGCTGCTGGCGATCCCGGCAGGCTATGCCTTCTTCCGCTTGGAATTCAAAGGCCGCGAAACCTACTACCGCATCATTTTGCTCGCCTATGCGTTTCCTTCTATTGTGGTGCTTATCCCGCTGTTTGGCATGTTTGCCAAAGCCGGACTGGTGGACACGCGCACAGCGCTCGTCATCGTCAACGTCGCCTTCGCCCTGCCCTTTGCCATTTGGATGCTACGGTCCTTTTTTGCTTCCATTCCCAAAGAGATTGAGGAAGCAGCTCGCCTAGATGGTGGACCACCACTGACGGTGCTGTGGCGCATCATGATCCCGCTCACCGCACCTGGCATCGCCGCGGTCGCGATCTTCGCCTTTGTGACCTCTTGGACGGAATATGTGTTCGCCTCGGTGATGATCCTGTCGGATGCACGGCGCACCATACCGGTCGGTTTTTCCGGCATTATCGGCCAGTACCAAGTGGACTGGGGATTGCTACTCGCCGGTGCGAGCCTTGCCATCCTACCGGTCGTGATCGTGTTTGCTTTTATCGGTCGTTGGTTTGTCACCGGCCTTACCGAAGGTGCTGTCAAATAATGCTGTGTTTGGAGTTCGCCCATGGCCATCACTGAGCTGAAAGGTGTCAGCAAATCCTTTGGCGCGGTCCGGGTGATCGAGCCGCTGGACCTCACCGTGGAGGGCGGTGAGTTCATGGTGATCGTCGGGCCGTCTGGCTGCGGTAAATCCACGCTTCTGCGCATGATTGCTGGTCTGGAAACCGTCTCAGGCGGCACCATCGCAATCGGCGGCGCGGATGTTACCAGTAAAGAACCTTCCGAACGCGGTGTCGCCATGGTGTTTCAGACCTACGCGCTCTACCCGCACATGAGCGTGCGCGACAATATGGCATTCGGTCTCGAAATGGCCGGTATCCCAAAAGCTGAACGTGACGTTTTGGTACGCAAGGCCGCCGAAACCTTGCAGCTGGAAGATTATTTGGATCGTAAACCCAAACAGCTATCGGGCGGTCAGCGTCAGCGTGTTGCCATCGGCCGAACAATCGTCCGCGATCCCAAAGTTTTTCTGTTCGATGAGCCGCTCTCCAATCTCGACGCCGAACTGCGCGTGCAGATGCGTTTGGAAATCGCCAAGCTGCACCGCGAGCTGGGTGCGACCATGATCTATGTGACCCATGATCAGGTGGAGGCGATGACGCTGGCCACGCGTATTGTTGTGCTGCGTGATGGCCGTATTGAACAAGTCGGTACGCCCAACGAACTTTACACCGATCCCGACAACACCTTTGTGGCTGGCTTTATCGGATCGCCGCAGATGAACTTGATCCCAGCCACCGTCAAAGGCACCGACGACAAAGGTCACGCGCTCGTCGACGTGCCGAAGCTTGATGTTTCGGGCTTTGCCGTGCCACTGCGCGATCCGACCGTCGATCTGCCAGCGCAAGCTGTCTTTGGCGTGCGCCCAGAGGATCTGATCCAGTGCGATGGCGAGACAGCAGCCGATTTCTCCTTAACCTGCGAACTGGTGGAAGACCTTGGCAGCAACGTCTTCCTCTACAATGCAGCCAGCCGCGAGGACGCCATCGTCGCTGAACTTCCGCGCGGCACGCACCCAGCCCCTGGCGACAGTGTTCCCTTTCGCGTTTCTGATGGAACATCCTACCTGTTCGCACTCGATGGCCAGAGACTTTGATGAGGTTTTTGACAGAATGACCCGGCAATGAAGGTCCTCGTACTCCCTACTGCCGAATGCGCGGCCATCCGCGCAGCAGGACTGGTCGCCGATGCGCTCGCCGCCAAGGACAGGCCGGTGTTGGGATTGGCAACCGGCTCCACCATGGAGCAGGTCTACGCTGACCTTGTGGCCCGTCATCGCGCTGGCGCACTCTCTTTTGGGAACACCACCACCTTCAACTTAGATGAGTATGTCGGCCTGTCGCCCGATCATCCGCAAAGCTATCGGCAAACGATGGAGACGCTGCTCTTCTCTCATGTCGATATAGACCCCAATGCGTGCCATCTGCCACGCGGCGATGCGCCTGATCCACATGCCGAGGCAGAGCGCTATGAGGCGGCCATCGCGTTTGATGGAGGGATTGATCTGCAACTGCTTGGCATCGGCCATAATGGCCACATCGGCTTCAATGAACCAACCTCCAGCCTTGGCGCGCGCACGCGCATCAAGACGCTGACACGCAGCACGCGTGAGGCCAATGCCCGCTTTTTTGATCGCCCTGATGATGTTCCGCGCTACGCCATCACCATGGGCATCGCGACCATTTTGGATGCCCGCCATGCTGTCCTGTTGGCCACTGGTTCGTCCAAAGCAACGGCCGTTGCCCGCATGGTCGAAGGACCACTGGGCGCTGACTGTCCAGCCACGGCGCTGCAAATGCACCCAAAGGCAACCGTGATCGTTGATAGAGACGCAGCAGCCGAGCTGCGCATGATCGACTATTATCAGGAAATCCATCCCGATGGTGAGGAGCCGAACCTTGGTTGATCACGGCCATCCCATCGATACGATCCTTGCCTACGATCTCTATGATGGTTTGACCGATCAACCACGCACCAACCAGTTGATCACAGTCGCCGACGGCATCATCAAAGACATCCAGCCCGTTGGTGCCAAGCAGGGCGTGCCAAGCGGCACCGTCGAGGCCAAGATCGTGGCACCTGGCTTCATCGACATTCAGATCAATGGCGCCGCCGACACGCAATTCAACGAGGAACCAACCGCTGAGGCCATCGGCCAGATCGCAGCCGGAGCCCGCAAGGGCGGCACCGCCCACATCATGCCGACCTTTATCACCGCACCAGGCTCGGACTATACCGAGGCTATTGCCGCAGCGAACAAGGCGCTGGAAACACGCGTTCCAGGTGTTCTTGGTGTTCACCTGGAAGGGCCGTTTTTGTCGCCAGAGCGACCGGGTATTCATCCAAGAAAGTACATTCGCCCGCTCGAACAATCCGATGTCGATGCGATAAAACATGCCAAGGGAACCGTGCTTCTCACGCTTGCGCCCGAGTGCCAGGATCACGGGCTGATCCGCCAATTGGTGGCGTCCGGCGTTCATGTTTTCATCGGCCATTCCAACGCAGCAAAAGCTGAGGTGGAGCGTGCCATTGAAGCCGGTGTCAGCGGTGTAACACATCTCTTCAATGCCCAATCGCAAATCGCCGCTCGCGATCCCGGCGTGGTCGGCTGCGCCTTGATGCGCCCAGAGCTTTTCGCGGGCATCATCGTCGATGGCCTCCACGTTGACCTACAAAACCTTGTGATGATCGCCAAGCTGATGCCGGAACGCTTGTGTTTGGTGACTGACGCCATGAAAACTCTGGCAGGCACGCTAAACAGCTTTGATCTCTACGGCACCACAATCACGCTTAACCAAGGTCGTCTGACAGGACCTGATGGCACGCTGGCCGGCGCACACCTTGCGATGGATGAAGCAGTGCGCAACGCTATAAAATTGATGGAAATATCGCCCGCTCAGGCCCTGCGGATGGCAAGCTGCAACCCGGCTAAGGCATTGGGCCTATCGGACCAATTGGGCACGCTTCGACCGGGCTATCGCGCCAGCTTCTCGTTGCTTGATGATGGGTTTCACGCGACCGGAACGGTAGTTGATGGCAAGGCATTCCTGGCACACTAACGCCAGCCTCAGGTCACACGCACTGTCAGTTCGCCGACACCAGCGATTTTGGCATGCATGGTATCGCCGCGTTGCACAGGTCCAACGCCCGACGGGGTGCCCGTCATGATCACGTCGCCGGGTTGCAGCACAAAATAGCGCGACAGAATCGCGATGATTTCTGGCACCTTCCAGGTCATCTGGTTGAGATCACCGGCCTGACGTCGCTCACCATTGATGTCCAAAGACACTGCACCTTCCTCAGGATGACCGCAGACCGCCACCGGGACCAAAGCCCCGCAAGGTGCCGACTTCTCAAACGACTTGCCAATCTCCCATGGACGGCCCATCGCCTTGGCCTCGCTCTGAAGGTCGCGACGGGTCATATCGAGTCCGACGCCATAACCGAAAACATAATCAAGTGCATGATCAACACCTATGTCACTGCCGCCTCTGGAAAGCGCGACAACCATCTCCAGCTCATGGTGCACATCACTCGACATGGACGGAAAGGGGAACACACCATCGCTGGTTAGGCTCGACGGACTCTTGAAGAAAAAGAATGGTGCTTCCTTGTCGGGATCATGGCCCATTTCAACGGCGTGAGCAGCGTAGTTGCGACCGATGCAGAAAACGCGATTCACTGGGAACAGGTGGACCGTTCCAACAACTGGAAGTGCTGGCTGCTTTGGCGGTGAAATCACATAGGTCATTCTGGACTTCCGTACCCTCTGCGCCAGGTTTTGTGTCTAACAGAGCGCCTCAAACCGGCAAGGCAATGGGAAGCTGGCGTCAGGCGCGGGCAAATCTGCGGTTCATGGCACGAAGGTTCAAGCATTCATCAATTGCCCGATACATTAGAATGATTGTACACTATCTCAACAAAAGCGAAGCAAGGCAGAAGCGCTATGAAAAACAAACGCAGCGTTGTCATCCTCGACGATTGCGAGGTTGATCAGTTTTTTGTCCGCCGCACAATCGAGGCAACCCATTGGTTTTCGCACATTGAGCAGTTTGTCGACTCGCGTGAGGCGTTGGCTTTCTTCCTGTCCAAGAAAATCAACAGCTCCGGCGACGCTGTTGATTTGCTTTTGCTCGATTTTCGCATGCCGCATTTCAACGGCGTGCAGTTTCTGCATCAGATCAGGTCCTGCAAACTGAGCGAGTTGATAAAAAGCGTGGCCGTCATGATGACCGTGCCGTTGCTGCAATGCGACGCCGACGCCTTTCGCAATGCCCACCCAGATGTGCACTTTCTTGATAAACCTCTTAAGCCCGAAGCTCTCGGCTCAATGATTGGTGCCACTGAGGAACAACAACTTGAAGCAGTCAGTTGACCATTGCGATTATCCGGCGGTCAGATCGCAGGACCTAGTTGCTGAGAACGCGCGCCGACATCTCAGCGATGAGTTGATCTTCAGAGGCGGCCATCGTTTCGGCATCGACCTTGCCGTCGATCTGTAAGAACGAATGGCCGTGGACAAACGTCCACAACAGGTAGGATCTTAGCTGAACATCGCCCTCGCTTGTGCCATCTGGCATTGCCGCAGCGACCTCCCGCAAAACAATGCCATAGGTTTCTTGGCCAGTGCACATTATTTCGGGGTCACCAGCATGGGTTTCCGTTAGCCCAAACATCAATCGGAAAACGCCTGGCTCAGCACGCGCAAAATTGACGTAAGACTGGCCAACAGCGTTGATCTTACCGAAATCTGCTGCTGACGCGCTGTCAGCCGCATTGCTCATCGCGGCGCCCAAGCGGCGCATACCCTCCAACGCGACAGCTCGAACGATCTCCATCTTGTCGTTGAAGTGCTTGTAGGGCGCGGCGCTGCTGACGCCCGCAATGCGAGCCGCTTGCGAGATCGAGAACCCATCAACTCCTTTCTCCTCGACCAATTGCCGAACAGTTTCAATGAGATGCGCCCGCAAATCACCGTGATGATACGGCTCTCGCTTCTCTGGTGATGGAGGTTTTTCCGGCACTTTTTTCACATTTCTCGCGCATGGGGCTTGTCAAAGTAAGCATCTATTACATATTTGGCTCGCAGTGAAGTAAGAGACACTTACTAAAGGCAAGGCATCCATGTTTAAGACTGCATCCAAATCGCTGGTTGGCACACCCCTTGTCAAACGCTTCCTGACGTTAACCGGCACCAGCGCCGTCATTCTGTTGGCTGGCGGATTGGTTTTCGGCGGCGTGACGCTGCTATCCCAGCGAGCCGATGCCGTTCTCGGTCCCGAACCCGCCCCCTTGATGGTGGTTAGCGCTACGACGCTGTCGCCCCAAGACAACTTGGTGGTCACGCGCCGCTTCCTAGGTCAGGTGGAGCCTGTTCAAAGCGTCGATCTGGCTTTCCAGCAAGCCGGTGAGATCGAGCTGCTCACTGTTGACGAGGGCGATCAAGTTCAAGTCGGGCAGGTCATTGCTCGATTGGACACGCAAATTCTTGACGCCGAGCGCATACGCCTGGTGGCTTCCCGGCGCGCGATAGAAGCGCAAGTAGAATTGGCTGAGCTAACCACGCAACGCCAGAGCGAATTACGGGACCGCGGCTTTGCATCTGAGCAGACATTGGACACCGCACGCTTTACCCTTGCCGATCTGCAAGCACGTATCGCGGAGATCGAGGCAAGCCTGACCCGCATCGACGTCCAGCTTGCGCAGACACAGCTGGTTGCGCCCTTTGATGGAACCATTGGTGCACGCCTGGTCGATGAAGGTACGGTAACGTCGGTCGGCCAAGCGGTGCTGACCGTGCTGCAAACCAGCGCGCCAACCTTCCGCGTTGGCATTGATCCGGCCCTCGCTCAAAACCGACCGGCGTTAGAGCAAGCCAGCATCACCATCAACGGCGTGGACTACGAAGCACGGTTTGACGGGTTTCGCCCAGATCTGAATACGCAAACCCGCACCCGAACGGCGCTCTTCAGTTTGGAGACTGATGAAGCGGTCTATCTGGAAGCTGGCACGCTCACCTTGCAGCCGGTTGTTCATCAGCCTGGCTATTTGGTGCCCTTAAGCGCCCTGCAAGATGGGGTACGAGGCCTTTGGACCATCCTGGCGCTTTCACCAGCCGAGGGCAGCACTGCCTACACTGTCGGCTTGGAAGCCGTTGAAGTGTTACATCTGGAAGGCGGTCAAGCCTTTGTTCAAGGCACCTTTGGCGACGACGTGATGATCATCGATGAGGGCACCCACCGCGTGGTGCCTGGCGCGCGGGTGCGCTTGGCCGAGCCTATCAACGCGCACGGAGAAGGCTGATGGAAAGCCTCACTTTTCGCCAGCCGCGCCTCATTGCTCTGGCGCTGCTTGTTGTGATCGCTGCTGGACTGTCCTCGCTGCTTGCAATCGGCCGCCAGGAAGACCCGACAATCACGAACCTGTTTGCCACGGTGACCACCGTCTTCCCTGGCGCAGGTCCGGCGCGCGTCGAAGCACTGGTCACGTCCGAGATAGAAGACGTTCTGCGTGAGGTTGCCGAAGTTGAGGTGATTACTTCGGCGTCCTCAACTGGCATTTCCATCGTCTCGGTGGAGCTTGGCGTTACCGTGCCCGATGATCGTATCGAAGAGGTGTGGGCGGAAATTCGTGATGATCTGGCCGAGCTTTCACCCACCTTGCCCGCCGACGCCCTAGAGCCAGAGTTCGAGACAGGTGGGGGAAGCGCTTACGCAGCCATCGTCGCAATCAGCAGCGAGCGGGCGGACATCTCGCCTACAATTGCCGCGCGTTATGCACGCGATCTGGCGCAGGAACTGCGCAACATCCCTGGCACTGATGCCGTTGATCTGTTTGGCATACCCGGGGATGAGGTGCTTGTTCGCCTTGATCCCGTGGCCACCGCAGCCCTCGGCCTATCGGCCTCCGATGTGTCTCAAGCCATAGCCCAAGCCGATGCCAAAGGTCAGGCTGGGCGGGTGCGAGGAACCGGCACCGACTTCCTTATCAACATCGATGGCGAGGTTGAGGCGCTCGACCGGCTGTCCCAGATTGTCGTGCGTCAAGGCACTGACGGCAGTGTCACCTATCTCGATCAGATCGCGAAGATCACCCGCGGCCCACGCCTGCCGGTGGCCGAAAGCGCGCTCTACAATGGCAACCCTGCAATTCTACTCGGCGCCAAACTTGAGGACGGTTTGCAAGTCGATGTCTGGGCTGGGTTTTTGCGCGAAACCGTCGAAACCTACCGCACCACCATGCCCGGCGGTCTCGCCCTAGATCTTACGTTTGATCAAAGCGGATACACCTCCGACCGCCTGCTGGAAGTCGGCACCAACATGGCTATCGGTGTCGCATTGGTGGTTGGCGTTTTGCTGCTGACGCTCGGCCTGCGCTCAGCAATGATCGTTGCACTGATCTTGCCCGTCGTAACGCTGGCGACGCTGGCCACGATGAATTTCATCGGCCTGGCGATCCACCAAATGTCCGTTACGGGGCTGATCGTCGCTCTTGGCTTGCTGGTGGATGCGGGCATTGTGATGACCGACGAGGTCGGCCAACGCCTTGCCAAAGGCATGGCACGTGTGGAGGCGGTGCGACAGTCGGTCAGACGGCTGTTCGCGCCGCTGTTGGCATCGACCATCACGACCGCGCTCTCCTTCACACCACTCATTTTGCTGCCCGGTCCAGCGGGAGACTTTGTCGGCTCCATCGCCATCGCCGTGGTCATTATGCTCTGTTGGTCGTTTATCGTGGCCATCACGTTGACCCCCGCCATTGCAGGCCATCTGTTGCCAGCGAACGGCAAGCGCGGTGGACTGGGTGGCGGATGGATTGCCGCAGCTTTCAAAGCCTCTCTGCAGTGGGCAGTCGCGAACCCGGTGCGCTCAGTTGCCCTCTCTCTGGTTTTGCCCGTCATGGGCTTTCTCAGCCTGCCGACACTGAGCCCTCAATTCTTCCCTGGCGTGGATCGTGATCAGTTCTACATTGAGATTGACCTGCCACCTGGCAGCGCCATCACGGCAACGCAGGAGACGGTCATCCGGATCGATGAACAGCTGCGCACCGATGATCGCATTGATCAGATCATGTGGGTGGTCGGACGTTCGGCCCCGGCCTTCTATTACAACATCGTCGGCGCGCGGGAGAACGCGCCTGGCCATGCGCAAGCTCTCATCACCACTGCATCTGCAGAAGCGACCGAAGCGCTGCTGCCTGAACTGCAACGCAACCTCGCAACCCTCGCGCCAGAAGCTGAAGTGCTGGTGCGTGGTTTGGTTCAAGGACCGCCCGTGGCCGCGCCAGTGGAAATCAGACTGGTTGGCGAGAACCTGCAAACGTTGCGAGAACTGGGCGATGAAGCGCAACAAATTATGGCAAGCGTTGACAGTGTGCTCGTGGCCCGTGGCACCATCGGGCCCGGAGCACCCAAAGCCATCATCGACGTGGATGAAGCGCAGGCACGGCTGATCGGTCTGGATTTGGGCGGCATCGCTCGCCAGCTACAAGCAAGCCTGGAGGGTGTAACCGGAGGCTCGATGGTTGAGGGTGCCGAAGAGCTGCCCATCCGCGTGCGTCTCGGCGATGCCAGCCGCAGCGACCTTCAGGCCATCCGTGATCTTCCGATCCTCCTACCCAATGCAGCAGGGCGTTCCGCGCAAGGACTTTGGCCAGCCATGCCGCTGTCGGCCATCTCAACCATCAGATTGGAACCATCAGCCAGCACCATAACCCGCCGCAATGGCGAGCGCGCCAACACCGTTCAAGGGTTCATTCTACGCGGTGTATTGCCAGAAGAGGCTTTGATCGAAGTGCAAGCAGCTTTGGACGAGGCAGGCTTTGCGTTGCCCGCTGGCTATCGCATGGAGCTAGGCGGCGACAGTGACGCCCGCGCCAGCACGCTTGGCGATCTACTCGCTTCGCTTGGCCTGATCATCACGCTCACAATCGCGGCCATCGCACTCACCTTCAACGCGTTTCGCCTCACAGCCATCGCGCTTATTGTCTGCGGCCTCAGCGCTGGCCTCAGCATGCTTGCCTTGGCGATTTTCCAATACCCATTCGGCATCAACGCCATCATTGGCGTGATCGGATCGATCGGTGTTTCAGTGAACGCAGCCATCATTATCCTCACCGGGTTGCAGGCCAATGAAGGGGCTATGCGCGGTGACAAGGCAGCTATGGTTGATGTGCTGATGGGGTCAAGCCGCCACATCGTTTCCACCACCATCACCACCTTTGGCGGCTTCCTGCCGCTTATCCTGGCAGGTGGTGGTTTCTGGCCCCCCTTCGCCATGTCCGTTGCTGGCGGCGTGCTTCTATCAACCGTGGTGTCATTCTACTTTACACCACCCATGTTCGTGCTCGCCTATGCGCGCCAAGCGCGAAAACACGCGCGCGCGTCCCAACAACCAAAAGAAGTCCGCGCTAGCCAGGCAGCCAATGATGTTGGCCTTCCCGCCACTGTGCAGGTGGCCGCTGAATGATCGAGCAACCTGGATCAGTCTAAGTGTCCATCACCGGTTTGACGCTGAAGTCGCCACTGCATGTTTTGGCGTTTTCTTGGCACGCCACGCGCTCCTTTTCACAGGCAGCCCGCGCGCCTAGAAACCTTTCAACCGACGCCTGCAAGGTTGATCGTGTTCATCACACACTCACCGTTTGGACGTCCCGCGAGGCGATGCTCACCTATCTAAGGTCAGGCGCGCACCTGAAGGCAATGAAAGCCTTTCGCTCCATCGGTACTGGCAAGGTTCATGGCTACCATACCGACAAGGCACCATCTTGGAGGGAAGCGCTGGCCATCTGGCACAACGAAGGTCGCTGGGTCTGACGGCTGGCTAAAGTGGCGGTAAATTTTCGCGAAGAATGAGCTGAAGCTGAAGCGGGTCGAAGCGATAGTCTTTACCCTCTACCGAATGGGCAAGTGTGGCAAACGCCTTGCGAACTTGCGCCCGCGCGTTTTGGTCGATCACCCCATCAAGCGTTCCAGAGAGCAAATAGGCCTTGTTCTCTTCGGTGGCTTCATGGGCGACAAACACCAGATTCTTCCGGCCCGCATCCTCCAGCGCCGCAGCAATACCAACCGTCGCACCGCCGGCATTGTAGAGGCCAACCAGATCACCATGCGCATCCATCAATGCGCGGGTTAGCCTGTAAGCTTTTTTGCGATCCTCGCGGCTTTCGCGCAGTTCCAGAACCTCAAGGTCAGGGAACTCTTCTGCCAGCACTTGGCGAAAGCCCATCTCGCGCTCCTGATGGCCGCGATAGGCAATAGTCCCAGCAAACAAAGCCACTTTGCCTTTCGGTTTCTCGCCCAAAAAACGACCCACCGTGTAACCTGCCAGACGCCCGGCCTGCCCATTGTCGATACCGATAAAAGCTCGGCGCGGCGCATCAGGACTGTCCGATGCCAGAGTCACAACAGGGACGCCATTGCCAGCAAGGGAGCGGATCGCCTCGCGCACCGCGGGATGATTAAGAGCCACAACAGCGACAGCCTCACTGGTTTCTCCAGCGTGCACCAAAGCTTCTGCAAGCGCCAATGGGTCGAGTGCGCGGGTTCGAACGATCTCAAGATCAAGAGATGTGTTTGCCAACGCCTGATCCTGCGCTTGGCGCGCCAACTCAGCAATGTAGGCATTGGTGCCTTGCGGCAACAGCAACGCCAATCGGAGAGGCCTGGGCGCATCGCCATCCGGCAGATAACCCAGAGAACGAGCTGCCGTCATGACCTGGTTGCGCGTGCGGGCGGACACCCCTGAGCGCGCGTTCATCACACGATCGACAGTGGCCAGTGAGACCTGGGCTGCCTCAGCGATATCGCTCAATGTTGGACGCAGACGCTTACTCCTTGCAGCTAGCAATGAGGTAAAATGAGGGGTTTGCTTCGTCAATCCCGGAAAAGCCGACAAGTTTCCCTCATTTTGCCTCATGCTTGGATTGACGATGGTGCGTCCCGCACCGCAAATTTCTGCAAAAAACCGGGAGAACATCACCGATGGCTGTCACAGAGGCGCCCTCTGACGCACCCACTGCAGCACCCATTGTCAAACGTGACTATTCACTGACCGGCCCGGAGCGGGATCGCGCCATTGCACGTGGATTGGTGTCGGCACGATGGTATCACAGCGATATTCCGCGCGATGTGATGAAGGCGCTGATGGTGCGCAGCGACGAGCCAGCAACGCGTGACACCATCATCTGGATCGGCCTGATGCTCGCAACCGCCATCGGCGGCATTGCGACTTGGGGCACGTGGTGGGCCGTTCCGTTTTTCTTCGTTTACGGGGTTCTTTACGGTTCAGCCTGTGACTCGCGCTGGCACGAATGCGGCCATAACAGCGCGTTCAAGACGCCATGGATGAACAAATGGGTTTACGTGATTGCCAGCTTCATGGTGATGCGCAACCCGGTCTCCTGGCGCTTCAGCCATATGCGCCACCACATAGACACCATCATTGTCGGTCGCGACCCGGAAATCGGCTTCATGCGCCCCACCAGCATGCTGCGCAAAGCGCTCATGTTCGTCGGCATTCCCGATATCTTTCAGCATTTCTTGATCCTGTGGCGCAACGCGTTGGGCAATTTCTCGCCCGATGAGCGCGACTTCATCCCAGAGCAGCAACTGCCACGCGCCATCTTCTGGGCACGTATCTTTGTCGGCATCCATCTGGCCGCGGTCGCCCTGGCGCTGGTCACCTGGTCATTGCTGCCGCTGATGATCGTTGGTGGGCCACGCATCTACGGCACCTGGCACATGGTGATGACCGGGCTGCTGCAGCATGGAGGCCTGGCTGAAGATGTGCTCGACCACCGGCTCAATTCTCGCACAGTGCACATGAACCCGATCAGCCGCTGGCTTTATTGGAACATGAACTACCATGTGGAGCATCACATGTTTCCTATGGTGCCCTACCACGCGCTGCCAAAGCTGCATGCGCTGATCAAAAATGATCTACCGCCCGCCAATCCCTCCATTCTCGATGGCTATCGCGAAATGATCGACTCGTTAAAACGTCAGCGCACCGAGCCTGACTATTTCATCCGCAAGGAACTACCGCCAAGCGCCAAGCCCTATCGTGAAGAACTGCACGACGAAGCTAGCATCCCGCAGATATCGGTCGCCTGATATGAGCCGCTCTCTCCCGACTGTTGCCGATCTTCGCGCCGCTAAAGGCCAGCGACAGATGACAATGCTTCGCTATTTCAGCCTGGATGAAGCCGCTGCTGCGGAGGCCGCTGGCATCGATATTGCCTCTGTTCCTCCTGAATTGGTGACCCACCCGCGGTACCGAGACGTCGCACCAAGTGTGTTTTCCATGACCGGCAAAACGCACTTGGAATATGGCAGCGCGGATGAGTATTTGCGCTTCTGCGGTCAGATGCTGGAGGCTGGTGCAGACGCACTCTACTGCTCAGGATCCATGCAAACCGTCGAGCGATTGGCGAACGAGTTCATACCCATTGTTGGCCATGTTGGCATCGTTCCAGCGCGGGCCACGTGGACAGGCGGTTTCCGCGCCGTCGGACGAGGTGCCGACACCGCGCTGCGCATTTACCAGGCATGCAAGGCTTACCAAGACGCCGGCGCCATCGCGGTTGAGATCGAAGTCGTGCCTAAGGAAGTGGCAACCGCCATCAGCGAACGGCTCGATCTTCTGCTCTGGTCCATGGGGTCAGGTGGCGGCTGCGATGCGCAATATCTGTTTGCTGAGGACATTTTGGGCGAAGGCAAAAGCCGCGTACCTCGCCACGCCAAAGTCTATCGCAACTTTGCCGCAGAGTATGAGCGCCTGCAGAACGAACGCATCGCCGCGTTCAAAGAATATGCCACTGATGTTGAGAGCGGCGCCTTCCCTGAGCCCAACCATTTGGTGCGCATGAAGGATGGTGAGTACGAGAAATTCCTGCGCGGGATAGGCGGATGAACGTCGATCTTTCAGGCAAGATCATCATCGTCACCGGCGCAGCGCGTGGTATCGGCGCAGCAATCGCGGCAGAGGCAGCAGCAGGCGGTGCTGAGGGGCTGGTGCTCACGGACCGCGAAAGGTTTGAGGTTGAGCTGCCCTGCCCGGCCGAGATTGTCGTAAAAGACCTGCTGGATACCGACGCACCCAAAATCATTGCGCAGGCAGCTCGCGCACGCTTTGGTTGTATCGACGGCCTGGTCAATGCCGCCGGCGTGACGTCCCGCGGTGACTTTCTGGACGCAACGCCCCTGCTCTGGGATCAGGTGATGGCCATCAACGCTCGTGCACCATTTTTCCTGATGGCCGAGGCCATAACAGACATGAAGGCGCGCAAGGCGCCGGGCGCCATCGTCAACATCCAGTCCATAAATGCCCATTGCGGCGCACCGGATCTGGCCATCTACTCAGCCTCAAAAGGCGCCCTGCAAACCCTCACCAAAAACGCCGCAAACGCGCACATGGCCGATCACATACGCATCAACGCCATCAATCTGGGATGGACGGCGACCGAGACCGAGCGAGAGCTTCACGAGGTAACCCTGGGCAAAGGCGAAGGATGGCTGGCCGCACAAGGCGCCATGCAACCCCTGGGTCGGCTGATCAACGAGGACGACACCGCGCGGCTCGCAACTTTCCTGCTTAGCGAGGCGTCCGAACCGATGAGTGGCGTATCGATGGATTTATCACAGTGGGTGACAGGAGCACCCAAGTGATGAGCGCGCTCGCCACGGCAGCATCAGGCCGGGGGTGGCGCCGTGCTATCGCGAACCACCAGCTGAACCCCGATAACGTCGTTCACTGTACTGCCTTGCGACGCAAGCGGATTGCCCAATCGCTCCAACAGGCGTTCTGCAGCACGCGTGCCAAGCCGGTGGCGGTCCTGACTGACCGTCGTCAACGCCGGGATGTAATATTGCGACATGTCGATATCATCAAAGCCAACAACCGAGATATCAGCGGGCACCGACAGTCCACCTGCTTGAAGTCCGGAGATCAGACCAAAGGCAACCGTATCAGCGGCGCAAAAAACAGCTGTCGGTCGATCCGACATGCCAAGGATTTTTCGAGCGGCGGCGTGACCGGACTCCACCGAGAAATCCCCTCGAATAATCCAGTCTTCTGGGGTGGGCAGATCAAGCCGCGCACGCTCGCTGACCATGCCCTCTCGTCGCGCAGCCGTCAGCACATTGCCCTCAGGTCCCGTGACATGGGCAATTGCCCGGTGGCCAAGCGCGTGCAGGTGACGAATGGCAAGCCGCGCGCCCTCAGCATTGTCAACGCAAACCACCGGAAAATCAGCGCCTTCAACCCATTCGCAAAGAAACACGATCCGCTCGCCAAGCCCTTGGCGCTGGCACTGCTCCAACGCTTGGGGCGATACACCGCCATCCAGCGAGATAACGCCGTCGATCCGGCCATCGATAAAGTAGCCCGCCAACTCACCATCTTGCAACGGCCTGCTTTCCGTATCGGCAATGAGAACAGCATAGTCCGTGCTGGCAAAGCCTTCGCTCACGCCTGCAAGGATCTTGGAATAGAACGGTTTGCCGAGGTTCGGCACCAAAATGAGCACGGCGGCGGCGCGGCGCATGCGCAGATTTCTCGCCGCTTGATTGACGCGATATCCAGTCTGCTGAATGGCCTCAAAAACCGCTTCTCGCGTGCCCTCGGCCACCAGATCAGGATTGCTCAAGGCACGGCTAACGGTGGCGGTGGAAACACGCGCCACACGGGCAACATCTTGGATGGTGGCAGACCGTTGAGGCATGCTCACGTTTGCTCATCTATCAATTCTCGTCTTGACACCCTTCTCACATCCGGACGACAATGCAAAGGATTACATTGGCAGAATAATGATCTTCATGCCTTACTGAAATCGATTACAAGACCCCAAAAGGGGCAACTGGGAGGATAGCCTTGTCGAACGAGGCGACACAGATTTGTGGCCGAGGCATGCATGTCTGACGCTGGCGGATACACCTTCGCCGGGGCGACGGTCCTGGTGATCGGCGCAAGCCGTGGCGGCATCGGCGCGTCCATAGCGCGCGCTTTTCAAGACGCCGGCGCAACGGTGACGATCACCGGGGTTGAACCATCTCCCGATGCTGCCGACGCAGATCGTTTTGCCTACACCCAACTCGATGTGACGGAGACGGACGCGGTCGAGGCGTTCGCTACGTCACACGCCCATGTTGACGTTCTCATCAACTGCGCCGCCATCACCAAACGCGGTGAAGAGATGGCGCCAGATTTCTTCTCCCATGTCTTGGATGTGAACCTCACCGGCTCGTTGCGCTGTGCCAAAGCGCTGCATCCAGGCTTGAAAGCCGCCAAGGGCAAGGTCATCAACATCGCCTCCATGTATGCCCGCTTTGGTAGCCCACGGAACCCTGCCTATGGCGCCTCCAAGGCTGGCGTTGAACAGCTCACCAAATCACTCGCCATCGCCTGGGCCGAAGATGGCATCCGCGTGAATGCTATTGCGCCGGGCTTCATCGTGACAGATCAGTCCGCGCGCGCCCGGCAGGATGAATCCTTCGTCAAATCCGTTGAGTCCCGCACACCGCTGGGGCGTTGGGGCAATCCTGATGACATCACCGGAGCAGCCCTTTTCCTCGCCTCCCCCGCATCTGCCTTCATGACCGGCACCTGTCTGCCGGTCGATGGAGGGTATTCCATTGTCTGAGCAGGCCGCGCCATGAGCAATTTCACCAAGATCGGAGCTGCTGTCATCGGCACAGGCTTCATCGGCAGCGTCCATATTCAAGCGCTGCGCCGTCTGGGCGTGAATGTGCGTGGTGTGCTGGGTTCATCGCCGGATCGCGGCCAGGCACGCGCTGCTGAACTTGGTGTTCCCAAAGCCTATGCCACACTGGATGATCTGCTGGCCGACGACGCCATAGATGTGGTGCATGTCACCTCGCCCAACCATGCCCACTATCCTCAAGTGAAAGCGGTTCTTGGTGCTGGCAAACATGTGGTCTGCGAAAAGCCCCTGGCCATGACCTCCGCGCAATCGGCCGAAATGATGGAGCTGGCCAAAGCATCCGGCAAAGTGGCGGCCGTCTGCTACAATGTGCGCTTCTACGCTCTTAACCAGCAGGCCCACGGCATGGTGCATGCTGGCGATCTGGGCGACATTCGCTTCGTCACCGGCCACTATCACCAGGACTGGCTTGCCAAGGAAACAGACTGGAACTGGCGGCTGGAATCAGCGATGGGCGGGGAACTGCGCTCGGTCGGAGACATCGGCACCCATTGGCTGGACCTCACAAGTTTCATCACTGGGCTAAAAGCCGAAGCTGTCTTCGCTGAACTCTCGACGTTTTTCCCCGAGCGACAAAAGCCCGTCGGGCCTGTTGAAACCTTCTCAAGCGCGGTCGGGGAAACCGAAACCGCCAAGGTGGATACCGATGATGCGGCGATGATCATCATCCGCTATGCGGGCGGTGCGCGGGGTGTCATGTCCACGAGCCAAGTGAACATGGGTCGCAAAAATTCATTGCAGTGGGACATTGCCGGATCGAAGGCGAGCGCGGCTTGGGACAACGAAACACCAGAGCATTTGTTCATCGGTCATCGTGACGAGCCCAACCAAGCATTGATGCGCGATTTTAGCCTAATGAACGCCACTGGCACAGCCGCCGCAGCGCTTCCGCCCGGCCATGTGGAAGGCTTTGCCGACAGTTTCTTCGGCCTTTTCCGCGCCGTTTACAGCGATGTTGTCGCAAGCGGTCGTCAGACAGATTCAACATGGGCAACGTTCGAAGACGGCCACTATGAAATGCAATTCTGTGAAGCGGTTCTGCGCTCGGCGCGTGAAAGCCGTTGGATCAATCTGAGTGATGTGTAAGAGGCATCGACATGAAACTAGGTCTTCTGACAGCACCCTTTGAAGACAGTGATCTAATGCAGGTCGCCGGCTGGGCTGGTTCCAACGGTTTCTCAGCCTTTGAGGTGGCCTGCTGGCCGGCCTCCGGTGGCGAGAAACGTCGGTATGCGGGTACTTCCCACATCGATGTCGATGGCCTGACCCAAAGCCACGGGAGCGATATCATCGGCGCGCTCGCCGAATATGACATTGAGATTTCTGGCCTTGGCTATTACCCAAACCCGTTGCACAGCGATGCCGATCACCGCGACGAAGTCATCGGTCACCTTAAAAAGGTGATCACGGCTGCAGGTGTGATGGGTATCAAGGTGGTCAACACGTTTATCGGCGGCGACCGATCACTAAACGTCGATGAAAACTGGGCGCGTGCGGTGGAGATTTTCACCCCTATCGTTGCGCACGCCAAGGACAACGGCGTCACCCTCGCCTTTGAAAATTGCCCGATGATCTTCAGCTACGATGAATGGCCCGGCGGCCACAACATCGCTTACAGCCCAAAAATCTGGCGACGGATTTTTGAGCAATGGGGCAACGATGTCGGCATGAATTTCGATCCGTCCCATCTGATCTGGCAGATGATCGACCAGACTCGCTTCATCAAGGAGTTCGGCCCCCAAATGGCCCATGTCCACGCCAAGGATGTTATGATCGACCGGGATGGGCTTTATGAAAACGGCGTCATGAGCACCGGCATGGGATGGCAAATCCCGCGCCTTTGCGGGCTTGGCGACGTTGATTGGTCAGACTTTTTCTCCGGCCTCTATCGGGCTGGATATGATGGCCCTGTCATCATCGAACATGAGGACAGGCTCTTTGAAGGAACCGACGAAAAGGTCAAACGTGGCTTCCTTTTGGCGCGCGATGTGCTCGCCCCTTACATCAAGTGAATTGGGCATCAAGCCTGACATGAAAGACCAAAACCAAAACTGGGAGACTGATCAATGAAACACCTTCTCACAAGCGCAGCGGCGATTGCCATCGTCGCAAGTACGGGTGCCGCGGCCTTTGCTGCCGACTACACCATCGGCGTGTCCAACACGGTGCAGGGTAATGGCTGGCGTGAGCAGATGATCTGCGCCATGCGCGCCCAAGCCGCCGTTGAAGAGGATGTCAGCGGGTTGATCGTTGCCCACCGCAACACCGACAGTGCCGGTCAGCTGGAAGACCTCAACAACCTCATTGAGGCTGGCGTTGATGCCATCGTGCTCAACCCGTCCAACCCCGAGGCGCTGAACTCGGCCATCGACACCGCCATTGAACAGGGCATTGTGGTCGTTGCTGTCGATGCTGGTGTGACCGCCGATGGCGCCTACATCCTCTCCAACAACCAGGAAGAGTACGCCTATCTCGGTGCCAGATGGCTGTTCGAGCGGGTCGGCGGTTCCGGCGACATCGTCTATATGCGCGGCATTGCTGGCGTTTCAGCCGATACCGACCGCGACAATGGTTTCCAGCGGGCGCTGGCCGAATACCCCGATATCAACGTCATCCACGAGGTTTTCACCGGCTGGCAGCAGGATCAGGGCAAGCAGCAAATATTTGATTTCCTGGCCACCGGCATTCCCTTTGACGGCGTTTGGACCTCCGGCATCGACAATGTGATCGTCGATGCGTTCACCGAATCCGGTGCACCGCTGGTTCCGATTGTCGGCGCGGACAATGCCGGCTTCGTGCAGTACCTTTCCGAAGTGGATGGTCTTGAAGGCGCCGCTGTCACCAACCCGGGCTCGGTCGGCGGTGCCGGCATCGCGCTGGCTGTCGATATCCTGAACGGTGATGCGCCAGACAGCAACACGGTGCTGGTGAACCCGGTGCTGTGGGAAAACGTCACCCAAGAGGGACAGGGCATCATTGCAGCGGCGCAGAACCCCAATCTTGATCCCGAATGGCCGGTATCTGTGACCATCCCTGGCTGGACTGACTATTCCATGGAGCAGATCATCGCCTGCGAAGGCCCAGGCGAGTGATGCATCCAAAGTGATGTAACGTTCCCAGCCCTCGCCCTTTTCGGGCGGGGGCTTCTTTGCCCTACCCCGCTGCCTTTGAGATTGAACCAACCAGCATGACTGACAAGGCCCTTTTGGACGCAACGGGCGTCGCCAAAAGTTTCGGTGCTGTGCGCGCGCTCACCGATGCCAGCCTGCATGTTGCACGCGGGCAGGTGGTTGCGCTGATGGGCGCAAACGGCGCGGGCAAATCCACGTTTGTAAAAATTCTCACCGGTGCGCTGAAGCCTGACACTGGTCACGTTCTGATCCAAGGCAAGTCGGCACGCGTTGGCTCGCCAGCGCAAGCACGCGCCTCAGGTCTCGTACCAGTCTATCAGGAACCTTCGCTGATCCCGGACCTCGATGTCGCCAACAATCTGCGCCTGGGGGATACCCCTGCTGATGATTTTCAGCACTGGGTAGCCGAGCTGGGCATTGAAGGGCTCCAGCTGACCGACATGATCAAGGATCTGCCGCTCGCCACCTTGCGCATCCTCGATCTGGCGCGCGCGTTAGCGAGCAAACCCGATGTGCTGCTGCTTGATGAGATGACCGCAGCTCTACCGACAAACTTGGTGGAGCGCGTGCTGCGCGTGGTGCGCGCGCAGGCCGATGAGGGCCGCGGCGTGATCTACATCTCCCACCGCTTTACCGAAATCTCGCAGCTTTGCGACAGCGCCACCGTGCTGCGCGATGGGCGCACGGTTGGCGATCTTAAAATCGAACCAGGCGTGGAAGAAAAAGTCGTCGAACTGATGCTCGGCTCGAAGCTTGATCTCGGCAGCCGCGATACCGGTGCTGTCAAGAAAGCCCGAGAGACCACACCACGTGTGGAAGCGCGCAATCTGGCCGCTGCGCCCAAACTTCAGGATGTCTCCTTTGATCTCCACCCAGGCGAAGTGCTCGGCGTCGTGGCGCTGGAAGGCCAGGGGCAGGATGAGCTGTTCAATGTGCTGTCCGGTTTCACCAAGCCGACAGGCGGTCGTGTAAACGTGGATGGAACCGCGCAAAGTTTCACCCACCCTTCTGATGCCATTGCCGCCGGGCTGACCTTTGTGCCCGGTGACCGCGCCGAAGCTTTGCTATCCGAACGCTCGGTGCGCGAAAACATCGCCCTGCCCTTTGCTGCGCGAATGCGCGACTGGGGGCCATTGAAACTACGCCGCGAGCGCGAACGGGTGGGCATCGCTATTGATCGGCTGCAGATCGATACCCGCGCGCAGGGCGAAGTGCGCAGACTTTCCGGCGGTAACCAGCAGAAAGTCACCATTGGCCGTTGGCTGGCCACCGGTGTGGAAACACTGCTGCTGTTCGATCCCACACGTGGCATCGATGTGCGCACCAAACGGCAGATTTATCCGCTGGTTCGCGAGTTGGCAGAACAGGGATCGGCGATCCTTTATTACACCTCAGAATTGGAGGAAGTTCCGCTGGCGTGTGATCGCGCCTTGGTCATCTTCAATGGCCGTGTTGTCGATCTGATTGATGCTGCTGATGCCAATGAACAGACCTTGATGCGCGCAGCGTATGGCTTAACCGAAGGCGAAAACGCCAAAAAGGCGAGCGCCCAATGAGCTTCGCCCAGAAACACGCCTGGACCCTTGGCCTGGTGGCGCTGCTGCTCGTCCTGCTTGGTATCACCAAACTCATCCAGCCCACCTTTGGTGTGTCCGGCATGGAAAGCCTTGCCCGCGCTGCACTGCCCTTTGCATTTGCCACAGCGGCTATGGCGGTAGTGGTGATCGTTGGCGGTATCGACCTTTCGGTAGCATCCATCATGGCGGTCTGCGCAGTGACGGCAGCTGTGCTGATGCAAAGCATGGGCGCTGTGCCTGCCGTCGTGATCACCTTGTTCCTCGGCCTTGCGATGGGCATGATCAATGGCGGGCTGATTGTGGTCACCCGCGTGCCCGATATTGTGGTGACCCTGGCCATGCTGTTCGTTTGGGAAGGAACGGCGTTGCTCATCCTCAATGCGCCCGGCGGTACGGTGCATGACTGGCTGGAAGACAGCATCGCTGGAACCCTTTTGTTCTGGGTGCCCAAGGCGCTGATCGTGATGGCCATTGCAGTTGCTTTGGTCTGGGTGCCGCTGAAACGCTCCAAGCTCGGGCTTTCCATCTATGCGGTAGGGTCTGATGAACTGGCCGCCTTCCGTTCCGGCGTTGCCGTCGGCTGGACCAAAGTTGCCGCGTATGGCGTATGTGGCCTGTTCTGCGCCATGGGCGGTCTCAGCCTGATCATGCTCACTGGCATCGGTGAACCGGTGCCTGGCCCCTATCTGCTCGCCTCTGTTGCTGCTGTCGTGCTTGGCGGCGTGGTGCTGGGCGGTGGCATTGGCGGCCTGCTAGGCCCGATCATCGCGGTTTTCATTTTGCGGATCATCCGCACCATCCTCACGCTGGCGGCAGTGGACCCCAATGTGACCACCATTGTGGAAGGCGTTATCATGGTCGGCGTTGTGATGTTTGGCGCGTTCCTGGTTATGCGGAGAAACAAGGCATGAGCGTGGGCGATCAGCTACACCCAAGCGAGGAAGAAACCGTACCGGCGCTGGTGCGTCTGGGCAGGTTTCTCGGTGACAACCCTGTCATCCCCCTGATCATCCTGCTCTTGGCGCTGGTTGGTGTGCTGGAGCTGATGCGCCCGGGCATCATTTCCCCGTTCTGGTTTGGCAACACGATCAAATTCGCCATTCCGCTGGCCATGCTTGCCGCCTGCCAGATGCTCACCATGCTAACCGCTGGCATTGATCTGTCGGCTGCCGTGGTGGCCACGGTGTCGGCCTTTGTGGTGGCGTCGGTCACGCCGATCTATGGTCCGTTTGCAGGCGTGGTTATCGCGCTGGGAGCAGCAGTTCTGGTTGGGCTGGTCAATGGCTTCGGAGTCGGCGTGGCGCGGGTGCATCCGCTGATCATGACGCTGGGAACGGGCCTCATCGCCACCGGTTGCCTTCAGGTCTACCAGCGCTTCGTCATCAACACTGGATCGGAAATCCCAGCCTTTCTGGAATGGCTGGGGACAGGGCGTACCGCTGGTCTGCCGAACGGGCTGTTCCTGTTCATCCCATTCGCGGCGATCATCCTACTTGGCCTGCGCTTCACCGGGTTTGGGCGCCTGCTTTTTGCCATCGGCTCCAATGAGCACGCGACCAAGCTATCGGGCGTGCGCAGCTGGCAGGTGTTCATGGCACTCTATGCACTCGTTGGTTTGATCGCAGGCATCACGGGTCTGCTCTATGTCGGCATGATCCGCGCGCCATCGCTTTCACTGGCGAACCCGCTTCTGCTGCCATCAGCGGCGGCGGCCGTGATTGGTGGCACATCGATTTTTGGTGGGCGTGGCAGCTACGCAGGCGCGATTGTCGGCGCGCTTATCCTGACTGTACTCGGCACACTTCTGACATTGTTACAAATGCCGCAAGGCGCGCGCGTGGCCCTGTTTGGCTTGATCATTCTTGGCGTCACCGCGCTCTATGTTCGCCTGACCAACGCACGCTAACTGGAGGTTCTCATGACCAAATTTCGTATCGTTGGCATCAGTTTTGATCACATGCATATGGGTGATCTGCTGCGTCTGGTTCATGAGCATCCAAATGCTGAGATCGCCGGGATCTTTGATCCTGATCTGGCCAAGATGCAGGGTGCGGTGGAGACATTTGCAATCCCACCCGAGCGTGTTTTCACCGATTTCGATGCCTGCATGGCCGCCGGTTCCTACGATATGGCGATCCTGTGTTGTACGACCGCTGATCATGCGGACTACACAGAGCGGCTCGCGCCCTATGGCGTGCACGTGTTCGTCGAAAAACCCTTCGCTGCCTCCGTTGCCGATGCCTGCCGGATGATGAAAGCCATGGAAGGCACTGGCAAACAGATGGCCATCAACTGGCCGTTGCGTTGGGTGGAAAGCCATGTGACAGCCAAACGGCTGATCGATGAAGGCATGATCGGGGACCTGCGCGAAGTGCATTTCTATGATGGCAATCGCGGCCCGCTCTATCACCTTGCTGACAAGGTGGAGGTAACGCCTGAAGAGGTGGAACGCCAGAAGCCTGACAGCTGGTGGTACAAGAAGGCCTCCGGTGGCGGCTCATTGCTTGATTATCTGGGCTATGGCGCAACATTGGGCACTTGGTACATGAACGGCGAGGCCCCGCTTGAGGTGACCTGCACTGTCAATGAGACACCCGGCATTGAGGTGGACCAGCACTCGATCACAGTGTGCCGCTATGCGCGTGGTCTTTCCAAGATGGAAACCCGCTGGGGCACGTTCACCGACCCGTGGATGATCCAGCCACAACCAACCTGCGGCTTCGTTTTTGTTGGTACGGGCGGCACCATTTCCAGCCCGGACTATGCCGACCATGTGACCGTTCAAACCCGCGCCAAGCCTGAGCGTCATGCGATCCCTGCCGATCCACTGCCGGTAGGCGCGAGCAACGCCATTGAGTATGTGCTTGGTTGCATCGAGCGTGGCGAGAAAGTCGCCGGACCGCTGGACCCAGACCTTTGCCTCACCGCGCAGCGTATTGTGGATACCGCTGCACAGTCCGCCGCCGAGAAGCGCACGCTGGAGTTGATCGCATGACCGAAGATGCCGGGGACACCGACACCTATGCGCTGAAATCCGCTAACTTACCGGAGATCGCCGCACCAGAGGTGCCCTATCGCCCACCCATGCCGAAAACCTACAGGCCGCAGATCGGCATGATTGGAACGGGTGGGATATCCGCCAGCCATCTGGATGCGTATCGCACCGCCGGGTGGGACGTCGCGGCGCTATGGAACCGGACCCGGTCGAAGGCTGAGGAGAAAGCGGCCACGTATTGCCCAAAAGCCCGTATCGAAGATGACTGGAAGGCCATTCTTTCCAATTCCGAGGTAGACGTGGTGGATATCACGCTGCACCCGGAGCATCGCGCGCCGATCATCCGCGCAGCGCTTGAGGCCGGGAAAAATGTGCTCAGCCAAAAACCCTTCGTCACCGATCTGGACCTCGGCGAAGAATTGATGGCGTTGGCGCGGGACAAGGGCGTGAAGCTTGCCGTCAATCAGAACAGCCGCTGGGCACCCCACAAAGCCTTCATGCGCGAAGTGGTGCGCGCCGGGATGATTGGCGATGTGCTGTCTGCCCATATAGCGATCCATTGGGACCATGGCTGGACGGCGGGCACACCTTTCGATGAGATCGATGATCTGATCCTTTATGATTTCGGCGTGCACTGGTTTGACTTCATTGCGTCGATGGTTGGCGAGCGTGCGCAAAGCGTGTTCGCCACCGCCTCCCATGCCAAAGGTCAGGCCAACAAAACACCGCTCTTTGCCCAGGCTATGATCCGTTTGGACGGTGGCCAGGCAAGCCTAGTGTTTGATGGCGGTATTCCTCATGGTCCACGTGACACCAGCTTTGTTGGCGGCACCATGGGCAGCCTGCAATCAGATGGACCGGACCTTGGCCAGCAAAGCGTGACCATGACCACGCCGGAGGGCATCGCCCGCCCAAGATTGGAAGGCCAATGGTTCAACGACGGGTTTCGCGGCACCATGGGAGAGCTGCTCTGCGCCATTGAAGAGGATCGCGAACCATCGAATGGGGCGGCGGAAAACCTGCGCAGTCTGGCCATGGCCTTTGCCGCAGTTGAAAGCCGCATAACAGGTGAAGAAGTCACCATCGGCAGTGCGCGCAAGCTGCCGTTCTAACCAATTGGAAGAGGCGCATGCTGAAAGTTCTTATCGTTGGGCTTGGCCAAATGGGCCAAAGCCATGCGCTTGCCCATCATAGCCTGGAAACCTCACAGATTGTTGGGCTGGTGAACCGCTCGCCACGAGACTTGCCAGACGCGCTACAAAACTACCCAGTGTTCAACAGCATTAACGAGGGGTTGGCCCAAAAGCCTGATCTGGTGGTGATTGCCACCTACGCCGACAGCCATGCCGATCTGGCCATTCAGGCCATGGAGTCCGGCGCGCATGTGTTCGTGGAAAAACCGGTGGCAACGACTGTCGCGGATGCTGAACGTGTGGTCGAAACCGCGCAGCGCCTTGGCCGCAAACTGGTGGTCGGCTACATCCTGCGTCACCACCCCTCTTGGGTTCGTCTAATCGAAGAAGCCCGTGCTCTGGGTGGGCCTTATGTGTTCCGCATGAACCTCAACCAACAATCCACAGGCGAGCAGTGGGGCATTCATAAAGCGTTGATGCAGACCACCTCACCGCTGGTTGATTGTGGCGTGCACTATGTGGATGTCATGTGCCAGGTGACAGATGCCAAGCCGGTGCGCGTGCAGGGCATGGGTCTGCGTCTCTCCGATGAGATCGCGACTGACATGTACAATTACGGCCAACTGCAAGTGATCTTCGAAGATGGGTCTGTCGGCTGGTATGAAGCTGGCTGGGGCCCGATGATGTCGGAGACGGCCTTCTTCGTGAAAGATATCGTGAGCCCCAATGGCGCGGTTTCGATCACCGATCAGGACAAGAGCGGGTCTGCCGACATCGACGGCCACACCAAGGTCGGCGGGCTGCTTGTGCACCGTCCTGCTCAAGACCAATGGATCGACATGCCGGACGAACCCGGCCATCAAGACCTCTGCGACGCCGAACAGTGCTTTGTGGCAGATGCGATTGCCAACAACACCGACCTCACCCGCCACATGCAGGACGCCGTCTCATCCCTGCGCATTTGCCTGGCAGCCGATGAAAGCATCCGCACCGGCAAGCCGGTGCTGCTCTAAGTCAGACGCTTTCCAGTTTCTGTATCAAACAGATGCAGATGAGCTTCATCGGCGGCAAGCTTTACCTCTTCATTGTGCCCACTCACGCGGTAGACACCTGAAACAGCTGCTGTGAACGCCTCGCCGCTTCCAACAAGTTTGCCATGCAAAAGCGTGTTGGCGCCCAGCGGCTCGGCCAGATGCACCCGCAAAGTCAGCGAACCAGTGTCGGCGATGGCAACATGTTCCGGGCGAATGCCCAGCTTCACAGGTCCGTCCGGCAAATTTTGATTGCCAAGTTTGATGTCACCGACCCGCACGATTTTATCAGCGGCGGTGGCTGGCAAAATGTTCATCGACGGGCTGCCAATAAATTGCGCGGCGAACAGAGTATCGGGCTTCTCATAAACGTCCAGCGGCGAGCCGATTTGCTCAGCAACCCCAGCATTCATGACGATCATACGATCCGCCATGGTCATGGCTTCCACCTGATCATGGGTCACATACAACGAGGTGATGCCAAGCTTGTATTGAAGCTCTTTGATCTCCACACGCATCTGCACACGCAGTTTGGCATCGAGGTTGGAGAGTGGTTCGTCGAACAGAAACACCGAGGGCTCGCGCACAATCGCCCTGCCCATGGCAACACGCTGTCGCTGACCGCCTGAGAGCTGCTTGGGCCGCCTGTCTAGATACTCGCCAAGCTGCAACAGCTTGGCAGCCTCCTGCACTTTGCTCTCGATTTTTTCCTTCGAAAGTCCGGCAATTTTCAGTCCATAGCCCATGTTCTGGCGCACGCTCATATGCGGGTAGAGCGCATAATTCTGGAACACCATGGCGATGTCCCGGTCCATCGGCTCCACCTCATTGACCCGTCGATCATCAATGCGGATCTCACCTGATGAGACACTTTCCAGCCCAGCCACCATGCGCAGCAGCGTGGACTTACCGCATCCTGAAGGACCAACGATCACGATGAACTCGCCATCGTCGATTGAGGTGGTGATGCCGTGCAGAACCTCAGTGGTGCCGAAGCGTTTTTTGACGTTGTCCAGATCAACCGTTGCCATGGTGAGGTCCTATTTCTCGCTGTCCACGAGGCCGCGGACAAACAGTTTTTGCATCGAGACCACGACCACCACCGGCGGAATCATCGCCAAAATTGACGTCGCCATAATCACTGGCCAGTCCGCCAAATCATCGCCCGACGGGAACATTTGTTTCAGGCCCATAACGATGGTGTTCATCTCTGGATCGGTGGTGATGAGCAGCGGCCAGAGATACTGGTTCCAGCCATAGATGAAGAGGATGACGAACAGCGCCGCGATGTTGGTTCGGCTCATCGGCAGCAGAATATCTACGAAGAAACGCATCGGCCTGGCACCGTCCACACGCGCCGCTTCGGCCAGCTCGTCAGGCACTGTGAGGAAGAACTGCCGGAACAGGAACGTCGCTGTCGCGCTGGCAATCAGTGGGAAGATGAGGCCCGAATAGCTGTTAAGCATGCCAAAGCCCGCGACGACCTCAAACGTTGGAACGATACGCACCTCAACCGGAAGCATCAGCGTGATGAAGATCATCCAGAAAAAGACATTGCGACCTGGAAAGCGAAAATAGACGATCGCAAACGCTGAGAGCAACGAGATGATGATTTTGCCAATCGCAATGCCCAGCGCCATGACAAGCGAATTCATCAGCATCGTTGCAACAGGTACATTGACGCCGGAGAACAGCGCACGCGTGTAATTCTCAATGAACTTATCGCCAGGCCAAATCGGCATGGGCGCCTGCGCGATGTCTTGCTGCGTCACCGTTGAGGCGACAAAAGCAAGCCAAATCGGAAAGAAGACGACCAACACACCGAAGATCATCAGAGCGTGGGTAAGCCAAAGGCTGCTACCGCGTTTCTCAACCATGCCAGGCGCCGGTTCTTTGGCGGCACGGGCGGCCGGCACACCTGGTGTTTCTGCTGCGACAGCCATCAGTAGTGCACCCGTTTCTCAACGAACTTGAACTGCAAGACCGTCAAAAGCCCCACAACAAACAGCAAGATCACCGACTGCGCGGCCGATGACCCGAGGTCCTGCCCGACAAACCCATCAGAATAGACCTTGTAGACAAGGATGGTCGTCGCTTGCTGCGGCCCGCCGAGAGTGATGGTGTGGATCACACCGAACGTCTCGAAGAAAGCGTAGACGATGTTCACGACCAGCAGGAAGAACGTGGTGGGCGACAGCAGCGGCAGAATGATCGTAAAAAAGCGCCGCCAGAAACGCGCGCCGTCAATGGCCGCCGCCTCGATGACGGACTTAGGAACAGCCTGAAGAGCGGCGAAAAAGAACAGGAAATTGTAGCTGATGCGCCCCCAAGCCGAAGCGACCACGACAAGGCCCATGGCCTCAGTTTCATTCAGCACATGGTTCCAATCATAGCCCAGCTGGCCAAGATAGAACGACACCACACCGATGCGTGTATTGAACATGAAAAGCCAGAGCACACCGGCCACAGCCGGTGCGACGGCATAAGGCCAAATCAACAGGGTGCGATAGGTGCCTGCGCCCTTGATCAACCGGTCGGCGAGCACCGCTAAGAAAAGCGCGGGCACCATGGAGACTACGGTCACGAGCGTGGAGAAAATTGCCGTTGTTACAAACGAGGCACGATAGAACGGATCAGCGAGCAGGAACTCAAAATTGCCCAGTCCGACATATTCCATCGACAATCCGAACGGATCGGGAATGAACAGCGACTGCCAGATGGCCTGCGCCGCCGGATAGAAAAAGAAGACAGCGGAAATGAAGACCTGTGGCGCTATGAGCGCCAACGGCAGAAGCCAGCCTTTGAAGGTGACACGCTTTTCCATCAACTCTGCCCCCGCAGAAAAGAGGCGGGCACCATAGCGCCCGCCCCCGTCAATCTGGGATTAGTTGTTGGCTTGCTCGAAGCGACGCAACAGCTGGTCGCCACGCGCAGCCGCTGAGTCCAGCGCTTCTTGCGCACTCTTATCGCCAGCCCAAACAGCTTCCAACTCTTCGTCGATGATCCCGCGGATCTGATCGAATGAACCAAGGCGCAAACCCGACGAGTTCGCCGTTGGGTCATTGGCCGTCATCTGCGTCACTGAGATATCCGTGCCTGGATTTTCCTCATAGAAACCCTGGGCACGGGTGGCTTCGCCCGCAGCCATTGTAATGGGCAGGTAGCCAGTATCCTGGTGCCATTGTGACTGAACGCCAGTCGACGAGAGGAAGTTCATGAAGGCTGCAACACCCGCATACTCCTCAGCCTCATGGCCCTCCATGATCCACAAAGAGGCACCACCAATGATGGTGTTCTGCGGGGCATCCACAGCGCCAGCCCAATAGGGAAGCGGACGCACCTGGAAATCGAACTCGGCTTCGGCGCTGATACCAGCATAGCCAGCGGAGCTTTCAGTGAACAGCGCGCACTCGCCAGCACGGAAGTTGGCACCACCTTCGTTGCGACGGCCGGCATAGATGAAGCGACCATCCTGCGCCCAGTCGCCCAGTGTCTGGATGTGCTGCACCTGGATCGGACCATTAAACGCCAACTCAGTATCCAGTCCGGCAAAGCCGTTGTCCTGCGTGGCAAAAGGCGTGTTGTGATAGGCGGAGAGATTTTCCAGATGGATCCAGCTCTGCCACGCGGTTGTCATCGGGCAATCAATACCAGCGTCACGCACGGTGGCCAGCACATCGCCAACCTGTTCCCATGTCGACAGATCAATATCAGGGTCCACACCAGCTTCCTGCAGAAGGTCACGGTTCACCCAAAGAACGGGCGTGGATGAGTTGAACGGCAGCGAAAGCATGTCGCCATCCGACGTCGTGTAATAGCCAGTGACAGCGCCGATATAAGCATCCTGATCGAAGTCAGCGCCTGCATCGGCCATCACTTCGTAGATAGGGCGAATGGCGCCTTCAGCGGCCATCATCGTGGCCGTGCCAACTTCAAAAACCATCAAAATGTGTGGCTGCTCGCCAGCGCGGAATGCTGCGATACCAGCATTGAGTGTTTCAGAGTAATTGCCCTTGTGCGATTGCACCACCGTGTAATCGCTTTGACTGGCGTTGAACTGCTCGACCTGTGCAGCGACCAGCTCACCTAGGCGACCGGTAAAGGCATGCCAGAACTCTACTTCTGTCTGCGCATAGGCAGCGATTGGGGTGAGGAAAGTGGCTGCGGCAGCGACCGAGCCAATGATCATCTTTTTCATGGGTATCTCCCTTGTGGATCAGCGCCTCGATTGAGCGACCAGGAAAGGCCTGGAGGCGGCGGACGCCGTGCACGCCATCATGACGTCCGGGTCGCGGCGCGACAACATCAATTTTTCAAGACAGACAGATGACAAGCATCGACCCATGATCTTCCGTTAGGGCACGGGTCAGTTAAACGGCATGAAGCGCGTTGGAAAAAATGGGGAAAACTGTCTGGGATGCGCTAGTTGGATGCGCCTTGCGCGGCCAATGCATTCATCAAGCTATTGGCATCAATGCCTAGGCCGGGCCTGTCAGAAAGCGTGATGCAACCATCGTGAACTATATCGCCTGAGATGTCCGCGGTCTCATTGAACCATGTGTGCATCTGATGGTGCTCCACAGAATGGGTGGCGGAATGCGCAGCACCGACGTGCAACGAGGCAAGGAAAAGAACTGCGGAGCTGGATGAATGAAGTGTGAGCTGTTTGCCATGCTGCTTGGCGATATCACCGACAGCCATGGTTTCTTCAATTCCCCCGCAGGCTGACACATCAGGCATTAAGTATTGCACGCCTGCCTCCGCCAACCGTTCAAAACTGGTGCGCCAAGGTAGTGTTTCATTGCCACAAAGCGGCAATGGACAGGTCGCCGCCAGACGGTCATGCCCTTTCCAGTCATCGGGAAGAATTGGCGCTTCAAGCCACCCAACATCATAGGGTTCTACCGCGTCGGCGAACTGTAAAGCATCACCCTCACTGAGCGTGTAGTGGGCATCGACCAGTAGGGAAATATTCGGGCCAATAGCCTGCCGCGCGGCTGACACGCGGTTAACATCTTCCTGATGGCTAGCACCCCCAACTTTCAGCTTCACCCGCGTATGGCCAGCCTCGACATAGCCGCGAAGTTCCGCACCCAGATCATCATGCGTTTTGGTTGGGCCATAAAGACCGCCAGATGCATAGACCGGCACCTGATTGCTCTGACCACCGAGCAGTGACCACAAGGGTACGCCTTCAATTTGCGCCCGCAAATCCCAAAGCGCCATTTCCACCGCTGACAATGCCACCGCTGAAATGCCGTACCGACCACTCATCACGCAGCTATCGCGCACCAACCGGTTGAGATCGCCGGTTTCATCAAGCGCCCTGCCCAACACAAGAGGGGCCACGTCATCATCAATCGTGGCGCGTAATGCGTTGGTGGACGCGTAGGATGTCCAGCCCTCGCCAACGCCCACAGACCCATTTTCCAGAGTCACGAAACAGAACAACATCGGTTTATGCGTCCATGTTCGACGCGCATTGCGTTGTCCGCCGGACATAGGCATGCGCACTGATCGAACTGAAACTGAAATGATCCGCATAAGCGCCTCCCGAGCATGTCAAACTAGGGAGGTGACAACATTCCGACAAATGCAAATAATCGTCTTATAGTTTTGATTTTCGCAAGTTAAAGTGTCTTGAACGCATCCAGCATGCAATCGCGAAACACCATTGATGCAGGCGTCAGCGTCTCACCGCGCGGCGTCAGCACGCCATAGTCCAACGGGAAAGCTGGAAAAATCGGAAAGGCCTCGATCGGTTCGGCAACAGCACGCACAGTGGCTGGGTCCGTGATGGCAAAACCCAAACCTTTTGCGGCAAGAGAACATGCAACATGCGAGGATGAGGTCTCCATCCCAACGGTGGCCGTCACGCCCGCAGCTGCAAAGATCGCGTCAGTCTGCCGCTGCATCAGCGTGTCCGGGGTCAAAGCAATCAAAGGATGCTCGGCAAGCGCCCGTGGCTCAACCTGCGGCTGACCGGAAAACGGCCCATCTGGGGCAAACACGGCGACAGCGCTCAAGCTGTAAAGTGGAGCGATGTCGAGCAACTCATCATCAATCGGTAATGGGCCAAACCCAACATCAAACTGGCGTCCACCAAGCCAGCGCTCCATATCTCGCCGATGATGCGTTTCCACGGTCAGGTTTACATCCGGCATTGTTTCTGTAAACGCGGCAACTGCGTCCGGCAGAACACCGGCCGCCAAACGCGACATCACAACCACCCGCAACCGAGTGTCCCCGCCCTGTTTGATATCTTGGGCGATATTTCCAAGCTGCTCGATGCCAGTCAAAATACGTTCAGCTTCACGGTAGAAACGCCGCGCCTCACCGGTTGGCCGTAAGGCACGCTTGTCGCGGTGAAAAAGTTGGAAACCGACTTCATGTTCTAGATTGGAGACAAGCCTGGAGACCGCCGGCTGGCTAAGATTCATGGCATCAGCGGCTGCTGACAGGGACCCGCGGCGCAACACCAAACAGAAGGCGGTCAACGATTTCAGGTGCATTTCTTATTTCCAAATATTGCAACAGTCGATTGAAACTTTGCATTTGCCTTATGAATTCACAACCCCGACCATATGGCCTCGTTACCCAACAACAATAAGCTGGTCTGGGAGGACTTCGAATGCTTGGAAGACGAACACTGCTCAGCGCCATGGCTGCCACTCTTGTCGGCACGACCATGTCTGCGATCACTTTTACAGCGCCAGTCAAAGCGCAAAGTTTCCCTGAGAAACCCATCACCCTGGTTGTCGGCTTCAACGCTGGTGGCGGCACCGATACCTATGCCCGCGCGCTGGCTGGCACCATCAATGATGCCCTTGGCATGCCGATGGTCGTGGTCAATCAGCCGGGTGCTGCTGGGATGATCGCGGCAGACTTCGTCGCAGGCCAACCGGCAGATGGCTACACGCTCTATATGGCAAGTGCCGGGTCGTTCCTCGTCAAAGCGCTCTATGATGGCGCAGACGCTGCGGTTAATCCGCTGGAGGATATGCGCATTCTCGGCCAGATCGGCGCTTCAATCCCTGGACTTCTCGTCCCGGTGGACAGCCCGTTTGAGAGTGCATCTGACCTTGTCGCAGCAGCACAAGCCAATCCCGATGCGTTGCGCTGGTCACACCCTGGCCGAGGCTCGCTGTTTCAGTTGACCGGCGTTGCCTTCCTTCAGGCCAACGGCATTGAGGTTCAAGACGTGCCTTTCCAAGGCGGCAGCCGCGCGCGCAACGCGGTGGCAGGTGCCCAAGTGGACTTCGGTTTCATGGGCGTGCAACTGCAAAACGGTTTTGAAGCGCAGATCAGGGCAATTGGCGTTGCTGGCACCGAGCGTGATCCGGCCAATCCGGACACTCCCACATTCGCCGAACAAGGCCTGCCGGACGTGCCTCTCACCAACCCACAAATGATCATGGCGCCGGGCGACCTGCCAGACGATGTGGCAGCAATCCTTGCCGAGTCCATCGCGCAAACCGTGGCAGGGGAAACCTATGGCCGATTGGTCTCCAGGGCAGGCCTGTCCGTCCAGGGCGCCGATCCTCAGAGCGCTCGAAGCACTCTAGAAAGCCTACAAGAAACGCTGATACCTTTGGTTGACGCTACCCGCGAGTAATCCCCCTCTCGCATTCCCGCCGCTCAGCTCTCTTCGGGCTGGGCGGCACTCAACATGCTTTCAAGGTTGCCATCATGGTTTCTCGCGCTGACACATGGGCTGGATTGTTCCTGGCCATCTTGGGCACTGGACTGTTCTGGCTAACCCAGGACGTTCGCATCACCGAGGCCGGATTGATCGGACCACGGTTCGTGCCGCAAGTGGTAAGCGTGCTGCTGGTCGCTGGTGGGCTAGCTCTCATTTTTGGCAAGACTGAAAGCAGTGATAGCGGTGTTAGTCCAGCGCCTCTGCGTGCGGTTGGTCTCATTCTGATTGGGCTCGCCCATGTCTATCTCACGCCGCGCATTGGTTATCTTGCAACCAGTGCTCTGGTTGCAGCCGCCACGCTCACCCTGTTTGGCGTGCGCGACTGGCGCGTGTTGCTCGCTGCCACGTTAGCCTTGCCCTTGATCATGCATGTCGCGTTCATCGAGATGATGGGTGTTTTCATGCCGCGCGGACGTTGGTTCGACGTTCTATCCCTGATTGCCTAGGGGCAAGCGCGCCGCACTGAAAGACCGCCACAATGGATATCTTCAACGGCTTTGCGACACTGTTCGCCAATCCGACGGCACTTGGGTTTGTCGCACTAGCCGCCTTCATTGGCGTTGTCATCGGCGCCTTGCCAGGGTTAACCGCGGCAGCGGCCATCGCCATGCTGGTGCCGCTGACCTTCTATCTTGATCCGCTGGCCGCCCTCGCCTTCCTTTATGTGATCGGCAAATCGGGTCGATATGGCGGCTCAGTTTCCGCCATCCTGTTCAACACGCCGGGTACGACGGCCTCTGTGGCAACGATGGCCGACGGCCACCCGCTTGCCAAACGTGGCCAGAGCGTGCGCGCACTGCGCATGGCAACCGTTGCCAGCGTCAGCGGTGATCTGATTGGCGACATCATCCTCATTCTTGGTGCTGCGTTGATCGCCAGCCAAACAGCCAAGTTCGGTCCGCCGGAGTATTTCGCAGTGTACATGATGGCATTTCTGGTCATCGGGTCCGTGGTCGGCAAGTCGGTGCTCAAAGGGCTGATCGCCACCACATTGGGCATCGCTGTGGCACTGGTGGGCCTTGACCCCATCACAGGGCAAGCACGCTGGACCTTCGGCATACTGGAACTGGAGAACGGCTTCACGCTGGTCCCACTTCTCATCGGTGTGTTCGTGATCTCTGAACTCATGATACAAGCCGAAGCTCGCCTTACTGGCCAACAAACGCGGGTGATTGATCAAGCCACCGGCGATGGTGGGCACCTGCGTTGGGCTGATGTGCGCCCACTTTGGGGCGTGATCACACGCTCCTCGCTCTACGGCGCTGTCATTGGCATCATGCCCGGTCTTGGGTCTTCGGTTGCAGCCTTTGTCGCCTATGGCGAGGAAAAGCGCCGCGCCAAAGACGGTGATGAATGGGGCACCGGAAAACTTGCCGGCGTTGCTGCGCCAGAAGCGGCCAACAATGCGGTGTCCGGCCCCTCCATGATCCCGCTTCTTACCCTAGGCGTGCCGGGCACGACGGTGGCTGCCATTTTGATGGGCGTTTTTCTCATTCACGGCATTCCCATCGGGCCAACGCTCTTCGTCGCCGCAAATGATCTGATCTACGGCCTATTCGCAGCAGGGCTCATCGGCATCATCTTGTACGGTCTGATCGGCTGGTTCTTCGGCCCAGCCATCGGTCGCGTGATCGCGCGTGTACCCGCCAGCCTAATCTACCCAACCATCTTCATGGTCACACTGATTGCCGCGTACACCGGGCGCCTGAGCTTCTGGGACGTTCAGGTAATGCTCGGCGCTGGGGTCCTCGGCTACGCGATGCGTAAACTGGAGTTCCCGCCAGCAGCGTTCATCATCGCTTTTATCTTAGCACCAGGGGCCGAAGAAGCCCTGCGCCAAAGCCTACTCTTATCCCGCAATGGCTGGGCTATCTTAGTCACCGAACCCATCGCTGCGGGGTTCTTGGCCATAGGCCTGGGAGTCGCTGTATGGCGTGGATGGCGAGCGATGGTCGCTGGCCGAAACACTCAGACACACAGCACTGGCAGCTAAGCAAGCATCGCCAGATAATGGGGGGCGCGACCGCCCATCAAAGCTTGCGCAGCATGCATGATCGCATTCGCGTCCAGCCCATGCAGATGGTAGACATCTTCCACCGTTCCAGCTTGGCCGAAATGCTCGACGCCCAACGACTTCACGCGATGACCGTGGACGCCGCCGATCCATGAAAGCGCAGCAGGGTGCGCATCAGTGACGGTCACCAAGCCTGCATCTCGAGGTAGATCATCAAGCAGTCTTTCAAGCACTGAGCGTGCGGCGCTATCGCCGCGTTGCCGAGCCCGTTCAGCCGCCTGCCAGCCTGCATTCAACCGATCGGCAGATGTGATCGCGAGCACACCGATCCCGCGCATCGACTCCGACAACAAGCCGGCGGCCTCAATCGCCTCCGGCGCAACAACACCGGTGTAGGCAATGGCAACACGCGTGCCAGGTTCAGGTCGTCGCAGCCAGTATCCGCCATCGATCACTTGCTGGGCGAAGCCCTCACCCATAGCAGCCCTGTCGATCTGCTCCAGCGGCACAGTGGAAAGCCGCAGATAGATCGATCCGCCCTTTTCATCGCGCAGCCAGTTGGCCTCCGGTTTCGCGTCAGGCTGATCACGCTGCATATACTCAAAGCCCCAGCGCATGATCACTTCCAGCTCATCAGCAAAGGCAGGCTCGAAGGTCGCAAGACCGTCCTGTGCCATACCGATTAGCGGCGTGGAAATGGATTGGTGCGCCCCGCCCTCATGGCTCAGCGACACACCCGAAGGCGTAGCCGCCAGCATGAAGCGAGCATCCTGATAACAGGCGTAGTTCAGCGCATCCAAACCCCGGCAGATGAACGGATCGTAGACCGTGCCGACCGGTAGCAGGCGTTGGCCAAACAGCGAATGGGATAGGCCCAGTGCGCCCAGGAAGGTGAAGAGGTTGTTTTCGGCAATACCCAGTTCCACATGGCGGCCATCCGTGTGGCGGCGCCATTTCTGCGCCGAGGGAACCGACTGATCACGGAACACATCAGGTTGATCGGTCTTGGCAAACAGGCCTGTCTTGTTGATCCAGGGCCCAAGATTGGTGGACACCGAAACATCCGGTGATGTTGTCACGATCCGCTCGGCCAAGTCAGGCGCGTCCGATGCGATGGCATGCAAAATCTGGCCAAAGGCTTCCTGCGTTGAGATCGTATCTTTGATCCGTGGCGCAATATCTCCACCCGTTGGCACCGGCGCCGCGCTGTAACGACGCGTGCCCTTGGCGTTGAAGGGTACAGCGTCCAGAAAAGCCTGCACATCATCGGTAGCAATTGGCATTCCGGCCATCGGCTCCCATTCATTGCCTGGCTCGATGCCCATATCGGAACGCAGGCCTTCAATCTGCGCGGTTGTCATGATCCCGGCATGATTGTCCTTGTGGCCGGCCAGCGGCAAGCCATGGCCTTTGACCGTGTAACAGATGAAGCAGACCGGGCGATCATGATCGATTGCGTTCATCGTCTCAGCGATCATCGCCGTATCATGTCCAGCCAGATTGCCCATCAGGTCAGAAAGCTGCTCATCATCATAGTCGGCGATCAGCGCCAGTGCTTCATTGTCACCAACGAAATCCGCTTCCAGCTGTTCGCGCCAGGCCTCACTGCCCTTGAAGGTCAGCGCGGAGTAGAGGCCATTGTCGCAGCCATCGATCCATTCACGCAGTTGTCTGCCACCGGGGCGTTCAAAGGCTGCTTGCATGAGCGAACCATATTTCAGCTCAATAACGTCCCATCCGCTAGCGATGAAAATATCGCGGAACCGAGCGTTCAGCCCCTCACTCACCACACCATCCAGCGATTGCCGGTTGTAGTCGATCACCCACCAGCAATTGCGCAGATCATGCTTGGCGCCTTCTAATAACGCCTCATAAATGTTGCCTTCGTCCAGCTCCGCATCACCGACCAAAGCGATCATCCGCCCCTTGGGATGGTCCAGCCAGCCATGCCCAGCCAGATAGTCCTGCGTCATGCTGGCAAAGGCTGTCATCGCCACGCCCATGCCAACGGACCCGGTTGAGAAATCAACATCATCCTTGTCTTTGGTGCGAGAAGGATAAGGCTGGGCGCCGCCTAAGCCACGAAATTCTTCCAACTGCTGGCGCGTTTGATTACCAAGCAAATACTGTATTGCGTGAAACACCGGGCTTGCATGGGGCTTCACCGCGACACGGTCTTCCGGGCGCAGCACATCGAAGTAGAGCGCGTTCAGGATGGCGTTCATCGAGGCCGAAGAGGCCTGATGTCCGCCAACCTTGATCCTACCCTTTGTGCGCACATTGTTGGCGTTGTGGATCATCCAGGATGAGAGCCAGAGGGTCTTCTTCTCCAATGCCTGGCGGATGGTGTTTGGGTTGGTCATCTCACGCAGCTTTCGCCATGGTCTGCGGCAGCGCTGTACCTTCAGCAGTGAACAGATGCGCATTGTGCGGTTGAATGCGCAAACCAAAGCGGTCACCCGGCTTGGCGGGTATGTTGCCGTGTTTACGAACCATCAACTGCCCCAAATCTCGAACCTTCACATACACATTTGTATCTGAGCCGAGATGTTCCACAAGCTCTACTGTTGCGTTGAGATCGCCACGCCCAACGTCAAGCAGGTCGATATGTTCAGGGCGAATGCCCAACTCGGTTGCCTGCTGGCAATTTGGAACTCCCGGCAATGGAATGGATGTTCCATTGAAGAGCTTCACGCCATGCGCCTCACCGACAACGGGAACAACGTTCATCGTCGGCGAGCCAATAAACTGGGCAACGAACTTGTTGGCAGGGCGCTCATAGAGGTCAAGCGGACTGCCCACCTGTTGAATATCGCCACCGTCCAGCACCACAATCCGGTCGGCCAGCGTAAGGGCCTCCACTTGATCGTGCGTCACATACACCATGGTCGACCCGAGCCGTTGGTGAAGACGCGCAATCTCCAAGCGCATGTCCACGCGCAACGCTGCGTCGAGGTTCGACAGCGGTTCATCAAACAGAAAGGCACGCGGATCGCGAATGATCGCCCGGCCCATGGCCACACGCTGGCGCTGCCCGCCTGATAAAGCGCGTGGAAGGCGTTCCATCAAAGGCTTCAATCCAAGGGTCTTGGCCGCCTTTGCAACGCGACTGTTCTTCTCCTCCACCGGCTCTTTACGGATTTCCATCGAGAAACCCATATTGCGTTCGACATCCATGTGCGGGTAAAGCGCATAGGATTGAAACACCATCGCGATGTCGCGGTCGCGCGGGCGCACATCATTCATGCGCTCATCATCGATGTAGAAGTCGCCCGCCGTGATGGGCTCAAGACCAGCGATCATTCGCAAAAGCGTGGACTTGCCACAGCCCGATGGGCCAACAAGAACGATGAACTCGCCATCCTCAATCTGAAGATTGATGTCACGCAGAACCTCAACAGGTCCGTAGCGTTTGCCAATGTTCTTAAGCTCGATACGCGCCATTGTCTGGCCTCCTATCCTTTGACGGCGCCTGAAGTCAGGCCCTGAACAAGGTAGCGTTGGATGAAGATGAAGAAGAGGCAGCTTGGAACGAGCGCCAGCGAACCCGCCGCCATCATCTGCCCCCAATCGACCGAGAACCGCGACACGAACGTGAGCAGACCGACTGGGAATGTCATGGAATCATTGTCAGAAATCAGCATCAGCGCGAACAAGAGTTCCGACCATGCGGCGGTGAAAACGAAGCCAAGTGTCGCGCCAAGACCAGGCAGCGTCAGCGGAAAAATCACCTTGCGCAGCGCTTGAAAACGGCTGCAGCCATCCATCATCGCCGCCTCTTCCAGATCCTTGGGAATGCCGTCAAAAAACGACTGCATAAGGAAGGTGGCAAAGGCGATGTTGAAAGCGGTGTAGACCACAATCAAGGATGTCAGCGAGTTGAGAAGCCCGAGCGAAGCAACGATCTTGTAAATCGGCGCAATGATCATCAGCAGCGGGAACATCTGCGTAATCAACATGATAGCGATGATGATGCGCTTGCCGGCGAACACAAACCGCGAGAACGCGTATCCCGCCCCCGCTGCAATGATGGTCGTGATCGCTGCGGTACCCAGAGAGACAAAAAGCGAATTGCCGAAAAACGCCATGAAGTCGGTCTGGAAAATCACAGTGTTGAAGTTGTCCAGCGTCACCTGCGAGGGCCATAATTGCGTGCCCTCAGTGAAGATCAACCGGTCCGGCGTCAGCGCGATCTTGACCAGCCAATAAAGTGGAAAAAGCGCAAAGGTGAGATAGGCCAGAAGGGCGGCATATTTACCGACCAGGAGAGCCGGATTGGGTCCTGCACGCGTCATGGTTCACCCTTAAATCTTGACCAGTTTCTTGCGCAGCCACAGCACGAAAATCGCGTAGGCAAGCAAGATCACGAGAAGGACGACCGCAATCGTCGAAGCATAGCCAAAGTCGAGGCGGCGGAAGGCGGTCGTAAAGATATAGGTTGAGAGAATTTGTGTGGAGTTGGCCGGTCCACCGCCGGTCATCACGAAAATCAGATCAGCGAAGTTCGCGATCCAGATGGTGCGCAGCATCACCGTGATGGCGATCATCGGCGCCAAAAACGGAAGCGTGATTTTGGTGAAGCTCTGCCAAGCCGTGGCGCCGTCGATTTCGGCTGCCTCATAAAGCTCACCAGGGATTGATTGCAGGGCTGCCAGCAAGGTGATGGCAAAAAACGGAACACCAAACCAGATGTTCGCGACAATAGGCCCCCACAAGGCAAGGTCCGGGTCGCCCATAATGTTGTAGGGCTCGGAAAGAATGCCGAGCGCGGCCATCCAATGCGGCAAAGGACCGATTGTCGGATTGAAAAGCCAGGACCAGGTCAACGCTGACAGGAACGTGGGCACCGCCCAAGGCAAAAAGACCAAAGCCTGAAACAGCCGTTTGCCAAAAAATTGGGTGTTCAGTAGCAGGGCCAGACCAAGGCCAAGCAGGAACTGAAAGCTAACCGACCAGAACGTCCACCAGAAGGTATTTTCCAGCGCAATCCAGAACTTACGGTCGGTCCAAAGATCGGCGTAGTTCTCCAAGCCGATCCAGCCGGTTTGGAACGGATTCAGCAATTCGATGGATTGGAAGGAATAAGAAATTCCAATGATCAGCGGGATCAGGATAACTGACCCGATCAGAAACACCGCCGGTGAAACATAGAGGAACGGCTCCACCATGTACTGCCAGTACAGGGAGCGTCGTGCCCGGGGTGCCCCGGGAACGACAGTCTTGTGGGAGCGAGCGCTCACTGGTCTGCTTGCCAGTCGGCATAGGCGTCGTTCAAGAACTCAGCCCATTCATCGGCCAGGTCCTGCGCACTGCGCTGGCCAAGCAAAGCTTCCTGGCTGGTTTCCAGCAAAATGGTGCTGGCGAAAAATCCCCACTCTTCCAAGAAGGTCGGCATAACCGTCGGCACATACTGCTCGCCATTGAGCGTATCAAACCAACCGGAGAACTGATCGGTCTGGAAGTAAGGATCTTGATCGGCCCCTTCATGGATGGGGATCACCCCAACACGCTGGGCCCAAACGGAGTTGGCCTGCGGGCTAGAAAGCGAAGCAACCAAATCCCAAGCTTCATCTTCATGCTCGGTCGTGTTGAAGATCGACCAACCAGCAAAACCGATGGTTGGAAACGCCTGGCCGGATGGACCAACCGGCATCGGCATGACGGCGAAATCATCGGCGTCCATCCGCTCGGCAATGGCGATCAGCGCATCAGGGTCCTGGTCAAGGAACGCGCAAGTTCCTGAGTAGAAACCTGCAACAATCTCATTGAAGCCCCAGTTGACGCTATCGCGCGGCGCATAACCATTTTGGTAAAGGTCCAGCAAGAACTGGATGCCTTCCACCGAGCCCGGCTCATTGATCCGGCTTTGGCCATCTTCGGTGAAAAACTCATTGGTGCCATTCATCGCGGCCGCCATCATGATCCAACCGTTGGTGCCACCAGGACCGCCGCGCAGGCAGTAGCCTGACTTGCCGTCCAGCTCAGACACAGCCGCGGCAGCCGCCATGAACTCTTCCATAGTGCCTGGAGGGCTTTCCACACCGGCTTCTGCCAAAAGATTGCGGTTGTAGAACATGGCGCGCAAATAGAAGCCGTATGGGATCATGTAGGCTTCACCAGCCTGACGACCCATGGCCAACGTCTTGTCGGTCAGTGTGTCGCCATGCTCCCATCCGGTGATGTGATCTTCCAAGCTCGCCAAGCGGCCGGAGCCAGCATAAAGAGCCGCCCATGTGTCGGGCATCTCCACCACATCAGGAATATCGCCGCCGGCAACCATCGTCGCCAGGGTTTCAAAGGCCTGGCCCCAGGGCAAACTGGTGATCTCGACGGTCACGCCTTCGTTTTCAGCTTCGTATTGTGCCACGAGCTCTTCCAGCACGGCGGTGCGCTCAGGGCTGGTGATCACTTCCACCAGACGTAACGTTGTGTCGGCCTGGGCTGGACCAACTGCCATAAGGGCAGCAGTGCCGACCCCCATTAGCAGGGTCTTGAGAGATGTCGTTTTCATCGTCGTTTCCTTCTCCAGTTATACTTTTCAGCGTCTTGGTGCCTGGTCAGGCCGCGCTTTGGCTCAAGGCGTTGATGAAATCCGCCCAGAGGTCTTCGGCGTCTTCCAAACCAAGGCTCAGTCGAACCAGGTTGGGAGAGACGCCAAATTTCTGCAGAGAGTTTTGCTCGCCAGCCTGCGCCAACGCGACACGGGCGGGCAGGATGAGGCTTTCAAAGCCACCCCAACTCACGCCCAGACGGAACAGAGAGAGCGCGTTGGAAAGAGCAGGTATGTTCACGCTGTCATCAAACTCAACCGACATCAGACCGCTGCGACCATTGAGGCCGGGGGCTGAATTGGCGCCAGGGCTGTTCACCCGAACAACGTTAGGCAAGGTTGCAAGCCGGTCGACAAACAGATTGGCCGACGCTTCATGGTGCTTCATCCGTGCAGAAAGCGTGCGCAAACCTCGCGTCAGCAGGAAAGCTTCAAAGGGTGCAAGCTTGGCGCCCAGAAGCGGAAGGGTCAGATCACGGATGCGGGCGATGTGGGGCTGGGAGGCAACCACCACACCCGCAACCGTGTCCGAATGGCCCGAAATGTATTTTGAGGCCGAATGCAGAACGATATCGATGCCAAGCGTCAACGGTTTTTGGAAAACCGGGCTAGCCCAGGAATTGTCGATCATGGTCACCACACCATGATGGCGCGCATGCTCGGCGATGCGCGGTAAATCCATCGGCTCGAACATGATCGAACTGGGGCTTTCCAAATAGGCAACGCTTACGCCGTTGAGCAGGTCAGGGTCATCAACAAACTGCCGGGCTGGATGATAGGAAACCTCCACGCCAAAGGGACGCAAAAGCCGCTCCATGAAACGAAAGGTGTCGGGGTAAACGTGCTCGCAGCATGCAATCCGATCACCAGGCTGAACAAAAGCTAGTAAAGTTGATGCGATGGCTGCCATGCCCGATGCAAAGCCAACGGCCGCCTCGCCAACTTCCGCTTGGGCCATCAGGTTTTCGAAGGCCGCAACGGTTGGGTTTTGCACGCGTGTGTAGATGTCAGCATTGCTGTCGCCCGCCATGCGGGCCTCAAAGGCTTCAAAGCTGTCAAAGGAAAACAGCGATGATTGGACAATCGGTGGCGTTACTGAGCCGTTGGAGTCCGGCAGGACAGAAGCCAACAATGTCGCAATGGCAGGCGCATCAAAGTCGGGTGCATCAGACATCGCGCGTCTCCATCACCTGACGGATTTCCGCTTCCACCATGTCCATAATCTTCGCCAGAAGCCGAACGGCCTCGTGCTCACGACCAGCCACCAGCGCTTCAGCCAGAGGTGCATGCAGGGGAATGCTGTCCGCGCCCAAATGCGGCTGTCCGAAGGGCGCCTCATAAACTTCATGAAAGCCCTGCTGGATTTGCCGAATAAGCTGACCAAACAATGGATTACCGCATGCGGAATGGATGGCGGCATGGAATTGGTAATCGGCTGCGCGCCAATCCTCACCAGCATGATAAATGGCCATCAATTCTGCAGCACGCGCCTCAATCAGCAGGCGCTCCTGATCGCTTGCCTGTTGAGCGGCCAATCGCACCGTTTCCAATTCCAGCGGACGGCGCACCGCGTGCGTGCGCAACAAGCTTTCAGCTTCCAGTTTAAGTGTGACAGGCAAATGGATCGCGTTCGACGCAACCTCAGCAGCTAAGCGCGTGCCCGCTTTCTTGTTGCGTGTGACGATGCCCATGTTCTGCCAGGAGGTCAGCGCCTCGCGCACTTTGGCCCGACCTATGCCCAACTGGCGGGCGATTTCCACTTCCGGTGGAAGTCGGTCACCAATCTTCAGCTCTTCTTTCTCAATCATCCGAGACAGCGAATCGAGCACATCACGGCTGGTACTGTTTGCTGGCAGGACATCCAGCACATCGTACTCGGACGAAGCATCAGGTGTTGATTGAGAAGGCGAATGAGATGCCACAGCGCTGTTCCAATATCCTTAGCTGGTAGCACCGTACATTTAATGTCCGACAATATCAAGCATAATGTCCTACATTATATCATGGTCATATTTATCCATTTGAAATCAAGAGATTATCAGATAATGCAGAGAAGCAGATTACCTGCGTGAGGAGGCGAATGGCATCCAGGTCGGAGCGCTTTGAGAACGCTCAGAAGGTAATGGCTGGGCTTAGTGCCCGACCTCACCGATGAATTTCATCCGGATTTTCTTCGAAACCCAGTCGATGATGGCAACCAAAATGAGCACATTGATCACGACAAAAACCACCTGATCGTAGAGCGTCGCACGGAAACGTTCGATGATAATCATCCCGATGCCTCCTGCACCCACAATGCCCAAGATAGTGGCTGAGCGCGTGTTGGATTCCAGGAAGTAGAGCGACTGAGAAAGAAACACCGGAAGCACTTGTGGCAGGATGCCGAACCGTATGGTGCGCACGGGGCCAGCCCCGGTTGCCTTCACGCCCTCAACCTGCTTGCGGTCGATGTTCTCAATGGCCTCAGAATAGAGCTTCGACAGAGTGCCGATGTCGGAAATGAAGATGGCCAACACACCTGCCAGCGGGCCCAGTCCCACAGCGCGCACAAACACCAGTGCCCAAACAAGCTGATCCACACCGCGAAACACGTCTAAGACGCGCCTCACCGTGTGCCGGAAAATCGGAATGCGCACGATGTTTCGGGCAGCAAGAAAGCCGATAACCAGCGCTACCAATGAGGCCAGGAACGTGCCCAAGAAGGCCATGGCCAGCGTCTCGGCGATACCGCGATAGATGTTGCCATACTGCCAGGTTTCCATGTCCTGCCAACGGAACATCGCGGCAAGCAGTCGCTGCGCGTTTTCCGACGGCTGAAACATCCGCGCAAAGTCGAAATACCAAAACGCAAAGACCAGGTAGACAAACACCGATGCCCAAACAGCATAGAGGAGCAACGAGCGGCCAGTGTTGCCAAAAGCATCAGGATTGGCGGCCCGCGCTGCCGCTACATCACCAGCGGAAAGATCAGACAAGGCGCGCACAGGCGCTGAAACGGTTGCGGTCGCCATCAGAGCTGTTCCTTGCCAATGAAGTACATGCGTAGACGTTCGGAGAGAAGGTCGATGATGGTGACCGTCAGCACCACAAGGATAAGAACAGCAAGCACCCGGTCATCGGAGTAGAAAGAGATAACGCGGTTCAGTTCTTGGCCGATACCACCAGCACCGACGAAGCCAATGATGGACGAGGCGCGCACATTGATCTCAAAACGTAGAAGACCGTAACTGACATAGTTAGGCAGCACCTGCGGCAGCACACCGTAACGCATTTGCTCAAACCAGTTGCCGCCAACACCGCGAATGCCATCAATGGGTCGCTGGGAGACGTTTTCGTTCACCTCGGCGAAAAGCTTGCCAAGCGCACCGGTGGAGTGGATGGCAATCGCCAAGATGCCAGCCAAAGGTCCTATGCCAAAAGCAAATACAAAGACCAAAGCGATCAGGATCTCTGGCACGCCGCGGCAAATTTCCATGAAGCGGCGAGCAAAAAAGTAGATCCAGGAGTTTTTGATCAGGTTGCGCGAGCCAGCAAAACACAACGCCAATGCACCAGCTGTACCAAGCAGCGATGCTGTGATCGCCATCAAAATCGTTTCCCAGATCAGCGCCATGTACTTGCCGAAATCGGTGTACCAAAAAGTCAGCGAGCCTTCGACGGCGCGACCTTGCTCATCGCGACCAAGGAACAGTTTGTCCCATTCCAGGTTCGGCATGATGGTGCCGAAATACTCAAACACCCTCGACCCAGCTTGAGCCAGGCGCTCTGGATAAAACTGCGATGTAACAACCGAAAAAACCAACAATCCAAGAAACAGGGCGCCCAGCAAAAGGTTCTGCCCGATCTTGGCGCGGGCAAGTTCCTTGCGGTGCTTCTCGTAGATAGACACCGGGTCTTCTCGGTGCCCCATATCGTTCAGATTTGTGTCGACGGCCATGGGCGCAAGCTCGTTGATGTTGGAGGGAGGTCTGGCCGCCCTTAGGAGGCGAGCGCTTGTCCATCGACCGCTGTGGGCGCGATTGGCTTGCCAAGCGCGCTGATGTCGGTCGAGGTCATTTCCTCAGTGAAGTCACTGAGATCAGCGCCGTAGATTTCGCGCGCCACATCCATGGTGAGGTCTTCGGCTTTGCCGTCGAACACCACCTTGCCAGCGGCCATACCGATCACCCGATCGCAATAGCGCCGAGCCGTGTCGAGCGTGTGCAGATTGCAGACCACGGTGATTTGGTCTTCTTGATTGATGGCGCGCAGCGCTTCCATCACCACTTTTGCATTCATCGGGTCGAGCGAGGCGATGGGCTCATCGGCGAGCAAAATTTTGGGTTCCTGAACAAGTGCACGTGCGATGGCAACACGCTGCTGCTGGCCACCTGAAAGTGTATCGGCGCGCTGCGTTGCAGTGTGCGCCATGGTCAGACGATCAAGGGCGTGGATGGCAAAAGCCCGTTCGGCTGGGGAGTACGCCTTCAACATCGAAGAGGCGAAACCGTGATGGTACATACGCCCCGTCAGCACATTGGTGATGACGTCCAAACGGCCCACCAGATTAAACTGCTGAAAGATCATGGCGCACTCAGACCGCCATTTGAGCAGCTCGCGCCCTTTGATTGTCGCAACATCACGCTCCTTGAAAACAATCTGCCCACCGGTTGGATCAGCCAAGCGGTTCAGCATCCGCAGCAGCGTGGATTTGCCGGCGCCTGATCGGCCAATAATACCGACCATCTGACCGTTGGGGATGCTCACAGTCACATCATCAACCGCTTTGGTGGCGGCGAAATGTTTCGACAGGCCTTTGATCTCAAGCATGGGTCCAGCTCCAGAGATGGTGGGGAAGAAGAAGGCTCACGGGTAGAGCCACGCATACGAAAAGGGGCCGGACCTTTCTGGCCCGACCCCTTCGACGTTCGGTGCGTTAGCGGGTCGCAGCCAACTGGCGACGCATGTTAATGATCGGCATGTAGAATTCGGTGTTGATCGGATAGTAGGCGAGCGCTGACCCTTGGTTGATCGCTTCAAAGCAATCTGGGTCTTCAAACTGAAGGCGCATCATGGCACCCATAACCAAATCTTTCAGTTCGGTTGCAACCGCAGAGCGAATGACGCGAGGGCCATTGGTTATGAGGTTCGACTGCCAGATGATGCGAATGTCATCCATGTCCAACAGGTCTTTATCGACCATTGAACGTAGGTTGCCACGTGAGTAACCTTCAGCGATGTCGCCAACACCGGATGTCCAAGTCACGCCACCATCGTACTGGCCTTGCAACACGGAAATCACGGCCTGCTCGTGGCCGCCACCAAACCCAGTGGTGGAGAAATACTCTTCAGGGTTGATGCCCATCTCGTTGAGTTCGGCATTGGGAACAAGATAGCCTGAGGTGGAGTTGGGATCAGCGAAGGCCAGCGAATGACCTTGCATATCTTCCAGGCTGTTGATGTCGCTGTCAGAGCTCACATACATGACAGAGTAGTAGCCTAGCGACCCGTCAATCTGCTGTACAGTATAGAGCGGCTCCACCGCGTTTTCGTCCTGTAGATAGATGCCTGCGTAACCCGAGGATCCGAGTTCAGCGAACTCAAGCTGACCAGCCAACAAGCCCTGCAACACGCCAGCATAATCAGAGGCCGGAAACAGCTCGACTGGCACACCGAGGCGGTCCTCAAGGTAGGTTGCCTGGCACTCGCGCTCGCGCAAGCGATCAGCTTCGTTCTCACCGCCAAGAATACCGATGCGAAACACCGGAACATCGTCCCGCCAATCTGCCAGAGCAACAGTGCCGGTCAGGGCGGTTGCGCCGACGATCAGCGCGCTCAGGGTCATTTTCAACATGGAAGCCATCCTGTTTTCAAAAGGTCAGGGGCATCCAGATGAGCCCCACGAAAAACACAGGCGAGCGGCGTCAATGAACCTTAACCACCCGCAACGAGGGCCGGTGATAGGGATGCTTCATGGCAGGTGTGCAAAGGTAAAATGAAGTTGTGACGATGGTTTTGTTTCTGTTTTTTGACAGTAAAAAAATCTCAAAAACAAAGACTTAGATGAACCTTCCAATGAATCTTTATTTGGCAGGCCTGTGGACAATCAAAAATGTCTCAATGTCCAGATGACGGATGTCATCCAAAGCGTCACGCAGCCGCTCGTGACTCCAATCCCACCAAGCAATGTCCATCAGCGCTTTGCCTTGTTCAGGGCTGAACCGACGCTTGAGTACTTTTGCGGGAACCCCTCCAACAATGGTGTACGGTTCGACATCTTTGGTCACCACCGCTCCAGCGCCGATGACCGCTCCGGTGCCGATGGTCACTCCAGCCTTCACGGTGACCCCGTGCCCAATCCATACATCATGGCCGATGGTAACGGGGTTGGATCGCCGCTCATTGAAGCGCTGAAACGGGGCCAGGCGCCCAGTGCCTTCCGAGCCGAGCATTTGCTGCATCTGCGTTGCGAAATTTCCGATCCCGACACGCCTGCGCTCACCGCCGATGCGCTGACACATCCGTTGGCCAAACTGGTGTCGGTGATGGATCACACACCAGGCGACTGTCAGAGCCCGAACATAGAGCGCTGGTTCAACCATATGATCCACGAGATGGAAATCAGCGCTGCGGAAGGCCGCGCGCAGATGGATGAGCTTTTTGAACGCTCCGTGCGCATCGGCGCAGAAAATCGGGCAAAGATCATCGCCCATGCAAAAGCGGCAGGCGTGCCGTCATGAGCCACGATGATCGCTCAGTCGCTCATGTGGATCAGGCGTTGGAAGAAGGCGTAAGCATTTCAGAGTTCCCCACCACCCTTGTTGCCGTCAAGCGCGCGCAAAGCCACGGCTTGGGAACTGTTATGGGTGCACCGAACTATCTGCGTGGCGGTTCGCAATCGGGCAATGTGGCTGTCAAAGAGCTGCCAGAAGCTGGCCTTGTGGACGCCCTGGAGTCTGACTATGTACCGCGAAGCCCGCTCGATTGTGCGTTCGCCATCGCAAACGATCCCGACCTCAACTTCGACTTACCCTCAGCAATCGCCTTGGTTAGCCGTGCACCTGCACGTTTCGCTGGGCTCACTGATCGAGGCAGCTTGGAGATTAGGTTGCGCGCAGACCTTGTTCAGGTGCGGGTTATGGATCGCCAACCCGTTGTACGCAGTGTGTGGCGGCAAGGTGCCCGCGTTTTCTCAGAAGATAAGCGGAACGGAATGTTGGTGTGGTTGGTGGCTCTGCGGATAACGCTGCACGATTGATCGGTATCCATTGCCATCGCCAGGTGATAGCTGTCCGACCATGCGTCAGCCCATAATATTCAGCACAATCAGAAACTACAGCTTAAGCGCATTCACCAGCGATGCGCTTGCCGGTTTCACTGTGGCCATGGTCGCCATACCGCTGAGCCTGGCCATCGCAATCGCTTCAGGCGCACCGCCGGAGACCGGCTTGGTGACGGCGATTGTTGGGGGTTTCCTAATATCTGCCTTTGGGGGTAGCCGTGTCCAGATCGGAGGACCAACCGGCGCGTTCATCGTGGTTGTCTACAGTGTCATCGCAGACCACGGTTTTGACGGGCTTGTCCTGGCCACACTCATGGCTGGCGCCATGCTTGTCATCGCAGGTTTCTTCCGAGCTGGACGCCTTATCGCTTATGTGCCGGAGGCTGTCATAAACGGCTTCACGATTGGCATCGCGATCATCATTGCGACAAGCCAATTGAAAGACTTTTTCGGGCTGTCGGTCGATGCCTTGCCAGCTGAGTTTATTGAAAAGACAATCGCTCTCTGGGAGGCTCGCGCGAGCTTAAACTGGGCAGCAGTCCTTGCTGGGTTAGCGACCATTGCGGTCATTGTCAGCGCGCGGCACCTTTTCCCGCATTTCCCCGGATTGATCGTTGCCATCTTCGCAGTTTCCGCTTCAGTGTCCCTCTTCGCCTTACCGATAGAGACGATTGCAGGCAGGTTTGGTGAACTACAGGCGACGCTTCCAGCACCGTCTTTGCCAGACTTTTCATGGGCACGTGTTGAGGAGCTCTTCCCCTCTGCAATCGTCATCGCATTTTTGGCTGGTGTTGAATCGCTTTTGTCTGCCCTGGTCGCCGACCGCATGATCGATGATCAACACAGACCGAATGCGGAACTCACCGCCCAAGGCGTCGCCAACATCGGTTCGGCCTTGTTTGCTGGATTACCGGCGACAGGGGCCATTGCTCGCACCGCAACCAACATACGTGCCGGTGGCCTAACACCTGTTGCAGGGATGGTGCACGCGGTCATCGTACTGGCCGTTATGCTTTTTGCAGCCCCTTACGCGGGCATGATGGCGATGCCAGCGTTGGCTGGCCTACTGATGATTACCGCTTGGAACATGAGTGAGCCACACAAGTGGCCTGAATACGCACGGGCCCGTGGTAGCGATCAATTGTTGCTCATCCTAACCTTGCTGCTGACCGTATTCATCGACTTGACGGTAGCAATCGGGGTGGGTGTTGCCGTGGGCCTTGCTTTGAGGCTCAGCCGCCGCCCTACGATACCAAGCGATTGGACGCCGCCCGAGCGTTAATGTTCAAGCTAGAGTAAACCCCAGCGTCGCCAGCAAGTTGGGTTACCCCACCTGCGTTCCACTCGACCAAACACCTCGGATCAGCGGCACATCATCGAGCACATGAAAGCGCACAAGATCAGCGCGCAAGCCGTTTGCGATGGTACCACGATCATCCAGGTTCACCGCTTTGGCCGGAGCCGATGTGACGGTTCGCACGGCGCGGGGCATATCATTCCAGAGTTCAGAGAGTTTGAGCGCGGAGTAAAGCAGCGCCGATGGCACATAGTCTGATGAGACAATGTCCAGCAAATCGTGCTCGGCCAACGTGTGGGCAGCGACATTGCCTGAATGTGAGCCACCGCGCACCAGGTTCGGCGCACCCATCATGATGGCAATCCCATGCGTGTGACAGGCATGGGCAGCACCGATGGTGGTAGGAAACTCAGCCAGCTTGATCCCATGGTTTGCTGAGCGCTCCACATGTTCATGCGTGGTGTCGTCATGGCTGGCGAGCACAGCCCCAAATGCCGTGGCCGCATTCACCGCCGCCGCCTCATGCTTATCGATCACGCGCGCGCGCAGTTGCTTGCGCTCCTTAACATGCTCATCAAACTCTTGCTGCGAGAGCCCATGCTTGCCGCGCATGTATTTTTCATACTGGCTGATATCGGCAAACTGCCGCTGACCCGGCGTGTGATCCATCAACGAGATGATGCCAATGCGATCTTCAGGGCCAAATTCTTCCAGCTCATCAGCAAGGGAGTTGGAACAAATCTCGGCCCGCAGATGGATGTGATGAGAGATTTTAAGCAGGCCGTGCTCGCGCGCAGCCAAGATCTCTGAAACCATGGACCTGGCGTAAGGCGCCATCGTGTCGCGGGTGCCTGAATACTCAATGAACCCCAAACGCACAGCGTCGAACACAGTCGTTATGCCAGTGGACGCAAGCTCAGCATCATGGGCGGCGATGGCAGCATTGTGAGGCCAGTTAACACCGGGACGCGGTGAGAGATGCCGCTCCAGATTGTCGGTGTGCAGTTCCACCAAACCAGGCACGACATAGTCACCTTCACAGTCTATGGCACCGGTTGGAACATTCGTGCCCTGGTCAATGGATGTGATAACGCCACCGGCAAACGTGAGACTGCCGGAGATGACCTCATCGGCCAGCACCAAGCGTGCGTTCGCAAGAGTGGTTGTTTGCGTCATACAGCGTTCTTTCTTCTATGGAATTTAGGCTCAAGATTCGGACCACTAAGGATATGCCTCATGAAACAGTTCAGCCGCTACGCCATCTATGTGATGGCGCAAGGGGATTTTCATCAGGAAGCCTCCCGCTGGCTGGGATGGGATTGCCGCCTTGGCCGCGCTCTGGATCACCCGAACGTTGATGGGCTGCCAGACTCCATCGATGCGTTGACGCAGACGCCGCGCAAGTACGGCTTCCACGGCACCATCAAGCCACCGTTTCGTTTGGCAAACGGTGAAACGCAAACAAGCCTGCAAGAGGCGTGTGCAAAGCTGATGCCAACCTTGCCAGCCGCCAAGGTGGATGAACTTGTGATCCGCCCACTTGGTGGTTTCGTTGCCGCCGTGCCAGAAAGCCCAAGCGCCAGCCTGGCCAGGCTTGCTGCCGATGTAGTTGAAAAACTCGATGGGTTTCGCGCGCCATCCAGCGGCGATGAGTTGGAAAAACGGCGCAAGGCCGGTCTCTCGCCGGCGCAAGAGACCAATTTGCTGCGCTGGGGCTACCCTTATGTGATGGACGAATTTCGTTTTCACATGACCTTGTCTGGCAAACGCCCTATGCTCGAAGCGGACAACCTTGCGGCCAGGCTTGGAGAACACTTCGCACCCCTTCTGCCAAAACCGTTCGACATCACGTCGCTCGGACTGTTGGGAGAAGATGAGGCCGACCGCTTTCATCTCATCACATCCTACGCGCTTGCCAGCTGAAGCGCATTGCGGGCCTTTGCCACCGCGGCATTAAGATCGCCAGAATTGTCGATCTCAGTCACCGGCAGGCTTCCGGGCAGTTGCAGAGATGCACGCGCAAGACGCTTTTTTCGGTCCTGCACCGTCTCGCGACCACGGTTCGCCAAACGCTGTTCAAGAATAGCCGGGCTGGCTGTGATGGAGAGAACGCGAAAGTGCGGAAAAACGCCCTGCGCTTCAATGAGCTTGGATCGCGATAGATTGGCGATTACGTTGCTGCCGCGTTCCAAATGCGCGTGCACCTCTTGCGGTATGCCGTAAAACAGCTCGTGAGCTAGCCACCAAAGAACAAAATCGCCGCGCTGGATGCGCAACTGGAAAGCCTCTTTATCCACCGGCTCATAGTCTTCGCCGCCAGCCTCCGGTGCGCGCGTAATCACGCGGCGACAGCGCACCATATCTGGCAATGCAGCGCACAGCGCATTCATCACACTGTCCTTGCCAACTCCTGAAGGGCCGACAACAGCGATGAACATGCCACCGCTCATGCGGCAAGCTTGGGCGTGAAGGCGGTGACATCGATTTCCCGGTCCGCCACCCGCTCACGCGCTTCCACATCATGGAAGATGCCAACAATCGCAGCTCCACCAGCTTTGGCTTCCTCAATGAGGGTCAGCACCGTTTGCCGGTTTTGCGCATCAAGGCTTGCTGTTGGTTCATCCAGTAACAACGCCGGATAGGTATGCGCGAAACCATGGGCAATGTTCACCCGCTGCTGTTCACCGCCTGAGAAGGTGGTCGGCGAGAGCTCCCACAGGCGCTCAGGGATGCGCAGACGGGAGAGAAGGTCGCGTGCTCGTTCACGCGCCTCCTCCTCGCTCTTGCCGACCGAAAGAAGAGGTTCGCTCACCACATCGATGGTGGGCACGCGTGGCACGACGCGCAGAAACTGGCTGACATAACCAAGCGTCTTCCGTCGTAGTTCGAGAACTTCGCGCGGCTCAGCCTTGGTGATGTCCAGTCCGTCGATCACCACGCACCCGGCCTGAGCCAGATAGTTGCCATAGAGGATGCGCATGACGGTGGATTTGCCGGCACCGGAGACACCTGTCAGCGCAACACATTCACCTGGTTTCACCTGGAAGTTGCCACCCTCAAGAACCGGAATAACCGTCGCTCCCTGATTGTGCAGCGTGAAGTTTTTTCCAAGATTTTCGACTATGATCATAACCGGCCCCTAAACCTGCAATACCGAAGAAACAAGCAACTGTGTGTAGGCGTGCTGGGGATCATCGAGCACCTGATCGGTGAGGCCAGTTTCCACAACATCACCATCCTTCATCACCATCAGCCGGTCGGCCAGAAGTCGCACCACAGCCAGGTCATGGGTGACGATAATCGCCGACAGACCCATCTTGCACACCAAGCCGCGCAAAAGATCTAGCAGGCGTGCCTGCACCGAGACATCCAGTCCGCCTGTCGGTTCGTCCATAAACACAAGGCGCGGGCCGGAGACGAGATTGCGGGCGATCTGGAGGCGCTGCTGCATGCCGCCGGAAAACTGCGCCGGGCGATCATCCATTCGGTCTGTGTCGATTTCCACACGCTCTAACCAGTCTTCAGCACTGTGACGAATATCGCCATAGTGGCGGGCACCAACGGCCATCAGCCGCTCACCGACATTGCCGCCTGCGGACACGCGCATCCGCAGCCCGTCGCGCGGGTTCTGGTGCACAAAAGCCCAGTCGGTACGGCCCAGCATGCGCCGTTCGGGCTCGCTCATGGTCAGCGTGTCGCGCGGGCCTTCGGCGCGTGTGTCGAACAGCACACGACCGCTATCGGGCGTCAGATGACCGGCCATGCAATTGAGCAGAGTCGATTTACCGGATCCGGATTCGCCGACAATGCCCATGACTTCGCCGGGATAGAGTTTGAAGGAAACATCACGGCAGCCGACACGGGCACCGTAGTTCTTCGAAAGGTTCTGGATGTCCATAAGAGGTGTGACGTCGCTCATGCCGCCTGCTCCTGTTCACCGGTGTGTCCGGCTGCCTGACGTTGCGCGCAATAGTCCGTGTCGGAACAAACAAACATGCGCCCACCTTCATCATCGACGATCACCTCATCCAGATAGCTGGTGGTGGAGCCGCAAAGCGCACACAGATGATCGGCCTTGGAGGGGTCAAAAGGGTGATCGTCAAAATCAAGGCTTACCACCTTGGTGTGCGGCGGCACGGCGTAGATGCGTTGCTCGCGGCCTGCACCGAACAACTGGATCGCGTCGGATTCCAGTTTCGGATTGTCGAATTTGGGGATCGGCGAGGGGTCCATCACATAGCGATCTTCCACCTTCACGGGATAGGCATAAGCGGTGGTGATGGCACCGTGCTGGGCGATGTTTTCATAAAGCCGCACATGCATCAGGCCGTACTCTTCTAGCGCGTGCATTTTCCGCGTTTCGGTTTCGCGCGGCTCGATGAAGCGCAGCGGCTCGGGTATCGGCACCTGATAGACCAGGATCTGATCTTCGGTGAGATGCTCCTCGGGGATGCGGTGGCGGGTCTGGATGACGCTTGCATCCTTGGTGTGCTCGGTGACGGCCACATCGGCTGTCTTCTCGAAAAACTTGCGGATCGAAACAGCATTTGTGGTGTCATCTGCGCCCTGATCGATGACCTTGAACGTATCATCAGGCGTCATCACCGCCGCGGACACCTGCACGCCACCGGTACCCCAGCCATAGGGCATGGGCATTTCACGGCTGGCAAAGGGCACCTGATAGCCCGGCACGGCCAGACCTTTGAGAAGGGCGCGGCGGATCATCCGTTTGGTTTGCTCATCCAGATAAGCGAAATTGTACTCGCTCATCGGTGTTTCGGCTTGCGGGGCGCTCATTCTGCTGCCTCCTGAAAAGATGGGTTTTCGGAGGTGGCGGCTTGCTGAGCCTCGGCCCGCAGCCTGCGGATCAACTCCAACTCGGACTGGAAGTCGACATAGTGGGGCAGCTTGATGTGCTCCAGAAAGCCGGTCGCCTGAATATTGTCAGAATGCGACAGCACGAACTCTTCGTCCTGCGCCGGCGCGCCGACATTGTCCTCACCCAGCTCTTCCCAGCGCAGTGCCCGGTCCACCAGCGCCATGGAAATCGCCTTGCGTTCAGAGTGACCAAACACCAGACCGTAACCGCGAGTGAACTGCGGCGGCTCTGTTTTCGAACCCATGAACTGGTTCACGGTCTCGCACTCCGTCACAGTGATCTCGCCGATCTCGATGGCAAACCCAAGCTCTGGAATGTCCATCTCCACCGCCACTTGGCCAACGCGCAGCTCACCCACGAACGGGTGGTTGCGGCCATAGCCACGCTGGGTGGAATAAGCCATGGAGAGCACAAAGCCTTCATCGCCGCGGGCGATCGCCTGCAGGCGCAGTGGACGGTCGGCGGGAAAATCAAGCGGTTCGCGCGTCAGGTCGCGCGGCATTTCACTGCCATCGCTTTCTTTCTGGATAAGCCCTTCACGGTCCAGAAACTCGGTTACATGAGGCGTCGGCTCGCTTCGCGTTTCACCGGTTTCCACATCAAGCGGCGGTTCGCCATTCGCCGCCAGGGCAAAATCGATCAGGCGGTGGGTGTAATCGAAGGTTGGGCCAAGCACTTGACCGCCCGGCACATCCTTAAACGTCGCCGAAATGCGCCGGTCGCAGGTCATCGCGCCCGTATCAATCGGACTACTGGCGCCGAAGCGCGGCAGCGTGGTGCGAAAGGCGCGAATGAGAAAGATCGCCTCAATTAGATCGCCTCGCGCCTGCTTGATCGCTAACGCGGCAAGGTCGGGGTCGAACAGCGAGCCCTCGGCCATCACGCGGGCTACGCCCAGCGCAAGTTGCTCGCGGATCTGTGCCACCGAAAGCGCCTCGATGGACACATCACCCCGCCGTTCTTCGGCGAGCCAAGCATGGGCATTGTCGATGGCGCGCTCACCACCCTTAACAGCGACATACATCAGCCAGCCTCCGACACGATGGTTGAGCGCGGCAGGGCAGCGATTTGCCCGCCAGCGCAAAAAAAGCAATCAAACCCGAGCGGGAACAGTTTCTGATTGGCCTGAAAGGCTGCCAGTTCTGGCAGGTTCAAGAAGGCGCTGTCCTTGATGCCCGGCCCCGTCAGCCGCGCCCCGCTTTGCGAAAGTTCCGGCACATCCACGACCAGCGTTGCGGCGCGATCGGGATACTCACTGGTGCCGATCTTGAACCGTGAGACTGGTTGCAGCGCATCCCAGGTGCCAATGGCAAAATCGGCTTGCTCTGCAGAGACCAGCGCGGCAGCGGTGTGGAAGGTCACCCACTCGCGCACATCTTCAGTGTCATAAGCACCGGTCAGATGAACGCCTGTGTCTGGGTCGCACAGCGTCAGCATCAAGGATGCCGCCGCCAGCGAAACAGGCTGTGGCGCGCTGCCACCTTCTATCTGTTCCACGGTGCCCGGGCGTGCCATGACGCGCATGGCGGCACGAAAGGCATGGGCTGCATCATAGGAGGGGTTGGCGAACCCGCCTTCAAAAGCGCTTTGCTGCTGCATCAATTGTCTCCGCGAACCATGGTGAAGAAATCCACTTTGGTGGCAGCGGCCTTCGCCGCCCGTGCCGCCAGATGGGCCTGCGATTCCATAGCGAGCGGCTCAATAATGGCTTCATCCATCGTCTCGGCATGGCCAGCCTGCGCCAGCGCATCGACAAGCGCGGCGGCGAGCGAAGCCTGCTTGTCGCGACCCTGCACATAGCCATGGCCGACATGGCCACTCGGCAACCGCACCGAACACCGCGTGACGGTGATCTCACCCAAATTAAAGGGAGCACCCACAGCCCCTGCCCGACCACGCACCATCACGGTGCCAATCTCCGGCGGCCGTAAAACCTCATGGGCGGGCTCACCAGCATGGTCGCACCAGCCATGCCAAAGCGTGGTCAACCGAGTCGCCGGCGCCTTGGCCAATACAGACAGTCGTGCTTGGCGCGCTTGATCGGTTTGCGACAGTTCTTTTCGGATTTCTTGGTTTTTCGACATCTTGCCAATTTATCCAAGTTTCTATACAACTAGACAAATTCTAGACGCGGAGTGCCTGACGCGCAACCGTGATCTGATGAACTTTTGATGACGGACACGAAACCATTGGCACGTAAGGCACTTTGGACCGCAATCTTTGAGACTTTGCAGAGTGACATTCATACCGGTCACTATCCGCCGGGGGCTAAACTGCCCACCGAAGCGCAGCTCGCCACGCGCTTTGGCGTCAATCGACACACCATTCGGCGCGCTTTAAGCGCATTGGCTGACAAGGATCTGGTCCATGCGCGACGCGGCGCCGGGGTTTTCGTCACCCAAGCTTCAACCGACTATCCGATTGGACAACGCGTACGGTTTCATCAAAATGTGTTGGCGGCAGGCCGAACGCCTAAGCGTAAAATACTGCTGTTGCAAACACGCTTGGCCGACGCCTCGGAGATCGAGGCTCTCATCATTGCACCAGGCAGCGAAGTGCAGGTTTGCGAAGGTTTGTCGTTTGCCAATGACAGCGCCATCGCGATGTTTCGCAGCGTCTTTCCAGCGCCCCGCTTTCCCAATTTACTGAAAGATTTGGAGCAAACCAACTCAGTCACCGCAGCGCTGAAGGCAGCAGGCGTGGATGATTACACTCGGAGCCAAACACGGATGAACGCTGTGCTCGCTTCACCGACCCTGGCCATACAGTTGCAGGTCAAACCTGGAACCGCGATCCTGCGCACCACCGGGGTAAACATTGATAGCGAGGGCGTGCCTGTTGAGTTCGGACGAACCTGGTTCGCCGGCGACCGGGTGACGCTGACGTTAGCCTCTGATCCGTAAACGCATCATCGCGGCCGAAATCGCTTCAGATGTGTGGATGTGGTCAACTCATCTCGTAACGCGTGGTATGCGCGACCAAAGTCCACGGCCCAGATAGCGCAATCCAAATTGAACTTGTGCCGTGCGAGCAACCACAATGCGAAGGCCGATAGAGCATTCGCACCCGTGTAGGCAATGCCAATAGCCAGAACACCAAAATAGGGGAAAAGCACCAGGCTGGCGGCAATCGCGGCAACAAGGGCCGCAACGAGTATCATTGCCACGGGCATTTGCGCCCCGTTGGCACCCAACACTGCCATAGCCGGCCCAAAGATCGCACGAACAACAATCAGGCCACAAACGGTAAGCAACAGCGCTCTGCCATCGCTAAACTCTGATCCAAACAAGCCCAGCAGAATGTCTGCGAAGAGGGCAACAAACGCCAACACGAAGGCGCCGTAGATCAAAGCGAGGATGTTCGTCATGCCGATGATGGCCCGAACTGCTGGAGAGTCCTCAGCGGCAAGAGCTTCGTAGATCCGTGGCTGGCTCACGCTGTATAGTGATCGCATGCCAAATCCAGCAAGCACCCGGTAACGGAAACAGATATGCAGCAACACGACTTCTGTCGCGCCTGCAAGCGCCGCCGCCAGCAGCAGCAGCAGTTCGATCATATTGTCCCAAACAAGCGCGATAGAAAGCCACGGTGGCGCCATGCGCACCCATCGCGCTGTGTCCATGGACAACGGCGCCACTGGTACCTTGCGCATTTCGCGCCAAAGAAAGGCAACAACAACAGCCGCAGCAACAACCGATGCAAAACCAGCCAGCGCCAAAACATGTGTGAGTTTGGGTTCGGCCACCACCAATGCCAAAATTACGATTGCGCAGAGCAGCAAAAAGGGTCGCAGAAGGCTTTCAGGCAATTGTGCCTTAGGCTGTTTATGAAACCCTGTAAGCACGCTGGCTGAAAACCCCAAAGCAACACTGGCAATTGCGACAACCGAGGCCGCGGTCATCAGGGATCGGTTCAGCTCGACGCCAATAAGGGATAAAACACCCAGCCATTCAGCGACTTGGGGCCCAAGAACCAGGGCTATCGTCAGTCCAATCGAAGCAGTGCCCCCGAACAGGACAAAACCACGCAGATGGCCGTATTGAGCGGTCTTGTTGTATTCGGCAATCAAGATCGGAGAGAAAGCCTGAAGCCCAAAAAGCCCAACTATGGCGATGGTGGATGCCAAAGCCATGCAAACGGCGAAGCCAGCAGCAACATCGGCACCAAAGTGGCGGGTCAGGATGAGCATGAGGACCAGAGTGGCCACAGCACCCAAAAGTCGAGCACCTGTTAGCAGCGTTGATACGGAGACAAGCCGCAACATGTACGGTTAGCCCCTGCCAGGCATTTGAAATCGTTGACGGATTTCAAGGTCAACGTGTTGCAACCACCACCGCAACTGGGCCACAGATCTTCCGATCATGGCGGCATAAGGCGACCCAGCACGAAAAAACACATCTGGCTCGTCGAGGGTCAGGCCCGTCTTGCCTGTCAGACCACGCTTGAACTGATGAAGGCTACAGTTGGGTGAGGACCCGCCACCCAAAGCGTACCAATTGATCTGCGGCATGGCCGACAGGTGCTCGACGATTTTCCACTGCAGAAAATAGCCTGCGTTAAGTGGCAAAGCTTTGTCGTCCGTTGCACCGTAAAGATAACTGGCCTGCTCTCCTGAGACATCAATGACAGCCCCGGCGACTTCCTCTTCCCCATGGTTCACAATGAACACCAGCGGTCGCAGATCAGGTTGGGCGGCCGCCATCATATCGGATAGCGTATCGAGGGGACTGGATTCGCTGAATTGCTTCCGCGCAACCATCACCTCGTGCATCGCCTTAAACCGCTGAACGGCGTCTTCTCCTGTAAGCACCTCAGCTGTCAGGCCACACTTCTCCGACTTGCGCAGATTGTAACGCCATTTCTGAGCAAGGCTGGCCCGTAACGCATCCGGCGTTTGCGATACATCAACGAAATAGCGCGTTTTAGACGCTGGGCTTTTCAGGGGTCTAAAACCGGCCTTGGAAAGACGGGTGGGAGCTGCGTCGTTCGCGACAGGATCGCACTGCGGCGTTAGCAAAAGACAATCGCGCGATCCGCTTGCATATGCTTCTGTCAGGTTGCGGTAGAGGTGATCCAAACACTCAGGTGCCATCGGCTTGTCCACCGGGCGCCAAAGCGGCCCCCTGCGCAGAACAGTCAAACGCACGCCAGTTCCCCGAAGTTTAATTCTTTGCAAAGTCGCCGCCGCCACAAGCTCTGTGTCATTCCAATAAGCGACACGTTCAAGCTGTTCCTGCGGCCAGCGGCTGCCGTTAAAGCACTGCGTCTGTTCCTCAGAGAGGTCGCTGAAGCTCAGAACCAGATCGTCCCAACCATCGGCAGGCATGATCTGCGAACGCAGCGGTGACGGAGCATGCATTGCCACTTCACGCTTTTCAGCCCCAAAGACGTTGGTGCTTGCAATCCTGGAAACCAGCGAAGTCATAATTTAGAAAGCTCCGATGAAGGCGGTGTGTTGCCTGGAACTGCCCGGCCGCTGCCAATCGATTGCCCGGCACCGCCCGTGCGGCGGTGGCGCAACCGCGTGAGGTGACCGACAATGGGAATAACATCCATGAGATTGGCCAAGCCCGGCAGCGGATCATCCCAGCGCAGCATCATGTCAAGGTCGGAAGAAAAGGCCGTTCGGGGGATGTCCCAAGCCCAGCGGAATGCAGCGCGAACGCCAATCTTTCGCCCCTTGAGGGCAGATTTTAGCCCGTCAACGTCTCCAGCTACCCAAGAGTAGCGAACCCCGCCGTGCCCATAGGGTAAGAGCGCAAGACCGGACTCTCGCCCCTGGGCAAGGGCAATCAAAAATCCAGCAAGATCCAAACCGCAATGCTCCGGAACGGCGTGGTTGCCTGCGATACGCGGATTTATCTCTAGGAAGCAGATTGAACCCGTTTCATCGTCAACCAGGAATTGAGCACAGCCAATGCCGTTGTAATTGAGTCGTTCCAACAGGCGGGCGGTGTAGCGAACGAGAGCATCATCAGCTTCAACTGTTTGACCCTCTACGGCCAACCCAGATCCATCAAGCCGGTCAGTTCGCACGATGACTGCATGGAGAAGCCGTCGGATCTCGCCATCCTTTGCAGCAAAATAGATATTGTGCCGCCTGCCGGTAGCTTGCCTTTGCACGATGAGACCGCCCCATTCGTCGTTCCAGGGCAAAAAGCGTTCTGCCAGGCCCGAACTGTCGGCAATCGTTACGGTCTTATCGCCACCAATCCGCTTGGTCGAAACCATCGGTCGAACAACAATCGGAAAACCGATATCTCTGGCTTTTTCTTTCAGGTCAGCCGCGTCCATGACCGTTGCATAAGGTGCAATCGGGACACCGGTTTCCTCGGCCAAAGCCATCATATGAGGCTTACTAAGACAAGCGCTCACAAGCGACCCATCCATGGTCGCTAAGGTCACGGTATCGCGAAGCTGAGGTGGGTTCTGCGCAATGACACGCACAAATTCTTCGGCAACCGGCATGACAACGCTGATGCTCTTGTCCTTGGCGACAAAGGCTTCAAGCGCACGAATGAAGGTCGCCGGACTGCCATCAATAGGCGGACTGTCCCAGATATCATCCACGTAGCGCGACACTTCCGCACCCCGATCACATCCCTCCCGCACGGTGATGACACGGGCACCTTGCAGGGTGAGTTGTCGCGCGATCGACAGCGTAGGGCGATAATTCCCAAGCAACAGAACAGTTTGGTCTTGAAAGCCGGTGCTCATCGCCAAATGATCCTCACCGCCCAGCCAGAACAGCTTGGCCTGCGTAGGACGCATTTTGCGTGGCATCCTGTTCGCGAGGGTCGCAAATACGTTTCATCGCCGACAGATGAAACCAGGTCCAACAGACAATACCCGCGAACTTAGCACCGTCTTCAGCCAAAAAATGGAGATCGCTCGTACTGACATGCAAAACATCAATGCCGACACTGGCCGCCAGAAAGCCAATAGCGAGCCCAAACATCACCGGATCGAGCGATACAATAACGCGCCAGCACTTCGCGACATAGGCTATGGCAAAGGCGGCAATGAACAAGAGGACCGCTATCTGTGGAATGCCAAGCTTGGGTGCGATGTTCTCATGAACAAGGAAAGCATCATCCAGAGCGAGCCAAGCCGTAAGAAGGCCAGCCATTGCGGCAAATTCCCAAATCCGACGGTTGGCGCCTTGAGCACGCAATACAAGCGCCGCGAACACGCATACCGCTGCTGTTGCGACCCAAAGGAGAATGCCAAAGGTCGACATGATGCCCAGATAGGTTTTGCAGCAGGCGTCGGTTTCCATCGCAGCGACAAGTGGATCAAGAAAGAGCAATCTTGGCGGCACAAACGGCTGCAAATAGGCAGCAAGGCTTACAGCGACCGGGACCAAAACGGCCAGAATATGCGTGTATCTTATTGTCAGAACAGGCACGGCTGATCTCGTCAGTGTTGGTTTCGCCAACGCCAAACCTAACGCAGAGTCAGTTTAAGTGGTCTTAACTTACCGCCGAATGCTTAACGTGAAGGGGTGCCTAAACAGACTGAAACGCCATCAGGTCGCCTTTGGGCCGGCACTCTTCACGCCATTGCGCATCAAATTGCCGAGAAAACTGTGTCGCCTCGATTGAATTGGTACAACAATCCAAACAACGTGATCTTCAACGCAAACGCGTTGTTGATTGGAACACATCAGGTTCGAAAGTGTCACGATGAAATGGTAGCGGAGGAGAGACTTGAGCTCCCGATACGCGGATTATGATAAAGTCAATTATATCAGATACTTAATATCAACGTGACCCAAGTCGTGTCATAGACCGCTTGATGATTAAGTCTCTGAACTGTCTCAAGCTTTTCCACTGCGTTTCATTCAAGCCCAGCGGCATCTGCATCCCAAATGAAACCCAGGAGTTCTAGGGCACCTCGACTGTTCGAAACGTGAGCGAGACGCGGCGCCATCGCGGCACTCGTTGACCATTGATCGGGTCGGATTTGCGAGCTGGTATTTCATGGGTCCATTCACCGCGGGCCGGACCAGAAATAAAAAGGGCAGATCGAGGCTCGAGCATAACCGCCCTCCTTTGATCAGCACCGCGCTCCTTGAACACCATCTCACATGTGGAAAGCAGGCTGATCGACGCGATCACGTCGCCAAAGCAGGGCACGCAATCCACATGCGCCGAGATGCCTTGTCCGGGTAGATACTCGTTGACGATCAGCTGATCCGGGGGTTTTTCGAACCAGCCATTGCCGACAAGCCTGCCCGCCAGATCGGAAGCCCATTGTGGCAAAGGTCCGAGATAGGCATCGGGCGTTACCGTTCGAGCCCGATAGTCGTACCGGTAGCCATAATGCTGAACGCGGCGCTTGAGATCCTCGATCCATGGTCGCTGGTCAACAGCCGCGATCAGCACATCCTGCATGGATAGATCAATGAACCCGGCCACGTAGAGTGCGCCTGGCGGCAACCAGGGCTCTTCAGTCATCGCGTTCGCCAGCGATTAAAATAGTTAGCGCGATATTACTTATCAAAGACATATGTTTGAAGCTTGTCCTGTTTGACGAGTGCACTTTCGTTCTCGTCTTGCGTGTTTGAATGCATATAGCTTGGATAGTCCCCCATTCGAAAAGGGTAAATCCGCGGCGGAGACAGTCCAGCCCAAATGGCAGCCTCATGCATGCTGAAGGCACCATCATAGTGAGGGCTATCGATGACTGTGATAGCAACCCGACCATTGCCGGCCAACACATGTCTCGCGCTCCGTAGAAAGCGCCTGATGAGCACATGGTTTGGGTTCCGTGCATGAAGGGGCCTGCGGCTGGCGACATTCGGAAACTGAAAAACCACAAGCTTAAAGCGCGTCACAGGGAAGCGTTCTTCCAACCTTCTTGCATCGACCCCATGCAGCACAGCTACCCCTAACTTGCTTAACCGAGCAGCATTATGCTGTGCAACATCTGATATGTTGCTTTGAGTTTCATAGGTCGTTGCTCTTAGCATCGCGGCGGTCGATCCCATCCTCGACGCAAGCGACAGGGAGAAACTCAGGTTGCCCTCCCCAACAAGCAGGGTGTGACCGTTTTTGGCAGCAGTTACGAAATCGAACGGCTCGCGCTCTGTAAGCTTGTGTTTGAGCTGTAGGAGCCTCGCTTTAAGTCGAACGTATGCAAGATCGCTGCGAAGCCGAAGGACTTCAGATTGCAAATCTGAATAGCTAGAAAGCAATTTATCAAACCCCAAACAGAGATGAGAACCGTTCGGAAAGGCTACTCGCTACTAGGAACGCGAGGATAAATGCTACAGATGCTCTCGAGCCAACCCAATAACCCTCGGACACATAGACCGCGTGTCGGTCTCGCATGCTTGCTCGCCGGCAACTCTGACCCGCCATTGAAATGTACGTCTCTATGACGTACATTGATGCCAGAGCAGCATCGAGGAGCAGGGCTATGCGCGCCTTCACCGACAACACCAAAGACATTGACGAGCGCGCGAGCGAGCGCATGGGCTTTCGCACCAAGCCGCATATCAAGCAGGTCATCCAGCGGGCCGCTGCGCTCTCCGGCGTCGATGACAGCGTCTTTACGATGAGCGCGGCCTATCAGTCAGCCTTGGCGACGATAGCGGCGCATGAACGCACCCATTTACAACCCAGCGATCATGCTACCTTCTTCGAGGCTCTGGACACGCCCGCCGAGCCCACCGATGCCCTGCGCAATGCGGTTTCACGTCATCAGGCCCGCTATCGCTCCGCGTGACTGAACGTCCGCCATTTGCCCTCGCCATAGAGCCGCTCGATCTTGAACACCATGATCGGTCGGCTTTCTCATGTGATGTCGAACAGTTTGACAACTTTCTGAAGAAGACCGCTGGCAAGTTGACCCGCGCCGACAACACGCGCGTCTATGTGCTGGCCGATCTCGCAGGCGCAATCATTGGCTTCTACGCGATCAATGCCCACGCCATCGATTATCAGGACCTTCCCAAGCGCTTTGCCCGCACACGGCCAGCGCATGGGTCGATACCCACCGCGTTCTTGTCGATGATCGGCGTTGACTATCGGCACGGTGGCAAGGGCTATGGCGGCGATCTGTTGGCGGACGCGTTGGTGCGCGTGGCTGGCGCAGCCGATCAGCTCGGCATCGCCGTGGTGATCCTCGATGTGCTTGATGACGGAGATGCAGAAGCCGTCAAGCGCCGCTTAGCGCTCTATGCGCGATACGGCTTCCAGTCCCTGCCCTGGCAGCCTTTGCGCCTGTTTTTGCCCGTCGCCACGATCCGCGAGACCCCTCAGCTAGAAGCTGGCAGCTGAAAACCACAGGGCTGGAAAAGCCCGCTGAACAGCGTCACAGGCGAACGCCCTGAAAAAATCAGGCATTTTCAAGTAGCCCGACCCAAACCATATCTCTGACATGCGGAAACACAGACCGCGTATCTGGCACTCATGACGCTCCGATGTGAAACCCATGCGCGCGCCCGGTGCACCGGGCCAGATTATGAAAGCCACACAAGAGCTTAGCTGAATAGTCGCGCGATAAAAGTCAGAACGCGTCACATTTAGTCCGCGTATCGTGATGCATAAGCTGCTGAGATTATTACGATATCTCGACAGCGTAGAATTCCCAACCCCCGAGGCAGAGCTTATGATAAAGTCAATGATATCAGTCATTTAATCTCATTTCGACCCAACTCGTGTCATCGACCGTTTGATCCGCTTGATGATTAAGCCTCTAACTTGACGGGACCCCGATGGCGCAGCCACGCCCTATGTAAGCATCGCGGTGCTCTGGATGGAAGGCTGATCTGGTTAGAGCCTCCACACAGCGGAGGTCGGCTCAATCGTTAGGATCGCCTCCGGG